>Ga0116223_10000002_pt1 | contig 426073 bp, 338 predicted proteins | sample Sb_taG_3_FD_90092 | JGI IMG/M metagenome (GOLD analysis project Ga0116223, IMG submission 90092) | Peat soil microbial communities from Weissenstadt, Germany - Sb_50d_a_PC metaG | ecosystem: Environmental > Terrestrial > Soil > Wetlands > Peat | place: Germany: Weissenstadt | collected... | reverse complement strand
TGTTGGGGCCCTGAAAGCGATCAAGGTGCCGAACGTTCGTTGGCCCGGTGGCTGCTTCGCCGATGAATATCACTGGCGCAAGAGCATCGGCCCTCAGCGATCAGTGACTCTCAACCCCAACTGGGGCGGAGTGACTGAGGCGAACACGTTTGGAACGCATGAGTTCATGGACTTCATCGATCAGATCGGGGCGGAAGCGTATGTCTCTGTCAATGTCGGTTCCGGGACTCCCCAGGAGGCGGCCGAGTGGCTGGAATACATGACGGCCGCGGCACCGACGACGCTGGTGAACGAGCGTGCCGCCAACGGGCATCCAGCTCCATACAAAGTCGCCTTGCTCGGCATCGGCAACGAAAGCTGGGACTGTGGCGGCAACATGACGCCCGACTACTACGTTAGCCAGATGAAGATCTACAGCCGCTTCGTAAGGAACTTCAATCCCGCGCAACAGGACAAGCAGCAGATGCTGAAGATCGCCGTGGGTCCGGGCGGCGACGGCCCGCGATGGACCGATTGGACGGAAATTGTCATGAAGGCCTATCAGCAACACACGTGGAGCTGGGACATCAGCGGCCTTTCCATGCACAACTACACCGTGGGGCACTGGCCACCTTCCTATACGTCCGTGGAGTTTGGTGAAACTGAGTACAGTCAAATCCTCAAGTTCACTTTGGAGATGGACGGTCTTATCAGCAAGCATTCGGCCATCATGGACAAGTATGACCCGGACAAAAAGGTCGCCCTCTTCGTCGACGAATGGGGCGGCTGGTACGCGCCGTTACCGGGCAGCAATGCGGGGTTCCTGGTCCAGCAGAACAGCCTGCGCGACGCCATTCTCGCGGCCCTGAACCTCAATATCTTCGCACGCCATGCCGACCGCGTACGCGGCGCTAATATCGCACAGATGATCAATGTACTGCAGGCAATGATCATCACGGACAAAGAGAAGATGGTCCTGACTCCAACCTATTATGTCTTCAAAATGTATGTGCCGTTCCAGGACGCCACGTTCGTACCGGTCACTTTTGACGCCGGTTGGTACACACACGGGGACGTGGCCTTGCCGCGCGTGGACGCGATCGCAGCAAAAGACGCGAACGGCAAGTTGTGGCTGGAGATTACCAATCTCGATCCCAACGAACCGGTCGAAATCGAGGTAGGTCTGGGCGGTATCACAGCCAAATCGGCGACCGGAGAAACTCTGACCGCACCGAGAGTGGACAGTGTCAACACCTTCGACGCAGCTAACACGGTCATGCCGAGACCGATCTCAGCGAAGGTTCAGGGCGGCAAGCTGATTCTGAAATTGGAGCCTAAGTCTGTAACCGTCGTCTCAGTTGAGCAGTGATACTAGAAGGAGAAAACACATGCGGCGATTCGCAATACTGATCTTCTTATCAGCGAGTTTTTGTTGGGCACAGGAGGCAGGCGGTTTTCAGCCCGCTACGACGAATGTCTGGGGAGCGGAGTATCCGCGAGTTGACAACGCCGGGAGAGTTCAGATTCGCGTGAAGGCTCCCGACGCCACGAAAGTCAGGTTGAATTTCTGGAGCGGGCCGAAAGTGGAAATGGAGAAACAGCAGGACGGATACTGGACCGTCACCACTCCACCGCTCGTTCCCGGCTTTCACTACTACACGCTGATCATCGATGGCATGGAAGTCAGCGACCTCAACACGCATGCGTTCTTTGGTGGAACCAAGGAAGCGAGTGGCGTCGAGGTTCCGGAGCCGGGTTCGACCTATTACTCGATTCAGGATGTGCCCCACGGCCAAGTCCGGGAGGTCTGGTACAACTCGAAGGTAACGGGTAGCTGGCGGCACGCGCTGGTCTATCTGCCGCCGAGTTACGATACACAGACGAAAGAGCGCTATCCGGTGCTCTATTTGCAGCACGGCGCCGGCGAAGATGAGACCGGCTGGATTCGCCAGGGTAATGCCAATTTCATCCTCGACAATCTGATAGCAGCCAAGAGTTGCAAGCCGATGATCGTCGTGATGGCCTACGGCTATGCCAAACGCGCCGGCCAAAATCTGTCCGACCTGACCGGAAAACCGTTTGGCTCTCCCGAAATGCTGAGGGCGATGCAGGACATGGCGGCAGCTTTCGAGGACGACGTGACGCAGGCGCTGATTCCCTACATTGATTCAGCCTTCCGCACACTATCCGATCGCGATCATCGCGCTATGGCTGGCCTGTCCATGGGAGGGATGCAGACGTTCCAGATCACGCTCAACCACTTGGATCTTTTCTCGTACATTGGCGGATTTAGTGGAGCAGGAGGAATGCTTGTCCTTGGAGATCGGAAACTCGATCCGAAGGCTGATTACAACGGCGTATTCGCTGACCCCACCGCATTCGCGAAGAAGGTGCATTTGTTATGGCTAGGCGTCGGGACACAGGAGCCGGAAAGAATGCGGGCCGGACTTCAGAGACTGCACGCGTCGCTTCTCGAAGCAAACATTCAACACGTTTTCTACGAATCACCGGGCACCGACCATGAGTGGCAGACCTGGCGACGAGATCTGAAAGACTTCGCTCCGAGACTTTTTCATACCGGGGAGGCGAAATGAACTATCTCAGAACAGTCTTCGTCTGGCAGTTCACTATCGCTCTCCTAGGCTTTACCGGCTTCGCGCAAGATTCCTCCAACCTGCCTTACCTGGATTCCAGCCTTTCGCAGGAAGAGCGCGCGGCCGATCTGGTGCACCGCATGACCCTCCAGGAGAAAGCTTCCCAACTGGTGAACCAGTCACGCGCGATCCCGCGCCTGAATGTCCCAGCTTACGACTGGTGGAGCGAGGCTTTGCACGGCGTGGCAGTTGACGGCACGACGGAGTTTCCGGAGCCTGTCGGACTCGCCGCGACCTTCGATACACCCCGGATCCACGAAATGGCTACGGCTATCAGCATGGAAGCGCGAATCGTTCACGCTCAGGCCGTACGCAAGGGAACCTTCCCGATTTTTCATGGTCTCGATTTCTGGTCGCCCAACGTCAACATTTTTCGTGATCCGCGCTGGGGGAGAGGCCAAGAGACATATGGCGAAGATCCATACCTCAGCGCCCGCATGGCGGTCGCCTTTGTCACCGGATTGCAGGGCGATGATGCTCGCTATTACCGGGCGATCTCCACGCCCAAGCATTTCGCCGTGCACAGCGGTCCGGAGTCGACTCGCCATTTCACAGACGTCGACGTCAGCAAGCACGACGAGTTAGACACTTATTTGCCCGCCTTCCGCGCCGCGGTTGTCGAGGGGCACGCGGGGTCCGTCATGTGCGCATACAACGCCATCAACGGGCAGCCCGCCTGCGCCAGCGAGTTTCTCCTGCAGCAAACGCTTCGCGGCGCATGGAACTTCCGGGGCTATGTGGTGTCTGACTGCGATGCGGTCCGGAACATTTTTCGCGATCATCACTACCGCCCCACCCAGCCGCAAGCCTCAGCGATCTCGCTCATCCGTGGCATGGACAACGAGTGCATCGACTTCGCGAAAGTGACGGACGACCACGATTACCACCCGTACATCGACGCGGTTCAACAAGGCTATCTGCCGGAGGGCACGGTCGACACGGCGCTCATCCGCCTCTTCACGGCGCGCATTCGTCTCGGCATGTTCGATCCGCCTGAGATGGTTCCATATAGCAAGATCGACGAGAAGATTCTCGATAGCGCAGAGCATCGCGCCCTCGCGCGCAAAATGGCGAATGAGTCGATGGTCTTGTTGAAGAACGATGGCGTGCTGCCGCTCAAAACTGTAAAGCGCATCGCTGTTGTCGGGCCGCTTGCCGACCAAACTGCGGTTCTGCTTGGAAATTACAATGGCACACCGACGCACACCGTAAGCGTGCTCGAAGGGATGAAAGCGGAGTTTCCGCAGGCGAAGATCACTTATGTCCCTGGAACTCAGTTTCTCTCAAACCATGGCGATCCGGTGCCGGCATCGGCGCTAACCACACCCGACGGCAAGCCCGGCCTCAAAGCGGAGTACGGCTCGCGTCCGGGTTTCGACTCCAAAACGACCCCGCTCGCGTCGCGGATTGAATCGGTTGTGAACTTGACTGAGAGCAACCTGCCCGAACAAGCAAAATCAATCAAAACGTTGTCGGTGCAATGGAGCGGTTTGCTGAATCCGATTGCCACTGGCGACTACGTGCTCGGCATCAAGGCAGATGGCTTCGCAAGAGTCTTCGTGGAAGATAAGGTTGTGGCGGGAGGATGGGGCAACAACATCCATCTCGGCCAGATTCACCTTGAGAAAGGGCATCCCGTCAAACTCGATGTAAGTTACGGACGTTTTGATGAGGGCAAGCATGAAGCGCAACTGATATGGGCCGCGGTAAACAATCTCCCTGATCCCGCCGTCGTTACGGCTGCCAAGAATGCGGACGTAATCGTGGCGGTGGTTGGAATTACGAGCCGTCTGGAGGGCGAGGAGATGCCGGTTGATCAGCCGGGATTTTCGGGTGGAGACCGAACCACTCTGGATCTGCCCAAAGCCGAAGAAGACCTGGTACAGGCAGTCGCTGCTACGGGAAAGCCCCTCGTTGTCGTGCTCATGAATGGTAGTGCGCTCAGCGTGAACTGGGAGAAGGCGCACGCCAATGCCATTCTCGAAGCCTGGTATTCAGGAGAGGAGGGCGGAGCAGCAATCGCTGAGACCCTGAGCGGCAAAAATAATCCTGCAGGACGCCTTCCGGTTACGTTTTACAACGATGTTCACCAACTGCCTCATTTCGAAAACTATTCGATGAAAGGCCGCACGTACCGCTACTTCGAAGGCGATCCGCTGTGGCAATTCGGATATGGCCTGAGTTATACGACCTTTAGCTACGGCGATCTCGCCCTGCCGAATTTGCCGGTCATTGCGGGAGACCCATTGGACGCTTCTGTCACTGTCACGAATACCGGAGCAATTGCCGGTGATGAAGTAGTGCAGCTTTACCTCAGGTTTCCCGATGTCCCGGGCGCGCCAATCCGCGCACTGCGCGCTTTCCAGCGCGTTCATTTAGAACCGGGCGCAAAAGAAAAAGTCGACTTTCACCTGAGCCCGCGGGACCTAAGCATGGTGACTCTGGACGGTGACATCATTATCGCCCAGGGAAAATACACAATGTCTATCGGCGGCGCTCAGCCCGGAAACGGCGTCGCATCGGCCACCGGGAACTTTGAGATCAACGGGCAGGTAATGCTGCCGGAATGAGAGGCTCCTGCGAGTTCTAACCGCCAATGCACAGTAATGGCGCCTTGTGAGGTGACCCTTGAGAAGCTCAAACAGTAAAAGTCTCCGGCATTAGCTGGAAGGAGGTACATAATCGTTTGAACCGTCGATCACTCTTGATGGGTGGAGCATGCGCGCTTGCATTGACTGCGGCCTCCCGAGCCTTCGGGCAATCGGCTTTCTTTCGCGGTCAGGTTCCAGATGGCCCATTCTCTCCATTTTGGGAATCTCTGAAGTCGTACCGCTGCCCCGATTGGTTTCGTGACGCGAAATTCGGAATCTGGGCCCACTGGAGCCCGCAATGCGTGCCCGAGCAAGGGGATTGGTATGCGCGAAATATGTACATGCAGGGGTCGGCTCAATATGAGTACCACGTAACGCATTTCGGACATCCATCGCAGTTCGGATACAAGGACATCTGTCATTTGTGGAAAGCTGACAAATGGGAACCTGATGCACTGATCAAACTGTACAAGCGCGCCGGAGCCGACTACCTCGTCGCTCTAGCTACGCACCACGACAACTTTGATTGCTGGAATTCGAAATACCAGCCGTGGAACTGCGTCAACATTGGTCCTAAGCGCGACGTCGTCGGCACGTGGGCCCAGATTGCACGGTCCAATGGTTTGCGTTTTGGCGTGAGCTATCACGGAACGCCGCACCGCACATGGGATGAGTTTCTTCCGGTTCGCTACAAGAGCGATACGGCCGGAATGCTTGCCGGGATTCCTTATGACGGCCTGCAAACAATCGCTGACGGCAAAGGAAAATGGTGGGAGGGCATGGATCCGCAGATGCTCAACGGCAAGCCCCATGCGAAGAACACGCCATGTCCGGAGTTCGTGCAGCAGTTCCTTCTACGCGTGCAGGACGTGATCGACAGCTATAGTCCCGACATCCTGAATTTCGATGACGGCGCCCAGTTCGTCTTCGACGAGGGTGGGCAATGGGCTCCGGATTTGAAGGTATGGCTGGGCATTCCGGACCTCGCGCCCCAAATCATGGCCTATTACTACAACAAGAACATGCAGGCGCATTCTGGCCGCCTGGAAGGAGTGGTTGACCTCAAGGAAGTTCCAGAGCCTGTGTGGGGCACACTGACGCGCGACTTCGAGTTTGGCATGGCAGACGGACTGCAGGAAAAACCCTGGCAAACGGAAGCATGCATCGGAAACTGGCACTATCGCAGGAGCCTCCTTGAAAAACATGCCTACCAGAAAGCTTCTTCGATCATTCCCCTTTTCGTAGACATCGTCAGCAAAAATGGGAATCTCCTGCTAAGCATCCCGCTACCGGGTCATGGAGAGCCGGATAGCGACGAGGTTTCTTTCCTGAATGAACTTGCTGAATGGCAGCAGGTGAATAGCGAAGCGATTAAGGGCACGCGCCCGTGGAAGATTTACGGCGAAGGCCCGTCGACAGAAGTCAGGAAGATCGTGGCGTATCAGTTGCCGCAGATCAAGCCCGACCCTACAGACATCCGGTTCACCACGACGGGTGAAGCACTGTACGCCATCGCATTGGGATGGCCAGCGAACGGGAAATTACTCATCAAGTCTCTCGCAGAAAATTCAACAAACTACCCTCGCAAAATTGGGAAAGTCGAACTGCTCGGCGCGAAATCCCAGCTCAAGTGGTCGCGGCGAACTGAAGGCCTCGAGATTGAGGTACCCAACGTTCCGCCGTGTAAGTATGCATTTTCGTTCCGAATACTTGCGATCTGAGGCTGAGCTTTCTCGTGGAAAGAACAAGAACTTGTCTTTCAGTAAAGGATATGACCTTGCGACGAACCCTCACTGCCGCAGTGTTGTGCCTGAGTGGCGCTCTCAGCTTTGGACAGAGTGCGGACCAACATCCAGATTGGCCTGGAAAGGGACAACTGTTTGTGGGGACCTGCTATCAGCCCGTGGATCGCTCACGGGAACAAATCGGTCAAGATATTGCGCTGTTGCGGCAGGCGGGATTCACCCTGGTCCGCATGGGCGACCTTTCCTGGGACGCCTTTGAGCCGTCGGAGGGCCATTTCGAATTCGCGTGGTTCGACAGCATTCTCGAGCAGGTGAACCAGGCCGGGATAAAAGTGATCCTCGACATCGGCGGATCGCCTGCGCCAATCTGGCTTCACCATAAGTATCCATCAGTGAACATGCTCAACGAACTAGGCGCGACCGTGCAGCCGGCCGAACGCTATATGGATGACATCAGCGACCCGGCATACCGTGAGCACCTGATTCGCTTTGCCGACGAACTGACGCGACACTATGCACACAACCCCGCGCTGGCCGCGATTGGCTACAACAATGAAATCGGCAATGGAGTGATGTCCTATTCCGAAGGAGATCGCCATGGAAGGCCTATGGCGTAGCTCGCTAGCGGATGTTCAGGTCAGCGTAGTGGGCGAAGCTGGAGAGCGCTACTTGGTCGTTGCCGGGTATATAGAAGCCAAACTTGCCCAGGCTGAGATTAGCGCCGGGCTGCGTGCAGCGATCCAGGACGGTCCAACGGTCACCGTGCTTGATCTGGTGGACGAGTTCCGTGGGGCTAACGCGGATTTGGAGCGTACGAAAACTTTTCTTGTCGCTTTTATCCGGAACTTTGATCTCATCCGTTTTCTGCCCGTTGCGAATGACAGCGCGGTAGAAGTTATCGTCGTCCATTTGGAAGAGGACGTAGTTTTTGGGGTCGGCGTAGTTGAGTACCCACTGCAAGAGGTGACCCTTGGTAAGCATCGCGGAAAGAACAAAGGTGCCCGAGGCAGGAACGACTCCGTATAGGACGAAGTCTCCCCCTTTGCGACTGAAAGAATCTCCCTCATGCTTCCAGGCGCCTGGGTCATCCCACTTCGACATACCGCTCGGAGCAAGAGACAAATCCAAGGTCTTGGATTGACCGGCTATGACTTCGAGCGTGGACGAGCGCGTGAACCTTTCGGCGGTTCGCGCCGTAAGAGTGTAGGTACCGGCGGCAAGATTGAGCGGGACACCACTGCTCACCATTTTCAGAAGCTCACCTTTCACGATTGCAACGGTGACGTCGGCGGGCGCGAAGGTAATTTTCAATTCGCCGGGAGCGGCTTCCAGCGCGGCATCCGCAGCAGTGAGAGAGATGGTCCCACCCACGACAAAGTGTTTCTTGAACTGCCGGGGCTTGAATCGCTCTTTGCGCAGTTCGACGGTATGGTCTCCGGGATTGACGGTGGAGACGGAGAGCGTGCCATTGGGCTGAATGGTGCCGACGAGATTTTGATCGACGAGAACCGTGGTCCCGGGAGCGCCGTCCTGGATGGTCAGCGAGGCCAGGCGCGGCTGCGGTTGGAGGTTGAAGATAACCCTGGCCTGTTCGCCCTTGCGAATGCGGATCTTTTGCTGGGGAGGATCCTGAAAGCCGCTCTTGGAGACTTGTACAACGTAGTCCTTGAGCTCGAGATTCGGTAGGCGCAATTGGCCGGCTTGCGTGAGTTGCCGTTGAAGTTTTCCGTTGAGAAAAACTCTTGCGTCGTCTTGACCGGCAACGACAACGAGCGTGCCCATGTTGTGACCGGATTCCGCGGGCAGATGATCATCGACCGTGACTTTTCCGGCGCCCGTGTCGGAAGAAACGGGCGGAGCAGGCAGAGATAGTTCAGGAGTCGATTGTGCGGGGGCGGAGACGGTGGGACCGGACACAGCGGGAGCAGACACGGCCGGGGCAGCGACGGTGGGCGCTGAGACCGTGGGAGCCGCTGCGGGGGTCTTGCCTACTGGCGGAGCGTAATGTTTTCGCGTGAAGAAGAAGGTAGCTGCGACCAGGATGACTGCGGCGGCGGGGACGAGAATCAGCGTTGTGGAGTTCGACCTCGTGGGCTGTTTTGGCCGCGACGGTGAGGCTGTGACTTTGGCCGCCAGTGCGGGAGGCTCGGCGGCGCGAAAGGTGGCGGCTTGTAGCGGGGAGAACTGCGTCTCTGGCGGAGTGATCAGGACTCTACCCCGCGGCGCACGGCGGAGCGGAAATTTGCTCAGTGGAACTTTGCTCGGCGGCACAATGCCGGTGGGCACGTTTCCAAGTGGGACTGGGTTGGTTGGAACCGGGTTGGGTGGGATCGGGCTCGGCGAGATATTGTTTGGCGAAACCGGGCTTGGCGGAGGCTGGCTGGTATCGGCGCGTGGAGCCTCCGGAGCGCTCGGGCGCGGGACATGAAAAATGACAGGCGCGCGTTGGCTGTGCGGAGACGCGCTTGGACTCTCCTGGGGGACCAATCCCAGCCGGTGCAGAAGGCTATTGGCGACGGATATGACTTCTCCATCCGTCCAATACTTGGCGGCCACCGCTTGTATGCGTTCGGCTAATGCTTTTTTTGACGCAACGTCCTCGGCCCTATCGACTTCACTCTCCATGTGTCGCAGGTCTTCCAAATCGCCGCGGCGGGCCTTGCGTCGCTGCACATCCTGGTCGCGCTGGATTGCATCCTGAAGCAGAAGCAACCTGGGATCGCGGGAATGAACGTCCAATCCTTCTGCGATCAGAGACAACGCAGCCAACAGATCACCGGAGGACTGCAGCTTGTGCACTTGCGAAGCCCATTCCTCGACAGAGCTTGTTTCTTTCCGGTCCCGGATAAGGCTGCGGATCGTTTTCGCCGTGGGATGCGCAGGGTTCAACTCGAGCGCCTGCTTGGCCAGCTTCGCGGCTTCCCACCAATCGGTCTCGACCATGGAATGCGCGTGCTCCACCAGGGCATTGGCCAGGATGGCGCGGGCGAGAGAGTTGTTCTTATCCAGTTCGTAGGCTTCGCGCAACAACTGAATCGCTTCGGCGGACTTCCGCTGCGCGAACAGCTCCTGGCTCTCGGTGATCCGGCGGTCGGCTTCGGCCTTGTGCTTGACGCCATCCTGCGCAAGCTTTCCCAGTTCTGCCAGCTCCGCATTATTGGGGAACTCCGCCGCCGTGCCTCGCAACAAATCCAGGGCGCGAGAGTAGTCGCCCGAATGCAGACAGATGTTGATCTGCTCAACGAGCCGCGTTTTGGATTCGGTACGGGTTTGCTGGTCGCGTTTTTGCTCCAAGCGCTTTAACCTCGAAAATCAAATCTGGATGCCGATTGCAGATGGTGCGCAGGATCTCCCATTCGTTCAGCGCATCGTTGTACGATCCTTGTTCCTCGTGAAGGTGCGCCCGGGCGCTGATCGTGTTGACCATGTCCCCTTGTCTTGCGCCGGGCGCAAGGCACGTTCAAAATCCGACTCTCCGGGATGCGGGTCGATAGCCCAGCCACCGGCCGACCGTCGATGGCACAATTGACATCATTTCCCCGGCGCACGACCTTTTCGTCGGCGCGGAAGACGAGGTCCTTGCCGCTCTGGCCGAGGACTTGCCAGACCTCGTAACAGCCTGCCAATTCTCTCGGTGAAGAGGGGATTTTCATGACGCACCCCGCTGTGCAGGGGCCTCAAAATCTTACCCGATTGGGCGGAAAAGGCTAGTGTCCTGGTAGTTGCGTCGCTGGCCGTGTCCCCTTATTGCGAGGCTTTTCAATTCTTCGCGTATTTCAAAAACTCGGAATTCCGCTTGTCATGCGCGTCTCGGAGGGCGGGCCCAAAGTCGGATTCGAGGAAGTGTGGAGATCTCCCCGGTTCGGCGCTCCCCTGCCTTTCGCCAACCTCACTGAATCGGAACGAGCAGGATCCGGCCGATTGTGCCAGTTAGCTGGTCCTGGCTTCTGAGCGCAATTGCAAGAGACAGCCCCGTGAGCCCTCGTACGTGCTCAGCGAAATCCCATGCCAAGTCGCGCGCAACGCGAACATTCCAAATTGCCAAGAGCCGACCGATCTTACCGGTATCTTGAGCAATTTGGCCGAGTATTCCCGTTGCCAAGAATTGAAGGGCTTGCGGCAGAACTGTCTCAAGAAGGCCGTTAACTTGTTCGTAGTCGTTGTGCTCAGGGGTGCTCGGATTGAACCCCATATTCACTTCGGCGTCGATCTGGAGTAACGCAAGCGATAGATCGTGATTGATATGCGCGTTCATTCCCGCAAGAGCGAACTGTATACGGTCTATGCCCGCTCGTTGTCGTGCCTCAAATAAAGCTTGCCAGGAGCTAGCGATTGGAGATCCTCTAAGAAAGTCGGAAATAGCGGTAAAGTACAAGTTCGCAAAGAGCACATCCAGCCGATTGACCCAAGGAAGATCCTGGAACCCACTCTGTGGCGGATTGTCCCTCACTTCCTGCGTTACCATCAAGTAAAGTAGGTTAAACCACTTCAGGCCGTCGTCGGCTGGGATAGCTTCATCCAGCGATTTCATCCGTTGAATAACGTCGTCAATGGAAACTGACGGCGTGACGGCCAGAATCTGAAGAAGATTCTGACCTTGAGCAGTATCTGCGCTCACTTTGTCCTTGCCTTCCCGATCACGTTACTGTTGTGTTCGAATGTAACGGCTCTGATGCGTAAGGATTGTATGTCAAACGCAGGGAGGTGGGAGCATAGATATCTTGGCATTCAGAGTAGTCCCACACATTTCCCATAGCCCGTTTGTGGCCAATCAATAAACGTTCTTAGTTCCGTGGCCACTTGTCCCCGCCTCAACGCTGAAGCGGCCGGAGCGCGCAGCCCTCTGAATCGCACCCACCAAAAATGCATGAGACGGTGCATCCCCGCACGCCGACTGCACCGTTGCCTGGGCCCACTCCTTTATATACCTTGACAAGTATATGCTCTGTGGAGTATATCAAGCGAATGGAATCTGTGTTCGAAGTCATTGCGGAGCCGAGCCGCCGCGCGATATTGAGCCTCCTGGTCTCGTCACAACAGTCGGTGGGATAGATCGAGCGTCAACTTCGTATGACGCAGCCGACCGTGTCAAAGCACCTGCGAGTGCTGCGCGAGGCCGGTTTCGTGGAATCCACGGTGGACGCACAACGCCGTCTCTACCGGCTCAACCCTGAACCACTTCAGGAGCTGGATGCCTGGCTGGCTCCGTTCCGCCGGTTCTGGTCCGCTCACGTAGATGCTCTCGAACGCCACCTCGACCGCATGGATCTTGATCGCATGGATCATGAACAGTATGGATCATCAACACCAACGAAAAAGAAAACCAAGGAGAAGACGACGCGGCCCAAACCGCGAACGTGACAAAGGAGAGACGAATGAAAATCAAAGTGACCAGCGTATACGTGGACGACCAAGACAAGGCCCTGCGCTTCTATACGGAAGTTCTGGGCTTTGCCAAGAAGACCGATTTTAGTCAGGGCCCATTTCGCTGGCTAACCGTGGCCTCGCCCGAGGAGCCGGACGGCACTGAGCTGCAGCTGGCGCTCAACGGCAACCCGGCGGCCAAAGCGTATCAGCAGGCGATCTTTCAACAGAGCCAGCCGGCGATCATGTTTTTCACCGACGACGTCAAGGGTGACTATGAGCGAATCAAGGCCCACGGCGCCGAGTTCACGATGCCGCCCACCGACGTGACCGGCTCGACCATTGCGATGCTCAACGACACCTGCGGCAATCTCATTCAGCTCACCCAGCTGATGCGCTCGTAGGGCGGACGGAGAAGATAGATGACCGATCGCGAGCAGTACACACCGGGTCCGGCCAGCGGGGCGCAGGTACGAAAGGACCGGGGACAAAACGGTGAAGACAAGTGGACGCTCATCCTCGTCCGAGAACTGCGCCACGCGCCGGAAAAAGTCTGGCAGGCGATTACCGACCCGGCGCATCTGCGCGAGTGGGCGCCCTTTGACGCCGATGGGAGCCTGGGTACGGTTGGAACCACGGTGAAGCTCACCACGGTGGGAGCGCCCACGCCGCGCGTTACCGAAACCACAGTGACGCGAGCCGACGCTCCCAAGGCGCTTGAGTACAAGTGGGGTGACTTCGATATGCGGTGGGAACTCGAAGCCCTTGGTGGCGGTACGCGCCTGACGCTGTGGACCAACATCGGTCACCGCTTCATCGCAATGGGTGCTGCTGGGTGGCACATTTGTTTCGATGTTCTGGATCACCTTCTCAGCGGAGCTCCCATCGGCCGCATGGTTGGCCCCGAGGCCATGAAGTTCGGCGGCTGGCAGCGATTGAACGCAGAGTACGCCAAGCAGTTCGGGATTGAGACCCCCGGTTGGCCGCCCAACGCCCCGAAGCTTTGAAGTGTGGGAGGGAGAAGGAGGAAGAACCCCGCGTGTTGTTAAGTAGTTGTATCGGAGCCAATCAACCAGGTCCCAGCCCTGAAAAGGGCAAAGTTAGGTGTGAGGGAGCATCATGTCGAAGAATGGTGGCATCATCGGCGTATCAGATCACGGCGGTTGGGCGGTGCTGGTAACGGTGGCGCGTGATGGGACGCTCCTCGACCGGCGCCGGGTGGAACTCGTCGACGAGGGCCTGCCCAAGATTCCGCACCACAGCGAAGCCCAAGGACTCCCGCTCGACGAGGCCGTGGCGTTAGTAGAGCGTGTTCGAGTGTCGGCGGAGAGGCACGCGGTGCTTGCCTTGGACGCGGTCACGAACGCGGTGCCGCGTATCCTTGGTATCGCGCTTCGCAAGTGCCCACCCCTTCCACCCACGATTGCCGAGCGAATCAAGGACTACCGTGCGCAGAACAATGCCGACTGGGTAATGTACCGCAAGGCTCTGGCCGCCGCGGCCGAGGCGCGGGGTTGGCCCGTCCACTGGTACGACGCGAAGGGCGTATTGGGTGCGGCGAGCCAGGCGTTGCGTGTAGAGAACCTCGACGCTCACTTCCTCCGAGTGCGGAAGGCCGTTGGGCCGCCCTGGAACATGGATCACAAGCTCGCAATGGCGGCGGCCATAGTTACGGCGGCCGCGGTTGTGGAGTAAGCCGCGGAATCGAGAGCAAGGCTCTCTGCGGCCCTGGGGCAGGTCTTGGCGCGGAAAGACTGAAATCTGCCGGCACAATTAAGCTAGGCCAGACTAAATGACGCTGTATCGCCGATCAATGGAGGACAAACCAATCATGAAAGAAGCCACCAAACGTTCGATTTTTCGCTGGATTCACATCGTCTTTGCCATTCCGATACTCGGTTATATCTATAGTCCGTTTGACCAAATTCCAAACATGCCCCGGCTACTCGGTTTGTCTTCGTCCCTGCACTTGTCCTTTCGGGATTGTGAATGTGGAAAGGCCATGTCGTTCGACGACTGATTTCAAAGATGTCGGCGAGTGGTACAAGTTCGTACTCGAACCTGTGAGCTTCGATCAAGAGAAGGAACTATGTCAAACGTAACCCTTTCGAACAAACAACGTGAAGAGATCCTCAGAGCATTGAAAACCCGTTTTGAGAACAACATGAACCGTCATAAGGGTCTTAACTGGGCTGAAGTAAAAGCAAAGCTCGAAGCTAAGACTGAAAAATTGTGGTCACTGAGTGAAATGGAAAGAACTGGCGGTGAACCGGATGTTGTTGGTCACGATAAAAAGACGGGCGAATACATTTTTTATGATTGTTCAGCGGAAAGTCCTAAAGGCCGCAGAAGTCTTTGCTACGACCGTGAAGCGCTGGAGTCAAGGAAGGAAAATAAACCAAAAGATAACGCTGTCGATGTGGCCACTGCCATGGGCACTGAGCTTTTAACGGAAGAACAATATCGCGAGCTGCAGAAACTTGGAGATTTCGATGCGAAAACGTCGAGCTGGGTAAGAACACCGTCTGCTATCAGAAAACTCGGCGGCGCTCTCTTTTGTGATCGCCGCTACAACACTGTTTTCGTGTATCACAACGGCGCGGATTCTTACTATGCCTCCAGGGGATTCCGTGGATCGCTAAGGGTCTAGATTGGAATTTAGTCTGGTGAGATAACCGTGTCGGCTCCTTTCCTCCGAGCCTTGGTCGCTTAAGAGCGTCCAAGTCTACTCGCTCGCTAGGACCCGACACAGTTATCTCATCAGGCTGTTCGTTTTCCCTTGACGGTAAGTAAACGGTCCCGATTACAATCTCGGCATGCCACGGAAAGTCATCTTGGGATTCGGAATCAGCATCGACGGCTATATTGCGCGACGGAACGGCGCGATGGATTATCTGGTGATCGACAAAGAAGGCGAAGCGGTGATGATGGACTTCTTCGCCAAGATCGACACTACCCTCATGGGCCGCAAGACTGCCGATGCCACGGCGGCAATGCGCAAGCGTGGCGAGATACCGGACATGCCGGGCATGTCCACCTATGTATTCTCGCGACGTTGGAAGCCGGGCAAACGCGACGGATTCGAAGTGGTGAGCGGATCTCTGACAGCCTTCGTGAGAAAGCTAAAACGCCGTCAAGGGAAAGACATCTACCTGGGCGGCGGCGGCGAGTTGTGCCGCAGTTTCCTGCAGGAGGATTTGGTGGACGAAATCTTCCTCGGCCTGGGTCCCGTTCTTTTAGGGGATGGCATCCCCGCCTTCCCGGGCAAGTTCCCGCAGCGCAACTTCAAGTTGATAGAGTGCAAGTCCTACTCGAATGGATCGGTCGCGCTACGCTACGAGCGGATACGGACGAAGACAAGCCGATAATCCAGCTCTTCCGTCTGTCCACAAGTTTCCCCAAGGATGGGCCACCAATCAATGGAGGTGCGCTATGGCGTGTGATGGTGTTTTCCGGCGACCGTTATCCGATATGATCTGATTCGATGCCGGAGTACACTTTATCGTCTATCCTACCGTTTGTGCGGTCGGGGCTGCGCCGGGTGAGACCAAGCTTTACGCTCACCGCATTCGTTAACGCGACCTGGACAGAGTTGGAAAAATCAGGCGCACGGGTGCAACGATCACGCCCCCCTGCAACAAATAATCCGGACAATCCCGAGTTCGCCCACAATAGCGACCCTGGTAGTTTGAGACAATCTGCGGTTCAGGCGTGGCTATATCTTCAACGCCGCAGTTTCGCGATCCCAGCTTCTAGAAATTTCCCATCTTTGGATAATGAGCGACTGGAACTGACTACGCGAGGCCGTGAGTGGGTTGATGGGCAGGAACCTATTCCAGAGCTGCCTGCCGAGTATATCGCCGCGTTGCAAAGGATGGTTGCGAATATGGACGAGGTTGTTCGGGAATACGTAGTGGAGGGACTTGGCTCGCTCGAGCACGACAGATTTCGGGCGGCAGCCGTTATGGTGGGCGCGGCTTCTGAGAAGGCGCTGTACATGCTCGCAGAGGAGATGCTGGGTGCCATTTCCACGCCCAAATGGAAAGTAAAATTCACTACTGCGCTCAAGCGGCGCGATCTCACAGAGTTATTCGATCAAATGAGGAACGTGTTAGAGCAAGCGAATAACTTGCCAGGTCGTCCCTTTGAAGTATTTGATGGAGGCCAGGATCACCTTGTATCGCTGATTAAGGCGGTCCAAGTTCAACGGAATAACGCTGTACATCCCATGAACGAGAAGGTTTCAGACGACACTGTTCGGCTTTCATATCTCGCCTTTCCATACGCACTGCAAAAGATCGAGCAGCTTCGCGATTGGTTTTCGAACAACCCGAACGTGCTTTGAAAAACAGAAAGGAAAAGAGTAGTCCCCTAACCCCTGATATGTGAAAACTGGAGAAAGACGGAGCGTTCCCCGTTTTTTCGACGAGTGGAGATTGGTGAACGTCCGGTCTGTTCCCGATTTTTCACCCCAGTTTTTCAGCGCCCCTCCATGTCCCCAAAATGGCGGGTCCTCTTATGTTCACTCGGATTCCGTGGGATGATTAATTCGTCATGAATGAAAACCCGCTCAACAAGCCGAGCCTCTGCGATTATTTGAGGATTCAGCGAAGTCCCGAAGGCGAAATTCTTTATGGAGAGTGTGAGTGGCCTGCCTGTGGAAAGCAATTCTCTCATTCATTAGATCAGGAGACCGCAGAACAACAGCTCTACGACCAGCACAAGGAACACATGCGGAAGGAACACGTCCCTTTCGACGGTTGACCGGGTGGCCCATTCAAGCCTGCTTTTGGCTTGAGTGGGGCAGTTCTACCGCTGGACAAAGTCTCCCCGCCGCTCGTTCGCGTTTTCGTGCCGTCCATTCCGACTCGATCTCTACGCATCCTTCAGCGCCGGTTGCGTAGTGGCGAAAGCTGCTCCACTGCCAGTCAGGGAAGGGAGTTCCGTCTAGCTCCTATTTTCGAGTTTTCTGGCCACCATCGATTGGGATACCCCAGCGATCGAAAAATTCTGCCTGCTTCTTTTGGCTCGCTAGCCGATGCAACATTGTGCGTCGCCGCTTTGGAGAAATAGGATCCTCGTAGAGAGAGCTTCGAGCTTCCCCAAGCCAGCGCAACCATCGTTCCCATTCCGGCCCGAATTGGGTTTCCATCTGTTTGCGCAGTCGTTGAGCGAGAGCCCCACTGTGGCCGGCGGTTGAAATCGCGATTTGCAGCGGACCACGTCGTACTACAGCCGGGTAATAGAAATTGCAGAGTGGCCGATCGCGAACGACATTGCACAGAATCTGGCGCCGTTGCGCTTCTTCAGACACCATTTTGTTGAGGGTCTTCAGAGGTGTGGCGACAACCGCTAGGAAGATTCTGTCCAAGTCACTGAGTTCGAAGCGGCGCTGTTGCCAAATAATCTTGTGGTCAGCCGCCCACGCCTTAATGGTTCGAGAAGCCGCCGGGGCAACAACAATGACGGTCGCTCCACATCGAAGGAGCGTGGGGATCTTCTCTTCTGCTGTTTTCCCCGCGCCTACCACGAGGCAACGGCGCTTGGCGAGTTTCATAAATATGGGGAATAGCGGGGTTGTTTCTCCCGACAGACGTGACTGCACTTTGTCCACATCCCTCCCCAAAACCAGAACACCTACCTTTAGATAGCCGACGAAACCCACGGAGGACAAATGCAAAGAACTGATCCTTTGCATAAGAGAATTAGCTCCGTAGCTGCGAAGAATGAAGCTGCGAGTGCCAAACTCAAGGGATTGTGGTGTTCAGTTCTGGATAATGGCAGCCATAGATTTTATTAATTTCCAGCCCAGTCCCTGCATGGCTAGAGTGCCAACAAAACAGAGTGTGGTCAGCTCTTCACTGTTGAATCAGACGCTCACCTCCAGGTCGAGGTCCAAGCGCAGCGATTCCCGGTAGTTCGGTACCGCGGATACAGCGTCGTATCCATCAGCCCTCAGGTCAAAACGTAAGCAGGGAAGGTCGCGGCATTTGTCCGTCGAAAATTCCCCGCGTCTGACTGAGAACATTTTGCAGGGTTCCACTCTGGACGGCTGACGTGGGGTCAGCAAAAGACTGGGGAAGCGGTGTCCTTACCTCTCATCGAACGGGCGGAAAACGATGGCGTACGGTTTGTCTTGAGCCAGCAATGGCAGCAAGCGGCCCACCAGCCCCTGTACGAAATCGAACCACTGGCGGCCGTCCCCCGAATCCCCCAGCGCATTCCGGAACCCGGCGAACAGTATCGCTTTCACTTTGACATGACGCAGTGCATCGGTTGCAAGTGCTGCGTGGTGGCGTGCAACGAGCAAAACGGCAACCCGGCGGAAATCAACTGGCGGCGGGTCGGAGAGATCGAAGGCGGCTGGTATCCAGATACTCATCGCTTGTACTTATCGATGGGCTGCAACCACTGCCTGGAGCCGTCATGCCTGATCGGCTGTCCGGTTGAAGCGTACACAAAAGACTCTGCCACCGGCATCGTGCAACACAGCGCCGATACATGTATCGGTTGCCAGTACTGTACATGGAACTGCTCCTACGGCGTTCCGCAATACAACGCCGAGCGCGGCGTCGTGGGCAAATGCGATATGTGTTACGGGCGGCTCACAGAAGGCCGGGAGCCAGCATGCGTCAACGCTTGTCCGGAAGGCGCAATTCGCATCGAAGTTGTGAGGACCGCGGAATGGAGGCGGGAATATTCCGGCAGCGCCAATGCGCCGGGGCTACCTTCCGCCGATGACAGTATTTCCACGACTCGCATCACCCTTCCAGACAAGCTCCCTCCGGATGTCAGAAAGGCGGATTACTGGCGGGTACGGCCCGAGGCTCCGCATTGGCCGCTAGTAGTCATGACTGTTCTGACCCAGCTGTCTGTGGGGGCATTCGCTACGATCTGGCTCCTGCAATTAGCGGGCGCAACTGCCCGTTTGGGTGTCGCCGCACTAGGATCACTCATCCTGGGCGGAATAGCGCTGGTTTCATCCACCACGCACTTGGGCCGTCCGATATATGCGTATCGCGCCCTGAAAATGTGGAAGCGTTCGTGGCTTAGCCGCGAGGTTCTTCTCTTCGGTTGTTTTTCCGGGATGGCTGGCCTCTATGCCGCAACACTCTGGCTGGGCTTGCCATTGAGCCTGGAGTTGGGCGCTGTGACGGCAATCTTCGGAGCTGCTGGAATCACGGCGAGCGCTTTCATTTACCTGGTGCCTGCGCGTCCTTCATGGGATACGAAGTTTACGGTCTCCGATTTCTTCCTGACCGGGGCACTGCTCGGACCATTGTTTGCTAGCGCCATCGGAGCCTCCCATGGACGTCTGCTGATGCTGATTGGTGTTGCAGCGGCGTCCGCTCAGTTGCTAAACCAGACGCTGCGGTTTCTTTGGCTGATCGGTTCGGACTCGTTTGAACTGCAAGCCTCTGCGCGGTTGCTGTCTACGAAACTGGCGCGCCCCTTGCTGCTGCGAAGTGCTCTCTTGCTCGTCGGCGGCATAGCCCTGCCCCTGTCCGGTTTGTATCTGACGCGGTTCGCGGCTCTCCCTATCGCTGCGGCCGGGGAAATCCTTGGCCGTTATCTCTTCTACGTCAGCGTGGTTCCGAAAAATATGGCCGCCCCCTATCTCGCGGCTCGGGAGCGCGCAGCATGAATCTCAGGCGAAAGCTCGGTTTGGACATCCTCTCCGAGAAGTATGCGTACGGCGAGGATCCCCAGTACGGCCACACCTCGGAGCAGAAGATTCCGGACCATTGGGTACCTACCACCTGTGGGTATTGCTCAGTTGGTTGCGGAATGTTCGTCGGCGTCAAAGATGGCCGCGCGGTGACCGTCCGCGGCAACCCGAATCATCCAGTGAATCTGGGAAAGCTTTGTCCTAAGGGCTTGTCGGAGCACTACACACTCGAAGCCCCCTACCGCGCGAAGCAGCCGCTTCTGCGCAAGAAGGGCAAGCTGGTTCCGGTAAGTTGGGATGAGGCTCTCGACACGATGGTCGAAAGGTTTCAAGCCACGCAGGAGCGATACGGCCCTGACGCTCTAGGTGTGATCAGCACTGGACAGTTGGTCACCGAAGAGTTCTATGCGCTGGGGAAACTCGTCCAACTGGGATTCGGGACAAAGAACTACGACGGGAACACAACGCTGTGCATGGCGAGCGCTGTTTCTGGCTACAAACGGTCGTTCGGCAGCGATGGGCCGCCGGGCGCCTATGAAGATTTACAGAAAGCCGACGTCATCTTTCTGATTGGCGCCAACATCGCGGATAACCATCCGATTCTCTGCCAGCATCTGGATGCAAATCCCAGGAAAACTCTGATCGTTGCCGATCCGCGGGTCACCAAGACCGCCATGATGGCTGATTTGTTCCTGCCGCTGAAGCCGCGATCCGACATCGCTTTGCTTAACGGGTTGATCCATTTGCTGATTCGCACAGGTCAGATTGACTGCGAATACATCGCGAAACATACCAGCGGATTCGCGGAACTCGCACGGTTCGTCGAGAAATACACCCCTGCGTATGTGGCACAGATCACGGGCCTAAGTGAAGACCTGATTATCAAAACTGCAGACCTCTACGGAAATGCGCAGGCGGCTTTCATCGGATGGACCATGGGGGTGAACCACAGCACGCAAGGCGTGGAGACAGTAAATGCGCTCAACAATCTTGCGCTGATCGCGGGAAACATTGGGCGCGCTGGTGCTTCACCGTTCTCTATCACCGGACAGTGCAATGCGATGGGCACGCGCGAGGCCGGCTTCGCGTCGAGCTTGCCGGGATACCGGAAATTTGAAAATGCGGAAGATCGGGAGCAGTTGGCGCGCTTGTGGAAGATCGATGCGGATCGCATTCCGATTGCCAGAGGCTTGGCCTATCCCGATATCATCGAGGCCGCCGTCGGCAAGAAGATTCGCGCACTTTGGATCATCGCTACGAACCCGATTGTTTCGTTCCCGAATCTCGACGTACTGAAGCAGGGCCTGGAGACGCTCGACTTTCTGGTAGTGCAGGATGGATTTCATCCCACACCGACCACGGAACTTGCTCATCTGGTATTGCCCGCTGCGATCTGGGGCGAGAAAGATGGAACGTACACGAACTCCGAGCGGCGCGTCAGCAAGGTGAATCGCGCCGTCGACCCGCCTGGTGATGCGAAATCGGATTTCGATATTTTCCTCGCGCTTGCGGAAAAGCTTGGCTGCCGGGAGGAGTTATTTCCTGGATGGACGCGTCCCGAGCATGCGTTCGATGAATGGAAGCGCGTGTCGAAAGGCCGGCTCTGCGATTATTCCGGACTGACCTACGAACTGATCGAGCAGCACAACGGAATTCAGTGGCCGTTCCCGGAAGGAACGACCGAGGTAGGAACGACTCGGCTTTACGCAGACGGGCGTTTCCCCACGGAAGACGGCAAGGCCAAGCTGTTCTGCATCGAATGGACACCCTTCCCTGAACAACCAAACCAACAGTTTCCTTTCGTGCTCAATACCGGCCGAACGGTAGAGCACTGGCATACCCGCACAAAGACCGGCCAGGTACCGATCCTCGAAAGGATGTCGCCGAATGCTTGGCTGGAAATGAACACGCGTGATGCCCAGACCTTGCGATTGAAACCTCACGATCGTGTGGATGTCATTTCTCGGCGCGGACGTGTCAGAAACGTCGAATTACGAGTAACGGAGATCGTTGCACCCGGCCAGGTGTTCATGCCGTTTCATTTCGCAGAAAGCAATGCAAACCAAGTCACGCAGAGTGCGTTTGATCCGATTTCGCGTGAGCCGAACTACAAGCAGTGCGCGGTATCCGTTCAATTGAGCGTTTCTCCAAGAGAACGGCGCAGCAAAGACAGGTTGCGGAAGAAGGCACTCCCAGTGGAGGTGAACTAGTGAAGAAGCTGGTGGTCGTAGGCAATGGAATGGCCGGCGTCGCCTGCGTGGAGCAGATCTTGCGTCACTCGCCCAAGTTTGAAATCACGATCTTTGGCGACGAGACTCACGTCAACTACAACCGAATTCTGCTCTCGTCGGTGCTGGCAGGAGAAAAAGCGAGCGACGATATCGTCCTGAACGGCCTCGACTGGTACCAGCAGAACGGCATTGATCTCCGGCTCGGTGTCCGCATCGTCGGTGTCGATTCTCAGGCCAAGACCGTCACCGGTGACGACGGCAGTGTGACTTCTTTCGACAAGCTTCTGTTGGCGACTGGAAGCGTGCCTCTCATTCCATCAATCGAAGAAGTGAAAAAGGATGGTGTGTTTGTCTTCCGCAACCTCGACGACACGCGCACGTTGCTGGAGCGCTGCCGTCCAGGGATCAAGGCCGTGGTAATTGGAGGCGGCCTGCTTGGATTGGAGGCGGCGCGCGGGCTGCAAGTGCAGGGATGCGAAGTGACGGTTGTCCATCTCATGGAGACGCTGATGGAGCGTCAGTTGGACCCGACAGGTGGCGGGTATCTCGCAGCCAAAATGAATCAGATAGGAATCACCGTGTTACTTGGCCTCAGCACCACGGCCATTCTCGGCAATGGGAAAGTAGAGGGCGTTCAATTCAAGGGCGGCGGCAGCATTCCTGCTGATCTGGTGGTGATCGCCGCTGGCATTCGTCCGAACGTTGGACTCGGCCACGAGGCCGGGCTTGAGGTCAAGCGCGGCATCGTGGTCAACGACTACATGGAAACCTCGCATCCCGACATTTTCGCTGTGGGCGAATGCGTGCAACACAACGGCATCTGCTACGGACTGGTTGCGCCTCTCATCGAGCAGGGGAAAGTCCTGGCCGCAACCATAACGGGAAATAAAGGTCCGAAATATCAGGGCAGCGTGCAAGCTGCAAAGCTGAAGATCATGGGAGTCGATGTCTTTTCCGCGGGGGAGATCGGCGACAAGCTCGATGGTTCGGAGGTCATTCGATACGAGGATCCGGCGCTCGGCATCTACCGAAAACTGACTCTCAAGGGCGGCAAGCTCGCCGGAGTCATCCTTGTAGGCGACACAGCCGACAGCCACCGCTATATGGACTGGTTGCGCACTCAAAAAGATCTGCTGCCACTTCGGCGGCAACTCTTGTTTCCTGCGGCGACAGAAGACACCGGCATCGATATCGCCCAGATGGCGGATAGTGAAACGGTCTGTGGATGCATGGGAGTGACCAAAGGCACGATCATTCAGGCGATTCACGAAAAAGGTGTGAATACGTTGGCGCAGCTCAAGGAGTGCACGCGTGCCTCAACCGGTTGTGGAAGCTGTACCGGCCTTTGCCAATTGTTGCTCAAAGCGGTGGTGCCGGAATTTGAAGAAGAAGTTAAGCGGACGATCTGCAAGTGCATTCCTGTCGCCGAAGATCAGCTGCGCGAGATCCTGCGCAGCCAACAATTGAAGTCGGTGCAGGAAGTCCTCGAAATCTACGGCAATGGAATCGGTTGTGAAGTCTGCAAACCAGCGTTGAGTTATATGCTCGACATGCTGTGGTGTGGCGATCACGACGAGGACCGTTCGGCCCGCTTCATCAACGACCGCGTACACGCCAACATTCAAAAGGACGGAACGTTCTCCGTTGTACCGCGCATTCGCGGCGGCGTGACATCCCCCGACGAGCTGCGCCGCATCGCCGATGCTGCAGACAAATACAGAGTTCCCATGGTCAAAATCACTGGTAGCCAGCGCATTGACCTGCTGGGCGTGAAGAAAGCAGACTTGCCGAGAATTTGGGCCGACCTTGGAATGCCTTCCGGTCAGGCCTACACCAAGGGCGTCCGCATGGTGAAGACCTGCGTGGGCACGAACTTCTGCCGATTCGGTGTTCAGGATTCCACCAGCGCCGGGATCGAGATGGAACGTCGTTTCGAGAATCTGTTCACTCCGCACAAGGTGAAGATGGGGGCGGTCGGCTGCCCGCGCAATTGCGCCGAGGCAACCGTCAAAGACATCGGCCTGATTGGTCAAGAGGGAAGCTGGCAGGTGGTCGTGGGCGGTGCCGCCGGTAAGAAAGTGCGTAAGGCGGATCTGCTGATCACAGTCGAAACCGCAGAAGAGGCACTCGCAGCCGCCGCGCTCTTTTTCCAGTACTACCGGGAGAGCGCCAATTATCTGGAACGCACCTACGACTTCGTCGAGCGGGTCGGTATCGAGAAAGTCCGCAAAGAAACCGTGTATGCCCCGGATACGGCCAAGCATAGCCTGCTGGAGCGGCTGCGCAAGTCGAAGGAACGATCGAGCGACGCCTGGTTGGAGCGTGATTCTCCACGCCACCCGACTCAGTTCGTACAGATCAAGCCGCTGGAGGAGGTCTTCGTATGAAGGAAGCGAAAGCGGAATCAAAACAATGGACACGCATTGCCCTTTGTGACGATATACCGCTGCGCGAGGGCCGCGCCGTGAAAGTCGGGAATCGCGAGATCGCCATCTTCAATCTGGGCGACAGGTTCCTTGCCGTGGACAATCGCTGTCCGCATAAAAGCGGTCCGTTGGCGGATGGCATTGTCTCTGGGGCTGCGGTCGTGTGCCCGCTGCACGCGTGGAAGATGAGCCTCGAAACCGGGGATGGCCTGAATAGCGCCAGTGCATCGAGCTGCGTCGAGACTTTCCGCACGCGCGTGGAGCATGGAGTCATTTTCCTTGAGATCGCCGCGCATGTCGCGCCATCCGAGGGAAAGAGCGTGGTGGACCTGCCGTTACTTTGCACGGAGTCGGGGACGCTTGCCGAGGGAGAAGCGACATGCAGTCACGCCTAGAGGAACAGACCCTTCAGTTCGATCGCAACGCTGATCTGAAACCGGACTCTGATGGAAAGGCGACCCGCATCCGACTGCTGGACTTCCACAGTGCGCCCATGCGTGCCTTTCACTTGTCATGGTTCGCCTTCTTCCTGAGCTTTGTGGCTTGGTTCGGCATCGCTCCACTCATGGCCGTAGTGCGTGACGATCTGAAACTTACCAAGGCTCAGATCGGAAACACCGTGATTGCCTCGGTAGCGATCACGATCTTTGCGCGATTACTGACTGGTTGGCTGTGTGATCGTGTCGGACCGCGCCGCACCTATTCGGCCCTGCTTGTATTCGGTGCGTTGCCGGTGATGGGGATTGGCTTGTCCCACAGCTACCACTCCTTCTTGTTCTTTCGGCTGGCCATCGGGCTGATTGGCGCTTCATTCGTCCTTACCCAGTACCACACCTCGATCATGTTCTCGCGATCAGTCGTCGGCACGGCCAACGCCGTCACAGCTGGTTGGGGAAATCTCGGCGGGGGAGTTACGCAGTGGGTAATGCCACTGCTGTTCGGCGCCATCATCGGATTGGGTGCGGATAAGTTCCTGAGCTGGCGATTGGCGATGATCGTTCCTGGCGCCCTCATGTTAATCACGGGCCTCGCGTACTATCGCCTCACCGAAGACACTCCGGATGGCCGACCCTTTGCGCCGCGGACTGGTGGACAGGCCTTCTGGGAAGCTTCGGGAGACTATCGCGTGTGGCTGCTCTTTCTTCTGTACGGCGCGTGCTTCGGAGTTGAAATTACCGTAGACAATGTCGCTGCCTTATATTTCAAAGACTCTTTTCACGTGACCTTAAAGTTAGCCGGCCTTCTTGCCAGCCTCATCGGCATGATGAACCTCTTTGCCCGCGCGTTAGGCGGAATTGCCGGCGATTGGGCGGGCAGCCGCTGGGGCCTGCTTGGTCGCTCTCGGCTGCTCGGCGTGACGATTTTCGTCGAAGGCTTGCTCATGGTGTTGTTCTCGCGGCTGGCCATTCTCGGTCCAGCCACCGCAGCCTTCCTTCTGTTTGGGTTGCTTGTATGCATGGCCTGCGGCGTAACCTACGCCGTGGTTCCGTTGATTCGCCCCCAGGCGATCGGATCCGTTTCCGGCATCGTAGGCGCAGGCGGAAACTTCGGGGCAGTTTTGGCAGCCATGTTATTCAAGTCAGAACGCCTTTCTGGCGCGAACGCGTTCTTCATTCTGGGAAGCATCGTCGCGGCCACCTCGTTCTGCGCATTGCTCTTGCGATTTAGGGAGGCCGAGGTTCCGGTGCCTGAAATTGAGCCAATGATTGCTCTTATGTCCGCTGACTAGCATCAGTGGCACTACAATGAGCCCGGATATGCTGAGTGTGTTGATCGAGGCGATTTATCCCAAGAGCGCGAACGGGCAGCTTATATTCCTTGAAACGAACTACCAACTCTAGAGGATTGCAGAAGAGAGTTTCGGCGATGGCAAACAGCACTTTCGGAGGACTCTGCGTTCTGGCTCTCGAGAGCCGGCGCGCCCGCGAGATTGCCAAGCTCATTGCGAATCTTGGCGGCGTTCCGATCGTGGCGCCATCCGTGAGGGAAGTTGCTTTGGAATCGAATCAGGAAGCCTTGGAATTTGCCCGAAAGCTGGCCTCGGGCGAAGTGGAGATGGTCATTTTCACGACTGGTGTCGGAGTCAAAGCTCTGGCGTCGGCTGTGGAGAAAGTGTGCCCGCGAGACGAGCTGTCACGATATTTGAACGACGTGGTGGTTGTTGCCCGTGGGCCCAAGCCTGCTGTGGCCCTTAGAGAACTGGGAGTGCGAGTCAGTCTCACGGTCCCGGAGCCAAACACATGGCGAGATCTGCTGACTCTACTGGATCAGAGCAAGAATGCGCTTCCCGTGGCGGGGCGCCGCATTGCCGTACAGGAATACGGGGTGACGAATTCCGAGTTGTCCGCAGGCCTGCGAGAGCGCGGGGCGATCGTAACTCTGGTGAATGTCTATCAGTGGGCATTACCCGAAGATCTCAGCCCGCTTCAGAGCGCCGTCGAGTCGATCATCAGTGGCGATGTTCACATACTGCTTGTGGCGTCTTCCGTGCAGATACGGCATCTCTTCGAGGTCGCCGAAAGGATGGCAAAGGGGGAGGCGCTGCACGAAGCCCTTTCTCGGGTAGTGATTACGTCTGTCGGGCCGTTGACCTCAGAGGAACTGCGCGGTCGCGGTTTGAGTGTTGACATCGAGTGCACGCGCCCCAAGATGGGTTTTCTCGTGCAGGAGGCCGCAGAAAAGAGCGCCGAGATTCTTCGCCAGAAACGGGCACCGCAGCGGGCTCGAACGGAGGATCGGCCATGAATACTCTCTATCCCCTTTTCCTGAGCTTGAGGGGGCGCGATTGCGTTGTAGTCGGCGGCAACGAGATGGCTGAGGCTAAGGCGCGAGACCTTCTGGAGGCGGACGCCAAGGTCCGCGTCATTGCTCCCTCCGCCACTGACCAGATTGCTGCGTGGTCTCAAGCGGGAAGGCTGCAATGGGAAGCTCGCGCTTATGAAACTGGGGATGTGCGCGATGCTTTCCTTGTTGTATCCGTCGCCGACGCAAAGACCAACGCCCGGGTTTTTGAAGAAGCCGAAACGCGCCGGACCTTCTGCAACGCGGTCGATGACATCGATCACTGTAGCTGCTATGCATCCGCCGTAGTGCGCCGCGGCCCGCTACAGATCGCGATTTCGACCGGAGGGAAAAGTCCCGCTCTGGCCCAAAGATTGCGCAAGGAATTGGAAGAACGGTTCGGGGAGGAATACGGTCTCTGGGTCACGAAACTGGGCGAACTTCGGAGCCGTCTGTTTCAGGACAAGGGGATTGACAGCGAGACCCGCCGCAGAATGTTGCACGAGCAAGCCAGCGCGTCTGCATTTGACACTTTTCGGATCTCACTCTAAGGGACGAGGGACTTTCAAAACTCAGGCAGAGATCCCGAAGGCTGGCGTGAGTCCCCTTCAGGTGGAATGCTCTGTAGACAGAGTGTCCGTGATTCCGGTGACGCTGCCCTCGCCAAGGTGTCTCCCACAATCAGGACGCACGGAGAAGGCAAGATCGGTGCGCGGTGAAGCAATCCGAGAGTCGTTTGGTACCGCTGTTCGCCTGCGCTTGACACTCTGGATATGACGGCGCACGGAGTAGAGGTGCTCAACCCGGCTCGGCACAAATCCTCGGCAACACTGGCATACTCCCCTGGCATGTAGACGACAACGGTGGTACGACTGGTCACCAGTCGATGCCAGTCCGAATCGTCCTTTCCAGGCCTGCGGTGAGCACTAACGACGAGGAGTTGGTCTGCGGTCCGGCGGTCAGTCAGAGAAGCTTGTACCGTAGCAGCGGCGGCGAGGGCGGCAGTCACACCGGGTACAATTTCGACCTCAATGCCTGCTCTCCGTAGAACATCCAGTTCGTCGCCCGCGCGACCAAAGATCAATGGGTCACCACTCTTCAACCGCACGACCACTTCTCCAGAAGAACTAAATCGCAGTAATAAGTCGTTGATCTCGTCTTGAGTGATGCTCTTTCGTCCACATCGTTTCCCGACGTTCATGATCCGAGCGCGCGGAGAAACCAGCGCGAGCACTTCGGTAGAGACCAAGGCATCATGCAGCACGACATCGGCGAGGCCAAGCGTGCGCACAGCCTTGACAGTCAGCAAGTCCGGATCGCCCGGCCCCGCACCAACGAGATAGACCTTAGCTTTTCCTTGTTGCACTGAACGGCTGAGCAAGAATTCCCCTGTTCTGAGTGTTGTAACGTTGCATCCCCACGCGGCAAGCGCTGCAGATCGGAGTGGACCTGACCCCACAGTTCATACATATAGTGTCGGCGGACAATAGGGAAATTGAAATTATCGATCTCTTGCATCGAGAGAACCGCCCTGAAAGTATTGGGCGGTTGTCCACGTATCGAATCGCTCGCAGCAAAGAATATTCGGGTTGACAAACGTCACGAAACGGAAGTAAAAGTAATCGTTCGTAATATTTCACAATACCCATTCGCACTTTGCAGTAAGAGTCCCACCGCTTCTGGATGCAGCCTAGGAGGCTTGCCATGCCCGTTCTTTTTCACGCCCGACAGACTGGGGCACTGTTTCTTTTGGTAGCCATTTGCTTCTCTGCGCCGCTATGGGCGCAAAAGGATGCCGGGACCATCGTCGGGACGGTGCGCGATCCTAGCGGTGCGGTGGTTCCGGGCGCCAAGGTCACGGTGGAGGACGTGGATCGCGGCGTCCAGGCGACTCTCTCTACCAATGACGAGGGAGAGTATGTCGCGAGTCCATTGCACATCGGACGCTACAGGGTCACGGTGGAGAAGGCGGGGTTCAAGAAGGCGGTGTCAGAGGTTGTGGAGTTGAACGTGCAAGGACGCATCGCCATCAACATGGCCCTGCAGGTCGGGCAGATAAGTGAAGAGATGCTGGTCACGGGAGCGGCGCCGCTGCTCGAAACCGAGACTTCGGAGCTAGGCCAGGTCGTTGACCAGAAGCGGGTGAGCAACCTGCCACTCAACGGGAGAAACTTTGCCCAGTTAGCGCTGCTTAGCACGGGCACGGCGCCGAGCGAACCGGGCGCGCGCGATGAGGGCGGATACGGCTTCAGCGCCAACGGAGCCCGATCGCTACAGAACAATTTCTTGCTGGACGGCGTGGACAACAATTCGAACCTGCCCGATCTGCTCAATGAAACGAACTTCGTAATTCAGCCGCCAGTGGAAGCCCTGCAAGAATTCAAAGTACAAAGCAATGCCTACAGCGCGGAGTTCGGGCGAGGCAATGGAGCGATCGTGAATGCGGTCATCAAGTCGGGGACCAACCAGCTTCACGGCTCGGCGTGGGAATTTCTTCGCAACAACAAGCTGGACGGACGGAACTACTTTGACGCAGTAGGACGCCCCGTTCCTCAGTACCAGCAGAACCAGTTCGGCGCGACATTCGGCGGACCAGTGCTGCTACCGCACCTGTACGACGGCCGGGGACGCACGTTCTTCTTTGTGGACTATGAGGGATTCCGCGTGCGCCAGGCGCAAACCCAGACCGCGTTCGTTCCACCGACCGCGTGGCGGACCGGAGACTTCTCGAGCCTGATTGACTACACCACGCAGGAGCTCAACGCAGACGGTTCACCGACACTGGATTGCAATAGTCAACCAACCTATGCCGGCGAGATCTTCGATGCTAAGCTTGCGCAAGCCCTTCCCCCAAGTAACACGCATCAAGGTTTCTGCGGCGCGCCCTTCCAGTACGACGGAACGGGGAAGCCTCTGAATATCATTCCCGCTACGCCCGTAGTGGCAGGGGGTGGTTCATTGGATCCGTTAGCGTTGCGTCTGGCAGCGCTGTATCCAGCGGCAGGACCGATCAACTCGAGTGGGAACAACTTCCTCGCCAACCCGGTGCGCAAGGAAACGCGCAACAATTTCGATGTTCGTGTGGACCAGAAATTCAGCGACAATGACAACACATTCTTCCGATTCAGCTTCGAAAACCAGCCAAGCTCTATTCCCGGAACCTTCGGTGGGCTAGCCGATGGCGGCGGATTCTTCAGTGGCCAGGAGGATTTCGCATACCGCAGCTTTGCTACCAGTTGGACGCACATGTTCAGGCCCCAGTTGATCAACGAATTCCGCCTGGGCTACAACCGGGTGAACGCCCATCGTCTCGAACTCAACGCGAACACCAACGTGTCGGCGGAGCCCAGCATCGATTTTCCGGGTGTTCCTTTTTCGCCCGGGATTGGCGGCCTGCCGCAACTGACCTTCAGCGACGTCGCTACATTGGGCAGTCCCACGTTCCTGCCTTCAGTCGAGCTCCAGAATTCCTACACTCTTTCCGAAAACCTTACCTGGGTGCGCGGGCGCCACACCGTGAAATTTGGCACGGAGATCCGGCGCGAAGAGTTCACAATTTTTCAGCCCGCCGCGGCGCGCGGGGACCTTGCCTTCAGCCCGACGCTGACCGATAATCCAGCGGCGATCGGCACTGGCGGAACCGGTTTTGCTTCCTTCATGGCAGGGCTTACTAGCGGCGGTGCTATCAACAACCTTCACAATGTGGACTATTTTCGGAACACCTATGCGTTTTATGCGCAGGATGATTGGAAAGTAACGCCCACGCTGGTATTGAATCTGGGATTGCGCTACGAACTATTTGGCACCGTATCCGACCGCCACAACGACGTGGGAAACTTTGACCTCAGCAATCCGACGGATCCCACTATCTTTGTGCCGAAAGGACAATCGGCGCAGCTCACACCCTATATCGCGCAGTACGTCAAGATCAGCGCCACCGGCAGCCGCGGGCTGATCAACTCGGACCTGAATAATTTCGCGCCGCGGATCGGTCTGGCATGGCAGTTCACTCCGAAAACCGTGTTGCGAACGGGCTACGGCGTCTTCTACGGTGGCCAGGAGAACGGTCCGTATTCGAATCCTAGTCCGGGATTCAATCCTCCGTTCTTCACGAACCAATCGTTCATTTCGCCCTGCGGGGCGCCGACAGCCAATGCATCAGCTGGAGATTGCCGCGTAACTCAAATTCCTGCCCTGGCTGGTGGCTTCCCCACCAACTCGCTGGTCGATCCCAACACTCCCATCTTTTTCTCCGTCGACAAGAACCTGCGTACACCCTACATGCAGCAATGGCATTTGAGCGTTGAACGTCAACTACCCGCGGACAGTGTGCTCACCCTGACCTATGCGGGTTCCAAGGGGACGAAGCTATATACGTTCTTCAACGGCAACCAGGCAGCTCCCGACTCGAATCCGAATGATGCAATCGCGCCACGGCGGCCAGTGTTTGCCACCTTGATCGGAGCCGCGGGTCCCTGTGGCCTGACGACACCCCAGAATCCCCTGGCCGATCCCAAGTACTGCACCCCGGTTTTCAACACGGGGATTGACTGGTTCCGCTCGACCGGCTCCTCCAACTACAACTCGCTGCAGGCAAGTTTCGAAAAGCGCTTCGCCAGGGGCCTGCAGTTCCAGGCATCGTACACTTACGCGCACTCGCTGGATATTGCCTCAAACGCGAACCTTGGTCCTACGCAGAACAACAGCGACTTCCGCTACTTCCGCAATCCGCAGGCAGAATACGGCAATTCTGATTTCGATGTGCGCCACCGCTTAGTGTTGAATTCGATCTACGAATTGCCCTTCGGCCACGGCAAACACTTTTTGGCAGACGCGAGCGGGTTTGCGAACCAACTGGTCGGAGGCTGGCAGATTGCGAATATCCTCTCGATTTCCAGTGGCAACTGGTACACAGTGCTCGACTCGAACGGCAACTTCGCCAATGCTGACGGCGGCGCCGGCGGCGTCTCCCAACGTCCTGACCAAGTCGGGGACCCAACCCGTGCGGGCATCGTGCCGGGCAATCCCAATCCACAATGCCAGATCCTGGTGTCGCAGGGCGGCCTTGCTCCCGACAGGATTCACACGCCGACTGCATGGTTCAACACCTGCGCATTTGCCGATCCGCCTCTGGGATCCTTCGGCAACGTCGGCCGTAACACCATTCAAGCGCCGGGATACAAGACCTGGGACTTCTCAGTATTCAAGTTCTTCCATACCTCGGAGAAAACGGATCTGGAATTCCGTGCGGAGTTTTTCAATCTCCCGAACCACACCAACTTCCTGTTCGCCAACAGTGGCCCGCAGAATGGAAACAACGCAACCAACCTTGGAACACAACAATTCGGTAACTTAACGGCTGCTCGGCCGCCCCGACAGATACAGTTTGCCCTGAAATTTTCTTTCTAAAGGGACCGCCATTGGCGGCCTTTCGTCGGGCTGATTCACGGTGGAAGAATTGGACCTCGGCCGCTAGGGGCGCGTGGCCAGCATCCTTGGATTCAACCTGGGTATCGAAAGGATGCGGCCCAACCGATGGTTTCACAGACGTGGTTCTTGCTTTTTCTCTTCCACAGTCAAACCGCCCACCGCACTCCACACAATGCCTCTCGGCCGGGTACGGTATACTCCCAAGAACTGCTTAGCTGATCGAGGACTCCTCTGCATGGCCGTTGGCGTTCGCACTCACGACCTGCGCAAGGTCTATAACTCCGCTCCACCGGCAGGTGCTGGCGGCGGCTTCATTGCGCGCGCCGACGCGAAAGGCGGCAAGCAGCCCAAAACGCAGATCCCAGCTCTCGACGGACTCTCCCTGGAGGTTCTTCCTGGAGAAATCTTCGGTCTTCTCGGGCCCAACGGCGCCGGCAAGTCCACCACCGTCGGAGTCCTCACCACCCGCGTGCGGCCCACGTCCGGCCAAGCCTGGATCGGCGATCACGACGTCTGGCAGGATCAGGCGCAGGTCAAGCGCCTGATCGGCGTTGTGCCGCAGCGTCCCAACCTGGATTTCTCCTTGACTGCCCGCGAGATTCTCGTTTTTCACGCTGCCTATTTCGGGATTGGCTCCAAGCAGAGAAATGACCGCGCCGACGCCTTGCTCGAAAAGTTCAAGCTGACCGAGCGCGCCAACCAGATGGTGCGCGGCTTTTCCGGCGGCATGATGCAGCGCCTGTCCATTGCCCGCGCCATGATGCACGACCCGCAAGTCCTGTTTCTCGACGAACCGAGCGCCGGCCTCGATCCTCAAACCCGAATTCTTTTGTGGGAGATCATTCGCGAATACCATCAGGCGGGTAAGACTGTTCTGCTGACCACGCACAACATGGAAGAAGCCGATGCCCTTTGCCAGCGCCTGGCCATCGTCGACCACGGCCACGTCATCGCCTCGGGTACGCCGGCGCAGTTGAAGGCGTCGATCCCAGGAGGCTACCTGCTGCGCCTTCGTTTCGGCAATCAGACTGCCGATCTGCTTCAGCGCCTGCAGTCGCTGGCCGGAGTGCGAGAGGTTCGGGCTTTGGATACTGCCACAAAAGGCACACTAGAGAGCGCCGGAGAAAGTCCTGAAAAAAGCGCGGCGGCGCACGCCGGAGTCGATGTCTATGCCGACCGCGGCGGCTCCCTGATTCCTGAAATCGCCACCTTAGCCGCGAGTTCAGGCGCGGAACTGTCAGACGTACACATTTCCGAGCCTAGTCTGGAAAATCTCTTCCTCCACCACACCGGAAGGAGCCTGCGCGATTGAACTGGAAAACTTTTGCCGCAATGCTGGCGCGCGACGCCCACGTGGCGCGGCGCAATGCGATTCAAGTCGCTCTGCAGACCTTCCTGCAGCCGTTGATGTTCGTTTTCATCTTCGGGCGCGTCATGGTTGGCAGCGGCTACATGCCCCCGGCTTACAAGAGCCTGTTGCTCCCTGGGATCATTGCCATCAGCATGACGTTTACCGGAATCTGGGCCGTGGCCATGCCGCTCATCGCCGAGTTTCAGTTTACCCACGAAATCGAGGATCGCCTGCTCGCTCCCATCAGCGTGAGCTGGATCGCCATCGAGAAAGTCGTTGCCGGAATGCTGCAAGCGCTTGTCTCTGGACTGATCGTGATCCCACTGGCCTGGCTCGTACTTCGCCCGGGAGTTGAAATCAGCATCAACTCGCCGTTGACCTTCACGGCAGTCATTGTGCTGGTGGCGACTTTCTCCGCCTGTGGAGGCCTCGCCCTCGGGTGCAGCATCAACCAACAGCACATCGGCCTGATGTTCGGCATGGTCATCGGCCCTATGATTTTCTTCGGCTGCACGTACTATCCGTGGAGCGCCCTGAAAACATTCCCTATCCTGCAGAAACTCGTTCTCATTAACCCCCTCGTGTACGCCAGCGAAGGCATGCGGGCCGCCCTGGTCCCCCAGTTCCCGCATCTATCAACTACCGCTGTGATCCTTGCGCTGCTTTTCTTTGACCTTCTGCTATTGATTGTCGGATTGCGGCAGTTCGAGACCAAGGCGGTAAGCTAGGCTGGGCCGAGCTACTCTTCTGCCCTGAGCTGCCGCTGGACAGTCCCACAATAACGAACGTGGCTTGCGGTCACCGCTATGTCCGTCAGTTTTGTCGTTACAGAAAATGGCGCAGTTATAACCCTCCGTCAAAATGCCGGCCATATTTCGCGCCCCAATCCCCCAGCGAGTTATTATCTCCCGATGACGCGGTACCTGTTTGCGCTGCTCTGCACGATTCTCGCGCTTGTTTGTCAAGCGCAGGAAGCCGGCGCTGGAAAGCCAGCGGACCATTCCGACCTCGTCGCTGCTCTCAGCTTTGAGGCGTCACCTTCAGGCGTCATGCCGGGAGGCTGGGGTGGCGGCCCGCCTGGAACCATCTTCGCGGACGACAAGGTTTTCCACGGCGGCCAACGGTCCGTTCGCCTGGAACGCCATCCCGATAGTCCTAATAACTTCTCTAGCATTGTCAAATCCATTCCCTTGGATTTCTCCGGCAGCACGGTGGAGTTGCGGGGCTTTTTGCGCACAGAAGATGTGAGTGATTTTGTGGGTCTGTGGATGCGCGAGGACGGCGACACTCGCGCCATTGCTTTCGATAACATGCAGAGCCGCCATGTGAAGGGAACTACGGAGTGGACGGAATACTCGATCAAGCTGCCTGTCCGCCCTGAAGCGACGCAACTCTTCTTCGGTGTGCTTGTGGTTGGCATGGGAAGAGCATGGGCGGACGATCTGCAACTGCTCGTGGATGGCAAACCGGTCTGGGAGGCGCCCAAAGTTGAACGGGTCAAGACCGCCCTGGATCTTGATCGTGAGTTTGACGGCGGTTCCAAGATCAGCCTCAACGAGCTCACCAAGATTCAGATCGACAACCTCGTCACGCTCGGCAAGGTTTGGGGATTCCTCAAGTACTACCATCCCAAGGTCACCTCCGGCGAGCGCCACTGGGACTATGAACTGTTCCGCGTCCTGCCGGCGATTCTCGCCGCCCCCAATCACACCGCCGCCAATACTGCGTTACAGCAGTGGATTGCGACCCTGGGCGCTGTTGCGCCTTGCTCCCCCTGCGTCAAGCTGAATGAGAGCGATCTCTATTTCAAGCCGGATCTGGATTGGATCGCAGACCAGGGAATGCTTGGAGCCGACCTGAGTCAGACCCTCCGTTCGATTCGCGACAACCGCCTGCCCGGCAAGCAGTTCTATGTATCGAAAGTCGTGGACATTGGCAATCCTTCATTCGACCACGAACCTAGCTACGCCAATCTCAAACTCCCAGACCCCGGATTTCAACTTCTGGCCCTTTATCGCTTCTGGAACATCTTCGAATACTGGTCCCCCTATCGCGACCTGACGCAAAGAGACTGGAATGGCGTGCTGGCGGAGTTCATCCCCCGAATCGCTTTGGCGAAAAATGCAGAATCCTACCGGCAGGAGGTACTGGCGCTCGTCGCCCAGGCTCGCGATGGACACGCCAACCTGTGGAACGCTCTCGATGCGCGGCCCCCAGTAGGTAACTGCCAACTTCCCGTGAGCATACGGTTCATCGATCAAGTCCCCGTTATCAGCGGACTCGTCTCCGCTGACCAGAACAATTCAACAGAACTGAAAGTCGGTGATGTCATCACCGAACTCGATGGTGTTTCCGTCGCCAAACTCGTCGAACGTTGGAAGCCGTACTATGCGGCCTCCAACGATGCCGCGCGTCTGCTCGGCATCGGCCGCACCATGACTCGTGGCGACTGCGGCGAATCGAACGTCACCGTTCGGCGGGAGAATCAGGAACTGAAACTCAAGATTACCCGAGTTTCAGCCGCCAGCGTGCAGTCCCGCGTCAACACGCATGACTTACCCGGACCGGTCTTCCGGCTGCTCTCCAACGACGTCGCCTATTTGAAGCTCTCCTCGGTAAAGTCCGCCGACGCCGCTAGCTACGTCCAGCAGGCTGCCGGCACGAAAGGACTGATCATCGACATCCGCAATTACCCTTCGGAGTTTATGGTGTTTGCGTTGGGATCTCTCCTGGTCGACAGGCAAACCGCGTTCGCGCGCTTCACCGAGGGCGATTTGGCCACTCCAGGTGCCTTCCATTGGGCAGCAGCTGAGTCGCTGAATCCAGAGCAACCTCATTACTCCGGAAAGGTCGTGATCCTGGTCGATGAAAGCTCCATGAGCCAGGCCGAGTACACCGCCATGGCATTTCGTGCCGTTCGCGGAGCGATTGTCGTAGGCAGCACTACCGCAGGGGCGGATGGCAACGTGTCGCCGCTTGGTTTGCCCGGAGACCTGCGCACCATGATCAGTGGCATTGGAGTGTTTTATCCCGACAAGACTCCTACCCAGCAGGTCGGCATCGTGCCGAATGTGAAGGTTGCGCCGACGATCGCAGGAATCCGCAAGGGCCAAGATGAAGTGCTGCAGGAGGCCTTGCGCCAAGTCCTGGGCCCCGGCGTTCCTGCGGCAGAAATCGAAAAAATGGCCAAACCATAGCTCTGCGTTTGACGGCAACTCCCGATAAACCTTTCGGATAGAATAGGTTACGTGGAAAATGTAGAGATGTGGGATGCTCGTGCTGAGATTTACCAAGTTTTACGATTGCCCTCAAATAAACACTTGACCTCTTCTCCCCGGGCGGATACATTAACCAGTTCCAGGTACATCCGGAAGCTTCCGGGCTGCTGTGTGAATCATCTGCGCCTACGGAAGCCAAGCCCAGAAAATTGAGCATCTTCGGGGACCTGTCGCGCATCTATTCAAAGTGAGTTTTACGCTAACTCCTTTACAACCTACTCGGAATCAGTGACTTAGTCCGGACTCTGGGGTTCCTGGTCACCCTCCTGTGGCGAAAGGACGAATGCGGAAGGCCACCATCATAAAGTAAGGAGAGATAAAGCACATGCGCTCTGATCGTGTGTTTGATGCTTTACAGACTCTGCGGAACCGTTATATGCTGTGTCAGCTTGCCTCCAAGGCCACGCGGAAATTCCATCGGCCCAGCACCAGAATCCAGGAAACGATGAACGGCGTGTTGGATCGTATTGCGGGCGCGGAGCGGCAAGAAGTTTTGTCGGAACCAGAGAATTTTGCTGAGGCACAACGGCGGGCTGCTTAACCCAGCCCCGCCTCCCTGCCTGGTGCTGTCTGCGTTTTTCCTGAGTCCCCTCCTTTTGAAAATCTCCCGTTGACACTAACGATTACGTTTGAGTGCACGGGTTCAGGTGAATCATGACCATTGCTGAACTAAAAGAAAAGAACATCACCGAGCTGACCAAGATCGCAAGGACCTTGGATCTGCCCGGTGCCAGCGGTATGCGCAAGCAGGATCTCATCTTCAAAATCCTGCAGGCGCAGAGCGAAAAAGAAGGCCACATCTTTGCCGAAGGCGTCCTCGAAATCCTGCCTGACGGTTACGGCTTCCTCCGCTCTCCCGACTACAACTACCTCCCGGGCCCCGACGACATCTACGTGTCGCCCTCACAAATCCGCAAATTCGATCTCAAGACCGGCGACACCATCAGCGGCCAGGTACGTCCTCCGCACGAAGGTGAAAAATATTTCGCACTCGTGAAGATTGAAGCCGTCAACTTCGAGTCGCCGGATGAAGCCCGCAACAAGATCCTGTTCGACAACCTCACTCCTCTCTATCCGCAGGAGCGCCTCAAGCTCGAGACCACGCGCGAGAACGCCAGCGCCCGCGTCATGGATTTGCTCACGCCCCTCGGCAAGGGACAACGCGGCCTGATCGTTTCTCCGCCGCGCGCCGGCAAGACCATGCTTTTGCAGAACGTCGCCAACTCCATTACCGCGAATCATCCCGAAGTTGTGCTGATGGTCCTGCTGATCGACGAGCGTCCCGAAGAAGTCACCGACATGCAGCGTTCGGTAAAAGGCGAAGTGATTTCTTCGACCTTCGACGAGCCCGCTGCCCGTCACGTCCAGGTCGCCGAAATGGTGATCGAAAAGGCCAAACGCTTGGTCGAACACAAGCGCGACGTCGTGATCCTGCTCGACTCCATCACCCGTCTCGCCCGCGCCTATAACACGATCGTTCCGCCGTCCGGCAAAGTGCTCTCTGGCGGCGTCGATTCCAATGCCCTGCAGCGTCCGAAACGTTTCTTCGGCTCGGCCCGCAACATCGAAGAAGGCGGCTCGCTCACGATCATCGCCACTGCTCTGATCGACACCGGTTCCCGCATGGACGACGTGATCTTCGAAGAATTCAAAGGCACGGGCAATAGCGAAATCATCCTCGAGCGCAAGCTGGTCGATAAGCGCGTCTTCCCGGCCATCGACATTCAGCGCTCCGGCACGCGTAAGGAAGAGTTGCTGATCCCGAAAGAAGATCTCTCCCGCATCTGGGTCCTGCGTAAGGTGCTGAACCCCCTGTCCCCGGTCGAAGCCATGGAGTTGCTGATCGACAAACTCAGCAAGACCCGAGGAAACAGCGAGTTCCTGGCCAACATGAGCGCGCTCTAAGTTCCACCAATCCGTAAACGACAAAAAGCCAGGGCTGAAGCTCTGGCTTTTGTTTCGTTGAAGAGTGTTTCTCTGGTTTTTTCTTCGTGCACCTTAGTGTCCTTCGTGGTTTAGGCTTTTCCCTCAATCCCTAAAGCCGCCCACTTCTTACCCGCATTCCCCGCGAAGTATAATTTTCGTGGACGAGTGCTGGTCGACTCTCCGGCGAGGTTCCCGTGCTCCCCCGAATTCGCGCGTGCGTCTTCTCCCTTTCTCTGTTTGCCTTCCTGAATCTTGCGCAGCTCCCGGTTGTCGGCGCCCAGCAGCCGCAGCCTCCGCGCCAATCTGTACCGCACACGGGTGACCTCAATCCCCCAGCCGACGAAGATGAAGCGCGCGCCCGCATCGCGCACGAGATGGAGAAGAGGGCCGCAAAAGAGCGTGCGGCCGCGCTCAAGGCCGACACGGACAAGTTGCTCAAGCTGTCGGAGGAACTGAAGGCATACGTGGACAAGTCGGATGAGAATGTTCTCTCCCTCGATGTGATCAAGAAAGCGGAAGAGATTGAAAAGCTCGCCAAGAGCGTGAAAGACAAAATGAAGGGCCCGAACTAAGGATTGGCTTTTAGCTGTTAGCCTTTAGCTCTTAGCTGAATACAATCCCTTGCGAATCCTCGTGGTCGTTCTCGCGAGCGTTGCGGTGTTTTCCACCTTCCGAGAAGACCGTAGGTTCTATTTCTTGAATGTCGGGGAACTCTTCCCGGCGATGTTTGCTATTCGAAAAGAGTTGCCTGGGGAACGCCGCTTCTTGACCGCAACTCCTGACATACCCGCGTGTTTCATCTCAGTAACCGCTGATTGCGGTCGGAGGAAAAAATATGAAACGCGCGATTGCTGGGGTTCTCTTGTTGGTGGGAATGACTGTAGCGCCGGCGTTGGCCTGGGACGGTGGCCGCGGCCGCGACATCCGGCACGACGAGGCTAAGATCGCACACGATCGCCGTGAGTTGCGCCGCGACCTGTATCGGGGGGACTACGCCGCCGCGCGCCACGAGCGTCGAGAACTGCGCCGCGAATACCGCGACGTAAATCGCGATCGCCGCGAACGAGACTGGCGCTAGCCGCAAAGAGCGCATGTGGGGACAGCCGCCCTCGGCTGTCCGTCGAGCGGAGCTCGACCGCCGATCGCGACCCACAGGCGCCAGTAGAAATGAAAAACGCCATCCGGATTTCCCGGATGGCGTTGATCTTTCCCTAAGCGCTTTTACTCCGCGCCCTGCTTGATACGCATGCTGTAGAACGACCGGTACACGAACGTAAACGACACCGCGAAGAACGCCAGCGCCAGCACTCGAGTCAGCGTTGTTCCCTGATCGGCTGCAAGCTTCACTGCGAGTTCCACGGCCAGCAACCCGAACAGCGTCGTGAATTTGATGACCGGATTCAGCGCCACCGACGACGTATCCTTGAACGGATCGCCGACTGTATCGCCGATGACCGTCGCATCGTGCAGCGGCGTGCCTTTCTGCTTCATCTCGACTTCGACAATCTTCTTGGCGTTGTCCCACGCGGCACCAGCGTTGGCCATGAAGATCGCCTGGTAGAGTCCAAAGATCGCAATCGAGATGAGGTAGCCCACGAAGAAGAACGGATCGGCGAAAGCGAAAGCCAGCGTGCCGAAGAACACCGCGATGAAGATGTTCAACATTCCCTTCTGCGCGTACTTGGTGCAGATCGCAACCACCTTCTTGCTGTCGGCAACCGAAGCCTTTTCCACGCCTTCGAGTTTGATATTGGCTTTGATGAACTCAACCGCGCGATAAGCTCCAGTAGTCACGGCCTGTGTGGAAGCGCCCGTGAACCAGTAAATCATCGCTCCACCGGTGATCAGTCCCAGGAAGAAGGGCGCATTCAGCAGCGACAGCTTGGCCACGCTCTCGGCGTTGGTCAACCCGTTGGTCAGCGCCATGATGATGGAGAAAATCATCGTGGTCGCGCCAACGACGGCGGTACCGATGAGCACCGGCTTCGCGGTGGCCTTGAACGTATTCCCCGCTCCGTCATTGGCTTCGAGCAGGTGCTTGGCGCGCTCGAAATCCACATTCATGTTGAAGTCTTTCTTGATCTCGGCCTGCACGTTCGGCACAGCCTCAATCAACGAGAGTTCGTACACAGATTGCGCATTGTCGGTGACCGGACCGTAGGAATCCACTGCGATGGTGACCGGCCCCATTCCGAGGAATCCAAACGCGACCAACCCAAACGCGAACACGGCCGGAGCGAGCATCCCCGCCGCAGGCGCCAGACCCATCGTGCTCATGTAGTAGGCAAGCGACATCAAGCCCATCATCGAAAGCCCAAGATAGTAGCCCGAGAAATTGCCCGCCACGAATCCCGACAGAATGCCAAGCGACGCTCCGCCTTCCTGCGCCGAGACCACAACTTCTTTCACGTGCCGCGACTCAGTCGAGGTGAATACCTTCACCAGTTCTGGGATCAACGCGCCCGCCAGCGTGCCGCACGAAATGATCGTTGCCAGTTTCCACCACTGCGTGCCGTCGCCGCCAAGCTCAGGAATAATGAAGTGAGAAATAAGGTAGGTCAGCGCAATCGAGACGATCGAAGTGATCCAGACCAGCGAAGTCAACGGCGCTTCGAAATTCATCTCGTTGGCCGAGCCATACTTCGCCTTGGCAATCGCGCCATTCAGGAAGTACGACACCGCGCTCGATACCAGCATCATCACGCGCATCACGAAGATCCACACCAGCAGTTGCACTTGCACGTTCGGATCTTTCACGCCGAGCAGAATGAACGTGATCAACGCGACGCCCGTCACGCCGTAAGTTTCGAATCCGTCGGCGGAAGGTCCAACCGAATCGCCGGCATTGTCGCCGGTGCAGTCAGCGATGACGCCGGGATTGCGCGCGTCATCTTCCTTGATCTTAAACACAATCTTCATCAGATCCGACCCGATGTCGGCAATCTTGGTGAAGATGCCGCCCGCGATACGCAGCGCCGCCGCGCCCAGCGACTCGCCGATCGCGAACCCGATGAAGCACGGACCTGCATAGTCGCCGGGAACGAACAGCAGAATGAACAGCATGATCAGCAATTCCACGCTTATTAGCATCATGCCGATGCTCATGCCGGCCTCCAGCGGAATCTGGTAGACCGGATACGGTTTGCCGGGCAGGGAAGCGAACGCCGTCCGCGAGTTGGCGAACGTGTTGACGCGAATCCCGAACCACGCCACGCCATAGCTACCCGCAATGCCCACCAGGCTGAACCCGAGAATAATAGGAAGGGTCAGCCCAACAGATTTGCCAGGCACAGGCGACAGCCACCCAAAGTAAGCGGCAATGATGACCGCAATGAACGCCCACAGAAACAAAATGAACTTGCCCTGTGTCACCAGGTAGGTCTTGCAGGTCTCATAGATGAGTTCCGAGATTTCCCGCATCGACTTGTGCACAGGCAGGTTCTTGAGGCGCAGGAAGATCGCCATGCCAAACCCCAGCCCGAACAGGCAGAACAAAATGCCGATCAGAAGCAGTTTGTGGCCGTCGATCCCCCATTTGAGGAAGGTGACTTGCGAGAGGTCAGGCAGTTTCAGGGAAGCTTCCCCGCCAGCGGCTTCGCCAGCGGGTTGAGCGAGGGCGGTGGCGGCGCCGACGGTAAGCAGCGCGGCTACAGCCGAGATTTTCGTGGCCACTTCGCGTGTGAAAAACGCAGCCGTGGCGAGCCAAGTGCGCATATAAAGTCCTCCGAATATGACGGTTTTAAGGAATAAACGAACGTGCTCAGGTACAGCTTTCCGGATGCAGCATCGAAGTCGGATTTCGCGCCGGGATCGGCCCGAAAAGAACTACAGGAGAAATAAGACCCTACTCCCTGTGCCCCTGCGCAAAACAGGCGTTTATAACACGTCAGGGAGTTGGGGTCAAACGAGCCTGAAGGGTCGACAGCTGCGATTTGGCCTCGCGGACGTAAGCGTCTTTGGAGTTGGGAAATCTTTCGTAGGTGACAACTTCTCGAAAGGCGTCCTTGGCATCTCCGGTTCTCCCCAGCCGCAAGTAGGTAAGGGCCATATGGTAATTGATTTCCTGCCAGACCGACGATGTGGAATCGCCCAGCTTGTCCTTGGCCTGCTTTAACGCGTCCAGGGCGTCGCGGTAGTCGCGCAATTTGAACTGGGTCCAGCCCAGCGTATCGTAGTAGTTTGCATCCGGCGAGAGCGAAATCGCCTGCTGTACCCGCATTCTCGCGTCTTCCAGTTGCTCGTGGGTCGGCTGCGGAAGCTTGTCCGCGATCAGCCACGCGTAACCGTTGAGCGCAGTGGGAGAGTCGCTCTCGATCTGGAGTGCCCGCCGATATTGGGCAACCGCCTCGTCGAACCGTCCGAGGTTTCCCAGAGTCGAAGCACTAAGCACCAGCGCGGGCGCGAAGGTGGCGTCGCCCTGCAGCGCAGCGCTCGTTTCTGCCAAGGCTCGTTCCCACGCTTCTCGCGACAGGCCGCTGCTGCTGTAGGCTCTCCCCAGCAAGTAGTGATCCATCACTGACACCGGGGTTTTCGTCTTGACGTCGCAGAATGCCTTCAGGTCAAGCGAACCGCCCCAGTCGAAATCCACATGCGCGCTGATAGGTTGCGCTGCATAGATCGAGATGGCAAAGGTGAAGTGATCGGAGCGGTCGATCCTTGGTGGCTTTACAACATTGCCGCCCTCCTCGAACCCAGAACCTAGATCGTACTGGACCGACTTCACTCGGCTCAGGAATTGTCGAGGAATATCGAGGCCAAACGCCACGATGCTGCTGTCCTTCCTGGCAGGGGCGCTGGCGGAGTCGATCGCAACGGGCGGGAAAAAGTCCGCCTTCAGCTGCGTACTGCCGTTGGACAGCGTCACCGGTCCGATACCCGTGTTTCTCGGTTGCAGCCCGAGCGAGCCGACAAGTTGGTCCTTTTGAAAGACGCCGCGGCGCTGGAAAACCGCAATTTCCACTTGGCCGGCGCCTTCTGGAATTCGAATGCTCACGTCGCTGAACTCAAACGGTGCGTCCCGCGAGATCTTGATACGGCTTAGTTCGGACGAATCAACCGTGGGCAGTCGGTCGACCCGCACGGGGAGTCCGTCGACGCGGACATCGAAGTAAACGTCCAGCGTATCGTCGTCGGTGCCCGACACCTTGAGTTGTCGCAGGGCCAAGAAATAGACGCGTCCGGAAGGCGCGGGTTCCGCGGCGTGCACGATGCTGGGTGTAAATGGACCTTCAGTCGCAGGAAGCGTGGAACTCGCCGGCTGAGGCTTCTGCAGGCTTTTCTTCAAAGCGTCGTGGGCTAGCTTCCGGTCCAGGAAGTAATGCCGGATCGTGTCGTCCGGCTCTCGCAACGTGTTTCCGGGCACGTAGTAGATTTCCCGCTCGTTGGGGCTGAACAGCGAGACTACGGGAATAGGAGTGGGTATGGGAACCGTCTCTTCGCCTTCAGGCGAGCCGTCATCAAAATCAAAATTGACAGTTAAGAAGGGGAGCATCATGGAGTGAATGCCGATGACGAATTGCCCGCGCTCGTTCACGAACGCGTCACGGTCACCTTTGAAGACTCTCATCCCTCGAGGGGGATGGCCATCCCTGATCCCTAAACCCGGGTTCTGCTGGTTGACCGAAACATAGATGACCTTGCCTTCGTAATAAGTGAAGCCGAGAAACTCATACAGGGTGAGGAAGGTAAACAGGAACAGAAAGACCAGATAGGCGAAGACGCGCACCGGGGAAGGCATCTTGAAAAAAGCCTGCTTCAGGAAGGCAAACAAACTTTGCTCTTCAGCTTGGATGGAATACTTAGGCATGACGAGCCTCCTTCACCGCGGCGCCCACAGGGCCGCGAGAATTCAAGGTTGTGAGTCGGGCTCAGACGCGGTATTTCGGTACAGCGGCGAGGCTGCAACCAAGGCTGCGCTCACTCTAGGGGGAGCACAGGAATTCCGCGTTTACGCAATCAGAAGGCAGCAGGACTTTTGTTCGCCGCCGATCCGGTCGCGGTTTTCTGGTGGGGAAGCGACTACTAGCACACTCTGAGGGCATTTTAGCGCTTCGGTGGCCTTTGTCAACCCGGTTCTTGATGACTGGCCGAAGGCGCTGTTTCATTGGAATTGACTGACGGTGCGCCCGAGGGCCGCGCCCGCCTCACGACAAGTATTTCTGCAGCGGTTCCCAGTAGTGCGACCACCATCCCGGCGCGAGGTGGACGGCTGCGCCTTGAGGAAAGCCGGTGTGATCGAAAACGAGTTTCGTCTCGGATCCCTGCTCGTCGAGCTGGAATCTGACGATCGAATAGACGCCCGGGGTCCAGTCCTTTTCCCGCCAAGCCTGGACGATCCGCTCATAGGGAACGAGTTCGATGTGCCGGCCGAGAATGACTCCGCCGAAGATTGAGAACGAGCCACCCACTTCACGGCTAATCTCTGTCGAAGCGCCCTTCATGATGAAATCGGTGACCTGCCTAAATTGATTTTCAACCGTCAGCGCGTCGTAAACCCGCTTCCGCGTCGCCTTAAAAACAATCTCCTGATGGATGCATTCGCACGTGTGCGAGATCCCATTCCGATCGGCCTGCGGACCAGGCACGCCAAAAGCGCTCTCCGCTATGCCGATTACCGGCAGCATTGCCACCAACCGCACCGAGAAATCTCTTCGGGTAGATCGAGTGAGGTTCATGCTCTGTGTCCCTTCCAGTTGCTGAGGATTACTTCCCGCCGCCCACCGTGGCCTGATACATCGCGTCCAGCAGATCCTGCGATTGTCCGTCGTAGTCGGCGTCGAGCGACCACATGAACATGCCTCCCAGCCCGCGATCCCAATCCGAATACCACGTCCGGAAATACGTCGAGAACGCGTCATCGTACGTGATGTAACCGTCGCTTCCATCCGTCCTCACCATGTAAGGCACAAACGCGATGGGATCGTAGTACGTCTGCCAACCCCGCTTGTTGATGCGCTGCTTCAAATCCGTTCCATAGTTCACCGTCAATACCGTGTTATCGCAGGTCCCGTCGGCAGTCGTCGCCGCATTCGGACACAACCCAAACAGCTGGTTGATATTCGTGTAGTGATATCCGTAAAACGGCGTCCCCATGTTCAGTTGCTTCGCTGGAACTTTCTTTAAGTAGATGTTCGCGGTGTTATTCACACTTCCGCCCGGCTGACATTCCCAGGGTGCGGGGTCGTGCGTGTCCCAGAAGATAGGCGAATTCAGCTGCCCGTACGCGGTCCACGGTCCGGCGCAGTCGTACATCATGATGTTGAAGTAGTCGAGCGACAGCTGCAGATCCTTCACGTCGTAGCCGTAGCCGCCCCAGGGCGCGACGTCCACCGAAAGGGTGTACTCCGGATTCGATTTCCGCAGCAGCGACATGATCTTGACCAGGAAGAGACGGTCGGCGGTGGTTTCGGGATACTCCCAATCCAAGTCGACGCCGTTATACCGATACTGCTTCTCGAACGCCGCAACGTTGTCGACCAGAGTGTGCACGGCTCCGCTGGTTTCGAGTCCGCTGAAGTCGCCGCCTAGCAGCAGCATCACTCTCACTCCGGCAGCATGAGCAAGGTTGTTGAGTTCGGGCTCGATGAATCCCGAGGGGACGGTGAGGCTGCCGTCCGCACTGAACGACACTCCCGCGTGGTTGATGTGCGTCAGTTCGTTGTAGGGAATCTGCGCGTGGCCGTACGGAGGATTCTGATATTTGCTCCAATAACCGTAGTCCGCCACGATTCGCTTGGGCAGGTGGTGCGCATTCGATTCCTGGGCTCGGGCGTAGGGGAAGAACAGAGCGGCCATCAAACCGACCAATGAGAAGAAAGCCACACGTGCGAACCACGGGGACCGGAAACTCATGGAGCGTACCTCCTGGAAGAGTTGCAGGCCGAGACAGGGGGCCGGAGCGGCGTTCAGCCTGAAGTTCGAGGATTCTACCACGGCAAGATAAGCAGAGACACGAACAAAGCGTACAAGGGTAGTGCGCTTTCAGAGTGGATTCGTACCAGGGCTTCGCTTCAGCGATGCCGCAAGCACGGATGAAGCAGTCTCGGCTTCAGCCGTTGCGGATGCTACGCCAAGGGAATGAGCTTGTTAGCAGATTGTTTAGCCGATGCGGCGTTGGCGAGACAGACCCCAGCGGCTGGTCAACGATTGAAATGGGGATTTAACAACAGTCATCTCTTTTTTCCACACAGCCGGAAAGGGATTGCGACTCGCTCAATCACCTCTAGCGTGACCAACATCACTGACATTGCCCGATCCTGAGCAGAAGATTCCCCCGTAAGTTCTTTCACCTCTCCGAATAGCAGTTCCCGGGAACATTCTCAACATCCACGGAGAGGTGGCTGGAGGACAACATGAAAAGCACGAAAATAACTTTCGTATTCCTCCTATTGGTTGCTGTAGCGGTTGTACATGCACAGGTGGAGGTCTTTGTACCGGGGACCGCGTCAGGCGGGTTCGGCACCCCCGCACTCAACTGGGTGCCGCTTGTACCGGCCATTACGGCTACCGGACCAGGGACGATTACGGTTACTTATATCAGCGGCACGGTCACCGACGCTTATGGCGTAAATACCGGGCCGAATGGTGTGCCAATAACTGAGCCAGCGGGATGGGCTCTGCCCCTTCAAGAGCGGGCTGGCCTCGGGGGTGGAACGATAAAGACCCTTGACGCTCTGATCGGGGTTTTCGTACCCGCAACCAGAGTCAATCGTGCAGGTTTCGCTGCGGTCGACGGCACCAAAGCTCTGGCAGCAGTTGGGATCATGCCCGGTGGGCTCGTCTTCATCGGCACAGGCAAAACCTTCCACGTGAAGGAGGCCGGAACTCTTTTTCTGGGCATCAACGATCAAATCATGGGCGACAATGGCGGCGGTTTCACAGTCTCGGTTACCGGGTCTTGATCGCGGGCGCGGAGGAACCAAGCTACAACATTAACGGCAAACAGCAGGTCATGCCGCCCGATGTTTGGGCGACACTTCTCAGCGGGTAAAGTTGTTGGCGCATTGTGATCGTCTGGGCATCGCGGAAGCGAAGCCCCGATACGAATCGTTCTAACTCCGAACCCTACTGCATCGCTACCTGCATGTTCAGATTGTGCGCAAGAAAGCCCCACGCATCTGCAGTCTCGTCGATGACCTTCGAGATCGGCTTCCCGGCGCCGTGACCCGCCTTGGTCTCGATGCGAATCAACACGGGAGCCGGTCCAGCCTGATCGGCCTGCATCGTCGCTGCAAATTTAAAGCTGTGGCCCGGCACCACGCGGTCATCATGGTCCGAGGTCGCGATCAGTGTAGGTGGGTATTTCGTTCCCGCTTTTAAGTTATGCAGCGGCGAGTAAGCGTACAGCGCTTTGAAATCGTCGGCGTTGTCGGAGGATCCGTAGTCCGAAGTCCAGGCCCAGCCGATGGTGAACTTGTGGAAGCGCAGCATGTCCATGACTCCGACCTCCGGCAATGCCGCACCGTATAAGTAAGGACGCTGCGTCAGGCAGGCGCCGATCAACAGGCCGCCATTGCTCGCGCCACGAATTGCCAGCTTCGGCGTCGACGTGTACTTGTTCGCAATCAGCCACTCGGCCGCCGCGATGAAGTCGTCGAACACGTTCTGCTTCTTCGCGTGAGTGCCCGCCAGGTGCCAGTCTTCGCCGTATTCGCCACCGCCGCGCAGGTTGGGCTGCGCATACACGCCGCCCATTTCCAGCCACACCAGGTTCGAGACGGAAAAGAACGGCGTCAGCGAAATATCGAACCCGCCGTAGGCGTAGAGCAACGTGGGATTCTGACCGTCCAGCTTCAGTCCTTTTTTATAGGTCAGGAACATCGGCACCCGCGTGCCGTCCTTGCTGTTGTAAAAGACCTGCTTGGTTTCATACTGCGTGGGATCGAAGTCGACCTTGGGTTGGCGGAAGACGGAACTCTTGCCCGCTTGCGGAGCGTAGCGATAGATCGTAGTCGGCGACGTGAAACTGGTGTAGGAATAGAAAGTTTCCTTGTCCTGGCGTTTGCCTCCAAAACCGGAAGCCGTGCCGATACCTGGCAGATCCACATTGCGCACGAACTTGCCCTGCAGATCGTAAACGCGCACCTCGGTCCGCGCGTCTTTTAGATAACCCAGCAAGAACAGATTGTCCACGACTCCGGCGGTCTCAAGCTTGTCGGCGCCTTGGGGAACGACGGTCTTCCAGTTGGCCCGCTCCGGATGCCGTATGTCGATGGAGATCAAGCGGCCGCGCGGAGCGTCCAGATCGGTCTGAATCCAGAAGACTGGTCCGTCGTTGTCGACGAACTGATATTGCGCATCGAAGTCGTCGAGCAACTTGACGACCTGCGAATCCGGCTGCGTGAGATCTTTGTAGTAAAGCCGGTTCTTCGGCGATGTGCCTTGCCACACCGAAATAACCAGATAGCGTCCGTCATCGGTCACGCCACCCGCAAAGCCCAGCTCCTTATTGTCAGGACGCTCGTAGATCAGTTTGTCTTCCGATTGCGCCGTGCCCAGCCGGTGGTAATAAAGCTTCTGGAAGTAATTCGCGCCGCGCATCTCCGTGCCTTCTTTGGGCTCATCGTAGCGGCTGTAATAGAAACCCTTGTTGTCCTTGGTCCAGGACGCGCCCGAAAACTTCACCCACTTGATGTCATCGGGAAGGTCCTTGCTCGTGTCCACGTCGCGCACGTGCCACTCCGTCCAATCCGAGCCTGACGTCGCTGTGCCATAGGCCATGAGCTTGCCGTCGTCCGACAAGGCCCAACCCGCCAGAGCGACCGTGCCATCGGACGACAGCGTGTTCGGGTCGAGGAGCACGCGAGGCTCGGCATTCAGAGACTCCGCCACCAACAGCACGTTCTGGTTCTGCAGTCCGTTGTTGTGCTGATAGAAATATCGTCCGCCCTGCTGCTGCGGCACGGTGAAGCGCTCGTAGTTCCACAGCTTCAGCAGGCGATCGCGAATCGCCGACCGGTAAGGAATCTGGTCGAGGTAACTGAACGTCACTTTGTTCTCGGCCTCGACCCAGTCGTGGGTATCGGCCGCGTCCGTGTCCTCGAGCCAGCGGTAAGGGTCGGCAACCTTCACTCCATGGTAGTCATCGACTTGATCGACCGTTTTCGCCTTCGGATAAGTTAGCGGCGCGCCGTCGGTCTGCGCCCCGAGCGAAGTGGTCATGGCAAAAAAGAAAACAGTTACTACAAGGCAGGGAACGATGCCGGTAAGTCGTTTCACGAGGAACTCCTCAGTGTCAGAATGCACTTCGAGTCAGGGAAGAGCTTCATTCTGCCTGAGTGCGAGGGTCAAACACAAATGCAAATGCAAGCGGACTTTATCGCCGGCGAATCGCGTCTCTAACAAAACACGGATACGTTGATATGCCTCTCCGTTACGATTCAACTCAGAGAAAAATGGAAAGGTGCGGCTGGCTGAAAGATAAATACGGCCTGTCGTGGCAGATCCTCCGCGTCAGGGAAGCTGCTGCAGGATAAAGATCCCGCGAAATCGGGCGGAGTCATGAAGGCCATGCTACAAATGGATAAAATTGATATCGCAGCATTGAGGCGAGCACATGCCGAGCCATAAACCTCTCTCAAAAGTCGCGGCCACGATTGCGCCTTGGCTGTCGGTTCGCCACAGTGCGCGAGCTGTGGAGTTCTACAAGTCCGCCTTCGGAGCGACTGAGGTCTTTCGCCTGGAGGACAACGGAAGCGTAGCGGCACGCCTGTCCGTGGATGGCGCGGAGTTTTGGCTGAGTGACGAGTCTCCCGAGCATGGCAACTTCAGTCCCGAATCTCTCGGTGGCGGAACGATTCGGATCATCTTGACGGTGGCCGATCCGGATGCCGTCTTCGCGCGCGCGCTGGCCGCGGGCGCGTCGCAGATCTTTCCCGTCGGAGATGAGCACGGCTGGCGCTTAGGTCGTGTCGTCGATCCCTTCGGGCATCATTGGGAAATAGGCCGTCCGCCGGACTAACTCGCATCTGGCATCATCAGCCGAAGCTCTGCATCAGGTGCTTTGTCCGTCAGGGTCGAACCTGCGGGCTGGGTTCCGCTCGCAACAACATGCGGTGGGGGCTGCTGTGGGCATCGTGACAGTCCACGCATTGTCCTTTCACAACTGGCGAGTGCTGCTGCAATTGCGTGGACTTCTCATGACAGGCGAAGCAGATCTGCGCCCTCGGCATTACCAGGTTCAAGATGGTCATGTCGCCTTGGATTTGTGCCAGATGGCAGACGGTGCACGAAGTCGCCATCGCGGAATGTACGGACTTGCCGGTGATCTTGTCACCGTGGCAGGAGGAACATTCCGCATCCTTGGGAACAACGCCCGGGTGTTCGACGGCCGACGCTGGCACGGCAGCTGCCAGCAGGAGCACAGAAACAACGACAACCATGCCGCCATCCGCGCACTTCATTCCCCGCCACCAATTTCGAGATCGCACACGCGCATGCCGCTCGCGAAACCCGGATGGTCTGAATGAAGATTGATTGCGTGAGAACGCGCTGTGCCATTTGCAGATCATGAGCGTCGCGACATTCTAGTGAGTCGCGATCGTCCCAATCATTACTACGAATCCATTACCTCGCAAACAATCGACTCAGAACCCCGTCGCGCGTGCGCCGCAAGTCGTGTGTATTGAGAGCGAAGCGAGGCGCGGGTGGTTTCAATCACACATGCATGTGACCGTACGCACAAATCTGATCGTTACCCGTGAGGGAAGGAAAGCGCGACCAGACAAGAAAGGCCCGGCAGGCCAGATTCGGCATGCCGGGCTTGAGTTTCTGAAACGATCTGAGTCAAGATTTCAAACTGACTCTTGCGGGAGCTACTTGGTCACCACCTGTACCACGACGTTCGAGGTACTGGCCAAGTCGTGTCCATTCGTCAGGTAGACAGCCGTGATGTTGTGGCTGCCTACCGCCAGACCGGACGTCTGGTACCGCGTCTGGTGCGTGGTTGTGTTGAGAGTTCTGGTGGCGAGCAGTTTGGTTCCGTCCTTGAACTGAACGGTGCCGCTGGCCGCGCCGCCGAACGATGTAGTAACGACCGCGTAGAAGGAAATCTGCTGACCCTTCTTCGAGGGATTCACCGAAGAGGTAAGCACGGTCTTGGTCGGTGATTCAATCGTGAAGCTCACCGTCCTGACTGCCTCCACGTTTCCGGCCACATCGGTACTGTGATAGGTGATCGATTGCGGACCGGTCGTTCCTTCCTTAAACGGTGCGGTGTAGGTGTGGGCTCCGGAAATGTCCGTGTAGGAAATGCTGGACACTCCACTGAGACTGTCGGTCGCGCTCATGCTAACCGTGACAGGAGTGATAAAGATGCTCCCCTGCTTGGTTCCCTTGAGAGCGATCTTCGAAACCGGCGGAGTGATGTCGTAGCAGACCGGACCATAGGTTGCATCGATGGAGAAGCCTGAGTTGTCCCACGGACGCACATTCGCCGTGTGGCAACCCTGACCGATCCACGATACGTTGAGGTAGCCACTCGTAGCGTTCGGGAATTGCGGACCGCTGTAGAACGAATTCCCGGAACCAGGAGTTGCCTCGCTGGTCGGGTCTCCCGGATCGCTATCCCAAGCCTGGCTGAAACCGGCAACACCGTTCGGCGCGTAGCCGGTCAGTCCTGAGGTGTCCGCAACCGTCCAACTTACCGTCTGGTCCGTGTTGTACCAGTGGCTGGTTGTCGGTCCCGTGAACGATACGACTGGATCGCCGAAGTCACCCGCTCTGTAGGTGTTGATACCCCAGGCGAGTTGCAGGGCGTTGAAGGAGCCCCATCCGGTCACAGGATCATAACCGGTACCGGCGCAGTAGTAGCCGAGCCCGTAGAACGAGGTCACGTCGTTGTTGTTGCAGCCAGTGGTGATGTCGTAGAACGCGTAGTGAGGTGCGTAACTGGGGTTTTCTGCCAGCCAGTAGACCATGGGGTTGACCAGTCCGCCCATGGGAGCGCAGGGTCCACCTTCATTCAAGCAATTGTTGCCCAGAGTCAGCAGGTAGGCGTTGAACTGAGCGAACATGCCCGCCAGTTCCGGAGCCACGATGCTGGTGCCTCCGTTGCCCGACAGAGACCCTCCAAAGAAGAAATTCTGAGGAGTGTTGTACCAGTCTGCGTTGAGCGCCAGGTCGGGAACGGCTCTGGAGCCGTAGCCCAAGCCGCTCTGGAAGCCCGGAACACCCCACCAGCTGCTCACGCCCCCAGTGCTTCCGCCGTCATTGGAGCCGCAGCCATAAGGTCCGCCGGTCCATGCCGTTTGGCTTACGAAGTTGCCGCTGCCGTCCAAGTACATGGTGGTGCCGCCGGCCCCGACTACGTTCGGGTCCGAGGACGGGAACTGCACGGCATCCGCAGCTCCACAACCAGCGGTAGCGCCTTGATCGCCAGAGGCCGCGACCAGCGTCCAGCCTTGACCCACCATGCTGGCGAAAATTCCGTCGGTGGTGTTCATGTCGGTTCCGTCGTAGCAGACGATTTCCTCGCAGCCCCAGCTGGTGCTCATAATGCGCGTGCTGTTGTCGGAGAGGATGCGGTTGTAAATGTCGTCGAAGGTGCCGAACCCAGCATCCACGCCGTCGTAGAGGAATACCGAAGACGTGTTAAACAGGCTGCCGAAGCTGTTCGACATTGCGGTCGACCATTCGGCGTCCATTGTGCCTTCCCCGTCGCACGACATGGTTGCAGGGTTGCACGGCACGGTTGTGCCGTCGATCGGAATCTGCAACATGTTATAGGCGAGGTAAGAATACTGATTGTGGAAGCCGGCGATGTCATTCCAGTCCTGAGACCCGGCCGTCGCAATCGCGATCGTCGTTTCCTTCGGAGAACCGCCGGAATTGCCGAACGGATTGCAGCAGTGCCCCTGGTTGTAGAGTGCGGACACGTCGTAGGCCTGCGAACTGTAGATGTCGGTCGGATCATAAGCGCCATTGGTGATGGGAGGCTTGGCGCTCTTCTTGCCCGTTAAAGACGCCGGCTTCGGTCCCGAGGCGTGCGCCGACGCCGCAGAAGGCTTTCCTGCGGCCGGTCCCGAAGTGTAGATCGGAAAATCAGGAGTTACTGCGCCCTTGTGCATGGGATGCAGCACCCTCATATTGTTCAAGCCCTGTACGTTCTGCACGATTCCCAGCAGACTCGATGGCACCACCGGATCGCCATCGGCCGAGAAGCGCTGCTTTCCGTCCGCCATCAAATAGTTATTGATCTTCAGACCGAAGGCCTGCTCGATCGTTGCAACCGGAGCTTCCACATCCACCAGCAGCCGGTTGGAATAGCGGTTGGTGATGGTGAATCCCTGGCTGACCGCCCAATCGACCACGGCCTTTTCTTGAGCCGGCGTCGGCGCGAAGCGCTTGTTCCACTCGTTGGCAGTCAGGAATTTGCCGAACGCGGGAGAACCCTTCGTCTGCAGGTCCGCCAGAAATTTGTTTTCTTTCTCGAGGTTCGGTGGGAATAGAGCAATGACCAGTCTTAACTTCTGCGCGCCATCGAGTGGTCCCTGCAGGCTCGCGGAACCAGTCATGACTTCGTTTGGTGTGATCCCCTTCGGCGACGCCATGGTGTTCACATAAGGATGCGGTGAAACTACAGGAGCAGAAGCAGGCTTGACAGACGGTGCGTCGGTCTGTGCGTTGCCGGTCCCCGGTAAAACCGCCAACAGTGCCAAAAACAGGGCACCTGGAGCGGTCCATTTCCCGGACGCACAACTGCTCGTGAACTGCTTAGGTTGCAGCATTGAGAATCTCCTTAAGGTTGTTTCTCCCTAATGGGAGGGGTGGACGTGCAATGGCCACGAGGTTGGCCGGGGGGTATGGACTCCATTCACAAGTGGCCCTATGGGCTAATCAAGGGGATAGTGCGGTGTGAACCGTTTTTGTATCAGTTCACAGAAAATGTTCTGCCCATCCCGTTTTCAAAACGCACGGAAGCCTACCGGGAGTTGCTACCGTGGAAAATAGAGAAGGATGTCTCGGGTGCCGTCGCCGACAAGACTATGCACGAATTTGCATATTCGCGTCTAAGAAATAAGAAAGATGTTGGCCCACGCCTCACTTCCTCCGGCGCCGCGCCTTCTCCTCGCATTCCCCCAACACGTCCCAAGCCTCGCGATACTCCTCCCACATCGGCCGCCGGCTCTTGATGTCCGGATAGAACCGCAAACTCTTCGCCCGCCCCACCGCCGCGATCGGCAGCAAGTACCAAACATCCACCGGCTGGACATGCGCCGCCACCACATCAATCTCTTTTTTCGTGTACCTCTTCTTGCCCTGCCCCCGCGTTGAATGCACCGGCTGCACCTCATATCCCCGCCGATACAGTCTCCCCGTCCCCTTCACCTGCACTCGAAACATCGGACCACCTTCTCGCGCCCACACCACAAAGTCCCAGCGCTCGCTGTCTCCCCACGGCAGCGCCACCCCGAATCCCAACGTCGACGCCTTCAGCAAAAACGCCACCTGCGACACCTCTCCCGCCCGCTTCGGATTCCTCCTCATCCGCTTCCACCACTGCTCCCCCGGATCCGCCATCGCCATCAGCCACGGAATCACCATGCTGTAATCCCCGACCTCTTTCCTCATCTTTCCCCCGTTTCCTCCCGCTCTCTTCTGCTGGCTCATGCGTCCAGTATTTGAGAACCAGATTTCTCAGTAAAGGTTGAATGAACATGGAGGACCTGTGGAAATCCTATCCAACGAGAAGCTAGACACCGAAACTTCCGATGCCCGTGTGGAGCGGACACTCCTGTCCGCTGCCTTTGACTGTGACCTGACGGTCGAAGAGCACCGCAAAAGCCACCACAACTCCAGCCGCAAAGCGGCGCCATAATATAGCCCCAGCCTGCCCTGAGCGCAGTCGAAGGGTAAGTCCGGGGTAACTAGAGAAACAGGGAACCAAGTCCCGGAGGGACGGCAGAAACTCCGAAAGATAATGAGTGGGGTGCCCCATTCTAGCTCGCCGCTTCTTGGCGAGATAGAGCCTGCCCTGAGCAGAGTCGAAGGGGTGGGGTCTTTGATCTTCTTGTCCCTAGGTGAGACTGTGGGCGACCTGCCGACTCGTCGGATCAGATCAAAATCCCCGCCCTGTCTCTCCAAAGAACGGAGAGACAAGGACGGGGCACCCCCTTGAAGTGAAGATGATCGCGAAAGGGTGGGCCAGCCCCCGACTCCGTAGAAAAGCGGAAGGAACCACTCGCCACGCCGTCCGACTAAGGCTGGCGACCGCCCCACCCTTAGCGCCACACAACGGAGGCTGCCCCACCTTTCGCGGTTTTCGAAAGGTGGGAATCGAGGCTGTGTGTTTCGCAGTGAGGGTTGCCTACCGCTAAGTGATCTGTGGCGGAGTCAAAACCTATGGCCGCAAGCTGCATCGTGCCCAACCGTCGAAATCCGCGAAGGGTGGGCAGCCTCGGATCGGAGATCGCGAAAGGGTGGGCCAGCCCCCCGTCCTCAAAGATTCTTGTTGGTCTTGTAAATGGTCCAGCCGGCCCCCCACCCGCTCCATGTTGATGCCGCTTGGTGAAAATACCCTTTTTGTGCCCAAACGGCACGCCCTTTGTCTCTTGGGAGGTGCGAATTGAACTCGTGCAACTCTCCATTTTTCACCAAGACGAAATGCCCGCTACTGTGGGCGATGTAGGTTCCGCTCGGATGCTCTTTGAAGAAAACCTCGGCCGTTGTCGTTTTCCTTTCCTCGGAGACTCTCTTGGCGGGAACGGTCAAAGTACTGACATCGCCAATGCTCGTCTTGAGTTCGATCGTACAGTTGGATCCGGACTTCGACTTGAGTGTTGCCGGCAGTTTCTTCATGCCAGCGTCGCCAGTAATTTTTCCCAGTGGCAGTTCCTCGAGGTTGACTTTGCATTCAGTCGTGTTAGCAACCGTGTGGGTTTTGGCTGAATCAACGCCTATGGCTTGAACGAGCGTCTCATTTTTGCGGTACACACTACTAGTGGGACCACCCGGAGGATCTTCTGGTGCGATGTGGAAGGCGGATCCCACGAAGGATGAGCAATCAAATCCTCGCATCTTCTCGTCCACTTCGAATCGTTTCGAAAGAACAAAATAGTAGTTCTTCCCAAGCTTGTTCTTAGTCAAAACCCGTCCTTGCCCCTCTTCGACATAAGGAATGGACCGGCTATCGCCAAGATTCTCGACGCCAAGTTTCGATTCGACGTCAAATCCGTAGGGTGCCACCGGGGCATGCAGAAACTCTGAGGAAGAGCAGGTTATCAGCACCTTTCGGTCGAGCGTCTGTCTGACTACGAGAAGCGTGGCGAGAACCTTCTTGCCCCAGAGCGAATTCGTGTTGATAATCTCCAACAGTTTCAGCAGCTTCTCCTCGTCGAGCAGCCCTCTTATTTGATTCGGCTGCGCCGTGCCTGGAATCTCAATGGAATTGCTTAAAAGCATTCCCTGGAGTGCTCGACCTAGGAAAAAAATCGTTGTGGCGCTGTGCAAATGGAGAAGCACGCGATAGGCGGATTTGGACGTGACACTGGATGGTATTTTCCCCTTGTGGTTAACGTAGTAACCGTAAGGAAGCACGAATCTGGGAATCACGTCTTCGTTCAGATCCTCTTTGTCAACTGCCCACTGGGAGACTGAGGGCGGTGTTCTGTCCCACTCCAGGGGTGTGGCGATGTCGTTCATGCACTGCAGAGTCAGTGGATCAACGTTTCCAGTTGGTGCCAATCCGACCGCTCGCTGAAAATTTTCGATGTTGGCTGCTGTCGCGCGTGAAATTGGCTGACCCACGCAGACTTGGTGCGATTCGACCCTGGTGACTGGAAGTTCGAGGTTGTATGCTTCGTCTGCGCAGATGAACTGCAAGAGGTCTTCCACTGCTTGAACATCTGGAGAACGATTTAGGGCCACTCTCCCGACTGACGCACTTAGTTTTACTGGAAGGGCGATTTCTTTTGTGAGCGCCGAGACGCTGTGCGGTGCTGCTGCCATGGGCCACCTACCTTCCCTAGTCTGTTGCGTTCATACGAATCTGTTGCGCTACGCCTAACATCTACCGGAATTTCGTTACATTCGAATACAAGTATTTGGGCTCATCACGCCGGCAAGCTGCTGAGGCCTCAACGAAACGCTCCTTTCCATTGAGGCCGGTCACATGATATTTCGAGGATGTCAGTACGAGTCGATGAAACACCCGTAAACGAGGGATGTCAGTGACCGGTGTCACGTTTCGAAGGCTGGTGGCCCGCCCTTCGGTCTTGGTTTCCGCTCCAATAGCACAGGCGAGGGTGCCCCCCATCCTTTCGCGTTCTTTGCGAAAGGGTTGGGAACCACGGACAATGCCCCTAGGGTTTTACCCCCAACTGCCAAAACAAAAACGAATACACATCCGTGAACTCTTCGATCTGCTTGGTCACCGGCTTCCCCGCACCATGCCCCGCCTTGCTCTCGATCCGCAACAAAATCGGCCGCGTGCGGCCCATCCTCTCGCGCCCTTTGCAGAACGGGGGAGTTCGGCGTTTGCGAAATGGTCTCACTGGAGTATCCTTATTAAGCATGGCTGGAAAGTGGCTTGAACTCGCTCAGAAGATGGCCAAGGCTGCTCGCGCGGGGCTGGCGGTTGAGAAGAAGCGGCTGAACGAAATCCTTGCCGAACGCCAGCGCAATCAGAAAGCGTCGTCCACACAACCCTCGCGGTGAGCCGTCCAACGTTCACCCTTATCGCTGGCGCGAATGGCTCCGGCAAGACGACGCTTACGCGCTGGAATTCGGAAATCTTCCGCGAAATTCCGGTCTTAGACCCAGACACCATCGGAAAGACGCTCCAGTCCTCGACAAGCGCTGCATTCCCCATCGCCGGTGCGCGACAAGTATTGGAATCTGCGGCCGAACATCTGAGGAAAGCTGAAAGCTTCGCAGTTGAGACGACGCTCGCCGGAAAAAACTACCTGCGGATGATGCTGGACGCGCGGCGGGGAGGGTTCGAGATCGTCCTGGTCTACATTGGCACAGAAGACGTCGAGATCAATTTGGCGCGAATCAAAAATCGGGTCTTGGCGGGTGGTCACGATGTTCCATCGGAAGACGTCCGCCGCCGTTATGAACGCAGCTTCGCAAATCTACCGATTGCCATAAAACGCGCGGACCACACCATCTTGTTCGACAACTCCACCGAAGAAGGATACCGACTGGTCGCGATCCTCAGCCCGACCGAAAGTCAGTGGCTCAACGCGCCACCGAGCTGGGCGTCCGCATTAAAACGCTGACCTCACTCTTTCACCCCCAACTGCCAAAACAAAAACGAATAAACGTCCGTAAATTCCTCAATCTGCTTGGTGACTGGCTTCCCCGCGCCATGCCCCGCCTTGCTCTCAATCCGCAATAAGATCGGACGCGTCCGGCTCGTCCCATTCCTCGCCTCCGCCTGCATTAACGCCGCCATCTTTTTCGCGTGCATGGGGTCGACTCTAGTGTCGGTGTCCGCCGTCATGAATAAGACAGCGGGATACTCCCCGCCCGACTTCACGTGGTGATAGGGGGAGTAAGCGTAGAGCCACTTGAACTGCTCAGCGTTTTCCGACGTTCCGTATTCGGGGATCCACAATTTGGCGATTTGGAAATCCTGGTAGTGGAGCATATCGAGCAGCGGGACCTGGCAGACTACGGCGCGGAACAGGTTGGGACGCTGGGTGAGCATGGCGCCCATGAGGAGGCCTCCGTTGGAGCCGCCCTGGATGGCGAGGTGATTCTTGTCGGTATATTTTTCGGCGATGAGGTGCTCGGCGGCGGCGATCATGTCGTCGAACACGTTCTGTTTCTTTTCGAGCATGCCGGCGCGGTGCCAATCCTCTCCAAATTCTGCCCCGCCGCGCAGGTTGGCGACGGCGTAGATGCCGCCGTGCTCCATCCAGAGATACGCGGTGCGGCTGAAGGTGGGGGTGAGACTGATGTTGAAGCCGCCGTAGGCGGTGAGCAGCGTGGGATTCTTGCCGTTTTTTGCCAGACCTTTTTTATGCACGATGAACATGGGGACGCGCGTGCCGTCTTTCGACTTGAACCACTCCTGCGTGACGTCGTAGGCGGAGGGATCGATGGACGGGGCGTCGACCTTGAGCCAAAGGGCAGGCTCGCTGACCGCTACGCCACTGGACGAATGTGCAGAAACATCGCCCCGGAGGGGCGTCTGAGAATAGCCCGGCGCCTCCAGCGCCGGGGAAGGTGCGGAGATCGCATCGCGTCCCGGAGGGACGCCTGAACCTTCGACCACATGCTCTGTTTCCTGCGGTTCGTTCTTTGAAAGGGCACGGCTTCCAGCCGTGCCGCCAGAGTCCGCCATTGATGCGGGCTTTAGCCCCTGAGGTGCCGCCTTGAGATCAATGCGATAAATGCTGGGCGGAACCGTGAACGATTGAAACCCAAAGAAAGCCTCGTCGCGATCCCACCTTCCACCCGATCCAAACACCGTGCCAATCGCGGGAAGCGCGATGTCGCTGATCTTCTTGCCATCGAGATCGAACAGCTTCAACTGCGACGACGCATTCTGCTCGTACTGCGCGAAAAGTTTTCCGCCGAAGACGGCTGCGCCTTGCAGGACGGCGTCGGACTGCGGGATGAGTTCTTTCCAAGCCTCGCGATCGTAGTTGCCGGCGTCGGTGACGAAGACGCGGTAGCGCGGGGCATCTTCGTTGGTGGTGATGTAAACCTTGCCGTCGTAAACCTCGGCGCGGTAAAGAAAATCTTTGCCGGTCGTAACGCGCGTGGGCGGAGTGCCGGCTTTCAGGTCCATGAGGTAGAGTTCGGACTTGGTCCATCCTTGCTCGACGGTGATGAGCAGCCAGTGGCCGTTGTTGGAGAGATGCACGTTGGGCCAGTCTTCCGGATCGCGGCCTTCGCCGAAAATGAGTTGGTCGTCGTTGGTAGGATCGGTGCCGAGTTCGTGATAGAAGACGTGGCGGTTGTACGCCTCCTGACCAGCGGGGACGTCTCCTTTTTTCGGATAGCGCGTGTAGTAGAAACCAGAGTTGTCGAGCTTCCAGGCGATCGAGGCCGCGCGCGTGTGCTCGATGGTGTCGGGAAGCACCGTGCCGGTTTTGGTTTCGATGACGTGCAGCGTACTCATCTCCGAGCCGCTGGCGGAAGTGCCGTAGGCGACGTACTTTCCGTTTTCGCTGGGCTGGAACCAGTCGAGGGCAATGGTGCCGTCGGCCGCGAGCTGGTTGGCGTCGACCAGCACGCGGTCGGGGGCGTTCAGTCCGTCGCGCACATTGTCTCGCACATAGAGGATAGGCTGGTTCTGCATGCCCTCACGCTTGGTGTAGAAGTAGTGCTTGCCCGCGATCACCGGCGGAGTGACGCTCCCGATCGACAGCAATTCAGTCAACCGTTTGTGGATGCGTTCGCGTCCCGCCAGCGGATTGAGCAGGGAGCGGGTGTAGGCTATTTCCTCGGCCACCCACTTCTGCGTGGCGGGAGTCGTGCCGTCCTCGAGCCAGCGGTAGTTGTCGATGATCCTGGTGCCGTGAAGGATCTCGGCCATCGGCTTGATGTCGGCTTGCGGAGGCGCAAGCGGAGCGGAAGATGCCGAAGAAGAAGAAGTTTTCGGAGACTGCGATTCATCTCCCGCATACACCGCAGCCGCCACCAGGAACAGGGAAGAAAAAGCCCAGAACAAACGCAGACCTCCTGCCATAAATACCTCGGAAGAACCGTTGGCGCATGGCGAGCGGAGTGCCCAAGCCAACCGGTTAGCGTACCAGAAATGCGCCGCACGATTCCCAATGCGTAAGCGCTGTTTTCACGATCGCGCCTGAGATGCTATGATGAGAATCGATAGTCAAAGGCTGAGCCCTCAGCGCCCGGCCCGACAACACTCCTCAGTAGCTCAATGGCAGAGCATTCGGCTGTTAACCGAAGGGTTGTAGGTTCGAGTCCTACCTGAGGAGCCATTTCTTTTCAGCGGCTTGCGGACGCGCAGATCCCTCACAAATTAGTTGATTGGCCTAACGCTCTTGACCCGCGTCGCGGGATTGTCCGCCGATTCAAACCCCAGACGGGCCGAGCACATGTAACGCCAAACGTATCTTTCTCCCCCCGGAGCAAAGACACATTCGGAATGGAGGCCCAGCCCCGCCCACGTTTGTGCCAAATATCATCATCTGGGTCGTTCACGGCAGTCAAGGCTAATTTGGGCATGCGACGCTCAGGAGTCCATGATGGCTGTTGTGGGGGCGTGTACAACTGCCCAAGGCTGCCGCATCAGCGGCAGAAATACAACGACAGGGACGCGCCCGCTAATGCCACCGTCCTGCTCAGCTTTGGAATCGGTGGGTCGAGAGCCAGAAGGCAAGCGGCGCCCCAGGAAATGATCATCGAGACGTCCATGATGGACAAGGGCTTGGGCATCCAGGGAGCCATGCCCAGAGTGGGCAGAGCGAGGAGAAGGAAGAGAAACGCGAGGTCCGGGCTTGCGGTCTTGCGCATGAGCAATCGAGTCGTCAACACGGCCGCGCAGAACGGCAGGGCAGGAATCTGCCGCGCGAGTGAGGACAAGTGCAGGGGCGACGGATCGAGACGATTGTGGTCTACAGTCCAGGCCAAATCCGCTACGCCTTCCACGGCCAGCGCATGCAAGATGGCCACACCGACCGTGCACAACAAAACTGGTGTGAGGAGCAGGAGCATGGAATGCCAGAGTCTTCCGGTTCGACGTCGCTCATCGAAGAAAACCGCCAGAGTGAGCAAGGCGCAGCAGATCAGCACCGGAGGCTTGGCGAGAATTCCGATCGAAAGCAGCAATGCCGCTGTGGCGAGCGCGCGCAGTCCAGCTTCACGGTTGTGTACTTCGAAGACCCAGAGCATGGCGTAGGTGAACGCGGCACAGCCAAGCGCGGCTTGCCATTCCGCAACATCCACCCGAGGGGCGCGCCAGAGCCAGGCAACGGATTGGGCAGCCAGCAGAAAAGAGAACAGAAAGCACCAAGCACCAGGCAATCCACCTGACTGGAGATGCAAGTACCAGAAGCTGGAAGCGAGGACGGCCATCAGAACTGCTGTGACCGGAGCCACCCATGATCCCAAAGGGTGGCGGTTGGAGACGACTCCCACCGACAGCAGCAGACAGGTGACGACCACGACAATCTGCCACCGGCGCGAACCGCTAGTGATTCGCGCCCGAATGACGGATTTCGGCATGGGTGTACTTACTGATGCCATGAACGGTTTTCTCCCAGTAGAACGGCTTGGTGATGAGCTGCCAAAGCCCCTTGTAGGCGGCCACGGATTGCAGAAACCAATATCCCGGTACGGTCAGCGCGTAAGGCAGAAGCGCGGGGAAACGGCGCTTGGCGACAGCCAGCATGGAAAGATAAATCAGACAGCTATTGCCGACGATCAGGTTGGCCATGCTGATCAGAAGCACTGGCGCCGGGAATAACGAGTGCATCAGGGCGCCTCGCGTAAAAAGCCAGACAATGAATGGGATGACGAGGAAGGGATAGGCCAGACCCGAGAGGATGCATCCCCCAATAAACAGCTGGAATGAGCAGAATCCCTTCCACCCCACGCGCCGGAACAACTTGACCGGATGGCGCATATTCACCAGCCAGGTCTGGATGTAGCCCTTAATCCAACGTGACCGCTGCCGGATCCAGTTTCCGAGTTGCGAATTGGCTTCTTCGTAGGTGACCGAGTTCACCACGCCCACGCGAAACCCGAGTGCCGCAAATCGCAAGCCCAGATCGGCATCCTCGGTCACGTTGAAAGGATCCCATGCGCCGACCTGGCGCAACTTCGACAGATCGAAGTGGTTCGAGGTTCCGCCTAGCGGAATGGGCACGCGAAGTTCATCCAAGGCGGGCAGGAACATGTCGAACCATAGCGAGTACTCGAGAGTAAACATGCGGGTGAGCCAGTTCTCTTCAGCGTTGAAGTAATTCAAGTGCGCCTGGATGCAGGCGGCGTGGCTGCCGAGTTTACGAAAGGCGACGACAACTTTTTTCAACTGGTCGGGCTCGGGCTTGTCCTCAGCGTCGTAGATGGTCAGATACTGGCCGCGCGCCAGGCGCAGCGCATAGTTACACGCCTTGGGCTTGGTTCTTGGTTGAGAACGGGGCACGCGCACGATCTCAAAGTTCGCAGAGAGGCCAAGAGATTTCGCGGAGTCGATGGTTTCGTGATCGTCCTCTTCGAGGACCAACTTGATGTCGAGCTTCGCCTGCGGATAGTCGAGGCGCTTCAGAGCGCCCACTAGGATCGGGAGCACAGTCGGCTCTTTGTACATGGGAACCAGCACGGTGTAGAGGGGAAGATCGGTGTCGTGCAGAGCCGCCACTTCCTCTTGCGTAATGGCCATGCCGATATGCTCTTCGCAACTCATCCAGCAGAGCAGGGTGCGAAAGGCGAAGGAGACAAGAAGAATGGCATTGACCACTGTGTTGAGGGCAATAGAAAACGGCAACGGAAATAACCAAAGCGAGACCACTCCGAAAAGAAGAATGCCTGCGAGCCACCACTTTTGCGCGGGCGTGATCACGGTGCGCGCCGAGTGTTCCGGACTGAGATCTGCCAGACTGAGGACGGCATCCTGGCTGAACTCTTTCCCGGCCACGCGCTGGAGTTCCCAAACGATGTCGAATTTGGAAGTCATGATGAAGCGCACATCGGAGCGGCCGCCCCAACGCGCGGTCAGGCCTGGCGACGTGGGATCGGCGGTCGCGATCCACAAGATGCCGTCTTTGCGCCGCCACGGAAGAAACAGATACTGAGCGTAGTTGCCATACTCGCGACTGTCGAACAAGGACTCATCCGCGGGTTCTTTGACAAGGTTGATGAAGTCAAGATCGAGACGGTGGGCGAGAACCCGGTAGAAGTCTTTGGGCTTGACCCATCCGATTCCCATGAGGGTGTCGCCGAGACGCGAGCCCCACTCGGCTTGCTTCGTTAGCGCCTCCGCCAGCTGTTGCTCGGTGATCAGGCTCGCATCCACCAGAAGCCGCCCGATCTGCACTTGCGATCTTTTGAGCTCGTCCGCTGGTGGTGGTTCGCTCGGGACGACGCGCGCTGGCGAGGGGGCGCTCATAACATGTCCTAGAAGGTTTTCCAGAGCGAGAGTATCGCCGCGTGGCCGCGTCCGGTGTTGCGGCCGGAGAAGGAGCTGTTCCAGCCTGTTTGCAGGCGCGTTCCCCGGCCCAGGTTGAACACGAGCGACGGCTGGTATTTGTACAAATCGAAGTCGGATTGAGCGTTTGGATTCGAAGTGACCGTGAGCGGCTCGCCATTCCTCATGCCTTTGATGGCGAAGAACTGCCCCATCACCATGAGCCAGTGCGTAGCGTCAATCCCGATGCTTGCATCTGAACGTACCTGATCGGCAGGGGCACCATTCCGGTATCGATAAGCCAGCCCCAGTTCGTAGAAGGCGTGGCGTTTTGCCCAGGTCAGGCCATGGCCTGCCATGACTCGAGATTCGAGATCTAGTTGATGGTTGCCCGGCGAGGGAGAGCGATTGGCCGAGTAGGTGGGAAACAACACGGTGAACTGAGCGGAAAACGCCCACGGAGACTCGACGGAATTCAAGCGACGTTTCAGGCCGGCCTCGACATCGCCCAACCCGGCGCTGCTCTGCGTCGAGAAACGGTTGCTGAAATTCAGCCAGGGGGCATTGGCATTGGCGACCAGCGTAGTGCGCGGAGTCAACCCGTATTCCAAGTAGGGATTGAGATTGAACTGGCGGAAGCGTCCATCATAGCCAAACGGCATCGGATTGCCGGCTTCATCGAACATCGTTCCCGTGCGAAATAGCGAAGAGGTGAAGATGATTTGACCGTGCCCGGCGGGTTGCGTCCATGTCCCCGCCTGGAGCGAACTGGGCAAGAGAATGCAGACCATCGAGCCGATCGCGAGGCGAGCCAGCGTGCCTGCTTTCCACTTTCGAAGAATTGTTGATAAACAGGGTTTCACACGATCTCTATCGGCAAGACCGGCTTCCGAGTTTGATTACGGCTGGAGGTGGACGTTGGTCACCTGTACATGTGGCCTAGAGACAATCGTGATTGAGCGGCTGGGGAAAGTTGCAGTAGATGAACCAAAGACGGCGCAACTGTGAGCGAAAAACAGACCGGGACCGACTTCGCGCGTGGAACGGCTAGACACTATTGGCGGGCAGGGCGGCTTCTCTTGGGGTGGCTTTCTCGGCAAGGAGAGAATTCAACTTTGCCACCACCTGGAATGCGTCGGCGACGTAGAGGACGTCTGCTTTGCCCCGTGCCCAGCCGCAGTTGGGATCGAGATTGATGGCGCGGCGCTCGTTGATGAAACGCCAGCCCACCACGTGCGGTTCTTCGCCGTGGCAGCAGGTGGAGAGGCCTTTGGGGTGGCGGGGAGTGGATCCGGTCTGGCCGACCTGGTTGAGATGCGTCATGAAGCGAAGGACGGCCTGATTTTCGCCGGTCTGGTCGACTAGTGATTTGCTTCCGCCGAGGGATGCGCCCGAGTTCTGCAGGAAGTCGAGAATGGCGGTCTCGGCTTCGGCGAGATGGGTTTTGCCGTCAGCTTGTTTCTTGCTCCATCCGGCGCCGGCGACAAAAAGAAGTTTGGCGTCGGGACGGATGGTTTGCGCGTCGGTGTTGGGGACTCGGACTCCGGAGAATGTAGTGCGGCGGGCTTCGGCAGGAAGCGGCACTTCGATGGCGTGAACTTGCGCTGTGGTGGCGGCGCCTATCCAGGGTTGGTGGCAGCCGGAGTCCAGGAGGAGAATCCAGAGGCGGGGATTTTCTGGCCGAGCCACTTCTGGTCTTTGAATAATCGCTTCGAGACGCTGTTTGTAGAACCAGCGCTTGGCTGCCGGCACACCGTCAATCACGTCGATTGAGGTGATGTGAGTGTCCACGCGGCTTTGGAGACGCTGCGCTACTCCGGGCAGCACGCGCAGGAATCGCGAGGTGCCGGGAGCTATGACGATTTGCGGCTTTGCGGCTGCGCAAATTGCGTGGACCGCGGCGGCGTCGCTGGCGTAGCGGGGGTGGGCGAAGTCTGCGCCGGACACTCCTAGGATTTGTGCACCGGTCGAGGCTACGGAGTCGGCGGCCTCTTGGATAGTTTCGCCGATGAGGCCGATCGTCAGCGTGGTGCCGAGTTTTGAGGCGGTGTCGAGCGCGGCGGCCAGGGCTTCGTGGGCGGCTTTGGGGAGAGTCGTTCCGGATTCGTCTACGTGGGCGAGAAAGAGAATGTTGTGTGACATGGGTTCCTCAAATTCGAAAGTCTGGAATGTTTGGGCTGCCGTGGTCTACTCCTGTACGATCCACTCTAGAAGTTCGGCGGCAATTTGGTCGGGCGCGCGATCTTTGACGATGCGAGTCTGGCGCTGCTGCTTCGGAGGCGTCACACTCAGGTATTGGATTGCATCGTGGGGCAATGCTCCAGCTTTGGCCTTCTGCAACGCGGGCATGATGGTACGCATGTTCGCCATCCCGACTTGCGGATTGTTTCTTGGCTCCGGTAGATTGCCGGTCGCCCATCCGAGTAACGCGGGTGGGCCCTGACAGATGGAGGCGAGGTGGCGTCCGCCTTCGATGCGTTCGAGAATTTCGAAAGTGCCGTCGGGCCGAACGGTGAGCTGATCGACTCCCTGGAACTGATCGAGGATGCCGAGTTGTTCGGCGACTAGTTGCATGGTCACGCCGGCGCCGCGCGAGGCGGACTCCCAACCTCCGAAGAGCAGGAGGCGCGAGCGGTCGAGAGCGGGGATGGATTGAATTGCGGTCGCTAGCAGTACGGCGACCGCGTGGGCATCGGCGAAACCGTTGGCGGGAGCGTCGATGGGGACGAGTTCGAAGCTTGCCTTCTGGGCCACGTTCATCATGACTTGTTGCAGTTTGGCCTTGGGGGCCGCGCTGACCAGCCAGACCTTGCTGCCCGCGGCGTGCGTGGACAAGTTGGCGGCTTCGTAGAGAGCGTGGGCGGCCCAGGGATCGAGCACCGCCGGGAGCATCATTTCGTTCTTGAGCGCCGGGCCGGTCGCGGTTGTGATCGGCTCTAGCGTTTGGAGTGGATCTGGTACTACACCCGCGCAGACGACAATTTGATAGGCGTTGCTCATGCGATTTTCCTTTTGGTACTAGATCTCGCCGCTGCGGACTGGATCTTTCGTGTGTCTTCGTGTCCTTCTTGGTTGAGAAGAGGCTTGAACCACTAAGGACACTAAGGTTCACGAAGGAAACTTTCAGTTCAGAGCGGAGTGAAGGCCGCCTGCTCCGGCGCGGAAATCTATATTTCCTTCTTTTTCATTGGCGGCGCTGCAGTTCCACAGGCACGCGCCGCAGTAGACGCATTTCTCGCGATCGAATGCCGGTACGCCATTTTCGCCGCGGGTGATGGCTTGCCCGGAACACATTTCGACGCACAGTTTTGGCTCGCAGTTCTGGCATAGCTCGGGACGGACGAAAATCACGTGATTCGCACAGCCTGGCGGCGCTTGGACACTGCCGCCCATTAGCAGAGCGTCTTGGTGCGATATTAGAAGACGGCCATCGAATGGAATTTGCGGCCACCCACAGCGGTCCATGATGCGGTCGTGGAGCGCGGTTCCTCCCGCGGTGCAGTCTTGCTGAAGTTGTTTTAGTTCAGCGGGAGATATGCGTGATCCGTAGACTGCCTCAAGCGTGGAGGTGGATGCCTTCGCGGACTTGGCGGGTGCGGAGAAGGAGATGGCTCCGCGCGTGAATCCCGCGACGGCCATGCCGATCAGACCGCGGACGACTCCGTGTTGAAATCCGCTGCGCGAATCTGCGGCGATCTTTGATTCGGAATCGACCCAACTCTGGCGGCGGCGTCGGACGTAGGTCTGTTCGAGATTCTCTTTCGTGAAAGGTCTCTTCTGTTCGAGCAACTCGATGACGGCTTCTGCGAGCTGGGTTCCGGTGGTCCAGGCTTCGTCGACGCCGGAGCCGGCGAGGACGTTTGTGCTGCCGGAGCCTTCTCCGATGCGGGCGTAGCCGTTTCCGGCGAGGAACGGTTCGCCGTGGCGGCCGGATTCCTGGAGAGACTTTGCGCCCCAGGATTTGAGCGTTCCGGCTTGCAGATAGCGCCAAATATAAGGATGAAGCATGAAATGCTGCAAGTAACGATAGGCGGTGCGAACCGGGCTGCGAAGCCATGAAGGAATGAAGATGCCGACCGACGCCAGGCGGTCGGGATGCACGTAGAGGAAGCCGAAAATTTCGGGCTCGGGAAATCCGAGTGTGTGCAGGACTGTTCCGGGTTGCAGGCCGGAGTCTTCGCGCAACTCGACCACCATCTTCATGCCGAGAGCCCACTCGCGCTGGTGGTTATCTTTGGGTAGGCTGAAGTGCAAATCGATTTGACGTCCGACGGTTCCTACGGGGCCGTCGGCGACGACGGTGAGCGCGGCGCGGACGTCCATGCCGGGCATGAAACCGTCGGCGGGCTTGCCATCGAGAGCGACGCCTTGATCGGCGAGGCGAACTCCGGTGACGGCGTCGTTCTCAATGAGTGGCTCGCTGACGGGCATCCCGGGCCATATCTGCACGACTCCGGAACTGGTGATCTGCTCGCTGACCCATTGATTGAATTGTCCGAGCGAGAGGATCATGCCGTCGTGCTTGCGCAGGAAGGACGGAGTGAAGGGGAGTTCGACCGCGTGGTCGCGCAAGCGCACGATTGGACCGAGCGCGTGAAGCAAGCGGTCTTTGATGCGAAAGGTGAGAGAGCGGTGGCTGGCTCCGATGGGATCGAGCAAGTAGACGAGCTTCTCGTTCGCGACCGGAGCGGCCATCGGAATCTGAGTCACGTCGAGGTTCGGGAAGCTGGCGCGGATGCCGCGAGCGCGTGTGACTGCGCCGGAGACGCCGAATCCGAGGCCGTCGGCGCGTTCGTAGCAGATGACTTGGAGCGGCATACCTGGAGATGCGGCGCTTTCGAGGCGCGGTGTGCCGTCTTCATTAAGGAGATTGCGCGCGAGTGTGTGCAGGAATCCGCCCATGGCGGGGCCGAAGCCGACGCCAGCGATGTCGACGGACATCTGCTGGCGTTCGACGGGGAACGAAGCTGGAGCAGAGGCGCTCATGCGGGATAGTCCAGAGCCTCGGGAATCATCAGCTTCGAGATGGCTTCGGCGGCGCGATCTTTGGCTAGGCGAGATCCGGTCAGGCAGGCGTCGAGTTTGGCGTGCAGAGAGAGAAAGGGCTGTGCGCCGTGGCAACTCGCGCAGGGGCCGGCCTTCTTGGGATGCGAGTTTTCTTTTCCGATGACGTCGAGAGCGTAGGAGTTGATGCCGGGAATGTAGCCCTCGAGAGTGTCCAGTTCGTCTTCGTGCCAGCAGGTGCGAGTTCCTTGCTCGTCCCACGCAGGGTGGCGATCGTAGCCGAAAACAAGTTCGGCGCAGATGCGGGCGACTTCGCCACTGGCGCGGGCTGACTGCACGTGGCAGAGGTCGGAGAGAAAGTTGACGAGACCGGGGAGGCCCTCGGCGACGGAGGCGTCTTGAGCGCCCTGCTTCTCCAATCGCAGCACGTCGAGAATCTGGCAACGAGCGGCAACGAGCCAGCACAGCGCGTCGGCGAGAGGGAACGTGACACCTTGACGCGCGCTCTGATAGAGCTTGCCACCGTCAGCGTCTTTACTGTGTTGCAGGCGATCGAGCGTCCACAGCCACATGGTCATCGCGGTGGCCAAGGCACAGGCTCCGGTGCCGGGATGCTCGGATGCGATTTCGCGCATCTCGCGAATCCAACTGCGGAGCTGCGCGAGGAACAGGGGATTCGTCATGGTCACCGAGAGTTGCCGGCGCTGGACGGCTTCGGGACCTTCGTAGGTGGCTTCAAGTTGCGCGTCCATCCACTTTTTGCCGAGGAAGCCGGGACAATCTTCGGTGATGCCGTAGCCGCCCATGAGACTGACAGCCTCGCGCATCATCTGCGCGCCCCATCCCGTGTTCCAGAGCTTGGCGGCGGGACAGAGAACGTCGGCGAGCGAATCGAGCATGACGAATCGGAGGAGCGGGTCGGAGTTCAAGGACTGCTTGCGTTCATCGGATGCCGGGAGTTGAACCAGGGCGACGGCTTGATCTGCGGCTTCGCGCAGAAGCTTGGCTTTGGCGCGTGCTCCCATGATGCCGCGCTCGGCGTAGAGCTTTTCGATTTCTTTTTCCAGAGGATCGAGTTCGTCGAAGGCGCGGGCGGCGGCGAAGGCTAAGGAGGCGCTGGCTTCTCCTGTGGCCCATACATCGGTCAGGCGGTGAAGAGAGTCTTCTCGCGCCTGGAGTCCAAGCTCGTAGCGGACGGATCCGGGGGTGGCAGTTTCGGCGCCGCGGAAACGTCCGCGCTGGTAGCGAATGACGGGCTCGACGGCGGAGAGAAGTTTGGCGGCGGTCATAACGCCGACGGTGACGCGGGTGCGGCGGAAGACGGCTTCGATGACTTCGCTGTGCGTGTGGCGCGGGATGAGGACGCCGTCTTTGATGTCGTAGCCGCCGACGATTCGGCTGGCGGGGATGCGCAGGTTGAAGATGGGGTCGCCGGTGGAGGAAAGCTGGTGGACCATTTTTCGCGTGGGCGTGCCGCGATCGAAAATGCCGGGGTCTCCTTCTTCGAGGATCACGATGCAACTGCCCTTGATGCGGTCGTCGCCAGAATCGACGGCGGCCGTGACGAAATTGGCGAAGCCGATGTTGGTGATGAAGCGTCCGCGCTTTTCGACTTGGAGGATTGGTTCTTCGCCGGGCTTCCAGTCGACGATTCGGATCTTGCCGTTGAGCATGCCAGTGTCGACGCCAACATAGGGAATGGGCTCGGTCAGACAGAACGCGCCCCGCCACGGCTTGCGATCTTCGCCGGGTTGCGGCGGGGCGGCCAGGCGCATGTAGTGGTGCTGCTGTTCGGGCGTGCCGCGCTCGTGAATCGGAGCCAGCGCGAGACATCCGGCGAGGCTGGCCGTGGCTGCGCCACCATCGACCCAGGCCAGTTCAAAGGCGACCAGCGCGAGCACGAGATTTTTGGGCCCGGAGAAGAGACCTCCCTCTTCGGGGTCCATGAAGACGGCGGTGATGCCGGAGGAGTCGAAGGCTTCGAGCAATTCGGCCTTGGCGGGCGTCCACTCATGGGAGTTGCGTCCGCCGTTGGCGACCAGACGCGCGACGGGGCCGCGAGCGACGGCTCGGGCGGACTGCACCAGCATCTGGAGGTCGTAGCGATCGGCGAATCCCCAGAGGATCTGACGGGCGGCATCGGAGGGCAGTGTCCGCAACAATTCTGGCTGGACGGGGGTTGCAGTCGCCATGGGATCTCCTTAGTTTTCTCACAGACGTTTGGCAGCGATTCTGCCGGGGGATTGAGGATGGGTCTGTGATTAGGATCACAGGCGGGTATGATTTCGGGGCTTGGGGACGGGAAACGGGCACGGGAAGCGAGGTCGAACCGTCATAGGGGCGAGTGGGAGCATCCGTCGAGCTGCGCTCGACGGACAGCCGAGGGCGGCTGTCCCCACATTGATTTTAGGGAGGTTTAGGTTTTGGCGAGGGAGATGGCGCGTTGCAGCTTGCGGACATTTTCTTCGAGCACTTGCATGCGGTGGTATTCGCGGCCGGGGGCTTTGCCCATGGATACGCGCGGGTTGCGGTGGAGCATGGGACTCGCGACGGGGCTGCTGAGCCCAACGTGAATTTCGCTCACGCCGGTGCGTTCGATGATGGCGGCAGCGTCGCTGGGTCCGATGCCGCCGCCGGCCATGATGGTAATGCGGCCGCGAGCTTTGTTCGCGAGTTGGGCGATGGCGTCCACGCCTTGCAGGCAGGTCTGTTCGCCGCCGGAGGTGAGAAGGCGGTCGGCGCCGGTGGAGCAGACGTCGTTCAGGGAACGGGAAAGGTCCGCCGACATGTCGAAAGCGCGATGGAAGGTGACGTTGAGAGGCCGCGCCAATTCGACCAAGTCGCGGGTGAGATCGACGTTCACGTTGCCGTCGGTGTCGAGGACGCCGAGAACGACGCCGTCGGCGCGCGCATCCTTAGCGACGAGGATGTCGCGGCGCATGATGTCGAGTTCGTCGTCGGTATAGCAGAAATCTCCGCCGCGGGAGCGAATAATGACTTGCAGGCCGATGGAAATTTTGTCGCGGACGGCTGCGATCAATCCGGCACTGGGAGTGACGCCGCCCTCGATGAGGCTGCTGCACAACTCGACACGCGCGGCGCCGCCGCGCTCCGCGGCAACGGCGGACGCAACTGAGTCAACGCAAACTTCAATGAGCACCTGGTCGGTCATGGTCTGATTCGCGGCGCGGCAAGATTAGCCCGCCGGAGCGTGCATTGCCTGATTCGGTGTTGATCGCGCCTCTGCATTGAAAGATCTTGTTGAAAGATCCGGTCGAAAGCCACGGTCGGAACGCTACGCAGTCCTCTTCCGAAACGGCCCGCAGGAAAGCGGGGAGTCTGCCGAAAGTAAGCCTTACGACAGACTCCCTTGGGGGAGGAGGATCGGGCCTAAAAACTGTAGTGCAAGCTGAGCTGTATTTGCCGCGGAGGAGACCGGACGCCGCTGATCAGACCAAAGTTGCCGTCGCCAACCCCGTTGTCCGGGTTTCCGTAGCTGGCGATGTTGAAGACGTTGAAGAAGTCGGCTCTGAAGCCAAGCACATGATTCTCTCCCCAAACATGGAATTCCTTGAAAAAGGAAGTATCGACCTGGCGGTAGCCGGGGGCGCGCTCGGTGTTGATGGCCGCGGTGCCGAAGGTAGGCAGTCCGTTGTTATAAGCCAAGCCGTAAGCGCAGACTCCGTTGTCGACCGGGGGTAGTGGTGGGACGGCGTTAGGATTTCCCACGCAGGACTGCGCAGAGGGATCGGTTCCCCACCAATTGTTGATCGAGCGGTTACGGATGACCAACTTGCGGTACTGGTTCGCGCGCGACTGACCAAAGCTATTCGTATTGCTTTGTCCGGGGGCGTTGATGGTGATGGGAAATCCGGAATAAAGAAAGGCGGCTGCGGAAACTTTCCATCCTCCGAAGACGGCGTCGAGGAATGAATTCGCGCCGCTGCCATACTCCTTCCCGCGACCGAAGGGAAGCGCGTAGACGCCAACAAAATTCATGCTGTGGCGGATGTCCATGCCTGCGGGACCGTAGTCAGCGTGACTGTTGTAACCATCCTGGTACGCCCCGTCGGAGCCGCTGGTGTTGGGTACACCGTAGTTGCCGGACGAGTTGGTCATGGATTTTGCGTAGGTGTAGTTGAGCGTATATTCCAGACCGTGATGGGTGCGCTGGCGCAAGGTCAGTTGGCCGGCGCTGTAATTCATCACAGCCTCGGACTCGGTGATCAGCAGGGATCCGCCGGGTCCGACGAGCGAGTCGTAGGGTCCGGACACCTTTCCGCCTTGAGCGGCGATGATCGCTTGAGCCAAGGTCAACTGGTTTCCGTTGCGGTAGTCGGCGAGATGGTGTCCTGACTCCCCGAGATATCCAACGCTCAGCGAAAGCTCGCGCGTGAGTGCATATTCGGTAGTGAGGCTGACCTCATTCACGTAAGCAGGTTGCTGATTCTGCGGCCAGACCGAATAACCAGTAGTAGAGGTGAATTGCTGGGCGAAGCCCTGTTCGATCGTGAAGGGACTGCCGGGGTTCGACCCGGTGGGCACGGTGGCATTGACGTTGCTGCCAAGGGCAAACGGCGGACTCGATGTGAGGCGCTGATTGAAGGCGTCACCCTCGAAGAAACTGGTTGCACCGTAGCCGCCGCGAACCACGAGTTTGGGCATCGCCTGATAAGCAAAACCGATGCGGGGCATGATCTGTTTGTAGTTCGCGTTGTAGCAGGCGTGGGTGGGGCAGACGATGGAACCTGGGGCGGCTCCGGCGGGGACGTGGCCTGCATATTCCACCGTGCCGTTGGGGAGAACATTGGCGGTTCTGTTTTGTACCTCGTACCAGGGCTGATCAAATTCATAACGCAGGCCAAGGTTGAGGGTCAGCCGCGACGTTGCTTTGAAGTCATCCTGAACGTACCCAGCGACGCGCCACTGGCGGTTGCCCACGATACCGACGGTGGATCCGATTTGATTGTTGCTGACGCGATCCAGAACGAAGTCCGCCGGGCCGTATCCGTTGCCTCCGGCCAGAGCTGTGAAAGCGCCGGAGTAGTTAAACGTCCCTAGGAATCCGAAGTTGGAAGCGTTGAGATAGTTCTGCTGGTAGCGGGTAGCCTGGCCACCGATGGAGAGGAAGTGGCGTCCACGCTGCCAAGTGAGGTTGTCGTAGTAGTTGAAGGTATTGTCGCGAAGAATCTGAGTATTGGCGTTGGTGCCGACGTAGCTGGCGCCGCCGCCGAGGCTCTGCCCGGAGAAGCCGGGATAAAGCTGCTTGCCAATAAACGGAATGCCAACGATAGAGTTGCCATGGAACCCGAAGTTGCCGGAGGGGTCGGTGGGAATGCTGTTGTCCCAACGGACGCGCGTAAAGCCGAAGCGAGCTTCATTCACGATGGTTGGCGAGAAAGTGCGGACCCAGCTAATGCCGACAACCTTGGTGGGATAGACGTTCTGCGAGGGGAAGAACACAGGGATGATGGCGGTAGAGCCGTCACGGGCAGTGGATTGGGCGTAGAAGCCACTGATCTTGTTCACATTATCCGGAGTCCAATCGACTTTCACGTCCTCCTGATTGTTCTTAACGAAACTGGTTTGTCCGCCCTGAAAGTCATTCGCCACTAGTCCATCCGTCGGTGTCGAATTCGGGAGCGGATAGAGGTTAGGATGAGCAAAGAGATAGGTTGCCACTGGATTTACGATCGGCAGACCTTTGTCTCCCGCGTAGGGAGTGAAGTTGTTCTGCGTGTCGTATAGCTGGATGCCCTTGCCCAGGAGGGCTGAAAAGTCTCCGTTGCGCATGGCCTGAGTGAGAACGCTAGCCGTAGCAAGTCCGGCCTGATGCTTGCGCACACCTTCATAGTCTCCAAAGAAAAAGAGCTTGTTCTTTAGAATGGGCCCACCGAACGTCCCGCCGAAGATGCTCTGGGTGTAGGGCGGCTTTGGCGTAATAGGAGAGTTGTGGTTATTGCCCCATGAGTTGGCATCGAGGTCGTGGTTCTCAAGGAGTCCGTAGGCGGCCCCGTGATAGCGGTTCGTGCCGGATTTCAAGACGGTGATGACGGCGCCACCGTTTGCATTTCCATAGGTGGCGGGAGCGTTGGCCGAAATCACGCGCACTTCAGCGATGGCATCGGGTGCTGGATTGTATGCGATGAGGTTGTTCTGTGGTTCGTTCAGGTCGGCACCTTCCAGCGTGTAGTAGTTCGCCTGTGCGCGGTTGCCGTTGATCGACGGGATGCCGTTGTTGAAGGTGCTGCGCTCGATCGCATTGTTCCCGGTCAGCCCCTGAGGGTCGGTGTCGATTGCACCGGGCTGGTAAAGGGTGAGCGAGGAGAAGTTGCGGCCGTTCAAGGGAATGTTTTCGATCTCGCCGGCGGAGAGGGTGTTTCCCAACGTTGCATCGGCGGTATCGAGGATGGGATGAATCTCCTCCTGGACCACCACGGTGCTGGAGGCGCCGATGGTCAGGTGGCCGTCGATCTTTGCTGTTTGGTCGATCTCAAGCACAAAGGCGGGGACTGTCTCAGTGGTGAACCCGGTCGCGTCGATGGTGACTGTGTAGGTGCCGATGGGGAGGAATCGGATGGTGTAGACACCTGACGCATTCGTTTGGGCGGAGGTCTTCACCGCAGTTGCGGTGTTCTCGGCGGTCACGTGTGCCCCAACCACGACGGCGCCGCTGGGATCGGTCACTTGTCCGGTGATGGATCCTGTGACGGTTTGTCCTCGCGCGGACGACAAGCAGAGTATGGCCGCGAGACAGGTGCCAACGAGATAGCGGGAGAGCGGAGTTCTCATAATGTCCTCACTGGGGTGTGACGCCTTGGCAGGGGAGATCGAAAACCACCCTACTCAAGGGCTTCCAACACGCGACGGTAATCAGTCAGGGCAACCACTGTCAAGAACAAAATGATCGTTTGGTCGCATTTCAATCATTTTGCATGCCGAGTTAGCGTAATTCAGCCATAGCATGGCTGCTATGGGGAGTTTGGCTTGAGTCGGGGTACTCAGGGGCTGGCGCGGCTCGCGGACCGTCGGGCACAGCGATCCGGTGGGGTTCGTCCCACAAGAGGAAAGAGCCCGGTCCGGGGACCGGGCTCTTTGTTGGAACCTGGAATGGAGTCTGTGTCCTTGCTCTTCTGTCCCGACTCCTGGATCGGACTGGCTTAGTGGTGGTCGGGCTTGCAGCCGCGGCTCACCTTGGTCAGTGTGTTGCTTTTCGAAGCGATCTGGCAGTTGTAGAACTGGCCATCGGAATCGAAAGCGGTGTAGTTTTGCGAGCTCGACGCCGGGCTCACGTCGCTGGCGCTTACAGAGTTGGTGACCGAGTTGAAGGAAGCCAGGTATCCGTCGAACGAGACCTGGTCATCGGTGTGGTACTTCTGCGTGGTTGCTACAGTAAAGCCGAACGGGGAAGCGCTGACGGGGAAAACGAAATCCACGGTGATCGGGAAGCTGAAGTTATCGCGGGTGACGACGGTGTCGTCGTGGCTCGAAACTGTGGTGGTAGATGAGACGCTGTTCTGCACGGAGGTTTGTTGATCGAGCACGGTGAAGTTGACAGTGTCGAAGTCGATGGTCTGAGTGCTGGAGAAGTTCTGGTGCTGCAAAAGGGAAGTTGTGACCTTTCCATGAGAAGTGTTGACGTATCCCGCAATCGTGAAGCGGCGATCGGAGGCGACGCCAATCGTGCCGGTCACGGTCGAGGTTCCTTGCAGGTTCTCGGTGACGACCGGACTGGGTGCGGTGAGGGTGTTCTTGGTGACTGCACCGGTGATCTGCGTCGAGCCCGAATCGAGGAAAAGCAGGAGGGACGCGGTCGCGGCGAAGTAACTGTCGTCGTTGAATACGCTCAGGGAGATCGTGTGCGGATTGCCGTCACTCAGCATGCTGGCGAAGGGAGTGAGATTTACACGGTAGGGAACAAACTCAAGCGTCTGGGCGCCGGGCATGGGAACCCACTGGTCAGGAAGAAATCCGGTGTAAACCCACGGCGAGACCGGCGAGATGCCGGCGGGCTTACCGTCGATAGTGACTTCGGTCTCGCGGAAATCGGTGTTGCCGCATCCATAGACTTCGTTGATGCTGCTGAGATCGTTCGGAAAGCAGCCGTACCACTGCTCGTCTGCCGACTGGCTCTGGGCAATCACATCCAGGTAAACGCGCTCGATGTTGGTGGGCAGAGTGAACGTGGTGGAGAACTGGTCGGTCGGCTTGAACAGGAATGCGGGCAAGTTGATGCCGCCGCTGTTGGACTGCACGAGCGGAAGGACGGCATCGGGTGGCCTGTTCAGTTGGTTTTGATCGTGGCGGCCATGATCGGGTTTGTCGGCGGGATAGAACTCGAGATCCGCGTTTACCGTGAAGACGCCGTTCAAAATAGTGTTGTAGGGCGCAGGGCAGTCCGTGGTGCAGTTGCCGAGAACGATCGTGCCCTGCTGCGGCACGCTCATCAGCGCAACGTAGTCCGTCACGTCCCGCTCGACGTGCCAGGTATTGGTGAGAGTTGCCAGGGGTTCGGGAGTGGTTCCGAAATAGAGGTTCGTGTTCGCGAGATACATGCTCGCGGTGCGGTCGAACTGGATGCCTCCGTTCTCGCTGAAATCGGCTTCGAAGACAACTTTCTTCCAAGGTCCGGAACAGTTGGCGGGAGGCGTGAATTGAAAGGTCTGGGTAGTATCAGAAAAAAATGCGAACCGGTAATTGGCGAAGAGCGGGACGACGCAGGGTTGTTCCTCCGGCCGCTGCACGAGAGGGTCGGCGGTTACTTCGAATTGTGTGCCAATCTGGCGGTTGGTGCTTTGGGCAAAAGTGGTGGTCGAGATCAGGAACGGAGTGAGAACTGCCGCAACGAGTAAGCCTCGAAAACAGCGGCTGAGGGGATTCATAGCTGGCTCCTTTAAGCAGGCGGAGTGGCCCGGCGGGATGGGCCTCCCAATCCGGGGGACCCACTTATCGCACCGGACGGTGTCGATTGTCAAGGAAATATGATTGAATTAGTCCGGTTCGATCACTTGGTTGCTCTGTATGCATAATTATGCACATCTCGTGCTCAGCCGACCCACCTTGTTGTACACTCTGCGTTCCGCGAGGACGGGACGGTTTTCGATTTCTGCTAGCTTGTGAGAGCATGCCGGGCCGGGAGATTCGATGAAGGCGCGCAATCGGGCCGACCAAGTATTGCGAGAGCTGCGCAAAGAGGGCAGCATCTCGCTCGACGAGTTGATCGCCAGGTTGGGGGCGTCGGCGGCGAGTGTGCGCCGGGATCTTGCCAAGCTCGAAGAAAAAGGTCTGGTGCGGCGAACCCACGGCGGGGTAACGCTGGTTGAGCCCCTGCTGTATGAACCCTTCCGTTACGATTCGCTGTTCCAGAATCGAGAGCAGCATCGCACCGCGGAGAAACGCAGGATCGGGCTGATCGCGGCGGAACTGATTCAGGAAAATGAGACGGTGGGTTTTACTGCGGGTACCACTACGACGCATGTGGCGCGCAATCTCAGGAACCGGCACAACATTCGCGTGATCACGAACGGGATTAACATCGCGATGGAGTTGAGCAATTGTCCCGGGCTGAAGACCTTCGTCACCGGGGGATTCGTGCAGTGGGCGGGATCGTTTTCGCTGGTCGGGCACGCCGCCATCAATTCGCTCAGCGACGTCTATATGGACAGAGTTTTTGTGAGCGCCTGTGGCGTCGACGTGGTACGAGGTGTCACCGTGATCGAACCGGAAGAGGGACTGACGTTTCGCGCCATGATCCACCAAGCGAAGCAGACGATCATCGTGGCGGACTCCAGCAAGATTGGAGTGGTGACGCCGGCTCTAATTTGCCCTATCTCTGATATTCACGTGCTCATCACCGACTCGCGGGCTACGGACAAGGCTGTCGCGCCGTTTCTCGAGCGGGGCATCGAAGTTCAGAGGGTGTAGTTCGAACGACGCTTCGTCGAACGCGTTCGGCTGGTCATCTTCTGCTGTTCCTGGTCTACTCTTCGTTATCGCAGCGTCCTCCACAAATCTAGCTAGTCCCAAGTCTCGCGTTGTGTGTCGGGAAAGCCAACTCTCGTGTCGGGACTTCCTACGCGGTGCGAGATCAAATCCCGCCTAAGTTGTTGAATTCACTTGATGGCATTTGGAGTGCAGTTTCAAGGACGGCCGTGGCATTTAGCGGCAGGAGGTCACCCGAAATGGCTGGCGAAAATTGGACGTTCTGGCTGAACATGACGAATTTTGCGTTGGGCATGATCACCGTTCTGGCGCTGGTAGTTGTGTTCGTTGCTGTGGGTTGGGATTTACTGGCCCTGAAGTTTCGCAAGGCGCACACGATGGACCGCATCGATGAGGAGCTGCGGGCGATGTTGCATGCGGGATCGCACAGCCTGTCCGTACCCGGGTTGGGGCTGACGATGGCAGACGGAGGAGAGAAAGTCGAGCCCTCCGATTCAAAAGCCTCAGACCAGAAACTACGGAAGTGAATCATGTCGTGCCCGTTTCTTAGAGAAGGTCGAGCACAATACTGCCATGCTGCGCCGGTGCAGAAGTTAATCCTTGACGGACCGGGCGCAGCGGACGGCGGCCGCTGCGCCACTCCGGAGTACCGGCAGTGCGCACTGGCTGCCAAGGACGGGACACAGCAGGATCGCTGCCCGCATCTGGAAGAGATGCGCGTGCAGTATTGCGGCGTGTCTCCGGTGCCGAAGCTGGTGCCGTTCAGCGAATCGGAACTCTCGAGTTGCACCAGTAATGGCTACCGCTATTGCGATTCCTATCTGACGCTGGCGCGTCCGCACGTGACGACTCCGCCGGCACAACTTCTCTACACCCCGAATCACTTCTGGCTGGACGCGGAAGAATCCGGATTGTGCCACATCGGCATTGATGGGTTTCTCGCGGACGTAGCCGGGAATGTGGACGGCGTGACGTTCGTTACGGCGCAAGGTAGGCATTGTCCTACGCTGGCGCTCACGATCCATGGAGTCGAGTGGCCGATGAGCTTTCCGAACCCGCTGATGATTCAAAGAGTGAACAGCCGCGTGCGCAGCGATCCGGCAAGGCTGACGGTCGATCCTTATGGCGCGGGATGGCTGTTTGAGGGCTGGGAGGTTCCGGGGCGAACGCGGAACGGGCTGGTCTCGGGAGCGCAGGCCGGGGCGTGGCAGGCAGAGGAACGCGAGCGCTTGACGAACGAAATCCACGAAACGCATGCGCCGGGCTGCGATGGCGGCGCGCCGGTGCGGGGCGTGGCACAGCTGTTGTCGCGGCAGCACGTGGTGTGTTTGTTCCAGCACTTCTTTTCCAACCGAGGCTGGACGGTGGAGGAATGAGGATGTCGCGGAACACTCTCGTCTTCGGATTCGGAGTTGCAGTCGCGCTGGTGGTGGGGTGGATTGGGTTTCCGCGCGCGCTCTACGTGAGGCAGAGCCAGCCAGTCGAATTTCTCCACAAGACGCACGCGGAGAAGTCGGGCGTGGCGGATTGTGGTGAATGCCACGCGCTGCGCGAGGACGGAGCTTACGGCGGGATTCCGGCGATGGAGAAATGCGCGGGTTGCCACTCCGAACGAATTGGCGAGAGCAAAGCCGAAGCGACGCTGGTCGACAGCTTCATCAAGCCTGGGCGCGAGACTCCGTGGCTGGTGTATTCGCGGCAGCCGGCGAATGTGTGGTTCTCGCATGCCATCCATGTAAAGCACGGCGGGCTGACTTGTACGGAATGCCACGCGAGTTACGGCATGACGGACCAAGTGAAGGTGTACGAAGTGAACCGGATCAGCGGGTACAGCCGCGACATCTGGGGACACTCGATGTCGCGCTTGCGGCGAGCGCCGCATGAAGGCATGAAGATGACCGACTGCGAGGACTGTCACCGGCGCCGGAACGTCGAAGTGGGCTGCCTCGGGTGCCATGAGTAACAGAGAAGAGTAAGGGAGGAACATGAAGGTCTCACGACGAGATCTGCTGGTATGGAGCGCGGGAGCGGCGGCGGGGCTGATCGTTACGCCGGTGCCGTGGAAGCTGCTGGATGATACGTCGATCTGGAGCCAGAACTGGCCGTGGATTCCGCAGCCGACGCGCGGTCCGGTGGAAATGAAACAGTCGGTGTGCACGCTGTGTCCGCAGGGTTGCGGCATGCGAGTACGGATGGCAGCTGGGTGGCCGGTGGGCGTGGCGGGAGTGAGCAGCCATCCGGTGAGCCGTGGGGCGCTGTGCCCGCTGGGATTCGGAGCACATCAGTTGAATTGGCATCCGCAGCGGTTGAAGACGGTGCGGCATCGGGGCGGCGCTTCTGCATGGGGAGATGCGCAGGCTGCGTTTGCGAAAGCATGCAAGGAAGGGCCGGTGGTGGTGATCGATGGTTACCCAGGACGCGCAGCTTCGTCGATGCTGGAGAGTTTCGCGCAGAAGCATGACGGCGGTTACCGCGTGGTGCTGAGCGCGGAGACTCGGGCGTTGACGCCTTATGAAAAGTGGAGCGGCGTGCCCGCGTCTGCGCTGGGATATGACCTGGAGAATGCAAAGACGATTGTGAGTTTTGGGGCTCCGCTGCTGGATGGATGGGGCGCTCCGGGACGATTCACGCGATTATGGGCTGAGCGCGCGGCGGGCATGAATGATCCGCAATTGCGATTGATTCAAGTGGACGAGTCGCTCTCGCGGACTGCTTCGCGGGCCTGGCAATGGGTGCCGGTTCGCGCGAGTGCCGAGAGCGCGCTGGCTGCGGGAGTGGCGCGGGTGCTGCTGGAAGAACGGCTGGTCGCGTGGCGCGGGCCGATGCCTTCGCTGACGCTAGCCGAGGCTGCCGAGCGGACCGGGCTCAGCGCCGATGCGATTCGTGATCTGGCGCGGACGATTGTGGCTCGGACTCCGGCGGTGGCGATTGGGAACGGGATTGATCCGGAGATCGCAGCTTTGAATGTAGTGCTGGGTGCTGCGGCAACGCCTGGGGGGATTGTTCGGCGGTCGAAGCGCGGCGCGGCGTATGTTCCCGCCGATGCGGCGATGCCATCGGTACGAGCGGCGTTGATTGATGCGAGCGTGCCTTGGGATTTTGCTCCACAGACCGATGCCGAAGTCTTTCGCTTTGCGGCTTGGGATGGAGGATCGAGCAGGGCGGATTGGCTGTTGCCGGCGCCGGGATTTCTCGAAGAGCTGATGGATGTTCCTACCGCGCCGACGTTGGCGGCTGAGACTTACGCGATTGCTCCCAGTCTGACTAAGCCGCCGGCGGAAGTGCAGAGTGCGGCGCAATTCCTCGGCGGGATCGATCCGAGTCTGACGCCGGTGGACAAAATCATTCACTCGCGTTGCGGAAACCTCTTCCACGCGCGGGCGGGAACTTTGATCGGACGGGAAGCTACACCTGTCGCGAAGATCGCGTCCGCTCAGGCGCTTGAAGAACAACTCCAGAAAGGTGCGGTTTGGGTGGGCGAGGCGGCGCGGCCTGGAGGCTGGCGATGTGAGTTGAAGGAATGGCCGGCGGCCGCTTCCGGGCCGCCTGAAAATTTGACGGCGACATGGTCTGCGCCAGTATTGCCGCCACTGGCTACGAAACTTTATCAGGAGTCGAGTTTGCGGGAGATGCCGGCGAGGAGGAACGCATGAGCGCCCGGTACGGCATGGTGATCGACCTGGACCGTTGCACCGGTTGCGGCTCGTGCATGATGGCGTGCGCGTCGGAGAACAACGTTCCGCCGCTGCCGCAGGCAACGGCGCGCACTGGGCTCACACCGATGCTGGTGCGCAAGGCTTCGAACGGAATGGAAGGCGGAGCGCGGCGCGAAGTGTTCATCCCGATCATGTGCATGCATTGCGAACACGAGACGCCGTGCGTGAAGGTATGCCCGCAACAGGCCGTCGAAGTGGATAAGGCCACCGGGATTGTGATGCAGATGCCGCAGCGTTGTTTGGGCTGCCGGTATTGCATGACGGCGTGTCCTTATCACGCGCGGTACTTCAACTGGTGGGATCCGGCATGGCCGAAGGGCATGGAGAAGAGTTTGAACCCGGGAGTCGCGTCGCGAATGCGCGGCGTGGTGGAGAAGTGCAACATGTGCCATGCGCGGCTGCATACGGCGAAAGAAAAGGCCGCGGCTGCAGGGAAGAGGGAGATTGATCTGGCGGATTATGTTCCGGCCTGCGTGGAAGCTTGTCCGACCGGGGCGATCCGGTTCGGAAACCTGGCTGACCCGAATGATGCGGCATCAAAGGAAGCGCGATCTCCGGAGGCATTCCGTTTGTTGGCTCGCATTGGGACGGAGCCGAAGGTTTACTACAAGTCGAAGGAGGCGTGGGTGAGAGCGCTGGCGGAATCGAAGTCGGGGAGTGTGCCTGAGGTCAAGCGTGTAGAGGCTGGGCACGCGGAGGTTCAACATGGCTAGCGCCGCTCTTACCGACAGCCGGTGGATTACCCGTGGCGAAGAGCGAACATCCCTGTCGCGATTTCTGCTGTGGCTGGCTCCATGGACGGTTTTACTTGCACTGGGAGCTTATGCGGCCGGGCTTTGCCTGTACTTCGGGCTGAACCAGACGAACATGGACAACCGGTTCGCGTTTGGCTTGTGGATCTTTCTCGATCTGGGGATCATTGCATTGGGGGCGGGCGCGTTCTTTACTGGATTCCTGGTCTACATTTTGAAGCGCGCGGAGCTGCGGCCGATTCTGAATACAGCCGTCGTTGTCGGATTCATTTGTTATAGCGGAGCGGTCGGAATCCTGGGCATCGACGTCGGACAACCCCTGCGCTTCTGGTTCACGTTCTGGCATCCCAATACGCACTCGATGCTCACCGAAGTCACGTTCTGCATTACGTGCTATCTGCTGGTGTTGTGCCTGGAATACATTCCAATTTTGCTGCGCAACCGGCAGCTGCGAAAGCTGCCGTCGTTTCTGGTGTTTGAACATCAGCTGCACAAGCTGGTGCCGGTGCTCGCCGGGGTCGGGACGCTGCTTTCGTTCTTTCACCAGGGATCGCTGGGTGGACTTTACGGAGTGCTGCGCGGGCGTCCGTTCGCATTTCGGCAGGGATTCTTCATCTGGCCCTCTACGTTCTTCTTATTCATCTTGTCGGCGATTGCGACGGGGCCGAGTTTTCTGATGTTGGTGACGGCGACGGTCGAGAAAGTAACCGGGCGTCGGCTGGTGCCGCAGGAAGTATTCCGGCGGCTGGGGTTTATTTCTGGCTCGCTGCTGGCCATCTATGTCGCGGCGAAGTCGATTGACACGCTGATCTGGCTGAACGTCACTTCGCCGTCGGTAGGTTTTGCGCCGTGGCAGTACTACATTTACAAACCGTTTGGCACGCCCATCCTGTTTGTGGAGATCGTGCTGCTGGGGCTGGTTCCGGCATTTCTGCTGACGTACCGCAAGACGGCGATGCGGCGGGGGTGGTTGCTGAGTGCCGCCGTGCTGGCGTGCGCGGGAGTGCTGTTGAATCGATTCGTTCTCACGGTGCAGACGCTGGCGGTGCCCACGCTGCCCTTCGACGAGTTTCTGCAATACACGCCGAGTTGGCAGGAGGTCGCGAGCTTTGGTGGTGTGATCGCTTATGGAGTGATTATCTACTCGCTGTCATATCGCTACCTGCCTATGTTCGCACCATCAAAAGGAGAGAACACGAATGTTTCCGGGGATTGATGGATTTCACTGGACGGCCGGCCACGTCGTTTTTCTGTCGCTGTTCTTTGCCGTGGTGATGACGATTGCGGCGACAGTTGTCTCGGCGGCACAGCGTACGGCTCACGCCTTTCGCAAAAAGCGGGCCATCGAGTTTTGCTGGAAGTCCGACTTTGCGGAGTTGCCCGAGGCGGAGCGGCGCTGCCGGCATGAACTTGCGGGCAGAGTGATGTCGAGAACCTGCGACAACGCTTTTGACTGCCGCCATTGCGAGAAGTACTCGCAGTTTGCGGTGCTGCCCGCGCGAGGAACGGTTCACTCGTTAGGGCTCGATTATCCGGAGGATCGTTTCTATCATCGAGGACACACCTGGGTGAAGCCCGAAGAAGGGGGAATACTTACCGTCGGCCTCGATGCACTGGCTGAGCATGTGATCGGCTGTGCAGATTCAGTCAAAATGCCTGAGATTGGTAGCGACCTTGAGATCAACGAAACGGCTTGGCGGATGAAGAAGAATGGAAATGAGATTCGGGTGCGTGCGCCGATTGAGGGAAAAGTGGTTGGCATTGGAGGTCCAGAGGAAGGCTGGTTTTTGAAGATCAGCCCGCGGCTGAGTGCGAGCGACCCGGTGGCCCTGCGGCATCTTTTGCGGGGACCTGAAGTCTATGGATGGATATCGCGGGAACTGGAACGATTGCAAATGCAGTTGCGGGCACCCGACACGCCTCCCAGTTTGGCCGATGGCGGAGTGCTGGTGCCTGGATTGATGGATGCGGTGCCGGAGGCGAACTGGGACAACGTGCTGGCGGAGACGTTTCTGGAGGTGTGAGTCGGGCGTGACGTCACAGTCGCGGCGATATTTCAGGCATCCCTCCGGGATGCGTCTGCTTCCTGGCTTGCTACCCGGGGTTGGAAACGCCGGGCTATTTTCAGATGTCCCTACGGGGACAAAACCGTCCACGGTAGCCAATGCGGGTTTAGTGCACGATCTCGTAGCGCTTGAGTTTGTCGTAGAGCGTCGAGCGATCTATCCCTAGGGCGGCGGATGCTTCCTTGACGTTGCCGTGTTTGCGCTCGAGTGCGGCAATGATGGCACGGCGCTCCAGGTCGTCGAGAGAAACGTCGGGGACTTCCCAATTCTGCTGCGCCCCGGCGTTCTGCTGGAGCCAGGTGAAGTCGTGCTCGTCGAGCATGCCGTTGCGGCAGGTGACGATGGCGCGCTCGATTACGTTTTCCAGTTCGCGGACGTTGCCCGGCCAATCATAGGCGATGAGCACCTTCAAGGCAGAGGCAGAGATGCCACCGACCTCCTTGCCTAGGGCGGAAGAGATGTGGTGCACGAAGTGTTCGGCCAGCAAGGGAATATCCTCGCGGCGCTCGCGCAGGGGTGGCAGGCGAATCTCGATCACGTTGAGGCGGTAGTAGAGGTCCTCGCGGAAGCGGGCTTGCTGGACCTCCTCGGCAAGATTCTTGTTGGTGGCGGCGATGATGCGTACGTCGACTTCGACTTCCTGATTCCCTCCGACGCGGTAGAAACGGCGCTCCTGCAAAACTCTCAGGAGGTCGGCTTGGAGTTTGGGAGAGATGTCGCCGATTTCGTCGAGGAAGATCGTACCGCCGTTAGCCAGTTCGAACTTGCCTTTGGCCTGCGCAGCGGCGCCGGTGAACGCCCCCTTTTCGTAGCCGAATAGTTCGCTCTCAAGCAAGGTCTCGGTCAGGGCGGCGCAACTCATAACGATAAACGGTTTTTCGGCGCGATTGCCGGAGAAATGGACGGCGCGCGCCACCAGTTCTTTTCCTGTACCGCTCTCACCGCGAATCAGCACCGTGCTGCGAAGGCTGGCGATGTCTTGGGTCAGAGTCAGTATCTCTTCCATGCGCGGGTTCTTGGTGATGATGTCGCGGTGGCGATACTGGCGGGTCAGCTTCTTGCGCAGAATCGCATTCTCGCTCTGGAGTTTCTTCAGTTTAAGGATGCGCGAGACGAGCATCGAAATCTCCTGCGGATTGCAGGGCTTCACGATGTATTCCTGCGCGCCTTCCTTCATAGCTTGAATGGCGGTGTCGACGGTGGCGTAGGCGGTGATGATGATGATGGATGCTTCCGGCCGAATGCGGTGGATTTCCATCATGGTCTCGATGCCGTCCATGCCGCCGGGCATTTTCAAATCGACAAAACAGATGGCGTAGTCCATGGACTTGGCGAGTTCGAGCGCTCTCTGCCCATTGGGGGCGGTGTCGACGTGGTAGCCGTCTTCACGCAACCACGCGGCCATCGATTCGCACATGACGTCTTCGTCGTCCACGACCAGGATCGGCCAATTTTTCTTCATAGTCATTCCTCTCGCGAAGTAAACCTCTCCACCAGTTGCATTCCGCAGCGGCTGCAGTACTGTTCCGCTTTGGCGTCCACCAACTCGATGTGGGTGGCAAGGCTCATGGCACATTTCGGATCCGAGCAATGGACGAGTCCGAAAGTGTGTCCCAACTCGTGCAGGACCTCTTTAGCGGTCCGCTCCCTTAGCAGGCTTTCCTCTGGAGGGAGGCCGTAAAATTCCTGATGCAGGCGGCAGAGCGAGACCACGGCGATGGGACCGTCGAACTGCGCCTGCCCAAACAGAAAACTGAGCATCGGGATCTCCAGGTCGACATCGGTGACGCCAAGAACACGAGAGGCATCGCGCGGAGCGCATTGAGCCAGCATCTTCATGATTTCTACCGACTGATATTGGCCTCGCTTGGGGTCATAAGCACCTTCCGGGATCGATAAAGAAGGCATGCGCCGGATGGGCAGGGGAAACCATTCGGCCGCCGTGTTTTCGATCCACTCCAAAGCTTTTGCCGGCACGCTTCCGATCGCCACGAGATAAAGACCGTTCACACCGCATGTACCTGCAACTCTCTCGACTCTGGAGCGTTTCGCAACTTGAGGGGGAGCGTGACCGTAAATGATGTGCCCTCGTTCCGCTTGCTCGAGACTTCAACTTCTCCTTCATGAGCCTTGACGATGCCGTACAGCACGGCTAGGCCCAGGCCGACTCCTTTGCCCTCGGCCTTGGTGGTGAAGAACGGATCGAAGATCTTGGAGAGGTTCTCGGGCGCGATGCCTTCGCCCGTGTCCTGAACGCAAAGCTCCACGTTGTTCCCGTCGGGCAGCAGGCGCGTGCGGATGGTAAGTTTGCCGCCGCCACGCGGCTGCATGGCCTGAGCGCCGTTCAAGATGAGATTCAGAATTACCTGCTGAATCTGCGACGAGTCGCACTCGACCAGTGGAAGACTGTCCTGCAATTCGAGAGCGACTTCGGCGCTGATCAGCCGGAGTTTGTGGTCGGCTAAACCCAGCGTCGTGCGCACGAGCTTGTTCAGATCCGCGGGCGCGCGCTGCGGTTTGGAGCGCCGGGAAAATGCCAGCAAGTCTGACACAATGCGTCCGACGCGGGCCGTTTCTGTCGAGATCAGACTGAGGTATTTCCGGAATTCGGCTTCTCGTCCCGGCGGATATTCCCCTTTGGCCATCAGGCGCTCGAGCAGCATGGAAAGGTTGAGCACGCCGGAAACGGGATTGTTAATTTCGTGCGCCACACTGGCGGCGAGCTGGCCGAGCGTGGCCAGGCGATCCGATTGGATGAGCTTGCGCTGGGCCGTTTGCAGTTGTTGAGTGCGCTCTTCGACTTTGATCTCCAGCGTCTTGTGCATGTCGTTGAGGTCGGCGACCGCGACTTTCAAGCGCTCGCGCATTCGGTTGAACGAGTCCACAAGATCGTCGAGTTCCTGACTGCGGCGCGTGATTTCGATTGGCCGGTCCAGCTCCATTGCGCTGACTGTCTTCGTGCCTTCAATCAGTTGTTGGATCGGAGTGGCAACGAAACGCCTCGTGAACAAAATTACAAAGGCTGCACCGATGCCCACTTCCAACGCCGTCCAAATAATGGTCTGAAGAGTGATGGCCCGTGTCTGTTTCTGCACGGGATCCAACCGCAGAGCGACATCCACAACGCCGAGTACCTTGGTTGACGCGCGGTGCGCGTGGCAACTGGCATTGCTGCAGGAAGGCTCGTTGTAGATGGGGGTGACCATGCTGATGGTCTTGACCCCATCCGGAGAAGTGGTGTAGCGGACCCGCGAATCCTGGGCAGGCTTGACCCGAATCGGTCCCTGACTATGGCAACTGAGGCAAACGTCGTTGGATAAGCTGGTCACGCCAGGTTGCTCTCTCGCGTCGGTCGAGAACGAGAGCCGTCCCTCGCGGTTGAACATGCGGATGCGGTCGACGCCTTGCTTGTCGGCGATAACGCGCATGATCTCGTACGCGGCCTTGCGGTCGTCGTCGAGCATGGCATGCCAGGTGGCGCCGGTAATGCCGCGCGAAAGCTGATCCGCACCGAGGATCATGGTCTCCTCTAACTGCTTTTTCTGGGTGCGGAAGTTGATGTATCCGCTGACTCCGCTGATGGCGACGATCAGCACGGTGAGCGAAAGAATCAGCTTGGGGCCAAGTTTTCGTGGCATTTGGGCCATAAATGCATTGTTTGCTTAATGTTGCAGCAAACCTGCGAACCGCCACATCCGCGGGGACATTTCCCCAGTCAAGGCTAACCATAGGGCTGCAACCGTACTGTGATTGTCCGCGCGGTGGCTGGTGATTGTGGTCACGCAGGAGGAGTGGGTTGCGAGAATTGACGCGGACGCACGCTACGCTCAGAACCCGTTTGAGCGGTCCCGTTCGGTGGAGAGGCCGGTCTCTTTGGCTATTTCTTGACGACAACGGCGACGCAGTTGATTTCCACCAAGGAATTTCCCGGGAGCGCGGCTACGGCTACGGTGGTACGGGCGGGGCCGCCGTTGGGGAAGTAGGTTTTGAATACCTGGTTCATGCCGTCGTAGTACTTGATATCGGCGAGGAATACGGTGAGCTGAAGAATGCTGTCGACAGTGCCGCCGGCGGTTTCGACGAGTTTCTTCACGTTGTCCATGACGATGGTAGTGTGGTGTCCGATTTCGAATTTGTCGGCGGGACCCGTATCGTGCGCGCCTTGTCCGGCAACGTAGATCAGGCCATTGTGGATAACAATCGGCGTGATCATCTGCTTTCCGTCGGCCGGCTTGCCGTCGCTGTCGAGCTTGTGGATGTCCTTTTCTGTTTTCGCTTCGGCGCCGCTTGCCAGCGCGGCTCCGGAGAGACCGGCGGCGGAAAGGATAGTGGCCAGACGTCCGGCAAAACTTCTGCGAGTAGATGTTCCGAGATTCATGGGTCCCCCTGTGAAGTTGTTGGAGTTTATGACAGGGCAGAGGGCGCGGTCAATTGTGGTCCTGGCGAATTTTCGTCAGGTGATATTTTCGGGACTCTGTCGGCAATCGGTGCGAAAACCGAAAACCCCTAAACCACGAAGGACACGAAGTATCACGAAGGGTTTCTCTTCCTTCGTGTGACTTCGTGTCCTTCGTGGTAGAGCCCTTTAATCGAGCCACCAATACTCCTACCTATCCGGTCGTGCGGGTCACGGTACGGAACGCTTTTTGCACGAGCGTGCAGCGGGCGGCGCCGATCAGGCCGCAGTCATCGTTGAGGATGATCTTGACTGGCATGTCCTTGAGTACTTCTTCCATGCGGCCTTTGTCGAGGAACGACTGCATGAAGGCGGGGTCTTTCATCTTGGGGACAATCTTGGCGGCAATGCTGCCACCGATGAAAATGCCGCCAGTGGACATGAAATGCAGAGCACAGTTACCGGTCTCGGCGCCGAAGACGCTGACGAAAATCGACAGAGTCTGATCGCAGATCGCGGCTTTGCCTTCCATCGCGAGTTGAGAGATCACCGCGGGAGGATCGGGGGCTGCGCCGAGTTGCTCATGGAGCCACGCGGGTTCGTCCGCTTTGTGAGCATCGCGAAGGAAATCGTAAATGTTGCGGATACCGGGGCCGGAGAGAATGCGTTCGCAGCTTACGCGGCCGTATTTTTTCTGGAGGTAGGCCAGCAATTCCATTTGGAGATCGTTGCGGGGAGCGAAGTCGGCGTGGCCGCCTTCGCAGGGAAAAGGATGATGGCGGAATCCGTCCCAGAAAAGTCCGGCAACGCCGAGGCCGGTGCGCGCGGAGATGACGGCTCGGTTGCCTTCTGCGTCTTCGGAGCCTTCACTGAGCGTGATGAAATCCTTGGATTCGAGGGCGTCGATGCCGTAGGCGTAGGCTTCAAGATCGTTGATCAGACCGACGGAATTCAGTTTGAGCTGTTTGGCTAACTCGCGCGAATCGATGATCCAGGGAAGATTGGAAATCTTGCTGCGGCCGGAGCGAACGGGGCCAGCGACACCGAAGCACGCGCTGTGAACCGGAATGCCTTCGGACCGGATGAACTGAGTAAGGATTTCCGGCAGGCCGGAATGGTCCTGGCTCATGTAGATCTTCTCGACCACACATTGCAGGCGACTACCTTCGGTTTCGAAGGCGGCCAGCCGAGTGCGAGTAGCGCCGATGTCGCCGGCAAGAATCATGGCTCAATTTTCCTCCATTGACGGTCATCGAGTTCCAATAGCTGATCTGCGTCGGCGGGACCCCAGGTGCCGGATTTGTAGTTGGGAAATTTGCGCGGAGGCAGCGCGCGCCAGACGTCGAGTACGGGATCGACCACGGTCCATCCGGCTTCGACCATGTCGGCGCGTTGGAATAGCGTGGCGTCGCCCATCATGCAGTCATAGAGAAGCACTTCGTAGCCAGTGTAGGCGTCGGCGCCGAAGTATTTGGAATATTCAAAGCTCATGTCGACCGAGCCTACGCGCAGAAGAGGGCCGGGAATCTTCGCGCCAAAGCTGAGGGAGATTCCTTCGACGGGTTGGATCTGTATGACGAGCGTGTTGGTGTGGAGCTTGTGAAAAGGCGCGTTGCGGAAGAGTTCAAAGGGCATGCGCTTGAACTGGATGGCGATTTCGGTGTGGCGCTTGGCCAGGCGTTTGCCCGTTCGCAGATAAAAGGGCACGCCGGCCCATCGCCAGTTGTCGATGTTGAGCTTGAGGGCGACGAAGGTTTCGGTGCGTGATTCGGGAGCGACTCCGGGCTCGGAGCGATAGCCTGGGACTTTTTCTGGGCCGTTGGCTCCTGGAGTTGTTCCTTCGATCATTCCTTCTCCGTACTGGCCGCGCACGCTGCGTTGCAAGACATCTTCGGAGTTGAGCGGTTGGAGCGAGTGCAGCACCTTCGCCTGCTCGTTTCGTACCGCATCGGCCTGGAAGGAAACGGGAGACTCCATGGCGGTCAGGCTGAGCAGTTGCATGACGTGGTTGGGAACCATGTCGCGCAGGGTTCCGGCGTTGTCGAAGTAGGCGCCGCGACGCTCAACGCCCACCGTTTCGGCGTTAGTGATCTGCACGTGATCGATGTAGCGGCGGTTCCAGATGGGCTCGAAGATAGCGTTGTCGAAGCGGAAGACCATGATGTTTTGCACGGTCTCTTTGCCGAGGTAATGATCGATGCGGAAGATCTGGTTTTCCTGCAACACGCTTTTAATGTCGCGGTTCAGGGCTTTGGCGGAGTCGAGATCCTGGCCGAAGGGCTTCTCGATGACGACGCGCCGCCAGCGTGCATTCTCTTGCTTTGCGAGGCCGGCCTTTCCCAACTGCTGGACGATCGAGGCGAAGAACTTGGGCGCGGTGGCGAGATAAAAGAGGTAGTTGCCCCCGGTGTTGCGCTCGGCGTCGATGGCGGAGAGGCGCTGGGCAAGTTTCGAAAACGTGTCGGGATCGCCAAAGTCGCCGCGCTCGTAGAAGAGGCGCTGGCGCAACCAGTTCAAAGGCTCGGCTGCGTCATCGCCCCTAGGGAGGAATTCACTGACTTGATGGCGAAAGGCCTCGACATTCAAGTCGTCAACGGAAACACCGATCAAAGCGAAGTTGTCTGGAAGCAACTTGGCTCGCACTAAATTAAAGAGGGCCGGAATCAGCTTGCGTTTGGTGAGATCGCCAGCGGCGCCGAACAGCACGAAGACGCACGGGCCAGCGACCTTACCGGCAAATTCAACATTAGGATCCGAGTTCGCGGAAGTCGTGGCTGGCATAGACGTCGTTCGGAACGTTCCCCACAGATTGGTGCGGTGGCCAGCATTGTAGGGCAAGTGGGTTGGAATTCCCAAACGCGGGCGGGGGACCTCTTCGTGGCGTTTGAAACGACAGAAGCATCAACCACCAAGGACACGAAGGTGCACGAAGGGACCCCAAGACACAGGCGCGAGTTTCCTTCGTGAAACTTCTTGGTTTGTGGTTCTTTGCGCATTCACCGCGGAGATCGCAGCAGAACTCGAAGAGTCTGGCACGTGAGGCTCCCAGGGTGTAGGATTCTCCTGTCTTCGTGAGCCTTCCTGGAAATAGATCGAGTTGACGGCCTTATCGTAGCGAGGTTGTGAGGCAAACCCGGGGACCGATGAAAGTGTTTCTCGGGGCCGTGCCCAGCATAATACTACCCGATGAGGTAACAGCCCACGATGTCGGGTTCCCGGTTAAGCCACGAGGAGGAGCCATGTCGCTCGATCTCCGATGCGTCATCCTGCAACCCAGAGACTTTGTCCCGCAACCAAGAGGCTTTACGTTGCGTGTCGGAGTCGCGATGTGTGTGCTCCTATGGGCCGTCACGGGAGTCTCGCAAAAGACGCCAGACACGAGCGTGCCCAAGTATGACCGGCAGACGGAGATGAAGACCAAAGGGGTGGTGGAAGAGGTCAATCTGCTCACCGTGGGCACCCGGAAGGACTTTACGGAATTGATCATCAAGAGCGGCGAGGACAAAGTACACATCTATGTATGCCCCAAGCCGTTTCAGGAGGAGATGGGGATCAGTTTCATCAAGGGCGACGAGATTGCGGTGACGGGCTCAAAGGTGAAGCAGGAAGCGTCGGAGGTGATCCTGGCACGAGAACTGGTAAAGGGCACCGATACTCTGATGTTTCGCGACGACAAGGGGAAACCCGTGTGGGACGAGCGAACCGGTAAGTGACACCATGAGTGAGAGGCGCGTATGAAACTTTCGGACACGATCGGAATGGTGCTGAGCAGCAAGGATGAGAATCGCGTTCTATCCGTAGAGCCGGATCAGTCGGTGTACGAAGCGATTGAGAAGATGGCTGAGCACGGAGTTGGGGCCTTGCTGGTGATCTCCAACGACAGACTGGTCGGAATTCTGTCAGAGCGCGACTACGCGCGCAAAGTGATCCTGATGGGGCATTCGTCGAAGGAAACACAAGTCGACCAGATCATGACCAGCCCGGTGGTGTTCGTGAGTCCGCAGCACAGCGTCGACGAGTGTATGGCGATCATGACCAATCACCATTTTCGGCACCTTCCTGTCGTACGGGATGAGTCTGTGGTCGGAGTGGTCTCGATTGGCGATCTGGTGAAGTGGATCATCACAGGTCAGGCGCAAACCATTCAGGAGTTGGAAGGGTACATTACAGGAGCGTATCCCGGCTAGAAGATGCTGAATTTCGTGCAAGTCCGACCCCATCCTCTTTCACACATGAATTTGTTTCATCGTGCTGTGGCTGTAATTCTTCTGTGTGGTTCAGCTGACGTCCTGATGCTATCGGGACAGGACATCCCATCCGCAACAAGCCCTGAAGCAAGACCGGCAGTTCGAATCGAATTGTCTGCGATTGGCTATCACCCACTCTCACACATGGAACGACTGTCTGAGGACAACGAGAATGTCTCATTGAACTTCGTGGATGCCGAGCATGTTCTGCTCACGTTTAATCCCAAGAAGATGGTCAAGCGTCTTCCCGGCTGTCCGCCGGAGCATGACGACCGGCTGGTGCATGCTGCCGTGCTGGAAGTGCCCAGTGGAAAGGTGGTGAGGGAAGCGGATTGGTACCTTCACGATCACCGGCGCTATCTTTGGCCTCTCGGCCCGGGAAAGGTGCTGCTACGAAGATTGAACAGTCTGTACTCCGTGGATGCCAACCTGCGCGAGACATTGTTGCTGAGCTTGCCCAGAGATTTGCTGTGGGTCTCGGTCACGCCAGACGGGAGCCAGATTGTCGTAGAGACTGCGAAGGACGCGAATGCCGTCGCGGTGAAGGAATCGAAGCCGAACTCCTCGAAGGCGCCAGGGAAGCCTGAGCCGAAGTATCTCATCGAATTTCTCGACGCAAAGACACTGGCGCCGCAGCGGGCAATCCCGGCAAAGGAACTGGTGAAGCTCGAAGAGTCGAGCATGGGGTACGTCGATCTCCTTCGGAAGAATCATCTGTGGTTGATTCGATTCGGACCAACTCCAGGCCAGCGTCACAATGTAGCGCGGGCCAGATCGCAGACGGTCCCAAGCGTGGTCTACTCCAGCGACAACGTCCTTCTGATTGGACGGTGTCCGTCGGCCGTCTGCGACTACAGCGTGACGGCATTTACAGTGACGGGGCACCGCCTATGGCGGCAACACTGGAATCAATATAGAGGTTTCCCGGCGGTGGCGCGCAGCGAAGACAGCAGCCGCTTTGGCATCAGTACGTTGCGAGTTGCGGCCCCTGCCAGTTCTGCGGTCGAGCCTGATGACGATGCCGCAGGAGAGCCGGACGACGCCGTTCGACAGGATGGTTTTCGGCAGGATATTCAGATCTTTGAAACAGCCAGCGGGAATCCTGTGTTGTCAGTACAGGCCAGCCCAGCGGTGCTGAGCGGGCAGAATTTCTCGCTTTCTCCGGATGGGCGGCGACTGGCGGCACTGCATGGAGCTTCGCTGGAGTTGTTCGACTTGCCGCAAATGTCCGAAGAGGAGCGGGCGAAATATGCTGCGCTCAAGACCGATGTGCCGGGCCTTTACACGCTCGCGTCGACGCCGGACTCCGGGTCATCGAGAGATGCGGATAGCATGGCAGGCAACGGTTCCGAGGAGCCGCCGCAGGGATCGGAAGTGGCGTCGGCCAAGGCCACGGCCGGAAAACAGGACGCAACGAATTCGGGGGACGCTGGAGAGGCCAATCGTCAGGCGTCGGTCGCTGAAGCAGGAAACGTTCCCGGCGCATCTGCTGGGAATGCAGCGTCCGGACGAAAAGCGGAAGATCCGAACGAACTGGTCGCAACGTTTAAGGTCAGCACGAAAGCGGTGGTGGTCGATGTGGTGGTGACCGATGCGAAGGGTCATCCGGTGAAAGGATTGCGGGAGCAAGATTTCCAACTGGCGGAGGATGGCAAAGCTCAGGAGGTGCACTCTTTCAAGGAGTTCACCAGCGCTGAAGAGCAAGCCCCAACGGTTCCACTTGTGGGCACGCCGACGAGGCTGCCTCCCAATGTTTTCAGCAACGAAACGCACGCGCCGGATCCTGGGTCGGTCACTCTAGTTCTGCTCGACCTGCTGAATACGCCAACGGCAGACCAGGAGTACGCGCGACAGCAGTTGATCAAGTTCCTCGAGACCAAGCCGAAGAACTCGCAGTTTGCGCTTTGCACATTGAGCGCGGGAGCGTCGCCCCTGCGATTGATCCAGGGATTTACACTAGACGAAAACCAACTGTTGGCTGCCATTCGGGGAAAGAAAGGTGCGCGGCACGCCGTTCGTTGGCAGGCGGCCGCGTCAGGAACGGAAGCGGCGGTGAGCACCGTCGGTGGACTGGCGCAGGCCGGACCGACGAGCGGTTTTCAGGGCCTGCTGCAAGTTCTTCAAGGGATGCAAGCCGAGCAACAGGGAACTGACACCGATGAGCGGGCTGGAGTCACGGTTGACTCGCTGATGCTGCTGGCGAGGTACCTCTCGGGAATTCCGTGACGCAAGAATGTGGTGTGGCTTTCGGGATCGTTTCCCGTTTCGCTGGCTGCCGCCGCGAGTTCCAGCAGCCCGTCGCTGGATAATCGCAACTACACCGACAAGATCAAGCGGGTGACCAACCTGCTCGCGGAAGCGCAGATTGCCGTCTATCCGGTGGACGTGAGAGGCCTGCTCGGGGGCGGCTCAAGTGCTGACAGCGGCGGCGCCATGGGAGGGCCGTCATCGATCGACCCGGTAGATTTTTCGGCGAGTAGCGTGCTGACGTCGAACGGAGGCCTTCCGCAAGGGATGCAGGCGCTGGCGCAGGAAGCGGCGGAAAGGGACACCCTCACTCAGTTCGCCACGGCCACGGGCGGTAAGGCTTTCTACAACTCGAATGGCGTCAAGGAGGCAATCGCGACGGCGTTTGAACAGGGGTCCAACTATTACACGCTTTCCTACAGTCCCGCCAACAAGATATACAACGGCAAGTTTCGAAAGATTAAAGTTCTGCTGGCGCAGAAGGGATACAGCCTCCATTACAGGCAGGGGTATTTTGCGGACGACGCGAATACGGCGGCCAAGGACGCCGATCTTGCCCGCAGGACCAGGGCGGTGGCGATGCAGCACGGATCACCACCGTCTCGCCAAGTCCTCTTTACGGCGAGAGTGGCGCCCTTGGGAACCAAGAAGAAGGTGGATCGAGCGACGGTTGGCGAAGTTCTCCTGGCGTCGGCGAAAGAACCGAAACTGCCTGCGATGGTCGAAGTACAACACTACGGCATTGACTACGCGTTCGAGGGTTCCGAGATGGGTTTCATGCCGCTGGAGAATGCTTATCGCAGCGTGCTCACGCTGATGGTGACCTCCTTCGATGGTGAAGGCCGAATGCTCACTGGAATTTCTGAGGTGGGAACCAGCAATCTGGAGCCGGCGGTGTATAAAGATGTGATTCGCGGGGAATTCCGAGTGCATCAGGAGGCTGACGTGCCCGTGGAGGCCGTTTCCTTGCGGCTCGGCATCCAGGATCAGATGAGCAATCATCTCGGAACGGTCGAGATCCCGTTGCCCGTTCCAGCGCTACCGGGTGTGTCCCGCCATGTCAAACAACCTCTGCCGGAGATCGAGCCGGATTGAGTTACTCGCAGGCCGCGTTGACGCATGGGAAACCCCAACCTTGGCGACGTGGCTAGAAGACTGAAGACTAAAGAGTGAAAGAATTACATCCCGCCACCGTGCCCTCCTTGAGCCAACACGCTGAAAATCAAGAGGTTTGGTGTTTGGCAACCTCTGTGCAAGATTTTGTACGTTCCCGCCCTTAGATTAAGCTTTGTCTTCTGGCCGGCGAATTGATAGATTCGGAAACTTGCGTCCTTCCGAGTCATTCGCGGCGGGAATCGTCTTTGTCTTCGTGCGCCCCTCGTCTTAAGTGCTGCTTCGTCTCGTAACCCTAGTCTCATGACGCGTCCCTGGGGACCGCGTCGCAGAATGTCCATTGGCCGCTGTCCCGGTCGGTAGTCAGAATCGCTGAGAAATATCGCTCCAGAAAAGGTTGTTGGGCTGGATTGTGGGCTCCGAGGACCGATCCGATGCGATTGCTAAGCGCTCGACTCATCGTCTCCCTCATTGTTGGCGTCACGCTCGTGTCGCTGTGTACGTCGTATTACCAGGTTCTGGTGCAGAACCGGGCGCTGCGGAGAGATCTGGTGCGACGCTCCGAAGTGCTGGGTGAGAGTCTGGCGAAGAATGTGGAACGCGATCTCGCGCGCGACACGCCCCAGGCCCTGCAGCGAACGGTGCAGCAGTTCGCCAACCGCGAACATCTGGCGGGATTGGCCGTGTATGACCCGCAGGGCCATCCGATTGCCATTACCGCAAACCTTCAGCCGCTGATGGCGAGCGCGCCCGCTGTTGTGTTGCAAGCCCTCAAAGAAGATCAGGACACGAGCGCTTTTCTGAAGATGGGAAGTGCATCGATCCACATCTACGTTTTGCCGCTGCATCGATCGGACGAGATCATTGGCAGTCTAGCCATTGTCCACGACTCCGGGTACATCCGAGGGGAGAGCCTCCGCATCTGGCGGGAAACGTTCCTGAGCGCGCTGGCGCATGTGTTTCTGATCGTGCTGATCACATTGCTGATTGTGCGCTGGAGCATTGCCGGACCGATCGCACGCACCGCGACTTGGATGAAAGCCTTGCGCACTGGGCGAGGCGCAGTACGGATTCGAGTGCCGGACCTGGAATTGTTTCGTCCGCTGGCACGGGAAGTGGCCACGTTTGCGGAGAGCTTGAACACGGCCCGCTCGGCAGCGGAGTTGGAAGCTCGCTTGCGCGAGACGGGAGAATCCATCTGGACGGCGGACCGGCTCGCGGTGCACGTCCGGGCGCGGCTGGAAGACGGCAGGCTTTTTGTGGTTTCGAACCGCGAGCCGTACATGCACACGCGGCGCGGCAAGGCGGTAGTGGTCAATGTTCCGGCCAGCGGGCTGGTCACGGCGATCGAGCCGGTCCTGCGCACCTGTGACGGAACCTGGGTCGCGCACGGGTCGGGCGACGCCGACCTGGAAGCCGTCGACGAGCATGATCGGTTGCCGGTGCCTCCGGACGATCCGCGTTACACCTTGCGGCGAATCTGGTTAACCAAGGAAGAAGAAGAAGGCTACTACTACGGGTTTGCCAACGAGGGGCTCTGGCCTTTGTGCCATATCGCGCATACGCGCCCGCTGTTCCGCGCCAGCGACTGGCAGCATTATCAGGAGGTAAACCGGAAGTTCGCCGACGCGCTTTTGGAAGAAATGGAGAACATCAGCCGTCCAGTCGTGTTGGTGCAGGACTATCACTTTGCCTTGTTGCCCAGAATGATCAAGCAGGGCCGGCCGGATGCGCGGGTGGCCATCTTCTGGCACATCCCGTGGCCGAATCCGGAAGCGTTCGGGATTTGCCCGTGGCAGCGTGAACTGGTAGATGGGTTGCTGGGCGCAGACCTGGTGGGGTTCCACATACAGGCGCATTGCACGAACTTCCTGCAGACTGTCGACCGGATCGTGGAATCGCGCATCGACTGGGAGCATTTCTCTGTACAGCGCCTGGATCATCGAACGGCGGTGCGACCCTTCCCCATTAGCGTGGAGTTTGCCGATGCGCCCGCCGAGCCTCCGCGCGAGTCGGCCTATGAGGAACGCGCGGGATTGCTGAAGGCCCTGGGTGTGGAAGCGGTGTCCATGGGAGTTGGGGTCGATCGGTTGGATTATACGAAGGGGATATTGGAGAGATTTCTGGCGGTGGAGCGCTTTCTGGAAAAGTATCCGCGCTACCAGGGGGTCTTCACATTCGTGCAGATCGGGGCGCCCAGCCGCACTCACATCAAGCGGTACCACGACTTGCAGGCCGAGGTGGAGGCGGAAGCTGACCGCATCAACTGGCGATTCCAGGCGGAACACTGGAAGCCGATTGTCCTGTTGAACCGGCAACACAGTCACAAAGAAATCGAGCCCTACTACCGCGCCGCCGATTTGTGCCTGGTGACCTCGTTGCATGACGGGATGAATCTGGTAGCGAAGGAATTCGTTGCCACCCGGCACGATGAACGCGGCGTGCTCATTCTCAGCTGCTTTACCGGCGCAGCGCGTGAATTGAGGGACGCGCTGCAGGTGAATCCTTACGACATCGATCAGACTGCGGAAGCGATTCGAGCGGCATTGGAAATGCAGCCAGAAGAGAAACAGATACGCATGCAGCGTATGCGGAAGCTGGTGCGGGAGCACAACGTTTATCGCTGGGCGGGGAGTTTGATCGGAGAGCTTTGTGAGGTGCGCCTGGATGTTGCCGAAGGCGGCAACGAAAGATTCCGGGCGGGCGCGTCGGTGGGATAGATGCTAGACGAGAAAGTCGAAAAATTCATGAGAGAGGTGGCGCACGCGCCGCTGTCTGTGCTTCTGCTCGACTATGACGGGACGTTGGCGCCATTTTCGGTCGACCGTCAGCAGGCTGTGCCCTACGCGGGATTGGCAGATCTGCTGCAGCACATTTTGGATGCGGGGCGAACGCGCCTGGTGATCATCACGGGAAGAGATGCTCGCGAGATCGGGCCGTTGCTTCGTGTGCAACCATCGCCGGAAGTGTGGGGTGCGCACGGACTGCAGCGCTTACTTCCCGATGGAACCTGCAAGATGCCTGAGATTGCAGCCAACGTCGCGCAAGCGCTGCACGATGCAAGACGCTGGCTCGGCTATCAGGGCCTCGAGGACATGGCGGAGGCGAAGCCGGGAAGTATCGCCGTGCATTGGCGAGCTTTGGAAGAGGCAGCCGCGTCAGAAATTCGTGGGAGGATTCTGGTGGGGTGGTTTCCGATCGCGGACCGAGAATCCATGAAGATGGTGGAGTTCGACGGCGGCGTAGAGATGCGCATGCCGGACCTGGATAAGGGCGACGCGGTGCGAACCATTCTCCGGGAGACGGGCGCTGGCGTTCCTATCGCCTATCTGGGCGACGATGCGACCGATGAGCGCGCTTTTCGCGTGCTTGGTCCCAGCGGCTTGACGGTGTTGGTGCGTTCCAGGCAACGGAGAACCGCAGCCCAAGTGTGGCTCAAGCCTCCAGGAGAATTGTTGGAGTTTCTGTCGCGCTGGCTGGAGGCGGCGGAGGCAACCCCGTTGCGCCAGAGTGCTACCTACTGAGAGATGATGACCACTGCCGACACACCGCCGCTCCGCCACCGGATCCTGCGCAAACCCGACAAGCCGTTTTACTTCAATACGTCGGAGCACCTGCTGCGCATCGGAAGACAGAAGGCCACGACGCTGTCCGAGTTCTTGCAGTGCCTGCGAACCTGTCCGGAAGATTCGATCTTCCAGCACACGTTCCGAACGCTGCAGGAACATCATTTTATCCGGCAGGGATTCTCCAACGACTTCGCGCACTGGAGTCTATCGGCCTGCAACGAGCCGATACTGGCGGAACAGTTGGCCAGCGTGGACGTGCGGGAATTTACAGCGATCGAAGGCTTGCGCGGGAGAATGGTCGAGATTGTGGATGAATTTCTGGAGAAACATCCGCGGGGAGGAGCGCGTGCGGGGCATGAGCCGTTCTATTTTTGCGCTTCCGATATCGTGGTGTTGCCCACGACGTTTGTGGCGGAGTCGTTGACCGGATTTCTGGATGGCTTGAATCAAGTCAGCGTGCATTCCATTCACCATCACTTCATTGAGGCGCGGCTGCGGTTGCACCGGATGTCCAACGATTTTTCGCAATGGCTGGAAGAAGAAGTGGGGCTTCCCGAGGCTGCTGAAGCGATCGAGCGCATCGATATCTATACGAGCACCATGGAAGGCGTACGGCTGCAGATTGCGCGCATCGTCGAACGAGTCTTGAAAGCGAACGGCCAAAGAGAATGAAGTCGAGAGCATGAAATCGAGAGAATGAAATCAAAAGATCAGCGCGCCACGCCCGTGAGTTCCCCGACCGGTCCGCAAACTCGACCTGAGGGGGAAAAAGTCGGAGCAGCCACGTCATCCGCTCCTCCCGTGCCAGCGATACCTAGCCCCGCAGTTCCCAGCCGGGGAAACGGCAGACAGCTTCCAGCCAGTGTGCTGACTCCACCTGCGCCGCCTCCACCGCCGCACTTGGACGACTATAAGAACATCATCGGTCAGGCGCAGGTGGACGCCCTGCGGTTCCTGGCGCGGGATCTGAAGGGGAAGACTCTCAAGATGGTTAACTCCACCTCGGTGGGCGGTGGGGTTGCGGAAATGCTGAACCGGCTGGTGCCTCTGCTTTCGGAATTGGAGGTGCCGACCCGTTGGGATGTCATCACGGGCGGTGACGACTTCTTTGAAGTTACCAAGGCATTTCACAATGCGTTGCACGGCAGCAGCTACGAACTGACCAAGGCGGCGCAAGAAATATTTCTGATGTACAACGAGCAAAATCGAAACCGGCTGCAGTTCGATGAGGAAATGGTGGTGATCCATGACCCGCAGCCGCTGGGGCTGATCCGGTCACGCGGTAAGACCTCTGCCAGGTGGGTCTGGCGGTGCCACATTGATCTGTCGAATCCAAACGCGCAGGTGTGGGAATTTCTGCGGCCGCTGGTCGAGCAATTCGACGCGGCAATTTTTTCTTCGCAGTCGTTTGCGCGGCAACTGCCCATCCCGCAATATCTGTTCTATCCGTGCATCGATCCGCTTTCGGAAAAGAACAAGGACCTGCCGGACGACCTGGTGCAGAAGATATGCGATGACTTCGGGATCGACCGCTCTCGTCCGATCGTGACCCAAGTGTCGCGATTCGACCGGCTGAAAGATCCGCTGGGAGTAGTGCAGGCCTACAAACTCGCGAAGAAGTATGTGGATTGCCAGCTGGTTCTGGCGGGTGGCGGCGCGAGCGACGATCCGGAAGGCGCGGTCGTGCTGCAGGAGGTGAAGGAAGCAGCCGGGAACGATCCGGACATTATCATTCTGGACCTTCCGCCCTGGTGCGCGCTCGAAATCAATGCCATCCAGCGCGCGTCGACGGTCGTGGTGCAGAAGTCGCTGAAGGAAGGGTTTGGGCTCACCGTGACCGAAGCTTTGTGGAAGGGAAAGCCCACGATTGGCGGCGCTGTAGGAGGCATTCCCAACCAGATCGTCCACAAACTCACGGGTGTGCTGGTGCATTCCGTCGAGGGATGCGCGTTTCAGATCCGGTACTTGCTGACGCATCCCGACTACGCGCAGCGGGTCGGGGTGAGCGGAAGGGAGCACGTGAAGGAGAACTTTCTGATCACGACCAACGTGAAGCGGTGGCTGCTGCTGTTCCGGATTCTGCTGGAAGCAAAATCGCGACGGGGAAGTTAGGCCCCGGCTGTCCCACGGTTGTGATCTCCCGCCCAGCTTTACGCGGCGCTAAAAGCGCCGCTCTTCCGCGGTTGTGGCCCGCTTTTTATGGTTGCCCGCAGCACGCTACGACTACCAGCGGGGCTCGCGGGGCTGGCGGGCGTGGCCCTGATAGTCGTCGCGTCCGCGGCCGCCTCCGCCGCCACCGAAGCGTTGTCCACCACTCTTGGGGCGGTCGGCTTTGGGCTGGGCTTCGTTGATCTTCAGAGCGCGCCCGCCGAGTTCGGTTCCGTTCAGCGCTGCAATCGCTTTGTCTGCTTCGCCGGCATTGGTCATTTCTACAAAGGCGAAACCGCGAGCGCGGCCAGTTTCACGATCGGTCACGATGCTGACTTTTTCGACTGCCCCGTGCGCTTCGAAGACACCTCGCAACTCCGGCTCGGTTGTGCTGTGGGGTAAATTGCCAACGTAAATGTTCTTCATTGCATTTCCTCTCTCAGTAAGTCATCCAGGGTACGGGATTCAGCTGCCATGCGTTTGAACTCGCGCGTTTCAAGATCGCGCGGCGGAACAGGACGGTCCCGCTTCGCACTGGTGCGAGCATTGGATGCGGACCGCACTGCAGAGATTCGGCGGGAAGCTTCCATGATGCCCCAGCGCTGATTCATCTCTCCAAGATCGGCCGAGAGCGCCGCTTTCACGTCCCCGATGAGGGTCTGGTCGTCATACTTCTGGACTGAAGACTTTGTGTCCGCATTCGGAGCATCAGCGAGGTAGCCGGGCTTGCCCACCAGGAAAGCAAGTTGTTGCGGTGGTGTGGCGTTGCGAATGTCTTCACAGAACTTGTCGCGGTGACCGAGTTCACTTTCCATGTCAAAGAGCACCAGGCTGTAAAGGTCGGCGCGCCACCAGGACCGGGCTTCGCTGATGTCGGCGGCGCAATCGACTTCCATGCCAAGTTTCCTCATGGTCTCGGCGCGGAGGTCGCGCTTGGTTGCTGAAGAATCGACGAGAAGGACGCGCTTCATTTTCAGCTTGCTCGGTATCGGCGCGGGAAGCGGCAACCCGACCAGCGGCGTCGTCATGCCGACACCGTCTTCGGCTGCGAACCGGTTGAAGAGGCCGGTTTGGGTTGCGATGCCATGTTCTTCAAGAGTTCGCGGTTGCGCTGTCGCTGTGCAATCCTCTGCTTCCGCACGCGGTGGAATCTGGATTTGTCGCCGTTAATTCTGGACATGATGAACTCCTGTGCTTCGGGCTGGTTAGTGAACGGTTGCTCTATCGGAAGCATTGCTCGTAGGACTGCAAGGGACCACGATTCGTGGGGAACGTCGGCGAGCCTGCCAAGATACACATCTTTGGGTTGGGCAGTCGTATCCAGCCGCGGACCAGAGTGAATGATTCGGGGATCTCGAGTACAAAGAGAAAACGCCTCTCGATCTCTCAATCGCGAAGGCGCAAGGTGTGCCGCATCTTCGAGGTTAAGTAGTCTTGAGTATACCCTGTTTGCGGGCAGGCTGCCGAAGTGAGCGAAACTGCAGTAACCACCGACGAAGATTGCGACGCGGCGCCGGCCGGACTAACTTCCTTTGCGAGTCTCGGCTTCCGCCAGCCAGCCGCGCCGTAATTTCTCCTGCGGGATACCCGACAGATAAGGCTTGATGTCGAGAAGCGGCGTGCCGTCAAGCATGTCGATGCCGCGAACATGCAAGCGAGTTCCGTCGCGACGGAGGAGTTCGACCACCGTCAGGCCAATCGGGTTGGGACGTCGCGGGGATCGCGTCGCGAACACACCGTGGGGGCGATTGTCGGTGGGAGGAGTGCCGAGCAACTCGAATCCTTCGGCGCGATCGAAGACCCATAAAACGATCAGGTGAGAGAAGCCTTCAATGTCAGTCAGGCCAGTTTCGAATTCCGGCAGGATTTCGAGGATGCCCTCTGCGTCGTGCTTCGCGCCCAAACCTTTGGGGACTTGCTGGGTGTTCTGGTAGGGACTGCGGGCGTATCCGATCGGGCGTGGCGAAAACATAGTTCGGTAATCTCCCGGCAACAATCTTACCCCGACTCTCTTGTGGTCTTGTGCGCGCTCGTTGCTTCAAATGCATGCAGCTCCTACTTACGCATGGTCTGCCTTCCACACAAAACATGATCTGCGCGCCATTGACCGAACTTTACGCGTGATTGACAAAACTCTAGGTTGCGAAATGCAACGCTGTCGAAGAACGCTGGCATCACAGCAGGCAAACAAAGTTGCTGTGACGTGAGTTCTCGGGCGCGCATTCCTCCCGAATCAGGGAGGACCGTGCCGAGCGAATTTCGGCGAAAACAATCCTCAGGCCGCGATGCCTGTTACCTGGTTTACGAGATGCGGGGATAACCCTGTCTTAGCGACAAACTCAAGGAGCATTTCATATATGAGGCGTACGACTATCTTTCTAGGAAGCATTCTTATGCTGACACTGGCCGCGATGGCGCAGGAGAACCGATCGGAGATCAGCGTGCAAGGCGCCGGATTCTTCACCCGGGACACGACTGGGAATGGCACGGCTTACAGCACGACTGAGACGGGTGGTGTGCTGGCTACGTACCGCTATCACTTGAACCACTGGATCTCGGCGGAAGGCGTGTACGGCTACGATCTCAACTCGCAGAAGTATCTGTTGTCGTCGGGCGGGTTCAGGATTCAGTCGGGCATTCACCAGGCTACTGGAGGACTGGTCGTGAACCTTCCGTCGCGGGCTAGTTCCAGGTTCAATCCATATCTTCTTGCGGGTGGCGGCGCGTTGGTGTTCGAACCGAGGGGAAACGTGGCCAATTCAGTGTCAGGAGCGCAGACACAAGCGAAAGGCACGTTCGTCTACGGAGTGGGTGTGAACTATGCCATTCGCAAGCGGCTCTCGTTGCGAGCGGAATATCGGGGTCTGGTTTACGGTACGCCTGATTTTGGATTCAGTGCCTTCAAGACGAACTCCATCACGCACACGGCACAGCCTTCGGTGGGATTGGCGTTTCGGTTCTGAGATAAGTCCGTCAGCGGTTAAAGCCGCGAGTCATTCCGCGGGATTAACGGCGCGGCTTGGAAGCCGCGCCCTTTCACAGCAAGGCAAAGCGAGAGTTTTTCCACGACCTCAAGTCCCAGTCGCGCGCTCGCCTTTGCGCAGTACTCGCCTTTTTCGCGGGCGGGGGCGCCCGCGCCACATTGGAGCTATCTTATTCTTCCTTCTTCTCCGGTTCCTTCGGGAAGGGTTTCTCGATTGGCTTGCGAGGGAGCATCTGATCGCGCATGGCGGCGTCGTAGACGAAGCTGGCCACGATCACCGAGATCTGTTTCAGGTCCTCGGGCTGGAGGCGGTCGTAGACGTCCATATTCGAATGGTGCGTGCGCGTTTCGTATTCAATGGGATCCTGGATGAACTGAAATCCAGGGATGCCGACGGCGTCGAAAGAGAGATGATCTGTACCGCCAGTGTTGCGCATGGAGAGCGTTGTCATGCCGAGGTCTTTGAAGGGCTTCATCCACGCTTCGAAGATGGGAGCGACGGCTTCGTTTTCTTGCAAGTAGACGCCGCGGATCTTGCCCGTGCCGTTGTCGACGTTGAAGTAGGCGGAGACTTTCGCTTGCTCCGGTTTCACTGTGACTGGACCGGCTTCGCGTCGCAAGAGAGTTGGCATGTCCTTCATGTTGGGATCGTCCATGTGCGGACGCGAGCCGAAGTGTTGTTCGACGTAGCCTTGCGAGCCGAGCAACCCTTCTTCTTCGCCGCTCCACAGGCCGATGCGGATGGTGCGGCGGGGTTTGATGTCGAGGGCTTTCAGGATGCGAACCGCTTCCATCATGACGATGGTGCCTGCGCCGTTGTCAGTAGCGCCGGTGCCAGCGTGCCAGGAGTCGAGGTGCGCGCCCAGCATGACGACTTCGTCCTTCTTGTCGGTGCCAGGGATTTCGGCGATGGTGTCGTACTGCATGGGGTCATCGTCGTAAAAGGTGTTCGCAACGTTGAGTTCGAGCGTGACGTCTTTCTTTTGCTGCAGCAGGCGCGCGATGCGGCTCCAATGCTCAGAGGCCATGGTGAGCTGAGGAACGGTTGTCGTCTCACCGGGTTTATATGAGCCGCCAGACTGGACGAACACGGTACCGCCGCCGGCAGTGCCGCGGCTGTGGTCGATGACCGCGAGAACTTTTTCGTCGGCGAGAAACTGGTTCAGATCTTTCATGAACTGCCGTCGCCGCATCATTTCAGCCATACGAAACGGCGGGCGTTCGCCGGGAAACTCATATTCGCCGGTCTTGGCCAAGTCATCGTCGCTGAGGCGCTTGTAGGGAGCTTCGGTGATGGGCTTTACTTCGGCGTCGGGGCCGAAGATCACAACCATCCCGGCGAGCTTGCCCTTATATTTGTCGAAGTCCTCCTTCTTCTCGATGTTGACGCGGATGCACTTGCCGGTGACAACGCCGTTGGTGCCAGGCGTCCAGGCCTTGGCGTAGACGAGGAGCGGAACGACGTCGGGCGACGTCATGCGGGCGTTCACATACTGATTCGCCCATCCGCGGCCAAAGGGGCCCCAGGGCTCGAGGTGAGAATTGCTGAGGCCCATGGCGGTGAGTTGATCGCGAGTCCACTCGTTGGCGCGCTTCATGTTAGGAGATCCGGTGAGGCGTTCGCCGATCGAATCCATGAGGCCAGACGCCAGTTCCATGACGTTGGAATCGTGGAAGCCTTCGTAACGAATGCGCGAGATGGCTTCGAGGTCAACCTTCTCCTGGGGCCAGACCGCTGGAACGAGCGACAAAATCACAATGAGAGGACAAACGAGTCGCGGAAGCCGCTTCATGATTGGAGTCTCCTAAGTGGAAATCAATCGGGGATTATACAGCCGGAGATGGGATGCGATGTGAGGCGTGATTGTAAAGTTACTTCATGGTGCAGGGCCGCAGGGGGCGGAGAAGAAGCACTAACTACTAAGGACACGAAGTATCACGAAGGAAGCCCTGCAGGTGGCCGCCGTTTGTGACTTCCTGTCCTTCACGGTCGACTGTTTTGCGTTCCGTCGGCTAGAGACGTTGCGAGCAACGTCTCTACGACTTCTTTTCCGGGGGCTTATCCACCGGTTCCTTGCGCTTTTCATTGGAATCAGTTGAGAACAGCATGTAGTGGTCGAAGCTGTGGCGGCGGTAGTAGCGATGCCTGCGGAAATCGAAATAAATCTCAGCGCTCTTCGGCAGCCAGAGTGATGTGTTCTTGTTTGGGAAAGGGATGGGTCCGTACTCTACGACCTGGTGCTCGCTGAGGAGTTGGATTTCAGGCATGGGGCTGACCATCTCGGCTTCGATGCGGACGATCTGGAACCTGTCGGCGGTAATCCAAGCCCTGCCTTTAAGTTTGACGGGATAGAGTTGATTGCCAACTTTATAGCTGTGCATGTGATTGGGGCGGTCATCGCGCTGGCGGAAATGCACCAGCCAACTGGCTTGTCCGTGCCAGTCGCCGAGACCTTCACACGACATTTCGAAGCTGTCGCGCATGTGGGGATGGAAGACGAGGGCCAATGCGGCGAAGCCGGTGCTGGCGATGTTATCGGGATAGCCGGCGAGGGAGAGCTTGTCGGCGCGGAATTCGTCGACCGAAAGGAAGCCGGGCTGCGGTTCGGAGATGGAAGCCACGTAGTTGAACTTCCGCGTTTCGGTGCGAACGGGATTGCCGTATTCATCGAGGGCCTGATGAAACAGATCTTCCACCGCGGCAAAGCGCGTCACGTCTTCTACCATTTCCTGCACGCGCTTGCCCGATTCTTGAACGACCTTCTCAGAGGGACAGGCCACGCCAGGAGCTAACGACAACTTGATGTCGTCGATGCCGGGCGGCTGCCACGATTTCACCGAAAGCCGCGGCGCGGGAAGCGCCAATAAAGGATCGACGCCGGAGATGCGAGTTTTGGCCTGTAGCACATCTTCTGCGGGCGCGGGTGCGGCAGCTTGTTCCTGAATCTGGGCGATCAAGTTGCGAACCTGTCCAGCAATGGGATGCTGCGGCGACTCCTGCAAAAAAACGTTCAGCGCCTGAATGCCCTCCTGGTTGCGGCCCAAATTCACCAGCGCCTGTCCGAGAACGAGTTCCGCCGGGCCGGCAGCGTTCTTGCCTTTGGCGATTGCGACTTGAGCTTCGTCGCGCGCCTTGGCATAGTTTTTCTCGTGCAGGTAGGTATCCGCGAGCAAATTGTGCGGGAGCCAGTTTTCCGCATCGGCCAGCACCGCCTGCTCCAGAGCCGATCTGGCGGCAGGATAGTCTTGTCGTTCCAATCCAGTTCTCCCCAAAAGCGTGAGAGCCTGGGCGTTGTGCGGATTAAGATTCGTTGCCGTGCCTAGATAAGTTCCGGCCTGCGCGAAATCCTTTTTCTGGAAATACAAGTAACCGAGCAGAAAATTCAGGTCCGGACTGGAGGGAGCCGATTTGTAAGCCTCTTCCAGTTGCTTCTGCGCTTCTTTGAGATTTCCCGACTTGAGGGCGGAGACGGCGCGCCTGGCCTCTTTCCGCGCCTTGGCCGACAGGACAGTATCAGCCACGTCGAAATTGATCGCAGCAGGATCGCGGTGAAGCACAATGTCGAGTTGGAACTGGACAAGAGTGGGCACGACCTGCAGCTCCTGGTGAGTGCTGAGATAGCCCACGGCACTGACCTCCACGTCGTAGCTGCCGTAGGGAATGTTGGTGAACACTCCTTGGGCGTTGTCGTCGGTGGTCGCCCACGTGGCACTCTGGCTGCCACGGTCCACCAACTTCAACAGCGCCTGACGATCGAGATGCTTGCCGCTGCGCTCGGCGAACACGTTAAGGGCGACGACGCCCGTGCCCGGAGCGGTGGCGTAGGATGCAGCCGTAGCCAGGCGATCTCGATGAGAAAGGGGGCCGTTCAGCAGGTCGCCGGGTGACTGAGCCGTGGCCGTCACGATGAGCAAATACTCGAGAAGAAATAGAACGCAGAAAAACCGCGCGGTAACGGTCAACAGAATGGCACGGAGGCGGATCATAGACGTAAGGCCGGGAGCAGTGTGGCACAGGATGTCCAAGGGGTCAAACCAGCGATGAGTTTGAAGTTGTTGCGGAGTTACTCTTTTCGGGCGGGTTCTGGCTTTGCCGATTTGCTCTCTTCTTTATTGCTCGTGGCATGCCCTTCGCTTCCCGAAGCGGGGTTCGCATCCTCGTCGTCGGTGTTCTTCATGATGTATTGCACGATGAGCGAGATGCGGCGGTTCGAAGGGTCAAGCGGCGCGGTGGGTTTGCGCAGACGCTGGTCGGCAAATCCGCGGACTTGCGTTACCTGGTCTGCCTTGATTCCACTAGACTGCATCACGCGGCGGGCCGCGTTGGCGCGATCGGAGGAGAGTTCCCAATTGCCGTAATTGGCGGAAGCGGCATAGGGCTGCGAGTCGGTGTGACCTTCAATCGAGAGCTTGTTGGGGAGGTTGCCGAGTTCCTGGGCCAGAGTAACCAGCATTTCGCGTCCATCGCTATTCAGCTTGGCGCTGCCGCTGTCGAAGAAAGTTCCAGCGGCGGATTCGGAAAGCTCGATCCGGAGACCTTCCGTGGTCACGGTCATCTCGATGTGGCTCTTCAGCTTGTCAAAGTCGCTCATCTGCCGGAGTGACTGCTGCAATTGGTTCTTGAGTTTCGGCATGTTGTCGCGGGTGAGAGCGAAGTTTTCTCCTGTGCCCGCCATGTTGGAGCCGACCTTCCTCGAGGTTCCGGTGGGGTCCTTGAAATATCCTCCAACGGCCTCCTGAACCTGTTTGCTGGAGTTGAGCAGCCAGAGGACGATGAAGAGCGCCATCATGGCCGTGACGAAATCGGCGTAGGCGACTTTCCATGCGCCGCCATGATGGCCACCGTGGCCGCCTTTTTTCTTGAGGACGATGATGGGGCGCGCTTTATCCATGATCTTTAGTCAGTGGCTGGAATGCTCAGGCGGAAGCGGCTGCCGCTGCTGCAGGAGCGCCTCCGCCACGGCACGCCTGTTCGAGTTCCTTGAATGAGGGCCTCACGTGGCCGGGGACGGCGCGCCGCGCCACTTCGACGGCCATGATCGGGGCGCTGCCCTTTAGGAAGGAGACCATGAGCACGCGCAGGACGTACAGGAACGCATGTTCTTCTTCCGCCGCTTTCGTCATGTTGGCTGCGATGGGCCCAACCAGTCCGTAACACAACAGAATCCCCAGAAATGTTCCCACCAGCGCGGCAGCAACCTTGTGGCCGATTTCTTCGGGCGGGCCGCCGAGGGCTCCCATCGTAATTACGACGCCCAGCACGGCGGCGACAATCCCCAGACCGGGCAGGGAATCGGCCATGGTGCTCAGCGCGGTCGTGGGCTGGGTGGAATCGTGATGGTGCACTTCCATGTCGAGGTCGAGCATCTGATCAAGGTCGAAGGCATCGACGCCCGTGACAGCCATGCGCAAGGAGTCGCAAACAAAATCGCGGACGTGGTGGTTCTTAAGAAAAGCTGCGTTGGTGGAGAACACAGCACTCTTCTCCGGCTCTTCGACGTCAGCTTCCAGCGCCATGAGGCCGTCTTTGCGGGCCTTGTTCAGCAGGTCGTACATCATCTTCAGGGTGTCGATATAGGTTTGCTTGCCGAACTTGGACCCTCCAAACACTCCGCCGATGCCGCCCGCGATTTTCTTGATGATGTGCAGAGGGTTGGCGACCAGGACGGTGCCCACCGCGGCTCCCCCGATGATGATCAATTCTGCTGGTTGCATCAGGACTCTGAGATTGCCGTGCTCCATCAGATAGCCGGCTACGACGCAACCGAAGACGACGACGATACCGATAATCGCGAACATTACTGACTCCCGGAAGAAGGGTTTCCGCTCGAGGCGGTGGCAGCGCGGGAGCAGCCTGCCGAAGCTGCGGCAAGGGAATTCTGCGCCCGCTCCATGAGCGACTCGACGGTGTCGCCCGGCTGCGCTGTAGCCTGGCCAATCGAGATTGGCAGGGACCGCCGATCTCCCCACCATTCGATCGCGTCGCCGGCCAGCAAGTGGCGGAGGCGCTCGCGCACCGAGAAGAGTGCTTCGTCGCGGCAGCCATTCAAGATGACAAGGAATTGATCGTCACTCCAGCGGCCGACGAAGTCTGTTCTCCAAAGAGCGGCTTCGAGGGTGCGTGCGACTACACGCAACAAGGACGAAGCCGGTTCCGGTCCGAAGCTGGCGCGGAAATGCTCAAGACCCTCAAGGCGTAAACAGAGAATGCCAAAAGGAACCTGCACTTCCGTGAATGTTCCGAGCGTCTCGCGCAGGTGCGATTGCATCATCACATGGCTGGCCGTGCTCGTCACGTCGTCAACGCAACCTAGATCTTGAAGGCTGTCCTGGCGGTGATCGGGACTGTTGGCTGCCTGTTGGTCCTCGAAGGTTTCGACAGCGCCAATGATCGAACCGTGCGCGTTGCGCACCGGGACGGCGTGGATGCGGACATGAACTTCATGCCCCGCCTTGTGGTGCAGATAGCCGATGGCTTCAGCGGGGTGCGCAGTCTTGATAGCGCGAGTGATCGGGCAATCCTCTTTGCAGAATTCACAACCGGGCTGGTCGCAATGCAGGAGGGCCTCTCCGATGCAGGAATGGCCGATGACCTCGTAGCGCAGGTGACCCGTAATGCGTTCCGCGCCTTCGCTCCAGAACACGATTTTCTTCTGCATGTCGACCACGCAGAGGCCAATCGGCAGGCTCTCCAGGATGCTGCGACAGATTTCGGAATCTTGGAATATGGACATGTGGCCAGCGGAAGATCCGCTCTGACTAAGGGGTCATCGGCAGAATTCACAGCTACTTCAGACCGGCACACCCGAAGATGCATCGATGGACGAAAAGCTCGACTTTTCAAGGAGATAAGAGAGTGGCACTTTAGGGGGATGCATGGCACAGGAGTGCCATAGGCAGAGAAGCTGCACCAAGTTTATTTTCATCAGTGAGCAGTTCTGGGGGAGGGCTGCCCGGGCGTCCTGGACTCGAAAGAGTTTCAGGACGCTCGTCATTTTGGGGCTAGATTCCGCACGAAGAGACGGGCGCGTTGTGCCGGCGGGAGACGTAGCGAGCGAGCTACGCCTCTACGAGACCGAAAACGCGGGCGGGGCGCCCGCGCCCCTTGGCACGCTACCGCACCACGCCTTCTAACGGCGAACTCGCCGTGGCATACAACTTCTTCGCCATGCGTCCCGAAAGATACGCCTGGCGTCCCGCCAGCACCGCGTGGTGCATGGCTTCGGCCATGAGTACCGGGTCGTGCGCGTTGGCGATGCCCGTGTTCATCAGCACCGCGTCGGCGCCGAGTTCCATGGCGATGGCGGCGTCGGAAGCGGTGCCGACTCCTGCATCCACAATCAACGGCACGCCGCTGATCATCTCGCGGAGGATGCGGATGTGAGCCGCATTCTGAATGCCCATGCCACTGCCGATCGGTGCACCCAGAGGCATGATCGTGGCTGCTCCCGCATCGATCAAACGTTTGGCAAAAACAATGTCATCCGATGTGTAGGGCAGGACGGTGAAGCCTTCTTTCACCAGCACGCGCGTGGCTTCCAGCGTCGCCTGCACGTCGGGGTAGAGCGTGGCTTGGTCGCCTATCACTTCGAGCTTCACCCAATCCGACAGGCCTACTTCTCGCCCGAGCCGCGCGGCGCGGATAGCCTCATCCGCGGTGTAGCAACCGGCAGTGTTTGGCAGCAGGAAGTATTTCTTCGGATCGATGTAGTCGAGCAGCGATTCCTTGCTGCGATCGAGATTGACGCGGCGCACCGCGACGGTGACCATTTCTGCGCCGCTGGCTTCGAGCGCACGCGCGGTTTCCTGGAAGGATTTGTATTTTCCCGTGCCCACGATCAGGCGCGAGCGGAAGGAACGTCCGGCAATAACCAATGAGTCCGACATGGAACTATTGTAATGAAACGAAGGTGGAGTAGCACGGGGACCTGATTTATGGGTTCGACGCGCAGAGTTCGACTTACAATAGGGGCGCAAGATTAGGGGCCTTTCGCGTTCTTCGTTCGAATCCCGTTGAGAACAGACAAGGGGTTTCCTATGATTTCCCGCATCAAGGCTGTCCTGGCGTTCTGGCTTCTGTGTGCCGTTCCTGTTTTGTCGCAAAGCGATGCTCCCAAGGTGCGCACGGAGACCCGCATTCCTGCCGTGACCATCACCTACATGCGGCGCGAGGACAAACTTCTCAAATTTGCGATCCGGAACGATTCTGGCCACGGCGTGACCGCATTCGCCGTTCTCTTCGTTCCGAGCAGTGTTCATCAAAAGAATAAGCATTTCGCCTGTCATGGCCGGTGCTCGGCCAGCTATGAAGTTGACGATATCGATCACCCGGCGGTCGGGGACGGCAGCACGATCGACGTGAAATTTGAAGTTGCGAAAGTGTCGCGTGGCACTGTCGTCCTGGAAAAAGCGATTTTCGCCGACGTCGTCCTGGAAACCGCGATTTTCGACGATGGAAGTTATGCGGGCAACGAGAAAGTTGCCGCCTATCTCGTCGCACAGCAGTTGGGGAATCAGACCGAGTACGATCGCATCGTGCCGGCGGTAGATGAGATTATGAACGGCCCAGAGTCGCAAAATGCGAGCAGGGCCGACCGCATCAATGCCCAACTCAAAGCGCTGCCGGCAACAGCGGATCCCTCGGCAATCGAGGCTTTCTATCGCTGGTTTCCAAACTTACGGGACTGCGAGCGCCGGTTCCCGGAAATCATCAAGAAATCCGCATCTGAGGAAAAATCAAAAGTCGAAGCGGGGTTGCAGCAAGTCCTGTCGAGTGGCGACACCTCGGACCGCGCCTTAGCGCGATGGTGGAGCGCGACAACGAAGTCTCTGGCTCATTCTGGCTGCAGCGGGTGTGCAGAAAAAATGGCGAGTCCAACTCCGCCGGTGAAGCAAAGCACGGTTTCGATCGGTTGCAAGAACGGCGGGCTCCCGGGCCCAGACGGTGTGTGGCTGACCGTCGAATTGGTGGACGATTCCGACGGCAGCGACGACAGCACGGGTGACGAAACGGACCAGACGGCCGCGAATGACGGCGACGCAGGGACCGATGCCGGCAATGCAACAGGCGATGCTGCAGATCCGGGTGCCGCGAATCCGGCGAATCCGACGCCTGCGGATTCTCTGAGTCCGGTTCCGGCGCCGCCATTGGTAAAGGTTATTCCGCCGGCGCCAGCGCCAGTCCAATCTCGACCGATTCCTGTCATGCCCAAGCTTCTTCCGGTGGGTAACCCGAGATACGAAACGGAGGAGGCAGCACCAGGGGCTCTCCCTCCGCTTCCGGACGAGGCTATTTACGAAAACTATTTTTATTACGTTGTGGGCTGGAGCCACTATTTGTCCGATGGCGGAACCGCAGAGGCTGCGGCGCGCGCTGGTCGCTCCCCCTACCCCTTTCCAGCCGCCACGAATAGCACCGACCAGAAGGCAGTGACCCATGCCGCTTACCATTGTGTCACTGCGCTGGGACAGTTCATGTCGCAGCTAAGGCCGTATGAAGTCGGTACTCAATCGAGCATCAAGCCGGAGGATCTGTGGAAACCGGTGTCGTCGCACGAGCAATTCCAGAGGGAGCTTGGGGACAAGAGAGTCGACCAAAGAGCCGCGATTGTGAGAAAGGAAATGGAGCAACTCAGATCGCAGCTAGGCAAGACTGGTTTTCATGACCTCGATACCTACGTGCACGGGCTCTATCAGGCTAGCCCGGGACGCCTGGTTCGGGAGCCAGTGCCCGAGTGGCGGATGTTCGTCAACTACTTGCGCTACATCGCGTGGCTGGGCGGTTCCGCTGGACGTACCGACGTGAAACCGCAGGAAACAGCGAAAGAGCGGGCCGATGAGCAGAAGACCGCCGGTTTGAACGGCGACAGCGAATCGATTCTGCAGGAAGTGGCGGATGACTATTTACGAACTGTGTGGAAGCGGCGAACGGAATTGCTCGTGGTCAAGGTCGAGTTCGGCACGGGCCATCCGACCAAGATCGTCGCTCCAGCGAACGTTGTGCCGTCGGCGGACATGAAGCGGATCGGCGAGGCGCACATGGAACAACTCAAGTCAAGGCTGGACAAGGCGAACCTCAAGAAGCTGGACGCGCGCGTGCACGAACTCTACGGCTCCTTGACGATCGCAAGAGTCGTTCCACTCAGCGATACGGAAGCCAAGCCAAAGACCAATCCACAGGAATTGGTGCGGAATCAACACTGAGTCTTTAAGGGGCGGCGATCCCGCGGTGCGAGAAAACCAATTGGTCATGACGTAGCGATCCGCTCCAGGGGATCGTCGGGCCGGAGTGTACCTTGTGCGGACATCGGGCCGTCATCAGCCGCCGTTCGCCTGCTGCAGACGGCTCGACAAGATCTCGTACACGGGCTTGTTGTCGGCGAACACACGCCATTCCATCACTTTTCCGTCACGAACCACCGCCTTCCAAGCTGCGGGCGTTTGCCACGACGTGCCGTCAATGGTTCCCCCCGCCTCCCCCACTGCTAACACCACGTCACCTTCGGCGATCACCGAGTCTGTGTGAATCCAGTAGTCAGGACACATCGTGAAGTAGCTGCGCCATCCCGCCTCCATGGATGTCGCGCCTTGCATCCGATTCCCCAGTGAATCTACGAAAACATGATCGGCTGTCATTAGCGTGGTTAGGACTTTTGCGTCGTGATTGTTGATAGCGTCTACGAATTGCAAGAGAATCCTGGCAGAATCCATGTGGTCACTTGATCCGACATTCTCGATTGTTTTGCGGCGGAGCTACTACAGACATCCGCTGCCGGCCCTAAATGTTACGGTGCGGTGACTGCCTCGGCCTGCGCGTACAGTTCGTCGATCTGGCGCCGGTAGCGGTCTTCGACCACCCGCCGCCGCAGCTTGAGCGTCGGGGTGAGAACGCCGTTATCGGAGGAGAATTCCTCCGCGACCAGCAGCACACGTTTTAGTTTCTCAAAGCGAGCCAGGTTCTGATTGATTCCTTCGACGATTCCTTCGTAGAGGTTTTGGACCTTCGGGTTGGCAATCAGCTCGGTGCGCGAGGAAAACGGAATCTCGTTCGTGCGCGCCCAATCTTCCAGCAGAGCAAAATTCGGCGAGATGATGACCGCGGGAAACTTGCGTTTTTCGCCGAGAATGGCGGCGACTCCCACCAGCGCATGCAACTTGAGCGAATTTTCGATGGGCTGCGGAGCAATGAATTTTCCGCCCGAGGTCTTGATCAAATCTTTCTTTCGGTCGGTGACCGACAAATATCCATCGGCGTCGATGTTGCCAATGTCGCCAGTCTTGAACCAGCCGTCGACCAAGGCCGCCTTAGTTTCCTCCGGGCGATTCCAGTAACCTTTGAAGACCGACGGTCCGCGCACCAGAATCTCGCCGTCTGCGGCGATGCGAACCTCCAGATTCGGCAGAATCTTGCCCACGGTCCCAATGCGATGATTGACCGGCGTGTTGACCGCGATGACGGGCGAGGTTTCGGTGAGCCCGTAGCCTTCGTGAATGCGAATGCCGACGGTTGCATACCACTCGGCAATCTCGCGGCCCAGCGGCGCACCACCCGAAATAAAGGTTCCGACCCGCCCGCCCAGGCCTTCGCGAATCTTGGAGAACACGAGCTTGTTGGCCAGTTTCCAGCTGCGCGACGTCGGAGTTTGTCCCGCGAGGATCTCGGGCTTGTGGCTTCGTCCCACGGAAAGGGCCCAGTTGAAAATGTTACGTTTGGGGAACGCTTTCGTTTTTTGCTCTGCCTGCGCGTAGATTTTCTCGTAGACACGTGGCACGGCCACGAAGACGGTTGGCCGTACCTCCAGCAGGCTTGCCGGCAACCGATCCATGAATGGGCAATAGGCCAACGTCACGCCGTGGTAGAGCATGGCGAAATCCACGTGTCGGGCCGTGATGTGGCAGAGCGGCAGGAAGGAGATGCTGACCAGGCCGGGCTGCATCTTGAACCCAAGCAGCGAGCACTGGATGTTGGAAGCGATGTTCCCGTGGGTCAGCATCGCCCCTTTGGACGTGCCGGTCGTGCCCGAGGTGTAGACAATCGTCGCCAAGTCGTCCGGATCGATGGAGCGGGCCCGCTTTTCGATTTCTGGACCCAAGTCAGCGGGACCCTGCAGGGTGATTTGATTCATGGTCGCGCACTTGCTGGCGTAGGGGGCGACATCGCCAGTAAGCTCCACTTCATCCATGACGACGATTCTGTCGATCTGAGTCTGCGGAAGAATGGACAGGATCTTTTGCAGTTGCTGCCCCGATGAAACAAAAATGGCGCGACAGCCGGAGTCGTTCAGCATGAAAGCGCTTTGCTCCGCCGTGAGGGTCGTGTAGAGCGGGACAGTCGCGGCCCCGAGCAACAGGCTGGCCATGTCGGCCACCGGCCACTCCGGGCGGTTCTCGCTGAGAATTGCGATGCGGTCGCCAGGGCCAAAGCCCCAGGCGCGCAAAGTGCGGGCGGTGCGCGCCACACGTTGGCCAAACTCGCGCGAAGTGATGGGTAGCCACTTGCCCGAATCGCGGTACAACATCATGCGGTCGAGATTGCGTTCGACCGCTGCGAAGAAGATGTCGTTCAGTGTGGCGATGCTCATCGCGACCTCTGGGAGCAGGATCGTGGAGCCCACGGCTTGGAATCCATCCAACTGACTTAGAACAGAACTGTACTGTTTTGCAAGTAGCTTCGGCAATGCGTACGATCACACTACTGGGGTCCCCCGGTTGCCGGAAGGCGCCGGAGGGATGCGCTGGGGATCACTCTAACAGGGAGGTTTTCCAATGCAAATAAGACGCTCTGGGGTTCTGGCGGCGGGGTTGCTGGCTCTAAGTATGTCGGCCGCATCTCCGTTGTTCGCGCAGAGTGAAAAGGCCGCACCGGGCATGCCCAAGGTGGGCGACGTGGCGCCGGATTTCACTCTGAAATATTTCGATGGCAACGAGCGGAAAGACGTGAAGTTGAGCGACTACCGCGGCAAGAAGAATGTCGTCCTGGCGTTTTTTGTGTTCGCGTTTACCGGGGGTTGAACGCAGCAAATGAAAAACTTCCAGCAGAACTTGAAAACGCTGGAAGCGGCCGACACCCAGGTCCTGGGTGTGAGCATGGATAGCTGGTTCTCGAACAAAGCCTTCGCCGACCAAATTGGAGTGACCTTTCCCTTGCTGAGCGATTGGGGCGGCAAGATGACCCGCGAGTACGGAATCTACAAAGACGAATATCAGGCGCCACGCCGCGTGAACTTCCTGATCGGAAAAGATGGCAAGATCATGGAAGAGCAGGTGGACAAGGACGCTATCGATCCCACAAAGATCGTGGATGTCTGCCAGCGTCCGAAGTTGAAAAACTGACCGCGCCAGCCCGCACAATCGCCGCCGTGGAGACGTAGCTTTGCTACGTCTCTGCTGGCGGCCTTTTCACACGATGGTGTGAGAGACGTCGCAAGCAACGGCGCTACCACGCAAGTTCCATTCCGCCAAGCACTTCGGTGTCCCAGGAAACTAAAGCGTCTCTATCGTGTTTACACTGGATGTGAGTAAGATCAGAGTAATGCGGAGTTCTATTCCGTCGGGGCGATGAGATGAAAACACGACAGTCGTACATCTGGATGTTGCTTCTGGCGAGCTTGGCGCTCGTCCTGCAATTCTCGACCATAGCAAAAGCACAGGATGACGGGCAGTATCCGGACCAGGATCAGAATCAAGATCAGAGTCAAGATCAGAGTCAAGATCCTCCGGGCCGTGTGGCACGGCTCGACTACTCCCACGGTTCGGTTTCGTTTCGACCGGCTGGGGAAGACGACTGGGTCACGGCCGTGCCCAACCGGCCAATCGTGACCGGCGATGACCTCTGGGCCGACGAAGACTCGCGCGCAGAAGTTCACGTGGGATCGGCAGCACTTCGCATGGGCTCGAAGACGGGAATCACGTTGCTTGCGCTCGACGACCGCACTACGCAGATCCGCTTAGCGCAGGGATCGCTGATTGTGCGCGTGCGTCACGTCGATGACGATGACACCTACGAGATCGATACGCCGAACATCGCGTTCACTCTGCTGCAGCCCGGCGAGTACCGCGTGGATGTCAGCGAGGACGGCAGCCAGACCATTACGACCGTTTGGCACGGACGCGGTCGCGTCACCGGTGGCGGTTTTTCCTATACCGTCCTCGCTAATCAGACGGCGACGTTTGCCGGCGACGAGCAGCATCTGGATTACGACCTCGGCCAGATTCCCGACCGGGATGATCTCGACAGCTGGGCCTTTGAACGCGACGATCGCGAAGACCACGCCGATTCCGCGAACTATGTCTCGCGCGAAATGACGGGCTATGAAGACCTCGACGAGTACGGCGACTGGAGTTACGTGGCCGGCTACGGTCCCTGCTGGCGGCCACGCGCCGTTGTTGTCGGATGGGCTCCCTATCGCTTCGGTCACTGGGTCTATGTCGGCCGTTGGGGCTGGACCTGGGTCGAAGACGAGCCTTGGGGATTTGCGCCCTTCCACTACGGGCGCTGGGCCAACGTGAACGGCGGATGGTTCTGGGTGCCGGGACCGGTGGTCGTGCATCCGGTGTGGGCGCCAGCATTGGTAGCGTTTGTGGGCGGCGGCCCGGGCTTCCACTTCTCCGCTGGCGTGGGTGTGGGATGGTTCCCGCTGGCTCCGGGAGAAGTCTACATGCCGGGCTACCGCGTAAGCCGTGCATACGTGAACAATGTGAACATTACCAACACGACGGTGAATGTCTCCAAGGTCACGAACGTCTACAACACGGTTATCATCAACCGCACCACCGTCAACAACATCACTTACGTGAACCAGCGGGTGAACAACGGCGTGACGGTGGTTTCGCACGACACCTTTGTGAACGCGCGTCCGGTGGCGGGAAACATCATGCGGGTTGAACCGCGGGAGATCGCGGCCGCACCGATATCGCACATGGTACGGGAGGAACCGATCCGAGCCAGCGTGATTGGATCTGGCCGACCGACGCCCGTCAGACCTCCGGTGGCCATCATCAGCCGTCCGGTGGTTGCAGTCAGGACGCCACCACCACCACCGCGTCCGATCGAGCAGCGACAGGCGCAGGCTGGCGGACATCTCAACGAGCAGGTACTGGTTCGTCCAGTCGGACCTGCGCAGCCGGCACCGGTCAATCAGGGCGGGCGCCCACAGACGCCGCAGGAGGGCTTCAAACCGTTTGGTCAGCCGAACGGTGGGAATCCGCAGGTCAGGCCGATTCCGCAGGCGCAACCGCGAGTCTACGAGCAGCAGGGAACTGCACAGCCGGAGAACCGCAATGTGCAGGTACCGGAAAATCGGAACGCGCAGCAGCCCGCGAACGGCAATCAGCGAACGTTCCGTCCGCCGCAGCAGCAGGACGTAAGGCCCGCCGTTCAGGAAACGCATCCGCTGGTCCGGCAGGCGCCTCCGGTGCAGGAGCGCAACCAGCAGCAGGAGCAGCAGCAGGAAGAGAAGTTCAACAAATGGCAGCAGCAGAGGCCGGCTACTCCGCCACCAGCGGCGAGGCCAGCTGCAGCCCCGGCCCCGCGGTCGGAGCCGGCGAAGCAGGACAAACCCAAGAAGTAGAGTTGACTCTAACTTCTTTCTCGCGGTGTGATAGGGTTCGCATGAGATGCGCTTGCGAACAGGACAATCAATAACGGCAACGCCGGGAGGGGCGCGACCTCTCCCGGCGTAGTCTTTTTGTGGGAGAGCGTTTTTCAAGGCGAAGCGTTCTTGTGGCGAAGCGATGACCGAAGCAAAGCGTCCCACCATCAATTGGATGGACATCCTCTGGCTGATGTTTCTGGCCGGACTGGCTTTGCTGCCGCCGGTCCAGGAACCCCACAAGCAGATCATCCTGCTTGCCTTTGGCGTGATCCAGTTGGGCGAGGGCTGGATCGTTGCGCGCGTGCCAACCCGCGGCCCGGCGTATCTTGTTCTACTGAAGATTGGCCTGGCCACGCTGTTGGTCGATCACACCGGCGAACTGGGCATCAATAGCAGCTACTATCCCATCTACTACCTGCCCGTGGTGACTGCGGCGGAATATTTTGGTTCCTGGGCCACGTTGCTGTGGACGTCGTTAGCCTCGGCTGCGTACTGCTCGTATCTCTATCAAGCGCTGCAGGAATATGAGATCACTACGGAAAGCTATGGTCTGCTCGCCATCCGCATTCTCTTCTTTTTTCTGGCTGCCATGGTCGTCAATCGCTATGTGGTGGAGAGTCGACGTCAGACCAAGCGTTATCAGGAAGTGGCAGAGACCCTCGTCGAAACCAACCGTCGCCTGGAGCAGGCTCAGGCCGAAGCCCGCCGATCCGAACGTCTAGCCGCTCTCGGCCAGATGTCAGCCGGACTTGCGCACGAGATCCGCAATCCCCTGGGCGTGATCAAGGGCTCGGCAGAAATGCTGACGCAGAAACTAGGCGGAACCAACCCGCTGGCGAGCGAACTGGCTGGCTATATTTCCAGCGAGACCAATCGCCTCAGCGCGCTGGTTTCGCGCTTTCTTGACTTCGCGCGCCCGCTGCATGCCGACCTGACGCCGCAGGACGTCACTGCTGTACTCGATCGCGCCCTCGCCGATGTCGCGAAGTTATTGAAGGACCAGCCAGTGCGAGTGGAGAAAGACTACGAGGCCAATCTGCCGCCCGTGCCGTTGGACGAGAGCCTGTGCGAGCAGGCATTCGTCAACATCGTGCAGAATGCCTACGATGCCATGGGAACCAGCGGTGGCCTGCTGCGCGTGAAGGTTGGGAAATTGCGGGCGGCCGTGGGTGCCGGCCCCAGCACGACCGGAGTGGAAGTGCGAATCGAAGACACCGGGCCCGGCATTCCCGCTGAGCTACGCGAGCAGATCTTCAATCCGTTCGTGACGACGAAGAAGACGGGAGTGGGCTTGGGGTTATCGATTGTCTCGAGGATCATGGATGGACATCACGCGTCCATCCGCATTGAAGCCGCAGGTGCGCCCGCCAGCGGCGTAGCAACTGGTGCTGCCTTTGTGATGTTGTTTCCCGCCGCCAGTGAAAAGACTGCCGCGGGCGAGCCTGCTCATCTGGTGAGCTCGTGAGAGTCGAGCTCGTGAGAGCCAAGCTTGTGGGACCCAGGGAAGTGAGAAAGACGCGATGCCGGCCATTCTGATTGTCGAGGACGAGGCCAAGATGCGCCGCCTGCTTGAGTTGAATCTCAGCGAGGACGGATTCACCACGTTCTCCGCCGGTGACGCCGAGACCGGCGCGAAGTTGCTGCGCGAGAATTCCATTGATCTCGTGCTGACCGACCTCAAACTCCCCGGCATGAACGGCCTGGAGTTTCTGCAAACCATCAAGCGCCAGAACGCGGCCTTGCCCGTCGTCGTGATGACCGCGTTCGGCAGCGTCGAAACTGCGGTCGAGGCCATGAAAGCCGGGGCCAGCGACTATGTCCTCAAACCGTTTTCGCTGACCGAGATGCGGATGGTCATCCACAAGGAGCTGGACGTCCGCAACTTGCGCGAAGAGAACCGGTCTTTACGGGAGGCATTGGGGAAACGCTACGCGCATCCCAACGTGGTGGCTCGCAGCCCGAAGATGCAGGAGGTGCTGGCCACCGTCGAGCGCGTTGCCCCTACGAACTCCACGGTACTGCTGGGCGGGGAAAGCGGTGTGGGCAAAGACTTGATCGCCCGCGCGATTCATGAAAAATCCCGCCGCGCCTCAGGCCCGTTTCTCAAGATCAACAGCACCGCCATCCCTGAGAATCTGCTGGAAAGCGAATTGTTCGGTTTTGAAAAAGGAGCGTTCACCGGCGCCGTCGCCAGCAAGCCCGGCAAGTTCGAACTCGCCGACAAGGGAACGCTGTTCCTCGACGAGATCGGCGATGTTCCCCCGGCGACGCAGGTGAAATTGTTGCGCGTCCTGCAGGAGCGCGAGTTCGAGCGCCTCGGCGGCACGCGCACAGTGAAAGTGGATGTGCGGCTCATTGCCGCCACCAACAAGGATCTGCGCGAGGCCCTCGAACAAGGTACATTTCGGGAAGATCTCTACTATCGGCTGAATGTCGTGCCCATCGACATCGCGCCGTTGCGTGAGCGCAAGGAAGACATTCCGGACCTGGTGAATCTGTTCATCTCGCGTTTCACCGGAGAGTCCCGCAAGCCCGTCGAAGGCATCACGAGCGACGCGATGCAGATTCTGGTGAACTATCACTGGCCGGGGAATGTTCGCGAATTACAGAACATCGTCGAGCGGGCATGCGCACTTGCCAAGGGAATTGTGCTCGAACCCGCCGACATTCATTTAGATCTGCGTCCCGCGAAGGCTGCCAACGGATCATCCGGATTCCTACCCGACGGTATGACCCTGGAGCAGTGGGAAGATGAAATGGTGCAGGAAGCCCTGCGACGCGCGAATGGCAACAAGAGCCAGGCCGCGCGTCTGCTCGGGCTCTCTCGCAATGCCCTGCGCTACCGCCTCTCGAAGATTGGCATCGCCGATGAAGGGGAGAAAGAGCCATAGCCGCGATTCTTCTGAGTGTTCGAGAACGGACACCGGTTTCTGCTCGCGGACAACTCTTGGCCGATCCCAACCATTTTTGTCCCGTCTTTTGAATGGCTTGCAGAGTCTGCACGACGGCAGGAGAGTTGCACTCGACAATCTATTTAATTGACCCCCGCGATTGGAGGCAAAGAGCGATGAACCGCCTACCCCAGGATTTTCGCTACGCCTACCGCATGTTGCGCAGCAAGCCCGGCTTCACAATTCTGGCGGTGCTCACGCTGGCACTCGGCATTGGCGCCAGTACGGCAATCTTCAGCGTTGTAGACGCGGTTATATTGCGTCCCCTGCCATACAGCGCGCCCGACCGCCTGGTGATGGTCAAAGAGTGGATTCCCAAGGCGGTTCCCGACCCGATTCCTGTCTGCGCTCCGGACGTGCTTCAGTTCCAGCGTGAGAATCAAGTGTTCGAATCGCTGGCCGCCTTCCGTAGCGGCCAGTTTGACTTGTCGGGGGGAACCGAACCGCAGCGCGTCAACGTCGATCGCGTGAATGCGAACCTGTTCTCGCTTCTCGGCGTACAACCGAAACTGGGGCGAGCCTTCACGGCAGATGAGGATCACCCTGGCCACCTCGTGGCCATCCTGAGCAATGGACTCTGGCAGCGCCAATTTGGCGCCGATCCCAACATCATGGGCCACACAGTGACTCTCAATCGGCAGCCGTACACGGTGATCGGTGTGATGCCACAAACCTTCGCATTTCCCCTCCATGGAATGGAGCAAGGCAACGCTTCGGACGTCTTCATCCCGATGGCCTTCACCCCCGAAGAAATCGGGAATGTGGGAGACGAGTTTAACTACACCGTGCTCGGCCGGCTGAAATCCGGCGTGACCCTGGCGCAAGCCAATGCGGATCTGCAAGCCATCGCCCACCGCATCCTGGAGACTTATCCTGCGCAGTTTCGCGCGGATATCACTCTCAGTGCGGTTGCCATGCCGCTCGCCGACAAAGTGGTTGGCCAGGCAAGACCCCTGCTCCTTCTACTATTCGGAGCCGTCGCTTTCGTTCTTCTCATCAGTTGCATCAACGTCACCAATCTGCTCTTGACCCGCGCCACCGATCGGCAAAAGGAAATCGCGGTCCGTCTTGCCCTGGGCGCGAGTCGAGCGCGAATCCTCTATCAATTGGTTGTGGAAAGCATGTTGTTGACCCTGACCGGGGCTGGGTTGGGCCTCTTTTTCGCGAACTTAATTACGGGTGCCTTGCTGGCGTTGATGCCGGTAGAGATTCCCCGGGTCCATGCGATCGACCTGAATCCCGCGGTGCTCGGTTTCGCGGTGGGATTGGCTCTGCTGACCGGCTTGTTGTTCGGCATTTTGCCCGCACTGGCTGCTTCGCGCACCAACGTCAACACCACTCTCAAGGAAGGCGGGCGGAGCGGCATGCAGGGCCGGGAACATAATCGCGTCAGGGCCACGCTGGTGGTGGCGGAAGTGGCGCTGGCGATGGTCCTGCTGGTCGGGGCTGGATTGCTCCTGCGCAGCTTCCAGCGCGTGCTTGAGACCAACCCCGGATTCCAGCCCGAACACGTGCTGACTGCATCTCTGAGTCTGCCGGAGTCACAGTACAAGGACGATACACAAATCCGAAACTTCTACCAGCGCTTGATGGAGCGCTTGCAGCAACTGCCCGGCGTGCAGATGGCCGGCGGATCGACCGACCTCCCGCTCAAGGCTGGCTGGAACCATATCTTCACGCCGGAAGGCTATCGACCTCCGCCCGGTGCGAACCTCAACTTTTGTTACCACTCCGTGATCCTCGGCCCGTATCTTCAGACCATGGGAGTGCCTCTGCTGCGCGGGCGCTACTTCACGGAGCAGGACAATGGTTCAACGCCAGTGCTCATCGTGAGCGAATCGCTTGCCAAACGCTTCTGGCCAAACGGGGACGCACTCGGCAAGCGCCTGAAGTGGGGCCCGGCGGAGTCCAAGGATACTTGGCGCACGATCGTGGGAGTCGTGAGTGAGGTGAAACAGGGCGCACTCGAAGTCGAGACAATCCCGCACACCTATGAACCCTTCTTGCAGCGCACAGGTAGCTCCCTCAATGTGGCGATCCGGGCATCGGGTGAGCCGTCCAGCCTGGCGTCCGCACTGCGGTCCACCGTTTGGGCCGTTGACCCACAGCTCGCCGTCGCACAGCTTCAAACCATGGATGAGGTGATCAGCGAGTCCACCACCCCTCGCCGCTTCAACCTGTTTCTGCTTGCCGGCTTTGCTTCTCTGGCCCTCATCCTGTCAGCCGTCGGCATTTACGGAGTGATCGCCTATTCTGTGGTTCGGCGTATCCACGAAATAGGAATCCGAATGGCGTTAGGCGCGCAACGGAGGGATGTGATGCGCTTGGTCGTTGGTCAAGGCTTGCTGCTTCTCGGGATTGGGATCGTTGTCGGCATTCTCGGAGCGCTCGCGTTAACGCGTTGGTTAGCAAGTTTTCTCTACGGCATACGACCCACGGATCCGGCTACGTTTGGCTGTGTGATCGTGATCCTGGCCGGGGTCGCGTTTGTCGCGAGCTACATCCCAGCTCGGCGGGCGACGACGGTGGACCCTATGATGGCTCTGCGCGACGAATGAGCGTTTGATCCGAGGCGTCATCCGCTTGATCGAAACCGCGTTGTTGTCTCGGAAACGAGCCGGGGCGCAAGTGGCTGAAAACCACCACCCTTGGTTGGGTTCGGCCAAGTCCTTCCGAAATCGATGTTGCCGCCTGTGAATCGGTGTCGTTTTCCGCTGAAAACAAACGAGTTACAGGATGCCTCGGGTGTCCCGATTTGGCATGGCAGTTGCCACTCCTTCTGACAGAGAGATTCCTGAACGTACGGGTTTACACAGGCAGGTGCGGTTGGGAGAGGTGGGTTATGAAGAGCAGATTCATAGCAAGTTTGGCAGTCTTAACTCTGGCGATGTCGGGCGTGTTTACGGTCAGCGCTCTGGCGCAGACCACGGAAGAAGGTCCGGGGCCGTCGGAGCAGCCCAGCGCTCCCATGGAGATCGGCCAAAATCAGGTTGGACCGCAGGCCCAGTCTCAGGCTCAGCCCACCGAGGCTCAGCCCGGTGGACCGTCGGGTGAGGCTCCGGCGAAAACCGATCAGGGCGTGGCGCGCATCAGCCTGATTCACGGCGACGTGTCCAGCCAGCGCGGCGACTCGGGCGACTGGTCGGCAGTTGTATTGAATCAGCCGGTGATGACTGGCGATAAAGTTTCGACCGGCGACAATGCGCGCACCGAGCTGCAACTCGACTTTGCCAACATTCTTCGCCTGGGCGCGAACTCCAAGGCCAACCTCGCGAACCTGACCCAGAAAGATATTCAGATTCAGTTGAGCCAGGGCATCGCGAACTACACGGTTTCCAAAGACAGCGAGGCTGAACCCGAGATCGACACCCCGAATGTGTCGGTGCATCCCGCGCATCATGATGGGGTATTCCGCGTTGAGGTGCGTCCTGATGGCGACACGCTCGTGATTGTGCGCCAGGGCGAAGCGCAGATTGCCACGCCGCAGGGTAGCGCTGAAGTCCGCGCCGGAGAAATGGCGACGGTGCGGGGCAACGCTGATTCCGCGCAGTACAAGATTTCTTCGGCTCCAGATCGCGACGATTGGGACCGGTGGAACAGCGACCGGGATCACATGATCCGCAACGCGCAATCGTGGCATCACACGAACAAGTACTACACGGGCGCGCAAGACCTGGATGCCTATGGTCGTTGGGAACACGCTTCCGACTACGGCGATGTGTGGGTTCCGAACGAGCCCGATGGTTGGGTTCCGTATCGCGAGGGCAATTGGGTGTATGAGCCTTACTATGGCTGGACGTGGGTTGGCTACGAGCCCTGGGGCTGGGCGCCATATCACTACGGTCGTTGGTTCTGGTATGGAAGTTCGTGGGCGTGGTGGCCTGGTCCGTTGTATGGCGGCGGATTCTACCGTCCCTTCTGGGCACCGGCGTACGTCTCGTTCTGGGGATGGGGTGGCGGGTTTGGCTTCGGATTTGGCTGGGGAGGTTGGGGCGGCTTCGGCTGGCTTCCGATCGGGCCGTGCGACTGGTTCCATCCGTGGTGGGGTGGATACCGCGGGCGGTTCGGGGTGGTCGGCTTCCGTGGCGGGTTCGATCGCTTCGGTGGCTTCAGGCCGCTGCATGGGGGAAACCGGTTCTCGAATATCGCGAATATTCATAACACCCACATTGGCGGGGCTTTATCGACGGTAAATGCGGGTCACTTCGGTGCCGGCCGGGTGACGGGGATGGCCGCAAACCGCCAGCAGTTGAACGGAGCGCGCATGATGGCGGGCAATTTGCCCGTGGTTCCTTCGCGCGCGAGCTTGTCGGCTAGCGGCCGCGCGGCCGCGCCGTCCACGGTGCGCAACGGCGGTTCGGAGCGCTTCTTTGGCTCGGTCCACAATAACTTGGCGCGTCCTGCGTCCTTCCAGCAGCAGACCTCGAGTCTGCGGCAGACCATGCAGCAGAATCACGTCGGTGCGGTTCCGGCTGGCGGACGTTCGGGTGCTGGTGAGTCCACCGGGTTCCGCGGCACGAATGTGACCGGTACGATGCAGCGGCCGAGCGCCGGCACGGTCTCGAACCGGGAGATGAACAACGCCGGGAACAGAAGCGTGGGCAATCAGCCGTCGTCAACTCAGAATGGAAACCGTGGCGAAGCCCGTCCGTTTATCCCGCCGAGCAGCAGCACTCGTTCTTCGGGTCCCGTCAACACGGAACGGAGCAACATGGGCTCCACAAACCTGGGCTCCAGAAATATGGGTTCGACGAACATGGAGCCACAGCGCGGCACGACTCAATCTGGTTCGTCTGCCAGCCGTGATGGATTCCGGCCCTTCACGCCGCCGTCCCACAACGATCTGTCGCGTGGCGCATCGAACCAATCGTCGGCGCGCGGCAGCAGTGGCACCTACTGGAACCGGACGGCACCGAGTTCAATGGAGCCGCGCGGCAACGGTTCGTACTCGGGCGGCTACGGGCGCGGATCATCGTCCCGTCCGCAGCTGGACATGCGGCAGCCGATCGTGCGCTCTCCGGGTTATGGCGGATACGGTGGCTATCGTGGCGCGCCGAACTACGGCGGATCTCGTAGCGTTCCGAGCTACGGCGGTTCGCACGGAGCGCCGAGTGGTGGCGGGCACGTGAGTGCACCGAGCGGTGGCGGTCACTCCTCCGGCGGTGGCGGCGGACATTCCTCCGGTGGCGGTGGTGGACACTCCAGCGGGGGCGGCCATTCCAGCGGTGGCCATCGCTAAGAACGGGAGACATTGCGACGTCTCTACGGACAAGTTGATGTAAACGAAGTGAAGACAGAGGCGAGAAGGGCGTGCTTAACCGGCACGCTCTTTCTTTTTTAGGAGAGTTTCAAGTTTCAGGTTTCGAGTTTCCAGTGCTTCAGCAGTCTGTGACAGTTCTGCACTTAGGCTGCTCGCTTTGAAACCCCTGAAACTTGAAACTCTGAAACTTGAAACTCGAAACCCTTACGGCTGTGCATACGCAGGACTGTCAGGTTCGGGGCGGTCATAATCGCGGCCGTACTTGTTCTTATGGGTGAGGGTGACGTCGGTCTCCGTCAGGGTGAAAGTTCCGAGGGAACTGTCTCCGGGAGCTACGGTAATCTCGCGATTCAGGGCGCGGAGAGCGTCGGGCGCGACCGAGGAGTGAAAGACCTGTACCGCGTAGCGTCCGGGTGGAACATCTGGAATGCTGATTTCCCCTCGCGCATCGGAAATGGCGTAGTAAGGAGTGGCCAAGGCGATGACAACGGCGCTCATCTGCGCGTGAATATTGCAGAAGATGAAGGAGATGCCGGGTTTGTCGAACTGAACGAAGCGAGTGGTTCCACTTTCGTAGAGTCCGAGATCGAAGCGCTTGCCTTCGAACAGCGAAAACACATTGTGGAAGAAGGGATCGTGATTGGGGAATTCCACTTTGCCGCCGACCGGGATCACCAGAAGGGAAGGCTGAAAACTCTTATTCTTCTGCACCAGCTGCGGAATTTTTGAATCATTTTGCCGAAGTGGTTCGGCGGTCACACCCAACGGAGTCAGCCAGACGACGGCCTTCGACGCATCCTTTAGACGGCGACCGTTTCTGGTCAACTCGACGCGCGCCTTGAGCGTCTCCTGGGCTGAGGCACAGACTGCTCCTGCCAGCACAAGGCCCGTCAACACAAGGCAAAGTGCCAACCGGCAGGGGATGTGGTGCGACCTCAAAACAGGATACCTATCGCCAGATTGACTTGATTGGTCATGCTGCTGTCGCTATAGACGGGGAAGCTGCGCAACCGTCTGAATTCAGCCGAGAATAACAGGTCCGATCGTGGGCGGTAAACGACGTTTCCAAGCATGCCGCGGTTCCGGCCCAGGATCGTGCTGAAGTTGTTCTGATCTGTCGCAAAACCGCGGATGTCACTGGCAAACGCGTTGTCTTCCGCAAAAACTCCATTGACTTCGACTTTCGGTGTGATCTGGAGGGCCAGTTGGCTCCACCCTCCTGCGGAGTCGAGACCATGGATGGGAGTTGATCCAGAGAAAGGTGAACCGCCATACAAAACCGGCCGTTCGATGCCGGCTCCGAACGTGCCGATCCCACGTCCCCGGTAGAATTCACCCGATAGCGTCAAACGGCGAAGGATGGGGATTTGCCAGTCCGTCATGCCGGCCCAGGCGTCGACGTAGCGGTCCCATCCCCAGTTCTGGCGGCCGTAATAGCCTGCGGCACCGAAGCTGAGGGGATGTCCGAACACCGAACGCGACCAAGATGTGCGAACGCCGTAGGCGGGCTGGCCCGATTGCTCTCCGGACTGCGGGGTGCGGTAGTAGGGGTCGAACGGAGGTTGCCAGTTGAGGTTGTCAAGGATTCCAGCTTGCACTGTGACCGATTGCTGATCGGAGAGTTCAAAGCGGCGCTCAACCCGGATCTGCGGCGTCCAGCTCCACAGATTCCCGGCGGCGGCAAACGCGGGTGTGGCCAGGGACGCGAACGAAGTAGGGGACAGCGGCGAGAGGAAAAGGGAGTCCTGGCCCGCGATCACGGAGGTGTGGCCCCAGTCGAATCGCAGGCTGGCGGTCTGAACTCGGGCGATCCCAAAATTGACGCCATCGCCGACCGAGGGGAAACCTCCGGCAAAATCAAGTTGAATGTTGGCCGACGTTCTCGCCCCTGCGACGTTTGGGCCGAAGATCTCCAGCCCGATTTCCGACTGCCGCAGGGTGGCGCCGAAGCTGGTTTGGGGCGCGCCCGGAGCGCCTGGTTGTGCGAAGTCGGGAAAGTCGAGATTGTTGGAGATTCCAACGTTGCGGAAGGCGTTCATCAGGACAATACCGTGGAGCCGGGCGCGGTATTTGGAGGCGGTCTCAACTTTGGTTTGATAATGCTCGTCAATTTTAGAGCCGAGCAGCGAAGTGGACTCCTCGAGCTTCTGAATCCGATCTTCGAGGGGCGCGGTGCTCCGTTGGCTTGATGTGTTGGCGGCACCTGATGCAGCGTTCGCTCCGTGATCCGGTGGAGCGGACTCGGCCACTGCCGCTCCAGCTGTAGTTCCACCGGGTTCCCCAGGACGCTCCAGCAATGCTCGGGTCGCCTGCAGATCCTGGCGCAGCCTCTGCATTTCGGCGCGGGACTGTGTGTTCTCGGTGCGCATCTCCTCCATGAGAATCCGAAGCTGGCGAACCTGCTCTTGCAGGTCACGCACAGCGTTTGCGGTCTCGCTGGGCGCGGAGGTAGCCGCGACTGGAAGCGCTTCCTGCGCCCGGACGTACGTACTGAACGAGACGAAAGCGGCAACCGCCAATGCGGCCCCGTGAACTGCATAAGTCCTAAGGCTGTTCACACCGTCCTCCTGCACGACACCCGGGGTAGGTACGAGACGAAGAGATGGGCCAGCGCCCTACATATCCGGGTGTGAAATCGAATGATCGCTGGAATCATGCTGCGGAGCGGGCACGAGAGATGGGACGTCTGTGTGGATCTCGCTTGCGCCGTGGAAAGTTTCCAGCGGGCGACCAGGCAGCACGATCTTGAAGACCGTTCCGCCCTCTCCTGTGCTTTCGACAGAAATCTCGCCACCATGATCTTGAACGATTTTCTGGACAACCGCCAGTCCTAGCCCGGTGCCGTTCTCCTTGCCAAAGCTGACGAAGGGATGAAACAGGCGGTCGCGAATGGATTCTGCGATGCCGGGGCCATTGTCGGCGACCGAGATTGTGATCGAACCTGCAAGTTCGGCGGCAGTGACTTCCACCTTGCCTCGGACGGCGGGCGCGGCCTCGCACGCGTTCAAGAGCAGGTTGTACAAGGCGCGCTCCAGCTTGCGCGAATCGAACCATCCGTGGACGGGGCCGGCGCAGAGCACATCGATCGAGCGGGCATGATGCCGGGGATGCAAACGGACTGCCTGAACTGCGCGCTGGATGGTTTCCGAGACGCTGCCGAAGGTGGGGCTCAACGATTCGCGTGTACGCGCGAATTCGAGCAGGGAATCGATAAGGTCCGTCATCAGATTCACTCCGGTGCGGACCTCTTGGTACAGTTCCTCGCGTTGAGCTGGGGTTAGATCGCTGTCGCAGAGAAATTCGGAGTTGGCGACGATGGCGGCGAGGGAGTGACGCAGATCGTGCGAAATCGAGCTGGCCATGCGTCCGATCGTGGCCAACTGCTCGGACTCGAGCAGATCGCGCTGGCTCTTGAGAAGACTGGTGCGCATGCGGTCGAAGGCTCGAGTCAGTTCGCCTACTTCGTCCCCGCCGCGAGAGTCCAGCGGATGATGGAAGTCTCCGCCTTCCAGGGCGCGTACACCGGCGACCAAATTCCCGAGCGGCCGGGTGAATGTGTGGGAGAGGAAGAAGACCAATCCGCTTCCGACCAGGATCGCAGCCAGGCCCAACAGCAGGAGGTAGCGATTCAGTTGGTCGATGAATTTCGTCGCTTGATCGTAAGAGCCGAGGACGCTTAAACGAACCGGCGTCGTTCGCGAACCAGACAGCAGGAGGGAAGTGGCGAGGAAATGCTCGTTTCCGACCTCGATATCCCGCGGATCGCCCTGCACGGAGCCTGCGATCAGATTCTGAGTGCTTCCGCCTTGTATTTGTGCCGGAGTCAAAGTCGTGGACACCACTTCGTTTCCGTAGGAGAAGGCAACCTGGCCGCCGGCTACCTTGCTGACTCTCGCAGCCAGCCGATCATTGATCTCATAGCCAATCACGAGGAACCCGAGCAGCGTGCCCTCCGTCCTGGAGCCGCGATAGATGGGCTGCACGAAAGCTTGGTAGAGATGATGCTCACCGAACCACCAGTGGCTGGAGTCGCCCTCGTCCTCATCGAGAGACTGCTGAAAGTATTTCTCGGCGGCATCCCGGGTGAAGCCTGGGGTCTTCGTGTGCATGGCGACCACCTTGCCGCTGCGGTCGACCAGCACGAACAGATCGCTGCTGCTGCGGACGTGTTGCCAGACATCCTGCGAAGCGTCTTGAATCGTGACCGGGTCGGTGCTGGTCATGATGGCGCGAGTGAGAGGAATGTCGGCCAGCAGGGCCACGTCGCCGGTCAGCATGGTCTCGCGTTCGTGGCGGAAATCCTGAAACGCGGCGACGGAATTGCGCAGGTTGACGGCAATGCTTTGCCGAACGTTGCCGCGAATACTCCGCTGCACCAGAAGCAGGCTGGTGGTGGTCAGGCCCGTGGTGATCAACAGCATCGAAAGCAGGAATCGAGTGCGCAGGCGCAGACGGGGCAAGAGTGCCCCCGCAGACTCAGTCTGGAGGGATTTAGGCACGGGCTCCGGGGATGAATTCACGCAATTCAGGGAACGAACTTATATCCCATGCCGTGTACCGTGCGAAAGTGTACCGGGCTGGATGGGTCTCTCTCGAGCTTCTGCCGCAGCTTGAGAATGTGGTTGTCCACCGTGCGCGTGGAGGGGTAGTTCTGGTAGCCCCACACTTCGTTCAGCAGTTCGTCGCGGCTAATGACGCGGTCGGCATTTTGCACCAAGAATTGGAAAGTCTTGAATTCCTGGGCGGTCAAAACCACGGGCTTCCCGTCGCGCTTGATTTCCATCTTCTTGAAGTCGGCGGAGATGCCGTCAAAACTGACTATCTGCACATCGGGGGTACGCGCGGTGTGACGAAGAGCGGCCCGGACGCGCGCCAGCAGTTCGCGCGGACTAAAAGGCTTGGTCACGTAATCGTCGGCGCCCAACTCCAGCAGCAAAACTTTGTCGGAGACATCGCTGGCAGCGCTCAACACGACGATCGGCAACGTCGGGGCAATCGCCTTGATCTCTTTGCAAACGTCCCGGCCGGAAACCTTGGGAAGACGCAGGTCGAGAACCACGGCCGCAGGTGCTGCAGACTGGAAACTGTCGAGCGCTGACCGGCCGTCGGCTTGCGTCTCTACCGTGTATCCCTCGGTCTCAAAGAGGCGCCGGAGGGCTTTCTGTACGGCCGGGTCGTCTTCGACGACCAGGATGCGGCCCGCTGGCTTGGCTGAACTGGCTGGATTCACCGCTCTAGCTGTGCTGAATGGGGTGGCAAGGTTGCCCATAAGAACGATCCTAGTCCTCGTGAGGACTTCCGGTCCTACCGAGTAGCCTCACCGGAAGTGGCTCGACCCCTGAAGCTTATAACGGTTTTAGGCCCGATTAGGGCAGAATAGTCTCTTTTGACATTTTTTTTACAATTTCACGACGGTGTCAAGGGAGGGTACGGAAGGGCACTTGCTCGGCCACGAGGGCACCGTACGGGTAGATGACGAGAGCCGATCTGGTAAGGGCGGTTCCAACAGTTTTGTCCAACGGTTCCATCCAGCCAAAGTTCTAGTCAGCCAGACGGATTCCGTACTTGGTCAACTTGTACGCCAACGCGCTACGCGACAGTCCCATGCGGCGAGCGGCCTCTGCTTGCGCTCCGCGAGTGGCACTGAGAGTTCGGACAATCAGTTCCTTTTCGGCGCTCTCGAGAACTCCAGTCAGGTCGAAAGAGTCGGCAAAAGGAATAGAGAGCCCGCTGGCATGGACGCCACCATTCCCGCTCTTGGCTGGACCTTCTTTTTGCTCCAGGGGCAAATCGTCGGCGCCAATCTCCTGATTGTTGGTGAGGATGTAGGAGCGCTCGATCAGATTCTTCAGTTCGCGCAGGTTTCCCGGGAAGCGATAATGGTGAAGTTTTTCCAGAGCGTCGGGAGCGAGTCGCCGACGCGGCATTTTCAGTTCGGTGGCTACCTCGTTGCAGAAAACGTCGCTCAGACCGGCAATGTCGTCGCGGCGATCGCGCAATGGCGGAATGTGGATAGGTACGACGGCCAGGCGGTAGAAGAGATCTTCGCGGAAGAGGCCGTCCTTTACGCGCTGTTCGAGATTGCGGTGAGTCGCCACCAGAACACGGACGTCCACACGCCGCGGACGAGTAGAGCCGACGCGCAATACTTGGCCGTCGGTGAGAACGCGCAGCAGTTTGGCCTGGGCGGCCAACGACATTTCTCCGGCTTCGTCGAGGAACAACGTGCCTTCGTGGGCAGCCTCGAAGAGTCCCTGCCGCTGGCGATCGGCACCGGTAAAAGCTCCTTTTTCGTGACCGAAGAGTTCGCTCTCCAGTAGAGTCTCCGTGAAAGCCGCGCAGTTCACAGCGACGAAGGGTTTAGAGGCTCTAGGACTATTGCGGTGGATGGCGCGTGCGACGAGTTCCTTGCCGGTGCCGGTTTCGCCGGTGATCAACACGGTGGCATTCGTGGGCGCAACCCGCGCAATGCGTTCGCGCACATCGTGCACGGCGGGACTGTCGCCGTAGATTTCAGAAGTTCCTTCCAGGCGGACGACCGCGTCCTTGAGCAGGATATTTTCCCGAAGGAGGCGGGTGCGCTCGCAGGCCCGGCGCACGGTAGCGCGCACAACCTCGGGCTGAAAAGGTTTAGTGAGGAAATCGAAGGCGCCCTGGCGCATGCTCTCGACGGCGAGTTCAATACTGGCCACCGCGGTCAGGAGAATCACCGGCAACGTGGGATCGTTTTCGTGAGCTGAATGGAGGACGGTCAGGCCCTCACCGTCAGGCATCTTCTGATCGGTAATGACGACATCGAAATCGTTGGCGGCTAAACTGCGCTGGGCTTCCTCGACGCCGCCCGCTTCGAATATTTGATGCTGGTCCTGGCGCAGATTGGACGCCAGAATGCGGCGCATGTTCGGTTCGTCGTCGACTAGAAGGATTCGTCCCATCTCTCTTGAGGCCCCCAGTTTTCTATGCCTGCGCCTTGCCGTTGAAGAGCGGAAGGATCAGCGAAAAGCAGACTCGATCAGGCCCGTTGTCGGCGAGAACGAGATCGCCGCCCTGGGCGCGTGCGATGTTGCGGGCGATGGCTAGTCCGAGCCCTGTCCCGCGTGGTTTGGTCGTGAAGAACGGTTCAAAAATCCGGCTGAGCGCAGGCTCAGGAATCGGCAGGCCGGCATTCTCCACGTCAATGCAGATTCTGTGATCTCCGTCGTGGCTGTCGAGGTCGTGGCTGCGGAGATTGATCGTGCCGCCCACAGGAGACGCATCGACGGCATTCAGCAGCAGATTCATCAGCGCTTGCTGCAACTGACCGGCGTCGGCCCTCACCGTATGCCGCTCGCGAACGTCGACCTCGAAGTGGATGCCTTTCTGGCTGGCGTGGGCGCGCGACGCGTCGGCCACGTAGGCGACTGTGTCGGCAACGGAGGTTTCGGCCAGGTTCGGTCGACGAGTGGCGGCATAGTCGAGAAAGTCGGTAGTTAACTGGCTGAGGCGGTGCGCTTCGTCCGAGGCGATCCCGAACATCTCTTCACGTTCCGCGCCGGAGAGTTGCCTGGCCGTCGCGATGGAACTGGCGATCATCGCGACAGGATTCCTAATCTCATGTGCGATCGCGCTCGACAAACGCCCCATGGCCGCCAATTTCTCCTCGCGCAGCAATTGTTCGCGCGCGTGCTCCAGTTCAAGCACGTTGTTGGCCAGACGAATCTCCTTTCGGCGCAAGTCCGAAAGCAGCAGCCACACCAGCACTCCGACGATGGCGAACAGCAGGGAAGTGATGCCCGCTTCGTAGTATTCGCCCACATCTGTTGGGGGATGCTTGGCGTAGAACACCCACACCTGCCAGAACAGAGAAACGTCGACCGCAGTAATGACGCCAACGACCGCGATCAACTCGAAGCGGAAAGCTGCCTCCAGGACTGCTACCACCATCAGCACAAAGTAGGGGGTGTCCTCTTTGTCGGTCAGCACCGCCAGCACCGACGCGAGAGTGACGTTGAGAGCGATCGACGCCCAGGTGAGTGCCGCCAATTCGGTGGGCTTCAAAGGCCGCGAAAGACGCTGCAACCACAGCCATTCCGTAGTTTTGAGGACGATTCCAATGCCGACGGCGGCGATCAACAGCGGAGCCGGTTTTCCCCAGAACGCGGCGAAATATAAATGCAAGGAGAACAGCACCACCAGAATCAGAAGATTCAAAAGGATGAGGATGGATTCCTGGCGGCGGAACGAGGAAAGATCCGACGCCAGCAAACTTCGAGTTGGAAATTGTTTTCTGAGCACGCCCCCCGTACCCTCGGCGCCGAGCAAGGCTTCTGCGCCAATTCAAATATACTCATCCTCCTCGGCAAGAGTGATTGAGGCAAGCCATTTCATGCGTGATCCAAGACGCGTCCTCGCTCCATGGCCAGCCGGAAGAGCGGACGCCTGTACAGAAAACTTTCGGCAACAGTTCAAAAATCTTTACAGATGGTTTTTGGAGAACGGTGCGTCTCGCAGTTCGGTATCGCTTGACGTGGCAAGAGGTTCCGCCACGGCCCCTTGTTTCTTTTGATGCAGAACGAACACCCATCGTCCCTAAAGTCGCCGTGGCTGCCCCGACTGTGGACCAAGTGTTCGTCACTCGGGGTGCACCTCTGGTGACTGGTGCGCCCCCATTCCCGACAGCTAGACTCCGAATCATCACCAGTGGTACGGGACGTGCGGAGTTGATCTCGCGGGGGTGTGGTGCGGGGCAAGACTGAATTGAGGACACAACTTCGAACAACATCAGCGAACACGCACACATGGTGCGTTAGGATCAGCCACGCACGCCTGGTATGCTTTTGCTTGTTTGCGTCGATTTTCGTGGCAGGTCTTCTTTGTACGCCCTCTGCCGCTGCGCAGATTTCCCCGGGGCCGCTGTCGCGGCCGCATCGATCGCTCAACGGATCCACCAATTGTGCCAGTTGCCACAAGTTTGGCGGCCAGGCGGCCCTGAAGTGTCTGGAATGTCACACCGAGATTGCGACCCGCATTTCGACTCGCAGGGGCCTGCACGCCACTTACAACATCCCTGTCGGCTCCAGCCAGGAGTGCGCCCGATGCCACTCGGAGCACAACGGGGAAGATTTCCCGCTGATCAAGTGGGATGTCAAAACTTTCAATCACAAGGAAACCGGCTATCTACTCGAGGGCAAGCACGCGGGCCTGGAGTGCAGCAAGTGCCACAATCCCGCGCACATCTCTCCCCAGGATCGCCCGTACATCAAGGTCAAGGATCTGGGCCGCACTTACCTCGGTCTATCGACCGGTTGCATCGCCTGCCATGAAGATCAACACAAAGGGCGCCTCGGTCTGAATTGCCTGACGTGTCACAATTTCGTGGACTGGAAGGCGATCAACGTCAGCCAATCCGGTCAGTCCCAGTTCGATCACTCAAAGACGCGCTATCCCTTGACCGGCCTGCACGCGCAGGTGCAATGCGCCAAGTGCCACACCAACGGACCGGACGGCAAGCCGCAGTACGCTGGCATTCCGTTCAGTCAGTGCTCCGATTGCCACAAGGATCCGCATCATGGGAGTTTCCCCCAAGGTTGCCAGTCCTGCCACAACACCAGCGGGTGGAAGAAAATCTCGCTGCAGACCGTCAACGAGCGCTTCGACCACTCCAAGACCAAGTTCCCGCTCGAAGGCAAACACACCAGCGTGGATTGTGCCCAGTGCCACGCCAATGGTGACTTCAAGAAGCCGCTCGTCTTTCAGAAGTGCATGGACTGCCACAAGCCCGATCCGCACAATGGCCAGTTCGCGAAGCGAAAGGACGGCGGGGAGTGCGCTTCCTGCCACAACGTCCAGGGATGGAAACCTTCGACGTTCACGGTGAAGGAGCATGCCTCGAGTTCGTATCCGCTGCAGGGTGGGCATGCGCGTCTGGAGTGCGCGCAGTGTCATATCCCGAAGGGAAAAGACACGTTGTTCAAGGTAAAGTTCAAGCTCTGTACCGATTGTCACTCCGACAGGCATGCCGGGCAATTCGTTGCGGCGCCTTACTTCAACGCCTGCGATCACTGCCACAATCTCGAGGGCTACAAGCCGTCCACGTTCGGCTTGGCGAAACACAAAGAGACGCACTTCATACTTACAGGCGGGCACTTGGCGGTGCCTTGTTCCGACTGCCACAAGGAATCGGCCGACTTCCAGCCCAAGCCAGCAGTGATCTACCACTGGCAGAACCTGAACTGCACCAGTTGCCACGCGGACCCGCACAAGGGGCAGTTCAAGGAGCGCATGGAGCAAACGCGGGCGGACGGCGCGATGGCGGGATGCGAGGCCTGCCACACCACCAAGTCATGGAAGGAGCTTTCGGGATTCGATCATTCGAAGACGAAATTTGCGTTGCTGGGCGCGCATCGCGCGACGGCTTGTACCGATTGCCACAAGCCCCCCAACCTTGAAACCAAGTTGATGAATGTGGACTTCAAGGCCGCGCCCATGGAGTGCGAAGGCTGCCATGAGGACATTCACGGGAAGCAGTTCGCCCAGGGCGACGTTACGCGCTGCGCGGACTGCCACACCAGCATGAAGTGGAAGCCGTCCCTCTTTGACCACGACAAGCGGACCGAGTTTCCGCTGCGCGGGGCCCATCAGAACGTGCGTTGCGCCGATTGTCACAGACTGACCAAGGTCGTAGCCGCCAAGACCGTCCTATTCTACAAGCCTACGCCCAAGGATTGCGCGGCGTGCCACGGCCCCACCAACCCCGTACCCAAAACGAAGTCGCCAGCCTCATAAGTCTCGGGTCGTCGCCCGGCATTACGTTCGTCGGGGTTTCGTGAAGTTGTAAAACCTTCGGCGTACCTTCCGGCCACCGCGCTGATGTATATCTCAGAGTCGTATCGGAGACCCGTTGCGGCACAACGGTTGAAATTCTGTACACGTTCAGATTTCTGGACGAGCGCAAATCCAGAGAAAAAAGTGCGGGGCGATACGCAGAACTTACATTTGACTCAAAGTAATACTGGTCTCATGAGAATCTGACCATGAACGAAATGGCGTTGCTGGTAGGGACTTGCGTAACTATCGAACTGGCATTTGGATCGCTACCTTAAGTGGACAGAGAATTGCATTACTCGTTGTTACTTCTCATCGTCAGTTTTTAATGTTGGGGGCCAAAGCAAGGGGCGAGTCATGTGGGCATCTGGGGGCATACTCAATCTAGTTGCAGTGCTGCTGTTGACGTTTTCCGGAACTCCGGGGGGCGCGCAGGCGCAGGCCTCTGGAGGTACGCACAGTCCACACGGGGACCTGAATGTTCCCTGTCAGAACTGCCACACGCCGAGCGGATGGCGGCCGATCCGTGCGGTTCCGGAATTCGATCACAATCAGACGCGATACCCACTGCGTGGCATGCACCAGTCGGTGACCTGCATCCAATGCCACGTCAAGCCGGTGTTCGCGAATGTCGGGAAACGATGCCAAGACTGCCACGCGGACATTCACAAACGGCAATTGGGGGCGAACTGCGAGCAGTGCCATACCGTCCGTGGCTGGCAGGTTTCGATTCAGCAGATCCAGCAGCACAACAATCGCTTCCCGCTGACCGGAGCGCACGCCGCCGTGGACTGCGATTCCTGCCACAAGGGCGCGGCCAACAGCAAGTTCCAGACGATGTCCACGGATTGCTATTCCTGTCACGCGGCGGATTTCAAGGCGACCACCAATCCTGATCACGTCACGGCCAAGTTCTCTACCACCTGCGAGGGCTGTCACGGAACCGATAACTGGCTGAGTGCGAAGTTCGATCACAACTCGGTCGGGTTTCCTCTGACGGGTGGGCACGCCGTTCCCCCGCGCCAGTGCGCCGACTGCCACGCCAACAATAATTACAACCTCACGACTACGCTCTGCTTCTCCTGTCACCAGAAAGATTTTGCCGGAGCGACGAGTCCGGTAGCTCACGCGGGTTTTCCGACGACGTGCGAGCAGTGCCATGACACCGTGCAGTGGAGCGATGGCAAGTTTGATCATTCCACGACAGGGTTCGTTCTGACCGGCATGCACACGGTGCCGCCGCGGCAGTGCGCCGACTGTCACGTCAACAACAACTACACCTTGAACAATACGACCTGCGTGTCGTGCCATTTGAAGGATTTTCAGGGCACGACGAACCCGAACCATGTGTCGGGCAATTTCTCGCAGACTTGCCAGACGTGCCACACGACCACCGCCTGGCAGCCTGCCAGCTTCGACCACTCGACGGTGAACTTCCCGCTGACGGGCATGCACACCGTGCCACCACGACAGTGCACCGACTGCCACGTCAACAACAATTACAACATCACCACTACGACTTGCGTGTCGTGTCACTTGAAGGACTTCCAGAACGCGACGAACCCGAACCATGTGCAGGGCGGATTCGCACAGACCTGCGACACGTGCCACAACACGGCGGCATGGCAGCCGGCAACGTTCGACCACTCGAAGTCGGGATTCCCGTTGACGGGCAACCATATGGTGCCGCCGCGGCAATGCGCGGATTGTCACGTCAACAACAACTACAACATCACCGTTACGACATGCATCAGTTGCCACCAGACCGACTACAATAATGCCACGACGCCGGTGCCGCACTCGGGTTTCCCCACGACGTGCGAGCAGTGTCACGACACCGTGCTCTGGACCGATGGCAAGTTTGATCACTCGACCACCGGTTTTACTCTCACCGGCCTGCACACGGTGCCGCCGCGGGCGTGCACAGACTGCCACATCAACAACAACTACACCTTGAATAGCGCGGCGTGCGTGACCTGCCACCTGAAGGACTACCAGGGTACGACGAACCCGAACCACGTGACGGCGAACTTCCCCCAGACCTGCGATTCGTGCCACAGCACGTCGACCTGGCTGAACGCGACGTTCGACCATACCAGCACCGGATTCCCGCTTACAGGTTTGCACACAGTGCCGCCGCGAGCGTGCACCGACTGTCACGTCAACAATAACTACAGCCTGAATAGCACGGCGTGCGTGACCTGCCACCTAAAGGATTATCAGGGCACGACCAACCCGAACCACGTTACGGCGAACTTCCCGCAGACTTGCGACACGTGCCACACCACCGCGACCTGGTTGAATGCGACCTTCAATCATGACAGCACCGGGTTCTCGCTGACGGGCAACCACATGGTGCCGCCGCGGGCGTGCACGGACTGCCACGTCAACAACAACTACACCATCACTAATACGACGTGCATCAGCTGCCACCAGACGGATTTCAACAACGCGACCAGTCCCGTGCCGCACACCGGTTTCCCGACGACGTGCGAGCAGTGTCACGACACCGTGCTCTGGACCGACGGAAAGTTTGACCACTCGACCACCGGTTTTACTCTCACCGGCCTGCATACGGTGCCGCCGCGGGTGTGTACCGACTGCCACATCAACAACAACTACACCCTGAATAGCACGCTGTGCTACACGTGCCATCAGAAGGACTATACGGGGACGACGAATCCGGTGCATTCGACTGCCGGTTTCCCGACCACGTGCGAACTGTGCCATGACACGACGACATGGACCGACTCCACATTCAATCACAACAACACGACATTCCCGCTGACCGGGTTGCATACGGTACCGCCGCGGGTGTGCACCGACTGCCACGTGAACGGCAACTACACGACGCTGCCGACCGCCTGCGTCGGCTGCCACCAGACCGACTACAACATCACGACCAACCCGGGCCACTCGGCGCAGCCGACGTTCTTCCCGACTACGTGCGCGACCTGCCACACCACGGCGGGCTGGACGGGCGCGACCTTCAACCACACGCAGTACACCCAATTCCCGACCAACCATGGCAGCGCCAATGGCGTGTGCTCGACGTGCCACACGAACTCGAACGACTACTCCGTCTTCCAGTGCACTGGTTGCCATGGGGGCAACAACGCGGCGAATTTCCATCACGATAATGTCACTGGGTATGTGTACAACAGCGTCAACTGCTACCAGTGTCACGCGAGTGGCAAAGGTGGCGGCTAACCGGGCGGGCGAGTGGGTTTTGGCCCACAGCGTGCTGAGTCTAAGTCAAGGACAGGCGGCAACGCCAGATTTCAGGCGGCAAGTGGAGCGCCAGCGAGTGTTAACAGAGAATGACGGCTGTTCAGAAACATATTGGGATTGTGACGCTCTTGTTGTCTTGTGCCGCGGCACAGAACACCGCCAGAACGGCGACGGTGCAAACTGTGAAGGCGACGCGAGAAGGCGGCGATTTGCGCGTAGAAATTACGCTCAGCTCTCCGGTAAACCCCTCGGTTGATACTGCGGTTCATCCCGACCGGATCCTGCTCGATTTTCCCGATACCATCTGCAACGACAACACCAAGAATGTCGGAGTGAATGCGAATGGTGTGCGCCGGGTGCGAACCGGCCAACACAGCACCAGTCCTTTCGTCACCCGAGTGGTTCTCGATCTTGATCAGACCCACCCTTACACGATGAAGGCGGAAGGGAACCGCGTCATTCTTACCGTGGCCCCTGCGGAAAATGCACGCAATGCCTCTCATGGCGCTCCGGTGGCGGCCACGTCGGGCAACCTGATCGGGGTTTTCCGCAGAAAGCGGGAGGCGGCACCGCCGGTCGTGGACGACAACACTGCATACGCGCCGCCGCCCGCGCCGCCCGCAACTGCGCCGGGGCCGGGTTTCGAGCCTCCTTCCAACAATTCGACGGTAGCTTCGCTTCCTCCTGAACGGCCAATGGCCCCTGCCCCGCAGAGTCAACCGGTTACCGCTTCTCCGGAAGGCTCCCCGGGGCAGGCTTCTTTTGAACAGAATCAGATTGCCGTGGCGAAGCCTCCTGCGGCGGGCGGCGTTTTGCCTGCGACCGCATTCCCATCGACCGACACCGCTGTGCCAGCCACAGCGCCGCCAAGCCCGGAAACAAAGAAGGACGAGTCCGCGCCGAACGTCTCCACTACCGTCGCTGCGACGCCGGTCACGGCTGCACCGGCCGCGCCTGCACCGCCGTTGGCAAGCCCGGAAACAAAGAAGGACGAGTCCGCGCCGAACGTCTCCACCACAGCCACTGCGACGCCGGTTACGGCTGCGCCGGTCGCACCTGCACCGCCGTTGACAAGCCTAGAGACGAAGAAGGACGAGTCCGCCCCTGATGTCTCCACCCTTGCCGTTGCGACACCGGTCGCGGTTACCGCTAACCCCGCTAGGCCCGTCGCCACGATGATCGCCCGCAACGACGATCCGAGTCTGCGCACGGTCTTCAAAGTGAAATATGTCGCTGATGGAGTGGCCTACCTCGAAGGCGGACGCGCGCAAGGCTTGACCGAGGGCATGAAGCTGGAAGTCGAGGAGACGAACTTGCCCGCGAAGCAAGGGGACAGCGCCAGCGCAGCGGATCCGCATGCGGTCGCGGAGCTTGAGATCACCGCCGTCGCGGAAACTTCAGCCGTCACCGACATTCATGCTCCCAAGCGTCCCGTGAAGGCGGGCGACCTCGCCTATCTTTCGGGCGGCGATACCGATGCTCTGGTGCAGCAGCGTGCGCTGAGCTCCACGCGGCAGTATCCCGCGGTCATCTCTTTCACGGAAGGCGATACTCTCGACGAAGAGGCGCGAGAGGTGGTGCCTCGGCCACCGTTGCCCTCCGTGAATCGGGCGCGTGGCCGCATTGGGTTCGATTCCATGGAGACGATCAGCCACGGCACAACTTCCATGACCAGCTCCGACGTGGGCATCGATTTCCGCGGAGACATTACGCGAATCGGGGGCACGTACTGGAATGTCAGTGGTTATTGGCGTGGCCGTCTAACTAAGGCGTCGGCCGCAAGCCAGCAGACCCTGCAGAACCTGATCAACCGCACGTATCACTTGAATATGACGTACGACAATCCCAATTCGACCCTCGTCGCGGGATTCGGCCGCCTGTATCTTCCCTGGGCCCCCAGTCTCGACACGATCGACGGTGGGTATTTCGGCAAGAGGCTCTCCAAGGGAACCGTGCTGGGGATATTCGGGGGATCGACGCCCGATCCAACGTCCTGGGACTACAGCCCGAACCGAGTCATTGGCGGAACCTTTATCAATTTCGAAGGCGGCGAGTACGATGGCTTCCACTACTCCAGCACCGCCGGCGCTGGGGTCAGCATGATCAATTGGGCACTGGATCGGCCTTTGGTGTTCTTTGAAGATTCCATCTCCTACCGCCGCGACTTTGCCATCTATGAGTCGGCCCAACTGGACAGCCCGCAAGGCAACTCGGCTACGCCTGCGCCCGGACCCGGGCTGGGACGCAACTTCTTCACGCTCCGCGTAAACCCGCTTCAGCGGGTCGAACTGGACTTCAACTACAACTATTTTCGGGATGTCCCCACGTTTGATCCGACCCTGGTCGGCACAGGGCTGCTCGACAAGTTCCTGTTCCAGGGATTCAGCGCCGGTGGACGCGTCGAGGTGTTGAAACAGGTTTGGCTCTCCACCAACATGGGCCGAAGCAGCCGCACCGGCGACTCGCAGGCATCCCTGAACGAGATGTACGGCATCACTTTCGGAAGGGTGCCATGGTTGAAGCTGCGAGCCGACGCCCACTACGCCCGGTTCAACAGTTCGTTCGGCACCGGATCGTATGAGTCGTTCACGGTGTCGCGGCAAGTGAGCGAGCGGTTGCGCCTTGAGGTCCTGGCCGGGCAGCAGAACTTCGCCTCCACCGTGACCGCCAACAACCGGGCGCGGTTCCTTACGGGCACGGCGGAAACCACGCTGGGACCGCACTACTACGTGCAAGGGAGTTTCACCACGAACCGCGGGGATTTGAACTACGACCAGGGCATGTTCTCGCTGGGCTACCGCTTCGATTCGAAGAGGAAAGGCGAATGATGTACCGTGCACAAATTGTCGCGCAACGCGGGCCAAGGGCCGCCAGCTTTGTTCTTCTGGCGGGGCTTCTCGCGATTCTTCTGGTCCGGCCCGGATTTGCCGATGCTGAACCCGCGTCCCCGGAAGCGCCGAAGCTGAACGACCTTCTGGCACGCACCGCCGATCAGACTTCGGTGTTCCTCGACCAATTCTCGGATGTGAAGTGTACGGAGCAGGTGCGCCAGGAGAAACTGGGGAAGGATGACAAAGTAGAACTGAAAGAGGAGTCAACTTACGACTACCTCGTCATTCTAACCAATGCCAGCGGCGAACTGAACCTCTCCGAATCGCGCATCCCCGTTCACGAGGCGAAGCGGGACCGCAAGAACACCTCCATGCTCCTGAGCAACGGTTTCGCCACGTTGTTCCTCGTCTTTCATCCCTATTACTCCGAGGCGTTCAAGTTTACGCTGGCCGGGGAGGAGGTCGTTGGCGGCCGGGCGCTGGAGAAGGTTAACTTCGAGCACATTCCCGGCATGAAATCACCTGCGGCGCTGGCCCTGCGGGGAAGGGAGTATCCTCTGGAACTATCCGGGACAGCATGGATCGACGCGCAAACGGGGTCCATTGCGAAGATTGAAGCGGGAATCGGGGATACCCTGCAGGACGTAGGACTGAAAGCGCTCAGTTCGGAAATCGATTTCGCTCCGGTACCGTTCTCCGATTCGAAGCAAGTGTACTGGTTTCCGACGCAGGCCCGCGTGGAAGTCGAAACTCCGAGGCAGCACTGGCGTAACTTGCATCAATTCACGGCATACAAGAAATTCTCAGTGAGCACAGAGGAGCAGGTCATCAAGAAATGAGCGCGAACGCCGCAGTAACCGCCCGCATCGCCGACCGGACCAGTACCGTGTCGGACGGAGAGAGACGCCATCGTGTGCGCCTCTATGCCCTGTACGTCCTGGCTTTTGCCTCAAATTTGGCAATTTTCGTCTATGGCTTCGACTACTACAAACTGGCGGCCATGGATCGTCCGTTTTCGCCGAAGCATCACATGCTGCGGCCCAGCGGCCCGATTGGTCTTTATCTCGGTTTTGTGGGCGTGGCATTGTTCGTCGGAATCTTCCTCTACCCGATACGCAAGCATTGGCATTGGCTGGCCACGAAGGGCAGCACCCGGCACTGGCTCGATATTCATGTGCTGATGGGGCTCACTGCGCCGTTTATCATTGCGTTCCACTCGACGCTGAAATTCAGGGGAATCGCCGGCATGGCCTTCTGGATCATGTTCGCGGTGTCGGCCAGCGGTGTGGTCGGGCGTTACCTGTACGCCCAGATCCCGCGCAAGGTGACCACGGCCGAATTGTCGATGAAGGAACTGCAGGAGCTGCAGGAGCACCTCGCGCAGCAGCTCGCGGCGCAGAATCTGCTGCCGGCAGCGGATCTGCGCGCCCTCTTGCGCATGCCTGACGCGAACCGCGTGGCCCGGCTTCCCATCGTGGTGGCGCTGATCTACATGATGGTCCTCGACGTGATTCGCGTGTTTCGCGTGGCTCGACTGCGCCGGCATGCGCTGAGCTTCGGTGAATCGCTCAAGACCCTGGCGGGATTTCTTCCCACTCCGCATCGTGAGCTCGAAAAGGCGATTCACGCGGCGGCGGAAGAGGCCGCGCTCTCCAAGCGAGTGCTCTTCCTCTCGCGGTCGCAGAAAGTTTTCCATCTCTGGCACGTCGTGCATAAGCCTTTCAGCTACGCCTTTGCCGTTCTGGCGCTGCTGCACATCGGACTGCAGTTCGTTCTGGGGTACTTCTGAGCTGATCGCCATGGATACCCTGATCACCTTTGGCATCGGCGGCCTCATTTGCTTCTTCTTCCTCATCGGCTATCTCAGGAGCCTCAAGAGGAAGGAGGCTCGCGCGCACGCTGCGGCCGAAAAGGGGAAGCTGTTCTCCGAGGGGCCCAAGGCCCAGCATCCCCATATCGACAACAATTACTGCATCGGCTGCGGAACCTGCACCAGCGTCTGCCCCGAAGGCGATGTGCTGGCGATGATTGGCGGCAAGGCCGTCATCGTCAACGGACACAAGTGCATCGGCCACGGCCTGTGTGCGGACGCGTGTCCGGTGGGGGCGATCACGATGGTGATGGCCAGTCCCAGCATGGCTGCGGACATGCCCCATCTGACGCCGGAATTCGAAACCACCGTGCCGAACCTGTTCATTGTCGGAGAACTCGGCGGGTTGGCTCTGATCAAGAACGCCGTGAACCAGGGACGCGACTGTGTGGATACGATTGCCGCGCGGCTCAAGGCCAATGGCGCGGCTCAACCCATCCCCGGCATCTACGACGTTCTGGTGATTGGGGCGGGGCCGGCGGGAATCAGCGCCTCGCTGCGGGCGATCGAGAACAAGCTGAACTACCTCACGATCGAGCGCGACGAGATCGGAGGCACGGTCGCGAAGTATCCCCGCCAAAAGCTGGTGATGACCAGCCCCGTGGAATTTCCCATGTACGGCAAGTTCAAGAAACTGCAGCTTTCCAAAGAGAACCTGCTGGCCTTCTGGGACATGATTCTCAACCGCGCCGACTTCAACGTGTCCACCGGCGAAAAGGTGGAGGACATCAAGAAGGGCGAAGACGATATTTTCGCGGTCGTGACCGCTACCAATCACTATCGGGCGCGCGCCGTGATCCTGGCGCTCGGCAAGGCGGGCGAGCCCCGCAAGCTCGGCGTCAAGGGCGAGGAATTGCCGAAAGTGATGTACCGCCTCATCGAGGCCGATCACTATATCAACAAGAAGATTCTTGTCGTGGGCGGCGGTGACAGCGCTGTGGAGGCTGCTATGGGGCTCGCCAGCCAGACTGGCAACCAGGTGACTCTTTCCTACCGCAGCGAACGTTTCAGCCGCATCAAAGAGCGGAACGAGAAGCGCATCGAAGATTGCGTGCGCTCCGGAAAGCTGCGGGTGTTGTTCAACTCAAGTCCGGTGGAGTTCAAGCCGGAGTCGGTCATCCTCGACGTCAACGGCAGCACGCAGGAGATTCCGAACGATTTTGTCTGGATCTTCGCCGGCGGCACTCCTCCCAACGCGTTCCTCAAGAAGATCGGCGTTGGATTCGGATCGCATGACCTGACGCTGGAAGCCAGCAAAGAGGCCAAGAAGGCGGCCTCGGAGCGGAAGCAACTTGCCCAGGCTGTCGCAGCGCCATCGCGCTGATGCGACTTTCCGAGAGTTTGAACATAAGGATCTCTAACCACCAAGGACACGAGGTATCACGAAGGAAACCCGGGCAAACAGGATTCTTCGTGTAACTTCGTGCCCTTCGTGGTTTATGGTTTTTCCTTCCAGCCTCAAACTACCGTCCCTTCGCCATCCTCATCTCTTGCGAATCCGCCTGTCGTAGAATTGAACGATTGTCTGCTCTTCCAGAACTTGACGGTCTCGCGATTGTCCTGGTGCGTCCGCGCAATCCTCTGAACATTGGCGCGGCCGCGCGGGCCATGAGCAATTTCGGCGCTCATCGCCTGCGCCTGGTGAACCCCTACGCGCCCGGGTTTCGCGAGGCTCGCTCGGCTGTAGGTGCCTCCGACTTGCTAAGCAGCGCGGAGGAATACAAGACCGTTGCCGAGGCCGTCGCCGACTGCGCTCTGGTCGTGGGAACGACGGCGGTGCGCAATCGCGCATTGCAGCAGCCCGTCCACCGGCTGGACGAAAATGCCGGCAGTGCGATTCGCAAGCACCTTCAGACTGAGCGTGTTGCTCTGCTCTTCGGCTCGGAGAAAATCGGCCTGACGAACAAGGACTTCAGCCACTGTCACTGGTTGCTGAATATCCCCACAACGCAGCAGAACATCTCCATGAATCTGGGCCAGGCCGTGGCTGTCTCTCTCTACGAGTTGGCGCGGAACAAGCCACTCCAACCAGCACCAGAGGATGTCCAGCCGGCGACAGCCGGCCAGTGCGAGCAGATCATCGAGGGGTTGCTCGAATCGCTTCGGATCAGCGGCTACGTAAAGCCCGGAACTGAAGCCATGTTCGAGAAGAAAGCCCGCCGCCTGATTCTGCGCTTCAACCTGGAAGCTTACGACGCGAAGCTACTTCTCGGCATGGTGCGGCAGATCGTCTGGAAACTGCGGCAAGCGGGTAAGAGCTAGCGAGCCGCAGGAAACAGGCACGATGTGCCGAAGGGGGCTGAACAGTCTGCGGAGAGACCTACGATTCGGATCAGAGCCGTTCGTGTCAGGCTGGTTCGTATCAGGGCATCGCTTCGAGCGATGCCGTCGGTGCCGCGAAACTAACTACGGCTTCAGCCGCCGCGCGGGCCGAGAACCAGCGGCTAAAGCCGGATTGCGTTTGTTCGCCGGTCGGCACGGCTGAAAGCCGCGCCCTGATACGAATCCGAGTTGCAGCGGCCTGCTAACGCTTCACCCGTTCCGGCACCACCTGAGTTGAAGTTCGTCTCAAGTGAAACCGCAGGACCCACGTGCTTGCCGCCGGTTGTCCATTGACTTCAGGAGGAGAAAATTCCCAGCGCTGCGCCGCCTTCAGCGCAAGATTTGCAAAGTACCTGCTCGGCCCGGCTGTAATGAGCTTCGCCGCCGTTACCTTGCCCGACGGATTCACTTCAACCCGCACTCCGATCTTGATTGTCCCCGTGATGGTGTTCTTCGCGCTTTGCGGGATATCCGGAAGGACTTGGTGGACGATCTCGCCGCGAGACGCAGCGACCTTCTTCGGAGGCTCGACTGGTTGGCGAACCGGCGGTTTCGGTGTAGTTGAAGGAGCGGTCTGCGGCGTGGATTGAGGCGGAGCCTGAGGCGCGTTCTGCTCCGTTTTAACCGAAGGTGGCGCTGGTACGCTCTTCCCACGAGAAAAGAAGATGACCAATCCAATCAGCGCAACGGCCGCCAGAACCGAGGCGACGAGCCACCCGAGCGGAAGGGTGCGCGCGGGCGGTGGAGGCGTATCAGGCTCGGCCGGTACCGAGCGCCCCGCGGGCTGCAGCCGCGCCTTGATCTCGGCCACAGAGCATCGCCGCTTTGGATCGAGACGCAGGCACTCGCGCGCGATGCCGCGGAACGGTTCGGAAATAGTCGCAGGCACACCGGGATCGGTTTGTGATGTTTCGTCGGCAACGGGCGCGTTCTGCGTCAGGGCTGTGATCAGCGTCGCCCCCACTGACCACAGATCGCCCGCAGGCGATACGATTCCTGCCGCCGTTTCCGGCGCATCGTAGACGTCGCGGCGTTTGCCCACGCCCGACTGAACGGGCGTGGCAACCTGATCCGACGAGAGCTTCAGCAGATCGCCCACTGCCAGGATATTCGACGGCTTGATTCGCCGGTGTACGAATCCCTTCCCGTGCAGATACGAAAGCGCGTCCAGCAGCGGAGGAAGCAAGTCTGTCACTTCGGCCGGCGCCAGCGGCCGCTGGGGAAGAATCTGCGATAGATCCTCCTCCGCGAACTCCATGACCACATAAAGAAGTGTCAACCCGCAACGGCCTGTTTCAAGAATGCGAATCAGGTGAGGATGAGAGAGCTGTTCGGCGGCGCGCCAACGGGCCAGTTGACGGTCGGCATCGCCGGCGTCGGCAGGGATCAATTTGAGTGCGACTTTCTGAGAAGGCTGTCCAGGCCGCTCGGTGAGAAAGACCGCACTGTGATCGGAACCGCCCAGCCACTGCCGAAGCGTAAATTTCCCGTCGACTACGCGGCCTTCCCACGTTTTCCAAACCTCAGGACTGCTCATGAGCGGCTACCCGCGAACAGACATTCTATGCCATCGGCCAAAAACCGGTAGCACGCAGAGGTTCTTCGCGTGTGCCTGCCCATGGTTGCAAGCCTCTCAGCGGCTCCTATAGCTGAAAGTCACCTTCGTTTCCTCATCTAGTACGAGCGGCCGCACGAAACTGAAGGAAGTGCCGGCGCGCGGCACATCGATCGCCACAGGTAGTACGCCCGCAACCCGGCGCTGCAGGTTCATCACGTTGATGGAGGCATTCTGGTTGGCAGAGCCCGGGCCAGCACCTAATCTTTCGAGGCCGTTTCCAGTGAAGCGGCCGTTCACCGGGCCACCCATCGCCAAGCCGTATGCGCTGCCGTGAAGCTCATTCGTCCCCGACTTGGTTTCTATCTGCGGCACCGCGCCGTCAACCTCCACAGTCTCAGAAGCGCTGGCAACGCTCAACGGAAAGTTGTACATCGACGGCTGGCTGGCATCGTAGCTGAGGTTGAAAACGCTGGTTCGGAAACCCTGCATCTCTGCTTTGGCTTTGAAGTTTCCCGAGCCCAGGCCGCCGATGAGCCACCGGCCCTGAGCGTCGGTCATTGCTGTCTTGGTTGCTCCGTTGTCCGACGACGTAATCGTGATGCGCGCGTTGGGCACGGCCGCTCCGCTCGGGTCCACGACATAACCGCCCATCTGCCCAGGAAAGGCTTCGATTCTCGCGTTGCTCGACATCTCTGTTTCGCGGTTTCTCTGGTCCCTCATTGCAAACTCCTCGCGAAACGCCGGCGGCACACGATTCGCCGCGATGACGTCGCCGCCGAAATCTTTCACTTTGTATTGTTCGGGCAGAAAGATTTCCCAGCTCAAGAGGCTGATCGGAATGTCCATACTCGGAAGACTCAGATCCGCTCCGCCCTTTTTCGCAAACGGAGCACCCGAGTGCATGAACACAAACGACACGGTATAGGAATCGGTGGGACGAAATCCCGGACGCAACAGCGGCACGCGGTTTCCATCCGGGCCTTGCACGGGCTTCACGCGCTCACCGGCGACATCCGCAGAAAGAATGGTCGCACCCGGTGGCAGCGCGACCTTCAGGAACGGCTGCGCCTGGTTCTTGAGGATCAGTCTTACTTCGGTAAGCGACTTGCCCTCCGAAGTGACCAGCGTTGTGACCTGCGCGCTCTCAGCCACGGCGGCGAGCACGCTGCCGTCCGGGAACCGCACCCATTGCAGCGCCAGCGCGGGCGTTTCGCTGGCCTGCTTGTGATAGCGGAACGCCGCCTGTGGCGGGAAGTGCGCCAGCGAGCGCAGATAAAGATTCGCTTCTTTCACGTCCATGCGCTTCAGCCCGCCGGCTTCGGTCGCGGTAATCTCCATCGTGCCTGCGCCCTCGACCAGCACTTCGCCGGTTTCGCGCTGCGCTCTTTTGAAACTGAGGAATGGCGCATCCGCCTTTGCGCCGCTGATCGATTTCTCCATCGAGATCAGGAACTGGTGGTTGCGCTGGTTAGGAGCATTCACTTTGAGCGTCAAGACTCCGGAGTTCGTTTCCGTGGAATCGAGCGAAGCACCGGTCACACCGGTCACTTCGTAGCCCTCAGGCAGATCCACCTGGAATTGCGTGGGCTCACCCTGCACGACGGTGACGTCGGCCAGCACAGCCACACGCATTTCTGCCTCGCTCACCGAGATGAGCGTCTTGGCGTCGGCCAGAAATCGCACTTCACGCGGTACAACCGGTGTGACAGTTTCCCGCGTAGTCCACCAGATGTTCGCAAGCTGTCCCGGAACCAGCGTGGCTTCAATCGCGGTATGTCCATTCTCCGATTTCCGGCTGGTGATCAGGCCGGGACTGATGTTGGCGAGAGTGTGGTCGCCGGGAATCACCAGCGCCAGTTGCACGCTGCCCGCAGCAGGCACCGTCAGACTGAATGATGCCCGCCCCGCTTCGATTCGCAGCGGCAGTCTGGTCTCGAGATCGACCGAGAATTCACCCGGTCCCGACAGAAGAGCGGTGTGCGTGCCATTCTCCTGCTGCAGTGGCACACCTTTGCCATTCTGGTGCGCGTCGAGAATGGTCATCCCCGTGGTCAGTGGAACTTTGCTGACGCCTTTGCGAAAGACTTCTCCGTCGAGCTGCACCGTGCCCAACACACCGTCGTTCTCGACCCGCAGCTTCAGGTCGGCATGCTTGATCGAGTAGGGAAGTGGCGGAACGTCGGTTTTCTTGGGCGGTTTCGCCGCGAGTTCCACCAACTTGTTGTACTCGTCGAGCGTCAGCGTGACGTTGCCGGAATCGGGCAAGGGCAGCGTGGATTTTTCTTGCGCCGCAGACAGCGCGACAGACGAACAACAAAGGACCAATACCGTAAGGAATCTGTTTTTCATCGCACACCTCCCTTTTTGTCGCGCTGGAAGCTGAATTCTGCGGCGGGAGACTGGTTCTCGCCGGTTAGTTCGGAGACAAGGTAAATCGACGGCCCAAATGCGGGGAAGGCAACGTTGATCGGCAGAATGCCAGTCACCTTTCCGGAGGATGACTTCGCGCGGAAGGTGTCGAGCAGCGCCTGCGTGGCGTCCTTCTTTTTTTTGTCGGCGGATTGGAGTTGTGCGAACTGTTCCAGCCGATCGGATTGTTTGAGGTCGATCGTCGATGCGGTCCCGATGTCGATTGCAGCACCGCTGACCGGCGCCAGCACGGCGGACATTGGATTCGCATATTCCTGCAACCGAAACGTCCCCGGCTCCGCCGAAACGTGGAATAGCGGCGGATAGTACAGCAGCAGCCCGGTGCGGGAGATCGGAAGATCGAGCGCGGGCAGCGTTACTTTCTCCCGGCCTTTCTCCTGCCACGCCGTCGCCTTGGTGAGATACAGAATCTCGACCGCGAACGCAGGCGCATCGTCTCCGCCCCGCGACTTCTCAAGTGGCAACAGCAAGCTTCCATCCGGCGATTGGCCCGGACGAGCCGACCTTCCTGCCAGCGAAACGCTCCACACAGTTGCGCCCGCAGGCAGCGTCACCTTCACGAAGTTGCGCTGGTTGTTGCGGATCGCATATCGCGCTTGCACGAGCTCCTTCCCGTCCGTGCTCATCAGCACCTGGTAGCGAGCTTCTTCAATGTTCGCCATCAGCACAGCCTGCTGGTCGTAGCGCGCGACGTTCACACTCAAGGAACGCGTCACGCCCGCATCGCCCGACCGGGCACGAAATGCGACCAGCGCCGGCGACTGTCGGCTCGCCACCATTTCGCCTAGATCCGTGGCATCGGCATCCTCCAGTCCCTGTGTCTTCTGACCCTTGATTTCCCCCGCTCCCAGCACTTCCACGGCGATGCCTCCTTCATCGCGTTCCGTGTTCTGGAGGCGCAGCAGAGGAATGTCGATGATTCCATCTCGCGGCAGCCGACTTTCTCCCGTAATGACAAAGCGTACGCTGTGCTCGACCGGCTCCAGGAAGGTCACGGCCAGTTCGCCATCCTTCATTTCCCAATCGGCCACCATCGCGCCGGAAACCTGGTTGATGGTGATTTTTTCCGGAAGCTGAATTCTCACCTCGCGCGCTGCCCCTTGCACGACGTCGAGACTCGCTTCCGCGTAAATGGAAGTTGAGTCCTCGGCCAGGCTGGTCAGTTGCGTCAGCGATCCGCGCAACCGCAGCGGCAGTTCGACGTGATGGTCCTCGGTTTTCCTGCGCCAAGTGAACGTCAGAGCCTCATTGCCGCGCGCGTAAGCCAGCCACTTGGTCTCGCCTGCCTCCTCCGATCTCTCGGAGAGCAGTCCTCCACCAATTCTCAGGTCGATGCCTAGCCGTGGAAGCTGCACCGCGGCTCGCGTAATACCCGATTCCGTCGAGGGCAGCGCAAGACTCTCATCGCCAGCCGACGTCGTCACGGGAACATCAACATCGAGTAGAAGCACAGAACGCCCGGCATGCGACAGCAGAGCCGAAAGATGAGCGCCACCTTTCCCCGGCGCTCCCGGCACCAGCGATACGGCCTTGCCGTCAAGCCGGGCCTCGCGCACCAGCAAGCCCGCGGGCACGGGTACACGTACCCATCCATCTTTCAAAACATCGACAGTGAGGCTGGCCCGTCCTGCTGCCAGGTCGCCGGCAACGCGCAAGTCGTACTCCACGCGCGTCAGGGTCGCGTCCAGCGGAGGCGGTTCGGGATCGTGCTCAACCGGATAAGCCTTTGCCCGCAGCACGCGGTATTCCTCGACCGGAATCACCACCCATCCTGCGGCATGGGAGGGCTCGGAGGGCTTCTCTTGCGCTTGAGCAGCGGCTCCCCAACAGAGGGAAGCAGTTGCGATGCACGAAACAAAATGTCTCAGAACACATCGTCTGAGTGGCGGAATAACGGCGCGATTCGACTTTTTCATAGTTCAAGCCTCACTCCAACTAATCTGGGGATGCGGGTCTTTCTCTGGGGGATGTTTCGGGAGTGGCTGGCATTCAGAGTAAGAATGTTTGAGCAGGAGAAAATTGCACACAATTTCGGAGCTGGTTACCTTTGGGCGCAGGTCCAAAAGGCACGCCCGACCGGGGTTCTGCTGTACCATGACAGTCGCACAAGATTCGTATCAGGGGATCGCTTCAGCGATCCGTAAAAGAGCTCGAAATGCCGGCGGTTTCAGCCGCTGGGCTAGCCGATGAGCAGCGGCTAAATAGTTTGCTGAAGAACTCACTTCTTTAGCAGCAGCATCCCGCAGCGGCTGAAGCCGACTCTGATTCTGCGGCATTTACGGTATCGCTGAAGCGATACCCTGATACGAATCGCGAGTTTTTCAGCAAACTGTAAAGCCGAGCACGCGGCTCTACTTCTTTCGGCATGCCTGAAGGCACGCCCTGATACGAATCGTTCTTCGCAACCGGTACCTTTACCAAAGGCGAGGTCGGCTTGGTTTTCAGCACTCATAAATCGAGGCAGATGTACGAGCGCACGCTGGGCGTGCTGATCGAAGCGAGCAGTTCGTCGTCGCGCGGCCCCGCTAACTTCGGCAAGTATCCCATCTTCATGGAGCGCGGCCGCGGCTCGCGTATCTACGACGTCGACGGCAACGAGTACATCGACTGGATGATGGCCTTTGGCGCGCTGCCGCTGGGTCACGCGCATCCCGAGATCGTGGAGGCAATCACCGAAGCCGCGACCACCGGAGCGCACTTTGCCACGGCAACGCCCGTGGAATTAGAAGTGGCGGAACTGCTGCAGAAGATGGTTCCGAATGCGGAGCGCGTGCGCTTCGCGAACACCGGCACGGAAGCGGTGATGGCGGCGATTCGCCTGGCCCGTGGCGTGACTGGACGTCCGAAGATTCTCAAGTTCGAGGGCCACTACCACGGCTGGCACGACGACCTGCTGGTCAGCTCCAACGTCCTGCCACCCGCAGCGTTCGGGCTGCGCACCGATCCGGTGAAAATTCCCGATAGTTCCGGCCTGAATCGCACCGCCCTCGACGACACGATTGTCGTTCCCTGGAATGATCTCGACCTTCTGCAACGTGCCATCGAGAATTATCCCGGCCAAATCGCGGCGATCATAACCGAGGGCGTCATGGCCAACATGGGCGTGATTCCCCCGGCCGAGGGATATCTGCACGGCCTGCAAAAGCTCGCCCGCGCGAACGGTATTCTTTTCATTCTCGATGAAACTGTGACCGGATTCCGCATTGCTCCCGGAGGCTGCCAGGAATACTACAAACTGTCTCCCGACCTTGTGACCTTCGGCAAAGCGCTGGGGTGTGGCTTGCCCGTAGCCGCCCTGGCCGGTCGCGCCGAGGTGATGGACGCTTTGCAATGGGGAGGAGTTCTGCACTACGGCACGCACAACGGATCACGCATCGGCATGCACGCTGCGCGCGCCAACCTGCGCGTGCTCACGCGCGACAACAACGCCGCCTTCCAGCACACGTGGCGGATTGCCGAGCGGCTTTGCGCGGGCTACAGGGAGTTGTTCAAGCAGAAAGGCCGCGCCGTCGTTGTGCAGAACGTCGGTCCAATGTTTCAGCTGATGTTCACCGACCGCCCCGCGATCCGCGACTACCGCGAGTTCTGCCAGCACGTGGACCGCGCCGCCTTCCAGAAATTTGTGCTGTCGCTGTTCCCGTTCGGAGTGTACGCCTCTCCTTCAGCGGCGCTGCATTCGATCGTCACGCTGGCTCACACGGACCAGGATGTCGACCTTACGCTCGAAGCGGCAGGGAGGGCGCTGGAAAAGAGTGGTTAGTGCTCAAAGAACCTTCGCATAGGTGTCTGAGCCGGTGATTGGTGGAATGGCGACTTTCCACAGCAATCGCTACGCAAGGTGTCCACGGCCTCCAACGACAACGGAGTGCTACTGCGGTTCTTCTCCGGCATCTCCCGTTTCGGTACCCGCATAGTACCAATCCTTTTTTCTAGCCGAGATTTGAGTTGAACCCATACCATGTTGGCTCCGAGAATCTAGGTGAAGCGGAGTACTCTCATGCCACAACGTTCCTCATTTGCCGTCGCGCCCCTACTTTTTGCGTTCCTCATGTTTCCGATCTTGTGTTCCGCACAAGCTGAAGCCACCAAGCCATTTTCCCGGCTCGGCATCGCAATCAAGGCGTCCTCGCTGGGCGCCGGTGTGGAAGCAGCCACACCTCTCACGTCGCGTTCCAACCTGCGCGCTGGCTTCAACATGTTCACCTATGATCGCAGCTTCAACAAAGACGGAGTCACTTACGCCGGCGAGCTGCGCTTCCGCTCGACCGAAGCTCACTACGATTGGTTTCCCTTCGGCGGCAGCTTCCATCTCAGCCCCGGCGTGCTCGTCTACAACGGCAATCAGCTTACCGCTAACGCCTCCGTTCCCGGAGGCAAAACGTTCACCCTCGACAACACCACCTACGTCAGCGATCCCGCCGACCCGCTCATCGGCAATGGCAAGGTCGACTTCGTAAAGGCTGGACCCATGTTGACCGTAGGTTGGGGAAACCTGATCCCACGCAACCACCGTCGTTTCAGCGTCCCATTTGAGGTTGGATTCATTTACACTGGCGCTCCCCGCACCGCGCTCAACATGGGAGGAGGGGCTTGCGATCCCAGTGGATTGAACTGTCTCGACGTCACCTCCAATGCCCCGTTTCAAGCGAACGTGCAGGCGGAAAAGAACAAGTTGGACAAGGACATGTCCGCGTTCAAGTTCTATCCCGTGATCTCGGTGGGATTCGCGGTGAACTTCTGAGGTTCCTGATAGGACGGTTCCTGGCGGCGACCCCAGACGGCCCCGCCGTCCATCCCAGCTATGCTCCGCTTCCAGTAGCCCGGATACGGGCGCAAACAGACCACTGCACCAACTATGCGAGCGGCTCTTTATGAGATAACTTCTGATGGTCGAGGGAAACAGGCGAATCCCCGGCGACTAGCCACCACTAACTCAGCCGCCGCCTCGTCACCATAGAGATGCAATCGAACAAAATCGAAGAACGGGCAGGCCGGCTTCTATCTCTGGAGGGTCAGGTCGCGGTGGTCACCGGGGCGGCATCTGGAATTGGGCGCGGCATCGCGTTCCGCTTGGCTGAGATGGGGGCATTCGTCGCCGTGCTCGACATCGACGAGATCAACGGACGAGAGACCGCCACTGAGATTGAAGCCCAGGGAAGTAGTGCGGTCTTCCTGAAGTGCGATGTTCGCAGCGCCACGGATTGCCATCGCGCGGTCGACGCCGTGATCGCAAAGGTGGGCAAGATCGACATTCTCTGCAACTGCGCCGGTGTTGCCATTCGCAAAGATGTGGTCGAACTCACCGAGGACGAATGGGATCTGGCCGTCGACGTTACTCTCAAAGGCATTTATCTGCTTTCGCGCGAAGTCGTGCCCCACATGATCCGCGGCGGCGGAGGCAACATCGTCAACATCGGCTCCGGCTAGTCGCTCAAGGGAGGTCCGCGTGCCGCATCCTATCTGCGCCGCGAAAGGCGGCGCCGTGAACCTAACCCGCGCCATGGCCATCGACCACGGTAAGCACAACATTCGCGTGAACTGTGTTTGCCCCGGCGATGTTGAAACCCCGATGCTGCTCACTGAATGCGCCCAGCTTGGCGAAGATGCGGCAGCATTTATGCGCGAGGCCGCCAATCGTCCGCTGGCCCGCGTTGGCACTCCCGACGACGTTGCCAATGCGGTCTTGTTTCTCGCGAGTCCGATGTCCAGTTGGATCACGGGCGCAGCCTTGGTTGTGGATGGTGGAGGTTTAGCATAAAGGTCGGAGCCACCGTGGAAGAGCGGCCCTTTCAGGGCCGCGTGGAATGCGAAGATGACGGGGCTTTAGCCCCTGGGGTCAGACGCTGCGTCTCTGGCGCGCCGCCTCGTACAGCACAATGCTTCCCGCGACGCCGGCATTCAGCGATTCCACCTGCGCCATGTGCGGAATCGCAACCAGCTCATCCGCTTGCGCCAGGACGGTGCGGGGCAAGCCTGCTCCTTCACTTCCAACAAAAACTGCTATCGGTCCCGAGAGCTTCGCCTCATCGAGCGGTGTGCCTTTGTGCGAAGAGGTCGCAATCAGACGAACGCCGCGCTCCCGCAGCTTCGCCGAGATGGCCTCCAGTCCACCTGCGGATTTCGCCACGACCACGGGAAAGCGAAACACCGATCCCGCCGACGCGCGAATCGCCTTCGAATTGAACGGACTCACCGTCCCTTCGCCCAAAACTGCGCCCGCACTGCCAAAGGCCTCTGCTGAGCGCAGAATCGTTCCCAGATTCCCGGGATCCTGTAAGCCAGCCACAACAATGATCGGCCCGATCTGCGCCCGTTCGAGCACGTCTTCCAAAGAGAAGTCCTTCAGCCGGACCAGGGCCGCCACACCCTGGGGCGTTTCGCTAGGCACGGCTCCGTCGAAAAGCTTGTCGGGCAGCAACAGGGTTTCGACGTGCGCCCCGATCTGTGGAAGCAGGCGAGCGGCGCGATCCTGCGCCGACTTGCGAAAGAACACGGCCTTAAAGCGGAGCCCGCTGCGGATCGCCTCTTCCACAATGCGCAGGCCTTCGATCGCGCAGTCGCCTTCTTCCGTGCGTTCCGCACGGGCAAACGCCTGGCGCAATTCCTTCACCAGGGCGTTGTGGCGGCCCTCGATGCGGCGGAGTCTGTGCTGGGCGCTGGGCGCGGGTTCTGAGGCGTGCTTCATGCTTTCAAAGCCATCATGTTGACTGCATGATACGCTGAGCGCCTCACCTTGCGGCGTTTTGCCGTATTATGATAGGTTTCGCGGTCCATACAAACAAAACCCTGAAGTGAATGGGAAGGGAGCGCCGTGCGCGCCGAGATCGTAAAGATTAATAGTGAGACTCCTGAATCATCCCTGGTAAAGTACGCCGCCGATCAGATCCGCTCCGGCGAAGTGCTCGGCATGCCCACCGACACCTTCTACGGTTTGGCCGCCGATCCGTTCAATCTGCGCGCGGTCGACAAGGTGTACGACATCAAGACGCGCTCGCGCCACAAGCCGCTGTCGCTGCTCATTGAGAGCACCGACCAGGCCGAAGAACTGGCCAAGCCGTTGCCCGAGGAATTCTACGCGCTGGCCCGGAAGTTCTGGCCCGGTCCGCTGACCATCATCGTAAAGGCCGGCTCGCGCTTGCCGCTCAAAGTCACTGCCAACACCGGCAACGTGGCGCTGCGCGTGCCTAATGCCAAGATCCCACTGGCAGTCGTGACTGCAGCCGCGATCCCGATTACGGCCACGTCCGCGAACCTCAGCGGCGCGTCGGAGTGCACCAGCGCCGAGCAGGTCCACGACCAACTCAAGGGTCGCATCAATATCATTATCGACGGTGGGGCGTCTCCGCGCGACGTTGCTTCCACCATCGTCGATCTGAGCGACGAGACCGCCCGCTGGCGCATCATTCGTGAGGGAGCAATTCCCGCGGACGAAATTTCCAAGTTCTTTGCCCAAGGATAACCGCCCAAGGATGATTGCCTGAGAATGATCGAAGAAGGATGACCGCCAAAGGATGACTGACGAAGCCGCCAACCAGCATCCGCGACCGCGCTGGTGGCTTCGTCTGCTGGTTTTGGCAGCGGTGGCCGCCGCGTTGTTGCTGACGATCACTGCAGTTCAAGTCGTTCACACCGCCTCCCTGCAGGAAGTCCACGCCGCCGACGCGATTGTCGTCTTCGGCGCTGCGGAATATTCCGGTCATCCCTCTCCCGTTCTGCGCGCTCGCCTCGATCACGCTCTTGATTTGTTCCATCGCGGGCTGGCACCGGTTGTCATCACCACGGGCGGCGCAGCCGCTGATCCTACCTTCAGCGAAGGCGGCGTGGGCCGCGACTATCTGATGCGTCATGGAGTTCCCGAACGCAGCCTGATTGCAGAGACCCAGGGCCGCGACACGGCGGAATCTGCGATGCGCGTAGGCGTGATCATGCGCGCCAACGGCCTGCACAGCTGCGTCGCCGTCAGCGACGCCTATCACGTCTTCCGCATCCGCAAACTTCTGGAGCATGAGGGCATTGGTCCGGTCTACGTTGCGCCCCGTCCTGAATCCGAGCCGCATAGCGCGTGGCAGCGTGCGGTCGCGGTGCTCCGCGAAGCGGCAAGTTATTTGGTGTGGCGGGTAGGGGTTCGCTGAGGTTTACTGGGGGGCAATTCAGAACCGGTCGATATTGTTCGTCGTGCGAATCTTGAACCAGTCGTAGTGCAAGTTATTCATCTGCAGGCCATTTCTGACCTTCATGAAGGAGTGTTGAATCCTCACTTCCAGACTATTGTTCTTCATGACCTGCGTCTGATCGCTCTGTGCCCCGCGCATTTCAGCCATCTGCCGATTTCGGCATTGCTGATAGTCCTGGCTCTCCTGGCAGAGTGCTTGTCCATTGCTCATGTTCGCGCTGCGAAGGGACGCGATGTCCTGATTTTCCTGGATAGCGGCCGCCAGCACCTGATCGTAGCGATCGTACCAGATGTGGACGGCTTGTTCAGTCTGCTCCGGTGTGTGAGTCGTTTTGTACTTCGAAATTGCAGCAACAACATCATCGGCGTTTTCCGCTCCATCCATTTTCAGGCGGGGCAGCGGCCCGGCGGTTGCCTCCATGTCGTCATCGGTGAAGACTTTCTTGGAGTGTTCCTTCCGTGCTTTGGCGTCATGCGCGGCTGCCGCTAAGGGACTGTCAGTATCGGCAGGGCTCTGCGATGCCGTAGCGGCTGGCGGTTGCTGGCTCTGAGCCAGACTCACCGTCGAAAACAGCAGCAGGGCGCCTGTGAGCAGATAGCACAGCTTCGATGAACGGATTCCCATTCCTTACGTAGGCTATCGAGCCGGCCGAAGTCGTGAAAGATGACCTTAGTTTTGCTCCTCTCGAGACGAAAGTGACACGAGAAGCTACCAGCCATTGCGATCACGGAGCGCTGTGATGTGCATCACATGGTGGCGTCCATGCCACGCGTACAGGGCAAGCGTCCTTTCCAAGGTCATGACACCGAGTTCGGGATGGCGGAAGGTGCGTTTCCAGTCTTCCGGCGTGAGCGATCGCAGCAGCCGCACCCAGCGATCATGTAGGGAGTCGAGCAGCGTTAGCGACACTTCGACCGGAGTAGCCTTCGTATCGGCCAGTTCGGCCCAGCGATCTTCCGCATAAGGCTTGATGGTCGGCTCATCCTCGGTGAGCGCGAGCTTGAATCGCACGTAGGAATTCAGGTGGCTATCCGGCACATGATGGACGACCTGACGCACGGTCCATCCCCCGGGACGATACGGCGTGTCGAGTTGAGTGTCAGAGAGACCCTTCACGGCTGCGCGCAGATTGGCTGGCGTGCTGGCTACGTCGTCGAGGGCCTTCTTCTTCTGATCCTCGGTAAGCGGTCCGTCAAAGTGAAACTTGCCAATGGGATAGCGCAGGTCAGTCATTGTGTTCTCCGTGCCAACAACTTCGCGAATGAGTGCGCAGAGACGATCCGCGTGGCTTTGTGGCTTTCGAGCGCGAGCAAACCGCTCTTGTCGCCGGTCACCAGATAGTCAGCTCCACCCGCTTCGGACAAACCTAGCAGAAAATCGTCGGTGGGATCGAGAGAGCGGCGCACTCGCGGCAACGCGTCCACGCTTTCGGCGAGCTCTTTCATTTCGTTCACCAGGTCGCCGGCCTTGTAGGGTTTGATACGCTCGGCGATCGCGGGCTTGCGCAGTGCGGCGCGCAGTTCGTCGAGATGCTCAGCGCAGGTCAGCAGGGTGAATCGTCCTTCCTGCCAGGCGCGATAGATAGCGGCCGGGTTTCCCGTCTGGATCATGAGGGCGGAAATCAGGATATTGGTATCGAGCACCACGCGCATCAGCCTTTTTCAACCTTCGCTCTGGCGTACCGCTCGGCGCGGACCTTGCTCACGGTTTCGTCGATGATGCGCTGCAGTTCGTCCGGGTCCATATCCGCGTTGCGTTTCCGGATCTCCTGCACTGTGCAATGAAATACGCGCCAGCGAACAGCCTCCTCAATGAATTTCGAGAGGTCGCCTTTCTTGGCACCTTGGGCGCCAAGAAAGGTGCGCAGAGTAAGGTCGGTCTCTTTCGACACCTTGATGTTCCAGCGAACTGCTTCTTCCATAGGACACCTATGCGCTTAAGTTGATAAACGTCTAGGTGTCTATTATAGCCCAAGAAACTGGACTGGCTGCTGAATCCCCCTACAGACAGCGCGGCGGAGGACTGAGCCTTCTGTACCCCGGTATGTCCGCAATGCTCATCCCCACCGTCTTTTGCCGCACGCCCGTGTTCCTCGGGCCGATGGTCAAGTGAATGCAGCCACGATAGTCCCGCTCTGTTTGGAACACTACACAGCCTTCGCCGTCGAAGTACACGCCCGGAAAACCTGTGAGGTTCCAAAACCAATTGCCGTCATTGTGAGCGTATGCGCTCTTCACTGCCATGCCGTAATGCCGCGCTAGTGACCTTCCTGATTTCATTCTGAAAACCCTCCTACTACTAGTGTCGCGCCCAACGGTTGTCTGTGGAAAACACATACTGCAGCGTGTGTAATATGTTGAAAACAAGAACATTGGCGTTGCCGTGGCAATCGGCGTTAGTACATTCGGCAACTTAGCAACCACGACTAGCACGAGGGGAGCAGGAACCCACTCGGTTAACTACAACCGCTAGTGCCTCCGCTCCCCCAACCACATCCCCTCCTCCTTTGAATTTCGATTCCCCATGCTCCCAACATGCAACTCGATTCGTGCATCAATGCCGTGTTTTAAGCTAAACTCTCTCTGCTGTTGCGTTTAGCTACTTGCTCTCGAAGCCCTGCTGCGGCCGCTTCGGGATCGCCTGCGAGGGGAACTATGCCATCGTCGGTCTGGTCCGGTCACTTAACCTTCGGACTCATCTCCATGCCCGTGCGTCTGTTTTCCGGCGCGCGCAGTAGCGGCATCTCTTTCAATATGCTGCATCGCACCGACAAGTCGCGCCTGAAGCAGCAGTATGTTTGCCAGGCCGATGGCCTCGTCGTCGATCGCAGCGACATCGTCAAAGGCTACGAGTTCCGCAAGGATGAATACATCATCATCGAGCCCGACGAGATCAAGAAGATCGAGCCCCAGACCGCCAAGACCATGGAGATCCTCGAATTCGTGAAGACGACCGAGGTCGACCCTGTCTACTTCGAGTCGTCGTACTACATGATGCCGGAGGAAGCGGGACGCCGCCCCTACGCACTGCTGACCAAGGCGCTCGAAGAGAGCGAGTACGTTGCCATCGCCAAGATCACCATGCACAATCGCGAGTACACGGTGTTCCTGCGTCCGCACGAAGGCGGAATGATGCTGCACACGATGTACTACGCCGAGGAAGTGCGCAAGGTGGAAGGCTTCGGTGCGCCCGAGGTTGAGTTGAAAGAGGCCGAGGTGAAAGTCGCGCACCAGTTGATCGAAGCCCTCGCCGCCGAGTGGGATCCCGAGAAGTACAAAGACACCTTCCAGGAAAACTTGAAACAGTTGATCGAAACCAAGCTCGAAGGTGGAGAAGTCGCCGCCGTCGAGAAGCCGAAGAAACTGGCCCCGGTGGTTGATCTCATGGCGGCACTGAAGCAAAGTCTGGCCCAAATGGAAGGCAAGAAGAAGCCCGCCGCCACCATCAAGCCCGACGAAGCCGCCGCCGCGAATGCAAAATCACGCCGCAGATAGCAAACGGCTGCGGTTCTCGGCCTCACATCACTCAACCCTAGGTGTTCCGTGAGGAGTTCTTCCACCACCCGCCCGGCCCAAAGGAGTGGCCGTACCGGGCATCCCGCGTCCCTGGCGCCGCATCCCTTGCTGAGAGCTTGAGAATTGAGAACCAGCTCCCGTTCCCTAGCGCGGAACGCCGCCAATCGTTACAATATTCAATTCTGTCTGAAACCAGAGACTTCTTCTTCGGGGTGCCGATGAGTTTTCGACGTGTGAGCCAGTTGGCAGCGATAGGACTTGCGACTCTGCTGGAGATCTCTTGCGGTCAGGTCTATCGCCCTGTGGTGATCCCCCTCAACACGGTTCCCCCGAATCCGGCGAACTTCCACGCCGTGTTCGGGATCAGCGCCAATGTGCCCTTCAACCCCGGCACGGCCCTGCAGATCGACGTGTCCGGAGACACGAATATCGGCGTCGCCAACATGGGCGTCAATCCTACCCACGCCGCTATCCTTCCAAACAATTCCCGGGTGTTCGTGGCGAGCGCGGGCAGTCTTTTCCAGGGCGATGCCGACGTTGTTATGGCGTTTACCCCTGCGTCTCAAAGTTCGACCGCGACCGGGTTGGGTACGCCGACCACGTTCAGTCTCCCTTACGGGTCCCTGCCGGTGTTCGTGAATACCACCCAAACCAACGCCGTCTACGTGGCGAACTTTGGCACCAATTCTGTGTCCTCGCTCAACACTTCTTCAAATGTGGTCAGCTTGACTGGGGCGGTCGGAGTGAATCCTGTTGCGCTAGCCGAGACGCCAAACGGTCAGAATCTTTACGTGGTGAATCAGGGCGGCAACACGGTGAATGATCTATCAACATCGGACCTGTCAACGCTGGCAACGATCCCGGTCGGCAACACTCCGGTGTGGGCGGTTTTGCGGCTTGATGGCAGGCGGGTATATGTGGTCACGCAAGGAGACGGTCAGCTCTACGCGATTGCCACCGACACCGACGCCGTGATTTCCGGATCTCCACAAGCTGTGGGCGGCGCTGGGGCCAACTTCGTGCTCTACGACAAGAGCCGGAACCGGTTGTACGTGACCAATCCTGTTGCTGGCGCCGTTTATGTTTTCGACGCGACCACCGACCCGCCGACGCCTTTGGGAAATGCAGCGGGTATTACCATTTCTCTTCCACCGACGTGCACCACTGCAACGTGCTCCAACGCGATGCCTGTGTCGGTGACAGCCTTGCCGGATGGCAGCCGGTTCTACGTGGCAAGCTATGCGACTCCGTTGTCCGGAGTGCCGTGTCCTGACCCAAACGTAACCGCCGCCGGATGTGTGATTCCGCAAGTGACCGTCTTCGATGCCGCCAGTCTCACCGTGAAGACCACCGTGTTTCCTCTTCTGCCTGCCGTGGCGGCGCCAGTTGGTGGAGTACAGCCCTTTGCGCTGGCCCCGGTCGCGTTCTGCGTTCCGGTTATTCCTTACACGCCAGCCTCAGCCCGCTTCCGCATGTCCGCGGCCGCCGCTGCTGACGGCAGCAACGTTTACGCGAGCATTTGCGATGGTGGTGCGGTAGCCATCATCAATGCAACGACCAGCACGATCTCGACCGGAGGAACCAATACTCCCGACACGCTGGTGACCGATCTGCCAGCGCCTGCTAGCGCCGGAGCCGCTCAGTCCAACGGACAACCCTTGCCCCAGAATCCCGTCTTTCTGCTCACGGGACAGTAGCTCGCCAAATCCCTCGGACTACAGGCAACTGGGTCAGCGAGTGCTAAGGCCGGTTTCTACAGTTATCTTCCTGCTTGCCCGTCGTACGTCAGAACTCCGCCCAGAGCTGTTTTGCAGGGCCGTGGGTGCTAACGCGTTGTTCAGTTGACATTCGATTGCGGCTAAGATTCGTATAGCAGAGTCGGCGAATGAACGACCTAACTCCATATCCTGCGATCAACACTGTGCTGACCGAGTGGGCGGATGGACTGAAGCGCTTGCTCGGCAACAAGATTGTCGGGCTGTATCTGTCCGGCTCGCTGGCCTATGGAGATTTCGTGCCGGAAAGAAGCGATATAGATTTGGAGGCAGTCGTTCGGAGTCCACTGACGGAAGACGAACTCAGATCGGTTGAACAGTTGCACAGACAGATAGAGGGACGCTGTCCCCAGTGGGTAGACCGGATTGAGTGCTCCTACGTTCCTCTCGAACTCATGTGTGAATTGACGCCTCCTGCAACACCTCGACCGTGGTGGGGATTTGGCACTTTGTATGCCGAGGCGCCAGCCGGGAATGAATGGATCATCAATCATTACCTTCTTTCCAAGCATGGCATCCCGCTTGAGGGGCCTGATTTCAATGAGCTGGCACCACCGATTGACATCCACACCGTGCGACAAGCCAGTGCCAGAGATTTGTTCCAGGAATGGGTGCCGAAAATTGATGACAGTGTATGGCTCTCGAACAGCCATTATCAGTCGTATCTGGTTTTGAACGTGTGCCGCATCCTGGACACAGTAATCCGTGGCGAGCCGGGTTCTAAGAAGGCTGCCGGTCGGTGGGCCAAAGAAACGTATCCACAGTGGGAAAACTTGATAGAAGAAGCCGAGAGATGGGGGTATGGCGACGAGATGAAGCGGCAAGCCGATGCAGTGGCGTTCTTACGATTTGCAGTTGACAGGGTGAATGAGACTAAACTGCGGTGAGCCGAATCACAAATTCGCGACAAATCTCCCTCCCTATTCTCGCCAACCGCTTCAGGGGGTATAAACGTTCCGCTTGGCACACTCAAAGTCTAGTATGAGAACGCAGGGGTATTTGCATCGTGCAGCGCATCATTGAGGAGGCCCTGAAAAGAATCCCCAGCGAGCCCTATCCTGAACTCCGTCTGGTCTTAGAGATATTCGTTGGGGGCGTTCAGGACGCAGTCGAGACGAACTTTGTGGGCGCGTATTTGGTAGGCTCGCTCGCAACGGGAGATTTTGATCAAGACAGCGACATTGATTTCTTGATCGTCACCGATGAGGAGTTGAGCGACGCACAGGTCCAATCACTTCAAGCATTGCATCTCGAATTGCATAGTCTGGGGTGCTATCCAGCCCAACATCTGGAAGGCTCCTACATACCCAGAGACTTGCTGAATCGGGCCGATCAGGTCGGAACGCAGCTGCTTTGGTACATCGACAACGGAAGTACGGTATTGAAGCGGTCGCTTCACGACAATAAATGGCACGTTCGTTGGATTCTGCGCGAGCGCGCAATCGCCCTGTCGGGACCTGATCCCAAAGCGCTCGTTCAGTCAGTGTTACCTGAAGCATTGCTCAGCGAAATGCTAGTTTCTGTTGAGAAGCTGAGGTCCCACTTGGTTGCTGAAATTGGTCAGCCACTGGGGTGGTTTAATACCCGTTTTGCCCAGTCGTTTACCGTGCTGACCTGCTGCAGGATGCTCCATACGCTTCAAAACGGAGCGGTGAGATCGAAACTCGCTGGCGTGGAATGGGCAGAGCAATCCCTAGACGCAGATTGGCACAAATTGATTCGGCAGGCATGGGCTGAGCGACAGGGCGTGCGGTTCGGCGTGAAGGTTCGGCAGCTTGCTGACACGAAACGCTTGCAAGAAACCGCACGGTTCATTGCCTATGTTCAGAATGAACTCAGGCTCCATCGATAGCGGCCGCTTTTCGTTGCCTTTTTTCACCTGCATGTTGGCGACAAATCGCCATAGCACTCAAAATCGCTGATCGGATCGGCACCGCACGGATAGTCGGCAAACCGGAATCTATCCGAGCCTCCGACTGGTGGGCAATTGTCTCAATTGGTGAAACATTCGATTACACTCGTTTCGAACTGCATCACCGAGAGACCTGGCCCCGCTCTCTTGTCTACACATCAAAAAGGCGACCCGAAAGTCGCCCTGTTCCGGAGGGTCAGCGTGTTGATCGAGCCTTCGACAGTCGACTAAACCTTGGCGGGAACTTCTTCCTTCATCGCCTCTCTCGCGGCGTAGTGCGAGTCCACATACTCGTCGAGGATCTGTATGAACTCCGCGACGATGCGGTCGCCCTTCAGCGTGGTGAACAGCCGCCCGTCCACGTAGACCGGAGCCTTGGGCTCCTCGAACGTTCCGGGCAGGGAAATACCGATGTTGGCATGCTTCGACTCGCCAGGGCCGTTGACCACGCAGCCCATCACGGCAAGCTTCATTTCTTCGACGCCGATATAGCGGCCCTTCCACGTGGGCATCTGCTCGCGCAGGTAGGTCTGAATCTGTTCGGCCATCTCCTGGAAAAACGTGCTGGTCGTGCGTCCGCAGCCCGGGCAGGCCGTAACCTGCGGCGTGAAGCTGCGAATCCCCATGGACTGCAGAATCTGCTGTGCCACGCGCACTTCCTCAGTGCGGTCGCCGCCCGGTGCGGGAGTCAACGAAACGCGAATCGTATCGCCGATGCCTTCCTGCAGCACCACGCCCATCGCCGCGCTCGATGCGACGACACCCTTCGCTCCCATTCCGGCTTCCGTGAGTCCAAGATGCAGCGGATAGTTGCAGCGCGCAGCCAGCGCGCGGTAAACATCGATCAGATCCTGCACTCCGCTGACCTTCGCGCTCAAAATGATCTGGTCGGCCCGCAGCCCAAACCGCTCGGCCAGCTGCGTCGAATTCAGCGCGCTCACCACCATCGCTTCCATGGTCACTTCGCGCGCGTCTTTCGGTTCGTCCAGCCGCGAATTCTCGTCCATCATTTTTGTCAGCAGCGTTGAGTCGAGCGATCCCCAGTTCACGCCAATGCGTACCGGCTTTTGATATTTCACCGCGACTTCGATCATGGTGCGGAAATTGGAGTCGCCGGTCTTCCCGATGCTGGCGTTGCCGGGATTGATGCGGTACTTGGCCAGATCGCGCGCACACTCGGGATACTTGGTCAGCAGAACGTGGCCGTTGTAGTGGAAGTCGCCGATGATAGGCACGCGCACGCCTTGCTTGTCGAGTTGTTCGACGATGTGGGGAACGGCCGCGGCCGCGTCGTCATTGTTCACCGTCACGCGCACCAGTTCCGACCCGGCGCGGGCCAAGGCTGCCACCTGCTGTACTGTGCCGGGGATATCCGCCGTGTCGGTGTTGGTCATGGATTGCACCACAACCGGTGCATCCGAGCCCACGCGCACACCTCCGACAACGGCCGTAACGGTCTTTCTGCGTTCAATCATAGCCATGGGAACTGCTATTTTATCACGCGGAAAGCGCGCTCCGGGGGCTCCCTTCTGCCCACTTGATCCCGAACTCTTGAGTTGTCGGAGGCTCGGCGATGGCACATCTTTACCGTATGCTGTTGGGAAAGACCAACCTCGGGCCGACGGGGCTGTAACGCAGCGCTCCGATTCCTCACCATACTTTGTCCGAAATGGAGGTTTTCCTTATGAGTCACCGCATCAAAGCAGCTCACGCCGAGAAGAAACCAGTCGCCATCCACCGCGACACGCCTGTCGCGCCTCAGTGGCCCAGCTACACCGGCACCTCGCAGTTCGTGGGAACCAGTCCGAGCGGCCGAGTCACCGTCTATGTCGACCCCACGCTCGGCCAGCCCGCATTGCAGAACGCCGAGGATCTGGTCAACGATGCCGACCGCGTGGTGGCCGCCAATGACGCGATCTTCGGCACCACCGGAGGCCCGGTCAGCGTCATTGTTTTCGCCCTCGGTGGCGCTACCGACGGCACCGGCGGCGCAGACCACATGGGCTGCGATTACACCACCGGAGCCGCTATCGAGTGCTGCGCTTCCTTCGGCAGCTCCGGCCGCGTCTCCGCCTTGTTTGAAGCCGAACTCAGCGAATGCTCGATGAACGGAAATCTCTGCGGCCTCAGTACCGGAGAAGCCCTCTCCCGTTGGTGCGCAACCGTGATCGGCAACAACGCTCTGGCTGACTTTGCCACTGCCCCGCAGTGGGCGCAGGATGGCGAACCAGACTTCGTAAACCAAACGGATCCGACGGACCAAAGCGCGGACAGCACAGGATGCGGGATGGCATTCCTGTCCTGGCTGGTGAGTCAAGGCCACGGCCTCGAGAAAATCGCTCCGGAGATGGTGGCCTTAGGCGACGCCGGAACTTTGGCCCAGCTCTACGCCAACCTGACGTCGGACGATGCCGCCAACGCATGGCCGAACTTCCAGAACGCGATCCAGGCCCTGCCAAACGGCGTAACCACCGATGATCCTTTCGGCGGGGCCGCTCAGCCGACGCAAATGGCGAACATCGCTCCCTGGACGGTCGCGTTGGCAGGCAAGGTCTTCGCGTCGATCCTGGCGGATGTTGCGGCCGGAAGGCAGCCGGAGCAGATCGTGACGAATGTACGTGCCGCCATGCTGCCAGCCCCGAAGGCAAAAGGGATTGCGGCAACTTCGATTTGCCATCCCAAGTCCAAGCGGTTGCGCCTGCCAACCAGGAAGACGGCATAAAACGACAGCATAGAACGATCAAGCCGACGGCTGATCCTCAGCCGTCGGCTCGTTGAAATCTGAAGAAATTGAAGAACCCGTCGTTACGGCAGCCGGTCCGCCAGCCCCGGAATCGTCTTCATCAGGTCGTTGTAAATAACCATCACCGCGAACAGCACCAGGAAGACGAATGCCGCCTGATACACGCGTTCCTTGATGTTCATGCTGATATCGCGGCGCATCAGGCCTTCGATCAGCAGGAACAGGATCACGCCACCATCAAGGATAGGAATTGGCAGCAGGTTGAAGATGCCAAGGTTCAAACTGATGGCCGCGGTCAATCCCATCAGCGGAGTCCACCCCTTACGGCGAGCCGCCTCGCCGGCGGCCTGGCCAATTCGGATCGGCCCTTCAATCGATCGCATCGAAATCTTGCGCTGCGCCATCTTCTTCACGAGTTCCAGAATCAGCAATGCGTTCTGCCGGTTCTCGTGCAGCGAAAGATCAAGGGCCTTCGCAAAAGGCAGTGTCTTGACCTTCATCTGCATGGTGCCAATGCCAATGCGGTAGCACTTTTCGAACAGGACTGGCTGGACTGTAAATGTCTTCTGCTGGCCATCCCGAAGCACGGTCAAGGTGATCGGCCTGTCCTTCGTGACTTCCAGGCTCTCGATCATCGCCTGCAGTGCCGACACCGGTTTGCCGTCGAGCGCGAGGATCTGGTCGCCTTCCCTCAGGCCAGCCCTTTCTGCCGGCTTATCTCGCTGTAGGTCGGTGATAGTAACCGACTTTTCTTTCGGCGCCCAACCTGCGAATCCGATCTGGTCCAGACCCGCAGCCTCGGGCACAATTGTTTTCTCAATCGTCTGTCCGTTGCGTTCCACCGCGACGCCAAGAGGTTGTCCGGGACTCAGCGCCTCTTTCAGATCGACCTGCTCCCAAGTGGGATTCTGAACTCCGTCGATCCGTGTGATGCGGTCGCCAATCTGCAACCCTGCCTTGGCGGCCGCCGTATCCTTCATGACCCATCCGATGACCGTCGGTTCGTCATAGACCGCCGGGTATTCGAAATGCACCATGTAGATCGTGGTGAGTAGCACAATCGCCAGGAGGATATTCATGGTCGGCCCGGCAATCGCGATCAGGAATCGGTGCCAGCGCGAGTGATTCATGAACTCGCGCGGATCGTCCGAGCGCTCGTCCATCGGGTTCTCGCCGCTCATCTTGACGTAGCCGCCCAACGGGATCGCGGCGATGCGGTAGTCGGTCTCGCCTTTGCGGAAGCCGATCAGCCGCTTGCCAAAGCCGATGGAGAAGACCTCAACCCGCACCCCCAACCACTTGGCCACGGCGTAGTGGCCGAACTCGTGGATCAGGATCATGAAGCCAAGTACCGCAACCACAGCTATGAGTGAGGTCAAGAAGTCAGACATAATCAGGGTACGTATCTCCAACCAGGTTAGATTCCAAAACTACGCGAAAGACGTTGCCCGCGGCCGTTCAATTTTCTTTACATCCGCCACCCGCTCCAGGGCGACTCGGCGGGCCTCGGCGTCGGCTTCCAGCACTTGCCCAATAGACTCCAGCTTCCCGGAATTGGTTTCAGTCAGAACGTCTTCGATAATCCTGGGAATCTCATCGAAGCGGATGCTGCCTTCCAGAAACGCCGCTACGGCCACTTCGTCGGCTGCGTTCAGCGCTACTGTTTTCGCGCCGCCCGCCTCCGCCGCCTCATACGCTAGACGAAGGCAAGGAAATTTTGTCAGGTCGGGAGGGCAGAAGTCCAGATGACGCAAGTCACTCAGGGCGAAGCGCAGATCCGACGGAATCCGCTCCGGATATGTTAGAGCGTAAAGAATCGGCAGCCGCATGTCCGTCACGGAGATTTGAGCAAGTACGCTGCCATCGACAAATTCCACCATGGAATGAATTGTCGACTGGGGATGGACAATTACTTCCACTTTTGCCGGAGGCATGTGAAACAATCTGCATGCCTCGATCACCTCAAACCCTTTGTTCATCAGCGTAGCTGAGTCGATCGTGATCCGTCGCCCCATTTTCCACGTAGGATGATTGAGCGCTTGCTCAACCGTGATCGACGAGAACTCCGAGTGCGGCGTGTTCAGAAATGGCCCGCCTGAAGCCGTCAGCCAGACGCGCTCGACTTCGTCCATGCGCCCGCCGCGCAGGCATTGATGGACCGCATTGTGCTCACTGTCGATCGGAAGCAGCGGCTTGCCTTGCCGGCGAGCTTCGGCGGTGATCAACTCTCCCGCGGCAACAAGACATTCTTTATTGGCGAGGCCCAGGATCTTCCCCGCACGCACCGCTTCGTAGGTGGCCTCCAGCCCCGCTACTCCTACAATGGCGCTAACCACGAAGTCCACTTCCGCATGCGTCGCTACGCGTACAGTGCCCGCTGCTCCGTGTACGACTTCGATCGCGCTGAGGCTTTCTTTTTTCAGACGCGCCCGCAGAGAGTCGGCGTCGGCTTCTGCAGCCATCGAAATCACGCGCGGCTTCCAGCGCCTCGCCTGCTCAAACGCAGCATCCAGATTCGACCCGGCGGCCAGCGTCACAATCTGAAAGCGGTCGGGATAAGACTCAGCCACGCTGAGCGTGCTGCGCCCAATCGAGCCCGTCGATCCCAGGATGGCTATGCGTTTCATGAGCAAGAAGAGCAGCTACGGCAGAGTCGGCACAGACTCCCTATTTTACGCGCTGGCTGCCCCATCTTTGCCGCGTTCTTTGCGGCAAAACGTGGGACGCGGAGAACTCAACCAAACTTTCTCGATTTTGCGCGCTTCTGCGCCGCGTCTGGGGAGGGGCGGACCTTACTGCATCACGCGCCAAGCCGTATAGAACCACAGCGCCGGGGCCGCAAAGAGCAGGGCGTCAATCCGGTCAAGCATTCCGCCGTGACCGGGAAGAATAGCGCCGGAGTCCTTCACTCCCGCTCCACGCTTGATCAGCGACTCCACCAGATCGCCCAGCTGCGCCGCAACATTCAACGCGATCGTCAGCAGGATGACAGGTCCGATCGCCGGCTGCTCCAGCCCGAACAGTCCATCCCTCCGCTGGATCAGCCCCGCCCGCAGTAGCGCCGAACTCAGAGGCAGAGCGTAGTGAAACAGCAGCCACCCCACAGCAACACTCGCCGCGAGCGAGGCCGCCGCGCCTTCCCACGTTTTTTTCGGGCTGATGCGCGGCGCCATCAAGTGCCGACCCATCGACTTGCCCACGAAGTACGCGAAGATGTCTCCCGCCCAAACGACCAGCAGCAAATAGAGCAAGTAGAACGCCCCAGCCCACTGCTGGCGAAGTTGCACCAGCATCCCCATAGGAAGCGCGACGTAAGTGAACGCAAAAGCCGAAGCCGCCGCTGCTGGATACCCGTTACTCAATTCCACCCGCCGCATGGCGACGGTCAAAAAAAGAAACGGCGAAATGGCCGCCGCAAATCCCAGGCAGTACACGAAGATCGCCGTCGAAAGCAGCGGCCTCTCATTCCCCACATTGAATGCCAGCAGCAGAAAGAAGATGCCGACGAAAATGTAGGTCGGCAGGCGCAGCGGCTGCACGCCGTAAGATTCCGTCAGCTTCAGGAATTCGTGAATGGTGAGCAGGGCCACGGCGCCCGCCACGACGGCCAGCACGGGCACCGGCGCCCGCAGAATCAGCGCCAGCACAACCGGAATCAGAACGACTGCAGTCGCGATGCGTTTTAGCAATGGAAATAATCGAGATCTGAACGGCGGCCTCAGCCGTGCTCGTTAAGAGTTTGGCACGAATCGGAGAATTTAACCACAGAGCCGGAAGAGAATCGCAAAGGGGAGTCTTCCGCGTTCCTTTGTGTCCTTAGTGGTTAACGTTTTTCCCCATGAAGCGCCGATGCAGTCTCCAGCGCCGCGTCCCTGTCGACGTGATTCGACTCGGAATGGTTCAGCCCGCCATAGCGCCGCTCGCGCTTCTGGTATTCCGCAATGCCTTCGAGCAGGTGCACACCGCGAAAGTCCGGCCATAAGGTCGGCGTCACATAAATCTCGGCATAAGCCAGTTGCCACAGCAGGAAATTGCTCAGCCGCATCTCGCCGGAAGTCCGTACCACCAGGTCGGGATCGGGCAGATGCCGCGTATAAAGATGTCGCCCGACCGTGTCCTCGTCAATCCGCAGATGCTCAAGCCCGCCGTTCCGCGAAGCCGCGCTTACCATGGACCGAAATGCGTCCACCAGTTCGCTGCGCGCGCTGTAATTGAGGGCCAGAGTGAGCACCATGCCGGAGTTGCGCGCGGTCGCCTCGCGCGCCCAGGCCATGCGCTCCTGCACGTCCTCCGGCAGTTCGTACTGCCGCCCAATGTATTCCAGGCGGATGTTGTTCTTGTTCAGCGTAGGAACTTCCGCCTTCAAATAGCGGCTCAGCAGACGCATCAGAAAGTCCACTTCGCTCTTGGGACGCTTCTTCCAGTTCTCCTCGGAAAACGCGTAGAGCGTAAGCGCGGGAATAGGAATACGCGCCGCGGTCTCAACCGTCGAACGCACGGCCGTCACTCCGGCGCGGTGTCCGGCCACGCGCGGCATGTGGCGCCGCTTGGCCCAGCGCCCGTTGCCGTCCATGATGATGGCGATGTGTTTAGGGAGCCGTCCCGGATCCAGCCGTCGGTAAACTTCCGTTTCCTTGCGGTCGAGCCCCGCGGGTACTTTGTCCTGCAAAGTGGCCTCTCGATATGAGGCTACCACAGGAGGGAAGAGCGCGCAATGACGGAGAGGGTATAGTTATGTGGCGCGGGCACTCCTGCCCGCGACTCTAACCACGAGCGGAAGGGATAGCGACCACACCGATGTGGGGACGGCCGCCCTCTGGTCGTCCGGGAGCGAAGCTCCCAGGGCACAATCAAGGCTTTCGCGGGCAAGAGCGCCCGCGCCTCACGAGCCTACCGCGCCTCCTCCGGCACGACTCTGATCTCCAGCTTCTCCGTCCACCGCAACACGGTCAGCAAGCAACTCACGCCCACGCGCACCTCGGTCAGCACGCGATGCAGGTCGTCAACGCCAGCCACCGGCTGGCCTTCCAGCGCGACGATCACATCCCCTTCGCGCAGCCCCGCACGCTTCGCCGGGCTGTTCTCTTCTACTCCCAGCACCACCACGCCCATCTCCTTCGGCAGATCGTAGAACCGCACCACGCGCCGGTGCACCGGCACCGTCTGTGCCGAGACGCCAATGTAGCTGCGCCGAATGCGTCCATCGCGCAGCAGACGGCTGGCCACGAACTTTGCCGTGTTGATGCCAATCGCGAAACAGATCCCTTGCGCCGGCAGAATGGTCGCCGTATTCACGCCTACCACACGCCCTGCGGAATCGACGAGCGGCCCGCCCGAGTTGCCTGGGTTGAGAGAAGCGTCGGTCTGAATGACGTCGTCAATGAGGCGCCCGGAATACGAGCGCAGCGACCGCCCCAGCGCGCTGACGACTCCCGCCGTCACTGTCGACTGAAATCCGTAAGGCGCACCAATCGCAATCACGATCTGCCCCACGCGCAGCCGTTGCGGGTCGCCCAACGTAGCCGCAGTCAGGCCGGGCTCGTCGAAGCGCGGCTGTTCCAGTCGAATCACCGCCAAATCACTCGCTGGATCATCCCCGATTACCGTGGCAGGCATGCGCCGCCCGTCGGCCATCGTCACAGCGATGCGGACGGCGTCATGCACAACGTGACTATTGGTGAGAATGAGCCCATCCGGCGTAAACACAAACCCCGACCCACCGCCGCGTTGTTCGCGGGGCTCACCCGACCGCGTGCGGCCCGCCGATTGGTGAACTTCAATATTCACAACCGACGGAGTCATCCGCTCCACCGCGCCAGTCACCGCCGTCGAATACGCGTCGAGCAGGGAGTCGTCGCTGGCACGATGCGGAGTGGCAGTCGAATCCCGGGAAGATTCACCCTCCCAGCCCGCGCGATCAGATGCCAGTTGCGAAAACAGGGATCGGTCGGAGGCTGTACCTACAAAACCCACATCTTCTTGGTTCATGCAGGATAGATGCCGGTCGATCTAGTGAGGATTCACCGCGGAGGTGATCGCGGCGACCCTTGAGGGCTCTAGCGCAACCCTCGTTTGCAGTGTGTTCCCCCGCCGGGGCCAATGTTTGCTCACTACTGCATTTCCGGACCGTCAATAGAGAGTGATAGGCAAAACAGCCGGTGCCGCGGTGCTTGTGCTATTTCTGGCAGGGCCCGCGTTGGTCAAAGCGAGCGACCTTTCTTCTGTAGCGCCAAGCTCGCCGGAAGTCCAGCAAGCGGACTCTCCCGATTATGTCCTCGGCCGGATCCGAAATCACATTCAGCAGCTGCTGGCGAATCCACAACCAGAGTTGTACGAGAGGCACTTGCGATCGGTCCTAGCACTCTGCGAAGACGGCGTACTCAAGCTACAATTCGCCGGTCCTCAACGGGACGAGCAAACAAAGGAGTTGCTCGGATATTTGAAGGTCATTGAAACCGGTCTCAATAGTGATGATGCAAAGCGGCCTGAAGCCTATCTCGCGGACGGTAGGCAATCGCTCGACCTTGCTCGACTCTCTCGGAGCGATGGCACGCTGCAGCTCTACGCCGTTCGTCTCCCGGCGCATTGGGACGCAAGTAAGGCTTACCCTTTGTACGTCGGCCTCCACGGTAGGTGGTCCGATTTCCCGCTCGCCTTGGTCGCTTCTACATTCGCCCTGCATGACGACTATCGGAAGGTAAACGATGAAGCCATCATTCTCATCCCCTGGGTGCGAGGCAACAGTCAATGGCGTGAGCAGAATGGATCAGAACCGGATATTTGGGAAGCAATCGACGACCTCAAGACGTTCGCCAAACTCGATCCCGATCGCTGGTACATTTCCGGCCACTCCTGGGGAGGAGACGACACTTGGGCGATCGTCTTGCGAACCCCGGATTCATGGGCGGCAGCCGGAATCATGGCTGGCGATCCGATTTCTGTGCCAAAAGATTCAGGCTTGGTGACGAACGCGCAATATGTGCCTTTCTATCTATGGAAAGGTTCGCAGGATACTGATCCCAATCGTCAATCTGCCCTGGAGTACTTTCGCGACGCCCTGACGGAGGTCGGCGATCCTCCCAAGGTAGTCGTTGCGCAGGGCGTGGGACATATGTATCGTCCGCAGGACGCTGACGCGCTCCAAAGCTGGCTGCTGGAGCACATTCGTCATCGACCCGATCATTTCTCGTTTGTCATCGACACTCCTCAACATCGCGGCATCTGGGGGATCTCGATTCCGCAGCAATACCCGGATGCGTACTTGAACGTCGAACCCAGGGTCAGCTTCGAATGCTGGATCGAGGGATCGACCGTGCGGATTCAGACTACAAACAGCAATCGTCTCGACATCGATTTAGGTGCGCAAGGACTGAACATCTCCGGACCGACAAGAGTCGTCGTGAACGGAAAACAGCTCTTCGACGGGCCGGTCCCAGCGAAGCCGATTTCACTAAATTGGTGATGGTGGACCGACACTAGTTACCTACCCACCTCGTCCACCGAGGCCGAAAAAAAAGCCGGGACCAAGAATCGGTCCCGGCGTTAGTGTTGGCTGGTTGCCCGGATAAACTTGTTTGCATCAACCGGGGCTGAAGCCCCTTTTGATTCTCTATTGTTTAAGCGGACGCGGCCCTGAAGTGCCGCTCTTCCACGTTACGCGCTCCGTCTCTACGCGCTGCGCCTCGGTCGCACCGTCAAATCCCGCACCTGTGTCAGAATGCTCGACATCTGCATCCCGTTCAATTGCGAAACAAACGGCAGCAACTCGGCAATGAACTGATCTTTCATCAATTCCATCACTTCTTCCTGGCGGGTGCGTTCGCCGCCGCTGAGCAGATCGGGCACAGTAACCTCCAGCGCGCGCGCCAACCGTTCCAGGGAAGACAGCGTAGGCGTGGCTTTCTCGTTTTCGATTTTAGAAACGTAGGTGCGCGGGACCGCCATCCTTCCGGCCAGTTGCCGCTGACTGAGCCCGTTCCGCAGGCGTAATGAGCGGATCGAGGTCGCCAGGTTCAAATGTCCGCGACCATTGCCGGGCGCAGGCATCATTACCGGAGGCACCACCATGATGGGCTCGGGCTCAGGCTCCTCGTCCAGGCACGCGTGGCACCGTCGGCAATTATTGTTGGAAGTACGGAACTGAACCAGCAGGCAATGATCGCAACGGACAACTTCCCTAGAATCCACCGGGGCAAGAGTCGTGGCCATCGGGTTGTGGGAGTGCCAGAGCGGGCTACTCCTTACAGCCTTACAACGGGAACCAATTGGGGGAGAGGTTCCAAGGTGCAGGCCCAATCTGCGGCATGTGCCCTGTGGAAGTCAAGGTTAAAATGGAGCAACCCCGCGAATTCTGCGGGTGAAAACCAGAGCAACACCGCAATAACCCGGAGAAAACAGGCCAAAACCATGATTGATCGCGAATCCGCGTGGTGTTTACTAACTGAGTTCACCCAGTCAGAAAGTTTGCGCAAACACGCGCTCGCCGTCGAGGCTTGCATGCGCGCCTGCGCCCGTAAGTGGGGCAACGGATCCCCCGAAGTCGAGAATCTCTGGGGCCTCGTCGGCCTGATTCACGACTTCGACTACGAGCGCTGGCCCACTGCTGAAGACCATCCCTACAAGGGCAACGAGATTCTCAAAGAGCGTGGATACTCCGACGAAATCCGCCGCGCCATCATGTCGCACGCCGAATACAGTGGCGTGACCCGCGACACGCCAATGGAAAAGGCTCTCTTCGCCTGCGACGAACTGGCGGGATTCATCACTGCAGTGGCTCTGATCAAGCCGGGGAAGTCGCTGGCCGAAGTCGACGCCAAGTCCGTACGAAAAAGAATGAAAGACAAGGCCTTCGCCCGCAAAGTGAACCGCGACGACATCATCACCGGCGCAGCCGACTTGGGTGTCGACTTGGATGAGCACATCGCCTTCTGCATCGAAGCCCTGAAGCCGATCGCGAAGGAACTCGGCTTAGACGGGAGCGCCGCAAAGCCGGCGTGACAAGCGACTCCCCATGGTTGCGTGAACCGGCTTTAAAAAGAGCGTGCAAGCCCGACCCGTTTCGCGCATAATGCCCTGTCCTGCCATGGACACACCGCACAGCGATCTCGAAGCTATCCGTCAGATTCTGGCCGACCTCACGACTCGGGTCTATCGCATCGAGCGCAGACTCCAGATGGAGGCGCAACCTTCGAGTGGTCCGCACTCCGCCGCGACTCCCGTATCTCCGCCACCTTCCAAGCCCTCGGAAATTCCATCTGCCCCACCGCCCGATAAGGTTCCTGCGGCGGTCCCGCCTCCTCCTCACATTCCGCCGAGGCCGTCGGTCCTTCTGCCAGTTCAACCCGATCCCGACCTCGAGTCGCGCATCGGTTCCCATTGGCTCAACCGCATCGGTATCGCGGCCCTTCTGATCGGCGTCTCCTATTTCCTGAAGTTCGCCTTCGACAACAACTGGATCGGCCCCGCCGGACGCGTCACCATCGGCTTGCTAGCTGGGATCGCGATCATAGTGTGGAGTGAGCGCTTTCGCTCCAAAGGTTACAAGGCCTTTTCTTACTCGCTGAAAGCAGTTGGCATCGGCACTCTGTATCTCTCTCTCTGGGCCGCGTTTCAGGTCTACAACCTTGTTCCCAGCGGTGTCGCCTTTGTCATGATGCTTGCGGTAACGGCGGCCACCGCGGCCATGGCTTGGACGCAGGACGCACAAATCCTCGCGGCCTTCGCCCTCACCGGCGGATTCAGCACACCGCTGCTCCTCTCGACCGGTCAGAACCGTGAGATCGCCCTGTTTGCCTACGTCGTGATTCTCGATGTTGCGACGCTGGTTCTGGTGATGTTCAAACCTTGGCGGCGCCTGCTGGTCATGAGCTACGCCGGCACTTTGCTGCTTTATATCGGATGGTATTCAAGCTTCTATTCCCGCAGTCAACTCGGCCTCACGCTCGCCTTCGCTACCCTGTTCTTCGCCATTTTCGCCATCGCACCGCTGATCACGCTTCAGCCGGAAGGTGAGATCGCTCTCTTCGCATCGATTCCCGCGGTTCTCGCTTTCGTCAACGCCGGCGTGTATTTCCTGCAGGCCTACGCCATGATCGAGGAAGTCAACAAGACTTACATGGCGTGGTTTGCACTCGCCCTGGCTGCCGTTTACATTTTTCTCAGCCGCCAGGTGCACGCGCGGGCACTCACTCCGCGCGCTTCGGAGATACTCTATTTTCTTCACCTCGCCGTAGCCCTCGGCTTTATCACAATCGCCATTCCCATTCGCTTGGACGCGCACTGGATCACCATTGGATGGTTCATCGAGGCCGGCGTGCTTCTCTGGGTGGCCAACCGCGTCAAGTCGGATTTCCTGAATGCCTTCGCCCTTGGAGCCCTGCTCCTCGGCGTAGTCCGGCTGCTGCTCATCGATAATTTCCACACCACCCAAATCATCTTCAACCTTCGCATGGCCACCTACGCAGTGGCAGTTGTGGTGTTGGGAGCGGTCGCTTGGTACGCCGCAAAGCGCGAAGATGAGTCCGCGCGCACCGTTGCCGCCGTCGCACTCGTCGCCCTCAACGTTCTTGCCCTCATCGCACTCAGCCGCGAAGTGACGGACTACTATTCCCGACAGATTGTCGATATTCAGCCATCGCGATTGATGGTCGCATTCGATTTCCACCGCAACGAAATCCAGCGCGACTTTACCTATTCCGCGCTGTGGATGGCCTACGGCGCGATGTTGATGATTATTGGATTCCTGCGCCGCACAGCTTTTGTCCGCTGGCAGGCTCTGCTGCTCATCGCTGCCACCATCGTGAAGGTCTTCGTCTACGACGTCTCCCAACTCGATAAGGGATACCGGATCGTCAGCTTCATCGTGCTCGGTGTGTTGCTGTTGGCGATTTCGTTTGTCTACCAGCGGGACTGGCTGCAACTTTCCGCCAAGACAAGGGCACAACAGAAAACAGGAGCGGACACCAGCGCATGAGACTCGCAGCACTATTATTCTTCGCGTTGCTCGCTGCCGCTGTTGCCAACCCGCCCGAGCCTGCGATTCCGTATTTCAGCAACGTCCGCGAAATCCACGTCGCCCATCCCGACCAGCAGAACTTCTTCATCGTCGACGAAGAACTCTGGCATTACTCGCGCCCCGATCTTGGCGACCTGCGCTTGTATGACGGCGATACTTCGGTCCAGTACGCACTCTCGGAGCAGCGCGCTGGAATTTCTTCCGAAGAGGTGCAGGCGAAGATCCTCAATCTCGGCACTATTTCCGGCCACACCGAATTCGATCTTGACACCGAAGGTCTCGCCGAGTACGACCGCATTCGCCTGCGTCTCGATGCCCACGACTTTGTGGCCACGGCATCCGTGTCGGGTGGCGCGGCGCCGGGGAAGGGGGCTGAGGTAGGGTTGCCGCCGTCCACGCTGTACGATTTCACCAAGGAGCAACTGGGCGCGAATTCGCAATTGAAGCTGCCTGCCTCCAGTTTTCGCTATCTTCACGTCCGGCTTTCCGCCGGCATTCGTCCGGAGCAGGTGAAAGGCGCGGCGATTTACAACCTGCACGAACAGAAGGCCTCCTGGACCAAAGTCGGCTCCTGTGCAGCGCCGCAACCGAAGCAGCGGCTGACCTTGATCACGTGCACTGTTCCGTTGAAAGTCCCTCTGAGCCGCATCGTGCTTCAGATCGCGCCCGCGCAAGTGAATTTCCGCCGCACCGTCAGCATTGAAGACGCTAAAGGCGTGCAGCTCGCCAGCGGCGAGATCAGTCGCGTGCGCATAAATCGCGCGGGCACGCTCGTCACCAACGAGGAATTAGCTGTCGACGTTGCTGGGAGCAGCACCGACACTTCCGGGCAGCTTACCCTCACCATTGACAACGGCGACAATCCGCCCCTCGCGATCCTCGCCGCCGAGCCGCTTTCGCTCGAACGCCGCATCTACTTTGATCCGCAAGGGAAGACCGCTCTCACGCTGTACTACGGGGACGAGAAACTTTCAACGCCGGTTTACGACTATGCTCGATTCTTTCACCTGGATGCGTCGCCCGCGGAAGTGCAACTGGGCTCTGGCGCGCACAATGCGCAATACACGGGGCGTCCCGACGACCGGCCGTGGTCAGAACGGCATACAGCAGTTCTATGGGGAGCCATGATCCTAGCTGTGCTGATGCTCGCGATTCTGGCTCTGCGCGGATTACGCGCGGAACGCCCGCGGTAAGTGCTCCATCGCTGGGAACACATCAGCTCAACGGAATCCTGTGCTAATATCTGCTGTCATTTCTGGATTGGAAAGAGTCTGCCGTGTTGTGCAGCAAGTGCGCCGCTAATCTTCCGGATGGTTCGCAGTTCTGCTTGAAGTGTGGACAGCCTGTCAGCGCGGGCGCCTACAGCGCCGCAGCGGCGGCGGTGACCGCTTCGCTCGGATGCAGCAAATGTGGCGCGAGTTTGCCGGACGAGGCAGAGTTTTGCCTGAAGTGCGGAAAGCCCGTAAGTTCCCCGGCGAAAAGCGCGTCGGTTCAAGCCGACGCCGAAGTACTTCCGCCAGAACTCCCGCGGCCGAAACCCAAGCGGCGCGGGCTCGTCTCGGCGCTTCTCGCCGTGTTATTGATTGTGGTGATCGTCTGGGTTGCGGCCAGCGACAACCCGTTCGCGCAGGGTATTCAGGAACTCGTCGGATGGAAACACGATGAGACGGTTCTCGACTCCACTTTCTCCGTGGGCCCGCATGCTTTCCGGTTTTACAAATTCTCCTTGCCCGAAGGTTCCGTGAATGTTGGTATCGTGGGGCAGTTCACCTCCTCTGTCGATGCCCAGAACGCGGGCAGCCGCAAAGCGAAAGACGACAAGGACAAAAGCAAAGACAAAGACAGCGAGCGCGGGATTGAGGTCTACGTGCTCACCGAACCCGCCTTCACCGTTTGGCAGAACGGATACGCAACCAGTTCTGTCTATGAGAGCGGTATAGTCCGCGAGGGCACGGTGCAGGCGGACATTCCGGCCGGCGCGGGAATTTATTATCTCGTCTTCAGCAACAAGTCTGCACCGAAAACACCCAAGACGGTTCGAGCTAGCGTTCTCTTGCGCTACAAGAGCTGGCTGCCCAATTGGTTTCGGATGATGAAAGGCCGTGTGTGGAATTGGCTCGGACTGTGAGCGGACAAACTCCTAGCGCATCGTCTCTTCGATTTGCGAAATCCAATCGGGACGCTTGAGCACTTCGCGCGGCTTGGGGCCATCGGCGGCGCCGACAATACCATCCTGCTCCATCAGATCGATGAGGTGAGCGGCGCGCCCATAGCCGATGCGCAAACGCCGTTGCAGCAGGGAAGTGGAGGCCTTGCCGAACTCCACCACCAGCTTCACCGCATCGCCGTACATTGGATCGTCCTCCTCCTCGCCTTCTTCGCCAGGTTCTCCGCTCGCGCCCGCTGCTGCGTCACGCTCTTCCTTCGGCGGGTCCAGGAACTGCTGCTGATATTCGGCAATGGCCTGCGACTTCCAGAACTCGACGACTGCGGCGATTTCCTTTTCCGTCACGAACGGCGCATGCAGCCGGTGCACGCGCGCCGAGCCTGACGGCAGATACAACATGTCGCCTTTGCCCAGCAATGCCTCAGCGCCGTTGGCGTCGAGAATGGTGCGCGAATCGACTTTCGTGGCCACACGGAACGAGACGCGGGCAGGGAAGTTCGCCTTGATCAATCCCGTGATCACGTCCACAGAGGGCCGCTGCGTCGCCAGCACAAGATGAATGCCAACCGCGCGCGCCATCTGCGCCAGACGCGTAATCGATTCTTCCACATTGTGAGAATCGAGCATCATCAAATCGGCCAACTCGTCGATGATGATGACGATGTAGGGGATTGGCTTCTCGTCTGACTCTTCGTCAAACAAGCTCGGCGTGCCGCTCTGATCGAATAGCTTGTTGTACTGGTCGATATTACGAACGCCTCTTGACGCAAGCAACTTCAACCGCCGTTCCATCTCGCGCACGGCGTTGCGCAGCGCATTGGCTGCCAGTTTCGGCTCGGTGATGATCGGCGTATACAGATGCGGAACGCCCTCGTAATTGCCAAGTTCCAGCCGCTTCGGGTCCACCAGAATCAGGCGCACCTGATCGGGTGTCGCCTTGTACAGAATCGACATGATCATCGCGTTGATCGCGACGCTCTTGCCTGCGCCAGTGGAACCGGCAATCAGAAGGTGCGGCATTCCGGCCAAGTCAGCCGTGACGATGCGCCCGTTGATGTCTTTGCCCATCGCAATCGTGAGCTTCGACTTCGAACCCATGAATTCCTGCGACTCGATGTTTTCCCGCAGCCAGATGATTTCGCGCTGGCGGTTCGGCACCTGGACTCCAACCGTGCTCTTGCCGGCCATGCGTTCGATCAGAATGCTCTCCGCCTTGAGCGCGAGGCACAGGTCGTCAACAAGATTGGTAATTCGGCTGTATTTGATTCCGGCTTCGGGCTTGAACTCGAAAGTCGTGACGACCGGTCCAGGATTGATCTGCGTGATCTGTCCGTGCACTTCAAACTCGGCGTACTTTTCGGTGAGGACTTGCGCCAGGAGCTTGAGTTCGTCGGCGTCGACCTGCTGCTGTTCGTCGGGACGCTGGAGCAGGCTGCTCGAAGGTAGTTTGTAGCCACCGGCGATGCGCGGCATCGTCGTCTTGGCCTTGTGCGTGCTGTCCGCGCGCTCGGTAACTTCAGGATCGTCGGCCGATTCCGCCGAGGCATCCGTCGCCAAATGCTCGGTCAACACTCCGCCGGTCGCTGGAACGGATTTCGGCGCATCTTCTTCGGCCATCATGCGCTCAATCCCGGTGCGGCGCGGTTCCGGCGCTGCAGCCTGCGCAACGGACGGCGCGGGCCGCGACGGGATCAACTGCGTCTTGACCACAGGTTTTGAGATCCGCCGCTGTTCCAGTTCCTTTTGCTGGCGTCTCTTGGCGCGTTCCTCCTGCCAATCCTGGTAGCGGTTCCACAGTGCGGTGACGAAGGCGAACCGCGTCGGAGCCCACACCTGAATCGCCAAGAACGAGAACGCGGTCGAAAGATACAGTGCAACGGCGAGCACGGTGGCGCAAACGATGTACGCGCCCACCAAATTCAGGTAGTGAATCATGAAGTCGCCGACGACGCGCCCAAGCAAGCCCTCGATCGGGATCACGTGCATCCAGCGCAAGTGTCCGGGCTGCAGCGCCAGCATCGCGGGAACGAACATCATCAGCCAGATTCCGCCCAGGCTCTTGGCGAGTGGAGACCGTACCGTCATCGAGCGGAACCAGCGCATTCCGAGCATGGCGGGGAAGATCACCAGCAGGAAAGCGCCGACGCCGAAGAACTGCAGCAGCATGTCAGCGCCGAACGCTCCGACCACGCCGATCCAGTTGCGAGCCGCGTGCGCACCGGTCAGAACGGAGGCGCTGTTCCACGAAGGATCGAGCGGAGAATAGGAAACCAACGCGAGGAAAAGGAGGAGCGCGGAGACGCACATCAAGAAGCCGACCAGCTCATTGAGCCGTCGGTTGCCGGTGGGAACAAAGATGCTTGCCAGATAGTCCATGTAGGCCAGATTCACACACCGATGACACTACGACTTCCCGGTGCCGCAATCGGCCAGAGCCCTTACATTATGCCAAGAAGCGGGAGATCCGACAATGTGGAAATGGGACGTAGTATTCAAGTAGAGACGTTGTTCGCAACATCTTCTATCCATGCAAGTTGCTGGCAACCATAGGACGTTGCGAGGAACGTCTCTACGCCAGCTTGGCCGCGAACGCCAGCACCAACGCTCCCACAATAATCCGGTAGACCGCAAACGGAGCGAAGCCGCGCTTGCGCACGTAGGCCATGAACCACGCCACAGAGCCGTAGGCGACGATAAACGAGACCACGAAGCCGATGGCGAGCACGATCCAGCCGTGCGCATCGATCTGGGAGACGCCGATTGGGTTCTCGCCTTTGCCTCGGAGCGATTTGAACAGCGTATAGAGCGTAGCTGCAGCCATCGTCGGAATGGAGACGAAGAACGAGAACTCGAGCGCCGAAGCCCGTGACATGCCAGCAACTTGGCCGCCTGCGATCGTTGACATGGAGCGGGATGTTCCGGGGAAGACAGCTGAGAAGATATGGCAGAAGCCGATCCAGATCGCTTGTGTCAGACTCATGTCTTCCATCTTCCAGGTGTGGATGCGGGTTCCACTTGCGCCGGGACCAGCGGCTTCCGACTTGGTGTGCAACGCGTCGACGAGCCACATCACGATGCCGCCGATCAACAGCGACCATCCGATGATCGAAATGTTCTCGAGGTGCTTGCCGATTACCTTCGTCAGCAAAAACGACGGGATGGCGGTGACTACGAACGCAACAGTAGTGAGACCGAGCGGATGGGTTAAAGCCGTGCGGCTTCCGTTTTCGCCGCTTGGAAAGGTCGACAGAAACTTGGTGATGCGGCTCCAGAAATAAACCGGCAGGCACAGGATCGCGCCGAGCTGGATGACGATGGAATACATCTTCCAATAACCGTCGGACAGGCTGATATGCAGCAGGAGTTCGGAAAGGCGCAGATGCGCGGTCGAGCTGACGGGAAGGAACTCGGTGAGGCCTTCGACAATTCCCAGGATCAGAGATAACAGGTAGTCGTTCAATCATCCTCCGAAAACAAGGGAACAGTATCTCAGGTTGAAGGGTAGTTTGGGAGGGATACTCGTGCGTTATTTATTCTCACAGCTGTTACAACACTCCCGTAACGCATGTCACCCTGAGCGGAGTTGCCGTTCGCGAAGCGAGCGGCAAAGTAGTCGAAGGATCCCTGCAAGCTTCGCTCCACCATCGGCATTTTGGGGAATTTCCTCGGAGTACAAGTGCGGAGTGAGAACTCCCTTCAACCTTCATCTTGCATCGGTCTGATAGGGTCCTTCGACTGCGTGGCTGCTTCGCTTTGCGAAGCAGCCACTTCGCTCAGGACGACAGACGAAAAAGACGCGACTCTAGTCGCTGGCGTTGCCAAAGGTTGGAACACCTTGCTGCACGTAGAAAATCAGCGTCAACGCGCGCGAGGACCAGTCGCTCTGGGGGTACTGGCTGACGATTTTTTGTGCCAACGCCAGAGATCGGTTTTTCGATTCGTCTGATTTCTTCTGGTTGGCTTCGGTCTTGTAGATCTCGATCAGCGCGGAGCGGCGCCAGGCCGCGTTGTACAGCGCTTCGGGCGCGGACGGGGATTGCTCGTGCTCGCTGGCGTACTTTTCGTACAAGTCGGCTTCTTTGTCGGGACACTTCGACGCGCCCTGCCAATCGCCACAGAGTTTGTTTTCGATGAGGTGAAAAGCTGCGAGATCGGCCCACTTTGTGCCGGGGAATTTTTTCATGACCAGCTTCATCCACTGATCATCGATCTGTCCGCGCATGTAGGAATCCCGTTCGCGGGCCGAGGGACGCGTGAGCACGTCGGAGCGCTCGATCTGCCAGCGGATGTCGGCGGCGCGGTAAAGCCCCTCGGCCGCGAGCGGCGACGTCGGAAACAGATCATAGACGCGGTAGTAGAGACGCATGGCGTCTTGCGCGGCGTCACGGCGTCCGCGGCGGCGGCTGGCCTGGTCCTCGGAATCGGCGGCTTCGCCGAAAATAATCTTGTCGCCGTTGGCAGTCGCTGTGCCCACGAAGGCTTTGGCGGAAACCCATCCGGTGATGGTCTTGCCTTCGGATTCCGGGTCGTCTTCGTCAGCGTCTTTCCTCGGTTCGCGGAGGATCGCTTCCACGTGAACCCAGTCGCGGCTGGTTTCGAGAACGACCAGTTCGTGTCCGCGACCAGCCTCGCCGAGTTTGGCCACGTCGGCGCTGGGGGAGACGCGGATGGTTTCCTCGTGAACGAGAGTGCCGCGTTGCGCTTGTGCCGAGGCGAACGGGATTGCCGCGAGGATCGTTACAGCGACAAGAGTGAGTCTGAGGTTCATATTGTATTGATTATTGGCTGTAAAGACGCTGCTTGCAAGGTCTCAGCCTGGGCCGACGCGTTTTAATTGGTATATGCGAAAGGAGGAGAAGTAGCTGAGATGGGGACATGGAGAGTCCCCTGCGGTATTTGGCGGAGGTCAGGGACCCGCGTGGGCGGACGCGGGAACACTTACTGGAAGGAATTCTGTTGACTACGATCGCGGCCGTGTTGAGCGGGGCCGACCGTTGGAACGAAATCGAGGACTACGGCCATGCCAAGCAGGCTTGGCCGCAGAGTTTTCTTTCCTTGCCAGGCGGCATTCCTTCGCAGGACACATGCAACCGCGTCTTTGCGCGATTGGATCCCGATGAGTTGGAGCGGTGTTTTCTGCAATGGGTGCGCGCGATTGCCAAGTTGACAGCAGGCCAGGTGCTGGCCCAGCATCAGAATGGTTGCGGTTGGCCCAGGCCGAAACCGTTTGCACCATGGCTTTCTTGTCGCCCGCGCCGCTGCCGCGCAGCGCCTTGCCGTCGATGGCCCGGCTCAACACGGCCATCCGTCAACACTGGGGTATCGAAAACCAACTGCACATGCTCAGTAAACTTGCACGACGCTTCAGCCCAGCACTGCGGCCTCTTTCCCCGCCGGCCTCCCCGCCAGCCGCGCCTCGACCTGCCGTACCGCTCGCCGGGCCGCGACGATCGCTTCGTTCGTAGTCGACTCCGGCCCTTGCGAGTCGGTGTTCGCGAAAAAGATGCGATCCATCGGCTGGCGCACCTGCGGCTGCACCTGCGTAAACAGCCCAGGCGTGGACATATACATAGGATGCCCGCGGCGGTAGATGTGCACCTCGACTGGATCCACGTTGGTCTCCGGCGCTAACTTCTGAAAATCGCGCAGCACGTTCGCAGCGATCTTGCGCGCCCCACCTTCGGTCAGCAAATTGCCTCGCTCCTCTTCTTGCATAGGCGTGTAGCAGCTCAGAATGTTGTACTTCTGTTTGTACCCTGACTTCTTGCGTATCACCCAGTCCGCCACCACGATGTCGGTGAACGTATTGCCTGGGCACCAAGTGTCGTATCCCTTGTTGAACACAGGCTTGTCGAAAATCAGGTTCACTACACAATAAGGAGCGTAGCGAATCTGCTGCATGGCCTGGCTCTGCTTGTCGGGAAGCCCTTCCACAACGTGCCGCGTAATAAATTTCGGCGTCGCCATGATGACCGCCTTGGCTGTCACAGTCTTCAACTCTCCGCCCACCACATAAGTGACTTGAACGTCTTCCTTCCCCGGACTCACCGCCACGATGGTCGCGCCCGTCTGCATGCGCTCGCCAAACTTGGGCTGCAGAATGTCAGCCAGTTTCTTTGTGACCGCGCCCAACCCTCCCGGCCACGTGAAGCGATTGTCGACGCGGCTCTGATCCACGACATCCTGGAATTCCGTGATCGCCAGTCCCGCCGCCGTTTCATCGCTGGTCGCCCCCCAGTTGGACAGGCCAAACGCGTCCCACCACTGCTTGATTTCCCGTGAGTAGAGCTTCGTGAAATTAGAGAACGGAAGGTCGTACAGCTCCTGGCCCCGTTTCTCCACGTCGATGGCCATCATTTCCTTCTTGAACTTCTTGAAGCTATCGCGCGTGAAGGGCGGATAAGGAAGCTTGTTCAGCCCATCGCCCCACGTGTCGGGCACGAACTCGCCGTTGATGATGCTGCCATCGGGACAGTTCACAGGCAGCGGATCGAGCCCAATTTCTTTGGCAAAGCGAAACGCGTCGGAGTCCGACCACAAGAAGGCAGAGCCAGTCGCGTACGGGCTGCCGTCGTACTCCATGGCGTACGCGTTGCCGCCCCACTGCGGCTCCTTTTCGAGCAACAGCACGTCGCGATGCTGCAGACGATACGCCGCCGTCAGCCCGCTCACACCTCCGCCTACGATCACGACATCGTGCTTTGCAGACGCCGGAGGCCGCGAAAACACCCGCCCATCGCGCACTTGATGGCAGATGCGATTGTCCTCACCGTCGACGTTGGCGCCACCGCGGTGTGGCTCTGCGGTTTGCGCCGCCACCAGCGAGAGATCCACCGGACATCCTGCTGTCACCGCTCCCGCCACCACAAACTTGATGAAGTCCCTGCGATTTGCGCTCACTTGCCACTCCCCTCGGATGTTTCCAGCAGTTCCATGCCTACTTCGGCGCCGTCCTCGGCGCGCACGCGCAGCCGGTACCAGAAGACGATTGTCACCAGAGAGAAAACAAAAATGATGGTCGAAACCGCGTTAATCTCTGGCGTGATGCCGCGCCGCAACCGTCCCCAGATTTCGAGTGGCAGCGTGTTGTCCCGGCCGATCAGAAAGAAGCTTACCGCGATCTCATCCATCGACAAGGTGAAAATCAGCAGCGCCGCGCCGATGATCGGCAGCTTCAAGTTCGGCACGGTAACGCGCCAGAATGTCTGCCAGTAGTTTGCCCCCAGGTCGAGCGATGCCTCTTCCTGTGCGCGATCCAATTTTTGCAAGCCCGCGAACACTTCTGTCGTCGCCACCGAAATCAAGGCCGTCCCGTGTCCCAGAGTGATCGTCAGCAGGCTGAGCTTGATGGTCGCCAGGTTGAACAGCATGAGCAGCGACAGGCCCGTGATGATGCCGGGCAAAATCAGCGGGAGCAGCACCAATCGCCGGAACAACGCTTTGCCCGGAAACTGCGCCCGGTCCAATGCCAGCGCCGCCGGTACGCCGAATGCGAGCGCAATCACCATCGCCGCGAACGCCACCTGCAGGCTGTTGAGCACCGAATCCCAGATCGGCCCGTCCGCGAACAAGACGCGATACCAATCGAGCGTGAGGTGATGCGGCGGGAATCCGCCGACGCCTTGTTCGTTGAACGAATAAAGAACAAGGATGGCGATCGGCAGATACAGAAATGCAAACACGGCCGCCGTGTGGACCAGCAGCCAGCGCGACCGTGGGACGGTCGTCGAGGCAGTCGCTTGCGTCATGGTAGAACCCCACTCCGCGCAGGGATCAGAAAGGCCCAGCCGCGAAGCGGCGAAAGAATGCAGCCCACGGCGCAAGCCATGGGTTGAAAACAGGAAGCGATGGAGCCCCGCAGGGGCGAAAGAATAGTTGCGCTCATGAGAAGCTCCATTTCTTTTCCAGTCGCTGCGAGAAGAACAGCAGGCTCACCACGATCACCAGCATGCCGAGGGAAATCGCCGCGCCCAGCGGCCAGTTGTAGGCGGCGCCAAACAAGCTGACCACGATATTCGAAATCATGATGCCGCTCGGCCCTCCCAACAACAGCGGCGCCAGAAAATCGCCCAAGCTAAGCACGAACGCGAACGTCGCCCCGGCCAGGACTCCAGGAATCGACAGCGGAAAAATCACTCTCCAAAATGTCTGCGTCGGCGTCGCGCCCAGATCATGCGAGGCCTCGACCAGATTGCGAGGAATATGTTCCAGCGCCGCGTAAATCGGCAGAAACGTAAACGGCGTGTAGATATGAGTGAGTGTCAACACGACCGCAAAAGGACTGTACAGCAGAAAGTCGAGCGGATGCCGAGTCACGTGCACATACTGCAGCAGGGTGTTGAGCACGCCGTCCGAGCCGAGAATCGTCTTCCACGCGTAGGCCCGCACCAGGTAGCTGACCCACAGCGGAATAATCACCATCTGATACAGCAGATCCTTCCGCTTGCCCGCATAGAACGAAAGGAAATACGCAAGTGGGTACCCGAGCAGAAGTGAAAACAACATGACGCGTGCGGCAATCCACATGGAGCGCAGCAGCGTCTGCCAGTACACCGTTTTCTGGAATAGCTCTTTATAGTTCTCAAGATTCCAAGAGTGCACGATGGTCTGCGTAGAGGAAACGGACCAGAAGCTGTAGCAGAACATCAGCAGGTACGGCACCAGAAGAAACACCGCGACCCACGCCAGCGGAGGCACCGCCACAGCCGTCTTGTAAGCGCGGGAGAACATCAGTTTCTTTCGGGAGATTCGCGTACCAGCACGGCATCGGCAGCAGAAAACTCCAGATCGACCTCGTTCTGCACTCCGCTGCCGCTCGCTGTCCGCATAACCAGCACGAGTCCGTCGGCACACGACACGCGGATCAATTCAGTCGCGCCGTGGAATGCCTGATGCACCACTCGACCTCGAACCCGCACCACGCCAGACGGGCTGCCATTCCCGGCCAGCCGTACATGCTCCGGCCGCAGAGAAAAGAGTGCCGGCCCATCGGGAAGGGAACTAGCCCATGACAGCGATCCGTACCGCACCACCCCGCCAAGAACCTCACCCCTCAGCAGATTCGTGTGTCCGATAAACTGCGCGACATACGCAGTCGCAGGACGGCTATAAATCTCGCGCGGGGTCGCCACCTGCTCCAGTTCGCCCGAGCGCAGCAGCGCGATCCGGTCCGACATCACCATAGCCTCTTCCTGATCGTGCGTCACGAACACGAACGCAATGCCGACTTCGCGTTGCAGCGACTTCAACTCCACCTGCATCTGGCGGCGTAGGTTGGCATCCAGTGCCGAAAGCGGTTCATCGAGCAACAGCAATCGCGGCCGATTCACCAGCGCGCGAGCTAGTGCCACGCGCTGCTGCTGCCCACCGCTGATCTTCGACGGCTTCGCTTTCGCATGTGCCGTCATCTTTACTTTGTCGAGAGCATCTGCCACGCGTTGCGTAATCTCCGCTTCAGGCCGCTTGGCCACGCGCAATCCGTATCCCACGTTCTGCTCGACCGTGAGATGCGGAAACAGCGCGTAGCTCTGAAACACAGTATTGACGCGGCGCCGGTACGGTGGCTCGTGGTCCAGCCTCTCCCAGCCCATCCATAGTTCGCCCGATGTCGCGGTCTCAAAGCCGGCAACAATTCGCAGCAGCGTCGTTTTTCCTGAGCCGCTCTCGCCAAGAATTGTAAGGAATTCTCCTTCCGCAATCTCCAGCGAAACATTCCGCAGGACCGCATTGCGGCCGAAAGTCTTGGCCACATTCCGAATGCTAAGGAGCGCAGGCTTCGCACCAGAGGGCGCACTCGTCGTTGCAGTGATGAAAGTGTTCACGAAAGCCATGAGTCGTTCTCGTTCTGCGGACCAGCCGGGTGCCCCATTTCTCGCGCGCTCTCTGCGCGAGAAGTGGGTTTTTCTATTGCGCGGCCTTCACGTCGTTCCAAATCTCGTTGTATTTCGCGCGCCGCGGCACATTCTGCCAGAAATAGATCCGCTTCTGATAGTTGTCCACATCATCGAGATGCCGAATCTTCACTTCGTCCGCAGTCATGAATTGCCCAGCTTGCGGATTCGCCGGAACATAATTCGTCTTGTCGGTCACCATCTTCTGCGTCTTCGCTTCCACCATATATTCCAGAAATTTGTTCGCCAGTTCTTTGTTCTCACTGCCGGCCGTAATCATCAGGTGATCGATCCAGCCCGTTGTGTTCTCTTTGGGAATCGTTTCGCCGACTGGAAACCCCGCCTTCTTCAGATCGGCCGTGTTCAGCGGCCAGCCCATGGCAATCACGATTTCGTGGCTCACAAACAGATTCGTTAACTCGCCGCCGGTCGCCCACATCTTGCGGATATTCGGTTTCAATTCCAGCAGTTTCTTCTTGACCGCCTCAAGTTGTTCGTCGCTCAAGTTATAAAGCTGCGACGGATCGGGCTTGTCATAGCCGAGAACCTGCGCCGCCATGTACACGGTCGACAGATCGTCCCACACCGAAACTTTGCCTTTGTATTTCGGATCCCACATGACGTTCCAGGAATCCGGCGGCTGCGGGAAGACGCTCGTGTCATAGATGATCGGATCCGGCCCCCACATGAACGGCACGCCGTAGACTTGGCCCTTGGCGCGCACCAAGGGCAGGGAAGTGAGCTGCGCAGAAAGTTGGTTGTAGCTTGGAATCTTCGAAAGATCGAGCGGCGCGGCCAGTCCCGCCTCAGTGATGAACGTCGCGACATCGCTCGACGGAGAAATCACATCGTAGTTTCCCGCGCTGCCTCCGCGCAGCTTCGCTACCAGTTCATCGCTTGATCCCATGTATGACGCCGAAACCTTGCAATGATTCTGCTCCTCGAACGCTTTGACGAAAGAGGGATCGGCATAACCCTCCCATACCAGAAGGTTCAGCATCGGCGTTTTCTTGGAGCACGATCCCACGAACAGAATCGCCGCTAACAACGGCAACAGGCGCACCATGCATCGCCAATTCATTTTCCCTCCGAAGCGCTGGTCTCCGAGGACTCGTAGACCACCTTTCCGCCCACCATCGTCAACACCACGTGCGTCTTGTCAATTTCCGACGCCGGAATCTTAAACAGATCCTGATCCACGACGATCAGGTCCGCGAGTTTTCCCGCCTCCAGCGACCCTTCCTGTTGCTCGCGCCGCCCGGCAAACGCCGCGCCCAGCGTGTACGCCTTGATCCCGTCTTCCAGGCTCACGGCCTCGCTGGGCACAAAGCCGCCCTCGGGTTTACCCTCGGATGTCTTGCGCGTAACGCCAGTCTGCAGGCCCTCCCACGGATTCATCGTGACCACGGGCCAGTCACTGCCAAAGGCCAGACGCCCACCATTCGCCGCAATGCTGTGAAACGACCACGCTCGCTGCACCCGCTCCGGCCCGGCGTTGCGAGCCCAAATATCCAGCGTGTCCTCGTCGGGATACAAATGCAACGGCTGAACGCTGGCAATCACTCCCAGCTTTCCGAAGCGCGGGATGTCGTCCGCCGCGATGGTTTCAATGTGCTCGATGCGCGGGCGCGCATCGTGAGTCTGATTGTTGCGCGCAGCATCTTCATACGCATCCAGCGCAGTCCGCACCGCCTTATCTCCGATCGCGTGCGTGAAGATCTGCAACCCGCGCTTGTCCAACTCGACGATCGCCGCCTCGTACTTGTCCGGATCCCAGAACAGCTTCCCAGGCTGAGTTGGATCGTCGCTGTAGGGCGCGATCATGGCCGCAGTGTGCGCCTCGACCACGCCATCAAGCATCGTCTTCACGACACCACCGGAAATCCATTCGTCGTGATAAGTCTGCCGCGCGTTTTCGATCTTCTCTAGATCCACCGTTCGCAACTCCGGCGGGTCGAGAAAGTACGCCACGTAGAACCGCAGCGTCAACTCGCCTTCGCGTCGCAATTCGTCAAACAGATCCAGATACTCGAAGTCTCCGCCGGCGCTGTGCACCCGAGTCAATCCAAATTTGTTTGCCTCGTGGATCCCCTTGCGCAGCGCCGTCAACCGTTCCGTGCGCGTTGGTTTGGGCATCTTGCTGGCCACAAGATCTCCCGCCGATTCCTTCAGGGCACCAGTCGGCTCACCATTCGCGTCGCGAACAATTTTTCCATTGGCCGGATCGGGCGTCTGCTTGCTGATCCCCGCCATTGCCAGCGCCTTGCTGTTGGCCCACGAACTGTGACCATCAAAAGCAACCAGATACACGGGCCGGTCAGGTACAACTTCATCCAGAATCTTCTTGTCGGGCAGCGCCGCAGCCCCAAACGTCGGATACGTCCAACCCATCCCGGCGATCCACGGTTCTTTGGGATGGGAAGCCGCATACTCCTTGACCCGCTTCTGGATCTCAGCCACGGTCTTGGCGTTGTTCAGATCCACCTGCACCAGGCCGAGCGACCCATCCATAAAGTGAATGTGGCAGTCTTCGAAGCCTGGCAGCACGAGTCGTCCCGCCGCATCAATCACCTTCGTAGAGCTTCCACGGTAAGCTTCGATTTCTTTGTTGCTCCCCACCGCGACAATCTTCTCCCCGCGAATCGCCAATGCCTCAGCCCATGGCTGCTTCTCGTTCACTGTGTAGATGCGGCCGTGCACGACAATCTCGTCCGCAGATGCGATCGTCTGCCCGGTCGCCGAATTCGCCACCAGGCAACACAGAGCCGCCATTGCAGCAGCCGCCAGCAGCCACGATCTACTCACTCTCGACTTTTTCCCCAGGACCAATGTCTTCTCCTCTGCCCTAAAACGTGGGCGGTGTATTGACCCACAACACCCAGGTTTCCCTGCGCCCCGGGTTCTTCCAGCGATGCGGCGTTGCGCTCTCGAAATAAAAGCTGTCCCCAGATTTCAGCCGGTATTCCTCGCCGTCCAGCGTGATCTGCAAGTCTCCGCGCAAAACGTAGATGAACTCCTCTCCCTCGTGCGCATAGGGATCTCCGCTGCCTGCCTCGGGCGCGATGCGGAACAGATGCGGCTCCATTACTGTGTTGCCCCATGCCAGCAGCTCCATGCGCACGCCCGCGCCCGCTTCCAGCACCTTGCGCTCCGCTGGACGCACTTGCCGGCTGCCGGCTCCGTTGGCGTCGAAGAAATCCAGAATGTTCGTCTTATAGAATCGGGCCAGCTTGCGCAGCGTTCCCACAGAGCCGCTCATCTGCGAACGTTCCAGCGCGCTCAGAAATCCGACAGAGATGCCGACGGTCTGCGCCACCTGTGCCAGAGAAAGCCGCCGTCGCGCCCGCAACTTCCGCAGATGCGCTCCAATGGCTCCGGCATTCCCATCGCCCGCGGGACGCACCTTGCCTTCCCGTTTCAGCAACTGCACGATCGCCGCCGCGTTCAGCCCTCGCACCTTGCGCAGAAACCGCGCCCGCTTCAGCAGCTTTACATCTTCCGCGGTATACAGGCGGTACTTGCTTTCCGTTCGCCGCGGGCGCGCCAGTCCCAGGCTTTCCCACGAACGAATCACCGACGGCGAAACGCCTACCTTCCTCGCTACATCGCCGATCTTCAGATAAGGTTCCGCGCGGGTCGGTTTCATTGCGTGCACGTCGGCTGCATAAGAAATTTCTATGGGAGGGACGCATTTTTTTCCCCTTGACAGTCCCCACCCCAGTTCTCTAACCTTGCGGGATTATAGCAAGGTTGTGGGTGGATACAAGCCGTCGCTTTCAAGCAAAAAACAAACTCTCCCGAGGATGTCTGGAGGTTCCATGCCGTCACTGCGAGCCCGCTGGTCCGACCTATGCCTGTCTATGACGTATATGAAGACCGTTTGCCTGGCTCTGGTCGTCTGCTTCGCTTTCCCCGTGCTGCTCTCAGCCCAGGGCACCGGAGGCCGTGTCCTCGGTCGTATCGAGGACCCCACGGGCGCGGTCTTGAGCGGAGTGAAAGTCACGGCCACCAACGAAGCGACCGGTGTGGCCCGCGATGCCACGAGCAACGACAGCGGCGACTACGTATTCCCCGACCTTCCCGTTGGCACCTATTCTCTCAGCTTCGACTTGACCGGATTCAAAAAGGCGGTCCGGCGCAGCATTGCGCTCGATATCAACCAGGTCATCACTCTGAACATGACCATGCAACTGGGTCAGCAGCAAGAAGTGGTCGATGTCACTTCCGAAGCTCCCCTGGTCGACACCAGCAGCACCCAGCTCGGTGCGGTCGTGAATAACCGCTCGGTGAACGAACTCCCGCTCAATGCCCGCGACACCTACCAGTTCCTTCAGTTGCAGCCTGGTGTGCAATCGCAGCTAGGTTCGAGCGGAGGAACGTTCTACGGCAGCGATAACGCCGGCTCCGTCTCCGTCAACGGTGGCCGCGACCGCGCCAACAATTTCAGCGTCAATGGCGGCGACGCCAACGACCAGTTCGTCAACCTGCCCACGATTCAGCCCACTCCCGATGCCATCGAAGAATTCCGCGTCATCAGCAACACCTTCGACGCAGAGTATGGCCGCAACTCCGGCGCTGTCGTCAACGTCGTTACAAAGTCCGGCACCAACCAGTGGCACGGCAATGTCTACGAGTACTTTCGCAACACGGTCTTGAATGCGCAGGGTTTCTTCAACACGGTAAAGCCGCAGGAGAATCAAAACCAGTTCGGCGGGACTTTCGGCGGCCCCATTAAGAAAGACCGCACATTCTTCTTCACCTCTTACGAGGGACGGCGGGTTCGTCAAGGAGTCTCTGGCCAAACTGTCATCGTGCCCACTCCGCAGGAAAGAACAGGGGACTTCTCTGCCAACGGGGCCTTCGGGGGCAGCATCCCCGCGGGCACTCCCAGCAACCCAACCGTACCCTTCCTGGCGCAGGCCTTGGACGGTCGCCCTGGATGCGTCGCAGCACTGGGCATACCGTCGGTCGAGAGTCTAACCGTGACCGATAACGTGAACCAGGTGGATTACATACCGTGGTCTGGGGTGTTTCCCAACAGCGTCATTCCCTCAGCGTGTCAGGATCCAGTGGCGCAGGATCTGCTGCGCTTTGTTCCTCTGGCCAACCGTTCCAACAATATTCTCGGCGCCTATTACCAGGCCGTTCCGGTCAGCTCTGACCGTCAGGATCAGGCCACTCTGCGCTTCGATCATCACATCAACGATCACCAGAATTTCAGTTTCTACTACTACTTCACCGACGACACAAATTTCCAGCCGTTCTATAACTTCCAGGCTTCCGGCGCCAATGTCCCTGGTTTTGGCGCCAATGTGGCCTCCCGCTACCAGCAGTTCAACCCCAGCCACACCTGGACGATCAGCAATTCCCTGGTCAACGAGTTTCGCTTCACTTATATGCGCGAAGGCCAGTTGACCTTCCAGCATCCGCAAGTCACAGGCCCCGTCCAGTCATCGTGTTCTTCTTCGGCGGCGCAGGCGGTGTGTTTCAATGGAACCTCTGATTCGTCTGCCGTCAACGCGCTAATAACCTCTCAGCTAGGCTCCGATCCAACGAAGGCGGGCATCACGAACGGTCTACCTTCCAGCCGGACCGGTGTTCCGTTTGTAGGCGTCGCTGGCGGATTTGCCATCGGCAACGGGTGGGAGGGCGAACTCCCGCAGGTCGGGAACTCTTTCATGTGGTCGGACAATCTCACCTGGGTCAAAGGCAATCACACCACGAAATTTGGCGCCGATGTGCGCCGCTCCCGCTTTGATCAGACGCTCTACTTCGAGACCAGTGGCAACTTCACGTTCAACAGTTCGACCTCGAACGCAGTACTGTCTGCCGACAATTATCCCGGCTACCTGCTCGGGCTGGCTGACACCTATGCGCAGGGATCGGCACAGCGCGAGAACGTCCGCAGCACAGGCGTGTACTTGTTCGCCCAGGATAGCTGGAAAATCAGACCCTCGCTCACCCTGAACTATGGCTTCCGTTGGGAACTGGATACCCCGCTGGCCGATGCTCTCCACCATGTGCAAACTTTTCGTCCGGGGCAGAACTCCACCGTCTACCCGTGTACTCTCACGCCCGCCGAGCAAACGAACTTTGGGGCTAGCACCTGCCTTGGGGCGGGGGTGCAGCCCACCGGACTTGTAGTTCCCGGAGATAAGGGCGTTGCGGTCGGTTTGACGCAGACCTACTACAAAGCCTTCGCCCCGCGCCTCGGTCTTGCCTACAGCCCGAACTTCACCAGTGGTGCGCTGGGCAGGCTATTTGGTGCGAATGGCAAAACCAGCATCCGCACTGGCTGGGGCATGTTTTACAACCCGATGGAGCAGTTGGTGCTTGAGCAATTCGGCGCCGAGCCTCCCTTCGGGGGGAGTACTTCCCTGCCGGGGACCTTCTTCAACACTCCATTCGTGCCGCAGGCTGGCGGTACCGTCAATCCGAATCCCTTTACCGGCATACTCAGCCCGAAGCCCGGCACCGCGCAAGACTGGTCCGCCTTCCGCCCCATGCTGCTCTTCGGCGATTTCCAGCCCCACATGCGCACCCAATATTCTGCGCAATATAACTTCACGATTCAAAGAGAATTGGCGCGAGACTTGGTTTTGCAACTCGGCTATGTTGGATCGCAAGGCCACAGGCTGCTGGCCTCGCACGACATCAACCCGGCTCTTCCGCAGACCTGTCTTGACCTGAACGCTACCCTGGGTTCTGGCACATGCGGGCCATTTCTTGAGGACAATTCCTACTTCATTCCGGGCGGCACGCAAATCGCTTCCCAGGGGTTGCATCTGCCATACAACGCCGGATCTGGCGGTCAGTTTCTCCCGGGCGGGACTGTCGTCGGCCCAAGCGGGATAACGCTGGTTGGGCTACGCCCTTACTCGTCTCCGAACTGTGCCCCCCTGACCGGTAGCGGTTGTCCGGTCGACGGTGTTCCGGTCTTCACCAACATTTTCGCGGAGGACACTATCGCTCCCTCCGCCTACAACTCTTTTCAGGCGAGCTTGGAGAAACGCTTCTCTCGTGGCCTGCAGATGCAGGCGGCCTACACCTTCAGCAAGTCGCTGGATTGGGCATCGAGCTTCGAAGAGACCGTTAACCCCTTCAACTACAAGTCCAGCCGCGCGTTGTCTCTGTTTAACTCGGCGCAGCGTTTTGTCATCAACTACTACTGGGAGCTGCCGGTACGCAAGTACAGCGGCTTTGCCGGCAAAGTGCTCGATGACTGGGCGATGTCCGGGATCATTCAGTTCCAGAGTGGCTTCCCGATCCGCATTCAGACGCAGAATGACCAGGAGTTGATCAGCAGCTTATTCTTCCTCGGTGCAGATGCGCCGCAACTGAGTGGTCCGCTGCAGATTCTCAACCCAAAAAAGCAACAGACGCTGAACTGTCCCTCTGGACAAGCCACGGGGAGCTTTTATTTGAATTGCACTCAGTTCTCCGATCCAACGCCCGGCAGTTTCTCGACCACCCCGCGCTCCATCTGCTGTGGACCGGGGGAGAACCAATGGGACGTAACTTTCTCCAAGCGGATCACGATGAGTGAGACGAAGTATTTCCAGTTCCGCGCCGACATCTTCAATCTGTTTAACAAAACGCAATTCGTCAATCCCGATGGAAACTTTAGCGACAAGACCTTCGGTCAGATTCAACAAGCTCGCGAGGCGCGGGATGTGCAGTTCGCATTAAAGTTCTACTTCTAGAGAACAGAGTAAAGTAGTAGAGAACCCACAACCCGGGCGGCTCTAACCGCCCGGGCAATCTAATGGCCCGCTCCAAAAGAAACAGCGGGCTTGAGTTTTTCCGGAGACCCGATGTACCCCGATCTGCAGAAAGAACTCGCCGCGTTCGAGCGGCGAACCCCTAAGTCCGCCGAAGCCCACAAGAAAAATCTCAAACGCATTCCTCTTGGCGTAGCCAGCAACTATCGCGCTTACGATCCTTGGCCGATCTTCGTGAAGGAAGCCAGCGGAAGCAAGTTCCGCGATCTCGATGGCAACGAATACATCGACCACAACCTCACCTTCGGCGCGCTCATGGCTGGACACTGCCATCCCGACGTCATGAAAGCTGTCGAGAAGCGTCTCTCTACCGGCACTATGTTCGGCATGCCGCACGACATGGAATGGGAACTCGCCGAGGAAATCTGCAACCGCTTCCCGGTCGAGATGTGCCGTTTCGGCAACAGCGGCACCGAAGCCACGATGCATGCGATTCGCCTGGCCCGCGCCGCCACCGGACGCGACAAGATCGTCAAATTTGAAGGTGCCTACCACGGCCTGCATGACAGCGCTCTGGTCAGTGTGAAGCCGCACGCTCCCGAGTTCGGCGACATCGACAATCCCACGTCGGTCACCGGGGGTCTAGGCGTGCCCAAGTCCGCAATCGCCAACGTGGTCGTTGCGACGTTCAACAGTATCGCGACCGTCGAGCGCCGCTTCAAAGAGAATCCCGGCGAAATTGCCGCGATCATTCTCGAGCCCATCCTGATGAACGTCGGTCTCTGCATGCCCGAGCCCGGCTTCCTAAAAGGCTTGCGCGAGATTTGCACCAAACACGGCGCGCTACTGATCTTCGACGAAGTCAAGACCGGCGCCAAACTCTGCTGGGGCGGCGCCAGCGAATACTTCAGCGTGCATCCCGACATGATCTGTCTGGCCAAGTCGATCGGCGGCGGCCTCCCGCTCGCCGCTTTCGGCACCAGCAGGTCCGTCATGGATCTGATCTCGCAGCACAAGGTCTTCCACGGCGGCACTTACAACACCAACCCGGTTTCGATGGCCGCGGGCCTGGCGACTTTCCGCCACGTTCTGACGCGCGAGAACTACACCAACGTCGAACGGCTCAGCAAGAAGTTGGCCGACGGCTACCGCAAGACCATCGCGAAAGTCGGACTGCAAGCCTACATCGCGCAAGCCGGAGCCAACGGCGCTCTGATGTTTTACCCGAAAGAAATTCGCAACTACCGCGACTGGACCACGATTGACGTCGATCTCTGGCGCCACTACTGGTTCGGCATGGTCAACCGCGGCGTGATGGCGCAACCCTACTGGTGGGATGAGCAGTGGACGATTTCCGTCCAGCACACCGACGCGGATATCGACAAGCACCTCGCCGCGTTCGACGAGATCGCTGCGAGCTTGGCGAAGGCGCAGCAAGAACGCGCCGAGCCAGTTGCAGTAGTGCACTAAAACAAGGGATCAGGGGCCAGGGATCAGTTGTCAGCTGAAACAGTGCAAGTGGTAACGACTAATCCCTGACCCCTAGACCCTAGCCCCTGATCATGTCCACGACGACACAATCCGACGTTCAGCCCCACCTGATCCGCGCTCTCGGGCGCCGCGATCTGGTGCTGCTCTTCGTCGTTGCCGTTTTCAATCTCAACGTCGTTCCGTCCATCGCCGCCAATGGCGGAGTTACCGTCTGGCTCTGGATCATCTCGCTCCTCCTCTTCTTTTGGCTGCAAGGCATCGCCGTCATCGAGCTCGCGCACCGCTATCCCGGCGAAGGCGGCGTCTACCTTTGGGCGAAAGAAGTCTTCGGCGACTTCCACGGATTTCTCTCCGGCTGGTGCTACTGGACCAACAACATGCTCTACGTGCCGACGATCATGCTCTATTTCGTCGGCGTGTCGGTCTATGTGCTGGGGCCCGCCGCCCGAGGGCTTCCCGACAACAAGATCTTCGCTGCCTCTGTCTCTCTGGCACTCCTCGCGTTACTGACCCTTCTCAACATCCTCGGCCTCGGAATTGGAAAGTGGATCAACAACCTCGGCGCCATCGGAACCTTCATCGCCGCCACCGTGCTCGTTGGCCTCGGGATCGTCATCTGGTCGCGCTTCGGCAGCGGCATCACTGCCGCAGATTTCAAGATTCCTGCCAACCCGCGGTTCGTTCTCAATTCTTTCGGCGTGGTGTGTTTTGGCCTGATCGGGCTCGAACTCGCCTCGGTGATGGGTGACGAAATCAAGGACCCCGCCCGCACACTGCCCGGAGCCGTTGCCTGGGGCGGCCTGATCGCCGGCACTCTCTATGTCACGGCGACGCTCACGCTTCTCATCTCGGTCGGCAAAGGCGTCAACGTGTTGCAAGGCGTGGTGCAGGCAGTCACGGGAATGGCTGCCCGCGTCGGCGTGAACTGGATCGCCGTGCCCTTCGCGCTCATGCTCAGCCTCGCGATTGCTGGCATCGGTTCGGCCTGGATTGGCGGCTGTGCCCGCATTCCCTTCGTCGCCGGCCTCGATTCCTACATGCCATCGTGGCTCGGGAATATTCACTCGCGCTATGCCACGCCATACGCAGCTTTGATCGTGCAGGGCATTGTGTCAGCCGTGCTAGTGATCCTGAATTTCGCCGGCGCCGGCGTTCAGGAAACATTCCAAAAACTTCTCTCCCTCGCGGTCGTGCTCAACCTCGTTCCGTTCGTCTACATGTTCGGCGCGCTGGTGAAGTTTGCGGTGACAGAATCCAAGCCGAAGGGCCAGTACGGCCGGGCCAAACTATTCGTCGCCGGGACTAGCGGATTCCTGACCACAATACTGGGCATCGCGCTGGTATTTTTCCCGGCCCAGCAGATCACGTCACTGTGGTCGTATGAACTGTGGATGTTCGGCGGCACCGTGTTCTTCATCGGCTTGGCCGCGTTCTTCTTTTTCGTCTACGGCCGCCGCAAGGCGCTGCGAGCCGTTCCGTTCGCGATGGACCGTGTGGAGACGGGTGACTCGACCGTCCCGGCGAGCGAAGCTCGCCGTTGACTTTGATTATGGAGGAACGGACGCCTCGTTCGTCCCGCGAGCGGAGCGAGCGTGTTGAGAAGGAAGCGCGCGTGTCAGAGAAGGCGCGATCTAGATCGTGTCGGACAAGATTCATATCAGGGCGCGGCTTCAGCCGCGCCGAAGGCGCAAAAAGATCGGGGCCTGAGCCCCAGGAGGCCAGATGCCTAGCGGAGTTCAGACCGACGTGAAGACCTACCAAATGTTCATCAACGGTGAATGGGTCGCGAGCAAATCCGCGAAGACCTTCCCCGTCTACGATCCCTCGACCGAAGAAGTCATCGCCCAGGTCCCCGACGCCTCAGCCGACGACGTCAACCGCGCCGTCGCCGCCGCCAAAGCTGCGTTCGATGAAGGCCCATGGGCGACCACCACCGCGCAAGAGCGTGGCCGCGTCCTCTTCCGCCTGGCCGACAAAGTTCGCCAGAATCTGCCCGCGCTCGCCGAACTCGAATGCCGCAACACCGGCAAACCCATCGTCGAAGCCGAGTACGACATCACCGACGTCGCCACTTGCTTCGAATACTATGGCGGACTTGCCACAAAGGTGGTCGGCTACGTGAATCCCGTCCCCGACAACGCGATGAGCCTCACACTCAAGGAACCAGTCGGTGTTGCCGGACAAATTATTCCGTGGAATTATCCGCTGCTCATGGCTGCATGGAAACTCGCGCCCGCGCTGGCTGCAGGCTGCACGTGCGTGCTCAAGCCCGCCGAGCAGACACCTCTAACCGCTCTCGAGTTCGCGAAACACTTCGCCGACTGCGGTTTGCCTCCGGGTGTAGTCAACGTCATCACCGGCTTCGGCGAGTCTTGCGGCGCTCCGCTCGTGCAGCATCCCGATGTCAACAAGATTGCCTTCACGGGAAGCGCTGCTGTCGGGAAGATTATCGTCAAACAGGCCGCCGACACGGTGAAACGCGTCACGCTCGAACTCGGCGGCAAGTCTCCGAACATTTTCTTCGCCGACGCTGATTTCGAAGCCGCCATCGACGGCGCCCTCTTCGGTGTCTTCATCAATCAGGGCGAAGTTTGCTCCGCTGGCAGCCGGATTCTCGTGCAGAAATCGATCTACAAGAATTTCGTCGAGGCCATGACCGAAAAAGCGAAGAAGATCAAGCTCGGTCCGCCTCTCGAACGCGAAACCAAGATGGGGCCGCTGGTCAGCAGAGAGCAATACGACCGCGTCAGCTCGTATCTCGAAATCGGCAAGAAAGAAGCCAAGCTCGCTTCCGGCGGCGGACGCCCCGCGAATTTCGCCAAGGGCTACTACGTTCAACCGACAATTTTCTACGACGTGACCAACAGCGCCCGCATCGCCCGCGAAGAAATCTTCGGCCCGGTCGCCGCGGTTATTCCGTTCGAAGACGAAAAAGATGCGCTCAAGATCGCCAACGATTCTCCGTACGGTTTAGCCGCAGCCGTCTGGACGCGCGATATTTTCAAAGCCATACGCTCCGTGAAAGCTCTGCGCGCCGGAATCGTCTGGGTCAACCACATGCAGCCCACCTACGTCGAAGCGCCGTGGGGCGGCTACAAGCAATCCGGATTCGGCCGCGAACTCGGCCCTTGGGGCATCGAAGAATATCTCGAGACCAAGCAGGTATACATCAACCTGAACGAGGCGCCGATTGGCTGGTACTGAAGAACAGGGGCTAGGGATCAGGGGTCAGTCGCAACGAGGATCACTAGCTCCTAATCCCTAGGCTTTAACTATGTCCACTATTCAACTCCGCACTCCCATCCCCGGCCCGAAGTCCAAGGCCCTCTCCGAGCGCCGCGCCAAAGCCGTGCCCCGCGGGCTTTCTCACGGCACTCCCGTCTACGTCGCCAAGGCGGAAGACGCCTGGCTCGAAGACGTGGACGGCAACCGCTACCTCGACTTCGCCGGAGGCATTGGTTGCGCCAATGCCGGTCATCGCCGCGATGAGGTTGTCGAAGCCGTGAAAGACCAACTCGACCACTTCCTGCACACCTGCGTGCAAGTCACGCCCTACGAGAGCTACGTCCGTCTAGCCGAGCGCATGAACGAAGTCACTCCGGGCAAGTTCCCGAAGAAGACGATCTTCGTGAACAGCGGCGCCGAGGCCGTGGAGAACGCCGTCAAGATCGCTCGTGCTTACACCAAGCGTCCCGGCATCATCGCCTTCGAAGACGCCTTCCACGGGCGCACGATGATGACTTTGGCCCTCACTAGCAAGACGCATCCTTATAAGGCCGGATTCGCGCCGTTTCCCGGCGAGGTGTATCGCGTCCCGTATGCCTACTGCTATCGCTGTTCGTACTCGATGAAGTATCCGTCGTGCGATCTCTACTGCGCGCGGCATCTCGAAGACACATTCAAGCGTGTAGTAGCGAATGAGGATGTTGCTGCTGTGATCGCCGAGCCTGTTCTCGGCGAAGGCGGATTCGTCGCGCCTCCGCCCGACTACTTCAAAGTTCTGATCGACCTGTGCCACAAGTACGGCATCCTCTTCATTGCGGATGAAGTCCAGTCCGGCTTCGGTCGCACCGGAGCGCTTTTTGCCAGCGAGCGCTACGGCATCGAGCCGGATCTGATCGTGACGGCGAAGTCTCTTGGCGGTGGCTTGCCGCTCGCCGGCGTCACCGGCCGCGCCGAAATCATGGACGCTCCCGGTGTTGGCGGCCTCGGTGGAACGTTCGCCGGCAATCCGCTTTCCTGTGCCGCAGCCCTCGCTGTACTCGATTTGTTCGAACGCGAGAATCTGCTCGCCCGCGCCAACGAACTCGGCGACCGCTTCCAGCGCCGCGCGCGCGAGTGGCAGCGGCGCTGGACGATCATCGGCGACGTGCGCGGCCTCGGTGGCATGCAGGCGATCGAGCTTGTAAAGTCACAGGAATCTAAGACTCCGGCAACCGACGAAACCAAGAAGATCACGCAATGCTGCTACGAGCACGGTCTGATCACGATCACAGCCGGCACTTACTCCAACGTGATTAGAGTTCTCGTCCCGCTGGTCATCTCGAACGAGCAAATGGACGAAGCGCTCGACGTGCTCGAGTCCGCTATTGCCACGGTATGCAATCAGAAAGGCGCAGTAGCGCAGTTGGTATGAGAGATTTGTCATCCTGAGTGAGGATTGGACTTCGCGCCCGAGCGCTAAGTCCAACCGCAGTCGAAGGACCCAGCAACGCATGTATCATAGTTGCTGTTTCAGGGAATTCTCACGATGCACCCGGCGTGACTTCCCGCAACATTCTTCGCGATAGCAGAGGCATCACCATGACCGTAGCAGCACCTCCCATCACCCGGCTCGCGAATTTCATCAACGGCAAATGGTCGGACTCGCACGCCGCCGAATGGCGCGACGTAGTCAATCCCGCCACTGGCGAAGTCCTGGCCAGCGTCCCGCTCGCCGATGCAGCAGAAGTGAACAGCGCCGTCGAAGCCGCAGCCACAGCCTTCCCCGAATGGCGCCGCACTCCGCCCGAAGACCGCATCCAGCCTCTGTTCAAGCTCAAGATGCTGCTCGAAGAGCACAACGACGACATCGCCCGCATTATCACGATGGAGAACGGCAAGACCTTCACCGAAGCGAAAGCCGAAATGCGCCGCGCCATCGAAAACGTCGAGGTTGCCTGCGGCATCCCGATGATGATGCAGGGCTACAACCTCGAAGACGTCGCTCGCGGCATCGACGAGATGATGATCCGTCAGCCTCTCGGCGTTGCCGCCGCAATCGTGCCGTTCAATTTTCCGGGGATGATCTCGTTCTGGTACCTGCCTTACGCCATCGCCACGGGAAACACATTCATTCTCAAACCGAGCGAGCGCGTGCCGCTGACCATGCGCTACGTGTACGAACTGCTCGAAAAGACTGGCCTGCCCAAAGGCGTCGTGAATCTTGTCAACGGAGGCAAGGCCGTTGTTGACGCGCTCATCGACCATCCGAAGGTCCGCGCCATCAGCTTCGTCGGATCGACTCCGGTGGCGCGCTACATCTACGCGCGCTCGGGCGAGCAAGGGAAGCGCTGCCAGTGTCAGGGCGGAGCCAAGAACCACGTCATCGTTTTGCCCGACGCCGACATGCCCATGGCGACGCAAATCATCAGCGACAGCGCCTTCGGTTGTGCCGGACAGCGTTGTCTCGCGGTTTCGGTCGCCGTCACGATTGGCGAAGCGCAGAAGACTTTTCGCGATTCGATCGCCGATGCCGCCTCCAAACTCAAAGTCGGCAACGGTCTCGAAGACGGTGTGCAGATGGGCCCCGTGATCACGCCGCAAAGCAAAGAGCGTGTCGAATCGTTGATCGGCCTCGGCGAGAAGCAAGGCGCGAAAGTTCTGCTCGATGGCCGCAATTCGAAGGTCCCGAAGTACGAATCCGGAAACTTCGTGAAGCCGACAATCCTCGACGACGTTCCCGCGACCAGCGATCTCGCCGACACGGAGATCTTTGGGCCGGTTCTCAGTCTTGTCCATGCTAGCGGCATGGATGAGGCCCTCGCCTTCCTCGAACGCAGCGCCTATGGCAACCAGGCGTCTCTGTTCACATCGAGCGGATCGGCCGCGCGCCGCTTCCGTTACGAAGCGCCCGCCGGCAACATCGGCATCAACATCGGAGTCGCCGCGCCCATGGCCTACTTCCCGTTCAGCGGATGGAAGAACAGTTTCTTCGGCGATCTCCACGGCCAGGGCCGCGACGCCATCGAGTTCTACACCGACAAGAAGGTCGTCGTCGAGCGCTGGGCGAAAGAGCACTCAAGGAAGTTCTAGTGCCCATGAAAATTCTCACCACGGAGACACAGAGGCACGGAGAAATGCAAGAACGAGATGAAACCGCTTTCTTGTTCCTCCGTGGCTCTGTGTCTCCGTGGTGAACAAGTTCTATGTTATGAGGAATCCATGACTACAGCTACTGCTACTCCCGCAATGACCGGCCAGGAAATCGTTGATCTCACCAAAAAGCACACGTTGTTTGAGTGGTCGGCGCAATCGAAGGTCGACCCGATTCCTGTCGCGAAGGCCAAGGGCATTTACTTCTGGACGCCCGAGGGCAAACGCTTCATCGACTTCAACAGCCAGTTGATGTCGGTCAACATTGGCCACGGCGACGAGCGCGTGATCCAGGCCATTCACGAGCAGGCGCAGACTCTTTGCTACGCGAATCCGTTTATGGCGACTGAGCCGCGCGCGCGACTCGGGGCGAAGCTCGCGGAAATCACTCCTGGCGACATCGACACGTTTTTCTTCACCAATGGCGGTGCCGAGGCCAACGAGAACGCGATCAAGATCTCGCGCTTCTTCACCGGACGTCACAAGATTATCGCCCGCTACCGTTCGTATCACGGCGCGACCGCCGGTGCCATCAGTCTGACCGGCGATCCGCGCCGCTGGGCTGCTGAGCCAGGCATCCCGGGTGTCGTGCGCGTGCTCGATCCGTATCACGGCATCGAGCGTGGCTGGGAGTCCGCCGAAACCTCGCTGGCCATGATCGAAGAAACCATTCAACTCGAAGGCCCGCACACGATCGCGGCCTTCATTCTCGAAACCGTAGTCGGCACCAACGGCATTCTCATTCCGCCCGATGGCTACCTCGAAGGCGTGCGCAAACTCTGTGACAAGTACGGCATCCTGATGATCGCCGACGAAGTCATGGCTGGTTTCGGGCGAACTGGCGAGTGGTTTGCCATTGATCACTGGAAGGTTGTACCGGACTTGATCTGCATGGCCAAGGGACTCACTTCGAGCTACTTGCCGCTGGGCGCGGTGGGAATGCGGCACCACATTGCGCAGCACTTCCAGGACAAAGTGTTCTACGGCGGACTGACGTACAACTCGCATCCCATGGGATGCGCCGCAGCGCTCGCGACCATTCGCGTCTATGAAGAGGATAACCTCATCGAGAACACGAAGAAGATGGGCGCGATCATGAAGCAGCTAGGAGCCGAATTGCAGGCCAAACATCCGTCGGTAGGAGCAGTGCGGTCGATTGGGCTGTTCGGCATCGTGGAGCTCGTGCGCAGCCGAAAGACGCGGCAGCCGATGGCTCCGTTTAACGGCACTTCGGAAGAGATGGCCGCGCTTGGCCGCTTCTTCCGCGAGCAGGGGCTCTACACTCTGGTGCGCTGGAATACTTTCTACACCAACCCGCCGCTGTGCATTAACGAGCAGCAACTGCGGGAGGCGTTTGCCATCATCGACAAGGGGCTTGAGATTACCGACAAGGCGGTGAAGGACTAGTTTCTGGTCTTAAGTCCGAACCTGCTTGACTCGACAAACTCGTCGAACCCGCGCTAGCAGTTGGTTCACCCTCTCATAAAATGGATGTCCCGCGGTTCGCGGCCACTCCGTGTGGGCAATCCAAAGTGGCTCTTGCCGTCGCTGCTTTCCTCTCGGGCCCATTGCCATGCGCGGGGTTTACGAGCTACAGCTGTGGATTGCCCAACAGTCTTGTTTGCAAGAATCCAGACTTTCAGCAGGGACTGCTAGAGGTGCTGCGCCACCGACGAAGAAGAACCAACACAAACAGAATTGCTGCGCACCAAGCCAATCCAAGAACGCCGAAGTGGACCGCGTCAGTCGCGTCCCGATGACCCTGTTCGGCGGGGGGAGTGCCGCTCCGGAAACGCACTCGGGGTGTACCTTTCACATCGGGGAAGAAATAAACGGGAATATTGGTTCCGGCGGGAACGCGATCTTCCAATTCAAACTGGTCGTGCGGTCTTGAAGAGAGGTAAGGACGCAAATCCATCCATTCCACATGGCCCTCCACCATTCCGCTGGCAAGGAGTGTCGGGAAACCATCTGCTGAGTCGGTGGGACCAGTAGCCGGCTGGTAGTGAACACGGACCACCGTGAGATTACTGACGAAGTAGCCCCGGCCCTGGTACACGCGCGATTGGGAACGGCCGTTCATGAAGAAAGCGAAGCCAAGGAGCAGGATCAGAACGAACGATACTGCAAAGGCGACGATGCCGAGATCGATGATCCGAACGAGAAGCGGATGCGAAGGTGTTCTCCGCAGAGTGCGGGTGTGTACAGTGGGTGGCCGAGACTTGAACCTAGCGAAGAGAACTACAGCGATCAGGGCTACTGTGGCATTGATTGCCGCGATCGTGTGGGAGTATCCTCGCACGAGCAGAACTGTCTGGAGAAGGCCACGAACAGAAGTGCCGCCAACCGGACCTTTGCGTCTTGACAAACGGTTATCTTTACGCCGCACATCGGGCACTTCAACGCAGAAATATCGGTGACCTCCAGGCCGCACTTCCAGCATTGTCGCGTGGGTCCCATCGAGGGAAATTACAGCATGGGTTGTAGGGATAAACAATTTACGGAGGTAATGGTTTTTGCCTGCGACAAGGCCATACGCACAGACGATCGAGGCCTGAAACTCATCGCGAGCCGCGATGCGTCGCCTTTCGTCCGTCGCCATGCCCGCCGTTTACCCACGATTGCTCTGAATCACTCCATCTTTGTTGCCAACCCCGAACCCAGACTTTCACCACGGACTGGGTGGAAAGTCATTGCTAAGTGGAGTTAGCTGAGCGATCATAGTTTCAGCTTGTGTCCTGCGAGCTAACCAAAATCCGGGTTGTTCCATTTTGGTAAGATCCAGCTATTTCGTGACTTACGTCACAGACTGGAGTATAGGTTGTCCCACAGGCTAAGGGTGGTTCGCGCCGTCCCTCTCCGGAGCGACCCATGCCCAAAGGTCAGACTGCGTGCGGGAAACTCTGTTTACGGAAGAGCGTTCCTGCGAAGCCTAGACTTAATTGGCGAAGGTATCTGACCCACGCAGTCGCACGGTTTTGACCCAGGGAATTGCATGAAGTGAGAGGTTGGCTATGAGTTCTGCCGATCGAAGGGAAACCATTGGAACACCTTTGTACTGGTTTCGCACCTGGCCTCGACGGTATGCGTTTGCGGTGCTGATGGTGGGTGTAGCGACTCTTTTGCGCTACGCCTTGAGCGAGTTGTTTGGTCCGAACCTCCCCTTCCTCCTGTTCTTTCCAACAATCCTTCTGGTCGCTTGGATAGCCGGATTGTGGCCGGGCATCTTCGCCGTCTTTCTCTCGGCAGCGTCAGTCAGTTATTTGTTCTTCCGGCCGGCAGGTCTGTCCGGGGTAGGCCTCCCGCACAATGCCAATGGGTTGATGCTGTTTTCGATCGCGGGCGTGGCGATTAGCGGACTGGCCGATATGTATCGGCGACGCGCGGAAAGACTGCGAGAATTCGAGAGAGCGGCGGCAGGAGTGGAAGAGGGCATCATCGTACTGGACCGGGATTACCGCTATGTGGTCGCGAATCGCGCCTTTCTAAAGTACCGAGGAGTGAAGAGAGAGGAACTCATTGGGCGCTCCCTGGCAGAAACGATGGGTGCAGGCGTATTTGAAACGACGCTCAAACCGAAGCTGGATGAGTGCTTCCAGGGCAAGGTTGTGAGATTCGAGAAGCGATTCAACTACCCAGCGGTTGGGGAGAGAGATTTTTCCGTATCGTACTTTCCCATCGAAGGTCCAACCGGGGTTGAGCGAGTGGCCTGCATTCTACAAGACATCACCGAGCAGAAAGAGGCCCGGACGTTACTGGAGCAGAAGGAATTGTTGTTTCGAACGCTGGTGGAATCGGCCCCCATGGCTATGGTGGTTTCGCTGGGACAAGGGCAGAGAGCGCAGTTCTACAATCCCAAATTCTCGGAACTATTCGGGTATACGCGAGACGAGGTACCGGATATAGAACACTGGTGGCCTCTGGCCTGTCCGGATCCTGAATACAGGCGCCAGATTTCGGAACTGTGGAATAGGGAGGTTCGCGAGGCAATCGAGAGCAAAAGCGAGACACGGCCCATTGAGGCAAGAGTGAGGTGCAAGGACGGCTCCGAGCGAGACGTGGAGTTCAAACTGGTTTGTGCGGGGGCGAAGAACCTGGTCTTCGGTACAGACATCACCGAAATCAGGCGATCAGAGAGAGCCCTGAAACTGTTCCGGACGCTGATTGACCAGTCGAATGATGCGGTGGAAGTGATCGATCCGGAGACGAAGAGCTTGCTCGACGTCAATGAGAAAGCCTGCAAGGACTTGGGTTACACGCGTGAGGAACTTTTGTCTTTGACGGTGTACGACCTCGATCCAAATGCCCGCGAAGCCTGTCACGCGGCTGAGCTACGCGATGCCGGACCTGTGGTCAAGCGGACGGTCCACCGGCGAAAAGACGGGTCCACCTTTCCTGTCGAGACCAGCCTGAAATACGTGGCCCTTGACCGAAACTATGTGGTTGCGGTTTCGCGGGACATCAGCGATCGGAAAAAGGCGGAAGACGCGCTGCGGGAGAGCGAGGACCGGTACCGCGACCTGATCGAACACAGCGAGGATTTGGTATGCACGCATGATCTGAAGGGGAACTTTCTCTCGATGAATCCAGCCCCAGCACGCGTGCTTGGATATGAAGTCGCGGAGCTGATGAAGATCCCGATGCGCGATGTGATCGCTCCCGAGTTTCGCGCACGTTTCGACACCTATCTGGCGCAGGTCAAGAAAAACGGGGCAGACAAGGGGATGTTGTGCGTTGTAACGCGCAGCGGAGAGCGCAGAATCTGGGAATACAACAACACGCTTCGCACGGAAGGAGTGACCTCACCTATTGTTCGAGGAATGGCGCACGACGTCACCGAGCGCAAGCGGGTAGAGGCGGCGCTGCGCCAGAGCGAGGCTGATCTGAACCGTGCCCAGACCGTTGCTCACATCGGAAGCTGGCGCTTCGACATCCAAAGCAATTCCGTCACCTTTTCCGACGAAACCTACCGGATCGCCGGATTGCCAATAGGATCGGCACTGACTCCGTCAGGAATCGTGGCGATTTTTTATCCCGACGATCAAGCGGCCGTTCGTGCGGCATGGAAGGCGGCGCTGGGGCAGGGGCACTTTGACTCAGAATGCCGCATTCTGGTGCGTGGTGTTCCAAGATGGATCCACACCAAAGCCGACCTTGAGTTCGGCAGCGAGGGGCGTCCACTGCGGGCCGTCGGAACGGTTCAGGACATCACAGAGCGCAGGCGCGCGGAGGACCGGCAGCGAGAGTACGAGAGAGTAGTCGAAAGCGTAGAAGAATACATCATCGTGGTGGACCGGGACTACCGCTACATCATCGCCAATCGTGCGTTCCTGCACTATCGGGGACTGAAGAGAGAACAGGTCATAGGGCATTGCGTCCAAGAAGTCGTGGGCAAGGAGCTGTTTGAGACAGTTATCAAAAGAAGGATGGATGCGTGTTTCGAGGGCAAGGTCGTCCAGTACGAGCTGAGGTTTGGGTCTACGACTCTGGGTGAGAGAGACTTGTTCGCATCGTACTTTCCGATCGAGGGACCGACTGGCGTCGATCGCATAGCCTGTGTCTTGCTGGACATCACCGAGCGAAAACAGGCGCAGGAGGCCCTGCGGAACAGCGAAGAGAACTATCGCAACTTTGTTACGCAGAGTTCGGAGGGCATCTTCCGGCAGGACCTGGACGCCCCTATCCCGGTTGATTTGCCAGAAGACGAGTTGGTCCGTCACATCCTCTACGATTCTTATCTGGCGGAATGCAACGACGCGATCTCCAAAATGTACGGGCTTACGGTGAAGGACTTTGTCGGCAAGCGATTGACGGAAACACTCGACCCGAACGATCCACATAACATCGAGCTGACTCGGGAATATATACGCTCAGGATTCCGGGTGGTGGAACGGGAGTCGCATGAAGTGGACATCCACGGCAATCCCAAAGTCTTCCTGAATAGCATGATCGGGATTGTGGAAAAGGGGATGCTGCTGCGTACCTGGGGAATTCAGCGGGACGTCACGGAGCGGGTGAGGCTGGAAGAGGCCCGGAGCAAGGCCGATAGAGCGTTACAGGCGAGCGAAACCCACTTCCGGCTTCTAGTGGAGCAGGCGTCGGACGGGATCTTTATTGCCGATGGGCAGGGGAAATGCATGGACGTAAACTCGGCCGGCGCTGAAATGCTGGGTTATACGCGCGACGAGATGCTGCGACTTTCGATCCCGGACCTGGTCGCGCCGGAGGATGTTCCGCGCATAGCACCGGAGCTGGCTCGCGTTGAGGAAGGCGCCACAATCCGTAGCGAATGGATGTTGCGGCGCAAGGATGGATCGACCTTCCCCGGAGAAGTTTCCGGAAAGCAACTGCCCGATGGACGCTTGCAGGGGATTCTCCGCGACATCACCGAGCGCAGGCAGGCAGAGGAAGCGATGCGCCGGAACGAAGAACGGTTTCGGGTGGCGCTCAAAGATTCTCCCATCACCGTCTTCAGCCAGGACCGTGACCTGCGCTACACCTGGATTTACAACCCGCAGCTCTATTGGCAGGACGAGGCCATGGGCAAGACCGACGAGGAAATCATCGGGCCAAAGAAAGCCGCGCGGCTGGTTGACCTAAAGCGCCGGGTTCTGAAAACCGGGGTAGCGTTGCGGGAGGAAGTGGCGATCCCACACAACGGCAAGAGCTGCGCTCTCGACATCACGATTGAACCGCTGTTCGATGCAGATGGGGGCATTGTTGGAATTACGGGTGCTTCCGTGGACATTGCGCGGCTCCGCGAAATGACCGACCGCCTGCAAGATGCCAGGGACAAGCTGGCGCAAGAGAAGTCATATCTGGAAGGCGAAATCCAGGCGGAACTCGGGTTTGAAGAGATTATTGGGCAGAGTCCCGCGCTACGCGAGGTGTTGAAGAAGGCGCGGGTGGTGGCGCCGACGGACTCTACGGTCTTGCTGTTGGGGGAGACTGGTACGGGGAAGGAATTGGTGGCGCGCTCGGTGCATTCGCTGAGTTCGCGGCGCGACAAGACTTTCATCAAGCTCAACTGTGCCGCGGTGCCCTCGGGGCTGCTGGAGAGTGAGCTCTTCGGGCACGAAAAGGGAGCGTTCACCAGCGCGGTCAGCCAGAAAGTCGGGCGCATCGAACTGGCGGACAAAGGCACGCTGTTCCTGGACGAGATCGGCGAACTGCCGCTCGAATTGCAGCCGAAACTGCTGCGGGTGCTGCAGGATCGCGAGTTCGAACGGCTGGGCGGGGTCCACACCTTGCATGTCGATGTGCGGATCATCTCCGCCACCAACCGCGATCTGCATCAGGACATTGCCGACAAGAAGTTTCGCGAAGATCTGTTCTACCGTCTCAATGTCTTCCCCATCGACCTGCCGGCGTTGCGGGAGCGGCGAACCGACATTCCAATCCTGGTTCATCACTTTGTCCGGAAGCATTCCGCGCGCATGGGCAAACGCATTGACTCCGTCCCGGACGAGACGATGGATGTGCTTCAGAACTGGAGCTGGCCGGGAAATATCCGTGAGCTGGAGAACATGATCGAGCGCATGGTGATCATGACCAAGGGCGGGACGCTGGCTGCTCCGCCGGTGGAGTTGGATGTGCCGCAGGACATCACCGGCGACAATCTCACGGAAATGGAGCGTGAGCACATCATTCGCGTCTTGCGGGAGACCAATGGCGTGCTTTCGGGAGAAGACGGGGCGGCCAGCCGGCTCGGAATTAAGCGGACGACGCTGCAGTCCATGCTCAAGCGGTTCAGCATTGATTTGCGCGACTTTCGCACGGGGACGGGCACGGGGACGTTTGGTGGTTAGTGCAGGATCGGAGAGAACTCTCACCACAGAGACACAGAGGCACAGAGAAAACAACACGGGAAAGATCGGTCAACATCTCCAATTAAACGGCTGCCGATCGATTTCGAAAACTCTTACCATCACGCGTGATAATACGTTGCTTGGGTTTCTCCGTGTCTCTGTGACTCTGTGGTAGATAAGTTTTTCTTGCCAGCTCACTTCGCTAAGCGGTTGTATTTCTTCAGCGCTTCGCGCAGGCGGTCGTGCGGCAGAGCGATGACGGTGTGATTGTTGATGCCGGTCATGGTCTCGGCGGCGACCATCGCGTTGACGACCGCTTCTTCTGTTGCCTGGACCGTCGCCAGAAAAATCGGGTCGAGCGAATCGTTGGGGAGCATGGTGAGCTGGTGCAATCCCTTGGTGCCGACTGTGCCGGGATTCGCGGTAGAGAAGGCGATGAAGATATCGCCGGAACCGTCGCCGGAATAGCTGCCGTCGCGGCCAAGTCCGAGAGAGACTTTCTTGGCGATGCGTTTCAGTTGGGTGGGAATCAGCGGAGCGTCGGTGGCGACAACGACGATGATCGAACCCACGTCTTCCTGCCAGACGGTATGCTCAGGAATTTCGCGGCCAACGTCTATGCCTGCGATGCGGAGCTGCTCGCGCGATCCGTAGTTGCATTGCACGAGGACGCCGACGGCGTAGCCTCCGGCTTTTTCGTCGAGCACGCGCGACGACGTACCGATGCCGCCTTTGAATTCGTTGCAAATCATGCCGGTGCCGCCGCCGACGTTGCCCTCTTCGACCGGGCCGGTGTGGGCGACATCGAGGGCGTGCCAGGCGTCTTCAGGTTTGACGTGGAATCCGTTGATGTCGTTGAGATAGCCGTCCCAGGTTTCGGCGACGACGGGCAGCGACCACCAGTAGCCTTCCATGTCGGGAGAACCGTGCTTGACCTTCCAGGCGATGACGGCGTCGCGGACGACCCCCACGCTGTGCGTGTTGGTGATCATGACGGGGCCATTGAGGAATCCGGAGTCGTCGACCCAAGTGGTGCCGGTCATTTCGCCGTTGCCGTTGAGGGTGAACCAGGCGGCGAAGACGGCGTCGTTGCTGGTCTTGCCGCGAGGATGAATCGCGGTGACGCCGGTGCGCACGGGGCCCTTGCCGATTTCGAGTTTGCCTTCGCCGGAGATGAGCGTAGTGTGGCCGACCTCGACGCCCTTGACGTCGGTGATGGCGTTGTTGGGGCCGGGCGAGCCGTCGAAGGGAACGCCGAGATCGCGAGCGCGGGGCTTGGTTTGAGCGCAGAGAGTCGCGGCGAACGAGCCGGCTGTCAGGATCAGTGCGGAACGGCGGACGAAAGTGGACATAACGCCCTCCTGCAAAGGAGGCAGTATACAGGGATGTTGGGGCCGGTAGGGTGCGCTACTTGATGCGCTTTTGGAGACGCGGCTCTGGCGTTACAATCGAACCAAGAAATTCTTCTTGGGGGGAGTATGGAGAGCTGGAAGAAGGCGGTGGTGCTGGGTTCGATTGGGGCGGCGGCGATTTTGTTTATGAAGAAAAAGTATCCGGCAGGAGTGCTGGCGACGGGGGTGGGACTGGCGGTCGTGGCGTCGGCGTATCCGGAGACATTTGAGAAAGTGCGCGAGGCGCTGCCGGATTATTTCGATCGCGGCATGCAAGTGATGGAGATGGCTGGACGCGCCGGCAAGCGGATTACAGAAGCGGCAGGACAGAGCGCGGTGGCGGCGTGGGAGGAGATCGGGGGGTAGGGACGTCGGACCTCGGACCTCGGGCGTCAGACCTCGGACCTCGGGCGTCAGACCTCAGACCTCAGACCTCCGACCTCGGACCTCGGGATCTTCTTCTCAGATGTGGGATGGTCAACTGGGTTTGTCTGAGGTCGACGGCTGAGGTCCGAGGTCAGGTTCTTACTCGATGCCGAGTTGTTTTCTCGCGTCGGGGCTTAGGCGCTCGGGAGTCCAGGTGGGAGTCCACACTACATTTACCGTGCAGTTGGCGACACCGGGTAGCTGTTCGACGCGAGACTTGACCTGGGCGCTGATGTTGACGTGTTCGGGGCAGCCTTGCGCGGTGAGGGTCATATCGACGGTGACATCCTGTTTCGCGTCTTCAGGATTTGCGGCGGGCGCAGGCGCGAAGTTTACGTTGTAGATCAGGCCGAGGTCGACGATATTGACGGGGATCTCGGGGTCGTAGCAACTCTTGAGCGCACTCAGGACGTCTTGTTCCGTGATAATCGGCATAGAAGAACCCCTGTTTCAGTTTACAACGCCTGCGGTAAGCGGGGCGACAGCCCAAGTCCCGACATCTCGCCAAAATGCCAGCGTGCGCTAAGGGCTAAATCCCGGTGCAGATTGGATGCTCTTAGCGCTCCAAACGAAGCGCTCTTCCTCAGAGACGTTACCGCGCGATGGCCCGCGGTTGTTCGACAGCCTAAGGCCGAAGATGCAATGCGTCTTCGAGGCGGGCGCGAAGGTCGCCATCGTAACTTACGAGCAGAAGCTGGTTTTCGTGTTTGAGGAAAGACTGGCGGTGAGCTGTTCCGAATTTAAACTGGTCTCCGGCCCAAACGCGCGGCGCGCCCGTAAATCGGTAGAGATAGCCTCCGCCCTTCCGGCGCTCCGTTATTTTGAAATCGGCAAAGGTCTGGGGCTTGGGAACGAAAACAACATCGATGTCACCAAAGTTAGTGTGGAAATCGGCTTCGCCTTCGATGGTGCTGTGTTCAACGCCGTTTTCGAGCACGCGAAAAATGCTGCCAAACTTGGTCGGGAAGATGCATTGCACTACGAAGCCGTGATCCCCGAGGTGTTTTGCTAGGTCCACAGCATCGGGGTACGCGGGGTCGTCGGGGGCAATCAGGGCGGCGGGCGGGGCGCAAGGCGTTGACTGCGCTATAAGCTGAGGGCGAAAACCAGAAAGAAGGACCAGACCGGTTAGGAGATAGGTGGGAAGGGCCTTGGGCATATCCACCTCCGCGAAGTCGCTAATTGCGCCAGTTTAGCACGCTGAACATACCGATGCTGTCCGATGTACCCGGAGTTGGTCGTCTGGTACAGTCTTTTTCATGATGAGTCCAGAGGCGAAGCAGAGGATTCAACTGGCGCTGGTAGTGGCGATGGTGGTTGCGGGATTGCGCGCGGGATACATCTTTTACCAGCGGCATGAGGATTATCTCGAGGCCGAGAGGCAGAAGCAGGCGCGGAGCGTTGGCTATTCCAATCCGGACTACTACGTTACCCCGAAGAAACTCTATCCGTACGATCTGAAGACCGCGAAACAGCTTACGCAGCAGCCGGTTTGGGTGAAGGAAGGATATCGGTATACGTATTATCCGTATGATGCGGCGAGCAAGCACGTCGACTTCGAACATGAGGCGGGACTGCTGCTGCCGATCGAACAGCTTGCGATCAAAGGTGTGGTTACTGCCGTGCCATCAGGGAAGGGCAGCCGGCGGCAGGTGATGGCCGCGTTTCAGAAAGAGGGGAAGAGTTACGCGGTGCCAATCGGATTCGAGGCGGATGAGCAGTACAAGATTTATTCCGACGAGATGTTTTTTATTGAGGATCCGCGTGACCTGTATAAGCATTGGTCGGCCGACGTGTGGCAGGCGGTGGAACAGCACCAGGTGAAGCCGGGGATGAATGAGATGCAGGCAGACTTCGCGATCGGCATGGGTGTGCCGGACGCGGGGGATACTTCGTATGAGAAGACGGTGCGGTATCCGAATGGCGGGAAGCCGCTCGTGATTGTGTATCACGACGGGAAGGCGGCGGAGATTAAGACGGGCACGTAAAGTGCGTGGGCCCGCAGAGAGGTACTTACCACGGAGGACACGGAGAAGCACGAACTCCCGTCCTTCCCGCGGAGGTCGAGGGACGCGTGACCCGCGGTTTTCGAATCCCCGTCATTTTTGGTGGTATGGAATATTTTCTCTGCTGTTTTCTTTTCCTCTTTCTCTTCTTCGTTCCGATATTTGATTCTGCTGGCCTTTCGTCTTTGCGTTTCCTGTTCCTTCAAAACGTTAGGAGTGATCACTCCCACAACGGGCGCTAGATCCCGAGCTATTCGGGTTAGCTGTCTGCAGCGCCCTGGCTTTCGGATGTCCCAGACTGTCCCTCACTCACATGGGGAGGTTGCGGGGGTCGCGAGTTTCCTAGGACTTGCGCGTCGCTACATCCGGTACCTACGATGTCCACAGTAACGAAGGCAGATTTCTCAGTCATGGTTGCTCGTCACAAGGGCGAAATAAAAGCTGTGGAAAAGTCTTGGAGCCGTGCAGCGTGGACTTGCATCGTGGGAGGTCCCGGACGCGGCTTCGCCGCGGGGCGGACGAGGCGTCCGCCCCTCCATAGCTGTGGAGCCCCGGACGCTCTCGTCCGGGGTGGCGCGCCCAAACACTTATTCCAGTCCCTTCACTTTTCCGCGCAGGACTGTGATGGAGGCTTTCGGAATGGTGAAGATCGTGTGAGCGTCGGCTTCTGTGGTTGTACCCACTGGCGGATGATCGGGGTCGGCGTGGCTGTTCAGGGCGTCGCTGATCCAGACGTATTGCTCGCTGCCGAAAGTTACGACGTCGACTGGGCCTGAGAAGAATCCTGAGCGTTTGTTGGCGACGTTTTCGAACTTGACCTGCACTGTGTGCGGATTGGATTCGTCCCGACTCACCAGCATGACAGCCCAGTTTCCGTCAGGGCGGTGGACGGTGTACGCGGTGACCAGGGCGTTGCCGTCGCTGTCTTTGATTTCGACCGACGATGGGAACATCTGGTGCACGCCGGAGCGATGCTGTGCCCACTCTTGGTTAATCATGTGGGCGGCGTAGTAGAGCGAGGTGTAGCCGGTGATGTCGTATTCGTGCGGGGCGACGAAGTTCGACCACGAGGCCCAGCCTTCGCAACTATTCTGCAATCCTTGTGGCTGGATCGGAGAATGATAGAAGGCGGCGCCTCCGCCCTCGAAAAATGATCCGATATTGTCGGCCAGCCAGAGGCCGGCGAAGATCGTGCTCATGGGGCCGGTGAGTTCAGCGGCGAGGTGACTTTCCGAGACGATCAGCGGTACATCTTTGGGTACGCCGTCATCGCGCCAGACCTGCAGGATGTGCTTCATCAGTTGGGGCTCGGCGTAGAGCGACTTCCACGTGACCTCGCAGGGCTCGAACGGATAATGCTCGAACGAGACGAATGCCAGGTCTTTCAAGTGGCGGTGCGTTTTGAGGTAGTCTACGAAGCGGCCCATCCAGGAGGTGCGTCCCTGGGCGTCGGGCCACACGCGGATGTCTTCGTTTACGCCTTCGAAGATGGGGCCTCCGAGTTTAAGCTTGGGGTCGACCTTGTGAATCGCGTCGGCCCACTGAATGTAGAGCGCGCCGTAGTCTTCAGGCATGGCGTGCTTGCCGTCGGGTTCCTCGCCCATTTCGATGCCAGCGATCGGATAGCCTCGCTTCTCGATGTAGGCAATCTGCGCGGCGGCATCGTCGGGCGTGCCGTAGAGCATGGTGACGGGAATCAGCGCGGGCAGATTGTTCGTGATGCCGCTAGTGAAGAAGAGATCGAAGCCAGTGTGCTGGTAGGCGCCGGTGGAGTTGACATCGTCGGCGGAATGCCAGGGGTCGATCGAAGACGAGCAGTACGTCGGCTGGTCTTTCTTATTCGCATCTTCCCCGGTCGCGTCCTTCTTTACGTCGACGAATGCACCGGTGGCATCGAGGCTGCCGGCGTGGATTTCCTGGATCGCGTATCCGACGCAGTTGCGGATATCGGATGATCCGTGCAGATCGCAGGTATTCGAGGACTCGATCATGAGCACGCGCACGTATTGCGTAGTGACGGGGGCGTCGGAAAGTTTCAGCGTCACGGTGCCGCCTTTGGCATTTTTGATCTCGCCGTTCGGGAAAGTTTTCCAAGTGCCCGCAGGACCGCGATCGAAATCGAGCGCACCTTTTCCGTCCCAGTACTCGACCTGGTAGGTGATGGCGAAGGGATCTTTCCAAGCGAGCTGAATCGCGCTGACCGGCTGCGGAGAGCGCAGATCGACGACGACCCACTGCGGATGCAGCGCGTCGCTCTCGTGAGTGAACTTGCTCGTCAGATAAGGATTGCTCTTCCAGTAAGTGAGACTGGGGCCTTGGATGGGACGGTCGCCGCTGGTGGAGAATCCGCGATGGGGAAGGGCGTAGGCCAGAATGTACCGCGTCGGCTCTTTGAGTTCGGCGCTGCCGGTGAAGTATCCGCTGTTGTGGGCGGGGTCGCTCCAAGTGCCGTTTTCGGTCCAGTGCCATGCGGCCATGCGGAGTTCGGTGTTGTTGCGGTAGGTGATCGGGCCCCAGCCTGCGGAGAGAGATTCCTGCAGGATGTGCGGCGTGAAGACCTGATCGATTCCGTTGTTCGAGAGGACATCGATGGAACTGCCGAGGGCGCGGTCGGGATCGAAGGAGTTCAAGATGTGGGCGGGAGTGGTGTCGACGTGGACGACGGCGGGTGCGGTGTTCGCGGACTGTGCGAGAGCAGAGTTTTGCGCAAATGCGGTGAAGAGAAGGACGAGCAGGCAAAATCGACGCAGAGCGTTCATGGGGCCTCGTGATGGGAAGGGATATTAAAACGTTACAATAGCGGTTATTGCAAGAGAAATCCGGGGGGGCCATTCTGTGGCAGCGTCGACTTGAGCGTGCCGTGATTTCTTTCGCCCCTGCGGGGCTTGCGCAATCTTTGCTTCCCACCCACGCCTTACGGCGTGGGCTGCATTCTTTTGCCGCCTCGCGGCTGGGTTGAGGGAGCAACGTGCGCAGTGCTCTCGTCTAGTTCTTAGTGGAGAGAGGCCCCACTTCTCGCAAAGGACGCGAGAAATGGGGCCACCCAGATTCAATGTCGGATTGAGAGACTTTAACCGCGGAGTGTATGGCGGAGTGTATGCTGGCAGGTCAGTCGTTTCAGTGGTGAGGACTCTTATGAAACTTGCGATCAAACGTATCGAGATAGTATTCGTGCTTGCGGTCCTCGTAACCATTCCGCTGGCTTCGCGTGGATTGGGGCAGGCGAGTTCGATTCCAACGGCGCGGCTGATCAATCCCGAGGATCTGGTGAAGGTTCTCCAGGGTGCGGCAAGCCAGAAGCCGCTGATGATTCAGGTGGGATCTCACGTGCTGTTCGCGCAGGCGCACATTCCGGGGTCGGAGTACATTGGTCCGGCTTCGAGCGAAAGCGGATTGCAGCAACTGCGCAAGCGGGTCGAATCTCTGCCGCGGACGAAATTTATTGTGCTGTATTGCGGGTGCTGCCCGTGGAGCCATTGTCCGAACGTGAAGCCGGCGGACGATGCGCTGGCGGCGATGGGGTTTACCAACGTCAAGGTGTTGTACATCGCCGACAACTTCGGCGCGAACTGGGTGGACAAGGGCTATCCCGTGGCGAAGGGAGAGTAGGCTCTGAGGCCGGCGTTGAGAACGTGGCTGTTCGCGGGTGTCGTGGCCGTTGCCGTTCTGGTTGCATTCCACTTGTTGAAGCGCGCCCATGGCCCAGGCGCGGAACATCGTCTCGCACCGGACTTCACGCTTCCGCAACTGAACGGGCCGGAGCTTCGGTTGTCCTCGTATCGAGGTAAGGTCGTGCTGCTGGATTTCTGGGCGACTTGGTGCGTTCCCTGCCGTGAGGAGACTCCGCGCTTGGTGGAACTGCAACAGAAGTACGGAGATCAGGGCCTGCAGATTATTGGCGTGTCCATGGACGATTCGCCTGAGCCCGCCCGCGCGTTCTACCAGCAGTTTCATATGAACTATCCGGTGGTCATGGGAAACGCTGCGATGGGTGAGTTGTATGGCGGTGTGCTGGGATTGCCGATTGCGTTTTTGATTGGGCGCGATGGACGAATTTACGCGAAGCACATCGGCGCTACCGACGCTGCGGTGTTTGAGAAGGACATCAGGAGTCTTCTGGCGGGCGTTTGAAAACCTTGAACCACGAAGGGCACGAAGGTTCACGAAGGAAGATCGATCGAACTCGCTCGTGGTCCAATCACAGGCCAGTGTGATCCTAATCGTCGTCCGGGCTTCCGGGCCAAGCTAGCCTGAATAGTTTGCATTGGGGCTGAGGCATGCGGGAGACCGTCAAGCAGTTGTGGCCGGAGATCGATTGGATCGAAGATCTCCAATTACGTGAACAAGTTACACAGACCTGGGTCAAAGCGCTAGAGCGCAGTCCGCTCAAAGCGGACGACCTGAAGCAGATCCCTTTCACGCTGCTGGTTCCGAACTGTCCCATCACTTTCATGGAGCACAAGCGCTGCGTCGTACACGTCGCGCGCGACAGCGCGAAGGCGATGCAGGAGTTCATGGGGCGGGCGCTGCCGATCGACATGGACACCGTGATTGCGGGCGCGATTCTGGCCGACGTGGGCAAGCTGCTGGAATACGAAATCGGTCCCGACGGCAAGAGCCGGCAGAGTGAGCGCGGGGAGGCGTTGCGGCATCCGTTTACTGGGGTCGCGCTGGCGCTCGAGTGTGGAGTGCCGGACGCGGTTTGCCACATCATCGCGGCCCACGCCGCGGAGGGCGATCTGGTCAAGCGAACCACTGAGGCGTTCATTGTGCATCACGCCGATTTCATGGCGTTTCTGCCGTTCAAGAATCCGAAGAACATCAAGGTGAAATAAGGAGAGAACTTTGGCTGAGTCGAAAACGGTTTCCCCTGCGAAAGAAACAGTCACGGCCCAGATGTCGCGCTGGGCGGCGGGATTGCAATTCAAGGATCTCTCGGCCGATGCGGTGTATCAGGCCAAGCGATTTCTGCTCGACTCGCTGGGATGTGCGCTGGGCGGATATCAGCAGCATGACGTGAAGATTGCGCTTGAGGTTCTCGACGAAGTTGCTGGGCGCGGGACGGCGACGGTGATTGGCACCGGGAAGCGGATCGATCCGGTGTCGGCGTCACTGGCCAATGCGCTCATGATTCGGTGCATGGATTACAACGACATCTACTGGAAGCAGGATCCGTCGCATCCGTCGGACATTTTTCCGGCGGCGATTGCCTGTTGTGAACGGGCCGGGAGCGATGGGAAGGAATTGATTGTTGGACTGGTGCTGGGCCACGAATTCGAGATGCGGTTATGCGAGGCAGCGTTTCCGGGGATTCGGGAGCGCGGGTGGCATCACGCGACGCTGACGGCTTTCGTTTCGCCCATTGTCGCGGGGCGCGCACTGCACTTGCCTTGGGAAAAGATTCAGCATGCGATTGGAATCTCTGCCAGCCGGCACTGCACGCTGGGCGCGGTGACCGCGGGCAAGCTGACCATGATGAAGAATACGGTCGATCCGATGGCCACGCAGAGCGGCGTGTTCGCGGCGCTACTGGCGGAAAAGGGATACTCGGGGCCGGAGCATGTGGTCGATGGCAAGGAAGGACTTACGCACGTTTTCGGACCGGAGTGGAAGCTAAACTTGCTGACCGATGGCCTGGGCAAGTCGTGGCGCATCACGCAATGCGGCATGAAGGCGTTTCCCACCGAGGCCCTGACGCACACTCCGATTTCGGCGGTGCTCGATCTGGTGAAGACGAACGATCTGCATCCGGACCAGGTGGCGAAAATCCAGATTCGATCGCTGGCGCGGGCGGCGGACATTCTGTCCGATCCCAGCAAGTACGATCCGCACACCAAAGAGACCGCAGACCATTCTCTGCCTTACGTCATCGCGGCGGCGCTGGTCGAGCGGCAGGTCACGCCGGGGCAGTTCACGATGGAAAAGATTATGGACCCGAAGATTCGGGAGCAGCTGAAGAAGGTTGAGGTGGTGGCGGATCCCGAGATTGAGAAGGTATTTCCAGCATTCCAGAGGGTGATCGTGCATATCGATACAACAGATGGACGTTCCTTCAACAAACAACTGGACTATCCCAAAGGCGATCCGCGGAATCCGTTGACGGATCAGGAAGTGGAAGAGAAGTTCGCTGCGCTCGCCGATGGCGTGCTGTCTGATGGCGCGCAGAAGCGAGTGAAAGACGCGATCTGGAACTTGGAGCGAGCCGGTTCCGTGAGTGAGTTGATGGTGCTGATGGAGGCCGATGTGCGCAAGGCGAAGTCGGTGAAGGCGAAGGGTGTAAGTAGGCCGGCGCGCGCGAAAGGGAAGAATCGGAAGACCGTGCTGGCATAAGGGTCGCGATGTGTTCGCTCTGCGTCGGCTTTGAGACAGCGGAAACCCCACTTCTCGCGCAAATAGCGCGCGAGAAATGGGGCACCCAGGAATGACATGTCGCGGAGGCCGAGAGGAGTCACTATGGCGCAAACCGTTGTCGAAAAGATCGCGCAGGCCCACCTTGCCGAAGGTCCGAAGCGACCGTTGCGGGCTGGAGATTTTGTTTCTATTCGTCCGTTTCACGTGATGACGCACGACAACACGTCGGCCGTGATGAGCAAGTTCAAGGCGATTGGCGCGAATAGGATTCACGAGCCCAAGCAATTGGTGTTCGCGCTGGATCACGACGTCCAGAATCACGACGAGGGCAATCTCAAGAAATATCGGTCGATTGAAGCGTTCGCAAGGGAGCACAGAGTCGATTTCTATCCGGCGGGCTCGGGCATCGGGCACCAGATCATGGTGGAGCGGGGATACGTTGTGCCGGGATCGTTTGTGGTCGCGTCGGATTCGCACTCCAATATGTACGGGGCGCTCGGCGCCATTGGGACGCCGATTGTTCGCACGGATGCGGCTGCGGTGTGGGCTACGGGAGAATTCTGGTGGCAGATTCCGCGGACCGTTCAGGTGGTGCTCGAGGGCAAGCTGGCGGAGGGCGTGAGCGGGAAGGACGTGATCATCACTTTGTGCGGGCTCTACAACCACGACGAAGCGCTCAACGCGGCGGTGGAATTTTCCGGGCCGGGCGTGGCGAGCCTAGGGATGGACGCGCGCTTCTCGATTTCCAACATGAGCACGGAGTGGGGGCCGATTGTGGGATGGTTTCCGGCGGACGAGGTTACGATCCGCTACCTGCGCGGTGTTTGCGGGCGCTTGAAGGAGCAGGGGATTGAGCGCTTCACGGAGAAAGACATCGAGAGCTGGAGCAAGTCGGCGCCGCAGTCTGATGCGGATGCGAGTTATGCGGCGCGCATTGTGCTTGATCTCAGTCTGGTGACGCCGCATGTTTCCGGGCCGGACACGGTGCAGGCGATGCAATCGCTGGCGGAGATTCAGACGAGGAGGGTTGCGATCCAGAAGGCATATCTGGTTTCGTGCGTAAATTCGCGCGTGGAAGATCTGGAAGCGGCGGCATGGGTTTTGTGCGGCAAGAAGGTCGCTCCGGGAGTGAGTCTGTATGTGGGAGCGGCGAGCGCCTGGGTGCAGCAGGAGGCCGAGCGGCGCGGCGTGTGGTCAGCGTTGCTCGATGCTGGAGCGATTGCGTTGCCGCCGAGTTGCGGACCGTGCATCGGCCTGGGTACGGGCCTTCTGGAGAAAGGGGAAGTTGGCATCTCGGCTACGAACCGGAACTTCAAGGGGCGCATGGGATCGCGCGATGCGCAGTGTTATCTGGCGAGTCCGGAGGTTGTGGCGGCGTCGGCGATTGCGGGATATATCACGGGGCCGCGCCGATTCGCCGATCGCGCGCTTGTTCGCAAGTATCAGGAGTTTGCAACGGATGGACGCTCGACGGAGCGCGTGGAAATCCTGGCCGGATTTCCTGAGCGAGTGAAAGGGCGGCTGGTGTTCATGCCGCAGGACAACGTGAACACCGACGCGATCTACGGCAAGGACTACACCTATCGCGATGACATGACGGCCGAGATGATGGCGCGGGTGGTGATGGAAAATTACGATCCGCAGTTTGCGCTGCGGACTCGCGGCGGGGATGTCATTGTCGGAGGATTCAATTTTGGAACCGGGTCGAGCCGGGAACAGGCAGTGACGTGTCTGAAGGCGAAGGCAATTCCACTGGTCGTTGCGGGCACTTTTTCGCAGACCTACCTGCGCAATGCTTACAACAATGGGTTCTTGTGCATTGAAGTTCCGGGGCTGGTGAAGCGGCTGCGCGAACAGTTTGCCGGCGAGATCGGGGCGAAGGAGAAGACGATCATCCCCGGAGAGAACGTGGATATCGACTTTACCTCCGGAACGGTTGCGTGGAGCGGCGAGAGCTTTGCGTTTCCTCCGCTTGGCAATGTGCCGCAGTCGTTGGTCATTGCCGGTGGCGCGGAGAATGTGGTGGCGAAGAAGTTAGGGCTGAAGCGCGAGGAGCCGGCTGCGGTTTTGGGGTAGAGGTGCTTCGCCTGCGGGGCGAGGATCGCTTCGCTCTCCACGCCGCTCCCCTCAGCATGACAAGGCTTCATTAGGAGATTAGCAAATGGCGAAACACACGGTAGTCACGATGCCCGGAGACGGGATTGGCAATCAGGTACTGCCTGAGGCATTGCGGATTTTGAAGGCGGTCGAATTTGATGCCGAGTACGTTCATGCCGACATCGGGTGGGAGAGTTGGTGCCGAGAGGGAAATGCTCTACCGCCGCGCACGGTCGAGCTACTGGCCAAGCACAAGCTGGGACTGTTTGGCGCGATCACCTCCAAGCCGAAGAAAGAAGCTGAGGCCGAACTCAAGTCAGAACTTAAGGGCAAGGGGTACTCGTACTTCAGCCCGATCGTGACCATGCGGCAACGGTTCAATCTCGATACGTGCATTCGCCCGTGTATTTCGTTCCCGGGGAATCCGTTGAACTTTATTCGGAAGAGAACCGATGGAGGGTTCGACGAGCCGTCGGTCAACGTGGTCGTCTTCCGGCAGAACACGGAAGGACTTTACGCCGGAGTGGAGTGGAGCAATCCGCCAGAGCAGGTTCGTGCGGCGCTGGCGACGCATCCGAAGTTCAAATCGTTTGCTGCCGTTCCGGGGTCCGACCTCGCCATCTCGGTCCGCATCATTACGCGCAAGGCTGCGCGCAAGATTGCGAAGGCCGCTTTCGAGTGGGCGCGCAAGTATGGCTACAAATCCGTGACGATTTGCGAGAAGCCCAACGTGCTGCGCGAAACCTCAGGAATGATGGAGGAGGAAGCGAAGGCGGCGGCAAAGGAGTATCCGGGGATCGCGTTGTGGTCCACGAACATTGATGCGCAGACGATGTGGCTGACCAAGAATCCGGAAGATTACGGCGTGGTCGTAGCCTCGAATTTGTTTGGCGATGTAATCTCGGATGCTTTTGCCGGGTTAATCGGCGGACTTGGGTTCGCGGCATCGGGCAACATTGGAGATGAGGTGGCAGTGTTCGAGCCGACCCATGGCTCCGCGCCCAAGTATGCGGAACTTGATCCGCCGATTGTGAATCCGATTGCGATGTTCCTGTCGGCGGTGATGATGCTGGAGCACATCGGCGAGATCGAAAAAGCGCGCCGCATTCGCGCAGCCATCGCGGCCGTAGTGAAAGATGGCAAAGTGCGCACGTATGACATGATGCGCATTTCCGGTGGCGCCAAGGCGATCAGTCAAGGCGCGGCGAGCACGGTACAGATGGCCGACGCGGTGCTGGGGAGGCTGAACTCCGCCGAGGGAGTGAAGAGGCAGGGTGAACTCGCCGGAGTCGGCGGCCACAAGTAGGATTGGTGACCTCATGACAGTTGCAGCGGAAACTCGTACTGGCGAAGCTGGACATTATGGCGCGGAGATCCGGTCGGACCTGCATGTGCACATTGAGCCACGCGATCATGGCGGGGCAGACATTGAAATCGAGTCGCGGGTCAAGCCTTACTACGGCGACTCGATCCGTAGGCAGGCGGAAGAGGTGCTGGAGGCGCTTGGTGTGCGCCACGCGCACGTTCAGATTCACGATGAGGGCGCGCTGCCTTTCGTGATTGCGGCGCGCATCGAAGCCGCGGTGCGGCGGGCCGGTCTGGGCGCGGGAACGCGGGTGCTGCCGGACCGGATGGCGCTGCCGGAGCCTTCCGGGTGCGATCGTATTCGACGTTCACGCTTGTACGTTCCGGGAAGTGAGCCAAAATATTTCGTCAACGCCGCGTTGCACGGGGCTGATGGAATCATTCTCGACCTGGAAGACTCGGTGCACGCGAGCGAGAAAGATGCTGCGCGCCTGCTGGTGCGCAACGCGCTGCGCGCGGTCGACTTCCTTCAGTGCGAGCGCATGGTGCGCATCAACCAACTGCCGCTCGGGTTGGAGGACCTGGACGAGATTGTGCCCGAGTCTCCAGATCTGATTCTGATTCCGAAGGTCGAGAGTCCAAGCCAGGTTATCGACGCGACCCAACGCATTGCGGCGATCAAAGGGGACTACGGCATCGCGCGGCCGGTCTGGCTGATGCCGATTCTGGAATCGGCGCTGGGGATTGAGAATGCGTTTGCGATCGCGACTGCGAGCGACAAGATTGTGGCGTTGACGATTGGGCTGGAAGACTACACTGCGGATCTTGGCGTGGTGAAGACCGCGACGGGGGCGGAATCACTCTTTGCGCGGCAGCGCGTGATCAACGCGGCGCACGCTGCGGGGGTGCAGGCGATTGATTCAGTGTTCGGCGATGTGGGCGATATGGAAGGTCTACGCGCCTGGGGACTGAATTCCTGCGCCCTGGGCTTCGAAGGCATGGGGTGCGTTCACCCACTGCAGATTCCCGTGATTCATGAGGCGTTTGCTCCGACGGCCGCCGAGATTGAAAAGGCGCGGAGGATCGTTGCCGCGTACAACGACGCGCAGGCCAAGGGGCTGGGAGTCGTGAGCTTGGGCTCGAAGATGATTGACGCTCCGGTGGTGCAGCGGGCGCTGAAGTTGATGGCGCGGGCGCAGGCGATGGGGCTGGCGTAGGTACCGGGACAAGAAGTCACTTGGGCAAGCGCTGCAAGAAATCCCCACTTCTCGCGCAAAGAGCGCTCGAGAAATGGGGCACCCGGGCCTTCACCGCGACAGGAAGCGCTGGTATAGGAAGGGCGGTATGGCAATCCCCGACAAGATTGAGCTAGCGGCGAATGCGGCGGGACGCGTCGTGCCCGAAACAGTCAACGGGCGTCCACAGACCCCCTACATGGGCGTGGGGAAATACCGTCCGCTCGATGGCAAGGCAACGCCCGCCGTGCGGACTGCGGCGGACTATCCCACGAACGGCGATAAGCGCGTTCCTGATCTCGAAACTGCATTGCGTAAATGCGGATTGCGCGATGGCAGCGTTGTGTCTTCGCATCATCATCTGCGCGACGGCGACCGCGTGGCGCTGATGGCGCTGGAAGCGGCGGCCAAGGTCGGGGTCAAGAACCTGATGTGGTTCCCCAGTGCATCGTTTCCTTCGCAGAAGGGCGCGATCGAACTGATGGAATCGGGGGTCATCGAGCACATCGAAGGCAGCATGAACGGGCCGCTGGGCGACTATTGCACGCAGGGCAAGATGCGCGGCATGGGCGTGCTGCGGTCGCATGGCGGGCGCTGGCAAGCCATTCAGGATGGCGAAGTTCACATTGATATTGCGGTGATCGCCGCGCCTACGGCCGACGCGTTTGGCAATTGCGACGGATCGCATGGAAAGTCCGCTTGTGGGTCTTTGGGGTTCGCGCTGGCGGATTCGATTTATGCGGACAACGTCATTGTTGTCACTGACAACCTGGTTCCGTTCCCGTGCGTACCGTGGCAGATCCAGGGGAACAACGTGGACTACGTGGTTGAGATGGAGTCGATCGGTGACCCTTCGAAGATTGTTTCCGGGACAACGCAGATCACGCGATCGCCTGACCGGTTGCGGATCGCGGAGTTCGTGGCGCGGTTTTTGCGCGATGCCGGCATCATGCGCAACGGATTCTCGTTTCAGGCTGGTGCGGGAGGCATTGCGCTGGCGTTTGTCAGCTACCTGAAGCAGATGATGAAGCAGGCGGGCGTGAAGGCGCGGTTTGTGCGCGGCGGGTCGACGAAATATCTGGTTGAGTTGCTGGAGGAGGGTCTCACCGATTACATCCTCGACGGGCAGACGTTCGATCTGGATGGAGTGCGGTCGATGGCGAACAACCCGCGGCACGTCGCGACTTCGCCGTTCACTTCGTACAACTATCACGGCAAGGGGAATTTCGCGTCGATGGTGGATGCGGTTGTGCTGGGCGCAACCGAAGTCGACGCGAACTTCAATGCCAATGTGGTGACGCACTCCGATGGACGGCTTCTGCATGGCATTGGCGGATGGCAGAATTGTCTGGCGGCGGGATGCACGATTTTGGCGGTGCCCTCGTTCCGCGACCGGATTCCCGTGATTGTGGATGACGTGACCACTCTGTGCGGGCCCGGTGAATTGATTGATGTTGTGGTGACCGAGCGCGGGATCGCGATCAACCCGCGGCGGCAGGATTTGATCGACGCGGTGAAAGGATCGAAGCTGCCGATCCGTCCGCTGCGGGACATCAAGAATGAGGTCGAACGTATCTGCGGCGGCAAGCCGCAACGACCGCGACGAGGGGAGCGGCCGGTGGCTGTCGTGAAGTGGGTGGATGGGACGGTGCTGGATACGGTTTGGCAGATTCCGTGAAGGGGGATCACGGGGCACGATGCAGTTTGTCTTCTGATGGTCGGGCTTGTTGGCGAGAACAAGTCTGGCAGCGCGTGCAATGGTAATTTCCCGCCTATCTACGAATCATTGTTGCTGCTGGGTTCGTCTTGCCTTGCTGTGCCGCAAGAAGGCAACCAAGCCGGTGGCTCCGGTAGCGAGCATGACCCCTGAGCAACCGCGGATGGATCGGCCGAGATGAAGGTTTGACCACATTGTGAAGAGGGAAAGCAGGACGTACGTCACGCTTGCGGCAATTGCCCAGCCCCTGGCCGAGGGCTTTCGCTTCCACAGGGTCCACCAAGCCACTCCGTAGATTGTGGCCAGAGCCGACAGCAGCCCGGGGACCAGCAGACTGCGGGGGGTCAGATAACCGTGGTGTCGATGGATTGTGCGCTGAAGGCTAGGAACGGCCATCGAAAGGTATAGGAGGGAGGAGACTGCGAAAGCCCACCACAAGGTTTTTGCGGCTCCCAGGTGTTTGATTGAATAGTCGAGTGCGACTATCGAGGCGATGAACCAGCCGACCTCAATGGCAGTATCCATGCTGAGAAATCGCCTTTCCTAATTTATATCTCGATTCCAGTCATCGGGCAGTGGAGCCTAGGAATCCCTACGCGGGTTCGAGTTCTCGTTCCCGGACCTTCTCCCGGGCCTGTTCGATCAGATCCTCAAACTGCGATTGGTCCAGGCAGATGGCGTGCTGGCCGTATCTTGCTTCTTTTCCGGTGACGTGCCAGTAAGGCATCCAGCGGAACTGCTTGCTGTCGCCCACGCGCTGCAGCACCACCAAAAACGGATAGAACGTCACTTCTTCTTGCTCTTCGCCCAGCCAGGAGTCCGGTTTGTCGGGCAGGAACGCGGAGACGATTTTGAAGTCTCCGTCGCCGGCGCCGAGTTGGAAGTCGAGATTGGCGTGTAGCTCGCGCGTGCCTCCGCAGGCCGGGCACTCTTCGGGAGACATCTTCGAGAAATCGTACAGGGTGTCGAACAGCTTCTGGTGCGTGGGATATTTCTTATGACATTGAATGCAGAAGAAGTATTGCGCGGCCATTCGGGCCTCCCGCGATCGGGATCAAGGGACGAGTGGATTGTAGGAGAGGGGTGGTGCCCGGATATGTGACTGGACTCACAATTGGGGAAGGCGGGGATCACCGCGGAGTCACGGAGGCACAGAGACACCCCCCAGGGGCTAAAGCCCTCACAGAAAAGAAAGGCTTTATCGCAGCGCTTGAAGCGCTGCGCCACCCAAAAACAACCATTTCAGCACTGTAAGGCCCGCATTTTCTTGGCCTTGGGGCGGAACGACTGGAAGAGGTTGCGGAAGGAGTCTTCTCTGAGCTTCTAAGTCCCGCAGCCGCTGAAGCGGCAGATGATTTTGCTGCGCTTACGGCGCGGCTCGAAGCCGCGCCCTTTCAAAACAAGACCGATCAAAACAAGACCGAAATCCACCTTTTTCCGCAACCTCTGAAGCTGTGCCCCTTCAAGACTAGTTACGAATGGGTTGCTGAGTTACACGCTCTAGACTGCGCGTGACCGCCGTCACCCTGCCGGGTGACGCCTTACACTGCCCGCCGCACGCGGAAACGAGACCATTGAAGCAAGGATTGTCGCCGTGTTCTCAATGAGCTACCGCGAGCGGCAGCACCACGTAGCAACGATCTCTCGAAGTGCAGTCCGTAACGTGTTTCCAGCGCCATCGCTCTTCCGAAATCCCCACCCTTCGACAGGGTCAGGGCAGGTTTTCTCGCGCAAAGGGCGCGCGAGAAATGGGGCACCCAGCTGCCATTCCCAAATCGTTCGACGCCGAGTACAGAACTTGGTGTGCATGAAAAGTGAGGTATGCCATGGGCCGTCATAATTTTCTTTCGATTCGAGATTTTTCGCCGGAGGAAATCCGCTACCTGCTTGATCTGGCGCATGAGATGAAGACGCATCCTTCGGCGCATACCGGAGTGTTGAAGGGCAAAACCCTGGCCATGATTTTTGAGAAGCCGTCGCTGCGCACGCGCGTGTCGTTTGACGTGGGCATGCAGCAACTGGGCGGGTTCTCGCTTTATCTGTCGAATGCGGAGATCAACCTGGGCAAGCGCGAGTCGGTGTACGACGTGGCCAAGAACCTGGAACGCATGGTGCAGGCGATCATGATTCGCACCTACGCGCACGAGATTGTCGAGCGCATGGCGGAGTACGCCAACATTCCCATCATCAACGGACTGACCGACTACAGCCATCCCTGTCAGGCGATGGCCGACTACCTGACTATGCAGGAACTGAAGGGCGAGGTGGCGGGGCTGAAGGTGGCGTTCATCGGCGATGGCAACAACGTTTGCCATTCGCTGATGTTTGCCGGGGCGCAGCTGGGAGCGCATGTGTGGGTGGCGACGCCTCCGGGATATGAGCCCAAGCCGGAAGCGGTGGAGTGGGCGCTGCAGCGCGGCACACAGACTGGAGGCACGTGCACGCTTACGCATCATCCGGTAGAAGCGGCGAAGGATGCCGATGTGGTTTACACCGACGCGTGGGCCAGCATGGGGCAGGAAGCGGAGGCGGAGGAGCGGCGGAAGGTTTTTGCTGCGTATCAGGTGAATGCCGAGTTACTGCGGCGAGCGAAGTTTGACGCGCTGTTTATGCACTGTCTGCCGGCGCATCGCGGCGAGGAAGTCACCGATGAGGTGATCGATTCCGCGCATTCGGTTGTGTATCAGCAGGCGGAGAACCGGTTGCACGCGCAGAAGGCGATTCTGCTGGAGTTGATGCAGTACCGCGAGGCGCCGGAGCGTCCGGCGGTTGCGGCTCGCGAACTGGCGCAGTTCGAGATCTAGCTTGAAGAGCATCCTCATTGCCGTGGGCGGAAACTCCCTGATTCGAGCTGGGGAGAAAGGTACTGTTATTGAACAACTGGCCAACGCGCGGCGCACGGCGGCCGCGATCATTGGTCTGATTCGATTGGGGCATCACCTCGTCGTGACACACGGGAATGGACCGCAGGTGGGCGCGCAGTTGTTACGGTCGGAGCGGGCCGCCGATCAGGTGCCGGGGCAGAGTCTGGATGTTTGCGGTGCGGCCAGCCAGGGGGAGATTGGTTATCTGTTGTCGCAGTCGCTGCAGGACGAACTGGCTGCTGCCGGGCTGCGTGTGCCGGTGGTGAGCCTGGTGACGCAGAGCATCGTGTCGGCGAGCGATCCTGCGATGAAGCATCCGACGAAACCGATCGGGCCGTTCTATTCGCGGGCTCAGGCAGAAGAGCGGAAGCGCCTGCTGGGATGGGAGATCGTAGAAGATGCGGCGCGGGGGTATCGCCGCGTTGTTCCATCGCCGGAGCCGATTGAAATTGTCGAACTGGAAGTGATCCGGTCGCTGATGGCGCAAGGAGTGCTTGTTGTCGGCTGCGGTGGGGGCGGAATTCCGGTGGTGCGCGAGGGCGGCAATCTGCGTGGAGTGGAAGCGGTGATTGATAAAGACCGGGCATCGGCCTTGCTGGCGTCACAACTTGGTGTGGACATATTCGCCATTTCTACTGACACCGATTATGTGTATCTCGACTACAAGAAGGCAACGCAGCGGCCACTGCTGCAGGTGACTGCTGCGGAACTGGAAGAGCACTACCATGCGGGCCATTTTCCGCCGGGAAACATGGGGCCGAAAGTCGAGTCGGCGCTGCACTTTCTGAGAAGCGGTGGAAAAGAAGTCGTGATTACTTCGTACGGCCATCTGTGCGACGCGATCGCGGAGCGAGTTGGCACGCATATTGTTCCCGACGCCGAAGTGGTTACCAGTAAGTTGCAGGTGCATCTCGAAGTGCCAGCGGGAGGACGCTGACGATGTCAAACACGATCCTTGCACCCGCGAAGCCCGGTGCAACGAACCATCCCGAGACTGGAGCGAAGTGTGACCCTATGAAATTGAGGCATCTGATCGAGTCCCAGCAATTCACCGTGCCGCTGCTGATGGAGTTGTTCCACCGCTCCCGAGGGATGGAGAGGGTGGTGGCCCGTGGAGGCTCGCTCGACTATCAGGACAAGATTCTGGCCACGTTGTTCTACCGGCCTTCCACCCGCACCCGTTTTTGCTTTGAGGCGGCCATGCACAGGCTGGGCGGCAAGGTCCTCTCCACCGAGCATGCGGGGACGTTTTCGTCAGAGGTAGAAGCGGAGCAGGTGGAAGATTCGATTCGCATCATCGGTAGCTACTCGGATGTCATCGTCGTGCGTCATCCGGAGGAGGGAGGCGCAAGGCGTGCGGCGCAGGTCTCGCCCGTTCCTGTGATCAATGCCGGGGATGGCGAAGGCGGGCAGCATCCGACACAGGCTTTGCTCGATCTGTACACGATTTATCGCGAGCGTCCGCTGGGCGGTTTGAGCGTAGCGATCATTGGAGAACTCGACAAGGGGCGCACGGCGCGTTCTCTGGCATATCTGCTGGCGAAGTTCGAGCGGGTGAAGATCTTCTTCGTCAGCCCGCCGCAGATGCAGATGAAGCCTGACATTCTGGAGTATCTCAACGAGCACAGCGTCCGCTATGAGCTTGAGTCTGAGATCGACTGCGTGATCGGCGAAGTCGATGTTGTCTACCAGACGCGCATCCGTCCGGAACGGGTGAGAGACCGGCAGGAGTTGCATCGCTACGCCATCAATTCGACAGTGCTCGGGAAGATGAAAGCAGATGCCCTGATTCTTCACCCGCTTCCACGAACCGTGGAGCTGGATAAGACGGTGGATGGTGATCCGCGGGCGCTTTATTTCAAGCAGGCGGCCAATGGGTTGTACGTGCGAATGGCGCTGCTGACCATGCTTTTAGAAGGAGATCAGTCATAACGCTTCGAACAGATTTGTTCAACTCAGGAGAACACATGTCGGTGCTAACGACCACCCATTCTCAAGAACTCATCGCGCTCGAAAACCAATATGGGGCGCACAACTATCATCCACTCGACGTGGTCATCGAGCGAGCCGAGGGCGTCTGGGTTTACGACGTTGACGGCAAGCGGTATCTCGACTGCCTGGCGGCGTACTCCGCGGTCAACCAGGGGCATTGTCATCCGCGGATTCTGCATACACTGATCCAGCAGGCGTTTCGAGTGACGCTGACTTCGCGTGCGTTTCGCAATGACCAGTTGCCGCTGCTTTGTCAGGAACTGCATCGGCTCACGGGCTTCGACATGGCGTTGCCCATGAACTCGGGCGCGGAGGCTGTGGAGACTACAGTGAAAGCCGCGCGCAAGTGGGGATACAAGGTCAAGGGCATTCCTGACGGCAAGGCCGAAGTCATTGTATGCGCGAACAATTTCCATGGGCGCACGGTCACCATCGTCAGCTTTTCGAGCGATCAGCAATATCGCGATGGCTTTGGGCCATTCACTCCGGGATTCAAGATCATTTCCTATGGCGATGCTGGAGCGCTGCGCGATGCGATCACGCCCAACACTTGCGCTTTTTTAGTCGAGCCGATTCAGGGCGAAGCGGGAATCATCATCCCACCGCCGGGATTCTTGAAGGAGGCCGCCGCGATTTGCCGCGAGCGCAACGTGTTGCTGATGTGCGATGAGATCCAATCCGGCCTGGGGCGAACGGGGAAGCTGTTTGCCTACATGCATGACGACATCAAGCCGGACGTATTGATTGTTGGAAAGGCGCTTTCAGGGGGCTTCTATCCGGTGTCAGCTGTCCTGGCATCGAAGGAAGTCTTGGGAGTTTTCCATCCGGGGGACCACGGGAGCACGTTTGGCGGCAACCCGCTGGCGTGTGCCGTGGCACGAACTGCCCTGCGTGTTCTGGTCGAAGAGAAACTTGTCGAGCGTTCGGCGGAGTTAGGAGCGTACTTCCTGAGCCGCTTGCAGACGCTGCGCAGCGCGGACCTGAAAGAAGTTCGCGGCAAAGGGCTGTGGATCGGAATCGAACTGCACAGTCCTGCTCGGCCTTATTGCGAGGCGCTCAAAGGGGAAGGCATCCTGTGCAAGGAGACGCACGACAGAGTTCTCCGCATCGCTCCTCCGCTTACGATCACGCGGGAAGAGATCGACTGGGCCTTCGAGCGTATTAGCAAAGTGATCGAGAAGGTCAAAGAGTAGCCACGCGGCGCTGCACCAGCAGAAAGTACGCGGCCAGGAGCATCAGCAACAATCCATTCGCGCCCAACACCATTGGTGCGGTAAACATCGGCACCAGCCATCCCGTCAGCAGATTTCCCATGGGCATGCCGCCGCGGAAAGCGCAGTTGTATACGCTCATCACGCGTCCGCGCATTTCGTTGGTAGTAATCAACTGCACCAGCGAGGTCACGGTGGCAAAGACGGCCATCATGGAAGCGCCTACCAGCACCAGCATGGTGTAGCTGAGGGGTAACAATTTCGACAGGGAAAATCCCGCAATCCCGCCGCCCAGGCAGATAAGCATCGTGAGCGCGAACCGTCCTTTGTTGCGGATGTTGCCGATCCCAGCCACCGCCAGCGATCCGCAGATCGAACCGACTCCCATGAGCGAAAGCAGGTTCCCAAAGGTCTCTGGACCGCGATGAAAAATGTCTTTGACGAATACGGGAATGTAAGTCCGCATGGGCATGCTCAACGCGGTCATACAGAACGCCAGCGCAATGAGCGCCTCCATGGAGTTCTGCCGGCGAACGAACTTGATGCCCTGCTTCAGGCTGCTGAACATCGATTCGGTGGACTTCTCCGGCAAATACCGCGCCGCAATCATCGAGAGCGAGATGATCGGCGCCAGGAAGGAAAGCGCATTCAGCCCAAAGCACCACTTCTCGCCGAGCTTCGCCAGCGTTATCCCGGCCAGCGCCGGACCGACTGTCACGGCCAGGTTGAACTGAATCGAGTTCAATGCAATCGCGTTCGGCATGTCCTCCCGATCCACCAAGGTCGGAATCAGCGCCTGATAAGCCGGCCCGCCAAACGCCTGCGCAAAGCCCGACACGAACGACAGAGATAAGATCTCCCACACATGCACTATGCCGAGCGTCACGAGCACAGTTAAAATCCCCGCGCTTGCCATTTGTATGTATTGCGAAACGAGCAGGATCTTCCGCCGCTCCATGCGGTCCGCCACCACTCCGCCGATCAGCGAAAAGAGAAAGATCGGAATGCCCGCCAGAAACTGGTCCAGGCCAAGCAGCCGCGACGAATGGGTCAGCCGGTAAATCAGCCAGCCCTGCGCCACGATCTGCATCCACGTGCCGATACTGGATGTACAGGCGCCGAACCACATGAGGCGGAAATCTCGATATTGAAATGCTTTGAATACCCTGCGAATCGTCGACGTTGCCATGCTCCTCTTGTCTAAAGGGCTGAAGTCTATCTTCGCACGGGAGGGCTTAGCTTGTTTGTTGTGGGCATCCAGAAGGTATTCTCGGTCCTGTCCGGACCGGGGTCATAAGGGGCTTGACAGGTATCGATCGTTCTGCAATTATCGAAATATGCAAACTGCTTCGAGCAAAAAAAGTACCGAGCAGGTCGCAAAGTACGCTGACATGCTTTCTGCGATGGGCACCGAACCCCGCCTTCGGATCATGCAATTGCTGCTTTCCGCGCATCCAGACGGTTTGGTTGTAGGCGATATCCAGTCAGAGTTGGACATTCCGAATTCCACGCTCTCGCACCATCTGGAGAAACTGAAAAATGAGGAGCTTGTGAACGTGCGTCGCGAAAGTACGTTTTTGCGGTACACGGCCAACACGGAAGCACTCCAGGAACTTCTGCAATTCCTCTATGCCGAATGCTGCACTCGAAACAAGGCAGTCAAACCGCAAGATATCATCCAGCTTTGTAAATAGGAGAGAGGCACACCATGAGCACTACCGACATTAAAGACGTAGTCAAAGAAAAGTATGGCCAGGCAGCATTGCGAGTGAAGACTGGTGGCAGTTCCTGCTGCGGCGCCACCGCAGCAAGCGGCTTGGGTTGCGATCCGATTACTTCGAATCTGTACGACGTTTCCCAGGCGGGACAGGTCCCGGAGGAGGCTATGCTCGCCTCTTTGGGGTGCGGAAATCCCACCGCGTTGGCGAAATTGAATCCGGGGGAAGTGGTTCTTGATCTTGGCTCGGGAGGCGGGGTGGATGTCCTGTTGTCGGCGATGCGCGTTGGGCCTACCGGCAAGGCATACGGCTTAGACATGACCGACGAGATGCTCGCGCTTGCGAATGAAAACAAACGTAAAGCGGGGGCGGAGAATGTCGAGTTTCTGAAGGGCGAGATCGAACATATCCCGTTACCAGATAACTCGGTCGACGTGATTATCTCGAATTGTGTCATCAATCTTTCCGCGGACAAAGATCGGGTGTTGCGAGAAGCGTTTCGGGTGCTGAAGCCGGGAGGACGCTTCGCTGTTTCCGATGTTGTGACCCGAGGAGAGATCACACCGGCAATTCGCCAAAGCGTGCTGTTGTGGGTCGGTTGTGTGGCGGGAGCCCTTGGAGATGACGAGTATCGCGGAAAACTTTCTGCCGCTGGCTTTGAGCAAATCGACATCGAGCCAACACGGGACTACCGGGCAGAAGATGCGCGCGAGTTTCTTTCGGCGGCAGGGATGGATGTGGACGCGATCGCACCAGAGGTGGATGGGAAGTTCATGAGTGCCTTCGTTCGGGCCGTTAAGCCGGTGGACGCCGGTGCGAAGGCATGCTGCGGGCCGACGTGCTGCAACTAGGAGATCGCGAGTATGAAAACGCACTACAACGTTCTGTTTCTGTGCACGGGCAATTCCGCGCGATCCATTATGGCGGAGGCAATCCTGAACTTCAAGGGCAGGCCCAAGTTCACAGGCTACAGCGCCGGAAGTCACCCGACAGGAAAAGTTCGGCCGGAAGCGTTGAGGCAGCTGGAATCGGCGCGCATACCAATCGATGGTCTGCGCAGCAAAGCCTGGGATGAATTCTCTCTGGCCGGCTCTCCTAAACTCGATTTCGTTTTCACGGTCTGCGACAACGCCGCGAACGAAGTTTGCCCGGTGTGGCCCGGGCAACCAATGACCGCCCATTGGGGCATTCCCGACCCAGCGGCAGTTAACGGAAGCGCAGCGGAGGTCGAACGAGCGTTCCGCGATGCGTTTTTTATTCTGGATCGCAGAATCAGTTTGTTTCTCAGCCTCCCACTGAAGACTCTCGACAGCCTTGCACTCAAGAAGGAACTCGACGGTATCGGGCAGACGATGACGCCTGTCCCGCAGGAATAGCCGCATCTCCCCGCTGCGAACGGCGCTGGGGTCGAGGTGCCACTATGAGGGTCAAGAATGAAGGCAACTAGTCGTCTCGGTTTCCTCGACCGCTACTTAACTGCGTGGATATTCTCCGCGATGGTCGTGGGGGTTGTGTTGGGCTGGCTGGTGCCCGGAGTCGTGCCGTTTCTGAATCGCTTCAATGTCGGCACGACTTCCATTCCGATTGCAGTGGGACTGATTGTGATGATGTATCCACCTTTCACGAAGGTGCGATATGAGAACCTGCACGAAGTCTTTCGAAACAAGCGGGTGCTCGGGCTCTCGCTTGTGCAGAACTGGGTTGTGGGCCCAGTACTGATGTTTATTCTGGCGATCGTGTTCCTGCGCGGATACCCGGAATACATGGCTGGGTTGATCATGATCGGTCTCGCGCGCTGTATTGCCATGGTCATTGTTTGGAACGAACTGGCCCGCGGCGACACGGAATACGCAGCTGGCCTGGTGGCCTTCAATTCTCTCTTCCAGGTCTTTTTCTACTCTCTCTATGCTTGGATCTTCATCACAATTCTTCCCGCGAAACTTGGTTTGCGCGGTGCCGTCGTTGATGTGTCTATCGGAGAAATTGCTAAGAGTGTGTTTGTTTATCTGGGAATCCCATTTCTCGCGGGATTTCTGACTCGCACTGCTCTGGTTCGCGCCAAAGGGCCCGATTGGTACAACCGAAACTTTGTTCCCCGCGTAAGCCCGCTGACCCTGGTGGCCCTGCTGTTCACGATAGTGGTGATGTTCTCCCTGAAGGGCGGGTACATTGTTCGACTGCCCTTGGACGTATTGCGCATCGCCGTACCGCTGCTGATTTACTTCGTACTGATGTTCCTGGTGTCCTTTTACATGGGCAAGAAGTTGGGCGCAGATTATTCCAAAACGACCACCCTGGCATTTACCGCCGCCTCCAACAATTTTGAACTTGCGATCGCCGTTGCGGTTTCTGTATTTGGCATCAATTCAGGAGCCGCATTCGCGGCTGTCATCGGGCCCCTCGTAGAAGTGCCCGTAATGGTCGCACTCGTCAATGTGGCTTTCTACTTTCAACGCCATTTCTTTCCTGACCCAGGATCGGTCACGGTCGAAACTGTCTGCTCGCCCACCGTGCAGTGAAGACGCAGAGAGCGGGGAGAAGCCGACGAAACCTGATCTGAGAAGTGGTGTATCATCTTGCAACGCTTCGCAGAGCTTCGATGGATACCGCCCTGCTGACGGAAACTCATTTCATGAAACTAGATAAAGGAATGTTGCAGAGCGTTCCTAAAGTCCTATTGCACGAGCATTTGGATGGTGTCTTGCGGCCGCAGACTGTGATCGAGTTGGCAAGAGACGCAAAATACACGGACCTTCCAACGGACGATCCGCAAGCGCTTTCTGAGTGGTTTTTTCGTGGAGCGAATCAAGGGAGCCTTGCGAAATATCTCGAGGGTTTTTCACATACGATCGCAGTGATGCAGACTGAGGACGCGCTGCAGCGGGTCGCGTACGAACAGGCCGAAGATCTGAGTCGGGACGGGGTTGTTTATTTTGAAACGCGTTTTGCGCCGGTTTTTCATACGCAGAAGGGATTGACCCATCAGCAGATTGTTTCGGCGGTGCTGAAAGGACTGGAACGAGGACGAAGGGACTTCGGGATTTCCTCCGGTCTGATCATTTGTGCGATGCGCAACATGAACACATCGCTGGAAATGGCAGAACTTGCGGTGGATTTTCGCACGCGCGGAGTGGTCGGCTTCGATCTGGCCGGCGAAGAAGGCGGATATCCGCCCAAAAAGCACGTGGACGCGTTTCACTACATCCAGAGAGAGAATTTCAATATCACGGTGCACGCCGGCGAAGGCTACGGCAAAGAGTCGATCTGGCAAGCGATTCAGTATTGTGGAGCGCACCGCATTGGGCACGGGACGCGGTTGATCGACGATATTGCGGTTGTGGAGGGCAAGGCGGTGAAGTTGGGCGATCTGGCTCAATACGTTTTGGACAAACGCATCCCGCTGGAAATCTGTCTCCTTAGCAACGTGCACACCGGCGCCACTCCGAGTTTGGCCGAGCATCCCTTCAAAATCCTCTATCAGGAGAAATTCCGCGTCACTCTGAATACGGACAACCGGCTGATGAGCCAGACTACGATGAGTCAGGAATTTGAAGCCGCCGCGGAGACCTTCGGCCTGACGCTGGACGACTTTGAGAGGATCACGATCAATGCGATGAAGAGCGCCTTCTTGCCATACAAAGAACGCTGCGACTTCATCTATACGGCCATCAAACCCGGTTACGCCAAGGTCCGCGAATCGACAGGGCCAAAGGCATCCATCTGAAACTGCGCAAGCACACGGAGACTTCACGTGCAGTCCTATAAGAGGTTGGTTCTCACGTTCGTGTTGTGTGCGCTCTGTTCTGGGTATCTCTCGGCCCAGGCCGCTAGGTCGGGTGCGCCGATCCGCGTCAAAGTCGTCGTAGTCACGATGTTTGAGCGTGGTGAAGACACCGGCGACACTCCCGGCGAATTTCAGCTCTGGGTGGAACGCGAGCATCTCGACCAGATTCTTCCGCTGCCGTCCGGCTATCACCACGTGCGCATGAATAGAGATGGAGTGCTCGGCATGGTAACCGGAGTCGGAACGGCGAAGGCCGCGGCGTCCGTAATGGCGCTGGGCCTCGACCCACGTTTCGATTTGTCGAAGACCTATTGGATTGTCGCCGGTATTGGTGGAGGCGATCCGGCGGACGTGTCGGTGGGGTCGGCGGTTTGGGCGGATCACGTGATTGACGGCGACTTGGCGTTCGAAGTAGATGCGCGTCAGATTCCAGCGAGTTGGCCGACCGGCTACGTTCCGCTGCGGAAGGGCACGCCATACGAACAGCCTGCCAGTGATGTGTATGGCGAAGCGTACACGCTGAACCCGGGACTGGTCGGATGGGCGTTTCGCCTCACGCAAGATTTGCCGCTGGCCGACTCCGATGCTTTGAGGAAGTCGCGGGCGCGGTTCACGGGATTTCCAAATGCGCTGAAGCCGCCGTTTGTGGCGAGAGGAGATACTCTTTCGGCAGGTACGTTTTGGCATGGGTCGAAGATGGATGAATGGGCTAACGCCTGGACCCGCTACTACACGGGCGGCAAGGGAAACTACATGGTCGCAGCCATGGAGGATTCGGGCACGCTGCAGGCGCTAACGTTCCTGAATCAGGCCGGGCGGATCGATCTGCAGCGGGTGCTGGTGCTGCGCACGGTCAGCAACTATGACCGCGAAGCGCCGGGAGTGCCGGTGGCGGAGAGCTTGCAGGAAATGGTCTCCGGCAACTACTCGGCGTATATGCCCGCGCTGGAAGCGGCCCAGATCGTCGCAGATAAAGTGGTGCGCGATCTCGTAGAGCACTGGGCAGAGCGGGAATCCACGATTCCTCACGTGCCGTAGTCAAAGTGATTCCAGAACAACGTTAAGCAGACAAGGCCGCCAGGGTTTCGGCAAGTACAATCGTTCCTCGAAAGATATCTTCCGGGGACGCGTATTCGTCAGGACGGTGGCTGTATCCGTTGCGGCAGGGGATGAACAACATCGCGACGGGAGCGATGCGGGCCATGAAGAGTGAATCGTGATAAGCGCGACTGACCATGGGGAGAAAGTTCAGTCCGTGCTTACGGCAAGATTGAGAAAGCGCTTCGATGATTGCGGGAGCACAGTCGGCGGGCGCATCGGCGTTCAGCAACTTGCTGTGGACTGATACTTGGCGCGTGGCTGCAATCGCATCGCAGGTGGCGCCGATTGCACGGATTACTTCGTCGCGACGCTGCAGGTTCGTGTCGCGGATGTCCACGCTGAGACGGACGCGGCTTGGAATGCTGTTGACGGCGCCGGGAAATACATCGCAGATGCCTACGGTTGCAACGGTGTCAATCGCTCCGCTGTTGCGGGCGGCGGACTCAATCGCCAGAATCAGTTCCGCGGCCGCGCAGAGGGCGTCGCGGCGATCGGGCATCAAGACACCACCGGCGTGTCCGCCCGAGCCTTCGATCAAGATGCGGAGACTGGCGGGCGCGGCGATTTCCGTGACGATGCCGAGAGGAGTCTGCTGTCGCTCCAGCAGTGGTCCCTGTTCAATATGCAACTCGACGAATGCCTTGTAGTAATTGCCTGGCAACTTCACATCGTCGAGTTCGCCTGAGAATCCGGCCTTTCGGCGAACCTCGTCGACCGTGGCGCCGTCGTTGTCTTTTAGGTGTCTCGCGGAATCTGGAGAAAGCGTACCCGATAACAGCCTGCTTCCGAGGCATCCGATTCCAAACCGCGTCGGTTCTTCGGACGTGAAGATCAGCAGCTCAATCGAATGTTTGGGGCGAAATCCGCTTTGCTGCAGCGCGCGGATCGCCTCCAGACCTCCGAGCACTCCGACAACTCCATCGTATTTTCCTGCATTTGGAATGGCGTCAATATGCGAGCCAGTGCCAACCACCGGCGCGGCGGGATCAGAACCATTCCAGCGGGCGAAGGTATTTCCGATTGCATCTTCGCGGACCTTGAGTCCGGCCTCTTCGCAACACGCTTTCATCCACGTGCGTGCCTTGAGATCGGACGGAGTGAAGACAATTCGCGTCACGACCGGGGGATCGGCTTCGGAAATCGAGGCCAACGCTTGGATTTCGGACAGCAGACGATCCCGGTTGATCGTTGGGCTCATCGTTGTGCCAAGGGATGCCGGTTCCAGTCTTTGTAGATGAGATATTTTGCCGGCACTTTGCCGATTGCTCCGAACCACTGCGGACACCACGGGGCCATCCAAATGAAGTCTCCCGCTGTCACCGGATACCACGAATCGCCGAGCCGGTAAATTCCGCCACCCTCGATCATCATGAGCCCGTGCTCCATTATGTGGATCTCGACCATGCTCAGAGCCGCGCCTGGCTGGTAGACCATCGTGTTCACCGCGAAGTCGAAACTCATCTCATCGGGGAGCAGGCATTTGACCTGCAAGTCGGGATCGTCTCCGAGCGGATGAGCGGTAACCGCGCCTTCGCTCGAAACGATCAGATGCGGAGGTTTGACTGAGTCGAGAGTCCGATACGGCTTCTCAATAACGGCGACGCGACTCGCTCTTGTGGCCTGCACTCGATGATGCGATCCCTCAGGGAGATAAGCGTAACCGTTCGCGCCCAATTCGCTCGATTTTCCGTCAACCTCCAATCTCACCCCGCCCTCGATTACAAAAATGAAGCGCTGCGCATGTGTGCTGCCAAGCTCTCCTCCAACTTCGTACTCAGCTGTGTACTGCGTGAACTTGGCACCCAGAGCCGGGCTGACGTGCACAATCGCGGAGCACGCCTTCATCCCCGGCAAGGTAGTGCGCACGAAAGTATCTGGAGTCAACAGCAAATGATTGAGTTGTTGTGAGCTTCGTGTGCCGCCGAGATTATGCACGGTTTGTCCTTTTGTAAAATTGGGGCGAGGCGGCAAGCCGATCGAGAAGATGCAATCCGCACTCGATGGCCTTTTCGACGTCTTCCTGCGCGACCGATTCCGTAGGATCGTGGCTGATCCCGCCGGGCGTTCGCAGAAAAATCATCGCGCTCGGAACCTTCTCTGCCAGGATCATGGCGTCGTGGCCTGCACCGCTTGCCATCCAGTGCGGTTTGCTTCCCGTCTTGACGATTGCCTGTTCGATCTCGCCAACGAGGAAAGTATCCATCGCGACTGCATCCTGACTCAATAGCGTGCCGTGCTGGACTGACAACCCACGGCGTGTCGCAATTGCCTGCGCTTGGCGAGTGAGATCTCCGACCGCGCGAATGCGAACCTCGTCGGAAGGGTGACGAACGTCGAGTGTTAGGCGCGCCTCTCCGGCGATCACGTTGGTCACTCCGGGCTTTGCTTCAATCTTTCCGACGGTCGCAACCAAGCCCGGAACTTCTTGCGCGGCGCGTTCTACGGCGCTGATCCATTCCGCCGCTGCGGCGATTGCATCGCGTCGCAGATGCATGGGCGTTGTGCCGGCATGGTTGGCGTGGCCCAGGAAGGTGAACTCCAACCGGGTCTGTCCGGCAATGGCTTCGACCGCGGCGAGAGGCAGATTCAATTCTTCCAAAACTGGTCCTTGTTCGATATGAAACTCAAGGTAGCCTAGCGTGTCGCTGCTCAACTCAGCGTGAGGAATGTCCCGCGGATTCAGTCCAAACTCTTCGATTGCCTTTCGCACGGAAATGCCTCGCGCATCGCAAAGGTTGAGTAGTTCCTGATCCAGCCTGCCTACTAACGCGCGGCTACCGATGAAGGGAGTGCCGAAACGTACTCCTTCCTCCTCGGAGAAGCCAACCACCTCGATTCCGAAGGGAAGTCTCCGTCCTCGCAACTCTTCCAGCAGCGCGACGGCAAGCACAACTCCGAGTGTGCCGTCGTAAGCACCGGCGTTGGGAACTGTGTCGAGGTGCGAGCCGATCAGGAGGCGCGGAGCATCGGGCTGCGCAGCCGGATAGACTCCACGGAAATTTCCGGCAGCGTCGATTTGCACCTGGGCGCCGAGCGGTTCCACCCATCGGGCAAGCTCTCGATGGCAATTACGCATCGGCGGCGACAGGAACGGCCGGCGCGTGCTGTTGGGGTCTTCCGAAAAAGACGCGAACCTCAGACACCGAGCGATGACTTCTCCCGCGCGAGTTGTGGTCTCAGTGGTGTGCACTAGGTTCCAGTTCTGGTAATGAAAGTAGTCTCTATGAAAGCTCAGGACTCCCGTATAACTTTCGCCGCCGCCCAGCCGAGAAGAACGAGAGCAACAAGAACCTCCCAGGCGTACTTGTTTCCGTAGGTCGCAACGGGAAAGTGATTGCTGATCATGATAAAGACAACTGGAACCGCCATGAAAGTATTGTGTTTGGAGCGTAGCTTCGCCTGAGCGCCAAGGGATGGGTCGAACTTCTCGCCGGCCGCTGCGGCTGCAATCATTTTGCGCTGGGAGGGAAGAATCCGGAACCAGACGTTGGCGGTCATGATTGTTCCGAGGACTGCTCCAACATGGATGTAGGCCGCGCGACCGCTGAATATGTGGGTTACTCCCCAGGCGAGCGCAGCGATCATCAGCAGAGAGAATACGGCGAACGCTCCTTCCGGTCGGCCGAGGGGCGACCGCAGTGCGAGATCGTAGGCGATCCAACCACCTGCCAGCAAAGCTAGTCCGATCACAATCCCGAGTGCCTGGGAAATGTCGGCAACGTCGGGATCGATGAGTCCGCTGCTGGAGTAGTAGACAAGAACGAGTAGGACCATTCCGCTCAGCCAGGTCATGAACGCTTCCCAGCGGAACCAGTGAACCTGCTCAGGCCCGACCGTCAGCGATTTCTGCTTGTCGACTGTGTAGAAACCGCCACTGTGCACCATCCATATTGACGGGCTCGGAGTATCTGCGACGGCGTTCTTCGCGAGCTTGTTGAATTGCCCGTCCAGCCAGGTGAAATAGTAGGTTTGGCCGACCCACATGATCGCGGCGAAGACATGAGTCCACCGCACCAGCAGGTTTAGCCATTCGCGGATTGATGAGGTCACCTTAATTTCACTCCATCTGGCGAAAGTGCTGCCGCTCAAGTTCCGCGGTAGGTGGTGTATCCGTTCGCGCTCAGAAGCAGCGGAATGTGAAAATGCGATTCGCCGTCTCTTACCTGGAACGTCACTTCTACTACTGGATACAGTGCATCGATCTTCTGCAGCGCAAAGTAACTCCCGGTGTCAAAGGTCAGGCGATAGACTCCCGCGGAGAGATCCTCGCCTTGCGGCAGAAGCTGAGGACAACGGCCATCTTGATCAGTGCGCGCCGAGGTCAACAACCGCCAAGCCCCGGGTGCGGTCTGCTTCTCAATGCGCACCGGCACGTCCGTGGCAGGCTTGCCGAGAGCAATGTCCAGAATGTGAGTCGAAATGCGTTTCATGGTCGGAGCCACTTTCTTAGCCGGATTTCGGTAATCTGCCGCTGTTGTTCGGCGGCTTCGTGCAGCTCGGTCTCGGCGTCGTTGTTGAGACGTCGCTGGAGGATCTCCAGAATCTGCGCCGCGGACTTGCCTGTGGCGCACACGATAAAGATGCGGCCAAATCGCCGCTCGTATTCTCGATTCGCATCCGCCAGCGCGATCTTCACGGCAGCGTCGGCGTCGGTTACGTTTCTCTGCTCTTGCGCCGACCATGTTGCTGACTGCGCCGGCGGAGACTGCGACGCGCGCGACTCGCCGATTCGCGGATGACTCTGGAATGCTTCGGCCCAATCGGAGGGCGTCAGATTGCGGCACATTTCGTTCGACGCGGTCAAAAGTGCAGCCTCGTCGGCGAGCGGTCTTCGGGCGGTCATCGCCTGTGCCCAGGACTTGGATCCGCAGCAGGGCAGGATCTCGCTGACGGCTTCGTCGATGGGAAAAAGATTCCATTGCGTCAAAATACTCTTCGGTGGGGTGGCGTCTTGTTTCGTTTGCTCAGAATTCAGGTGAGTCAAAAACTCAACCACGAGATTGCCCGCCACTGTTGCACGATAACGCGCGGTCGATCGGATATCGTCAATCGGACGGATCTCGGCAGCAACAGTTCTCCGCGCCAACGCCAGGAGGTCAGAATCAATGACCTTGCCTCGCACGGCTTGCTCTGTCGCCCGCAGGCGAAGCGGGACGGGGGCAATACTTCCGAGAGCGATGCGAACTTCTTCAACCGCACCGCCCGCCAGGCGGCCGAGAGCGGCGATGCAGACCTTGGAGACGGCCTGCGCGTTTCGAGCCCCGACTTTGCGGGCGTAGCCGAAATATCCCGAATATCGTCGCGGCAGACACACAGCCAGAATGAGCTCGTCGGGCGCCATGAGAGTCTTTTTGTATCCGGTGTGAAACGAAACATAGGGGAGCCGGCGCTCGCCTCGGGCTGACACCAGAATCACTTCCGCTTCGTACACGAGTAGCGCTGGCAACGAATCCGCTGCAGGTGATGCGTTCACCATGTTGCCGCCGAGCGTTCCACGATTCTGGTTCGCGATTCCGCCGGTCCATCGGGCGGCGCTGGCCAGGAGTGAACATTTGCGCTCGACAAGTTCGTGTCGGCGGATGTCGGTATAGGTGCATCCCGCGCCAATGCGAATCTCGCTTGGCGCGACTTCGATGCGCCGCAATTCCGGAAGATTCCAGATGCTCACCAGCTTTCGTGCCGGCAGCTTTCCGGCGGCGTATTGCACCATCACGTCGGTGCCTCCGGCAATTGGAAGCCATGCCCCCGGTTCTTTTGCCAGCAGGGAGACGATTGCCTGCAGGCTGCCGGGCGCGATCATTTCGTAATCCGACGGGTTCGATCTCATGCGGTCGTCCTGCGGAGCACAGCTTCGGCCACGGCTTCAAGAATCTGCCTGTAGCCGGTGCAGCGGCAGAGATTGCCGGAAAGTCCTTCGCGGATTTCTTCCATCGACGGTTTGGGTTGTCGGTTTAATAGATGGACGGATGCGAGAATCATGCCGGGCGTGCAGATGCCGCACTGCGCGCCGCCGCATTGTAGAAAGGCCTCTTGCACGACGTGCAACGCGTCTCCCGCTGCAAGTCCTTCGATCGTAACAATGGTGGTGCCTGCCGCCTGAAGTACCGGAACGAGACAGCTATTCACGAGTACGCCATCCATGAGCACCGAGCACGAACCGCACTCGCCCTCCCCGCAACCTTCTTTCGCGCCGGTCAAGCCAAGCTTCAACCGCACGACGTCGAGCAAGCGCTCCATCGGATAGGCAAATATCTTCTTCGACTCACCGTTGACCGTGAATGAAATCTCGTGTTCGCCATGCTGCGCGCGCGAATCTGTCATCGGACCCCACCTGCAGAAACTAACCCAAACTCCGGCGATGTTGCGGCGAGGCCATCCATGATGTCTTCGGGAAGCAGGGGGATGGAATCGAAACGCACGCCGAGAGCGTCGACAACGGCATTCACAATCGCCGGGGCCGGGCCGTCCATGGGGAGTTCGCCGATGCCCTTTGCGCCATAGGCTCCGTGGATGTTTCCTAACTCTTCAAAGAAAACGCGAATGGGTGGCAGATCGCTCGAAGTCGGCATGATGTAGTCGGTCATCTGGCCGTTCTGCATGCGTCCGTTCTGCCAAACTACTTTTTCATAAAGGCTGAATCCGATTCCTTGCGCGACACCGCCGATGATTTGTCCGCGCGCTAGGAGTGGGTGCAGAACCTTGCCCACTTCCTGAAGCGCGACGAAGTCGCCCACCGATACGCCGTACGTGGTCAGATCAACTGTGACTTCCGCGATGTAAACCGCCCAGGCAAATGCGGCGTAGGCTTCTCCGCGATATTTCTGATCGTCCCAGAAAATGTCGCTCGGGGCTTCATAATGTGACCAGGAACGGAGTTGGCCGTGCGTCGCAACATATTGTTGACACGCAGTGCGAAATTCTTCCGCGGAATATCCGTTATGCAGCAGGTTGGAGGAGATTAGTGTCTGTGCAATTCCCAGGGCTGCGGACTGCACCAATCTTCCCACCACCATCACGGTGCGGGATGCGACAGTGGGGCCGCTGTTGGGAACCTCCAAGGTGTCCGGTTGGGCCATGCTGACGTGTTCGTACGGCAGACCGAGAGCTTCGGCCGCGATCTGGCTTAAAACAGTTTTAGTTCCTTGGCCAAACTCCGTGCTCGACACCAGCACGCGAACATGGCCGTCGGCGCAGCCTTCCACTCCGACAAGAGAACTCAGGTAACGCTCGCCTGAACCCGTGAATCCCGCACCGTGTAGAAACGCGGCGATGCCGATTCCTTTGCGTATAGTGCCGTGTTGATTCTGGTTTGCGAAGCGCTTTTTCTTGGAGTGATAGTCGGACTCTTCTAGCGCGCGATCCAGTAACTTCCCGAGATCGATCGGTTCGCGGACAACCTGTTCGGTCGTAGTAGCCTGGCCGGGCTGCAGAAAATTTCGACGGCGAATTTCAACCGGAGAAAGGCCTACGGTCTTCGCGATGCGATCCATGTGCCGCTCCATAGCAAACAAACTCTGCGGCGCTCCAAAACCGCGGAACGCCCCATGGGGCGGCGCGTTTGTGGCGACGGCCTTCGCGCGGATACGAACACTCGGCCAAGAGTACGGCCCGCCAGCGTGAATTGCTCCGCGGGAAAGTACGACCGGCGACAAGGTGAGATACGCTCCGCCGTCGATCGTAAAGTCGATTTCTCCACCGAGGATTTTGCCGTCGCGGCTGACGGCGGTCCTGTGGCGAGTATGTGAGGGATGCCGCTTCGTGGTCGCCGCCATGTCTTCCAGGCGGTCATAAACAATCTTTACAGGCTTGCCCGACTTGATCGCCAGGAGCGCAGCATGCGCGGCGATCATCGACGGATATTCTTCCTTGCCGCCGAAAGCGCCTCCGGTTTCCATTTGCACGACGCGAACGTTCTCCGCCGGCAGATTGCAGACAGCCATCAGCGCCTTGTGAATATAGTACGGGCACTGCAGCGAGCCCCACACGGTGATCCCCTGCGTCGCGTCGAAGGCGGCGATCATCCCGTTGTTTTCAATGTAAAGCTGTTCTTGCGCGCCGGTCGAGTATTCCCCTTCTACGATGTAGTCGGCCTTCTCCCACACGCTGTCGACGCTGCCCTTCTCGATCAAGTAAGTTTTGAAAATGTTGTCTTCGCCCCACACGATTTCGGAGCGGCGCTCACTTTCTTCAATCGTGAAGATGGCGGGAAGGGGATCGTATTCGATCGATACTGCGGCAACCGCCTGGGGGAGAAGATGGCGGTCCGGATGAGCCAAGAGCAGAACCGGTTCCTCCGGATGGTTAACCGATTCACTCGCGAGGCAAGGCTGATCGTCGCCGATCAGCGAGATGCAGTTCTTCCCGGGAATGTCTTTCGCGGAGACGATTACGAATTCATCCCAGGCGACTCCTGGACCGAAAGTGATTTTCTTGATCTTGCCGCGGGGAATCTGGCTGCGAACCGTTGCTCCGAAAAGCATGTTGGGCAGAACCATATCGTCGACGTACTGCGAGCGCCCGGTTACCTTGTCGCGCCCTTCCTTGCGCGGAACCGACTGGCCGACGATTCGATGTGAGCTCATTTTCCGTAACCCGCCGGTCCGACACGAGCGGATGGGATAGTGTATGACAGAGACGGTCACAATGGCGGGGAAGTGTTGGGGCGCGAGATAGAAAAAGGTTATGGCACCGATTGACGATTTGGATTCGCCTGGTATTCGCGCCCGGCGGGCTCACCAGGAAACTCTCCATTGGTGAAGACGGGATTGCCACGCAGATAGGTGGCCTTCACCGTTCCGCGCAGCGTTTCTCCTAGGTACGGAGAGACGGGATGCCGGTAGTGCAATTTGTCTTCTGTCACCGTGAATTCGCGATCAGAATCAAACACAACGAAATCTGCATCATGGCCCGCGGCAATGTGGCCTTTGCGCACGTCGCATCCGGCCAGGAGGGCCGGACCCGCCGACATCCAACGTGCTAGATCGAGCAACGTGAATCCTCGCCGGCTGGCTTCGGTCCATATCAGCGGCAGAGCCACGGAAAGGCTGGCGATGCCTCCCCACGCGGTTTGGAAATTGCCTTCTGCGAGGCGCTTCATTGCCGGAGGACACGGCGAGTGGTCGGTGACCACGAAATCAATCGTTCCATCTTTAAGGGCCTGCCACAATCGTTCGCAATTCTGACGACTGCGAATTGGCGGAGCACATTTGTTCAGCGTTGCCCCATTCGCAATCGCGTCGGCGGACAGATGCAAGTAGTGCGGACAGGTCTCCACGGTTACGGGAAGACCTTCGGCTCGCGCGGCGCACAATTCCGGAAGCGCCTGGCTGGTAGAGAGATGGACAATGTGCAGGCGAAAACCGTATTCGCGGCACAGCGATAGCATCAACCGGATGGCCGCCAGTTCCGCCTCGTCTGGCCGCGACTGAATGTAGGTTGAGTAGCGGTTCCAATCGGCGTTAGACAGCGCGTCCGTCGCGTGATCGATCAGGCCGGGAAGTTCCGCGTGCACCAGGAGCGGCAGGCCGGTCCGGGCAACGTGGGGCAGTGCCAGCCGAAGCTGTTGCTCTGTGACCATGGTGAAACCGTCGATGCCCGGATTGACTAGAAAGCACTTGAACCCCAGCACTCCGGCGGCTGCTAGCGGTTCGATATCACTTTGGTTGTCGTGGACCACACCGCCCCACGCTGCCCAATCGACGCGGCATCGGCCCTGCGCAGCCGCACGCTTGGCCTGAAGCGCAGCGACCGTTGTTGTGGCGGGAAGACAATTCAGGGGCATATCGACGAGCAGCGTGTAGCCTCCGGCCGCCGCGGCTCGCGTCGCGGGTTCGAAGCCCTCCCATTCGGCTCGGCCAGGATCGTTGATATGCACGTGGGAATCGACGAGTCCGGGAAGGATTGCCGCGTCGCCGAAGGCATGGATTTCGTAACGATCCGATACTTGATCAGGAGAAACGACGGCCTCGATCCGCTCTCCTTCGACAAGTATGGCCGAGGGGCGGACCCCTTCGGGAGTGACTACCTGGCGAGCGAGAAAAGCCTGCAAACGCAAATCGAAAACTCCTTCGGGCGAAAACAGTATTTTACGAAATTCGGAGTTACGGCTTATACTCGCTTCTCAAAAGCGGGCCGGGAAAGAGTCCATGTCGACTGATTTGCGCGTTGGCAGAATGCTGACGCCGGAATGCCTTGACGATACACAACGATAGGGCCAACACATGGACAATCCTTTCATGGCGCGCGCCATTCAGTTGTCGATTGACAACGTCCAGTCCGGACGCGGCGGACCCTTCGGCGCGGTGGTGGTGAAAGACGGCGCCATTGTCGCTGAAGCGGCTAATCAGGTCACGTCGACGAATGATCCTACCGCGCATGCGGAGGTGCTCGCCATCCGCGCGGCCTGCAAAAAACTTGGCGTTTTCGATCTGGAAGGCTGCGAGATCTACACCTCCTGTGAGCCGTGCCCCATGTGTCTGGGGGCTATCTACTTGGCTCGCCTTTCTCGCGTTTACTTCGCCAACGCCGATGCGGACGCGTCGAAGATCGGATTCGACGATTCTCTGATCTATCGCGAAATCGCGCAACCGCATTCGCAACGCAAGATTCCGATGATTCAAATGATGCGCGAACAGGCGTTGGCGGCGTTTCGGGCGTGGGAAAACAAGCCGAACAAGATCGAGTATTAACTCGTTTTCGAAGCACCCGCCAATCTCACGCTCAGGGAGGACGATTGATCGATCGTTTTTTCAAACTCACCGAGAACCAGACTTCCGTGAAGCAGGAGATGCTCGGCGGCCTTACCACGTTCGTCACGATGGCCTACATCGTTGTAGTGAATCCACAGATTCTTGCGCAGGCCGGAATGCCGCCCGAGGGCGTGGTGTTTGCGACTTGCATGTCGGCGGCGGTGGCCACACTGGTGATGGGGCTTTACGCGAACTATCCCATCGCGCTGGCGCCGGGTATGTCGCTGAACGCATATTTCACCTATTCGGTTTGCATCGCTATGCATGTGCCGTGGCGGACCGCGCTGGCGGTGGTCTTTTGCTCCGGCGTGCTCTTCCTTGTGCTCACCGTGACGCGGGTTCGCGAGCAGATCGTCAACGGCATGCCCGACTGCCTCAAACATTCGACCGCAGCCGGAATTGGAATGTTCATCGCGTTCGTGGGACTGCGAAACGCAAAGCTCGTCGTAGCGAGTTCGGCCACGTATGTGGGCCTCGGCAGCTTCGCCGACAAGGAAGTGCAGACGGCCTGCTTTGGGCTGGTTTTGACGCTGATCCTGATGTCGCGGAAACTTCACGGCGCAATCCTGGTCGGCATCTTTGGCACGGCAGTGCTCGGAATTCTTCGCGGAATCACGCACTGGCCCACGGCAATCTTCGCGACGCCACATCCTTCTTCGACTTTTCTGCAGCTCGATTTTCGTGGTGCCAGCCATCTCGGCTTGCTCGAAGTCCTGTTCGCGTTCCTGTTTGTGGACCTCTTCGACAACGTTGGCACTTTGGTTGGAGTGTGCGAGCAGGGCGGCTTCGTCAAGGATGGCAAGATACCCCGAGCCGGCCGGATTCTGGTTGCCGATGGAGTAGGAACCGTTGTCGGCGCCCTGACGGGAACTTCAACGGTGACGAGTTACATCGAGAGCGCAGCCGGAGTTGCTGCGGGGGCTCGCACCGGACTGAGCAATATGGCCGTCGCGGCGCTCTTTCTGCTGGCGACGTTTTGCTCGCCGCTGGCCACTGCGATTCCAGCTTATGCTGCTGCCCCGGCGCTGATTCTGGTCGGAGTGCTCATGACGCAGTCCATCGCGCAAATCGCGTGGCAGGACTTCAGCGAGGCAGTCCCGGCATTTATCACGATGCTCGCGACGCCGCTTACATTCAGCATCGCGACCGGACTCAGCCTTGGTCTGATTTCTTACACAGTCGTGAAAATTGCTTCCGGGAAGATCCGCGAAATCAACGCACTGATCTGGATCCTCGCCGTGCTCTTCATTCTGCGCTACGTTTATCTGGCCGCAGCTTAGCTTTCAAAGGCCGAGCAAGTTCGGATGCACCTTTCTGTAAGTACGTTCCTGAGCCCAGAGGTCGAGGGGAGCGGATGCGAGTTCATCGACTACAGGGTCTGCGAGGCCACTCTTGGTGAGGTCTACAGTCTTGATGTAAGTCTTGCAGGCGTCGCAGCACTCCACTCGAATGTGAGGGAACTCTTCGGCCGTATAGACCGGAAGTCTCTTGTTGTCTTCCTCGGCACAATTGGGACAGTAGATGCGACGGAACTCCCATTGGCCAAGACAGAATGAGCACAACAACCACCGCAGCGCTCCGTCGCCCTGCTGGCGTAGGATTCCGGCACCAGGCTTTCGCCCGCAGAACGGACAAAGTCGGGCGCTCGAACTGTTTCGGGGCGCTGCGAGACGCGAGCGGATCGATTCGGCGCGTGGCTGCAGGAAGGCTCGAGCCAGAAAATCCTGTAGTTCGGACGGCACGTGTTCAGCCCATCCCCATGTGGCGCTCAGCAGATCAGGCCAACCGCTTTTCATTTCACTTGATCGTAGGCGTCGGGCGACATCGGCAAGTCTGGCAGGACCGTACTCTTCCACCATCAACAGGAAGGGCTTCGAACTGCCTAGCAGTTGATTGGGTTCCAAGGGGTCAGAAAATCCTGCTGCCGGAGCGCCGACGAGCCGTGAATACAACTTTTCCTGAAACTGGGCGAGGCGCACGTAAAAGGTGAGGAGTTCCGCAGCGAAGGGGTGCTCGACGGACAATTCTTTCGCGCGCCGAACACGGTTCTGCCACGGGGTGGTGGTCACGGCCTGATTATCGGCGCACCCTCGCGCCCGCGCAACCGGGTGGAAAACACGGGTGATGACCGTATTGACCATCGCCCGTAACAGGGATATAGTGTCGCGCATAAGTAGTTCGTGGGTGAGCCCGGGGCGATCACAACCAGGACCTGAATTTCAGCCCGGAAAGCGCGCAGCTTGTTCAACGAGCTGATGCCTTCGGCGTGAATGCAGTCGGAGGATGTGTACATGGAACTCTCCCGCAGGACCTTCCTCAAGAGCACTCTGGCTGGAGGAGTGGGTCTTTCTGTTCTCGGATTTGACCTCACTCCCGTTTACGCCCAGACCCAAGGCTTAAAGATCTCCCGAGCTTCCGAGACGCGCAGCACTTGTCCATACTGCTCGGTGAGCTGCGGCGTGATCATCTACACGCTGGGCGACAAGGCGAAGAATGCGATCCCGCAGGTAGTGCATGTGGAGGGCGATCCCGACCATCCTATCAATCGCGGGACACTGTGCCCGAAAGGATCGTCGCTCGAACAGGACATTCTGAACGATCGGCGTTTGCTGAAACCGCAGGTGCGGCGACCGGGAGCGACCGAGTGGGAGGACATCTCCTGGGATCAGGCGTACGCCGAGATCGCGCAGAGAGTAAAGAAGACGCGCGACGACACGTTCGTCGAGAAGGATGCGTCGGGGAAAACGGTGAATCGCTGCGAAGGCATTGCCTGGAGCGGCGGCTGCACCGACACGAACGAGTTCAATTATCTGGTCGTCAAGAGCATGCGCAGCCTGGGGGTCTGCTACCTGGAAAACCAGGCCCGAGTTTGACACGGCCCTACGGTCTCCAGTTTGGGGCCAACATTCGGACGCGGGGCGATGACCAATGGCTGGATCGACATCAAGAACACCGACATGATGTTGATCATGGGTGGCAATCCAGCCGAGAACCATCCTTGCGGCTTCAAGTGGGCGATTGAAGCCAAGATTCACCGCAATGCGAAGACCATCGTGGTTGATCCGCGGCTGACGCGGACGGCCGCAACTGCGGACCTGTATGTGCAGATCCGCGCGGGTTCTGACATTGCTTTCCTCGGCGGACTGATCAACTTCGCGCTGCAGAACAACCGTATTGCGCACGACTACCTGGTCAACTACACCAACGCCGCGTTCATCATCAAAGATGGATTCAAGCTGCCGGAGGACGGGTTGTACTCCGGCTTCGATACCGAAAAGAAAATCTACGATAAGAAGACCTGGAACTATGAGGAAGGCGGAGATCTCGGCGGCAAACCGGTAGCGGCCACGCCTCCGGAGAAGACGCCTCCTCCTCTGCCGCCGGGAGCGGCACCGCCTCCACCTTTGCTTCCCGCGAAGATTGCGTATGACCTGTCGCTGCAGCATCCGCGATGCGTGTATCACCTGCTGAAGAAGCAGTACGAACGCTACACGCCGGAGATGGTCGAGCGCATCACGGGAATTCTGCAGGATCAGTTCCTGAAGGCTGCCGAGCTGTACACGTCCGTCCGCAAAGATGGAGACATGAAGAAAGTGTCGACCATCATTTATGCAGTGGGTTGGACTCAGCATAGTTTCGGGACTCAGATTATTCGCACGGCTGCGATGCTGCAGTTGCTGATGGGAAACGTTGGGCGCGCCGGCGGCGGTGTGAACGCGCTGCGTGGGCATTCGAATATTCAAGGTGCAACGGACATGGCAGGCGTCTTCGACATTCTGCCGGGATACTTGAAGATGCCGAACCCCACCGATATTGACCTTGCAACTTACTTGAAGCGGATCACTCCTACACCGTCAAAGCCTGATCCGTGGGATTCGTTCAACTACTGGTCGAACACGCCGAAGTTTGCAGTGTCATTTCTCAAGGCGATGTATGGTCCGGCTGCGACCAAAGAAAACGAGTGGGCGTTTCACTACCTGCCCAAGATCGATCGCAACTATTCGTGGGTGAATATCTGGAACGACATGTACGAAGGCAAGATCAAGGGGATGTTCGCCTTCGGCATGAACGGCGTAATGATTGGTCCGGATTCGGCGAAGAACATCGAAGCTCTCAAGAAAACGGACTGGCTGGTGGTCTGCGAGATTTACCCAGACGAAACTAGCGAGTTCTGGCGGGCTCCGGGCATTACCGCCGAGGAGCAGAAGCAGATCAATACCACCGTGTACCGCCTGCCAGGCGCGGGATTCGCGGAGAAAGATGGAACGTTCGTCAACTCCGCGCGCTGGTTGCAGTGGAAGCAGGTTGCTTTGCCGCCGCCGGGAGACGCGCGTCTGGATCAGGAGATCCTGGCGACGATCTTCCTGAAGGTCCGCGAACTCTATCAGAAAGATGCCGGCAAGTTTGCTGATCCGATTTTGAATGCGACGTTCAGCTACACAAATCCGTACAGCCCGTCGCTTTCGGAGATCGCGAAAGAGATCAATGGCAAAGCGCTCGCCGATATTACCGATCCGAAAACGAATGTGACGATCAAGGCCGGCCAGCAGTTGCCGGGTTTCGCCTGGCTCAAGGACGACGGCACCACGCTTTCGGGCAACTGGCTCTATTGCGGATCGTGGACTGAAGCCGGCGCGCTGATCCAGCGTCGCGGAACGGACGATCCGTCAGGGCTCGGGATTTATCCCAACTGGGCGTGGTCGTGGCCCATGAACCGGCGCGTGCTGTACAACCGCGCATCGTGCGACGTGAACGGCAAGCCGTGGGATTCGACGCGACGGCAAGTCTGGTGGGATGAAGGTAAGCAGTTGTGGGTGGGGAACGATGTTCCGGATTTCAAACCGGACTCGGCCCCGAAGGATCACATGGGGCCGTTCATCATGAATCCGGAGGGCATCGGTCGATTGTTCGTGCCTCTTGGTGGGATGGCCGATGGCCCTTTCCCCGAACACTATGAGCCGATTGAGAGTCCGATTGCAAATCCGTTGCATCCCAATCAGTCGAACAATCCAGTCGTGAAGAAATACAAGACTGATTTCGACAAGTACGGCACGGTAGATCAAGGCTTCAATGTCATTTGCACGACGTACCGGCTGACCGAGCACTACCACTACTGGACGAAGAATAATCCGATGAACGTTCAGCTCGTTCCTGAGCCGTTTGTCGAAGTGCCGGCGGAACTGGCCGACCGGATGGGCATTCGAGGAGGCGAGAAGGTGAAGGTGACGAGCGCGCGCAGCCACTACATTGCGAAGGCGATGGTCACGCGGCGCATTCGTCCGATGAAGATCGACGGCAAGGAGATGTTCCAGATCGGTTTGCCGATTCACTGGGGATTCCGCGGCATTGCCGAAGACGAAGGGAAAACCGCGAAGACGTTGGCAAACCAGCTGACGCCAACGGTGATCGATCCGAATGCGTTTACTCCGGAATTCAAGGGCTTCCTGGTGAAGATCGAGAAGGCATAAGGCGCGGCCAATAGGAAAGTTCGATGAGCGACCGCAGGATGCTACAGATCGAGAGGATGTCGGCCCATCCCGGGCCCGTGCCCGGCGCCGGTGTGCAACGGCAGGCGCAAGTCTGCAAGCTGGTGGACACGACGACGTGTATTGGATGCAAAGCGTGCGAAGTGGCATGCGTCGAGTGGAACGACATGCCTTTCAGCGCCACCACCTTCGACAACACGTACCAGACGATGCCGGAGACGCGCTGGAATTTCTGGAACCTGATCAAGTTCAACGAGCATCCGCGCGAAGACGGCACTGTGCAGTGGCTGATGCGCAAAGACCAGTGCATGCACTGCGCCGATCCCGGGTGCATGGCGGCGTGCCCCGCCGATGGTGCCATCGTGAAGTACACCAACGGCATCGTCGATTTCAATCAGGAAAACTGCATTGGTTGTGAATTCTGCGTGTCTGGATGTCCATTCAATATTCCGAGACTCAACCCGGGAACGAAAAAGGTTTACAAGTGCACACTCTGCTCCGACCGTGTTGGAGAAGGATTGGAGCCAGCCTGCATCAAGGCGTGTCCAACTGGCTGCCTGAAGTTTGGTACCAAGGACGACATGACGTTCATCGCCAACGAGCGGGCCAGGCAGCTGCGCGACAGCTTTGGCATGGAGAACGCGGGAGTATACGATCCGCAGTCGATCGGCGGCACGCACGTTATCTATGTGCTGCATGACGCGACCGATCCCGAACGCTACGGCGGGTTGCCGAAAAATCCGACGATTCCGTGGAGCTACACCATCTGGAAGTGGCTGGCCAAGCCGGTTCTCGGCACTTTTGCGCTCTTCGGCCTCATCGGAGTGCTGTTGCACTACGTCATGGTGGGCCCGCGCGTGCCGCAGCCGGAGACGCTCACGAAGGAGGACGCGAATGTCCACGGCGATTGAGCGGTTCGACGAGAAGGCGCGGCGCAGGTTCGAATCCGTCGGGCGCACAGTGGTGTACGTCGGCGAGTTGCGACGGCATCCCGTCTATACGCGCTTCCTGCATTGGATGGTCGCGCTCTTCTTTTTCCTGGCACTTTTCTCCGGTTTCGGAATTTACCTGCCCTGGCTCTTCCGCTGGTTTACGCCGATTTTTGGCGGAGGCGCACTCAGCCGCTCGATGCATCCGTGGTTCGGCGTCGGCTTTGTGTTTTTCTTTGGACTGCAAACGCTTAACTGGCTGAAGCCGATGGCGTGGACCCGCGCCGACACGAAATGGATGCGCGGTATGCGTGGGATTGTCAGCGGCGAAGAAAAGCTCGATCCACCCGACACAGGTTTTTTCAACGCCGGACAGAAGGTGCAGTTCTGGGAGATTGTTGGCGGATGCGTGGTCTATCTTATTAGCGGGATTATTTTGTGGGCTGGCGCCAGCACGTTCGGCAGAACGGCCGTGGCGGTCAGCTATGTGTTGCACGATATTTCAGCTCTGATCATGCTCGGCGGGATCTTCATCCACATCTATCTGAGCACGATCGGGGAGCCCGGCACCTTCCAATCGATGACGCGGGGCGCAGTCAGCGAGCGCTGGGCCTGGACCTTTCACCCGGCGTGGTACAAGCAAGTGACCGGCCGCGACCCGCGCGAAGCCTACCAGAAAGCTCGAGAGCAGGCGGAACGGCCTGTCAATGGGACTTCCTCTCAATCTTGACCCTCGATGATCGCTTAGGCGCTCTGGCGTTCCGCAAGAGTTCGCGACTTCCATCAACCGGTCCACGCGTGCGAGATGGCGAGGGGTCGCTTTGCCGTGGCGTTAATCGCGCGCGCCCAACTTACCGCTCATAAACCCTACGCAAGACCCCCACGCGTCGATTGAGACCTGCCACGAGGGGACCACCTTTTGACTAAAGTGCCCGCGTATTCTTGCCGAAGAATTCAGATGGATGCGTGCCTGTGTCCGGAGGCCGAAACTCAAGTATGTTGCATTCCATCGCCGAGGTTCACGACAAGATTGCAGCTGGTGCGTCCCTGCTGCTGGCGGGAAGTGAAGAGGCGCTCTCCCAACTTCCCAGAGGAAACTGGATTGGAGGCACCATCCCGTACTTTATGGAACGGAACGGCGGCGTATGCTCGGAATCGCAGGTTTTCGTCACCGAGATCCCTCAAGAAGCTGTGAAGGCGCACGCTCGCGAGTACACGCTCCAAGATCTGCCATCGATCTGCAAGGATGCGCCCGAGAACGGCTTCTCCTTCATCATCATTCCCGCCGGATGTTCGGTACACAGTGCCTACGCGGAAGATGCTCCCAGCTACGAAGGGATGTTCTCCAAGCCGGTGGTCGGTTGGGTTTCGGGTGTCCACATTTCACAAGTCGACAAGCGACGCCCCAAGGTTTTCCTCGGACCCGTTGGTAAAACCTTATCCGAGTCGGCGGTAGTCATGCATGTGGCGCTACCTCGTTGCAAGTTTGCCCAGCTTGACATCATCAATGTCTTCGAGCCCGGCGCGGGTGATGTCATTACTTTCCCGGCCTCCGGTTTCAGCGCCTGCCGGTGTTCGGTCAACGGCAAGCCGGCCAACTTCGCGCACTATATCTCGGACCTGCGGCACGACCTGCGAATACCGTTGACTGCCGACTACAACGGCAGTTTCGTGAATGTGAGCCTGCAGAGTGTCGACGCCGCAAATGGCATCGTCAAGTTCTATGCTCCGGTGTTCTCAGGCGTTGAGTACACGCTGGCAAAACCAATTGCGGACTACGTAGCGGCTTTCGAGTCCACCGTCCGCAACCATCCAGTCGAACCGGTGTTCTCGTGCAACTGCGTCTTGAACTATCTACATGCCGGTTTGGAGGGAAGACGGACCGGCAAACTTACCGGTCCTGTGACATTCGGTGAGATTGCTCACCAACTTCTGAACCAGACGATCGTGAGCCTGCTCATTCGGGATGTGTGCCAGGAGGAGCGCCGTGCAGAGCACTAAGAGTCCTGATTCGAAGGTAACGGCGCTGCCTCCAATCACCGACCCGGTTTGGGGAAGACTAGTTAGCGGCGAAAAGGAGCTGACCTCCTCAAACATCGCGATTAACTTGCTGCTGTTCAATAGCAGGCTGCGCTACAAGAAAGATCCCTCAAGGTCGAACCTGAGCATCCTGATACTTCATGCCTACGAAGTGTTTAAGAAACAAGAGCCGATTCTGGATGACGAGCTGAAACAGATTGCTTCAGCGGTATGCGCCCGTTAACCGCTAGTCAACGCCAGCAGATTAGGCAATCTATGGTTCCACGCGCGAACAATATGAGTGTTTGGTTCGGAGCAGAGTTTCAGATTCGTGCGGCCCCTGATCTGGCTTCTCCATTACCTCTCGGCGCCATGAGTTCTCTGAGGCGTTAGAGGGGGTCCACAGAGGACACTCATCCCAAGCGTAGTCACCCTTGCAAGCGCGCGTGGCGGCGTTTTCCTAGCGCATGTTATCGTGTCTCCGTCGGAGGTTTGCGGCCGTCGGCGTGCGCTGCCACCGAAAACACATCTTTCGCCCAAAGGCGCCTAACACATCGTGACTTCTTTGCGGGAGCGCATTCAAGAAGGGCTCCCGCGCCCTGGAGCAGAATCATGAGTGCTGCCCTCTCTCCCACTTCGCTCGCGGCCAACATCGCGCCGAAATCCCGGATCGCATCCATCGACCTCATCCGCGGTGCCGTGATGATCCTGATGGCAATCGATCACGTACGAGTCTTTTCCGGCGTTCCGGCCGGCGGCCCGACGCCAGGAGTGTTTTTCACCCGCTGGATCACCCACTTCTGCGCGCCGGCATTTATTTTCCTGGCCGGGACCAGCATCTTCCTCTACGGTCGGAAGCACGCCGATCTGTCGCGGTACCTGCTGACCCGGGGTGCCTGGCTCATCTTCCTTGAATTCACATTTCTCCGTGTAGCCTGGACCTTCAATTTCGATTTCCAGCATTACGAGATGGCGGGCGTCATTTGGGTCATTGGGTTCTGCATGATTCTGATGGCTGGATTAGTGAAACTGCCGTTGCCCGTGGTCGGCGCCATCGGTGTGGTCATCATCACCGCGCACAACCTGATGGATTCACACATGGGCAAGCTGCTCGAAGATCTCGACGAGAATCGGCTCTCCGGTCTCTGGAAACTCTTCTATGTTGGGTTCTTCGCCGGGCCGATCCAGTTCGGCCCCAATGGGCCAAACCTCATCGTGTTGTATTCAATCATTCCGTGGATTGGCGTCATGGCGGCGGGCTATGCCTTTGGCAGGATCCTGACCTTGGAACCAGCGCAAAGAAAGCGCCTGTGCCTGGCGATCGGACTGTCGGCCATAGCCCTCTTCCTCGTGCTGCGGGGATTCAATCTCTACGGCGATCCGCGTCCGTGGCAAGCTGCCGCACATGGACGGAACGGTGCGCCCCCAATGCCGGCGCTGTTTGCTTTCCTGAACACCAGCAAGTACCCGGCGTCGCTCTCTTTCCTGTTGATGACACTGGGTCCTATCGTCACGCTGATCCCGCTGCTTGAGCGCCTCGGCGGTGCTCTCGCCCGCCGAATCGCCCTTTTCGGACGCGTGCCGTTCTTCTTCTACATGCTTCACATCCCCCTGATTCATGCGCTCGCCCTCGTGGAGTCGAAGATCCGGCTTGGGGCCGTCAGCCCATGGCTCTTCACCAACCATCCCATGGGCAATCCAGAGCCGCCGGAAGGTTACGTTTGGAGCCTTCCCCTTCTATACCTGGTATGGGCGATCGCAATCGTGCTGCTTTACTTCGCATGCCGATGGTTTGCCGCGCTCAAGGCGAAGAGGAGCGATTGGTGGCTCCAGTACCTCTAGGGGATTACTGCATAGACTGTTTTTTTGCCCGGCTGTAATAATCCGCCGCTTCCAACGTCTTTTCCTAATAGAAGAGACTTTATTGGAGGTGTACTCTGCTGAGCGTACTAGAGGAACCGGCAATCGCGATTCCCGACGAACTCGAGCAAGCCTTTCGCATGCACTACGGCCTAGTGTTCCGGGCGGCCTACCGGATCACCGGCAATGCTGGGGAGGCGGAGGATGTCCTGCAGACGGTGTTTTTGCGGTTGCTTCGCCGCAACAGGAATGCCGACCCGCTCGAAAACCTCGAAAGTTATCTGCGCAGGGCGGCGATCAATACTGCTCTGGATGTGATCCGATCGCGACAGGCCGACCAGACCGTTCCGCTCCCTGAAGAGCCCTCCGGCCTCGCGCAGACTGAACCCAAGCAAGATGTCTCCGACCTCCGGCTGGCCTTGACCCGTGCCATGGCTCAGTTGAAACCGCGGCCTGCGGAGATCTTTGCTCTTCGCTTCATTGAGGGACTGAGCAATCGGGAGATTGCGAAAACCCTCGGTATCTCACAAGTGCTGGTGGCGGTCATCGTACATCGCACGCGCCAACAGCTCCGCAAGGAGCTTCGTCCTTACCTAGGAGACAGATCATGAGCGACAAGAAATTCGACCGGCTACTCTCTGAGATTCGAAACGAACGTGTGGACGACCAGGTCGTCTCCAAGGCTGGCGAGCGCGTCTGGAGTTCGATCACCAGTTCTTCGACCGCCGAGCTCAGCGTGCATACGCTGCGGAGCTTTGAGGATTTTCAGGCGCTCATTCCAGCCTATCTGGCCGAGAATCTTCCGGAGGCTCGCAGGTTCCTGTTCGAAGATCACGTGCACCAGTGTGTCGCGTGCCGGCACGCCGTCGAGCAAGCCCGCAGCGGCGAATTGCAGCCGGTCTGGCAACCGAAATGGAAAACGAAGAGAGGCGGTTTCGCGGTCTGGCGGTGGGCGATGGGCGCGTCGGCGGTCATTGTCGTCGCTGTTGCAGCGGTGGCGCTGGTCAACGGTCTTTTCCCTGGCCAGCACGCTATCCGCGGTGCGGTCCAGAATGTGGACGGCTCACTCTATGCCGTCTTTGACGAGCAGGTGCGCGTGATTCCGGCAGGCTACCAGATCAGGAATGGAGATGAGATCCGGACGGCCAAGGGTTCGAATGCTGTGGTTCGTTTGCTCGATGGATCGCTGGTGGAGATGGATGAGCGCTCTGACATTTCGGTGTCTCGCGGATGGAAGGGAACTACGATCCATTTGGACGGTGGCCATGTTATTGTCCAGGCCGCGAAGCAGCGTACTGGCCGTCTTTATGTCGCGACCGATGATTGCCTGGTATCGGTAAAGGGGACAATCTTTTCCGTCAACCACGGGATCAAGGGTTCTCGTGTGGCGGTCATTGAAGGAGTGGTTCGAGTAGCCAGCGGCGAGCGGACCACCGAACTGCGCGCAGGCGACGAAGAGACCTCCGGGCCCAGCGTCTCCAAGGTCCCAATCCAAGACGAGATTGCCTGGAGCCGCAATTCCGCAAAATATCTCGCCCTGCTGGGAGACTTCGCAGTCCTGCAAAAGCAGTTTGACGCGATTCCGGGACCGGGGTTACGCTACAGTTCCGACCTTCTGCCCTACGTTCCTGACAACACGGCTGTCTATGCCGCGATTCCCAATCTGGCGGCGACTCTGGGCGAAGCCAGCCAACTTTTCCAGGACCGGTTACAGCAGAGCCCGGCGTTGCGCAGTTGGTGGAAGGAACAGCAGCACGGCAATGGCCCGAAACTGGGCGACGTGATTGACCAGTTGAAGACCTTTAGCAGCTATCTCGGAGATGAGATTGTCTTCGCCGTAGCGAAAGATGGTTCAACGTACAGTTCGCCTGTCGTGCTCGCCCGGGTTCGGCAGCCGGGACTGGAGACTTTCCTGCAAGGTGAGATGAAGCGGCTCAACGCCGATCGCACGCAAGCGGCGCTTCAGATTGTGCGAGATCCCTGGGCTGTATCGCCCTCGCCGGGTCGGCCGTTCCTGGTTTACTTGAACAACGATATGCTTGTCGCGAGTCCGGACGTTGCAGAACTACAGCGCGCAGCGACGCGAATCCGACAGTCTGGAGCCGGCCATTTCGCCGAAACACCGCTCTATCAACAGGTGGTCCGCTCCTACCAGCAGGGCGCAGGCTGGCTTTTCTGCGCGGATATGGAACAAATTGTCGCGCAAGACGTACATGATGGAAGCAACCACCCGCTGCCCCCGGGGATAGGGGATGTCCGATACCTGATGATGGAACGCCGCGAAGTCGGAGGCAAGACGGAGAACCGCGCCGCACTGACGTTCGCTTCCGAGCGGCGTGGCGTGGCGTCCTGGCTGGCTGCGCCCGCTTCCATGGGTGCGCTGGAGTTCATTTCGCCTGACGCGAGCATGGTGAATGCCGTGGTCATCAAGAACCCCAGGAACATCGTGGAAGAGGTGTTTCAGATCATCGGCAGCAGCGACTCGAATTTCCCCCAGGAGCTGTCGAAGTTCGAAGCGAAGGCCGGTGTGAGCGTGCTGGATGACATCGCCGCACCTCTTGGCGGCGAGCTAGCGATGGCCTTCGATGGCCCGGTGCTGCCTACACCCCGGTGGAAGGTAGTGTTTGAAGTGTATGATCCGGCGACGTTGCAGTCGACCATGGGCAAGCTGGTGGATCGTTTTAATCAAGAGGCGACCCAGTCGGATGGCTCGCTCCAGTTGACGCAGCAACAGATTGGCTCGCAGACCTACTACACCCTGCACAATCCGAAGCAGCCGAATTTCGAAATCGACTACACCTACGTTGACAGTTACCTGATCGCCGGGCCGGACATCGCCACGCTGTCGCGAGCTATTCGCGACCGCCAAGCCGGAAATACTCTGACCCATTCGCGGACCTTTCAGGCTCTTCTGCCCAGCGACGGATACACAAATTTCTCGGCGATTTTCTACCACAACGTAGGTCCAGTTGTCGGCCCGCTGGTGGAGCAGATCAAGGCCGTCGGAACCCTCACCCCGCAGCAGCAAGAGTCCATTGCAACGCTTCAGGCGAACACTGCGCCGGGCCTGATCTATGTCTATGGTGAACCCGCGCGAATCGTGGTCGCAAGTAACACTGGATTCATGGGCTTCGACCTCGGTACTCTTCTGACGATGGGCCAGGGCGGCCCGTTTCCACCGCAACTGTTTTTGGGGGCAGTCAAAAACCATCCTGGTTCGACCCAGTAGTCCATGGGAATGACGATCCAACACGGAGCAGCAGAGGGCACAAGGCAGGCAAACACTGCTGCTCCGCAAACGCCAGTCATTGAACTGCAGGGCCTCTCCGTCCGGTTCGGTCGACGCGACATTCTGAAGGACCTTGTCTGTTCGCTGCGTGGGCGCGCGATTGGCTTGCTGGGTCCCAATGGCGCCGGCAAGTCTACCCTGATCAACACGCTTCTGGGTTTCTACAAGCCGTGCTCGGGGGCTGCCCGCGTGCTGGGATACGACGTTCGAACAGAAACCAGAAAAATCCGCGGTCTGGTCGGCTACATGCCGGAGAACGATGCTCTCATCTCGAAGATGAGCGCAGTCTCCTTCGTGCAAATGATGGCGGAACTCTCCGGCTTGCCTCCAGCGGCGGCACTTGAACGCGCGCATGAAGCTCTGTTCTGCGTCGGACTGGCTGAGGCCCGATATCGCGAGCTAGGAACGTATTCGCTCGGCATGAAACAGCTGGCGAAGCTGGCACAGGCGATCGCTCATGGACCCAAGCTGCTGATCCTCGACGAACCGACCAACGGTCTCGATCCCTCCGCACGGTCGCGCATGATCCGCATGATCCGCGACATCCGCGACAGCAAGCAGTTGCAGATTGTGCTGTGCTCGCACCTTCTGCGCGACGTCGAGGATACCTGCGAAGAGGTATTGATCCTGAACCAGGGCCGGATCGCGCATTACTCGAACCTGGAGGAAGAGCGCAAGGCTAACAAACGATTCCTGGAACTGGAACTCTACGGCGCCAACGGCGATTTCACCGAAGCGGTCGAGAAGCTTGGCTGCGAGTGCGCCACAACTGCGAATCGGCTGAAGATGATCCTCGCTGACGGAGTCGAGATTCGCGACATTTATCGTATCGCCGCCGAACGCGATGTGAGGATTCGCCGGCTCAATTTCCGTCGCGACACGCTGGAGGACATTTTCCTGAAAGCGATGGGGAGCTGAGGTGCGGGTTGAAAGTGCGAGTTGAAACGCAAGTTGGGATGCAGGTTGATATGCAGGCGAATGTGCAGAATCCGATGACTAGCGGTCCGGAGCGCTATCGTGGCCGTCTATAGGCGCACATACACATCGTACTCCGGCGTGCTGACTCCGGCATGGTCCCGTTTCCTCGTTCTGTTTCGCTATTCGAGGAAGAACCTGTTCCGCTCGAAGCTCCAGACCGGACTGTTCGTGCTCTGCTTTTTCTATCCTCTGGCCTGCCTGCTTATTATCTACCTTGCTCATAACCTGAGTTTTCTGGAAAAAATTGGTAACGTGGGCAATCCGTTCAATATCGACAACAGGTTCTTTTTCGTTTTCATCGATGTGCAAGGTGTCCTGGCTTTCGTTCTCACCGCCTTTACCGGACCGGGCCTGATCTCGCCTGATCTCGCCAATGGCGCTCTGCCTTTGTACTTCTGCCGTCCTTTCTCACGGGCGGAATACGTGCTCGGCAAGGCCTCCGTTTTGACGATCTTGCTGTCGCAGATCACATGGATTCCCGGCCTGGTTTTGTTTGCTGTGCAATCGAGCCTCGCCGGACCCGAGTGGACCTGGGATCACCTATGGATCGCCGGCAGCATCGTCCTTTCTTCGTTGATATGGATCGCAATCCTGTCTCTTCTCGCCATGGCCCTCTCGGCTTGGGTGAAGTGGCGGATCGTCGCTGGCGCACTGCTGCTAGCAGTGCTGTTCTTCGGAGCGGGTTTCGCGCAAGCCATCAATGCGGTGATGCGCACTCAATCCGGCCACTTCATCAATATCGTCTACCTGATGGGGACGGTGTGGACGTCGCTATTTCGAATTGAAGCCGACCGCTCAATGTCGGCGGCGGAAGCGTGGATTGCCTTGCTCATCTACTGTGGAATCTGCCTCGCGCTCCTCGTGCGGAAGGTACGGGCTTACGAGGTGGTCAAGTGAACGATCGCATCGTTTTCGAAGACGTCTCGAAATTCTACGGCGAGATTCTGGGAGTGAACCGCGTCAATCTCACGATCCCTCCGGGCGTGACCAGCTTGGTTGGTCCTAATGGCTCGGGTAAGACTACGTTGATGAACTTAATGACGGGCCTGGTGCGTCCCACGCGCGGACGAATCCAAGTTCTGGACTACGATCCGGGCGAACCGGAGAAACTCTTCAGAATTCTTGGCTACAGCACGCAATTCGACTCTTTCCCCAAGGGTCTGACCGGATTTCAGTTCGTTTACTCCTATCTTCGCCTTGGAGGCAGCGACGCAGAGACCGCCGACCAACTCGCCTGGCGTGCCATCGAGAAGGTGAATCTCACCGATGCTGCATCCCGCAACGTCGCAGCTTACAGCAAAGGAATGCGCCAGCGAATCAGGCTTGCTCAAGCCTTGTGCCACAACCCGCGAGTGCTGGTCCTGGATGAACCCCTGAACGGCCTCGACCCGCTCGCTCGCGCTGAGATGATTGTGCTCTTTCGCTCGGTGGCGGCAGACGGTTGTTATGTGATCATTTCGAGTCACATTCTGCACGAAGTCGATGCCATCTCGGATCAAGTCATCCTGCTGAGCAATGGGTACGTTGTGGCTGAAGGTCAAATCCACAGTGTGCGCAACGAAATTCGCGAGCATCCCGCGCAGATTCTCATCCGCTGCGACCGGCCGCGAGATCTTGCCGCCAAGATGATGGAGTCCGAGAACACCATCGAAGTCCGCATCCACAACGACGAGCGCGGCTTGTTGATCAAGACACGGGATGCGGACCGGTTCTACCTCATGCTGAATCACATCGCGCTGAATGGAGTTGAAATCGAATCCGTCGCTCCCGCCGACGACGATGTGAATTCTGTGTACGAATATCTTGTCGGCAGCGATGAGGTGGTACGATGACCAAGCTCTGGTGGGCGCAGATCAAGTCAGTGATTCGCCTGGAAATGAAGAAGACGCTCTTCGCGCGGCGTGGCATTTGGATCTACGTCCTCGCGCTGCTGCCGCTCCTGCTTTTCACTGTGAATGCCGCCTTTGTCTCTCACGACCGGGAAAGAAGCAGTCAGCTCGCCCGTCAGGGCGCGAAACCCTTGACCGAACAAGAGATGCACGCGGTCAGGCCGGACATGACAAGCCAAGAGGTGATTGCGCTGCTGGGGAAGCCGCCGCAGCATTCTACTTGGAACGAACAAAGGCCGCTCGATTCGGGCGGTTTCTCAAACATTGCGCACGAAGGCTACCACTATTCCGACGGAACCGATGACCTGTACGTCGAGTTTGCGGATGGAAAAGTTGTCGGGACTAGTATCAACCCGGGTTTCAACCTGCCCGAGTATTCCGTCGTCTTCGCCGGAGTATTCCAGTTCTTCTATTTGCGACTCGCGATCTTTTTCGGCTGCCTCGGGATCTTCATGAATCTCTTCCGCGGCGAAATCCTCGACAAGAGTCTCCATTTCTATTTTCTCGCGCCGATTCGCCGCGAAGTGCTGATGGTGGGAAAATTTCTTGCAGGACTGCTGGCCACATGCATCATCTTCATCACCAGCGAAGTTCTCCAGATCGTTGTGTTCACCTCGAAGTTTAGTCCCAATGTGCGAGACCTTTACCTGTACCAAAACCACGGTCTGGCGCACGCTGCGGCGTATCTGGGTGTCACTGCGCTGGCCTGTCTGGGTTACGGGGCTTTCTTCCTGGCTGCTGGGATGTTGTTCCGGAATCCGATTCTGCCGGCTGCTGTCATCCTGGTCTGGGAAGGAGTGAATCCGTTTTTGCCGGCACTGCTCAAGAAATTCAGCGTCATCTACTATCTGAAATCGCTCTGCCCCGTTGACATCCCCAGTCCTCCGGGTACGCCGGCAGTGTTGTCGCTGCTGGTCTCCAATCCTGATCCCGTCTCTACGCCTGTGGCGATCCTTGGCATCGTCATTGTGTCGCTATTGGTCGTGTGCGTGTCCGGTTTTCAGGTTCGACGAATGGAAATCAACTACACAACCGAATGACCCTTGTGTCGGTCTCTGGTTCCAGCCAACGCGACCACCGGTTCCGCTACCGTAGAAGTTGGGACGGTGGTCAGTCATAGCGTTGACTTAACCGTCGAGCAGGCTCCTATACGTGCTCGATGGCTGTGGATTTTGCCCGTTTGCTGTCGCGGATTTGCTCCGTTGTGAACTCGCCTCCGCAAGTGCTGCAACGCCAGCCAGGAGACGCGGCCTGTACGCCTCCTTGCAGTGGTTGCGGATCGGCGTGCCTGGCTCGTACCAGTTCACTACTACACTGCGGACAGTGTCGTTGAATCATAAACCCCCGTGCCACGACGAAGAGCTTGCCACGTTCTCAAGAGTTAATTGCCGGGGTGGATCGTACGGATCTCCTCAATCGTGAGTCGCGAAGGGTCGCAATAGCCGTATCCTTTCAGACACGCTGTGTAATTGCGCTTATGCTCGGAGTCAGCCAACGTCTTGGCTTCAGTGGTACTCAGTTTGGCATAGTCACAAGTTTCCTGCCCGTCCTTGCACGCAGCTAGATTGCGTTGGTGTTCTGCGTAGGCTGTTTGTCTTGCCTCCAACGGAGTGAGTTTGGAGTGGTCGCACTCGTTCCAGCCGTTGTTACAATTCTGCGCGTTGCGCTGGCGTTCCGCGGCGGTCGCGTCCCTGGTTTGCGAAGGGGATAACTGGGTGTGATCGCATTGCCCAGAACCGTTCTCACAATCGGATGCATTGAGCTGGCGCCGGGCGATGTTCGCCTCCGCGGTTTCCGCCAGAGTCAGCTTGGAGCGATCACAAGCGCCCGTCCCATCTTTGCAGGCTGCGAGATTCCGCTGTTTCTCCGCTACCACCATTTCGCGGGCTTCAGAAGGAGTCAGTTTGGACCGGTTACAAGACTGCATTCCGTCGTTGCAGTCCGTCACATTTCGCTGGTGATCAGCTACGGCCAACGCAATCGTCTCCGGCTCAGAGAGTTTTGAGCGGTCACAGGAATCGTATCCATTCCTGCAGTTCGCAACATTGCGTCCATGAGCGGCGATAGCCGCGTCCGCCAACTGCGCGGCACTCAGCTTGGATTGATCGCAGGCTTCGCGGCCTGCATTGCAGGCCTCCAGATTCTGCGCGACTTCAGAAGATTGGGCCAACGCCAGAATCGGCAAGAGACAGAAACTAAGACAGGCTACTTGTGCCCCAAAATATTTCCGGAGACTAGCTTTCATATTGTCCACCTTCTGAACGATTCGGTCCACCAGTGACGAGAGGCCGAGTTCCGTGCCTTTGTTGATCTGGCTGGAACCAGCATACGATTCCAGCCAGTCACAAATCCGTCCTGCTGACGACGTCCTGTTGCAACTACTTCGTGTCTTCTTTTGCTTCTGCGATCTTGGCTTGTTGGCCTGCTTCGGACACGGCCTTCAGGAACGCATCTGCGCTCCGCGGAGTCGTCGCCTTGCCCGAAAGGATGCTGCGGAACAACATGTGCTTGCCATAAATCGCGTGAGTTGAGTCGTTGTCCTGCTCCACCACTGCACCTTCCAGCGTAAGGCCGGCGAACACGCCCTTGGAGCGCGAGTAGGTCAGCATTTCAGTGTTCATCTTCCAATCTGTTCCCGCGGAGGCATGACGCCCGACTGGGCCGGCTGCGACTGAGCCTTCTCCGGTAAGCTCGAACTTGCTGGAGAGCAGATGCTGCAGGCCCTGCTCGTTCATGACCAACATGACCAGGTCTACGTCTTCAACGCCGATCTGCAATCCCCAGCTTCCTCCGCCAACGGAGACGAATGCGGGGGCGCTCCAGCCTTCGGCCGTGCGGCAAGTGGCCACACCGCGTCCGTGCTTGCCACCAAACACGAAGCCACCTTTGATCAGGTCGGGCACGACGAGAATGCACTTCGCGTTACTCAGCACTTCTTCCGGGATGCCCTTGTCCGGAGTGGACATGATCGCGTGCAGAACAGTTACGGACCGTTGCAGGCGGTCCACCGTATCTTCGCGTGCCGATCCCGCGAACGCGTACGTTCCAACCATACCCATGACGCTCATCAACAACAGTGACATTGTTTTCTTCATGAAAGTTTTCCTTTAGGAAATGCAGAACTAAGAGGAGAGAGCTTCAGATAGCTGACTTAGTTCAGAGGACCTGAAAGAGAGAGAAGAAGTGCTCGTCTCTGCAATGATGATCGCTCACACAGAAAGTAATAGCTGGTCTGAATTGCTCAGTTCTCAAACGGTGCAGATCCGACCTCCACAATGGCTGATTGGAGAATTCAGGGCAATGTGAGCAATCCTGCACAGAATCGCGGTCCATCTCCTGTCATCGTTCAATTGTCGGAGATTGTCTCAATCAGCGGAGAACCCCGCAAAGGTAAAATTGATGGAACCGTATCGTCCTTCTCTCAGTCGGCGGCTGGCTTCCGCATGGGAATTCCTTGGAACGTTGCTGGCGACACTTAGACCGCAGGCCCAGGAAGTCCGATCACAAAGGATGTGCCCGTTTTGCGGGCTGATCACCCCGCGAGCCAAACGATTTTGCCTGGAGTGCGGGAAGTCGCTCAGCGCCGTTTCCCTTGAGAGGAAAGAAGCAAAACAAGGATAAACAGAGGAGACTAATATGCTTTGGACGATTGTGGCTGTACTTCTGATTCTGTGGTTGTTGGGCTTTAGCTTGCACGTGGCGGGAGGTCTGATTCACTTGCTGCTGGTTGTAGCGTTGGTGATGATAGTCATCAATTTGATCAGCGGCCGCCGAGGCACAGCCTAAAGTTTTTCGCAAGAACGCTGGAAATTGAACACGTCGGACCATCTCAGACGACGTGATCAGATCAGAATTCAACGCTCCCGTCCAGGATGCTTCTCCACACTCTTAGGGAGAAAGGCATATCTCTATCGTTAGCTGCCACTTGACGAGGATTCGCCTGGAAGCACCCGAACACTGCCCTTGAACTGCTTGGACGACGATGCCGTATCGGCGCTTGCGTCTTAAGCGTCGCTTGCTCGCGTAGGGTAGGCTTCACATTCAAGACAAAGTGCACGGTAGCCCAGAGAAAGTGAGCTCCGTCGGATTTGGTTACAAGGGCATCGACGGACTTGAGCGCTCCGTCGGGCAATTCCAGGTGGTCCGCCAGCATCACGATTGGAAGCTGCGGTTTGACTTTCTTGATCTCAGCTGCGACGACCGCGCCATCTAGCAGGCCCAGATGGTACTCGAGCACAATCGCATCCACGGGACGAGTCATCAAAAGCCGCAGGCCGTCCGATCCGTTGGTTGCGGTGACCAACTCGTATCCGTTTTCTTGCAACAGACTCAATTGAGCCGGATTCCGGTGGATACAAAGCAAAGTACTGTTGGTAGCCATGCCAGTCATGTATAGCAGTGGGAGTTCCGCAAGTCTGCTCACAATTGCTCACAGGCCGGCGGCGTGCGAACCGAGCAATACTGACCAGAAGTTCCCATCCGGAAAGCCTAGGATCTGATGCATATTCGCTCTGAGGACCCCATGAAAAAACACTACCTTCACCTCTCCGCTTACCCATGTGATGCGTGTGATGGGCCGGTCATCGCGGGCTCGACGGCGGTTCGCGAGAATGAAATCTCGAAAGAGACTGACATCAGGCAAGTGGGAGCAATCTGTCTGTCGTGCGGCCACCGGCAAGACAAAGCAACCGAGCCGGCGCGCGTTCGTCATCTGCTGCCGATCGCATGGGAACCCCTGGGTGCGACAGACGCCCGTCATCCCACGGCCGCTTTTGTGGAAGCACTCAATCGTGCAGAACTACATTGAGCAGTGAACTGTGAACCTGAAGTGCGCCTTCGGAGCCACCGGCGTAGTGAATGAAGCCCAGCTTTCTGAATCGGTTCATGAAAAAGCTGACACGCGAACGAGTGGTCCCAACCATCTCGGCCAGCGTCTCCTGACTGATCTTAGGGACGACCGTTTCCGGAATGCCTTCCTTGCCGAAACGAGCGAGCAATAGGAGGACGCGGGCCAGGCGTTTCTCACTGGAGTTGAACAGCTGGTCGACAAGATCCTCTTCGTAACGGATATTCCGCCCCAGCAAATAGGCCACGAACATCTCAGAAAGCGCGGGTTCGCGATGAAGAGCTTCCATCATCGTCTTCTTTTCGATCCGGAGAATCTCGCAATCTGTCATTGTCGCCGCGGAGCCCATCCGCAGCAGTTGGCCTGCCAGCGAACCTTCGCCGAAGAAGTTTCCTTGGTTGACGATCGCGATGGTTGCTTCCTTGCCGATCTTCGATACAACGGTGAGCCTCACTTTGCCTTTTTGCACATAGAAGACAGCGTCCGCCTCGTCCCCTTGCGCAAATATCGTCTGCTTCTTCGGGACGGTCAGGATTTTTCTGCCCTCGCCGATGGTCGCGAGAAAAGTGTCGGGGTCGAATCCACCGTTCTTCTTGGCTGTTATGAAGAGGGGCATCTTCCGTAAGTATAGTCCTCAAATGAGCAACAACTGCACGAATTCGCCTCTACCCTGATTCCTGAACGGCGCACCTACGCGACAACACTGAGCAAGAGTGATCACTTTTGAGCAGTTTTCGTTTGCCCGCCGGTCCACTATTAGTGCAGCACAACGGACAGACAACTCATGCCATCAACCGTTCAAGTCGGCACGATTCTAATGAAAGAATGGCCCGGGATGCCGCAGCTTCTTGGGTTCGAAACTGAGCCCTGCTTCGGAGAATGGAGTCTGGTCAAGGTGCTGGATGGACTCGCCCTTGATCGCAAGATCCATGCTGCGGGATGGAATTTCTTTTTCATGGCTACGGAAGTCAAGGCGATCTTCCTTGGCTTTCTTGGGCCAGAGAAGATGCAAAGAGCGTTGAAGCGGATCTTGGCGAAAGTGAAGCCGCAGCACTTCAATGGTCTTGAGATTACTGAAATTGTTGCCCGGCGTTTCCTCGGCGTGCCTTACGTGACCGTTTCCGCGCATTCTCGGCATATGCAACAGAGCGCCAATCTAGACAGTCCCGAAGCGCGGCGGACGTCTCAGAACGACGCCGCGTGGGCAAGAGGTTGAGGGCAACTGCGTGTTACGGGGGTGACTTATGAAATCCGCTGTGAACCAAAGTCTCGAGCGAACGCTCGAGTCTGCTGTTATTGTGTCCTGGGCTGATTTGATGCATGACGCCCAAGCCGGTTTGATTCAGATCGAATACGGTTTCGCTCCCGGCGGCACCTTGGACTATCTGAAAGTCTGGTCATCCCTAACCCGAGGCCATTGGCTTCTGGCTTGTGAGTACTGGATGTCAGAGTCCACGTTTCACGGCGCTGGCGTCCGCTTCGACAATGGATACGAATCCGAACAATTGGCACACATTCTGGAATTTGCGATGCAACACCAAACCTCGTTTGCGCTTCCTCCAAACCTTGGACGACAAGGATTGCTTCAGATTGAAACGCCCACCAAAGAAGAGATCAGGACCGCTGGTGACTGGGTCCACGATGCCTTCGACCGTTTGGGCTCAACCCTTGCCGAACCCGTGCTGGTCTGAGTCCTCCAGAATCACTTTTCCGCACCAGCTAAACGCCGATCCCGATGCGGATCTGTGCGGGGGAGGCCCGTGCTCAGCTCGCACTTTTCTCCGGGTTTTGCACCGCAGGTAGGGCAACGAACCGACATGGCCAGTTTCTTTTTGGCTTTCATGGCTTACACAATGGGCCGTTGCTCCGCAATAAAATGGTCAATAGTGACCAGTCTGGAAGTCCACTTCGTTGAATACTTGCAACAGAGAAATTCAAACCAGCGCTGGTGTTGTTTCTTTGGGCCATCAGGCAATTGGCTCTTTGCAGTAGTCGTTTCCTCATCGATGCCAGGGACACATGTCGCTACCGAACATCTTAGTACCGAAAGCTCTCCTGGAAGTTGTCGGCCCGCGCCCCCTGATTCGGGAAGGGGCGGTACCGCCTCGGGCCCGATTGCAATCGAAGGTATCTCTGCCGAGTCGGATCGCGGTGATTGGAAACTATCTTCCTCGTCATTGTGGAATCGCCACGTTCACCACCGACCTATGCGGTGCCATTTCCGCTGAATATGGCACGGCAAGACTGTTGGCTCTTCCGGTCAACGACACCGATGTGGGCTACGACTATCCCGCACGGGTGAGATGGTCGCTCGCCCAGGACGAGGTGAAGTCGTATCAAGAAGCCGCTGAATTTCTGAACTTCAACAACATCGACATGGTGTGCCTGCAGCACGAGTATGGAATCTTCGGCGGCCCGGCCGGAAGCCATATTTTGCATCTGCTGCGCGGCCTGAAAATGCCGGTAGTAACCACGTTGCACACAGTTTTGCGCGAGCCAGATCCCAACCAACTGATGGTCATGGAAGAAATCGCGGAGCTTTCGGATCGCCTCATTGTCATGAGCCAGCTCTCGTCCCAGTTTCTGCAGGAGATTTTCAAGGTGCCCGGCAGCAAGATCGACATGGTGCCGCACGGCGTTCCAGATCTGCCGTTCTTAGATCCCAATTTCTACAAAGACCGCTTTGGTGTTGAAGGGAAAGCGGTACTCCTCACGTTCGGCCTGCTCTCGCCGAATAAGGGAATCGAAAACGTAATTCAAGCGTTGCCGCAGATTCTTGCCAAACACAAGAATGTTGCATACATCGTCGCAGGCGCGACCCATCCTCACATCCTCCGTCGCGAGGGGGACAAGTATCGAGCCAGTTTGCAGGCTTTGGCGAAGGAAATAGGAGTGGAATCGCAAGTGATCTTCCACGACCGTTTTGTCAGCCCGGAAGAGATGGTCGAATTCATTGGCGCGGCCGACATTTACATCACGCCCTACCGGCACGAAGCCCAGGTGGTTTCCGGAACGCTGGCCTATGCACTCGGGGCAGGCAAGGCGATCATCTCGACTCCCTATTGGCACGCGATCGAGTTGTTGGATGATCGTAGAGGGGCACTGGTGCCATTCCAAAACCCCGACGCGATCGCGCAAAAGACGATCGAACTCCTGGACACTCCCGCGATACGCCACGCCATGCGCAAGCGCGCTTACCTGTTCGCGCGGGAGATGGTATGGAAACGAGTGGCGCAAGGCTACATGGAAAGTTTTGCGCGGGTTCGCAGCGACCGCATGGAGAGTCCAAAAGTCCAGTTCTCGGCGCTCATGACGCAAAAATCGCTCGACCAGTTGCCGGAGTTGAAGCTGAAGCACTTGAACCAGATGACCGACGACACCGGAATGCTGCAGCACGCGATCTTCACGATCCCGAACCGCAGAGAGGGATACACCACGGACGACAATGCTCGCGCCCTCATGCTTGCCGTGCTGCTGGAGCAATTAGCAGGCGATCGGCGTGGAAGGGAAGGTTTACTTTCCGCGAATTCACCTGGTCTGTATCTGTCATTTCTGGAGCATGCCTTTAATCCACCGAAGGGCAGATTCAAGAACTTTCTCCGCTACGACCGTCGGTGGAACGAACCTGTGGGCTCTGAAGACTGTCATGGACGGGCATTATGGGGGCTGGGGACGGTGTTGGGCCAATCCCAAGATAAGGGGTTGAGGGGAGCGGCCGGACGTTTGTTCGAGTTTTCTCTTCCCGCAGTGCTGGAATTCAATAGTCCGCGTGCGTGGGCTTACACTCTGCTCGGTATTCAGGAATACCTTACTTCGTATCCTGGAGACCGCGATGCGCAGAAAGTACGATCCGCCCTCAGTCGGCGACTGCTCGAGATGTATGAGTCGATCCGGCGGCCGGATTGGAAATGGGTTGAAAACGTTTTAGCCTACGGCAACGCGAGATTGCCCCAAGCCCTGCTATTGGTAGGCTCCGCGTGCTCGGATGACCGCATGGTGTCTGACGGCCTCGAGTCTCTGGATTGGTTGCTGAAAATGCAGCGCTGCGAAGACAAAGGCCACTTTGTTCCAATCGGTTCGCAAGGGTTTTGTCATCAGGGTGGTGAAAAAGCTCGCTTCGATCAGCAACCGCTTGAAGCCGCCGGTGCGGTTTCTGCGTGCTTGCAAGCGTACCGTGTGACTGGTGACAACCGCTGGCGCAATGAAGCCTGGTCTGCTTTCAACTGGTTTCTCGGCGACAACGATCTGCAACTGCCGCTTTATGATTCCGTCACCGGCGGTTGCCGGGACGGCCTGCATCCCGACCGCGCCAATGAAAACCAGGGAGCAGAATCAACGTTGTCGTTCCTGATGGCGCGCATCGAAATGCAATCTCTGCAAGAGCCTGATCAAAAGGACATCCTTTCATGACTGTACCTGCAGAAAATCAAGTGAGTCTCCTGAGCACCCGCTTCGAGCCACTGCTTCATCGCCATCCTACAAATCCGATCCTGACGAGTAAAGATTGGCCATACCCTATCAACAGCGTGTTCAATGCCGGCGCAACGCTGCTCGCGGATGGCACCACTCTGCTGCTTTGCCGTGTAGAAGATCGACGGGGCCTGTCGCATCTTTGCGCCGCGCGTTCTAGCAACGGCATCGACGGATGGCAAATCGATAGTGAGCCTACTTTGATGCCCAATCCGAAGAACTATCCGGAGGAGATCTGGGGCATTGAAGATCCTCGCATCACGTTCGTCCCTGAATTGCAGCAGTACGTCGTTACCTACACCTCCTATTCGCGAGGCGGTCCCGGTGTGTCGCTGGCTCTGACCAAAGACTTCCGTACCTTCGAACGATACGGCGTAATTATGCCGCCGGATGACAAAGACTCCGCACTTCTGCCTCGAAGAATCAATGGCTACTGGGCGCTGATTCATCGTCCGATGACGACGCTCGGGTCCCACATGTGGATTTCCTACTCTCCCGACCTGCGCTATTGGGGCAGGCACAGACTCATGCTGGAAGCGCGGCGCGGCGCCTGGTGGGATGCAAACAAGATCGGGTTATCGCCGCCACCCATCGAGACTTCCAGAGGATGGCTGGTGTTCTATCACGGCGTCCGCCATACGCCTTCGGGCTGTTTGTATCGATTGGGTTTGGCCCTTTTCGATCTGGAAAATCCGGAGAAATGCTTGCTCCGAGGAGACTCGTGGATCTTCGGTCCGGAAGCGGAGTACGAGCGCCACGGCGACGTTGACGATGTCGTGTTCCCGTGCGGATACACGATGGACGCGGATGGCGATACGCTCAACATCTATTACGGAGCCGCGGATTGTGCGATTGCCCTGGCGCGCGCTAGCGTTCGCTCTCTACTCGAGTGGTTGGATGCCAACGGAAGTTGCGAACGCCGACAACGTGCGCAGGATCTATGAAACTCCTGCTCGATGTATTCCAGTTTGTCTTTGGCTGCCGGCACCGCCACCTCAGCCGCGTGTTCACCATTAAGCACCGCACATACAAGGTCTGCTTCGACTGTGGACGGGAATTCGATTTGCCCGACGCGCATGCCTCCCTACCGTCCGGATCTTCCCCGGACGCCCGCTTGGGGACGAAGCTTCATCATGCACGCTGAATCGTCCGCGTTTTGATCCTCCCTTGTATCACAACCTTGATTCTTCGCATGTGAGCTATCTTGCTCAGACGCACCACTCCACATCTGTCATTCTTAGTTATCTTCTGAGTGTGTAGACGGAGCCGCGAGGCTGAATCGCAGCTCTTACCTTTAGGTCGCCGGGGTCGTGTCCTAGCCCGTTCCCTTGAGGCGGCCACATCCAGCGAATCAGCGCTCTTCATCCGTGTGGCTGCCGCCAAACCTTGCGGCGGAACACGACTCGGCCCAAAAGACTCTTGAACATCGAAATAGGGCAACACCTCCAGGCGGATGAGAGGGGCTAGCCCGCGAAACAAGGAAGGTCAAAGATTATGCCTTTAATTCAACTTCTGGAAGTTCTCATCGTGGTGGGTGTCCTGCTGTGGCTGGTGAATCGCTTTATCCCCATGCAGGGGTCCATCAAATCAATTCTGAACGGCGTCGTAGTCATCGCCGTGGTCTTGTGGCTCATGAATGTTTTTGGACTGTTCCACTCGCTATCCCGAATCCATGTGGGCACGCTGCTGATTCCGTAAGGAAAAACCGCCCATACAGCTGAACGCAGCACCGAAGATTCGTACCACGCAATGCGGCAGGCATCTGCCTCAAGGAGTCCATCTTGAAATCGAAGCTGTTGTTAGCAGTAGGAATCACGCTCAGTTTGAGCGCTTTTGCTCAAACCAATTTACAAACAACCGGAGACGTTGAGCACTCAGGAACGACGCCCACATTCCGGGTAACCGTGATCAGTCGCAGTGTCCAGGCGGTTAACTACAAACATCGCAGCGGAAGCTCGAAACTGGCTTTCACCGGCACGGACCTGATGCCATCAGCGAACGGTGTTGCCGAGATCAACAGCAAGCGCGGATCCATTGCAATCGAAGCGGAATTCGGCGACCTTCAGAAGCCGACGACGTTCGGCAATGAGTATCTGACTTACGTTTTGTGGGCGATTTCGCCCGAAGGCCGCGCCGTAAACCTGGGCGAAGTTCTGGTCGGCGACAACCATCGCAGCAAGCTCAACGTAACCACGGACCTTCAGGCGTTCGCTCTGATTGTGACCGCGGAACCCTACTATGCTGTTCGCCAGCCCAGCAACGTGGTAATTCTCGAGAACGCGGTTCGCGAAGACACCAAGGGAGCTACAGAAGCAGTAAATGCAAAGTACGAACTGATGGAGCGGGGTGGTTACATTCCTACCGGCTACAAGTTCGATCCGGTGATCCTGAATGCCAAGTTGCCACTGGAATTCTTCGAAGCGCGCAATGCGCTGCGCATTGCTCAATCTGAGGGAGCGGAGCAATATGCCAGCGACAGCTATCAGCATGCCGTCAAACTGATGACCAACGCCGATGGCTATGCCACGGACAAGCACATCGACAAAAAGCCGCTGATCGCAGTTTCCCGCGAAGCAGTGCAGACGGCGGAAGATGCACGCGCGATCGCGGTCAAGAAAATGGACGATGTCCGACTGGCAAATGAACGCCAGGATTCAGCGGACTCACAGGCAAAGTCGCAAGCGCAGGCGGACGACGCGACGCGCCAGAAGCAGCAAGCCCAGTCCGACGCTGCCAACGCACAAGCCGCGGCTGCGAAGGCCCAGTCCGATGCAGCGGATAGCCAGGCTGCCTCGGCAAAGGCACTCTCCGCGGCGCAGGCGGATGCCGAACAATCCCGCTTGGCAGCACAGCAAGCACAGCAGACCGCGCAACAGGCAGAGACAGACAAAGCCGCCATGCGCACAAAATTGTCCGAGCAACTGAATTCCATTCTTCAGACTCGCGACAGCGCACGTGGGCTTATCGTCAGCATGTCCGATGTCTTGTTTGACACCGGAAAGTATTCGCTGAAACCGGGCGCACGCGAGAAGCTGGCAAAAGTCGCCGGCATCCTCCTCGCCTATCCTGGACTCAGCATTGAAGTCGGCGGCTATACCGATAACGTCGGCGGGGATGCCATGAATCAAACCCTGTCGGAGAATCGTGCTGGATCGGTGCGCGACTACCTGGTGCAAGAAGGAGTATCGACGAATTCGGTTTCGTCCAGAGGCTTCGGCAACAGTCTGCCGGTCGCCTCCAACGATAACTCCGCCGGTCGGCAGCAGAATCGAAGAGTTGAACTTCTCGTGTCCGGCGACGTCATCGGCACTCCGGTCAACGCAACCACAGGAAGCTTGCAGTAGAGCACCTAAACAGAGATTCGACACTGGAGGCAACACTTTATGAAACTCGTTGGAGCGATCGGTACGGCAGTTCTCTCTTTGTCCCTCGGAGCCGGTATTCCGGCATACGCACAGCAGGAACAGCACGACCAGCAGGAAGAAAACAAAGACAAGCCTGCCCAGGAAAAAGAGAAGAAAGCGCAACCAGAGAAAGCCGCGAAGCAAGAACAGAAGAACGCGCGGCAGGAAGACAAGAACATAAAGCCGGAAGAGAAAAATGCGCAGCAGGAGAAGAACAACAACAAGGAAGAGAAAAACACGCAGGAGCAACACGCACAGGAATCCAAGCCTGGAAAGCAGGAGGAGCACGCGCGTGGCAACGGTGGCGCTGGCCGCATTCCCGACGACCGTTACCGGGCCAACTTCGGGCGCGACCATAGGTTTCGTGTCAGCCAAGCCGAGTACAGCAATCGCCGCTTCCAATACGGCGGCTACTGGTTCGGATTTGCGGGCGCGTGGCCAAGCAACTGGCTTTACACCGAGGACGTTTACGTTGTCGAAATCGACGGCGTGTATTACCTGTGCAACGCGAACTATCCGGGCGTGAACATTACACTCAACATCACGCTGTAGCTCCGCCGTCCACTTTTAACGATCGGCGCGAGCCGCTTTCGACTCGCGCCTTTCCTCTCACCGCAAGGAAAAGGGAGCAAATATGCTTGGAACTATATTGATCGTGATCCTGATTTTGGCACTTCTTGGAGCGCTACCACAGTGGTCGCATAGTCGCGATTGGGGTTACGCGCCAACCGGCGGAGTGGGCGTCATTCTTTTTGTCGTTGTCATTCTGCTCGTTCTTGGCCGGATTTGAGCCATGCGCAACGCGCCAACATCGGCAGGTGTCCTCTCCAGGAGGTGGCGCCTGCTTTCTGTTCGTGCGGCCGCGCTTGTTCTCATTGTTCTGATGTGCAGCGCCGGCTCGTCCGCTTACTCCGTTCTCACGCATGAGGAGATCGTAGATCTGCTGTGGACCGACGAAATCCGGCCCCTACTGCTCAAGCGATACCCGGGACTGTCGGAGGACCAGCTTAAAGAGGCACACGCCTACGCCTATGGAGGCGCCGTCATCCAGGATCTGGGCTACTACCCCTTCGGCAGCAGGGAATTCAGCAACCTGGTGCACTACGTACGCAGCGGAGATTTCGTTCGCGAGTTACTGCTCGAAAGCCAGGATGTCAACGAATATGCCTTCGCGCTGGGCGCACTGTCGCACTATGCGTCGGATATCGCCGGCCACCCCGCGGTCAACCAGTCCGTCGCCATCGAGTATCCGAAGCTGCGAGCGAAGTATGGCAAATCAGTTCGCTATGCCCAGGACAAGACGGCGCACTTGAAAACAGAATTCGGGTTCGACACGGTGCAGGTTGCGAAGAATCGTTATGCCTCACAGCAGTACCACGATTTCATCGGATTCCAGGTATCAAAGTCTCTGCTGGAGCGGGTCTTCCCCGTCGTGTATGGAATGCAGTTGAAAGACGTGCTAACTCACGAGGATCTCGCGGTGGGCTCGTACCGCTTTGCGGTTAGTCGGATGATCCCGGAGATGACGCGAGTCGCACTGCAAACCCACAAGAAGGACTTGATGCGCGAGACGCCAGATTTCGCGAAACGGAAGTTCCTGTACCGACTTTCGCGCTCGGACTACGAAAGGCAGTGGGGAAAGGATTACGTGAAGCCGGGCGTGGGCACCCGGATTTTGTCAACGCTCTTGCGATACATGCCGAAGATCGGTCCCTTCAAAGGACTGGCGTTCAACAACCCCACTCGCCAAACTGAGGACCTGTATTTCAAGAGCATCAACACGACCGTCGACCAGTACCGCGGCTTTCTCGAAGAGGTGCGCAGCGACACGCTGGTGCTTCCCAACTGCGATCTCGATAGCGGTCAACCGACCAAGGCTGCGGAATACTCGCTCACTGACGATGCCTACGCAATGTTGCTGGCTCAATTGTCGGAGCGTAAGTTCGATCTAACGTCGCCGGAGCTGCGCGCAAACATCCTACAGTTTTATTCCGACCCTTCCGCCGCAATCGAAACGAAAAAAGACCCGGTTCGTTGGCAGAGTGTGCTGACCGAGTTGGACCAGTTGAAGGCCGTGGCGCCAGTGGCGACGGTTGCGGGCAGCCCGGCACAGTGATCCCCGTGCGGTCACTCCACTTTAGGAGCGCCACTTTAGGAGCGCCGACCTCAACAATCGGATCGCGATTGGGAAAGAATGACATCAGGGCGCTTGTCGAGAGCAAGGACTTTAATTTAGCTGTGACGGGGGAAATATGGCAGACAAGACCCTACCAAATAGCAAAGGCCGTCAGGTGGACGTTCATCACGATTTCCCGTGGAAGCTGGGGACTGCCGATGCCGCTCAATGCAACCGTATGCCGGCTCGGGCGCGCGCCACAGCCCGCTCGATTGTTCCTTCCAGAGCCTGCCTGGCTGAGTCATACTCTTCGCCGGAAATGGCGCCGCGCAAACGATCGATCTCAAGCTGAAAGAGTTCGTCCTTCAGAGCATCCGCGAGGGACGACGAGGTTTGTCCCCGTTGTTCGTTACCCTGTACGGCTCTCGTCTTCTCGTTGGCGGACAGGCGCTGTCTTCGCGAGAGAAGAAGTCCGCAGGGCCCGAGTACCAGGACAGCGCCAGCGGTCAAAACCCACCATTGCAGGCGAGATGACGGAGCGGAGGATGCGGAGGCGGGCAGTGCGCTCAACGCATTGGTACCTTGAGCTAGCAATGCCGAACTGCCCCGCGCGGAGAGCGCAGGAGTGGAGGAAGCGGCAGCCGACGGCTTCGGTGGAGATTGAGTTTGAGCCTGCAATGCTGGAAGCGCACCAACCCCCGAGACTTCAAACCTGAGGTTCTCCCCCGCTTTAATCACATTGGCGGCCTCCACTTGATAGCCGTCGTCGCCCGCGCGAAGAACCTGGAAGGCGGGCGACACTGAAGTAAATTTCATCGTCCTCGGAATCATGACTGCCAACTGCTGCAGTGGATGCACGCTTTTCGTGCGAAACAGGGCGTGGCCGTCGTAAGGCAGGTCGTAATTGAAAGCGAACTTGGTGGCTCCCGGCCGCAAGGGAAAGTTCACCGTGTAATGCCCAAGCTCGCCGGGCACAGGCCTCGCCGGAATCAGCACGGCGACTTTTTCCGAACCGGTGCCGGAGCCGGCGGCGAGCACGGAATCAATCTTGGCATGGGAGGGCAGATAGACTTCAAATGTGCGCTCACCCGCCTGCGTCAGCGGAGGGCTGGAATCGTTCTTGATCTCGACCATGTCGGACACGTGAAGCAGGGTTCCGTTCGTCCCGGCACGGATGATTTCAATGCTGCCGGTCACGCCCTGTACCTTCGCCGCCGCATCGAACACATCGATGGAGACAACGTCACCCGCCAAAGCCCGCTGGTCGTAGTTGACGCCCTGGTGAACCATCCGCACGAGGTACGATCGATCAGGATATTGCACATTGAAGGCGAACGTTCCCTGCGCATCCGCCATCGAGTGTGCTTCCTCCTGCATTCCGCGGTCCAGGCGAACCAGGATTACCTCATCACCTGCGGCGGGCTGGCTGCGGCTCTGATTGCGTGCGGAGCCGGTGATCGTGTGTGCGGCCAGTGCTCCGGCGGCAGAACAGGACAGCACAACCAGAATGGAAAGTATTCCCCGCATATCGAATCCCTTACCGTGCAGACGAAGGTTCATCATTCGGTCGCGACGCTGGTCGTCGATGGCGTCGTCGGATGTAGGGCGCGTCCAAACATGATGCCGGTTTCCACCTCAACCGGCTGTCCGTCCCGCAGGTATCGCTTGAACTTCCATTGCGCCAGAGCATCGGTGATAGCTTTTGCCTGATCGGGAAACGCACTGAGAAAGTGAATGTGTTTCACTTTGCCTTCTTTGTCGATGATGATTCGAACCGGCACCGGGTTGAACCTATGCTCGGTAAAGACCGGATCAACCCGCGCAATCACATTCTCGTCACTTGCATAGTCCTTGATGCATACCGGGACGGCTCCCGCGTCGGTCCGCGGTGTGGGACTGGCGTCAGCGGGCAACTTCATTTTGTCCATATCCAGTATCAGACTCTCCAGTAGCTTGGTGTCGCGGCTGGTGAGCACCAGTTCCAGCGTGTGGCAGCGGATTTGAGTGGCCAGAACATACCAGTGCAGCTGCGCTACTGGGGACCAATACGCAAGAAAGGTAAATGGCCGTCCGGCGACCTTCGTCTGGGTAGGTGCTTCTTCCACTTTGTAGTCGGGCTGCAGATTGTCTTTCATATAGTTGACGAACTGCAGTGCGTTGGCCGCCGGTATGGATGTGAAGAACATGTCCTGCGCGGTGATCAAGATATTCCCTTGCGCCGGTCCTTTGTATGTGTCCGGACGTCGAATCTGCGCGAGGACGTAGCGGCCGCTGTCTGAAGGAGGCGGCCCTTTGTATTTCTCGGTCCAATCTGGGGGAAGAGAGTAGGTCATTCCAAAGTACTGGTTGCTGTAGACATTGTTGGTAACGTTCCCGTCTTCCGGCAGCGGAGTCACCGAATCACTCGCGCTCGACCAAGCACCTTTCACGAGGATCACTCCCGTCGGCACCTTCGTTACCGGCTGCGTGTTGTTGGAAAAATCGCCGCCGTTCTGGGGCGCATTTTGCGACGGTACCTTTTGGGCCCACGCCGGCGACGATATCGAAAAGGCGAGAGCGACCAACAAGCACAAGAATCCAGAACGCATATTCCTCCTTCGTATCCGAGCAGGTTTCGGCGATCACTCGGGTGGATCAGTCGCGCACCATTTCCGGACTCGGCAAGGACTGGCGAGACACCTTCGTGTCTCGCCAGGAAAGCGCGTCAGTGAAATGACTACAGCGAGCGTAGGAAGTTCAGCACGTCCTGCTGCTGGCTAGGACTTAAGGACTGGAAGAAGATGTCAGCTGGAACATCCGCCTCCGAACCGTTGTTGTCGTGAGCGGCGATCGCCTGGATCAGGCTAGTGGTGCGGCCATCATGAAGCAGGAATATCCGCTGTCCCAAGCCCCACAAAGGAGCCGTGCGGAACTGGTCGCCGCCGGCGCCGCCCTGCGAGACATTGTCTGCCAAGCCAGCACCCATGTGATGAATCTCGATATCCGAGAACGCATTCACTGCGGCGAGGCTCAAAGAACCAGCACCGCTGCTGGTTGGCGTGGAACTCGACACTTGAGTGCTGCCAGGCGTCGGGTTGTGGCAGGTGGCGCAGCCGATTGCGCTGAACAAAGCGGCGCCATCAGCGATCGAACTTGCAGAAACCGTTGCTCCGTTCAACACAACTGAACCGGTTGGCGGCGGAGCCAGGAAGCGCATGAAGTTGCCAAAAGCCGAGACGTCGTCCAGAACCGCTGCGTTCGGCGTCGAGGCGGGATTGGAATTGTCCTCCGGGTAGCCGGTCCCGGTGAGGTTTAGGCAGTTCGCCGGAAGTCCACGTCCAAGTTGGTCTTCCCCAGGAAGCGGACGATCTTGCGTGAAGAGTAGGTTGGAGATACCCATCTCCACGTTGTAGGCTTCACCGGCAAAGATGTGCAGCGATTTGTTCTGCGCCTTCCAGCCGAATCGGCTGATCGTGCCATCGTTCCCGTTGTGGTTGAATGACCCACCCACGCCGAAGTTATTGTTCAGGTTCGCTGCTTGGTTATTCAACAGGGTTGAGTCATCCAGGTTCTCGATCAAGCCAGCGCCAAAGACTGGTGTGGGGATGCGGAAGATGATGTTGTTGGCCGCCTGTGCAGCATTAAAGCTGGGTTGCGGTAGGCTGCAAGCGCCGGCATCGGAGCGGCCGGAGACGGTGAACAGGTCTTCCACTCCGCCATTCGGCGCGTTGGTGTTGGCCGAGCCGTTGGAGTTGAAAAAGAATGGAAAGCGGGCTTCACGGGTCGGACCGTTGGCCGCGATGAAGAACGGTGTGGCGTCTCTGGGCGCGACTGGGCTGCCGGCGAACCCGAATTGCGGATTGTTGGCAGCGCCCGTCCCACCGACCACAGGTTGCGCGTGACATGAACTGCAGCTGTTCGAGTTAAACCGCGGTCCCAGACCGTTGTTGCCGGTCGGGCTGTTGGAGACGGATTCCAGATCCTGGAAACGCTTGAGGCCGTCCTGGAAAAACGCATTGAGCCCCGGGTTATTACCGTTGTCATCACTTTGCACGGCTTGTAGTGCCGCGCCCGTGCCGCGGTTAGCGCTCTGAACTCCGGGGTCGGTTTGGGCCAATGCCATTCCGGCGAGGAACAGCAACACCACGGTCAAAACTGATGCGAACCTTGCTGTCTTGATCACAATTCCTCCTTGTAACGGGTTCTTTCCTAACTGCGATTCAACTTAAGGATCCTGGTTGAAACGCTCTGAGACCGACTCTCCGGGTAACTACACTGCAACACTCTTTGTCCCGTGGCATGATGTCCGGGACAGAACTTTCCCACAGCTTTCCGACTACTAGTGGCGGAAGAGTAGCTTCCCCCAGGTTAAAGGTGCGAAAATGCGACTGCCCCTGTCCTGCCGCGAGCGCACGCGCCCGAACAGAACTCCCACAGAGCTCTCATAAGACGGTGACGTGTTAGCTTCCCCGAGGAAAGAACATCGAAGAATTAGGAAGCGTCCAACGCTTGGTCCTGAACACTCGTCAGATACCAGCGTTTCACATTCGCGTTAAGCTCCCGCATCGCCATGCAGTCGAAACTGTTAACGGTCTGGCTGCGGGTTGGGCCCGAAGAATAAGTGGCCCGCGTATTCATGCCGGAACAATGTCGTCGCAGCTCAATGCGCGGGTAGTCTTTGCGCGGTAACTTAGCAGATTCGTACCTGATGTCAAAGCAAAATGATTGTTTCGTTACGAAATCCGAAAATATTTTGTACACGACCGACGGCGGCAATCGCGCTAGTACCGGGGACGTTCCATACGCGGCTATCTGGCTGCGATTCTTGCTGGCGTTGCCGATCTCCCGATCCACCGCGTTCCGACACTTACGCCCGCTACATGGCGTCGTCAGTCACAGTTTTCCGCCCCACCATCCTTCGCTTTCAATATGAGCGTGTCGCAGTATGCGATCAGCGTGTGGGTAGTCGGTCCAGTCGGCACACAACCACTCGCGCTCGTCCGATGAGCCGGGGGGAGAAGGTGATCCGTCACTATTGTCCCCGGTTCCTATGGCGGTTGTCGAAGCGATATCCGAAAGTGAACATCCATTGGTTGTAGTTCTGAAGGCCGCCACGGTTAATGGTGTATCCACCTTGGAGGAAGTAGTTCGCCCCCACGTTCTCCTCGAAGTTTCCGGTCAGGAAGCGGGTAGAGGAGGTTTTCGCGACACCTGATGCGAAGGACTGGCTTCCGGCAAGCATTTCCCAATGGAAGCTCTCATGGAAGCTGCGGGAAAGGGAAAGCGCCTTGTAAGATCCCCCGCCGAACGAACCATCGAACTTTGAATAGCGGAAGTCGACGCGGATGCCAGTCCTAGGGAGGCTACCGAACGTCACCCCGTACATCTGGTTCAGGGAAGGCTTGGCATCACCAGAGCGGTTGCTGCGGCCCAGATTTGTGTAGACCCAGATTCTTCTCGCCACTTGCACACGTGCGCCGGCACTAAATCCCTGGAAGAGGTACTTGTCGAGCAGTCCTGTGCCGATCAGTTGCGGATCGAATGTAGGGATGTCACGGAAGTAAGTATGGTTGAAGTCGAACTCAATGCGCTCGGTGGGCTGTACGCGGACGGTCAAGAAACTGCGACTGATGCCCGGACCGGGCGCCGGCACAGCGGGGTTGCCGCGAGGGCTGTCGGCCTGGAGCGAATGATAGATCGACAAGTATCGCTTGTAGGAGACACCATTCTCGAAAAACACAAATGGGCGGTCGACCGTCCACTTCAGCGTGCTGATCCCCATTCCGGATGTGCTGGTAAATCGCGCTCCGTCAAAACTTCCGCCTTCGAAGTTGACGAAGGTTCCGCCGAGGCGTCGATTCGGGTTGTAGCTCCATGAAGTCGGATCGGGCGTCGAACCACCGAAGATGCCCATGATCGTGTTGTTGCTGATCTTCCGGCCGAAGTATCCGCCATCGATCGTGTCGAGACTGCTGGCCCAGGGCAGGTAAAGCCTTCCAAACCCTGCCACCCAACGGGACTGAGGACTGTCATAGGTAAGTCCCATGTGATAAGTGCGGTTGATCAGATCCTGCATGGTGGCTGGTCCGGACGAGCGCGAATTGAGCCGGCCGCGCCAGTAGCCACTCACGTTCCAGTAGGTGCCATAAATTCGGGTAATGTCAGTGCGGATAACGAGCCCAAGATTGTTGCTGCTGCCGAGCGGACTGGTTACACCCGAGTAGTCAAAGCCGATGCGACCGCGAGCGCGGTTAATTTCCGGCAATGGCGGACGGAGGACTTCTGCGCGCGCCTCTTCGTCGAGGGCGTCGTCCTCGGCCGTAAAACTCACGACCGCGGGGTACTTGCGGGTCGCGCTCAAGGAGCGCTGCGCAACCAGTGCGGCGGTATCCTCCGCAGACAGGAAAGCCCAATCGCCCGGCTTCACATCGCGCGTTGGGTCGTGGATCTCCGTGGCGGCCGAAGTTTCGGCCACGGCAAAGACGTTCAGGGCCGCGACGGCTTTTTGTTCCCCATCGACAAAGTCGATTGGACGTCCGGTGGACGGGTCGGTATCTCTTACGAACAGTTTGAGACCTTCCGATAGTCCGGAACTGCGTCCGCCTTCGAGGTATGCAACTCCCTGGGCGACGTACTTGACCCTGAAGACCACGCGAATGTCGGGATTCGGTTGCGAGAGCTGGGGAATGGAGATCTGCGCCGCATTCGTCTCGCCGGAGGCGGCAGTGCGGGGTTGGAGGCCAGCGACATGAGCATCGAACGCCCCAGCGCTTGAGTCTGGCCTAATCCCGGAAGGCGCGCTACCCGCTTCAATGGTTGCAGGGGCAAACGACGCGGTGTCCGTCGCTGGCTTCCTTACAAGGGGTGTGGGCTTGCCTGGAGAGTTGAACGATCCTGCACTATTCGAAGCCGCTAGTGGGTCGGATGAATCTTGAGGGAAAGTGATCGGAGGATACGTGGGCTGAGGAGTGACATCCGGAGGCTGAGTAGTATTTGTTTCCGGCAAGGTCGCGTTTTGTCGACGGCGGCCAAGACTCCCCAGCACCGAAGATCTTGCCGCGGGTGCAAGCCCATGCCTGCGGTCAGGCCGGGACCCGCTTAGCGCGGGCAGCAGCCGCAGTGTGATCTCATTCCCATCCTTGGCCAGACCGTGGGGTCGCATCCGGTCAAGAGCCACGACCACCCACGTCGCAGGTGGGCTCGTGCGGTGGAGTTCTACGCGAATCGATTTGATTCCTTTCTCGTTGGGAGAAAGCTTCTGCACTTGGATAGCGGGGACTGCGTCCGGAATCTCGACGATCAGTTCGTGCGAACGGCGTGTACTTACCATTCTGGCGTCGACCGGCGCGGTTAGAACGATTTCGATCCCCACCTCGTCTCCGTTTTCGACGACACGAACTTGTTGAACCTGCGGCGAACTGCGAACCGTCTGAGCGACGAGGCTCGACGCCACCACGATAAGACTGGCGAATTGCATGATGAATTTCATGGTTCATGTCAGGCGGTTTCTCTGCGCAGCTTCCCTTCTAACCTCCGCCCCCGCCGCTTTGGTGGCACTGGTAGCAGTTCACGCTGTTGTAGACATACCCGCTAACGCCTTGATGGTTCTGGTCTGTGCTGGACTTGGAATGGCAATTCGTGCACTGGAAAACCGCGTAATTGCTCGGATTTGTGTGGCACGTTGCGCAAACTCCACCCGCGCCTCCATGGTTGGTGTTGAACCAGGTATGGTTGAAGACAGCGCCTGCCCACCCGGCGACGACCTGGTGGCACGTCTGACACGTGGTGGGGAAGCCCGCCGTGATGTGGTTCGGATTGTTGGCACCTTGATATTCCGCTTTGTGACACGAATAGCAGTCGGTCGGGAGCGAGGTGTAGTTGTTGTTCACGTGGCAACTGGCACAGGCCACCGTTGTGTGCGCTCCGACTAACGGGAAGGGTGTGTTGTTATGGTTGAAGGACGCGGGCTGCCAAGCTGATGTGCTATGACAGACATCGCACTGCTGCGGGAATCCCCCGGTCACGTGATTTGGATTCGTCGCGCCCTGGTAGTCTCTCAAGTGGCAGCTCACGCATGTAGGGTTGGTCAGGTTGTAGTTCCCGTTGATGTGGCAATCGCTGCATTGCAATTTCAGGTGCCATCCTGTCAGAGGAAACCCACTCTTCGAATGGTCGAACGCCGCAGGCTGCCAAGCCGAGGTGCTATGGCATACCGAGCAGTCAGTAGGAAAGCCTGTCGACACGTGGTTCGGATTCGCTGCGCCCTGGTAATCCTTCAGGTGGCAGCTCACGCAAGTAGGGTTGGTCAGGTTGTAGTTCCCGTTAATGTGGCAATCGCTACATTGCAGCCTGGCATGCGCGCCCGTGATGGGGAAACCCACTGCGGCGTGATTGAAGCTCGCGGGCTGCCATGCGGCCGTGTTGTGGCAGTCCTGACATGTCTGCGGGAACCCAAGCGAGACGTGATTCGGGTTGGCAGCCTTGCGAAAATCCGGCAGGTGGCAACCCACACAGTTGGCTGGCGTTCCCTTGTATCTTCCGCCCACATGGCAACTCGTGCAATCAAGCGTGGCATGGGCCCCGGAAAGGGGAAACCCGGTAACTTTCAAGTGGTCGAAGCGAGCACCGAGCCAGGTCGTGATCGAATGGCACTGCTCACAAGTGCTCGGGAATCCGGCGGTGACGTGGTTGGGCGCCGTTGTCTGCTGATAGGTCGTCGAGTGACAGGAGTAGCACTGGAACGATAAACCCTGGAATTGGCCGACGGCAGCACTCTTGTGGCAACTGTCGCACTGCAGCGATGCGTGCCCACCGACTAGAGGAAACCGGTTCTCGTGATTCCCGACCGCTTGAATCGTAACTTGCCAGCCCTTCACGGAGTGGCACCGCTCACAATTTGAGCCCATCTGCCGGCGGTGAACATCGGCATGACAGTCGGCGCACATTGTGCCAGTGTTCAAGAAGACCGGCTTTGTGTGGCACTGTGTGCAGCTGAGGTTTTCGTGCAAACCACGCAACGGGAAATCTGTTTTGCTGTGATCGAATTCTGGAACCGCGCGAATCGGCTTCCAACTGAGCACGGTGTGGCAGTTCTGGCAGGGAACGTTCAGGTTACCGTGGGGACTGCGCATCGTGGCCGAACCACGGGACTGTGCCTGTGCCGGGATTGCTGTCGCGACCAATATGAGCCCCGCGAGCGCCTGGACACCTACCAACTCAATCGCCCAATATCTATGGAAGGGCACGATACTGCCTCTCACTTGGACTGAGCACGCGATGGACCAAACGCTAACGACGCAGATCCGCGGAGATTGTTGGCATGTCAGGGCGCGATGGGCGTCAAGGATTCACTCGCCGCTGTGTCTCTCGGACCCACCTTGTTGCCTTGATTCGGATCCTTGAGCACGGCCCGACTATTAGGCTTAACCAACACCTGCGAACCGTCCTGCAATACAGAGGACGCTCCCTTCTTCCGTCTCGATCCTGCTCTCTGGAACCAGCAATTGACCACGCTGTGCGGGGATCTCTCCGCCTTGCGTTGCGTAGAGGGCGATCTTTCCTTTTATCTCGGCGGCGGTTGCGACACCTACAGGCAGAGAACTTGGCTCGGGCCGCTGCAGGTCCTGTCCGGACGCCGTACAAAAAACGAGCAGAAGCGGTACAGAAATGCGAACACAATTTCATTTCATCTCCTTCGCAGGAGTAGTGTCTTGTGCAACTCATAGAGCGAGCCGAGGTCGCTTTGCAGTTTCTGAAGCAGGCCAAGCTGCCAGGAAAGGTCGTTCCCCTTCCGTTGCGCCCCGTCCTTGCCCTGCAATGCCAGCCACGAACGCAACCCGAGCAATTGCTGCGTGAGGCTGCGCTCTACCAGCACGAAGTCGGCGCTATAAACAAGGAGAGGACCGGTAACCACGGTCAGCACCATGGCGCCGTTAGACGACTGCAGTCCACGGCAGCAAGCTGTCCTCCGCAGGCAGGCAGCGACGATCCGTGATCTGAGCTCTGAACTTAAAGCTACCCGTCAGACTCTGGACAAAGTGAAAGCGGAAATAGCCGCCTCTCAACCTGCATTGGTGGCTAGGAAGTAAACGCCGTGAGTCAAGCGGTCCGGAAAAGCCGCTCGGCCTCGGGCGGCCAATTTCCCGTCCTAATCCTTGCGTCCCAAAGGCGCTAGTCTCCTCTCAAACCGAAGATGTCCGATCCATGATGAGGAACGCGCATGTTCCGCCAGCACTCATTGAGAGATTTATTCGAGGTGCCTTCGTTAAAGCTCGGCGATCAAAAAGACAATAACTTTACATTTTCCTGACAAATCTCGGGGTGACTCAGCTGATACTTCCGCACGCGAAGAAAGCGACGCGCGGTCTCCGACAGTTTCTTCCAAGTTGGGGCGAGATCCGGCTGGTCTTGGGGACCAGTATTCCGCGCTTGGTTTGCCTTGCGCGTCCAATCTGAAACTCCCGGCACGGGCTGCCGCTTTTGCTCAGCAACAGAATCAAATTTCAAAGACGGAGAAGATATGAAACAACAGATCAGCATTATTCTCGGTACGTTTCGCCCCCGACCCGTGACCGTTGCGCTTCTGGTGTGCATCCTTCTGGGACCAACTGTGTATTTGGCGCACACCCAGGAACAAGCGGAGACGACGCAGCCTGCGACGACAAAGTCTCCGAATGGGATCGTAACCTCAACGCAGAATCCGCTGCAAATCGCGCTTTTGCACTGGTACAACGCGAACCAGACGGTGGCATTCACCACAGGGAGCGGTCCATATGGCATAGCGTTCGATGGCACGAACCTGTGGATCAGCAACTTCGGCGCCAACACTGTGGTTAAGATGCGGCCCAGCGACGGTACCATCCTCGGCACATTTGCGGTAGGAACCAACCCGATCGCTGTCGCTTATGACGGAGCCAACGTATGGGTGGCGAATATCAACAGTAATAACGTGACCAAGCTGAACGGAAGCACTGGCGCGCTGATCGGCACGTTCAGCGTGGGAACGCAGCCTGACGCTCTGGCTTTTGATGGGACGCATATCTGGGTGACGAACGACGGCAGCAACAATGTGACTGAGTTGCTGGCGAGCACGGGCAAAACCGTGGGTACGTTCACAGTGGGAACGAATCCCGCCGGTGTGGTGTTTGACGGGACCAACCTCTGGATCACGAACAACGGCAGTGCCAACGTGACCAAGATGTCGACGAAGGGCGCGGTGCTTGGCACTTTTGGGGTGGGAACAGAACCGACCGGGATCGCATTTGATGGAACCAATATTTGGACGGCCAATTTTGGCAGCAACAACGTCACGAAGCTGTCGTCGAGCGGGACGGTGCTCGGCACCTTCGTCGCTGGCCTTGGTCCGAATGGCATCGCGTACGACGGCCTTAATCTCTGGGTGACCGACTTCAACGCCACCACCGTCACCAAGCTGAAGGCGAGCAGTGGCGCGACTCTCGGTACTTTTACCGTGGGAACGGAACCGGCCGGCGTGGCCTTCGATGGAGCCAGTATCTGGGTAACGAATCTCGGTGGCAGTGCTGTTAATAAACTGTAAAAAGAGAGCCATTTCCCGCTTGCAAACCTGGGTCGGCCAACCGTCCCAATCAAGGACCGTTGCGGCGGCAACACTGGTCCATAGGGACGTCTGGCGTTCAAAGGGTATCGGCTAACCAGAAAGGAGGATTATTCACTGGATACAATATTACCCTCTGCGACGTGCAGCGTCGAGACAACCGAAGATCCGGGGGTTGACGCGAGCGCTCGAGGAGAAAGTGGAGAAGCGGCCGGTCGCACGGCGACTGATGACTCATCCCGGAGTGGGTGTGCTGACGGCGCCGGCCTTCGAGTTGGTGATTGGAACTGCAGAACGGTTTCACTGCGGGAAGCAGATCGCCAGTTATGTAGGGCTGGTTCCATCGGAGGAGTCCAGCGCAATCGGCGGAGACTCGGACATATCAGCAAACAAGGCAACGCCCCTGGTCCTTTTCCTGCTTGTGGAAGCGGCACAAGTAACGGTGCGCAGCCAGCCAGAACGGCGCAGCAAGTTCTTCCAGCTGGCCATGCGGCGAGGGCCAAGGATCACCAAGGTGGGCGATGGCAAGGGAACTCGCGGTTCACCTGTACTGGATGTGGCGTGGGGGATGGGACTACGAGCAGTGGAAGAAGTTTGGTTCGCACGCGGGACAGCCCGAACATCGCCGTGGTGTGCAGTAGAACACCGAGCTATTGACTGGGTATCCCGCTTCCCTTCGCGGGGGAGTTCGAAGTAGTAGTCATGATCGCGGTTGTGATCGAGGAGATGGCTGCTTCGATACGGTCCTCTTGCCAACACCGACAATTCGACTGCTTGCCCTCGGCAGTCCGAGCGGGCCCCGGTTGAACATGGTCTTCAGGACATCTCACATCCAGAAGGCAGTCGGCTCCCGGCTGGTCCGTAATCGCGAGGGTCTCTTCAGTGTGCTCCCAATCAATGGGAGCGTTGCTGATTGAAGCCGTCTCAATCGGTCATGGTGGGATGATGAAGTCTTAATCCCGGTTGATTGTCACAAGAGAGTCGCCGCTCGGCGACACTGTAACTTTCACGTTCTTTTCTTCACCATCTCTGACCGCCGACTTTAACAGCAGCTTCCCGGCTGACAATACGCGATAGCTACCTGGACGCAACCCGCTCAACGTCAGTGTTGTCTCGTGTTGACCGTTGGAACGATTTTCAATCCTGAAACTGAAACGGTCGAGAGACTCGCTGAAAACGATCGGTTTGCCCTCTTCGAAGCCGTCGCGATCGAGCCGCATTTGGAAGCGTATATTTCCAAGTACCACGTCAAACCTGTCGCGCAAACCATCTCTAGGAATCACTTCTATCGAAGCACCGTGCCGCGTCAATTCGCCGCCATAAGCATACAACCCAAAAATTGGATCATCGCTTACGACCGTCGCCGCGGTGCGCAGTGCTCCGCTGAAGCCTAAGTCAATTTCGCCCGAGTACCACCACGAAGTGTGCCCCATTTCCTTGTTCCCGAGCCAGGCCCGCCCCCAGGGTCGTGGTTCAAATCCTCCGCCCGCGCCGCCGTCGTTCTCTTTGCCAGGAAACCAGTAACCGTAGTTCGACTCGGCTGTGCCGGAGTTGAGCAGCGCCCACGAGCTCAGATAAGACGCATAGCCCAGGCGTAGATACGGAACCGGGTCGCGTGCGAAATTCAACGCATAGTCTTCGACCGCCCAGCCTCCCATCTGAGACCTATAGCTGAGGGTGTAGGCGGTGTTGCCGCTTGCCCGGTAGTCGCTTCCCATCCAGAAGTACGCCGGCTCCGTGCCGCGCGCAGCAACGTTCAAACGCATCTGCTCTTCGAGGAAGTCGTTGGCATCGGAGGAGTTCACGGCCTTGCGGAACTCAGTTGCCGTCGCATCCTGCTGGCGCCGAACCGCGTATATCGCCAACGCGTGCGTCGATTCGAATCCAGTCGAGTCGAATGGATACTCCGATTGAAACAGATCAGGATGCTGGTTGATGAAGAATGCCGCCTTGGTTTCCCAGTGCGCGCGGAGTTTGCTCGCTTCGTCCGTCAGGCCATTTTGCTCGAGCACACGAATCAAGTCCGAAATCACCAATTCGTTGTACGTGCCGGTTTCATAGGCGGACCACTTCACGATCTCCATCGGTACCGTGAAGAAAGCCATGGCGGTGCGATAGGCGCGCTCAAGGTAAGCTGACGCGTCGAGATAGTGCACCATCGCGGGATAGTCCTTCGCGATGAGATACATGTTGTAGTAAAGCAAAATCACATGCGGGTAATCGTAAATTCTCCAAAGGTGTTTCTTGCCGCGCTCATTGTCTTCCGGACTCTCGCGATTGACTTTCCAGTTCGGTATTCCGTAGAGCCCGTACGGATACGGCTCTTTGTCAGTTTGCTGCAAACCGCCCCAGACGTAATGCTGAACATAGTTCTCGATCGATGCGATCTCATCCTTGTCAGGGAAGAAGACATTCTTGGCTGCGAGATAAGGCGCTTTGGCCAGCGCCGGATCATCGCAAGCTACAGCGTAGGATTGCAGCTCATCCAGATCATCGGGGCTGCGCAGGATCTGGTGCTTCATGTCCCATTGCGAATACAGGCCGTTGTACCAGCGCTTGGGATCGTTCCACTGTTCGTGCGTCATCAAGAATCGCGCACGTTTCTTAATGAGGGTCTCCAGCGGTTCGGTAACGAAGAACTCCAGCGACAAATATTTCCCGTCGCCGTATTGCACCTTCAATCTGTTCTCGCCGAGGCGCGAGAAGTTGACTGAGTAAACATGGGTATCCGTGCCGCGTTCTCCTACCAGCTTCACAGAAGTCTTGTCAGGAAATTCGGGCACAATGCTGCGAACCCTATCGCGTGTGCGCAACGAGAACATCGTCGGCAAATCAGTTGGAACGGTCATGCCCGGGACAACATTAACGTCAACGCCGCCTTCCTGGTAAAGGACATCACGGACTCCGGCGTAATCCTTAGCCCAGCGGAGCTTGAAGCTGTACTTCGCGGAATCGGCCGGCTGTCCCTTGGGCGCCAACGTGAGCATCGTATTTGGCAATCGCCATTTGCCGCCCTTCGCCGCCAGGTCTACACCACGAGCGGCAGAATGAATATAAGCGGTGAAGCTGCGCTCCTCCTGCTCATCGTAGTACTCAAGATGTGCCCCCTCCTCAGGAACCATCACCAGAAATGGCCCAATCCCATTGCAGCGCATCCAAAAAATGTAGGAGCCGTCTCCTCCTATGAAACTGTGCCGGATGAGCCGCTTCGTGTAAGTCTCGGTCTTGTCTGGAACGTATTCCGTGTTGAACGGGAGAGCGACGCCGAGATCTCCGACTTCAAGCGGCTTTGAAGTCGGATTGCGAATCTCGATCGTCCAAACGAGAGAATCTCCTTCCAGGCGGAACGCTCCTGTCGTGGCGATATCCGGGACGGACTCGACTTCCTTGCCGTGCTCGGTATTCACACGCCATTCGTAGATGCCTGACGTTGCATCCTGCGGAAGTTTTGCCAGGAGCCGGAGGGCGGACGTCGTCACCGGCTCAAAGCTCACGTGATTAAACTGATCCGGAGCGATGCCATATTTGTCCGAAGTGTGAACGTCCTTCCACTGGTCGCCGTCGCGATATTGGGCTTTCCAGGACACTGGCAAATCCCACTTGTAGTCCTCGTACGAGCCGATTGCCCAGTACACTTCCACCGACGACACCTGTTTTGGGCCGTGGAAGTTGTATTCCACCCACTCCTCGGTTCCGTGCCGGTCTCCCCACGCAAAAAAAGGAATTCCTTTGTCGCGCGAATTCTTTGGCTCGACCTGATCGTTCAGCGCTCTCATCCCCCAGGGCCCGATTGAGGAGTTCGCGCGGCTCGCCGTTGCAATGGTCGGAACCGCGCGGCCGATCTCATAGGTGACTTCTCCAGGGGAACGTTGCGGAACGGAAGTCGCGCTCGATATTTCTTTCCAGGCTTCTCCGGGCGCACGGTAACGCACCAGTATGTCCCCGAGACTTCTCCCCCCAAGAACGTAGTCCGTGTCAAAAACATCCTGCACCCGTTTCAGGCTGGTGAGACCCGCCGGGGAAAATGCCATCTTGAACTGATCGTTCTCGAGTTGCTGGCTTAACGCAAGAATGCCGTGTGAGCAAACGACTATGAGGACGAACTTTCGCAATTGCGCATTTTTCATGTCAAGCACTCAAGCTACTCCGTAGAGACTGATTTCGCGTCGGTCGAAAGTTAATCGCCTGAAGCACAGGTTGGGCAAACGTTTGCCCAAGTTTGTATACTTTATGCGCTTTGCTTGTCAACCAGGAACTTCTTTGCCTAAGAGGCGCCCTTGGGGGGAGCAAACCCTGGCTATCTGGTCGCGAGCCCCCCGAATGGCCTTGGTTTTTGCGCTTGACAAATGGGTGCGATTCAGATTATCAACGCTCTCTATTCTGCAGACAATATCCCTTGCTCGGATAGCACGAAGAAGCTTGGGTATTTCTAGCAAACGTTTTCCTCGGATCAGGGAGGTACACGATGAAAAGCCACACTCTGGTATTTGGCAGCCGTTGCCGCAGTGATCGTCCTAACCGCGGTCTTCTTGAGCGCCCAAAGCGGATTTCAGGGGACGATCACCATCACCGTGGTGGATCAGACTGGCGCTGTAGTTCCGGGGGCGGACCTCAGTCTCCAGGATCTTTCCACCAACGAGGTCCGCAAGGCTGCGACCCAGAGTAGTGGCGCGTACAGCTTTGTGGGACTGAACATCGGGACCTACAAGCTCACCGCTTCCCGGGCCGGATACGCGTCGGTGGTCTACGACTCCGTCACCGTTCATGCTTCCCGCGTCACGGACTTGAATGTGACTCTAAAGGTGCACGCGGCAAGTAGTGAGATTCCCCTTACGGCAAGCCTCTTTCTTGCCGCAGGGATCTCGCCTCTGAGGGTGCGGCGTCTCAACCGGCAGGACTGCGCTTCGGAGAGGCGCGTCGACGCATCAGTGCCACACGAATCAGCGCATGATGTCAGTGACCCGAGTCACGTCTCCACTGGTGCGGTGATTGCCAGTCCGCCACAACCGTTGCTAGGTGCGATCGCCGTCATTGACAGGGTTGTGAGTCCTGCGGCAGCCCACCGAGTCCAGCGAGACACCGTCACCACTTTCCCAAGCTGATCTTCACAATAGATTTTTTGAATTGGACTCTCCAGCAGGCTTGCCTCAGTATGGATTGGACCTTTCTGCAGAGTCGCAGAAGACAATCCGAGCTCGAAAGTTTGGCTCTATCCCCGCGAATGGGATCTCCAGCTACTCAGTGACCTCGTCGTCCTATCTAGAACCGAAAACCGCAGGTCAATTGCGAAGGCCTGAAAGACGACGAGGGGGAGAAACTGTCGGACAAGAAGAAAGTTGTTAGCCTGCGCACCGTTGCCGATCGGGTCGGACTCGCCCCTTGTTCGGTTTCCGCCGTCTTGAACAGAACACCTGCGTCCTGGGCTATTCCACAACGGACAAGGGACCGGGTGTTTCGTGCGGCCGCCGAACTCAACTATCGTCCGAATTTCTCGGCCCGATCTCTGCGCACGAAGCGAACCCACATGGTTGCGGCCATCAGCGCTGATTTTGGCCGTGCGCCCGTTGCTCGCGTGGTGGCCGGCATGGAACGGCGGTTGCGTCAAAGGGGGTATCTGCTCATTGTGGGAGCTTTCGACTGCGCTTCCGAATGGAACAGCATCTCCGGAGAGCTTCAGCAAAGAGGCATTGAAGGCCTCGTGGCAGTTGGCACGAGCCTGCCGCGGGAGGTGGAATTGCCCGTGGTCTCGGTCGATCTTGGGTACCCGACTGTTCGGGAACCGCTAGCCGACGAGGTTGGTGCGTGGCTCACGGAATTGGGCGAATCCGCAGCGGAAGCGATGCTCCGCCAGATCGAGTCGAAGACCGCACCTCGCAAGACGACGATCGCTCCAAAACTCCCGCCCACATACCTCAATCTGCCCAGTCTCGACCTGCCCGCGGGCCTGGGCCTTCACGGCGAAGCCTGAGACGGCTCCTGGCGCAGTTTGTAACGCTGCAGGTTTGCCGATTGCTGCTTTTGAGCGCATGACGGCGCTCGCGTGCTCGGTCCAGCCCCTTGAAGTGACAGCTGTCAGCGGAACCGTTGCGGTTGTATTTGGCGCAATCAATTCGGCTCCGCAAACCTTTTTTAAGGGACTCGAAAGGAGTACTTTATGGGGGAACTGCCGTCTACGTCGCGGCGGCTCGGGGGACCATGGACGATCGCGCGTTGCTGCGGGAAGCACTCGAAGAGGCCAGGAAAGGATTTCGCGAAGGCGGGCTGCCGATCGGTTCGATTTTGGCGGATAGCCAGGGGCGGATAGTCGCCCGTGGACACAACCTGCGCGTTCAGAGCGGTGACCCCACGGCGCATGCGGAAACCGTCTGCATTCGCAATGCCGGCCGCCGCCGGGACTGGCCGCACTTAACGCTGGTCAGCACGCTCAGTCCCTGCATCATGTGCACTGGAACCGCCTTGCTCTATCGCATCCCGCGCGTAGTCATCGGAGAAAACCGAAACTTCATAGGCGCGGAAGATTTGTTCCGGCAACGTGGCGCTGAGGTTGTTGTTCTTGACGATGCGGATTGCGTTCAGATGATGCGCGAGTTCGTTAGCGCACACGCAGACTTGTGGAATGAAGATATTGGGAAGTGATTTCGCAGCGCATTAGGCGGGCTTATTTGCTCAACTCACCTGTCGACTCAAAGTGTACTCCGGCAACGACGGTGCCAGAGGCCAGTACTTCGCGGATCCTGCCGCGGTTCGCTCCCGCCTGATCGATGGCTGCGGACAAGCTGCGCACGGCCTGATCGAGAGGAGTGCCTTCCGGCAGGCGGAAGATCCAGGGGATGTTGGTCGACGTGAGCGCTCTGTCGGAAGAGATGGCCATGACGGGGACGAACGCCTTTACCGCAATCTGTTCCGCGAGATGACTGCAGGGCCGATCCAGCGCAATCAGCGCCAGCACGTGCTCCTGATAGACCGCCTTCACCAAATCGTCGGAAGCCTTGCCCCAAGAAGTCTCGGACGGAATCGCAATCAGCGACAAATGCTTTCCTGCGCTGTTGAGTGTGTTTAGTGCGTGGACAGTTTCAGGGGACCGCACGATCTCGTCGGCGTGCGGGCCGAACACGCCGATGCGCAGATCGCTCGCGCTCTCTTCTGGCGTTGATGGCCCCAGGTATGGAACGCCGCCCTCACCAACACGAGCGTACGGTTTTTCCATCGTGATGCGCCGGTACTCGATGGCTCCGTTGTGCACGTGGCCAAGAAACAGAGGCGCAATGTTTTTGCTGTTCGGATCGAAAACCATGTCACCTGTAACGCCTTTGTGAGTTTCCGTGCCGGTGAGTGCGTCGCGAATCCGGCCTCGGTTCAGACCGGCGCGGCAAATCGCTTCGAGCAGGATTTGCATGGCATCGTAGGCCAGAGCCCCGAAGTGATCGGCCTTCTCATGAAATCGCGCTTCGTAGCGGGCGTTGAATTCCTGCCAGCGCGGGTCGGTGCGGTTGGGATCGTACGGAAAAACAGCCTCGAAGCCTTCGGCGGCGGGCCCGGCCAGCTTGATGAGTTCATCGCCGATAGTGCGATGGCTGCCGAACACGCGCTGCTTCATCCCCAGTTCCCGCATTTGCTGCAGGATCATCGCAGCCGGGCCGATGTCCGTCCACAGCACAATGGCGTCGACGCGGGAATCTTCGATGACCTGGAGCTGGCGGCGGAAGTCGGTGTCGCCGCGCATGAACTTCTGCTCGATCACCACGGGATGGCCGAGCCTTCGCGATGCATCGCGAAATTTGATGACCCCGAAGCGGCCGTAGCGGTCGTTCACCCGCAGAAGGGCAACGCGCTTGAATCCCAATTCGGTGTAGATGTGGCGAGCCAGCGTGTATCCCTGCTCGCGATCGTCCTGAATGTCGGTGAAGTACCAAGGGATGATGGTCTCTGGAATCGTCGGATCGGTGGAGGCGCTGTTCACGAGCGGAGTCTCACCTTTCAGCGTGAGACGTAGTGCGATGTGGGTGGATTCGGCGCTGATGGAGCCGAACATTGCCCAAACTTTGTCGCCATAGATCATCCGGACAGCGTCGTTCGAGGCCGCGCCCCAGATGGCGGAATCTCTAGATGCGCCCGCGGTTGCGGCGCTGCTCATCTGCCAGTTGTCATAGTCGTTGTGGGTGATCAGGCGGAAAGGTTTGCCGCCGTAACCGCCCGCAGCATTGGCCTCGTCGATGGCCATGGTTGCGCCATTGAGCATGCGATTGCCGAGCACCTGGTCAGGATGATCGTAGAGCGGCGCGAGAAATCCAATGCGAATTTCGTCGAGGGTCTTGAGGTCGGGATCAGGAATGTCGCGGGCAGCGCCGTTGTATTCGACCAGATCCTGATAGTACTCATAATAAGGAGTGGTGAACTTCGAGAACGGCCGCAAGTCGTCGGGCGCGCCGGCGTAAGGCTTCAACGACCGAGTCGCGGGCGGTCCCGGCGGATTATGGCCGCACGCGCAGGGAACGGACGTCTGGGCCCACGCGGTGCAAGCCAGGACTCCAGCCAGCACCGCAGGCACAACGGAAGCACTTACAAGGCGCATGGCGCTACTCCTACTCCGCAGGCGATTCCCGGCGGAACATGGCAATCGCTTCAATTTCGATCAGCAGATCGGGGCGGCAAAGAATGGCCTGTATCCCTGTGGAAGCCGGCAGCGGATCGAGTTGCTGCTCCTTGTAGAAAGCCGTCCGCTCTTCGTTGAATGCCTGATAATCACGCTCAATGTCACGCAAGTAGCAAGTAGTGCGAACAATGTCGTGCCACGTCGCGCCTTCCGCGGCCAGCAGCTTGGTAATGTTGTCAAACGTCCGCCGCAGTTGCGCGCGAAGATCGCCGACGTGCACCGTCCGGCCCGCGTCGTCAATGCTGGCCGTTCCCGAGATCAGCAGAATGGTAAGGCCATTCAGATCGATCCGCATGCCGCGGGAGAAGGCGCTGCCGTAGTCGTACGCCTCGTTCAACGCTGCGTGATTGGTAATCGCCCGCTTCACTACGGGCGCCGTAGCCACTTCCGCAAATAACTCCTGAACATTCATTTGATTGGCTCCTGGTCGTTTCATTTCTTGCTTGCCTTGTGCGTGCTCAAAACTCGTGCTGTTTCAACCGAACTCTTCTGCCGAATGCCGTGGCTCAATCCCTTGGCCGTCGCGACCCAGAGGTCATCGCCCTGGAAGTCGACGCCGAGAATGTAGTTGTGTGCCGGGGCGCTCTGGACGGGAATCTTGTTCACCACGCCGGCCGCGTCGCGCACCAGCATTTCCGGCTTATGGGTGTCGAGCGCCGGACGATACACCGCCCAGTTCGCGCCGTCGTAGTAGGCCAGACCCTTGTCGGTGGAGAACCAGGCGCGATTCGCGTCGATGCCCTTGATCTGGTTGAGAAAATTGCTGGGCAGGCCGCTGTCTTTCTGCAGAAAGTTGTGCCAGTAACGGCCGTCGTAGCGGCTCGCGCCGAAGTAGGTCGCGACCCACAGAATCTTGTCGACATAGCTGACGGACGTCGTGATCTCGTGGATCAATCCCTGATCCTTCATGAGCACGAGTTCAGTCTCTCCGTCGGGATCGTCGTAGTTTTTCCAGTGCTCGGTCTTAACGTCGTACTCGAGAACTCCGCCTCCCCACACCGCGTAATAGACTTTGTCTTCCCCGGGGCTGACGGCGTAGGTCCAGATTTCGTACATCGGCGTGTTGCGCTCGTTGAACAGCGACCATTCTCCGGTGCGCGTGTTCAGGCGGCTGGCTCCGGCGGCGGTTGCGGTCCAGACGAAATCACCGCGCACGCCAACTCCGTAGACAATATCGTTGCTCAGGCCGGAATTCAATTGCGTGAAGCTGTCGATGCGACCGGCCGAGACTCGGCTTAGTCCGCCCATGGTGCCGACCCAGAGATCACCAGTTCGCTTATCGGCGGCCAGCGACAGCACAGCCTGATGCGCCAGTCCGTCGGCGGGGCGGAATACTTTCCACGTGCCGTTGTCGTACAGCCCGAGCCCATTCTCGGTCCCGGCCCAAATTCTTTTGCCATCTACGAGCACGCAGAAGACGTGGTTGTCGGGCAGGCCGTTGGCGGTCGTGAAGTTCTCCCAGCGGAAGCGCGGCATGTCCTGCGCGGCTAGGGATGCCGCGATGAGGACTAGCACGGAGAGCGTCGTGAACCAGATTCGCTTCTTCATAACGTTTTCAGATACTCGATGAGATCGTTTAGTTCGTCCTTGGTCAGATCGTTGCTCACGCCGTGCGTGTCCTTCGGGTTGAACACGGTCCAAATCTCTTCCAGCGAGCGCGCCGAACCATCGTGCAGATACGGCGCGGAATATGCCACGTTGGGAAGCTGGGGCACATCGACTACAGGCGAGCGGTCTGTAGGCTTGCCGGTGCCGACGTCCACCTGCCGCCGGTTGGTGTACTTGGGGCCGCTGTGGCAAGTGGCACACTGATTTGTCTCAGGAATCGACTTGCCGTTCTTGTACTTGGTTCGCTCGAAGATCGCCTTGCCGCGCTCTTGCGCGGGAGTCAGTTCTCCGTTGGCAAGCCGATATCGGTTGGGGCGATAGGGAAGAGAGAAGACAAAGGTCACCAGATCGGTGAGTTGCTGGGGCGTGAAACTCTGGGAACGGAAGAAGAACTTCTCGGTGCGGGGGCCGCACTCCGTAGGCATGTCCGGATTGCCCCCGTTCCACTTGAACGGCTCGGTGCCCGCCAAGTCTTCCAACGAGCGGTTGTCGACGATGTCTTTGCCGAATCCATCCGGTTCCAGATCCCATTGCAAACCGTCGATGGTTGCATCGATATGGCAATTGGAGCAGCCGAACTGCCCTTGAAATGCAAAGTTGGCGGTGAAGAAAAGCCGCTCGCCGCGGCGTAGGGCGTTTATGGTCTTCGGCCCGCCGAGATCGATCGTCGAGATAACTCTATCGGTCGTAGTGTCTATGACCGTGACGCTGTCATCCAGGCGATTGGCAACATAAATGTGCTTGCCGTCGGGCGAGAACAGAACACCTCGCGGATTGTTGCCTACAGAAATCCTCGCCAAAACGTAGTCAGCGGACGCCGAAAGATCATTAATGAACGGTTGTCGCCGCGTTCGTACAGTTTTCAGCAGGCGCGCAACATCAATCACTGTGACGCTTTGCGATCCTGCTGTGGTCAAAAAAAACTTCGACTTGTCGGGAGCGACCGCAACGCCCCACGGCAGAGCGTAGTAGCGGTCGAGTTCGTCAATCGGGATCTGAACAATCCCACCAACGTCTTCTCCAAATAGAGTCAACGAATCGCCAAACACCCAGCCGTGTTCGACGTGTGCTAGCGGGATCAGATTCTTGGGCCTAAGTTGCGTCGCCACGCCCAGCTTGCCATCTTTCGACAGCGCCACATGAAACACGCCCGCCACGTTGTGCAGAGGTTTGCGCTCGACCACCGTCTGCTGCTCAGTGTCGATCACTGTGATTTCGGAATTCGGCTGTGTCCGGTGGGCCCCAGGATTTGGATAGATGTGCGTGCAATAAATCCACTTTCCGTCCGGAGACAACGCGAGGTAGCTCGCGCCGCGCCCTGCCAGGAGGCGTTTCGTCTCTTGTCCAGTAGCAAGATCGATCACGGAAATATCGCTGCTCAGCCGGTTGGCGACGTACAACGTGGTCCCACTGCGATCGGCCACAATCCCGCTCGGTTCGAACCCGGTGGGCAACGTCTGCACCATCTTCAACGTCGCTGTGTCAATCACAGACACGCTGTCGGAGGCGGCATTTGTGACGTACAGCTGACGGCCATCGGGCGAGATCGCAATTCCACGGGGTATGTGTCCCACCGGGACAGTTCCTATGACCTCGCTGGAATCCACGTTGACAACTCGCACCTCGTCGCTGTCCTGGCACACCACGTAGAGCAGATGACCATCCAGCGAGAATACCATCTCAATCGGAGAGAGATAACGCTCCTTCGGAAGCGCCTCTGATTGCTTAGCCGCAGGTTTAGCGGCGATCGCCAGCAGAGCCACGGCGAAGATGGCCGCGATGTTGGCCATCAGCCGAAAACTCGCACCGGATATGGGGCGCGCTGCCATCTACGGCTCCTCCACCGCGAGCACGCGATCGACGGATAGATTCTCCAGAACCTGTTCTTGCCCGCTAGGCCAGCGGATTGTGAGTTTGTCCGCCTTGGTAGCAGCGCCAAGACCGAAATGAATGCGCCCGTCGTCCTGCGACAAGTAGCTCGATCCCGCGGTGCGCTCGGCGATCTGTTTGCGTCCGGCCGCCAGCAATTCCAGGTGCGCGCCAATGCCGTCGCGATTGCTTCTTTTCCCCTTCAACTTCACGGTGAGCCAGTGATTGCTGTTCTGCGTGACGTTGTGGAGCAGGGTGGCAGGCGCGCCCAGGTTCACGACGAAGGCATCGACTTTCCCGTCGTTGTCGTAGTCGGCGAAGCATGCGCCACGCGACACCGTCTTCACGTCGAGCACCGGGCCCGCTTCGCGCGATACATCCGCGAACTTGCCGTTGCCCAAACCACGAAACAGCGACTGCTCCTGCGGGACAAGATGAATCAACCCGCCGTGGAAGATCAGAATGTCGAGCCAGCCATCGTTGTCGAAGTCGTAGATGCCCGCACCCCAACTCGTGTACTGCGCCGTCGCCTGCGAGATCCCGGAACTCGGCCCGATATCCTCAAATCCATTCGCTCCCGTGTTTCGCATGAGCCGGTTGTACTTGGAATCCGTCACCAGCAGGTCGAGGCGGCCGTCGCCGTCAATGTCGGCAAACACGGGCCCCATGGCCGACGTATTCTCCCCGTTCTGGCCGTACGCCACGCCCAGATCGCCAGCGACTTCTTCGAACGTGCCGTCGTGCTTGTTGTGGAAAAGGAAATTCTCCGTCTTGTCGTTGGCAACGTAGATGTCGGGATAGCCGTCTCCGTCGTAGTCGGCCGCGGTCACGCCCATGGTGCGGCCCTTGTAGGCGCCGATCCCTGACTTGTCAGTTACGTCGGTAAACGTTCCGTTGCAGTTGTTGTGGTAGAGACGGTTTGTGTCGCCGGCGTAGTCGAGCGGGCCGGGATAATTGTCAGCGGCATAGAAATTACGATACTTGGGATCGAACTTCACATATCGCCCGACAAACAGGTCCACGCAGCCGTCGCGATCATAGTCGAGCCAGGCGGAACTGATTGACCAGCCGTCTACCTTAATACCGGCCTTGGCAGTTACGTCAGTGAACGTTCCGTCGCCATTGTTGTGGTAAAGAATCGCCTTGCCGTAGCCGGTGACGAAGAGGTCGACAAAGCCGTCATTGTCAAAGTCGGCAGCGATCGCGGCGGTTCCGTATATGTTGGCCGCCACGCCAGCCTGGTCGGTGACATCGGTGAAAGTTCCGTCGCCGTTATTCCGGTAAAGATGATTGTGAGGCGGAGTCGCGGGCTGCGCCTTGAGCGGATAAGGATGCATTCCATCCTCAAGCGGTTTGCCGCTCACCACGTAGAGATCGGGAAGGCCGTCATTGTTGTAGTCGAACCACACGCAACCCGATCCCGTGCCCTCCAACAAAGAACCGAGTTTCTGTGCTCCAAAGCTGTGCGTGAACTGAATGCCGGACTTCGCCGTGGCGTCTTCGAATCGAATCGTGTTGGGCGTGCTCGGTTGCGGCGCTTGCGCCAGCAGGGAAGAGGTCAGCAGAAGAAACCCAAGAATTCGTGTGGTCACGCTAGTCTCCTCCCGCCGCGCTGTGCGCGTTTGTGCCGGTCATATCCGCTGGCGTTGTTGATTTCAGCAGGATCATCGGGACGGCATTCTCAGGCGCGGTTTCCGGGCCGGCGTGGCATCCCACGCAGCCACGCTGTTCGCCCCGACGCATCCAAAAGAATCCCGATTCGCGCTTTAGGGTCTTACCCGCGCCGTCTAGCAGTTCGATCTGCAACGCCTGCTCCGTCGGCACCTGAACGAAGAACGATCCGTCGCGTTCCACGGGCGCGGTTCCCAGCAGCTTCGTGGTTCCCGTGCTGTCGCGCATGTAGAGCCGCACCGAATGAATCGACCCTGCGGCAAACTGATACTTCGACGTGTACGCGTTCAGGCAAAGCAGGTTCGCGTTCGGCCAGTCATGCAATCCAGAAGGATGTCGATTCGGCACCGCGCGCTCGGTCAGCAGCGTCGGCTGAACTACGTCTGCATTTTGTTCTGCTACCGCAGGACGCAGCGCGCCAGCACCCGGAGTCCAGAGCATGAGCTGAAACGGCGCTTTCGCGTCTGGCCGCCAGGGCAACAACCAATCTCCTGAAGATGTTTCAGCGAGGTCTCCCGCGTATTCACCCGCCGGAGCAGAGATGCGGATCTCCTGCGCTCGCGCCGAAGTAAATCGGGCCATCCCAGATGCAGAGGCAAACACGACATCGCCCGAGCTGACCTGCTTGCCTTGGTGGTGAGCTGTGCCGTGGTCGCAGCGATACGACTCCATCCCGCTGCCGTCGGAATACACGGTGTAGATCTCGGGAGTGGCATCGGCTCCAAGCGGATATCCCGCCTCAAACAGGATGCGGCCATCGCGTAGAACATCCGTCGGCAGGTAATTCGTCGGGCCGTAGGTGAGGGGCAGCGGTTTTCCACCGGCCAAGTCCACGGCCTCGATCACGAATCGCCCTGCGGTTCTCCGCGCATACGCCACGCGATCTTCCGGCAGATAAAACGGCCGAACGCAATCCTCGGAGCCCGACGTGATGCGCCGCGGCGCTCCTCCGGCCAATGCGATCTCCCAGATCTGCCAAGGGTCTTGAGCTTTCAACTTCCCGGCGAACAACACGCGTTGCCCGTCGAACGATACCGCTGGATCGGCCGACGCCGCGAAATCCGGAACCAGAGCACGCTGTCCCGTCGCGTCGCGAAGAGACTCGCGCAAAAAGACACTCGCACCGGAAGGGAAGCGGTCGGCTCCGTGCATCCAAGCCAGCGGTTCGTAGTGCTTTGTGACGGTGTACAGAAACGAGAACGAATCCGTGCCCGCCGCCGCGGCTTTTACCACCGGTCTCGGAATTCCAACGGTTAGCAGCAAAAGCAGGCACGCCAGGATGGCCCACCATAGGATGGAGCGCCGCGACACTAGGCTGCTCCTCCGACGGGGAGAAGTTGGGGATAGAGTTGCCGGGCCTCCTGCTGCAAGGCAAGATATGGCTGCAGGTCGTCCATCATGCCGCGGAACTCGGGAAAGGTGAGTGATTGATTCCCGTCACTCATGGCTTGTTCGGGGCAAGGATGGACTTCCACAATCAAGCCATCCGCGCCTACTACGGCGGCCGCGCGCGACAGCACGGGAACCAGGCACCGCACACCCGCGGCGTGACTGGGATCGACGATGACCGGCAGATGCGAAACCGTTTTTAGCACCGGCACGGCTGCAATGTCCAACGTGTTGCGCGTGGCGGTTTCAAACGTCCGAATGCCGCGTTCGCACAGGATGACATCCGGATTGCCCGCCATCGCCACAACCTGCGCCGACCGCAGTAGGTCTTCGAGGGTCGCGGTCATCCCACGCTTCAGCAACACAGGACGCCCGCAGCCACCGAGAGCCTCCAGCAGAGCGTAGTTCTCCATGCTCCGCGTGCCCACCTGCATGATGTCCGCGTATTCCGCGATGACATCGACGTCTTCTTCGCTCATCACCTCGGTGACGATGGCGAGTCCAGTCGCTTCGCGCGCCTTGCGCAGAATCTTGAGGCCTTCTACTCCTAAACCCTGAAATGCGTAGGGAGAGGAACGAGGCTTGTAGGCTCCGCCGCGCAAAATGCGCGCGCCCGCTTCGGCGACGGCCTCCGCAGTCTGCAGCAACTGGCTCTCGGACTCGACGGCGCAAGGCCCCGCCATCACAACGAAATCGTTGCCGCCGATCTCGATGTCGCCCACCCGCACGACACTGCGGGAGCGCTCGGCGGTTTTAGCCACGAGATCGAAGCAAGAGAATTGGCCGTTCCATTTTGGGTTCATATGAACGCGGCGCCATTCTAGTAAGCGGCAAATACGCAATCATTAATGGGAATCTATTAGGTCCGCGAAAATACACAGCAAAATCGCGTGTATCGCGTCCGTAACTCGTTTGTATTGAAGGTGAAGCGGGCGTCGCGTGATTTCAATCACGTTTGTTAGCGACGGCGCGCACACCAGGGCATGCGGCGGGTGCTGAACGCAGCGCCCAGAATGGTCCCCAGACCCTTCATTTTCGCTTCCCCGTGAGCACCGGATACAATCATTAACGACCTGGAGGCGCCGCCCAGAACGAGGCTCCCATGACCACGACACAGCACGTCCGCCCGGAAGTCGCCGCTGAAATCCCGGCTGTCCCGCTCACTACCGAGGGCTACAGCGTCCTGCACCAGATGCTGCGCTTTCGCCGCCCGGCTTGGCGCGCGCTGCCCGACGCTGAGAAGGCGGCCATCGCCAAGGAAGCATCCGACGCGCTCTCTGCCATGGAGAAGAACTCCGCCGGCCAGTCCGCGCTCTACTCGCTCATTGGCCACAAGGGCGACCTGATGCTGATCCACTTCCGCGAGTCGTTCGCCGATCTCAACCAGGCAGAACTCAAACTCGCGAATCTGCGCCTCAGCGATTACCTCGAGGCCACGACTTCATATCTCTCGATCATTGAGCTCGGACTCTACGAGTCCACCGTCAAGATTTACAAGGAACTTACCGAACAGGGCATCGAGCCGCATTCTGAACAGTGGAAGGCCGAGATCGCCTGCAAGCTCGATCGGCACAAGGAGGCCATGCGTCCGCGCCTCTACCCGGAGATTCCTCCGCACCGTTACGCCTGCTTCTATCCCATGGATCGCCGCCGCGGCGAAGACAAGAACTGGTACACGCTGCCCATCGAAGAGCGCGCCCGCCAGATGAACGAGCACGGCCTGGTCGGCCGCCGCTACGCCGGAGAAGTCAAACAGATCATCACCGGATCGATCGGCTTCGATGATTGGGAGTGGGGCGTCGATCTCTTCGCCGAGGATCCGCTGGTCTTCAAAAAACTGATCTACGAAATGCGCTTCGACCAAGTCAGCGCCGTCTACGCGCTGTTTGGCCAGTTCTATGTAGGCGTGCGCGCCCCGGCCGCGAGCCTGGAAAAACTGTTAAGCGGTGAACTTCCGAAGTGACATGGCGTCCTCGCGGCCCTTCTCCACGCCCTTTGCGGTATGCTTCTGATGTTGCATTGAATTTCCCTCATCGGAGAACCCATGTCTACCCTCGGCCTCATCGAATACAAAGACGCCAGCCCGGAAGTCCGCTCTATCTACGACGACATCATGGCCACCCGCAAGACCGACTGGATCAACAATTTCTGGAAAGCCATTGCCCACGATCCCGCCACGCTCAAGCGCACCTGGGAAGACATCAAGCAGATCATGGCCCCCGGTGCCCTCGACCCGCTCACCAAAGAAATGATCTACGTCGCGGTCAGCGTCACCAGCCAGTGCGGATACTGCATCGCATCGCACACGGTATCGGCGCGGAAAAAAGGCATGACTGACGCCATGTTCAAAGAACTGATGGCAGTCGTCGGCATGGCCAACGAAACCAACAAAATGGTCACGGGATATCAGGTGGAGATCGACGACCAGTTCAAGAAGTGATTATTTGGGGACAGCTGCCCTCGCCTGTCCTGCCACGCGCCGCCCGGGCACTTCGTCCACCGAAACTAGTCTGGCCGTGCCGGGTTTCTACGACCGAAGCGAGGAAGATGCCATGATCCAAACAGTGGAAGTTCTGTCGCCGGCCGTTGTGATCCCTTTTCTATCGCGGATTCGCCGGCGTTGTATGGCTGCAGCCGTTCTAGGGCTAGCTGGGCTATTCATTCAGATGCCCGCGATCGCTTACTCCAACAGCGCAGCCGGTGCCGATCCAAACCTTCCGCTGGTGGTCGACGGATCCAGCCACGTCGTCGTCATGGAATACGAGGCATGGTTCGGGCCGAATGCCGTGACTTTCCAAGGTGTTTCGGCCATGCCGTGGTTACAGTCTGCCGACATGCAACCTGTGGGCGGCGGTTACGACAGCGCCGATCCCGCCATCATCCAACAGCACGTCGCCTGGCTGGAATACATGGGAGTCGACGCGGTCACCGCCGAAACCACGAATAACGTGGCCTGCATCTTCAACAGCGAATGGTTCATCAAGAAATACGTCGCCAACTGCACGCCCGTCTTCCGCACAGGAAATCAAAATATCCGCGACAATACCGGCAATCTTTGGCCCGCGTGGTCGAAGCTCGGAACCCCGCTCAAACTGATTCCTATGCTCGGCGGCATCGACCAGAACGTCCTGTACAAGGACATCGACGGCAAAACCGCCTTCGAAAAGGAAATCGAATATTTCGGAGCGCACATGAGTAAGTACCCCGGCCGCAACGTGATCTACCAAGGTAAGCCTCTCGTGCTGATCTACCTGGGCGCAGCGCAAGATCCAAACCGGTCAGACAATCCGTTGTGGGTTCAGATCAGAAAATTTCTGAAAAATCATCCCGAGATCGAGCGCAAATATACATTCAGAATGATAGCGGGATATCTCGACAGCCAGCCCGGCCTGTGGGCCACACAAGGCACTCCCATCGGCCCGGTGCAAATCAGCCCGCAGTACGGTTTCTGGAGCGTAGGGGATCGCCTCAACACTTCCTGCACCGATCCCCTATGCCCGTACTACCCGTCCTATAACGAAGTCCTCACCAACACCGGCATGCGAGTGGAGAACTTCACGGCCTCCATCGCACAAGGGGGACAGAACGGATGGGGTTGCCCCAACCCGAACTCCCCGCCGTATTGCCCCGACGATTCCCTGCGCTTCGGCGACAATCATTCCTACGCCACGCTGGACGCGTGCATGATCTACGCGCGCCAGCTTGATCCCATCTTTCTGATCGTTGATCAGTTCAACGAATTCGTCCCGCCCGACGAGGGCTTCGACGCGAATACCAACGACGACATCGAGCCGGCAAATCTCTGGGGACGCGGAGCCGTCGATGCTGTCAGGCATGAGATTCAGGTCTACCGGAGCGGCACCGGCAACTAGCTGCGGTGAATCGGCCTTCGCCGTCAGAAAAGGCGGATAGACCAACGCAGCCGAATCGTTTGAATGATCTTGGTTATCGCAGCACTTTCAGCGTTGCGATAACGCTCATCAACTCGGTCGGACCGAAGCCGTCGAGGTGCATCCCTTTCCCGTCCGCTTCGCCTTGCTCGCCCTCCCGAACCTGAATTCATGCACCTTCATGTCCACGCGCCGCCCGCGGAACCGCACGCCCTCGGCTTCCAGCCGCAGCCGTTGCTCGATGGCCGAGTCGCCGGTCAGCTTGATCTGGCCGCCCGACCCGAGCACTCGCTGCCACGGCAATCCAAAGCCTCGCCGCAGCACAGCCGCAACTTGCCGCGCTGCGCCCGGGAAGCCAGCCGCCCGCGCGACTCCCCCGTAGGTCGACACTTTCCCGCGCGGAATCGCGCGAATCGCCTGCTCGATGCGCACGCGCGTCGCACCTGCTTTGGCAGGATCGCCCTTACCGGCACCAGACCCAGGCTCGTTTCGTTTCACTGATGTCTATTCACTCCGGAACAAATGCCGGCAGCCCTAGGACGCTTGCGGGTGCCCCATTTTTGCCGCGTTCTTTGCGGCAAAAGTGGGGATTTTCACTCTAACCCAAAGTCCGCGGTACCACGGGTCACCCTGAGCGGAGTCGAAGGATCCCTGCCAGAATGCATACCGACGTGAGTCTGTGCGCTAAAGGAGAGTACTCGCCTTACGCGACGCTGCGGAATGACTCCAGAGCCTTGTACTCTGAGTCGTGGACGTCGAACACCGTCAGCAGCTTGGTGACCTGTAGCAGGTCGCCCACGCGCTTGGTCAGGTTCGCCAACTTGATCGAGGCTCCAGCGCTGAGAGCAGTTGTGTGCAACGCCACCAGCGTGCCCAGCCCGCCCGAATCGATGTAGTTCACTTCGCCCAGGTTGAGCACAACGCGCTTGTTGTTGTCCGCGATGACCTTTTTTACTTCGTCCCGCAACAGTGCCGACTCTTCGCCGAAGACAATCCGCCCGTTGCACTCGATGGCCACAATCCCGTCCACCGTTCGCTTCGTCAGTTTCAATTGCATCACAACGCTCCTTTGCGGCCCGCCGTAGACTCGCCTCGCCCCAGCCGCATCCGCACCTAATCTTGACGCACCAGCGTAGCGCGTGCGGGGCAAGCTTAGCAAGCCCGCGCCGAAGCCGTTCTCCGCGTCCCTAGCGGGACTCCTCAGCGCTCCTTGCGGTTCGAGCTTTTGTGTTGCGCCCGGCAACTCGCCCCGCCCATCACGTATAATCGTGTCTTCCGCTCATGAGCTACACCGTCCTGGCCCGCAAATACCGTCCGCAGAAATTCTCCGAGGTCATCGGACAAGAGCACGTCACTCGCACGCTCCAGAACGCCATCGAACAGGGACGCACCGCCCACGGCTACATTTTCAGCGGTCACCGCGGCATCGGCAAAACGACGGTTGCCCGCATTCTGGCCATGGCGCTCAACTGCCGCTCGAAAGATAAGCCGGTCCCGGAGCCATGCGGCGTCTGCGAATCCTGTACCGAGATTCGCGCCGGCAACGCGGTCGACGTCATCGAAATCGACGCCGCTACCAACCGCGGCATCGACGAAATCCGGGAACTGCGCGAGGCCGCCCGCTATCGCCCGGCCCGCGACCGATTCAAGATCTACATCCTCGACGAGGCGCATCAGATCACGGACGCAGCCTTCAACGCTCTGCTCAAAACGCTCGAAGAGCCGCCCGATCACATCGTCTTCATGCTGGCCACCACGCAGCCCGAGGACATTCCGCAGACGATCCGCTCGCGCTGCCAGCACTTCAGTTTCCGCGCCGTCAAGTTCGACGCCATTGTCGCTCAGTTGCGCGATCTGGTCACGCGCGAAGAAATCGAAGCTGACGACGATGCTCTCGCCCTGCTCGCCGAGGCCGGCGACGGCTCCATGCGCGACGCGCTGTCGATTCTCGATCAGGCGATCGCGTCGTCCAACGAAAAGCTCACCGCCGATTCCGTCCGCAACCTGGTCGGCTCCGCTCCTGCTCACATCCTCGAACAAGTGATGCAGGCCGTGTCTGAGAGCAAGAGCGAGGATATTCTCCGCCAAGTCGACCACCTGATCAGCGAGGGCCACAGCCCTACCCACTTTGCCCGCCAGATGGTCCGTTTCCTGCGCAACGCGACCGTCGCGAAGATCGCCGGCAAAGATTCCGCCTTGCTCCAGATTTCCAGCGAAGAGCGCGAACGCGTTGCCCGCGTCGCGGACCTGTTTGGCGAAGAGGATCTCACGCGCCATCTGCAGATCATGCTCCGCACTCACGGCGAGTTGGGATACAAGCAGGAACAGCGCTTCCACCTCGAACTCGGCTTGCTCAAAATGGCTCATGCGCAAAAGTTGATCCCCATCGAGCAGTTGCTGAGCGACGCAGTTGCTGCTCCCACAGCCAGCGCGCAGCGGCCGGCGGCGAGACCGGCCATCGTGGGCGGTGCGTCGAGTTCTGAAACGCGTCGGCCGGAGCCAACTTCCGCCGCGCGTCCAAACTATGTCTCTCCGTTCGCCGCCGACTCCGCCCGCAAATGCACTCCGCGGCAAGAAGATTCGTCCGGCTCGACTCCCGCTCCCGGCCCGCGCATCGTAGCTGCGGCGAGTACACAAGAGCCCGTGATCATGGGCTCCGCCGCGCCTGCCCCTATGCGCGACCCCGCCCCAGAACCAGATACCGATCGCAATGCCGATCGTAGAGACGTAGCTAGCTACGTCTCCGCCGGCGCGACAAAAACGCTAGCCGCCGAGCAGAAGTCGCAACCAGAATTGCAGGTACCCGAGACGCAAGCCGCGTCCCCGACACAACCGCAAATCGAAAGACTGCAAGCCGCCGTGCTCCAGGCCCTTACCGACGGTAACCAGCGCATCCTGGTCTCGATGCTGGCTGACGGAGAGTGGAGCGTGCAGGCCAACGAACTCGTCATCAAAGTCGCCGAGTCGCAAACTGTCGTCGACATGTCGCTAGGTCCCGACGCGAAGCGCCTGGCCATCGCCTCGGCCAGCGGAGTCCTGGGTCGCGCGGTGAAATTGAGAGTCGTCCCCGGAGCCACAGTCGCACCGCAGGAAAACAAACGCAACGGTGGAGTCCCTCGGGCCGCAGGTCCCGGCGGCCGAGGCCGCGCCGAGCAAGATCCGGTCGTCCAGCGCATGCGAGAAAAATTTGGCGCCGAAATTCGCACGGTGATTGATTACCGGGACAAGCGATAACGCTCAGGTTCCAAAGTTCCGAGGTTTCAAGTTTCAAAGTTAACATCTACGAAACCCCAAGAACTTCGAAACCTGAAACTCTGAGACCTTGAAACGTGAGGTTGTATGGGTGGATTCAACCTGCAAGACCTGATGTCCAAAGCCAAGGCGCAGTACGACACCCTGCAGAAGAAGATGCAGGACACGGTCGTCGAAGCCACGTCCGGAGGCGGCACGGTCATGGCTAAAATGGACGGCCGCAAGCAACTGCTCAGCCTGCACATCGATCCCGAAGCCGTGAAGTCCGGTGACGTCGAAATGCTGCAGGACTTGGTCCTCGCTGCCGTCAACGAAGCTGCCCGCAAAGTCGACGCCCAAATGCAATCGACAGTAGGCGGCATGCTCGGCGGCCTCGGCATTCCAGGACTCTAGTTGTCCGTAGAACAACGACGGGAAGGGCACGACTTCAGTCGTGCCGTAAAAGCACGAAACTGAACGCGGCTTCAGCCGCCGAGGTGAAGCGCGGTTATGAGAACGAATCTTCTTGCTGGAGTCTTTATCGTCGCGATAATTGGCTCGACCTTGTCCGCATTCTCTTCCACGCAGACCGCATCTTCGTCCCAGAAAGAGGCCCTCGTGACCACCCATGCCACCGGACCATTCGACGTAAAAGTCACACCCCAGGATGACAAGACCGGCGACCCACTCCTCGGCCGGATGACGCTCGACAAGCAGTACCACGGCGACCTCGAAGCCACCGGCAAAGGCCAGATGCTCACTGCCGGCTCAGCCGTGAAAAGTTCCGGCGCCTACGTCGCGATCGAGAAAGTCACGGGAACTCTGCACGGTCGCAGCGGCAGCTTCGTACTCCAGCACAGCGGAACGATGACGCAGGGAACACCGCAAATGAGCGTTACTGTAGTCCCCGACTCCGGCACTGGCCAGTTGGCAGGCATCGCCGGAAAGATGACAATTAATATCGTCGGCGGCAAGCACTCCTACGATTTCGAATACACGCTGCCGAAGGCCGATTGAGCAATTGGGAAATTTGGTAATTGTGTAATTTCAATCGTGGACTGAGCCAGCAGTTACAATGCTGTCAGCCGGTTCTCAATTACTCAATTACAAAATTCCCCAATTACTCGATTCCCAATGTCCAAATTTGCCGAACCGATGTCCCGCTTGATCGACGAGCTGAAAAAGCTCCCCGGCGTCGGCGCGAAAAGCGCGCAGCGCCTGGCCTTCTACATCCTCCGCTCCAGCGATGAAGACGCCGAAGCCCTCGCCGCCGCCGTGCGCGACGTCAAGGCCAACCTCCGTCTGTGCACGGTGTGCAACAACATCACCGACGTCGACCCTTGCGTCTACTGCACCAGCGCCACCCGCAACCAGCGGCTGGTCTGCGTCGTCGAGGAACCCACCAACATCGCCGCCATCGAGAAGACCAAGCACTTCAACGGAGTCTTCCACGTCCTGCACGGCGCCATTTCTCCGCTGCATGGCATCGGCCCCGAGCAGCTGCGCATCTCGAACCTCATCACCCGCGTCGACGCCGGCAACGTCGACGAAGTCATCGTCGCCACCAACCCCACGGTTGAAGGGGAAGCCACCGCAACCTATCTCTCCCAGCAACTCAAGCGCGTCGGAGTCAAAGTCACCCGCATCGCCCTGGGCATCCCCGTCGGCAGCGACATCGAGTACACCGACGAGATCACCATGCTGAAAGCAATGGAAGGCCGCAGAGATATGTAAGAATCCACTGCGACAAGTTCGGGCCGTCGGTGTTCGATCCCCCCCCTTGCGTCGTCAATGCACAACTTCCTGTGCAACCTGTGCAAGACTTTGCCGATGCCCGCTCGAAAGACGACCGGCTCCGCTTGGTTTAGTGCCGATCCGTAAAGACATAAATTGTTTTAATTCATATCGTTGCGGTATTATTAGGCGGTTTCACTTGAGCTTGACTCGTGGCACGCCAGTTGCACTTCCCGTCCAGTCTGCTTCCTCGCTCGTTCAGATCTTTGACTGGAAAAGTCGGCGATCTTGTTCGGCGGTCTATGACTGGTCTGAGGCAGCACATCCGGGCGACCGGTTGACAAGAAAAGCTTGGTCCTAACCCAACCAGCCCGCAGCCTCAGCGCCGGTCGCGCCGTGCTGTGATGTAACCGCATCCAACTCGACGCAGAAGGAACCGGGCCAACCAGCCCGGTTTTCTTTTTCTGGGTCTAAGGGAATGAGTGGGACGTCCAACGAGTCAGCACGGCACTTCCGGATCGAGAAAGACGTTCAACTCCTCTTCGGCGGTCGCGATGCCCTCCGGAAGAGTTCCGCGATTGTACTCAGCCATGCGGTTCTTCCACTTGAGGAAGTCGGTGATGCTCTGTGGCTCGATTCGTACCTCGACCCGCCGCAGGCTGGCGAGCAGCAGGTTCATCTCATAGCGGAAGCCCGTGGCCGTGCGCAGATTCTTGGCCGAAGCCTGCACCATTTCGATCCGTCCGCGGCGGAGTGCCAGCAGCCCCCAGCCCGCCGGCAGTTCTTCAGGTTTCACCAAAGCCGGAGGAGTCAAGTAGAAGCGCTCGCTGCCAACGCCCTGTTCGGGCTTAACCCGAAACGGCTTGGCACGATCTGCCAGGAAATCCGCGCGCGTGACCTTGCACTCGACCAGCACCGAATGTGAGGCACGCTTCCATCCAATCGCGTCCGGCATCTCGCCGCTGACGCAAGCCTGCTCGGAAAGCACCACTCCGCAGCGATAAGCCCGCAGCCACCGCACCGCTCGTTCCACCAGTTGCGCGTGAGTCATGAGGACGTTCACGTCGTAACGCGAGAAGCGCGTTGCAGGCTAGTGGCTGGGTAGCTTCTAGCTGTCGCTGCATTTTTCATAGATTTCACCACGACCGGTCTCCGCAGCACGGTCTCCAGCAAATATCTTTCCGCGGCGATGGTTTGTGCGGTCGGGCCTCCTGGCGTGTAGCCCTCGGCCGCGATGACCAAGGCCTCGTTCGGTCCCAACTTCGCGGGCTTTTGCACAAATCCATTCGACCCGCGCTTCCGATCGCGCGGACGGCTGGGTGCGTTTTCGATCTGTACCCGTCGAATATGGCCATCGTGCGAGGCATCCAAGGCGTTGGCCAGGCGAAGGATCGCCGCCAGCTGAATCGTGATCTTCTGCTCGTCCGGTAGCAGATCGCGCAACGCCTTGTGGCTTCGCGTGGGCAATGCTCCGGCGTGAAAGCGGGCCACGACTGCGGCGCGCGTCATGTTCTCGGCTTTCCATCCCAGAGGCGTGCCGTGCCCTTTAATCAGTTCCAGCGATGTCTTGTGATGTCCCTTGTTGCCCTTCGCTTTGCCGACGTCATGCAGTAGGGCAGCGACGTACAGGGAAGCACGCGCGTCCGCTCCATCGCCATTGGGAGCACTATTCAAAGGGCTCAGCAGTCCTGCCATGTTGAGGCCATCGTAGAGCTCAAGCGCCAGACGGGCAACCCGCTCTGAGTGCATGAAATCCGGATCGAGCGCCTTCGCCCATAACTTCATGCGGCGCGTCGCAAACTCTTTAATTTGCTTGCCTTGTGGAAGTCCGGCGCGCCACACAAGCCACAGTGAATCTGGGCCGACCGTCCTCTCCCGATACTCTTCGATTCGCTTCGTCCGCTCCTCCACGATGCGCGCATGCCAGCGCTGACGTGAATCGTCGTGTTCCGCAACATCGGGGAACACGTGGCAGGCAAGTGCGGTCGCCCACAACACGTCGAGATCGTGGACCTCGCCGAGCAGATCCTGCATGTGCTTCAGTTCGTTGCTCCAGGCTTTGTGCTCGTCGGGTAGAAAATTTTCGACAATGTAGCGAAAGCGCTTGATACCGATCCGCAAAGTGTGGAACGCCACTTGTGATCGGTGACGCATGGCGCGGCCATGCAATTCGCGTGCCGCAGTCCAGCGCTCGAGCGCAAGATGCCTGAACACGGCGCTGCCCAGGCGGATTCGCCCGGCCCGCAGAGGCAGGGTTTTGCTCCATTGCCGCCACTGCTTGCGGTCGAATTCCTCAAGTGCCGCGCGAGCCTGATGCTTCTGCTCGGATTCTCGCGCTTTTAGGATTTCGAGCAGCGCGTGAGTAGCGGGATCGCGCGGGTCAGGATCGAGGTGCAAAGCATCTTGCTGCAAATCTTCCCGCTGCGAGTTGTCGTGGTTCGAATCGGTCGGCTGCAAGCCGGCCGTCTCCATCGACTCACGGCTTTCGAGCGAGTGGGGAGACACGGGCAGGAGCGCCCGGGTCACGCTGGCTGACGCGAGATGAGGCTTTTCCAATTCCAGCTTCTCAATCCACTCCATCATGATCTGCACGTCCCGCAGATCGCCCAGGCGCTGAAACAGCCGCTTTCCGGCCTTCTTCATCGCCTTCCAGTCTGGGTCGGGATCCATGGCGATCAGGCCATCGGCCATGGACCGGCAGCGGCGCAGGGCGACGCGCAAATCGTGCACCGGATCGGCGCTGAAATCGGCGGCGACGTGCTCGCACTCTTCCAGCACGCGCGTCATCCAGTAGCGCAGGCCCGTGGTTTTGGTAGGTGTTTTCAAGTCTCCGGTTGCGGCAGGCGCGGGGATACTCCGCGAGTATTCTACTGAAGATGTCCCTCGCACGTTTGTTCATTACTCGCGGCCCCTGCTACGAGCGCAGGTTTGGATGAAGGCGTGGCATTCGAAAGTCACACCCCGAACGGGCTGGGATTACCTCCGTAACGTTTTAGGCCCTACCTTTTCGCATTACCCTTGAGCTTCGAAGTTGCGTTTCGAGGAGTTTGTTATTACTGCCACAAACACATCGCAAGGTGCGCGTTCCGCCTCGGCGCGGGCGTTTGTTCATAGTCTGAACATCCTGATCAAGTACGCGCGGATGTACGGCTACGATCACAAACGCACCGAGGCGCAGTTCGAGACTACCTGGAACGAACTTCAGCAAGGCTTGCCCACCACCGGCGACGCTGGCTTTCTGCTGGGCGTTTCCGACAACAAGCTGCTGCTGGATGGCATTCCGCTGGAAACCGGAAACGCGGAGCGCAGCTTCGCGCAACTGCTGAACACCGCCGGCCTGGCCAGCCTGCACTTCTCCAAAGATGTGACGATCGAAGACTTCACGCGGCTGGTGCGCGCTTTCACCGTGGCGGGATCGAAGGCGCAGGACGTGTCGAAACAGATCAAGGAAGCGCTGGGTGCGGGCAAACACCCCAGCACGATCAAGATCAATGAAGTGAAGTTCGTGGCCGCCGATCCGCTGACGGGGGACGTAAGTATCGCGGCGCAGATCGCGGCGCAGACTCTAGGACCGGAGTTCAAGCAGTGGCTGAACGATCCGCAGAAACTGTTGCAGTTGATTGCGGCTGCGGAAGGCGCGAACGCTGGTGGAGGCGGACAGGGCGCTCCTGGCGGAGTTCCCATGGTTCCACTGGGGACCGTGCCGAACGCACCGCGGGGTGCAGGCCAGGGAGGAGGCACAGGGACGGGAACCGGAGCGGCTCCGGCGTGGACCGGAGGAATGGTTCCGCTGCAGGAGCAGGAAGTGATTCAGGCCATCCGGTTGCTCACGCGGTTTGGGCAAGTGCAGCAGGATCCCAACGTCAAAGAGGAAGATATCCAGAAGGAACTCACCGAGACCGATCCGAATACACGGTTGAACCTGCAGCAGTTGCTGGGAAGTCTGGCGGCGAAGGCGACGGCGGAGGAAGAAGACACGCCGCTGCTGATGAAAGCGGCCGAGCACATGGCGATCCGGTTCGCGCTGGAGCGCTACCAGAAGGGCGAGATTAAGGTCAACGCTGTGCACCAGATGATGGAGCACATGAGTCGCCAGATGGACTCTTTGCGCTCGATCCTGAAACTGCAGGAAGAGAAGATGAGCAAGGCCGGGATCCTGGTGGAGTCGCACGCCGACATCCTGGACCGGATGTTCTGGGCGGAAGTGCCGGAGTCGGGCAAGAAGAGTGTGTTGATGTCGCACGAAGCGACGTGCGTGCCGCCGCGCAACCTGCGGCAGTTCGTGGAAGTGCTGCTGGAGCGGGACGACAAGCAGACTGCGGCCGACATTCTGAACAACTATTCCGCGTGCTTGAGCGCCAAGGAAGCGGAACCACGGCGCAGAACGGCGATCGGCCTAAGCCAGCTCGCAGACCTGTATGCGCGGCTGGGCGGGCAGCCCATGGGGCAGGCGATCCGCAAGCTCAGCGAGCAGTTGATTGCCGAGAAAGACGCGGAGTTGCAGAGCCTGTTCAGCGCAGCGTTCGTGCGCCTGAGCCAGGAAGCCAGCGCCGCCAGGAACTACGCGGCGGTGAATGAAGTTTGCGCGGGCATGGAGCTGGTGAGCTTGGAGCGGCCTGTTCTAATGAGCGATCTGCGTCCGCGGGTGGGCGTGGAGAACCGGTTGCCTGAGTTTATTGAAGAAGCGCTGCACCTGGAGCAGATTCCGCCCGACATGTTGTCGGTTCTGCGGCGAACGAGCCAGTCGGGTGCCGAGCACCTGGCGGACCGATTCTTCCGCTGCATGCGTCGCGACGAGTGCGACCGGATGATCGAACTGGTGAAAGAATTAGGCTCTCCGGTGCTGACGCAGTTGCGGGAGATTCTGCGAACCGGGCAGCCCCGGCAAGCCTCTGGCGCGGTGGGATTGATAAGCCGGCTCGACGTGGGAACCCTGCTGGAACTGCTGCCGGTGCGTTTGCCGGAGTGGAATCGCTTCTATCATGACGTGGTGGTGCGGCAGATCGCGTATGGCGCCGCGCCGGACCGCGGGCGCACGCTGCTCGAGCTGGCGGAAGTTCTGGATCCGCTGGTGTTGCCCGAGGCCGTGGACGAAATCGGCATGAGCGGCGACATGACTTCGACTCCGCCGCTGATTGCCATGGCGCGGCCGGGTGACGCGGCTTCGCGCTCTCCGTTCGTGCAGCTGAAAGCGATTGAGTCGCTGGGGCGCCTGAAAGATGCGGAGGCGGTGGCCACGCTCCGGGAGATTCTGGAAGCGAAGAAAACGTTTGGCTGGGTGCATCACCGGGAGCTGAGGATTGCGGCGGCACAGGCTCTTTCGAAAACGGATCCGCGCTACAGTTCGCAGGTTTTGTCGGACAGCGGGCTGGAGCCAGCGGAGCTGGCCATTGCTCCCTTGGACCTGGCTCCGGCGTGTCCGTGGGTTCGCCAGCGGCGCTACGAACGGATGATTCTGGCGAAAACGGTTTCGGCCATCATCGGAAGCTCGTGGGGCAAGTCGAAGATTCAGATCCGCGAATTGAGCCTGGGCGGCGGCATGGGGACGAAGGAAGACAACCTTCGCATTGGCAGCGAAGCCGACCTGGAGATTTCGCTGGGCATGCGGACCAAGATTCGCGCGCACGTGCTATTGCGACGGGCGCGAGCGAACGAAGTGGGATTTGAAATCGTGAACACCGACCTGGAAAGCCGTTACCGGCTGCGCCGTCTGCTCGTCGAGGCTCTGAATCATACTCCGCAGAATAAGGGACAGGAGTGGAGCGGGGACCGCAAACTATAGGGACCCGCTCTTAGCTCCTGGCTTTTAACGCTATAGCTTTCGAATACAAAAAGCCTCTGCTGATTGGCAGAGGCTTTCGTGCGTGCGGGCGAAACCTTTATTTCACTTTCAGGAAGATGATCGCCAGGGTGTAGAGGGCCAGCGACTCGATCAGGACCAGGCCCAGAATCAGCGCGAACTGAATCCCAGGGCGGGCGGCTGGATTACGGGCCAGTGATTCTGTGGCTGCGGCTACGGCTTTGCCTTGGGCCAGGCCGCAAACCGCCGAAGCGATCGCCATGGAGAATCCGGCGGTGATGGCAATCCAGTTGGTTTCGCCGCCTGCGCCGCCCTGCGCGAAGGCAGGCATGGCGAAGCATAGCGCGGATAGAGTCATGAACAGATAACTTAATTTACGCATGGTGTTTCTCCTCGTATCGAATTACCGCCAGTGGGTGGTTGACGCCATACCTTGCAGACGCCCTCACGCTGACAGATCGTTCTCAGTTCCCAGTTGTCAGTTCTCAAAGAAACTGGCAATTGACATCTGGCAACTGATAACCAACCCCTGCCCCCCGCTCCTAATGCTCGTCGGCGACGGCGCCGGAGACGTAAATGATCGACAACAGCATGAACACGTAGGCCTGTAACACGGCGACCACGATGTGGAGGCCGCTGAAGATGATCGGAACGCCGATCGGAATCATGGAAAAGAAAACCAGGGTGATCAGATCCCCGGCAAAAATGTTGGCCCAAAGACGAACCGTGAGCGACAGCAGCCGGGCGAAGTGGCTGACCAACTCGATGGGAAGCATCAGCGCAGCCAGCAGGATGCGGGCGATGAGCGGCATCCCTTCCATGGGTGGGCCGAAAAAGTGCAGGAGATACTTCGGTCCGGCATGTTTGAATCCTTGGGTGTGGTAGTACAAGAACGCGCAGATGGCGCAGCCCAAGGGCACGATAGGAACGCCGGTGGGCGATTCAAAACCGGGAATCAGGCCAATGAGATTGCAGACCAGAATGAAGATGAAAACGATGGCGAAAAAAGGTGTGTAGGGCTCGCTGTGATGGCCGATGATTTCGCGGCTCTGGCCCAGCACGAATCCTTCGATGCCTTCGAAGGCGTGCTGTAGGGCTCCCGGAGACTCGACGGAGAGGCGGGACCGGACCAGCAGAAAAAGGGTCAACAGGAACGCGAAGACAAGCAACTCCATCGCCAGAGAATTTGTGATGGGCGCTTCGGGGTACTTCGGCTGGATGTGGAGCAGCCGCAGAAATGCCGCAACGGGGCCGGCGAACAGGTGGTTCAAGATTGCGGTAAACCAGAGTTGTTCAGGCATAGGACTGCTTTTGGCTGCTAGCTTGTTATTTGCGCGACCGCTTCTCCGTCTGACATTTCCTCTTAAACGTCTCGCGCGACCGCTACATACAGTTCGTACGCGGCTTCGCAGGCAATGGCTCCGACGGGCAAGAACAAGCCCGCAAAGAGACCTCGGAGGCTCGCGGGAAAACTGGTTAATATACCATACGCGGCAGCTCCCAACAACACATAGCGAAGGACGAAGCGGGCCACAATCCCCTTTCCGGACTGGGGTTTACCAGTATTGGTGACTCGGTCGGCCAGGCCCGAGACGCCGTTCTTAAGCCAGTGGAAATTCAGGTAGGCGATGACGCAGCCAAGCAGGAATCCCAAGGCCGCCCAGCGCCCAAACTTCCACCACGAGGCAGCGGAGAGGGCCAGGGCGAGGACGATCATACAGTTGCGAATGCGGTCGAGGGCGCCGGCGTAGAAGGCGTCGGCGGAAATCGTTCGAGCGCCCGGACTTTGAATTTCCTCGTTCATGCTCAGTAAAGCTCTGTGCGATTTCGTCGGCGCGCTGAACAGTTACTGAAAAACTTGCGATTCGTATCAGGGCATCGCTTCAGCGATACCGTAAATGCCGCAGAATCAGTCTCGGCTTTAGCCGCTGCGGGACCTAACGCCAAGGAAATGAGTTTTTCAACAAACTGTGAAGCCCGGGCCCATCATAGGCGGTTCCCTGCAGCGCTGGAAGCGCTACGCCACCCAAAATCCTCCGTCGCCGATCTTACTTTGTATCGTGCAGGACGGTGCGAATAAGTTCGATCATGCCGGCGGCGCTTCCGAGCAGAAGGCCAACGATGCTGATCCACGAGCTGTGAAGCCAGCGGTCCAAAGCGGAGCCAAGCAGCCATCCCACCACGGTGCCAGCGGGCAGCATGAGGGCTAGTTGGCTGTAACGGCCGACCTGGACCCATGGATTTTGCTTCTTATCGCGAGTGCGGTCCTCAGGAGAACTGGGAGGCGGCATCACTTCACATCTTCAGTGCGTCAGCTTCGCTACCGCGGGATTCTGCGCGATGCCCAGTGCCCAGTTCACCAGTTCGATGAATTGGTTCGGCAGGATGCCGATGTAGAGCGTGGCCAGTCCGGCCAGTCCGAGGGCGGCGCGCATGGTGAAGCTGACGGGGAGTCTTTCTTCGCCCTTCTCAACCTGGCCCATGAACATCGCGTTCGCGATCTTCAGGTAGTAGTAGAGGCCGAAAACGGAATAGAGCACACCGAGCGCGGCCAACACGTAATGCCCGGTCGAGATCAGGCTGAGGAAGATGAAGTATTTTCCCCAGAATCCGGCGAGGGGCGGAATGCCGGCCAGCGAGAGCATGAAGACCAGCATCAGCACAGCTTCGACAGGCGCACGAGAGTAGAGCCCGTTGAGGTCGTCGAGTTCGTCCCCGATCACGTTCTTGTGACGCAGGGAAGTGATCACGCCGAATGCGCCCAGGTTCATGAAGGTGTAGACCAGCAGGTAGATCAGGATGCCCTTGAATCCGTCGAAGAACGGTGCGCTTGGAAACTGAGCCGACGACAGCACGATCAAAGCCAGAAGCATGTAGCCCACATGGGCGATCGAAGAATAGGCCAGCAGGCGCTTGGTATTCGTCTGCGTCAGCGCCGCAAAATTAGCGCCCGTCATTGTTGCGATGGAGACGAAAACGACCAACGGTCCCCAGATCGAGCGCATGGGGAAGAGTCCCCACAGCAGGACACGAAGCAGCATGGACCATCCGGCGGCCTTGACGGCGACCGACATGAATCCGGTGATCGAAGTAGGCGCGCCTTCGTAGGCGTCGGGCGCCCACTGGTGGAACGGGATAGCGGCGATCTTGAAGAGCAGGCCTGTGATGGTCGTGATTAGAGCCAGGATAGCGACCGGTTTGTACTGTATGTACCTAGCGTCGTGCATCACAGTGTTCATCTGGTTTGCAATGACGCCTAGGTTCGTGCTTCCGGAAAGACCATAGAGCAAGGACAGCCCATAGGCGAAGATGCCCGAGGAGAACGCGCCCAGCAGCAAATACTTCAGCGCCGCTTCGTTCGAGCGGCGGTCGCGGCGCAGGAATCCGACGAGCACATAAGTGGAGATGGCCATCAATTCGAGGCCGATGAAGATGAGAACGATGTCAACGCCGGCGGCCATGCACATCATGCCCGCGACCGACAGCAGCATCAGAGCATAGTATTCGCCATGATTTTCATGTTCGGTTTCGAGGTAGCGCACCGACATGAGGATGGCGACGGCCGTGGCGGCGAGGAATAGATAGAAAAAATAGATAGCAAAGCGGTCGACCAGCATCGTGCCGAGCATGCCCTGCTTGCCCGGTAGGCCGCTGGCGTTCAACCAGAGCTGAATCTTATAGACACCCGCAGCGGAGAACGCGACTCCGACGAAAGCGGTGACGGCGTTGGCCCACTTCATCTCCTTGGGCAGAATAAGGTCGATCAGCAGGACGCCAAGAGCAAACAGCGTCAGCAGCGTGATCGGCAGCGCCAGAAGATAGTCGGTCCAGACCACTAGTTCTTCCCCTTCTTCTTCGACGAGGTGGTGACTGGACTTGCTGCAGGTAGTGTCACAGTCGCCGGAGCAACCAGCACCGGTGCCTGAGCAGCTGCATTTACGGTAGCGCCAGGCTCGACATAGTCAGGGCGCGCGATCGCAATCGTGTGGTTCACCGGCTGCTCAAGAATCTGGAAGAACGGCTTGGGATAAAGTCCGATCCAGAACGCCATAATGATCAGCGGGACGAACGTGGCCACTTCCCGCGGCGTCAGGTCATGCAGTTTCTCATTCTTCGGATTGGTGACGGTGCCGAAGAAAACGCGCTGGTAGAGCCACAGCAAATACGCGGCCGCCAGCACCACTCCCGGGACGGCCCACGCGCCCCACTTCCACCGCTCCACGAACGCGCCTTGCAGGATGGTGAATTCGCCGACGAACCCGTTAAGCAGAGGCAAGCCCATCGAAGACAGGAACATGATCATCGTGATCGTCGCGTAAACGGGCATCACGTTCGAAATCCCGCCGTATTCGGAGATCTCTCGTGTGTGGCGGCGTTCATACAAGATGCCGACGATCAAGAACAGCGCGCCGGTCGAAATGCCGTGATTGATCTGCTGCAGCACCGACCCACTCAGTCCAATCGGATTCAGCGCGAAGATTCCGAGCGTGCAGAAACCGAGGTGGCTCACCGACGAGTACGCCACGAGCTTCTTCATGTCCTTCTGCATCAGCGAGACCAGCGCGCCGTAGATGATGGCAACGATGGACAGAAAAATCATCCATCCGCGCACGGTCATGCTCATGAACGTGGCAGGGTTCGACAACACGCCGGGGAAGAAGGGAAGTGAGAAGCGGATGAAGCCGTACGTTCCCATCTTCAGCAGAACGCCAGCCAGAATGACGGAGCCCGCAGTCGGCGCTTCCACGTGGGCATCCGGCAGCCAGGTGTGGAACGGGAACATGGGGACTTTGATCGCGAAGGCGAAGAAGAAACTCAAGAACAGCAGCGTCGCGACGTGCGGTCCGTAGTCGGCATAAATGTGCGGGGCGGTCTCATACAAAGAGGTCAGGCTGAACGTGTAGATGCCGGTAGTTGCGTGATGGTGGAAGTAGAGGAACAGAATGCCGAGCAGCATCAGCACGGAGCCCGCCAGGGTGTAGAGGAAGAATTTGATGGCGGCGTAGAGTTTGCGCGGGCCTCCCCAGATGCCGATGAGCAGGTACATGGGAACGAGCATGGCTTCCCAGAAAACGAAGAAGAGGAAGAAATCGAGCGCCATGAAGACGCCGAGCATGCCGGTCTGAAGAAACAAAAACCAGATGTAGTATTCCTTGACGCGATTCTCGATGGCGCTCCAGGAGGAGAGGATCGAGATCCAGCCCAGCAGCGTGGTGAGCATGATGAGCAGGAAGGAGATGCCGTCGATGCCTAGGTGGTAACCCGCCCCAATCGAGGGAATCCAGTTGTTCGGTGCGCCCTCGAGGAACTTGAAGCCGGCCTCGAAGCGCTTGTCCCAGAACCACGGGACCAGCGGGATCGAGATCAGGAAGCCGGCGAGCGCGAAGAAGTTCGCGATCCAGCGGACGGCGTCCTTGTTCTCCTTGGGAACGAACAGGAGCACAAGCGCGCCGAGCAGCGGCGTGAAGAGGATGATGGATAGGATGTGGTTGTACATGAAGCTCTTAGCCTTTAGCTCTTAGCCTTTAGCTCCAAACTCTTCGCCCATGGGTTCCGGTTTAAAGCTAAGAGCTAACAGCTAAGAGCTGCCTTTCAGTGGTACACGTAATAAAACACGAACCCTACCAAGCCTGCCGTCATCACTAGCGCATACCATTGCACCAAGCCCCACTCCAGCAGGCGCGTGGGATAACTCAGCATGCGCGCCAGGATGGCAGGGCCGTTGACGCCGATGCCGTCGATGATCCACTTATCCCACCAGCTGGAGATCGTCGCCGTGAGGCGCGTGACCCATCCCGCGGCGTTGACGGCGCCATCGATTACATGAGAATCGAACCACGAACTTGCTTCGCCGGCGCCCATCACACCCAGGCGGACATCTCCCAACTTGCGGCGGCCGGTAACGACGTAGTCGTAGCCCTCGTCCACGTAGTACTTGTTGAGCAGCGTGTCGTAGACCGGCGGAGCGAGGGCATTGATGGGCTCGATGAATCCCTTGTTGGCGTTGCTGTAAGCGCGCGAGGCCATGAACCATCCCGTACCGGCGGCGGCTACCGAGAGCACCATCAGCCAGTACTCAGTGCCGCGGGGGCCCTCCTCGCTGGCGGGCGGAGTTTCGGCAGTCTCGACGTGATTGGCAAACACCGGCTCCAAAAACTTCTCGAAGTGGTTCGAACCACCCAGACTCGCAGGCCACCCCAGCCATCCCGCCGTGATCGAAAAGAACGCGAGGATCACCAGCGGAATAGTCATCGACTTAGGCGATTCGTGAATGTGGTGCTCGATCTCGTGGCTCGCTACGCGCGACGGACTCCAAAATGTCAGGTAAATCAGCCGGAACATGTAGAACGCAGTCATCAGCGCCGTTACGAAGCCAATGGCCCACAGATAGGGACTGTACTTCCACGCCTGCCACAGGATTTCGTCTTTGGAAAAGAATCCGGCCAAGCCTGGGATTCCGGCGATGGCCAGGGTGGCAACGAACATCGTGCGGAAAGTGACGGGAATCTTGCCCGACAGGTCGCCCATGTTGCGCATGTCCTGCTCGCCGCTCATGGCATGAATCACCGACCCAGCGCCCAGGAAGAGCAGCGCCTTGAAGAATGCGTGCGTGAAGACATGGAACACGCCGGCGGCAAACGCTCCGACTCCGAGCGCGAGAAACATGTAACCGAGCTGCGAGACGGTCGAATACGCCAGCACGCGCTTGATGTCGTTTTGCACCAGGCCGATCGACGCAGCAAAGATTGCCGTCAGCGCGCCCACGATAGCCACGACCATCATCGATTTCGGCGCCAGCACAAACAGCGCGTTGGAACGCGCCACCATATAGACGCCCGCGGTGACCATGGTTGCCGCGTGGATCAGCGCGGAGACTGGCGTCGGTCCTTCCATTGCGTCCGGCAGCCAGACATACAACGGAAGTTGCGCGGACTTCCCGCATGCTCCGACGAAGAGGAGCAGCGTGGCGGCGGTGATGATTGGAGTTCCCAGCAACGTGGAGGCGTGCTCTCGGGCGAATCCCGTCACATCATTAAAGCGCAAGGAACCGCAGATCGCCGCGATGAAGAACATCCCGAGGATGAATCCGGCGTCGCCGATGCGGTTGACGATGAATGCCTTGTTCGCAGCATCGCTAGCCGACTTGCGATGGAAGTAGAAACCGATCAGCAGATACGAGCACAGGCCTACGCCCTCCCAGCCAACAAACATGAGCACGTAGTTGTTGGCGAGAATGAGCGTGAGCATGGAGAACATGAAGAGGTTGAGATATCCGAAGAATCGGTAGTAGCCGCCTTCATGCCCCATGTAGCCGGTGGAATAGATATGAATCAGCATGCCGACGCCGGTGACGAACAGCAGCCAGATGCTGGAAAGCGGGTCGAGCAGGAATCCGGCGTCGGCATGAAACGTAGCCTGGGTCCCGTCGGTTTTCTCATAAGTCATGCCGCCGGTGTCGGTGCCGAGCCACGTATAGAGAATCTTTTCGTAAGGCTTATGATCGTTGGCAGCCGCCCAGTTGGTGTACTGCCAAACCGCACCGCAGGCCATCAGGAATGCGAGAACAACGGACCCGACGCAGACCGCGCTCACCGTCGACTTCTGCACCTTGCGGCCGAAAAAGAACATCAGCGTCGCGCCGAGGGCTGGCAGCAGCGGGATCAGGTAGATGTGATTGAGAAACATGCGTTCTCAGTTCTTGAGCTTTTGGCTCTCAGCCTTTAGCTCTTAGCTCAAACCCTTAGGTGTTTGGCTAAAAGCTAAGAGCCAATGGCTAAGAGCTGTTCTTCTACCACTTCAGCAAATTCACTTCGTCCACGTTGACCGTCTCCTTATTGCGGAAGAAGGCGATCAGGATACCGAGGCCGACAGCGGCTTCGGCGGCCGCGTCGGTGATTACGAAAATCGCGAACACCTGCCCGTGCAACGCACCGGGACCATGAATTCCCTGCCAGTAGCGCGAGAATGCAACCAGGTTCAGGTTGACAGCGTTCAAAATCAATTCGATCGACATCAGGACGATGACCACATTGCGGCGGGTCAGCACGCCGATCACGCCCAGCAGAAACAGGGCGGCGCCGAGGACCAAGTAGTGGAGCGTCGAGATGTCGAGCATCGCGTGCATTTGAGCTTCTAGCTACTAGCTTTTAGCCTTTGGCACTTGGCCGTTTGGGGCTCGGGCGGTTCCCCACTGAAAAATCTCGTGGCTAAATGCCAAGTGCCAACTGCGAACTGCGGCTTCTAAATCCTCTTCTTCGCCATCACTACTGCCCCGATGATCGCGACCAGCAGCAGCAGAGACGCGATCTCGAAGGCGAACATGTACGTTCCGGTATAACGGTCGAAAAGCAGGGAAGCGATCCCCTGCGTGTTCTGCGACTCCCCGTAGAACATTCGGCCGGCGGGGAACAGCGGCTGTCCCTTAGTGGTCGTGGTGTAGACCGCGATGAAAAGGCCTCCCAGCGCGGCGGCAGCCACGATTCCGATCAGCCATTGCTTGTTGAACTGGCGCTCCTTCAGGCTGCGCTCGATCGAGATCAGCATGATAACGAACAGGAACAGCACCATGATGCCGCCGGCATACAGAATGATCTGCACGCCAGCGACGAACGGCGCATAAAGCATAAGGTAGAGCCCAGCCTGGGCCAGCAGCGTGGTAATCAGCGCCATCGCCGAATGCACGGCGTTTTTGCGCGTAATCACCAGGACGCCGCCGATGATCATGGTCGCAGCGAGCATGTAAAAGAAAAATGCAGTTGCGACCGGAGGATTCGTTCCGACGGGATTCATGGGCGCCACACTCCCTGCAATTCTGCCCACAGTTCCGTCCGCATGGCGACGACCGCAGTCAGAATCAACAGCGCCAGTCCAGTCGGCAACAGAACTTTCCACCCAACTTTCATAAGCTGGTCAAAGCGATATCGCGGGAACGTGCCACGATACCAGATATAGAGGTACATGAATCCAGCAACTTTCGCTGAGAACCAGAAAATATCGCCCACTCGGTCCCGCGCCGCTGGGATGAACAGGACCATGCCAATCAGTCCGAGCACGGCTCCGAACGCTCCCAGGCCCATAGTCTGAATCTTGAACAGCGGATGCTTGGGCATGCGGGCCGTGTTGTAGAAACAGATCGCGGCGAAGAGCAGGAACGTGAGCCCCGGGAAGAACGAAAACACCAAGTCCCAGGTGTGACCGCTAAGAGCGTTAGGGAAAGGCCGCAACCATCCGCCGAGCCACAGGGTTACAGCGATCGAGGAGACGGCGATCATAGCGGAATACTCGGCCAGGAAGAACAACGACCAGCGGAATCCGCTGTACTCGGTGTGAAATCCTGCGGTCAGCTCAGATTCGGCTTCCGGCAGGTCGAAGGGCGCGCGATTGGTCTCGGCGACCATAGCAATGGCGAAGATGAAGAATCCGATCAGGCCGAGCGGGAAGAACTTGAAGATGAACCATTCTCCCTGTGCCATCTGCGCCTGCACGATACCAATCATGCTGAGCGTGCCCGTGCTCTGATCATTGAGGCTGGTCATCAGAATCACCGACACCACGGCCAGTCCCATGGCAACTTCGTATGAGACCATCTGAGCGCTGGAGCGCAGCGCCCCGATCAGAGGATAGTGCGAGTTCGAAGCCCATCCGGCAGTGACGATGCCGAGCACGCTCAGCGACGAAACACCCAACATGAAGAGGATTCCGATATTCATATCGGTGATGGCATGCGTGGGGCCGAAGGGGACGACGACGAACACCGTAAAAGCCGCAAGCACCACGATGAACGGAGCGATCCAGAAGACAAGCTTGTCGGCTTCGGCCGGGATGATGTCCTCTTTCAGCAGCAGCTTGATCGCGTCGGCAATGGGCTGGAGCAGGCCGTGCGGACCGACGCGCATGGGGCCGAGCCGGACTTGCATGTGGGCCAGGATTTTACGCTCGAGCCAGTTCATCGCGATGACGGCGACTGAGAGGCCCACGAAAACCAGCAGGATATACACCGTCGCCCAGAAGATATTGCCGGCGCCCCCGGGCGTCAGGTTGCTGTCGAGATAGGACTGAATGTACTGGATGAACTCGTGCATCAGCGGTCTACCTCGCCGAGAACGATGTCGAGCGTGCCGATCACGGCGATGACGTCGGCGACGAGCTGGCCGCGGCACATCACGTCGAGAGCCTGCAGATTCACGAACGACGGCGGTCGCACGCGGATGCGGTAGGGCTGAGTCGAACCGTCGCTGACGATGAAGTATCCGAGCTCGCCTTTGGGCGCTTCGATCGAATGATAGATTTCGCCGACGGGAGGCTTCATCACCTTAGGAACTTTCGCCATGATGGGGCCTTCAGGAATGCCTCCGACGGCCTGCTCGATAATGCGGAGCGACTGCCGCATCTCGACCATGCGAACCAGATATCGGTCATACGTGTCGCCGTTCTCGCCAATCGGAATTTCGAAATCGAAATTCTTGTAGTTGGCGTAGGGCAGGGCCCTGCGGATGTCCCATTTCACGCCGCTGGCACGGAGCACCGGTCCGGTCACGCCCAGCGCGATGCAGTCTTTGCCAGAGATCACGCCGACTTTCTTGGTGCGCTCGATCCAGATGCGGTTCGTCGTCAGCAGTTCTTCGTACTCGTCGATTTTCGGCTTCACGAAGGAGACGAAATTCTTCACGTCCTTCTCGAAGCCATCGTAAGCCTCGTATTGCAGGCCTCCAATGCGGAAGGCGTGCGTGGTGAGGCGGGCGCCGCAGTACTTTTCGAAAATCTTGAGAATCTCTTCGCGGTCGCGGAAGGTGTAGAAGAGCGGCGTGATGGCTCCAATGTCGAGCGCGTGCGTCCCCAGCCAGAGCTGGTGACTCGCGATGCGGTTCAGCTCAGTCAGGATGACGCGGATGTACTGCGCGCGGGGCGGAGCTTCCACGCTGAGAAGTTTCTCGACTGCTTCGCAGTATCCCAGACCGTTCGAGACCGCGGCGACGTAATCCATGCGGTCGACGTAGGGATTGAACATCGTGTAAGTACGGTTCTCGGCAATTTTCTCGACACCGCGGTGCAGGTATCCAATCACGCACTCGAGTCCCATGACCTTCTCGCCGTCGAGGCGCAGAATGACGCGGAGCACCCCATGAGTCGCCGGATGCTGCGGCCCCATATTGATGACGAGCTCGTTCGCATCCAGAAACGTCTTGTCCGGCGTTTCGAGATCGAGCGGCGAGAGTGTGTTCGGGTCGGTCATTTGCCGGGTTGCGCCCCGGAGGGGCGACTGACAATAGCCCCGCGCTTCAGCGCCGGGGAGACTGGAAAAACTAAGCGCGTCCCGGAGGGACGCCTGAAGCTCTCACAACGAGTTTTACAGCCAGGCCCAAAGTACTCCACCGCGTCGCGATCGGCTCTTGCTTGGGCTCTGTTCACTGGCCGCTCTCGATTCCCAAGTTGATCTGCACCCACTCATTATCCTGCTGCAATATGCCGTAATCCTTGCGCAAGGGATGTCCCTTCCAACCATCGGGCAAGAGAATGCGCTTCAGGTCGGGATGGCCGTCGAACTTGATGCCGAACATGTCGAAGACTTCACGCTCCAGCCAGTTGGCCGTCGCCCAGATCGGAACGGAACTGGCGAGAGTCTCGCCGTCGGCGATCCGCGTGGTGACCCGGATGCGTTCGTTGCGCGGAAAAGAGTACAGCACCCAGACCACATCGAACTGCTTTTCTCGCTTGGGATAGTGCACTGCGGTGATGTCCACGCAGTAGTCGAACTGCTCTTCGTTGCGCAGAATCTGGAGAATTTCGGGGATCAGCGAGCGGTCGACCACCATATAGTTCTGGCCGAGGTGCGTCAGAGGCTCGATGCCGGATCCGTAGGTGCCCTTGAGCTTCGCGACCATGGCGGAATTCCAAGGCGTGGGCACCGGTGCCGCAGGTTTCGGCGGAGCGGCGGCGGGTTTGGCGGCGGCCGGGGCTCCGGGTGCTGCGGCAGCGGGTTTCGGCGGAGTTGCGGCCGCGGGCTTGTCCGCGGGAGCTTTCGTTTCCGATTGAACCGAGCCAGAGGGAGTAGCTTTCACCCCACCCGGAGTGGCGGGCTGATCCGCCGCCGGCTTCGGTTCACCTTCCGGCGGCGGTGATAAGGGGGATTTGATTTCGTCCGGCATAGCTCGCGAACGCACAGACCTCGGCGCAGTCTGTGTTGAAAAGAACGTTAACTTTTATCAGCTTGAGGGAGTGGTGTCAACGAGGGAGAGGTCAATCTAGAGAATGTCATTCTGAGCGGAGTGATTGTTTCGCGAAGCGAAGCAATCACGCAGTCGAAGAATCCCTGTCAGCTTACTGGGACTTTGCCGACAATAGGGATCCTTCGACTGCATTGTTGTTTGCTTCGCGGACGACAACTCCGCTCAGAATGACTGGGGGGTGAGGCGGGGCCAAGTACTTACATGCCCATATATTCTTCCAACAATCCCTTCAGATCTTCCGAGCCTGCGTAGAACTCCTGATCTAAGTCATCGAAGGCGGTTGAGTCAGGCGAGACGCTCTCTATCAATAGGTCCTGACGTTCGCCGCGATCTTTTGGCGGCATCCCTCCAGGGAATCTGCTGGCCGCTCGTTTGAGTATGTCGGCGACCTTTGAGGCTCCGATAGTCTCTAACGCCTGAATGCTCTCGGTAGTCTCGTTTCCAGCTGTGTTGTAAAAGAATTGATCGAAACCGCCGTTGTTTACCTCGCCTTCGAATGTTTCGACTAGTCTCACTACATCTGCACGTTTGACGTTCTTACGTTTCTTCTTGGCCGGCATCTTGCTCCCTTAGCGGGATTGGGCCTGGTAGGTTTCGATGAGATCCCGAATGCGTTGCGCTTCTGCTTTGCGGTGGCCGTGACTGGTGATGGGATCGGAGCCGCCCGTGGATTCGATGACGATCTCGGACCAGAAAACGCCGGTGGAGATGTGGACCGAGGCGACCTTCGAGATCGGTATGCTCTCCTCGTTGCTGCCGAACAGTCGGGACTTCGTGCGGATGACGCGCTGCGGGCTGACGACGAGTCTGGTAGGGAAGAAGAAATTCCCCTGCGTCCAGCGCGAGGCGGTGAAAGTCTCTGCAGGAGAGCTATCCATCGGGTTCAAGGGAGCGGCGGTCATGTCTGTGAGCGATTGTCAGTAGCGCCGCCATCTCGGCGGCTGTCGCGGGGGCGTCTCGCCCACGCACCACATCGAAACAATTGGCCTGGCTACCCTACACCCATTCCAGCGCGCCTTTTTTCCAGACCCAGATGTAACCCACGATCAGGATCGCGAGGAAGATCAGCATCTCCAGCAGTCCAAACAGGCCGAAGGCCTTGAACTTCACAGCCCAGGGGAACAGAAAAATCGTTTCCACGTCGAAGACCACGAACAGGATGGCAATGATGTAGTAGCGGACGGTGTAGCGTCCGCGGGCACTGTCGATGGGGTCAATGCCGCACTCATACGGCATGAGTTTGGTCTTGCTGGGGTTCGAGGGCCGCACCAGCTTGGCCAGCAGCAAGGTGATCGGCAGGAGAGTCCCAACGATCGCGATGAAGATGAAGATAGGGACGTAATTTTGTGGCATAGCTTGCCCTTGCTCCCGGTTCGGCAGAGCAGGTCATAGTAGCGCCGATGCGGCTGCGGTTCAAGAGAGGATCGGGCGAATATTCGTGAGTCTGCGCAGGCGATCGGGTTTGCGTCCTGCCGGGTCGACTTGTCATACTCTCGTCGCCCGACAGGAGGCACGCCCTTGCTTGAAGAATCCGGTCCCGGGTCTGCTGAGGAATCGCAACACGAGCAGGCACCCGCCGCCGCTCCGAATGGGCCGAACGCGGCACGCTCTGGGCAACCTCAGGCTTGGGGTCGGAGCGATCGCAAGCGCCTGCTGGTCTGGGTCGGAATTGCTTTCATCCCTCCGGCGGCCACTTTGCTCGCCTGGCATTTCGCGTTTGGCTGGAGTGTGCCCGTTTTCAGCGTGCAGAGCGAGTTGCCGCTTAAAGCCATCATGGCGATTTTTGTCTTGCTGGCGACTTGGATCGTGTCCCGCAGGGAGAAGCGGCCTCTTGATGACTACGGGATTCCTCCGCGCCAGGCATTTGGAGGGAAATTCTGGGAAGGTTCGGTCTGGGGCTTCGCGATGCTTTCTGCCATTTTGCTGGCGCTGTGGGCTTCGGGCCATTTTCGAATTGACTCCGTGGCGCTCGCTGGAACGCCAGTCTTTCGGTGGGCATTCGGCTGGGGCATCACATTTCTAGCCGTGTCGTGGCATGAAGAGTTTGCCTTTCGCGGCTACTGGCTCTTTACGATGTCGAGGCGCATGAGGTTCTGGCCAGCGGCGCTGCTCCTCTCAGTCATATTTGGCGTCGCTCATCTGGGCAATCACGGAGAGAACGTGCTTGGTATTCTCCAGGTAGTTGCAACCGGCTTGCTTTTTTGCCTGATGATTCGACGCACAGGTACTCTCTGGTTCGCCGTCGGGTTCCATGCAGCGTGGGACTGGGCAGAAACGTTTTTCTATGGCACGCCTGACAGCGGCCGTCTCGGCACGGGCCGATTCCTGAACACTTCGGTGCACGGGCCGAATTGGCTCACCGGAGGTTCAGCAGGACCCGAAGGCAGTGTCTTTGCGCTGGTCATTCTGCTCTTTTGCGCGGGGCTTATCCATTTTCGCTTTCCGAAAGCAATCTACCCGGATCGTCCCATCTAAGAAAAACCGTTGCGTGTTAGAGGAAGCTCCCTCACGCGTTTGCCCGTTGCTGCGAAGACCGCATTGCAGAGCGCCGGAACAAACGGAGGTACGCCAGGTTCTCCTACGCCTGCGGGCGGCGCGATGCTCTCTACAATGTGGACATCGACCTGAACCGGAGCGTCGTTCATACGTGCCACCGGATAGTCCGAGAAATTCGACTGGTCGATTGCCCCGCCGGTGGCGGTGATCTCGCCGGTGCGGGCGATGCTGGTGCCGAAGACGGCAGCGCCCTCGAACTGCTGGCGGACCATTTCAGGATTGGCGACGATTCCAGCGTCGACCGCAGTGGTGACGTGCGGAATGCGGATGGCGCCCTGGTCGTCGACTTCGACCTCAACGATCGTCGCGACATAAGTGTAGAAGCTGCGGTGGACAGCGATACCCATGCCGGTTCCTTTGCCGGATTTCTTCTTGCCCCAGTTGGCCTTTTCGGCGGCCAACTCGGCGACGTGGCGCAGGCGGACCGTGTCGTAGGGATACTTCTTCGCCATCTCCGGAGAGCCTGCTTGCGGGCCGTTGACAATGTGGCCAGATCCGATCAGGGCAAGCAAGTACTCGTAGGGATCGCGATTCGCGGCAGAGGCGAGTTCGTTCGCGAACGACTGCACGGCGAAGGCGTGATAGATGTTGGCCACCGAGCGGAGCCAGCCAATGCGGACGTGCGCGGCCGCCTGTCCGTTCTCTGAGCGGAAATTCGAGACGTCGAACGGAATCACATCCCACCCTAACGACATCTCTCCCGCGCTGCCGTAGACCTCGTTCTCCTTGAACGTGGATCCGATGGGCGGGAAGACGCTGCGTTGCAGCCACGCTTTCGGCTTGCCGGTGTCGTCGAGCGCGGCCTTAATGTACATGCCTGCGACGGAATGGAAGTAGTCGAACTTAATGTCGTCCTCGCGGCTCCAGATGACTTTGACGGGCTTGCCGGTTTTCTTCGAGAGCACCGCGGCTTCGACAGCGTAGTCCGGCTTCGACTTGCGGCCGAAGCCGCCACCTAGAAAAGTCACGTGACAGGTCACGTTCTCTTTCTTGAGTCCGAGTGCCTTGGCAATTTCTTCCTGAACGCCTTGCGGATCTTGCGTGGGCGACCAGACTGTGACCTTCTCACCTTGAACGTCGGCGACCGCGACAGGAGGCTCCATCGACGCGTGCGCCAGGTGCGGAGCGAAGTATTCGGCTTCGACGATCTTGCCGCCCTTGGCGAATTCGGCGTCGGGATCGCCGACGGTGTACACGACTTTGCCCGCCTGGCGGGCGGTTTGCCGCAGTTCCTCTTTGTAGTCGGCGGAGTTGTAACCGGCGTTGCTGCCGTTGTCCCATTCGACCTTCAGGCGATTGCGGCCTTTGAAGGCCGCCCACGTGTTGTCGGCGATGACGGCGACCCCGCCCAGAGGCTGAAAGGCGTGCGGAGGCTTAAACGGATCGATCGCGATCGTCTTCTTCACGCCGATCACTTTGAGGGCAGCCGAGTCATCGACGGACTTTACTTTTCCGCCGAGAACAGGCGGATGAGCAATGGCGGCGTACAGCATCCCGTCGACGCGGACGTCCATGCCGAACAGCGGCTTGCCGGAACAAATCTCTGCGACATCGTAGCCGGGCGCGGGCTTTCCGATATAGCGCCATTGCTGCGGTGATTTGAAGCTCAGCTCTTCTTTCTTCGGCACGGGGAGCTTGGCGGCGAGAGACGCGAGCTCTCCGTAGCCGAGCTTGCGGCTCGAATTTTTGTCGGAGACGACATGCACCGGATCAGCGACGCACTGAGATTCGGGAACGCCCCACTTCTGCGCGGCCGCGCGCACCAGCATGAGGCGCGCGGTGGCTCCGGCTTCGCGCAGGACGTCAAAAAATTCGCGCACGGAGTGAGAGCCATCGGTGTCTTGCGAGCCGTAAGCGGCGTCGCCATCTGCCTGGATTACTTTGACACGAGCCCAGTCGGCATCGAGTTCGTCGGCGAGGATGCGCGGAAGGCTGGTGCGAACGCCGTTGCCCATCTCGGAGCGGTGCGCCACGATGTAAACCATCCCATCGGTGTGAATGCCGACAAAGATGCTGGGATGAAATACCGCCGTCTCGATACTCGGACCTGACATCGGCACGTTTGCGCCAACCGATCCGAGGGGTGCCCCGCTTCTCGCTGCCTTGGCGAGAAGTGGGGATTTTTCAACGCACAGAACGAAAGCGCTGGCCGAAAGCACGCCCTGCAGAAAGTTGCGGCGGCTGACGTTCTCGATCTTTCCAACCGCGATCTCTTCTGTGGTGATCATGCGGTCTCCTTCGCCGCTACCTTGATGGCGGAGCGGATGCGCTGGTAGGTGCCGCAGCGGCAGATGTTGCCCGCCATGACCGAATCAATGTCATCGTCACTCGGCTTGGGCTTCGACGAGAGCAGTGACACCGCTTGCATGATTTGCCCCGGCTGGCAGTAACCGCATTGCGGCACGTTCACCTCGGCCCAGGCTTTCTGCACCGCGTGCGGGCCATGAGCTGAGATCGCCTCGATGGTCGTGATCTCCAGACCACCCACCGTTCCCATTTGCTTGCTGCACGAGCGAATGGCTTTTCCGTTTTGCAGTACCGTGCAGGCGCCGCAGAGCGCCATGCCGCAGCCGAACTTTGTGCCGGTAAGTCCGAGGATGTCGCGCAGGTACCACAGCAGCGGCATCTCCGGATCGCCGTCGAATGACCGTTCGAGTCCATTTACCTTGAGATGAACCATGGGGCACTTCCTGGATTGTGTGGGGTTCGGAGATTACGGTCCTATTCTGGCATGAGTGCCCATCATTCTCAACTAGCGACTTTTGAGATACGCGCTGATTCGTTTCTGCCAGTCACTCATTTTCGCGGCATACGCCTCTTCGGAAAACGCTTCGATGATACTGGCTGAGTGCTCTCCGAACACAGTGATCGTGTAGGCCACGACCACCTTGCTGCGCTCGGCCCCCAGAGGTTCGATCTGCACTACGACGCGTCCCGCGTGAGACTCAGGCGCGACTCGAACATATTCCGCTCGGTGAGTCTGCCAGTCGGCTTCGACGATTGTCCAAATGGCTTCCTCGCCCGGCGGCCCTTCCCGAAACACGGTGTCGCGCCGGAATTCGATCGTGTCGGGGAATACCGGCGTGGGACCCCAGCCGTCGATCCATTCCCGCTCACCCTCTGGACTAAAGAGTGGGAAAGCGGTGTCGGCGCTGCACGAAAGCTCGAAGCTCCCGGTGCGGTTGATCTGCCGTGCCGTGCCCCGCGCGAAAGAAATCGTTGCCAGCGCGACGAAACAACTTGCCAGTATTGCCTCAAACGCAATCACGAGTGTGTCCCTCCGTAAGCCAGTGAATGGCCGCGTCCCTCAACCTTACTTCCCGGACGCGACGGCGAAGGCTGCCGCAGTGTAGATGACGAGATTGCCGACGTTGTACGCACCGTGCAGCAAGTGAATGAGGATAGCCATGATGAAGACCGCCACCAGTATCCACGCGCCGCGGAGTGCAGTCTTCGGAATCAGGAGAAGAATGCAGCCAGCAATCTCGCCCCAGCCTAAGACCAGGCGGACGAAGCCCGGCATATGAGTTCGGGCGAATTCGTGGGCGGCACTGGGCAGAACGAACAGCACGGCCTCGATCAGGATCACGACGCCTAGAGTCCATTGCAGGACGGTCAGGGCAAGTTTCGTTTGTGCGCCACTCATGGTGCTGGCTCTCCTTTTATTTGTCGGCAGTGCGTTTGCGTGGGGACTTTGCCTTGATTTCTTTCAAGCGGTGGCTGGCGCTAGAGTCAAGATCGAGCTCGTAGAACTTCTTTAATTCGCGAATGCGTTCGAGGGAAGCCGGACTGAACGGCGTCTTGCCGTCGAAGGCGTGGAGGACAATGCCTTCCAGCACATCGCCCAGCGTCATGTCGTGGTATTCGGCGAAAGCCTTCAGGACTTTGAGGATTCGTTTTTCCATGCGGACGCCGGTCTGCACGCGTTCGACTTCGAGTTTGGGATCGTCGGCCATGTGTACCAATGTACCATGGTACATAAAGAATAACAAGAGGTCGCGAAGCTGGGAAGTCTGGATCTTGGCCGCTGGCCAAAATCGCCGATTTCCTCGGATGCCAGTTTGCATTCAACCCGTCGTCGGCGCCTGCTCCGTGTGCACTCCCGGTATCTGAGGTATATACGTGCGCAGTTGTTGGACGTGTACGTTGTAAGTTGTGCGGCACACGTTGCCAAGCCGCTCGGCGGCGAAAGCGCGCAGCCCACAGCCTGCCCCGAGCTTGCCGAAGGGCGAAAGCCGTGGGTGGCAAGTGGGAGATGAGCCAGCCCCAGAGGGGCGAAAGAAAGGCTATGACACAGGCTCCGTAGGGACGCCTGAACCTCCTGGACGGAATCGTGAGGGCGGAAGAAGCAGCAGAGGTCTTTGCTTTTTCCACAACCCTTCCCAAACAAAGCTCACAATCTTGTGACGAACAACCTTTACCGAGGATTCTGAACGCGCACAATGGGACCGTGCGCGTAATTCAGGAGAAGTCCGCCACCACATCCGCCTCCGTATTTCGAGGCGAAATCCGCGCAGCTAACTCCTTGTTCTGGAATATTTTACGCACAACCCCTTGCGAATCAATATTTTGCAGGCGCACGCCCCTATCTCGTCAATCGCAACCCCAACAGAATCAGGATTTTGCACCAATGGATGAAAAAAAGTTTCGATCTATGTCTCCATCGTTCAAGTGCGGTGGCAAAGCGATCGGCTCTCCAGGATCGCCGGAACCCATTGTTTATAATCTCCCTTCCATCGCTAAGAACGAAAAGGACACCATTGGCACTCGACGACCATATCTACAACCTGCGCCGCGAGAAATTGAAACAGATTGAAGCGCTCGGACAGCCCACGTACCGCAGCAAGTACGAATTCACGCACACCGCGGCGCAGATCCTGGCGGGGTACACGCCGAAAACTGCAGAGGAGCTGGAACAGGCTCGCGTGAACGTGCGCGTGGCGGGGCGAATCATGGCGATCCGCCTGATGGGCAAAGCCGGGTTTGCCCACCTGCAGCAAGACGGAAAGAGGCTGCAGATTTACGTCAAGAAAGATGCCGTCGGCGACAAGGGATTCGAGTTGTACAAGCTGCTCGACCTGGGCGACCACATCGGCGTCAGCGGATATCTGTTTCGCACGCGCACGGGCGAACTGAGCGTCCACGTGGAGGAGATCACGTTTCTCAGCAAAGATCTCTTGCCGCTGCCCGAGAAGTGGCACGGCCTGACCGACGTCGAGTTGCGCTACCGTCAACGGTACGTCGATCTGGTGATGAATCCAGAGGTTCGCGAAGTTTTTTTGAAGCGGACGAAGATGATCCAGTCGATGCGGCGGACGATGGAGGCGCACGGCTTCATCGAAGTCGAGACGCCGATGATGCAGCCCATCGCGGGCGGCGCGGTGGCGCGTCCGTTTGTCACGCATCACAACACGCTCGATATGGATCTTTTTCTCCGCATTGCGCCGGAACTTTATCTGAAGCGGCTCGTCGTCGGCGGACTGGATCGCGTGTATGAGATCAATCGCAACTTTCGCAACGAGGGGCTGGGATGGCGGTGGAATCCCGAGTTCACCATGCTGGAGGCCTACCAAGCCTACACCGACTATCAAGGCATCATGAACGTGACCCAGGAGGTCATCACCGAAGCCGCCAAGGCCGTGACGGGAGGGACCGTCACCGATTGGACGGTGGCTGAAGGTGATCAGAAGAAGGTGGAACGCCTTGACTGGGGAAACTGGCAGCGCATGACGATGCGTGAGGCGATCATTCACTACTGGCCGGAGGCGGCGGGGCCGAAACCTGAGATGAGCGACTTTACGGAGCGAGATTCCGTCGACGTGCTTCTTAGAAGAGGCGCAGATGGGTTGAGGGAGTCACAAGTGGGCATTGCTCAGGGCAGACCTGGAAAGACTTCCGCAACCTTCGAGTTGATCAGGAGAGAACTGGCAAAGGGCGGGACAGCAGGCGCGGCCATTGCTGCGCTCTTCGAAGCAGTGGCGGAAGAAGAACTGACGCAGCCGACGATCATTTATGAATTTCCGACTGCGGTGTCGCCGCTTTCGAAGCAGAAGCCGGACGAGCCGGAATGGACCGAGCGCTTCGAGATTTTCGCAGGACAGATGGAGATTTCGAACGGATTTAGCGAGCTCAACGATCCCGAGGATCAGCGCCGGCGATTCGAAGCACAGCTGAAGGAACGCGAGCGCGGCGACGACGAGGCACACCAGATGGATGAGGACTACATCCGGGCGCTCTCGTACGGAATGCCTCCGGCGGGAGGCGTGGGGATTGGCATTGATCGAGTGTGCATGCTTTTGACGGACTCGCACACGATCCGCGATGTGATTCTGTTTCCTTTGCTGCGGCCGGAGAAAGGCTCTATCACGGAGGACACACAGGAGAAGCCGTCTGACACGTAGAACGAGTCTCATAAACGGTTTTGGGAAGGGCACGGCTTCAAGCCGTGCCGCTAGAAGCCAAGAAAGTTCGGGCTTTAGCCCCCGAGGGCCGGGGCTTCCTCCACTACTGCCATTTATGAGGCCAGGTCCAAGCATTACCTTCCAGGTATTAACTCCCCAGTACCTTATAATGCACTATCAGTAGTGCATCGTGCATTCCTATACTTCTCGCATCAGTTTGGGCTCAGAAGTGTGGCGGCGCTACCGTAGTGTCCACCAAGCCTGCAGGACACTGGGTCGGTGGCGCTTTGCCGTCTGTCGGACAGCTCCGCCGGTGCTTACAATCCCCAGATTCGATTCGCGCCCAGAACCAAACCAAAGGTGAGAAGTGCGATCAACACCTCCCCAAGTGCGCCGACAATGAACGGGCGCAATCCTTGCTTGGACATTTCTCGGAAGTTTGTGCGCAAGCCGACGCCCGCGAACGTCAGCAGGAAGGCCCATCGGGACAGGTTCGCCAGTGATGTGACTTGGTCTTTGGTGAAGGTATGAAGACTCACCAGCAGCGAGATGAGAAGGAATCCGAGCACGAACTTGGGGAACTTGTTCCACAGGAACGCAGCCTTGTTGCCGACGGCTCCGGCTTGTCCGCGCTTCGCCCAGTAAATGGCGTAGGCCAGCACGACGAAACCGATCATGGCATTGCGTGCGGTCTTGGCAAGCACGGCGACTTTTCCGGCGGCATCGGAGTAGAGCGCACCGGTGGCCGTAGCTTCGGCGGTATTATCGACTCCTAAACCGGCCCATAGACCGAAAACGCTATCGCTCAAGTGCAGGCTGTGGCCGATTAACGGGAAGGTAAACAGGGCGAGTGCGCCAAGGGCGAGTATGGCGGAGATGGCGAAGGTCGAGTCTTCGTCATCGGCATCAATCGCGCCTTTGGCGGCGATGATCGCGGAGACGCCGCAGATGGACGATCCGACCGCCAGCAGGCTCGTGAGTTTCGGAGTCAAGCTAAATGCTCGGCCCAGCGCATGCATCAGGAGTAACGAGAGCGAGATCTCAACGACAACGAGCGCTAGGCTGATGCCTCCGAGCTTCAGCACGTCGGCCAGGACGAAACGAGATCCGAGCAATACGATCCCAACTTTGAGCCAGAACTCATAGGTGGCGATTCCGGGCTGGAAGATTTTGGGCACAGCCAGAAGATTGGAGATGACCAAACCAATCACGATAGCCCACAGGACGTATTCGATGTTGGGGAACGTCCAGTGATGCGCTTTCGCATAAGCGTTGAGGGACTTCTCCAGAAATTTTCCGGCATAGCCAACCGCGACCAGTAACAGAATTCCTGGAACGAGCCGCAGAATGCTCAAGGGTGTGTTTGCCGATTCCACGCGCGGAACAGAAATGGAAGCTGCCATGACCTACCTCCGGGACGATCGCACTTCTGGGGTGAACCTAGGGATTTCGGACCGCAGATTCCGGACTACCACGGCACCTTCTTGAACGCATCGAAGCGAACCGCGAGCGCGAGCGCCAGGGCCAGAAGCACGGCCCATGCGTCGAGCGAGAGACCGAAGGTCTTGGCGCTGCTGGCAGATCTTTCCGTTGGCATAAGATATCTCCTGGGTACAGTTGTGCTGCCATCGTTGGTTAAGCGGGGAGCGATGTCCGCCGCGGCGACCAGCGTTCGAGGCGGCTGAACGCTACGGAATGCTTGAAAGCACAAGACGAATGCAGCCTGAAATCTTGGTTCGCACCGCCGGCCCGGAAAAGGAGAGTGGCCAAAACCGGGCCGGCGGCGATTCTGAAGGGAAGGCGCCCCTCAGAAGGTGTAGATGAGGTCGAACTGCTGGCGCTTCAACGTGGGTTCCTGGGCACCGGCGGCGGCAGTCTTGTTGACCGTCGACGCGTTGTTCTCCAGACCCGTGTTGAGCGTGCGTCCGAACCACATGGTGTATTGCGCGAGCACGTTCTTCTGCATCTTCCACATGGCATAAACGCGGTTCTGCAGAATGTTGGTGGGAGCGCGCTGGTCGCTCTCGGCGAACGAGGCTATGATGGCATCCTGCTCGATGCGCCACCACGAATAGCCGAACTGCACGTCGTTCTTCTTCTGCGCCTGGCCAAAGCTGAAATCAAGACCGTAAGCCTTGTTCTGCTTGCCCAGACTCGTGACATTGCCCACCGCGTCAAATGGATTCGCATGAGCATTGAGGTTCTCTTCAAACTCGACCATCAAGTTCAGAGGCAGGCGAGCGACGCCAGTCTTGACCTGGTTGTTGAGGATAAAGTCGGAATAGAGGAAGTGAGATAGGAAGTGGTTCACCCCGCTCGCGTCGACGAATGTGGCGTTGGTCATGCCGTTGGCCGCGAACGCGCATGAGGGGAAACCGCCGGTGTACTTGGTTCCGTTCCACACAGCGGCGCATCCCGGACCCTCGCCTGGTACGTTGCCATTATTGGTGGTTCCAGTTCCGGTGGTGGTGGCTTGCACGGCAAAGGCCGAGGCGGACAACAGCGCGTCTGCCAGGTGCCAGTTCAGCAACGTGTAGGAAGGCCGCAACGTCCACGGGCCGAACTCAAGGACGCCAGAAACCGATCCGCCCGTGGCGTAGGAGTCAGGTCCTTTGGTGACTTCGTTGAACGGCAGGAACATGCCCTGCGCCGTGAGATTCCGAATGGGGCCACGGTGCGTGTCGAACGAAACCTTCGCGTCGAAACCTTCGGGGTTGATATCTGGATCGAAGGTGAGAGAGGTGCGCGTCCAGGGATAGGCGAACTTGCCGGCTGTAAGCGACAGCCACTTGCGCGCTACCGGGTTGTAAGTGATGTAGCCGCGATCGAGTGCGATGGTCTTACGATCAAAGAAATTGGTCAGAGTCTCGTTGGTCGTGGTGGGGTCGCCGAGAGTGCCGGTCGCGAGGTAGATGCCACCGACGAAGTCCTCGTTCAGCTGACCGTCAAAGCCGAAGCGCGCGCGGATGCGGGCGCGGTTACGATCGGCGATGCCTTTCTGGAAGTAGTCCTCACCTCGGACTCGCATGTCGCCAGAGAAGCGCAAGCGGCCGAAGGCGGACTCGAGAGCGGACACGCGTTTCTGCTCGTCTTGCCCGGCAACCACGCTGTTGGTGACCGTCGTCTTCACGTCAGCTACATCGCTCGACAACTTGGCGACCGTGCTCTGCTGCTGATCGGTGGCAGCCTGCACGGACGAGGCTTTCTGCCGAGCGTCGGCAGCTGCGGATTGCGCCTGCTGCAACTGCTGCTGGGCCTGCTGCCAGGCTTGCTGGTTCTGTTGTAATTGCTGGGTGAGTTGCTGGATCTGCTGCTGCTGGGCGGCAAGCGCATCTTTCAGCGACTGGACATCAGCGGCGGTGACCGCCGGTTGTGCGGGCGCTGCAGTTGCAGTCGGGTGTTTTTTCTTGGGGGCCGGCTTGGACGCCGTCTCCGTTTGTGCCCAAGCGCCGGCGATCAACGCCACGAGTGCGAGGGCTGTTAACAGGTTCTTGCTGGGGTTCATGGAAGTACTGTCCTCTCCTTTTGAGTTGTGTTCTCTACTGCTGTTTCAAGGGGGAGACAACGAGAAACTCCCCCGTGGTGGGTTGCGGCGCAGACTCTCCCTATTTCCGAGATCGGTGCTTCTCTGTTTTGCTTAAAGTCAATTTATATACTTATTACCATAGACTTAGTAGTGATAGTAGCGAAGACTCCTCCAGCCTTTCATTAAAGGACTGTTAATTTCTGGGACCTGTGGAAATCGCTACGACGGCCCTACGTGGCGGGTGTCAACCCCCACTTATTCTGCAAATGACGTTCCATTCCTTTGAATACGACTCCATCCACAACGTAACCGATGGCGATGATCAAGATCATGACGGCGATGACGGCGCTCATGTCGTTCAAATCGCGGCCCATCATCAGCACCTGACCCAGGCCCAGACTCAGATAAAGCATCTCGGCGGTGATGAGCGAGCGCCAGGCGAAAGCCCAGCCCTGCTTGAGACCAGAGACGATGAACGGGAGACTGGCCGGCAGGAGCACGTACCAGAACAGATTGAAGCCTTTGGCGCCAAGGTTGCGCCCAGCCTGGCTGAAGATTTTGGGCATCTGCTTGCGCCCATCTTCCATGGCCAAAGTTACCGACAGCAACGAACCCATGACCACGACGAAGAGGATGGCATTCTGGTTCAAGCCAAACCAGAGCAGGGCCAAAGGCCACCAGCAGATGCTAGGCAAGCTCTGCAGGCTTACCAGTAAGCCGCCCATGGTTTCTTCGAGGAACTTATTGCTGGCCACGCCCAGTCCGAGGATCATGCCGAGCACGACGGAGATGGCGTAGCCGATCAAGACGCGCTCCATGCTGACGCGGATCGCGATCCAGTAAGTGTGATCCTGGAATCCGGCATACAGGGCCTCGCCAACACCCCACGGGGTGGGGAACAGATAAGGCGGCCAGATCTTCAGCTCAGCGAGTAGCGTCCAGAGGCCAAACAGCGCGGCGTAGAAGATGATGAAGCGGGCAGCGCGTTTCATGATTGGACTCCCGGATCCACATGGGGTTTCACGCCCTCGTTGTATTCGGCCTCGAGGGAGCGGTTAATCTCTTCTCGCAACTGGACCAAAATCTCGCCCGCGGCGCAGGCGACCGCAGGATCTTCGAGGTGGCGAGGCCGCGGCAACTCCACGGGGAACTCGCTCTTGACGCGACCGGGGCGGAAGGTCATAAGGACGACGCGATCGCCGAGGCGAATGGCTTCCCGCACGTTGTGCGTGACGAAAATGATGGTGCGTCCGGTTTCGTTCCAGATGCGCTCCAACTCATCGTGCAGCAGGTCGCGAGTCTGGGCGTCGAGCGCGGCGAAGGGCTCGTCCATGAGGAGAACGTCGGGCTCGGTGGCCAGAGCGCGGGCGATAGCGACGCGCTGGCGCATGCCGCCGGACAGTTGATGGATGTAGCTGTCTTTGAATTTTGCCAGGTGCACCAGGCGCAGGTAGTAGCGGGTTTTTTCTTCGCGCTCTGCTTTCGCGATGCCCTTCATCTTCATGCCGAATTCGACATTCTGTCCGACGGTGAGCCAGGGAAAGAGGCCGTGCTCCTGGAAGATCATGATGCGGTCGGTGCCGGGTTCTTGCACCGGCTTGCCGTCGATCAGGATCTGCCCCGAGGTTTGCTGATGCAGGCCGGCGATCAGCATCAGCAAGGTGGACTTGCCGCAACCAGAAGGGCCGACGATGCAGACGAATTCTCCGGTTCTTACCTGAAGGTTGATGTGGTCGAGAGCCAGAAGGCGTTCTCCGCTTTGCGTGCGGTAACTGAGGCAGATCTCGTTCAGGCCGACTTTGGAAATCTCCGGTGCAACATCGAGCACGGGACGACCGACGGAGACGGGGCCCACTTTGCCGCCTGGACTGCCTGAGTGAGCAGGAAAGCGAGGGTCGACGGGAATCGGGAACTGGCTGGGAAACTTTTGTACGTTGGTGCTCATTGAATGGCCTTTCGTCCCTTTTCCGCGAGAACCTGGTTGAGGAGTGACAGATCGTAGAGGCCGGAAAGATCGGGCATCTGGCGACCCAGGAATCCGTCATCGAAAGCTTGCTGCGCCGCCGTGGTCAGCGCGCCGTGCAGCGGGTCGTAGGTGACCTGCATGCGGGAGAACGCTTCGTCGAGAACAATGGGAGGAAGCGCCTTGCTGGTCTCGGTCTGGATATGCTGGTTCAGGAGCTTCTTGGCTTCCGCTGGGTGGGCGTTGATCCAGTCGGTGAGGTCGACGTTGGCGCGAATCCAGTTCTTGACGAGATCGGGATGAGCCTTGAGGAATTTCGTGTTCACGACGAGCAGGCCGATCACAAATTGTCCGTTGGGCCAAAGCGTGCGCTCGTCCACGAAAAGGCGGCCATTGCCTTCATGGATGAGGCGCGTGGCCCAGGGCTCAGGAGCCCAAGCTGCGTCCAAGTCCTTCTTGAGGAAGAGGGTCAATTGGTCGGGATTGGCCATGGGGACGATTTGCACGTCGCCGCCTTTGTCATTGCTCTTCATGCCATGATTCTTGAGCCAGTTGCGGAGGGCGACATCCTGCGTGTTGCCGAATTGCGGAGAGGCCACGCGCTTGCCGTGGAAGTCTTCCGGCTTGTTGATGCCGGAATCATTGCGCACGATCAGGGAAGCGCCGCCGCTGGCGGCACCGGACACAACGCGCAGCGCTTCGCCGTTCGAGCGGACATAGCCGTTAATCGCCGGGTTCGGGCCGACGTAGGTCATGTCAATCGCGCCGGCAAACAGAGCTTCGATCGCAGAAGGACCAGCGTTGAAGCTGGTCCACTGAACTTTGACCTGCGGGCCCATGGCTTTTTCGAACCAGCCATTGGCTTTGCCAACCATGGCCTGCGCATGCGTGATGTTGGGGAACGCGCCCACGCGGATGGTGCTGGGATTTCCCTGGGCCCATCCGGAAGCGGCGGTCGCCAGCCACAGCGCAAGACTCACTAGAATTCGTCTAGTCACCCTTGGCGCCTCCGACCACCATGGGGAGGACGCTGGCGGTTTCCTTCTTCTGGTTCTTGAGACGCTTGCCGCCCTTGCCGGCTGGTTTGTGGGCGACGATCAAGTCGGCCAACGTGGTGTGCTCAAGGATGCGCGCGGCCGCGTCGCGTACGTCGAGGAAGACTTGATATAGAGCGCGATGCGGCAAATCGCGATCAATCAGTTCCCGCAACTGCTCGGCGTCGCCGAAGGGGGCGAGGGGGCCGTCAATCAGGCGGATGATCTCGCTGAGATGGATGTCGGAGGGGTCGCGCCGCAGTTGGTAGCCGCCCTTGGCCCCGCGGACGCTTTCCACCATGCGGGCATTCTTGAGTTCCAGCAGGATCAACTCCAGGAACTTCTCCGGGAGGACTTCCTCATACGCGATGTCGCGGATCTTGATGGCGCCCTGATGATGATGGCGAGCGAGCATCATCATGGCCTGGAGAGCGTAGAGACCCTTCTGGGAGATCTTCATGGGCGAATTATTCCATAAACTACATTGAAATAATAGACTTTATTGACGTGAGTGACAATGCAAGCCGAATTCCATCTTGCGGAGGCTCGATCGAACGTTAAGCCTTTTGCGGGGAATAAGTTGCGTGCGGGATGCAGTACTCAGGCAGGAGCCGATGTGCATCCGATTGCAGTTTAGATGCCGGGAACGTGCAGTGACGCCGGTGAAAACTTAATCCAAGGCTGCACGTTCTTGCACAGTTCGTGCTGTTTCTTAGGAAGACGTTCACCTGAATTCGATCAGGCTGAGATCAAGCCGCGATGCGCAGGACCAGGACCGTAATGTTGTCCGGACCGCCCCGTTCCAGGGCCATCTTCACTAACGCCAGGCAAGAATCTGCGGGAGTGTTGGATCGCACTGCGCCGGCGATTTCTTGCTCGCCGACCAGGCTCCAGAGGCCGTCGGTGCAGAGCACGAGGGTGTCGCCCTCTGCCAAGGGGAGAGGGTGCTCGGGCCTGTCGGGCACGACTTCCTTGCCCGACCCCAAGGCGGCGGTAAGAATGTGACGCTGCGGGTGCGACTCGGCATCCTCGGCGCGCACGATGCCGCTCTCGACCAGCCTGCCGACGTAGGAGTGGTCTCGCGTGAGGCGTGAGACCGTCTCGGGACGGACCAAGTACAGCCGGCTGTCGCCGACGTGGGCAAAACAGAGATCGCGGCCGATCAGGGACAACGCAGTACAGGTCGTTCCCAATCCATGAAACTGGGGATGTTCCTCGCCGTAGCGCTGTATGTTCTGGTGAGCTGATTCGAGGGCTTCCAGCAAGGTTTCTTGCGGGTCGCTGGCAAAAGAACTTTCGTAGACGTGGCGCACCGTCTCGACCGCCAGGCGACTGGCTTCCTGTCCACCTTCGTATCCGCCCATGCCGTCGGCGATGACTGCGAGGCGGCCTTTGCGGCGGAATTCGTCGTCGGAATCGGGCTCCCAGTAGAGATAGGAATCTTCATTATTTGTACGTTGGCGTCCGACATCGGTCAGACTCGCCATCTCTATTCCGGGTTTTGTGTTGTTACAGTCAACCGCCATAGGTGAGGCGAGCGAGTCAGGATCCCCTGAAATCCGGCGTGGTCGAAACGCGATTCGGCCCGGGTCATTATATCGGGAAGGCTGAAGCCTTCGCCTTCCGTCCGGGGCTAGTCCTCACCCTTAGGTGAGGACTGGTAGCCTATCATTTCCCGCGGCAATCTGGACATCGAGTTCATTCGTGTTCGGAAAAGAGAAAGTCGCAGAGTTTTGCGACTGTCTCTTCCACCAGTACCCACCAGAATTCGGAAGATGATGCCGGACTACTTGGCCGAATGCTTGGCTTCGTAGAGTCATGCTATGCGCTGATTTGGCAAGGCGCTCGGCGACGGGTTAACATTCTCCGCCGCTTCCGAGGATACTTCATGAAAATGATCGATCGCGTTTATGCCCTGGGTTTGCTCGCAGCGTTAATGGCGGGCCGCCTTTTTCTTGCGTCCATGTTGCTTGGATCGATGTTCATCGGATGTGCGGCTGCGCAAACGGCTCAGTCAGTCGCGTCCTTGCCCAGCGAGACTCCGGCCAAGTTTGAGGCGGTGACGGACAGCTTCGACTACGTCAAGCGCGACGTGATGATCCCCATGCGCGACGGGGTGAAATTGCACACGGTGATCGTGATTCCCAAGGGCGCGAAGAACGCGCCCATCCTGCTGACGCGCACTCCGTACAACGCGAGCGCGCAAGTGAGTCACGCTCAGAGTTCACACCTGGGTCCGATCTTGAGTGGCTATGACAATGCTATGGAAGTCATCGTGGAAGGTGGATACATCCGTGTCGTGCAGGACGTGCGCGGCAAGTATGGATCGGAAGGCGATTACGTGATGACGCGCCCGCTGCGCGGACCGCTGAATCCGACGGCAGTCGATCATGCGACCGATACGTATGACACGATCGACTGGCTGGTGAAGAATGTTCCGGAGAGCAATGGAAAGGTGGGCATTCTGGGGATTTCGTATGACGGATTCCTGCCGTTAATGGCGCTGGTGAATCCGCACCCGGCGCTGAAGGTGGCCGTGCCGATGAATCCCATGGTCGACGGCTGGATGGGCGACGACTGGTTTCACAATGGCGCGTTTCGCGAGCAGAACATGCCTTACATCTACGAGCAGGAGGCGACGCGCGACAACAGCGTTTCGTGGTGGACCGATCACTTCGACGATTACGACAACTACATGGAGGCGGGATCGGCGGGGGAACTGGGGCGGCGGCACGGGCTGGAGCAAGTCGGCTTCTGGCGGAAACTGTTGGAGCATCCGAGCTACGACTCGTGGTGGCAGGAGCAGGCGATGGATACGATTCTCGCCGCACAGCCCTTGAAGGTTCCCGTGATGCTGGTCGACAGCTTGTGGGATCAGGAGGACATCTACGGCGCCACCGCCGTTTACAAGGCGATCAAGCCGAAGGATACCCGCAACGACACGGTATTTCTCGTGATGGGGCCGTGGCATCACGGGCAGGAAATCGGCGACGGTAGCACGCTGGGGGCATTGAAATTCAATAGCGACACGGGACTGTATTTCCGCGAGAAGATCCTCCGGCCATTTCTTGATCAATATCTCAAAGACGGCGCACCGCGGGCGGACGTCGCTGTGGTCACTGCGTTTGAAACCGGAACGAACACGTGGCGGAGTTTGCGGTCGTGGCCGGCGGGATGCACGGACGGATGCGGGATTTATCCACGGCATCTCTATTTGAAGACGGGATTGAAACTTGGCTTCGCGGCTCCAGAAAAGGGCGACGCGCCGTTTGACGAGTACGTTTCCGATCCCGCCAAGCCTGTGCCTTTCCGCGCGCGCCCGATTCAACCCGTCGGCTATGGCGACGGATTCACGTGGTCGCAATGGTTGGTCGACGATCAGCGAGAGATGTCGGGACGACCGGACGTGTTGGCCTTTGTGTCGGATCGGTTGAACGAGCCGGTGAAGATCAGCGGGCAACCGGTGGCCAATTTGGTCGCATCCACCAGCGGAACGGACTCGGACTGGGTGGTCAAGGTGATCGATGTTTATCCGGATGAGGTCGCGGGTCAAGCGGGGATGGGTGGATATCACCTGATGGTCTCCGCCGACATTTTCCGCGGGCGCTATCGAGAGAGTCTGGAGACGGCGAAGGCGATCGTTTCTGACAAGCCTCTCGCTTACCATTTCACGCTGCCGACGGCGAACCACGTTTTTCTGCCGGGGCATCGGATCATGGTGCAGATTCAGTCGAGCTGGTTTCCACTGTATGACCGAAATCCGCAGACGTTTGTGCCGAATATCTTCTGGGCGAAACCGGGGGATTACAAGAAGGCGGTACAGCGTGTGTTTCACTCGGTCGATCTGGCCAGCTACATTGAGTTTCCGGTGGTGGAGACGCGGTGACTAAGCTCGTGCGAAAAGCGTTCCGATTGCTGGGCGGCCTCTTGTTGGTGACTGCGCCCCTGCTCGGCCAAGGGAAGCGGCTGTGGGTTCTGCGCTCGCCGGGAGAGATGGTCGAATACGATCCGGCGACGTTTGCGGCGAAGCAGACGGTCAAAGTGCCGGGCGAGGCAGCGCAGTCGCCCCAGAATATTTCGGTCAATCGTCTGGGGCAGATTCTGTTTGTGCCGGCAGTGTCGCTGCCACTTTCGGAGGAAGATGCCGCGGGGACGCACAAGGCGTGGCTTTGGAATGGGCGGACTGCAACCACGATTGATCTCGGTGTCAAGAGGGAGGTGAGCGCGACGGGATCGAATCAGGCGGTCACGGAATCGGCTCCGGTGGCTTATCTTTCGGCGGACGGCGGGCATTTGTTCTGGTTCGCCAATCAGGCGCGACGGTTGGTGCGGGAAGACCAGGACCTTTCGACTACTACAACTTGGGAGGCGTGGCGGACCGATGCGAGCGGCGCGGGGCGCGAGGATCTGACTACGGTGAAACTGCCGGACTGCCGCTGCCCGACCGGGACTTGCGAGGAGAGCTGTCCGTACGGCGTTGTGTGGGTGCCGGACAGCGGCGTGGAGAAGTTTTTCCTGATGACGCAGTTTGTTGCGGGGAAGACCGAGGCGGTGTACAAGGCGAGCACCCGCTATCAGGAAGAAGGCGCGAAGTGGGCAGCCACTTCCACGGCCGAGCCTCTGCAGCGCGTGCTGGACGCGGCTTCCGACGGGAACACCATTGTTGAGGCGATTCCGGATACGAGTTGCTGCGGATGGTCGAATCAGAGCAACGATCAGACACTGGTGTTGAGTAACGGAAAGAAGATCACGGTGTTTGACGAGCAGGCGACGTATAAGAATCCTGATTACGATGTGAGCTTCTTTACGTCGAACGCGCGGCTGTCGCCGGAGTTGGGAAACGTGGCGATGACCGTTGTTTCAACGGCGCAAGAGAACAAGCCGATTCAGTTGTCGGAGGAGGGACAGGCGAATCCGGAGGAGTCGCAACGCATTCGGAAGGCTCTGGCGGAATTGCCGGCGGTGGAAGTGAAGAGCGTGGAGGATTCTCCGCGGCAGCTGGCGTTTGTGCCGCATGCGGTGCTGCTGGGCTGGATCAGCGAGAAGGAGATCCTGATCGTGGAGGATCATGTGCTGGTGGCTTACAACGTGGCGACGGGCGCGCGGCGGAAGTCGAGCGTAAGGGTGGAGGATGGGGGAAGGGTGTTTCTGAGATGAGAAGGTCCAAAAAATGACTTCGGTTGGCGGTCGTTGGCTAGACTGCGACGTTACGAACTGCCTCGACAGTGTCCGGTTAGCCGGCAATCCGCGCGTGTCGTTGGTTGCAACTTCCTACTAAGCCAGTTTCTAGGCTTGTCGCTTGCTCTGCGCCGTGGCCGAGCATCCTTCCGTGCCCGCCTTTGAATCGTGCGACAATGGCTCGCACACCACATGGATTCAAGACGATTCCGCTTTGGTCTCTTTGAGTTCGACGCAGCAACCCTTGAGCTCCGCCGTGAGGGCGCCCTCATCCGCTTGCAGTCGCAGCCCGCTCAAGTCCTTGCCTGTCTTGTCGGGCGCGCCGATCAAGTCGTCTCACGGGACGATCTGCACAAAGTCGTTTGGGGCGATGAAACCTTCGTGGATTTCGAGGGCGGGCTGAACTTCTGCATTTCGCAGATTCGTTCTGCTCTCAAGGACGATTCCGCAGACCCAACCTATATTCGCACAGTTCCCAAGAGCGGCTATCAGTTCATTGCGCCCGTTCAGCACATCCCCGCGCAAGCACCGGAGTCACCAAAAAAAGGAGCCACGCCGCACAACCCTTTTACTGCGCGGATAGCTGCTCTGGCATTCGCATCGATCGCTTTGGTCACGCTCGCGTTGCTTACCTATCGTTTCCAATCCATCCAAAGTGCAACTCAATCGCCCATCCTCGCGGTCGTGAGGTTCGACAACGAGACTGGCGATCCAGGCATCACGAGCTTCAGCGACGCGCTAACCGACAACGTTGTCGAACAATTGACCTCCCAGAGCAGCAGGCGTTACCGCGTCATCGGCAACGCGCAGATCCTCAGGCTCCCGCGCGAGCAGCGGGATCTGAAAGCCATCGCCTCCTCTCTGCATGCTGGGTATGTCGTTCTTGGCCAAGTACAATCCAACGGCGCTCAAGTTCGCATTCTTGCCCATCTCATCCGTTTACCCGACCAAACGCACATCTGGGTCGTACGTCTGGACCGCCCCTTAATCGATAAGCTGGGCGTCGCGTCCGCGGCTGCCCACCAAATAGCCACTGAGTTCTCCGCACGAATGTCCACCGATCCAGACCGAGCCACCTCATTTTCATCCGCAAGCAACTGATTCCTTGGAGGATAACTCCTAAGCCTTTTCTAAGGGCCGGTAACGGCGATCTCGCTTGCGTTTTCCGCGCTTGCCGGAGATTCTGTCGCTCGATTCCTGGAGTCAGCCCGATTGGGCCGAGTAACAGTGGGCTTCGAAAGCGAGGTATCCCGATGTTGTGCTGCCCAACGCGGCGCGATTTGTTGAAGCTTTGTTCTTTGTCTCTTTCGGTCGGCACCATGAAATTACCTGCGTGGCTGGTCGAATCCGAGACTTCGAATAAGGGGAACGATCAAATGATTGTCAGCGACACCTTTCCCGCACAGCCGACAGAGCTGGTCCGCGAAATGGTCACGGTCGCGCACTTCGATCTAAATCGCGTAAAAGATCTCGTTGGCGCACACCCGTCGCTTGTGATGGCGGGGTGGGACTGGGGCTTCGGCGACTGGGAAACCCCGCTGGGAGCCGCTTCCCACATGGGCAACCGCCCTATCGCCGAATATCTGATCTCGAAAGGCGCGCCAACTTCGTTGTATTCGGCAGTGATGCTTGGTCAGCTCGGTGTGATCAAAGCGCTAGTGGCCGCTCAGCCAGGCATTCAGCACATTCGTGGGCCCCACAGCATCAGTCTTCTCGCACACGCAAGAATGGGCGGCGAAGCAGCGCGTCCAGTCTTCGAATTCCTGGAATCTCTGGGGGACGCCGACTCAGAATCCCCGGTTCCACTCAAAGACAAAGATGCCGCCTCACTGGTCGGAGCATACGTAGTTGGTGCGGGGGATACCCATCAGGTTGACGTGAACGCAAACATCACAATGTATGCAGGTAAGATGTATACGTATCCGCCTCAGTTGAATTGGACCCGGAAGGGGACCATGACCCGGCCACTCTTTCATCTGGGAACCCGCACGTTTTATCCAGCTGGAGCTCCGGCAGTTCGCATCCGCTTCACGGAAGACGGCGGCGGCGTCCTGATGACCGTCACCGACGCGGAGTTGGTCTTGACCGCGCGCCGAAAACAGGAATCAAAGTGATCTTTTGGGACTAATGGAATGCTTTAGCATTCTCCGTGGTGGTTCTGCCAGTTGGGTCTGCACGGCAGTGCGATGCAGGTCTGCGACTCCTGTCAAGAAGTCCCGTTCCCGGAACTTACTCCATCGTCGCTGCTGCCGATTCGGAGTGGATGACGTGCTACCCGGACATAAAAATGTCTCAATCGAGCCACTCGACGCCCGTGGCTCACTTCCGTTGTCCGGCGCAGTAGATCATCCAGCCGAGAAGATTTGCTCCCAGGACGACTCCCGCGATTTTCAGGGAATGGCGCCAAGAGCTGTCGATGTCGATGACGGGAGAATCGACAGCGCTACGAAGAGCAGCGTCGCCAGCAATCCCGATGCCGCCGCGACGCGCACCCACAGGCGCGGGCGCAGGCCGCGTTCTTTGCGCGAGAAGATGGGGATGGCGAAGAGCGCGCCTGCGGCGACGCCCTGGTACAGCATGTCGTAGATCAGCGCCAGTGCCATCGCCGAACACGGCGGACATTTCCAACCGGCATATGACTCATCTCGCCTTCCGGGGACCAGTACAGGGCAGGGTATTTGAGGAACTCTTCTTCTGCTCTACGAGAACCTTACCTTCACATCCGGCCCCTTCTCCAAATGAATGCTCTCCACGAAGCGCACCTTCCCGGTGCGCAGCGCCATGATCACGGACGACGTCCGCGTGCCTTCGCCGAAGAAGCGGACGCCCTTGAGCAGCGCACCGTCGGTGACGCCGGTTGCCGCGAAGATCAGTTGCTTGCCGGGGGCGAGGTCTTCGGCCTCGTAAATTCTGTTCTTGTCTTTGATGCCCATTTTCGCGAGGCGCTCTTCCTGATCCGGCTTCACCACCAGGCGGCCCAGCATGTAGCCGTTGAGGCAGCGGATGGCGGCGGCAGTGATCACGCCTTCTGGCGCGCCGCCGGAGCCCATGACCGCATGCACTCCGGTGCCGATCACGGCTGCGGCGATTCCGGCCGAAAGATCACCGTCGCCGATCAGACGAATGCGTGCGCCGGCCGCGCGAATGTCGGCGATCAGCTTTTCATGACGCGGGCGGTCGAGCACGATCACGACCAGATCTTCCACGTCGCGTTCAAGTCGCTTCGCGATGTTCTTCAGATTGTCGGCAACGGGTGCGTCGAGTTCGACCGCGTCTTTGCACGACGGCCCGACAACGATCTTCTCCATGTAGCAGTCGGGAGCGTGCAGCAGGCCTCCGCGCTCGGACGCGGCGAGCACGGTAATCGATCCGGGCGCACCGGTGGCGCACAGGTTCGTTCCTTCCAGCGGATCGACGGCGATGTCTACGTCGGGGACCTCCGTGCCGTCGGGGAACTCGGCGCCAACTTTTTCGCCGATGTACAGCATGGGTGCTTCATCGCGCTCGCCCTCTCCAATAACGATGGTGCCGCGCATGGGGATCGAGTCCATGGTCTTGCGCATGGCCTCGGTAGCAACCTGATCGCTCAGCTTGCGTTCGCCCTGGCCCATGGTGCGGGCCGAAGCGATCGCGGCCACTTCCACGACGCGCAGAAATCGCGGCGCCAGGTCGCTTTCAATGTTTTCCCCAAAGCTGCGGGCCTTGCCTTCCGAACGAATTTGCGTACCCACGAGAGCCTCCCCGGGTGATCGTGAAAAGGTTGTGCGCCGGGTTGAGACTATAGCGCAATCCCGACGCCAATGGAAAGAAGCGATGAGCAGTATCGATTTTGTTCACTACTGCGATACACGCGGGAGCGTTCGCCGTGGTATCCTCCTATCCCTGATTCGAAACTGAACGCCATGCCTGACGCGCGCCCCCTGACTTTGCTCTGCATCACCACCTACGAAAAGGGGCAGGAATTCATGCGCGAGTGCAAGCGCCAGGGCTGCCGCGTGATCCTGCTGACGGCGGAAAAATTGCGCGAGGCCGATTGGCCACGCGAAAGCCTCGACGATACTTTCTATCTCCCGGCCGAGATTCCCCTCGCCGATATCGTGTCTGCGGTGACGCACTTGGCGCGCTCGCACAAACTCGACCGCATCATCGCGCTCGACGAGTACGACATGGAAACGGCCGCAACGCTCCGTGAACATCTGCGCATTCCGGGCATGGGCCTCACCACCATGCGCTATTTCCGCGACAAGCTGGCCATGCGCATGCGCGCGCTCGATCACGACGTGCGCGTGCCGGATTTTGTGCCCGTCGTCAATCACGACGACATCCGCTACTACCTCGATCACGTGCCGGGACCATGGGTGCTCAAGCCGCGCCAGGAGGCGTCAGCGATCGGAATCAAGAAGATTCACACTCCCGCAGAATTGTGGCCGATTCTCGATCAACTCGGGGACAAGCAATCGACCTACCTGCTGGAGAAGTTTGTCCCCGGCGATGTCTTTCACGTGGACTCGGTGGTGTCGGAGAACGAAGTGGTCTTCGCCAACGTCAGCAAATACGGCAAGCCCCCGATGAACGTAGCTCAGGGCGGTGGAATTTTCACGACTTTTACGGTGTCGCGGGGAAGCGAAGCCGATGCTGGCCTGCGCGCGATCAACCGTGATTTGATTGCCGCGCTCGGCCTGGTGCGCGGAGTCGCGCATGCGGAGTTCATCCAGGCGCACGTTGACGGGCACTTCTACTTTCTCGAATGCGCCGCGCGCGTAGGCGGAGCCTACATCAACGAAATGGTCGAGGCCGCTACCGGAATCAATCTCTGGCGGGAGTGGGCTCGCATCGAAGTCGCTGGCGGCGATGGCAGGTACAAGTTGCCTCCGGTGCGTGAAGAATATGCAGGCGTAATTCTCTCCCTCGCGCGGCAGGACGATCCGGATACTTCCGCCTACAACGATCCTGAAGTCCACCTTCGCATCAAAAGGCATCACCACGCCGGATTGGTGCTGCGCTCAACGGACCCGCAGCGGATTCCAGCGTTGCTCGAAGGTTACGCGCGGCGCTTCGCGGACGAATTTCTGGCGGTTGAGCCTCCGCGGGACAAGCCGACTGCATAGCTTATGTAGCGCGGGCGCGGCGCCCGCGTAAAGCCTGTCTCCGTTTGATCCGCCGCGCGAGCAAGGGTGTCCGCACCACAAATCCTAAAAGCTGAGCTTTATCCCAAACTGAATTTGCCGTGCTCCGGTCGTAATGTCGGGTTGCCTCACCTGCGAGGTCGACTGCCCGAAGGTTAGAGTATCGGCGATCTGATTGTCGGGCTGGCTGAATTGGACGCGGTTGAACAAGTTGTATGCCTCCGCGCGGAATTGCAGGTGGACCCGTTCCGTCAGGCCGATACTCTTTCCGAGAACCATGTTCCAGTTGTTGACTCCCGGACCATGAAAATGATTGCGTCCAAGATTACCGGCGCTGCCCCACGCAGCTGGCGAAAAGAGCCCCAGATTCGGTCCGGTCTGAGTGCGCGGATTGCTGACCGGCTGCAGAGTTGCCGCCGGATCGTAGTTAGGACGCTGCGGCTGCCCGGTATGCGCAGTGTCGAGCGGCGTAAAGATGTCGTAGGGAAGCCCTCCGGAAAAAGTAGTGACGCCGGAGAGTTCCAGGTTTTCAAAAATCCTGCTGAGCACACCCTCGGCCAGATGGGCGCGCCCGCGGCCCAGGGGCAGATCCCAGCTGTAGTTCACCACTAGACGCTGGCGAACGTCGAAGTCGGAATTGCCCCGCTCCTGTACCAGGTCAAGCGAGTTGCGCGGGAATCCCTGATTGCCAGTCGTGGGCACGAGCGGGTCAGAGGAATTGTCGATGGCGTGGGCCCACGTGTACGCGGCCTGTAGCGTGAGGCCGTTCCTCATTCGTTTCGTGATATTCGCCTGCAAGGCATTGTAGATTGATGACGCCTGGTTGTTGAAAACTTCGGCATGCAGAAAGGCATTATTGTTGACCGCGTCGAACGGCAGTAAGCCGATCTCGGCGCCCACGTAAAGATTGTTGAACTGCAACGCCTGTGGCGGAACTCCATCCGCAAGCAACTGAGCGACCAGCGCGGGTTGCGGGGGATTGCCGTCGACCAGGCGGAGGATGCGCGTGCCTCTCGATCCCACGTAATTTACATCCAGAAGCACACTACCCGGCAACTCTCGCTGGATTCCGAAATTCCAACTCTGGCTATACGGCATGTGCAGATGCGGATCGATCAGAAAGGGCAGAATGCCGCCTTGGGGAATGCCCGCCCCGTTGACTGTCAGATTACTGGCAGCCGGAGACGCGGTTAGCGTCTGGGGCACCTGAAGCGTTGAGAGCAACGGCCCCAGACACACTTGCGGCGTCGCGATCTGCGGAGGATTGCAAGCTGGCGCGGTCGCCGCCTGGAAATAGAAAAGTTGCTGGAAGCTGATTTCCTGGAAAGGTGGATTTCCGCGCGTCAGCCCTAGCAACTGGCCAAACAGCCGGTCGTGGAAAATTCCATAGCCCAAGCGCACAGAAGTCTTGCCATCGTTGAACGGATCCCACGCAATTCCGATGCGCGGTTCGAAGTCGTGCCAGTCGTTGTTGTAGAGCGGAGGCAGGCCGCGATCCTTTTGCCCCGCGATCATGAACGTGAACGGTGCCTGCCCGCTGGGATCGGTGAAGAGCGTCGAAAGAAGATTGTTTACTTCATAGGGAACGCCGTTGAACTGGTAGCGGAGCCCGTAGTTGACCGTCAGGTTTGGCAGCACCTTCACCGTATCCTGCGCGAAGGCGGCGAATTCTTTCTGGCGGAAGCCGCGGTAGTCGTTGGCGGTTCGTGTGCCGGATTTGTCGAAGAATTGCGCCTGCGTGACCGTCCCTACCGAGCCGAGAAGCGACCAGACCATATCCTGCACCGTCGGATCTCCGTCGATCACGGTGCCCGTCGCAAACGCCGGGAGTTGGTTGCCAGAGTTGGAGAAGTTGTGGAAGTCCACCGTGGGCCGCGATAAAAAATCCTCCGTGCTGTTGGAGTAGACATCGCGGACCTCAACCCCGAACTTGAAGGTGTGCTGCCCGCGCGCCCAAGTGACATCGTCCCCGATCGTGTAAGTGCCGCTGAGTCGCTTGGAGCCGCCCCGATCGACAATCAGCAGGCAACCAAAGCCGGCGGCGTTCGGGATGGGCACGTCAAAACCGCGCCCAAAAGAGTCGGTGAGGCCCGCACTGTTGAGTAGATTCAAGCCCTCGCAACTCAGCGGGAAGTTGATCCGGTTCGCTCCCAGGCGCAAATTGTTCACGAGCCTCGGGTCGATCACCGTCGTCAACTGTAGCGAAGCGTTCTGCCTGCGCTGATTGGTGCCGGTGCCTCCCATGCCGGGAAGAAAATCGGTATGGTCGAAATTCGGGTCCACGAAACGATTGAACGAGTAGTGCACCGCCAGCATCTCGCTCTGCGAGAAATTGTGGTCCAGTCGCACGCTGGCGTTGTCGCCGGTTGTATCCGACGAACTGGGAAAGTACAGCAGGGCACGCATGTTGCTGTTCGCATCAACGCTCGGACCGTTCGGTGCCGGATATAGATTCAGGATATTCTGCATCGTTGAATCGAGAGGCAACTGAAAAATATTCTCGGGAGAATCCGGTGAACTCACGTCAACGGGCACGCCTTGATAAGTGAAGCTCCCCTGTTTGAACTGGTTCGTGGGCACGATGCTGTTGTTGGTGAGGGTGGTGCTGAAGCGCTCGCCTTCATAGTTTCCGAACAAGAATGTTTTGTCGCGCCGCAGCGGACCTCCCACCGACAATCCGAAAGCGTTGCGAGTGTACGCATCTTTGGGCACGACTTTTCCTGACGCGTCGGTTTCGTGATTGAAAAAGTCGCGGGCGCCCAGGGCATCGTAGCGTCCGAACCAGTACACGTCCGAGTGGAACTGGTTTGTACCGCGCTTGCTGACGATGTCGACCACCGCGCCCGTATTGCGGCCAAATTCGGGCAGAAAGTTGCTCGTGATGACACGAAACTCCTGCACCGAGTCCGGATTCAGCGCCGTCAGTCCGGGCTGCGGCAACGATAATCCGGGGATCTCGGCATCGTTGTTGTCGGTGCCATCGAGCAGAAAGTTATTGTTGCGTTCGCGCGAACCGTTGATGGAGAGACCGCCCAGCAGCGAATTTCCCTGAACTGCGCCGGGAGAGAGCAGGATCAGCTGATAGGGATCGCGCAAGATCAGCGGCAGGTTCTCGACCTGCTGGCTGTTCACGACATCACCGATCTGCGCGTCGTTCAGATCAATGGGCGCGATCGCGTCTCCATGAACCGTGATCTTCTCCGCGACCGCGCTGGGGACCAGCGTCGTATCCAGATTCTGCACCTGGCCAACGGTCAGCACGACCCGGGAGTACTCCACAGTCTTGAATCCCGTTTTCTCCACCTCGACGTCGTACACTCCCGGCACCAGACTGGTGATCCGGTAAACGCCTGAGTTGTCTGTATTGGTGCTGCGTTCGGCGTTTGTGGCCAGGCTATGGGCGGTAATGCGCGCCTGTGGCACGACAGCCGCGGTAGAATCTGTGACTGTGCCCGTGATGGATGCCGTTTGCGCGATGACGACCGGCGAGAGAAACAAGACCAGAAAAAACAGAATTGAAGCCGGGGGACGCTTCATCGAAGTCTCCTCTGTCGGCGGACTCCTGTTCCAGATTTCTCTGCACAGGAGACAGAATCCAGCGACGTCAGACTGTCTCAGGAAACGGTTCTGAAGGCATCATGATGCCGTGCACGGCGCAGTGTCAACCCTGAAACGACGCAGGTTTTCCCGGCGCAGCCAGGCGCTGCCTCTGCTACCATTTGCCCATGAACACAACCCCCAGTGAACATCCCGCGCCAGCGGAACGCTCTGCGCCCGAGCGCGTTGCTCAAGAACGCCCTGCTTCAGAACGAAAAGAGCCGACCTACCTTTTCACCGAGAAATCCGTGGCCGATAAGAGTGAGATCGCGCGCCGCTTCATCGAGACCCGGGCGCGCCTCAACGCCAATGTCGACAAGGCCAACAACTTCCTGGTAAAGCGCTTCTACAACATCGATCACAACGCGTATCTGGAAGGCACGCTGCCAGCCAAGACGAAAGAGTTGATGGGACTCGTAGCCTCAGCGTGCCTGCGCTGCGACGACTGCATCTTCTACCACGCGATCCAGGCCTACCGCCTGGGCATAACCCGCGCCGAGCAGGAAGAATCGCTCAACGTCGCGCTGGTGGTTGGAGGCAGCATCGTAATCCCGCACCTACGGCGCGCGTATGAGTTGCTGGAAGAATTGTACGGGTGAAGCTGTGCTATCTGGGTGAAGGTGAATATGTAGGGACAGCCGCCCTCGGCTGTCCGCTGGGCGCAGCCTAGCTGTGGTGGAAGAAACCATGACAAAGGTGAAAATGAAGCAAGTCGTTCCGAACTTTTCCAGTGAGGCCGAAGAGGCAGTGTGGTGGGACGCTCATCGTTCCGAAATCGAGGCAGAAATCCGGCAGGGAGTGAAGCAGAAGCGGCCGCCGACGCTGGGCAGCCTGGCCGAGCGTGTCGCCGCCGAGATCAACGAACGCGCCGCCAGGACGACTCAAGAGGACCGGGCCCAAGCCGATTCTGAAACTAAGAAGATCGCTGCTCAAGTGCAGTGTCGTATTCCTTGAGTGCAGCCTCGATTTCCCCTTGCAACCGCTAGGCGAACGCGTGATTCCGGGCTACTTCTCGGTTCCCAGGAATTCAAGAAGAGCAGAATGAGCTTTCCTAATCGGACCCGCACACGCGCCGACACTACTCACGGCGCGCTGAGCACTTTCCTGAATGGATCACTCTTGCCCGTATGAGCCACTGCGCCTGACACATGTTGATTGGCGCGCCCAATTGCGACATAGGCTTCTATCAAGAGTCCCTTTAAGTCATCCCGCAACGTTGCGATTGATCCTGTGCTGATCGCCTTGCGAAACTGCTCTTCTATGAACAGGCATCCCAGTTGGTCGACCCTAGAGAAAGCTGCTACGCGCTCGTTGAACTCCAGTTCGTCTATTAGGGCTTGGAGCGGACCGACCTCCGCAGCCGAGAATTTAGCGTTGAAGATGTCGGGCCGAGTCTTGCACGTCTCAATCCATTGTTCCTTGTGGCGTCGAAGTTCTTCCGGTCGGAACTTACGTCCTCTCGGATGCCGGTCGTTGTAGCTGTGAATCTCGGCGTGGCACTCGAAACATACTGCTATACCGTTATCAATGGTGCTTGGGCCGCCTTCGTCCCGTGGAGCCATGTGATCGATTTCGATCTTTACGCCGCAGAATCGATGGCAAATGCAACACCTACGATGACACGCGGTTAGCAACTCATCGACATCCCTTTGCGGAAAACGTTCAAGCGTCATGCAACGCCTCGGTGTTCCAAGTTCGCGCCGTTTAGCACCCTAGAACGCGTCAATCCCCGTAACGCTCTGGCCGATGATCAGCGAGTGCACGTCGTGCGTGCCTTCGTAGGTTTTCACCGATTCCAGGTTCATCATGTGGCGCATGATGGGATAATCGTCGGCCACACCGTTCGCGCCGAGGATGTCGCGCGACAGGCGGGCGCACTCGAGCGCCATCCAGACGTTGTTGCGTTTTGCCATCGAGATATGTTGCGGCTGGACCTTGCCCGCGTCTTTCAGGCGCCCGACCTGCAACACAAGTAATTGTGCCTTGGTAATTTCGCTGATCATCCAGGTGAGCTTGTCCTGCACGAGTTGGTGTGAGGCGATAGGCTGATCGCGCCATTGCTTGCGCAGCAGGGAGTACTGCAGCGCGCAGTCGTAGCACGACATGGCCGCGCCGAGCGCTCCCCAAGCGATGCCGTAGCGGGCTTGGTTCAGGCACATCAGCGGAGACTTCAGGCCACCGGTTTTCGGAAGCGAATTCGATTCGGGGATGTGCACATCCTGCAGCGAGAGCCCCGAAGTCACCGATGCGCGCAGCGACCACTTGCCGTGAATGTCGTCAGCCTTGAAGCCGGGGCGGTCGGTCTCGACCAGGAATCCACGAATCTTGTCGTTCTCGTTCTCCACCTTGGCCCAGATGATGGCGACGTCGGCAATGGTGCCAGACGTGATCCACATCTTCTCGCCGTTAATCACGTATTCGTTGCCGACTTTGCGGGCGCGCGTGCGCATGCCGCCCGGGTTCGAGCCGAAGTCGGGCTCGGTGAGGCCGAAGCAACCCAGCTTCTCGCCTTTTTGCATCGCGGGCAGCCACGTCTGTTTTTGTTCCTCGCTGCCAAATTCATAAATCGGATACATGCACAACCCCGACTGCACGCTCACGAAGCTGCGCACGCCCGAGTCGCCACGCTCGAGTTCCTGCGTCATCAGGCCGTATTCGACGTTGCCCATTCCCGCGCAGCCGTAGCCCTTCAGCGAAGCGCCAAAAAAGCCCAGGTCGGCCATGGGCTTGACCAGTTCGCGCGGGAAGCGCCCGGCGCGGTTGCATTCCTCGATGATGGGAATGAGATTGTCTTCAATGAACTGGCGCGTCGTGTCGCGCACGAGCCGCTCGTCGTCGGTCAGTAGGGAATCGTATTGGATGAAATCGACACCGCGAAACTTGATGGCAGGCATGGTGAATCTCCTGATGAAGTGGGTCCCCAGAACCGGGCGCGCGCCGGCGGGCAAACATATGACGGTAGCAGGGGCGAGCGATTGAGGTCAACGGCGCCCAAGCATAACGACTTTTCAATCGATAGAACAAGAGTCGGTGTATGCTGTTGGCGGACTTTTCCAGTCTTAAATCGATTCAATATAGCGGTCCACGTTTGGGAGCATGCTGCTGTTCTGTGATCACGGAGGCATCATGGCGACAGAGATCAAGAGTTGCTTTCTTACAGCAGTTGCGTTGAGCGCAGTCCTGTTCGCGGCGAATGTCGCCAGCGCGCAGAAAGTCGTCGTCGATGCCGACCCTGCGCACGTAGCCAACACCTTCAGCCCGGTCCGCTCCCTGGGCGCTGCTATTGATCGCCTGCGCACGGGCACGCCCGACTATCTGCTGAAAGATCCGCTGCTGAAAGAAATCCTGGGTGCGGGATGGCAGACCGTGACCTATCGCCAGAATACCGAACTGATGGTCGAGGCGTGGCACTGGAATCCCGCAGGAAAATGGAGCAACGCTGACAAACAGGAAGGTTACTTCGTCGGCAGCGCCGAACCGACCGCGGAAATGATCCACAGTTCCTGGGCGGCCCCGCTGCCGCATCGTGGCTTCAGCCGCGGCGATGGCAACGGCTGGTCGCGCCTCACCGACGGCGATCCCAAGTCGTACTGGAAGAGCAATCCGTACCTGACCAAGGCCTTTACCGGCGAAGATGATTCGCTGCATCCGCAGTGGGTCATGATCGACCTCGGCAACAAGATCGATGTGAACGCCATCCGCATCGCATGGGCCGACCCGTACGCGAAACGCTATTCGGTTCAGTTCTGGACGGGCGAACTCGAGCCCTTTTACGAGGGCACGACCAAAGGCACGTGGCAGACCTTTCCGATGGGCAACATCACCGAAGGCAAGGGCGGCACCGTCCCTCTCAAACTCGTTTCGTGGATGATTCCGGTCCGCTACATCCGCATCTGGATGACCGAGTCTTCCAACACCTGCGACACTCACGGCTCAGCCGACAAGCGCAACTGCGTGGGATACGCCATCAACGAACTCTACGCCGGGGCACTCTCAGCCGACGGCTCATTCAACGACTGCGTCACGCATTTTCCCAGCCGCGAACAGACCGTGACATGGCCTTCCTCGGTCGATCCTTGGCATGCCGCTTCTGATCTCGATCAATCCCGCGGAGACCAGGTGGGATTCGACTTCTTCTTCACCTCCGGAGTCACGCGCGGCCTTCCGACGATGGTCCCGATTGCGATGCTCTACTCCACACCGGAGGACGCGGCGAGCGAGATTGCGTATCTCTACAAGCGGCACTATCCGATCTCGTGGATCGAGATGGGCGAAGAGGCCGACGGGCAACACATGCTTCCCGAAGACTACGGTGCGCTGTACGTACAATTTGCCAGCGCCATTCACAAACTCGTTCCCGAGGCGAAGCTGGGAGGTCCGCCCTTCGAAGGAACATTTGGTGATGTCGAAGTCTGGCCCGACTCGAACGGGAAAGTTTCCTGGCTCGGCCGCTTCGTCGATTACCTGAAAGCGCACGGCCGGCTCGGTGATTTCACTTTTTTCTCTTTCGAGCATTACCCGTATCAGGACCGGCCCTCTTACTCCTGGGCCGATCTGTATCCCGAGCCGGGCTACGTCAGCCATATCGTGCAAGTATGGAAAGACAACGGCCTGCCGCCCAATATTCCGTTCTTCATGACCGAAGGAAATATCGGAGGCGGCGCGCCCCCATCAACCGTGAAGAGCGGGCTGTGGCTCGCTGACTACGTCGGCACCATGATGGCCGAGGGCGCAGGCGCGACTTACTATTTCCATTACATGCCGTACCCGGGGAGCTTCGGCGGCTTCGGGAATTTTTTATGGATCGACGCGAACTACAACGTGCTGGGCTATCCGCCGCAGTACCTGGCTGCGCAACTCATCACCAAAGAGTGGGTACAACCCATCGACGCGGCCCACAGGCAGTTCAAGGCCGCCAGCGATGTCAACGATGCCGCCGGAAATGTGCTGGTGACGGCCTACGCGGTCGAGCGCCCCGATGGACAGTGGTCCGTGATGCTGGTCAACCGCGACCAGTTCAACGACCATGCCGTGAAAGTCACGTTCGCCGGAGCACGAGGCAAGCACGATCGTTCATTCTCGGGTCATGTCGACCGCATCACTTTCGGTTCTAACGAATACCAGTGGCACCAGCAAGGAACCGGCGGACACGCCGACCCCGACGGTCCGCCGTCGAAGTCGACTGTGGACGGGGCCGCAGACGCGCTCTACCAGCTGCCGAAAGCATCGATCACGGTCCTCCGAGGCCGGATCGGAGAGTGACACAGCGGTGCCGGAATTCGCTTGTTCTGTTTACATAGGGCTTGGCTCGAAGAATCTTCGCAAGACCTGAAGATACAAGGACACGAAGTTACACAAGGGGAAGTCCCGCCTCCTTCGTGTACCTTCGTGCCCTTAGTGATTGATGGTTCTCCCCTCGCCGTTTCAACCTGACCCGCTGTATGAAGCAGCGTCGCAAGACAGCCAGCGCACCCTTACTGTAAAATCAATAGCGCAGGAAGAGAATCCAGAACGCAGCAGCTGAGTCTTCCAAAGTGGATCCCGTAGTGCCGGGACGATTTCCGAGACATTTCATCCACCATCATCCGCGATAGGTACGAAGCGGATCGCGCTGCGCAAACACTAGACATCAGGAGAGATCAAAATGGCAATAGGCGCCAAAATCGCAAAAACAGCAGATCGCAAGAAGATCATGGACACCACGAAGAGCACGGATTGCCCGAAATGCGGCAAAACCACCCGCATCGTCAAGCGCGTGAAAGACCGCGAACGCGGCGTCCCGGGCGGGGTTTACATCTCGTGCTCGGCGTGCGAGTTCTTCGAGAAACTGTAGACGCGCCGGCAGCCGTGATGCGCCGCCAGTCGCAAACCCGTTTGACCTTATGACGTTTCCCGTGGTGCCGTGATCTTTGCGACACCGGAGCTGGATTTAGAGAGGAGCGAACATGAGCGGATTCTGGCAGGATTTCCGGTTCGCGGCGCGAGTGCTCGGGAAAAATCCCGGTGTTAGCGCCATTATGGTGTTCACGCTCGCGCTGGCCATCGGAGCGACGACGGCGATCTTCAGCGTGGTGTACGGCGTCTTGCTACGACCCCTGCCGTATTCCAGCGCCGACCGCATCATGGCGGTCTCTGAAGTTAACTCCTACGGCCGGCCCTCGCGCCTCGCGGATCCGAACTTTGACGACTTCCGCGATCAGAGCCACAGCTTCCAATCCATTGCGAAGTACTCGGCCTATCCTGTCTCTGTTTCCGGAGCAGCGCAGCCTACACGCACTACCATCGCCGCGGTGACGCCGGAGTTTCTCACAGTATTCGGGATTGAGCCGATGATCGGCCGCGATCTTACGGCGAGTGATGACAACAAGGGCGCGGCATCGGTCGCCCTCGTGAGCTATGGTTACTGGAGGCAATACCTCGGATCGGCGCAGGATCTTTCGCAATCGCGACTGAAAATCAACAACGCTGTCTATTCCGTGATCGGCGTCCTCCCCGCGGGATTTCGATTCCCGGATGACGTGGACGTGTGGCTTCCTGCCGACACAGATGGCGAGAATCCAAGCCGCACATTGCACAACTACTCCTGTGTCGGCCGGTTGAAAGATGGCGTAACTGTCGATCAGGCGCACGCCGACATCAGCGCCATCGCGCGCAGGATCTACCAGGCGAATGAAAAGAACGATTATTTGCTCCGGGATGCAAACGTAGTTCCCCTGCAGGACTCCATCACTGGGACGGTGCGGTCGCCGCTGCTGATCCTGCTGGGTGCTGTGGGATTCCTGTTGCTCGTAGCGTGCGCAAACGTTGCGAACTTGCTCCTCGCGCAATCATCGGTCCGCGAGCGCGAACTCGCAATTCGCGGCGCGCTCGGCGCAGCGCGCGGCCGCCTCGTGCGCCAGTTTCTGACCGAGACATTCTTGCTCTCGTTGATTGGCGGAATTCTCGGAGTGTTCGCCGCGCTCTCGGGCGTCGCTGGATTGGCTGCCCTGGCTCCGGAAAACTTGCCGCGGCTCAACAGCGTTTCCATCAACGTCCCGGTCCTGTTCTTTGCGTTCCTGCTCTGCACCACAGTCGCCGCCGGGCTCGGTGCGTTTACGGCTGCTCGCGCGACACGAGTAGATTTGAGGAAGGGGCTTGTCGAAGGCGGGCGCGGGCAGGCCGGATCGCAAGGCAGCCAGCGCGTTGGGCGAGCGATTGTCGCGGCGCAGATCGCCATCACGTTAGTGCTGGTGATCGGCGCGGGTTTGCTGGGACGTAGCTTAGTGAAAGTTCTCGAGGTGGATCCGGGATTCCGCGTGGACAAGATCGTAGCGATGGACGTCTCGCTGCCGTGGGAGAACATTTCAGAGCCGTGGACGGAAGAGCCAAAAGTGAAGTCTGACCAGGGAATCTTCTTTTCGAGCCTGATTGACCGGCTCAAACAAATCCGTGGCGTGCGCAGCGTGGGAGCTGCCAGCGCGCTGCCCATGACAGGCGGACTGCCCGACGGAATGTTCTTGCTGGTGACGCAGAATGAAGCTCCCAAAACGACGGACGAATTCCCCGCATTGTTCAATCAAAAGGAGCGGATCGGCAATGCGGATTTTTGTGTCGCGACAGAGGGATATTTCCGGACGCTGGGAATTCCTCTGATCCGTGGACGAATGTTCGACGAGCGAGACGGCCCGAACGCACCGCACGCGGCGGTGATCAGCGAGTCGCTCGCGCACGACCGCTGGCCAAATCAAGACCCCATCGGACACACGATTGACTTTGGAAATATGGATGGCGATCTGCGCCTGCTGACGATTGTTGGAATCGTCGGCGACACGCACGAATACGGTCTCGACGAGCCGCCGCGGCCAACCGTCTATGTGAACTTGTTCCAGCGGCCTCGTGCGGAGATGACGGTGACGATGCTGAGCGATGCCGACACGCGCTTGGTAACTTCAGCCGCGCGCGGAATTTTGCGCGACCTGAATCCTGAAGTTCCGACGGCCTTCCGGACCTTTCAGCAGGTGTATTCCGCGTCGCTGGGCTCGCGAAGATTCAACGTGATCCTGATTGGATTCTTCGGAATCACCGCGCTGCTGCTTGCGGCCGCCGGAGTGTTTGGCGTGATGGCGTATTCGGTGAGCCAGCGCACGCGCGAATTCGGCGTGCGCCTCGCGCTGGGCGCCACATCGGGGGACGTGCTGCGCATGGTTCTGGGGCAAGGAATGCGCACGATCCTGATCGGCGTGGCGATTGGGATCGTAGGATCGTTCGCGCTAACCCAGACGGTGTCGTCGCTGCTCTTCGGCGTGACGGCAACCGATCCTGTCACATTCGGTGGAGTGACACTTCTGCTGGTCGCAGTCGCGTTGCTAGCCTGTTACGTTCCCGCGAGGCGAGCGACGAAAGTGGATCCGATGGTGGCGTTGCGCGACGAGTAGCGGGCAACGGTGTCTCTGACTTTTCTTTGTTACGTGGTGTTGCGCCAAGCTAACACCGCGCTACCGGCAGAATCTCTGCAAATCCGGCGGAGGCGCCGCCGGGATGACATCGAACTCGCCCGGCCACCCCGTGCATCCGTGAGCCGTGACGTTGCGAGTGACACTGCGCTCCATCTCGCGAGCCTTCATCTTGGCTTGCTCGACTTGATTCGTTCCCAGGTCGGCCTCGATCGCCTGCAGGTCGCCGGCGACGCGTCGATTGCCGGCGTCATTGCTAATGACCATCCAGACATAAGCCTCGAACTTATCCTGCGCAACGCCCTGACCCTCGCGGAGCAATTTCGCGAACTGCTCTTGCGCTTGCGGCAGGCCTTGCTCCGCAGCTTTGCGAAACCATATCGCGGCATTGGCATAGTCCTGACGCTCAAGCTTGACCTGGCCCAGAAGATATTCCCCGAAAGCGTCTCCATGGTCGGCCGAACTCTGCAAGAAGCCTCTAGCCTCATTCAGATCGCGGCTTGGTACTAGCCCGGCATAGATAATCCGGCCGGCGAGCCATTGTGCCAACGGATCGTCTTGTTGCGCCGCTTTTTTGTACCAGTCGAAGGCTTCCTGAGGATTGGCCGGCGCCGCTCGTCCAGTTTCGTAGAGATACCCGAGCACCACCTGTGCCGGAGCAAAGCCAAGGTCCGCGGAACGGTGAAAGTATTCGATCGCGTTCAGTTCACTGCGCGTGACATTGCTGCCCACCAGCGCATTCATTCCTTTTTCAAACAGCTGTGGAGCATTCAGGCCAGCAGTCGTCTGCGCAAAAGTGAATTGAGATGCAACTCCGAGGCAAGTTAGGAAAACCGCAAGGAATCGGCGCCGCATTGGTAGCCCTCTAAAGTCAATGGTGGCCTCTGGAGCAGGCGAGGTCAAGGTACGCTAGCGGATGGACGGAAGTAACAACGGTCGTATCCTCGCGGTTAGCGCTCCTTCCGAGGCAGAATATTGCGACGGAGGATCTCGCGAAACTCCGAAACTTGCTCGTCGGTAAAAGCGCGTTTGGGGATGGGAACATAGATTCTGGGCTGGGGGAGGATCACGAAGACCGACCCATATTCTCCCCATGCCACATAAGCCGACCACGCCACCTTGGAGTCGGCATGAACCGAGCGGATGTGTAATCCAGAATCGGAAGCCTCAATTGTGATCGGGTCGTGGGCCGACGGCGTGTTGCGGAATTGCCTCCATGCTGTAAGGCGAGGGGCGGTCCGCATGATGGCCGACCAAAACGCCATAAAGCCAATGACGGCTCCCAAGATGGCGAGGTTTGACGAATTCAAGTCGCGAAAAATCTTGATGAGGGAAACGATGACGGCGATGGATCCTAGAGCGTAGACCGACTGGACGATCCAACGCCTCCACGAACGAACATTTCGCCACGCGATCATTCCGTCGCGGTAGTCGTTTGCAGTCAACTGAAAGGTGAATTGCATTGTAAGCCGGAATTATGGTCGAAGCTGGCGCTACCCGCTGATCTGCCCCAGAATCGCCTTCGCCTCCGCTGCCGGATCGGCAGCGTCCGTAATCGGCCGCCCGACGACGATGTGGCTGGCGCCGGACGCGATAGCCTCGGCAGGAGTGACGACGCGGACTTGATCTCCGACGTTACCGCCGGCCGGGCGCACTCCCGGAGTCACGATTGCGAAATCGTTGCCGAGTTCCGCGCGCAAAGTGGATGCTTCACGGGCCGAGGCCACCACACCTCGGCAACCGTTAGCAAGCGCAATGGTGGCGAGTCGCACAACGCTGTCCTCGACCGTGCCGCGGATGCCAATCTTTTCCAGGTCGTTCTCGTCCATGCTGGTGAGCACGGTGACCGCCAGCACCATTAATTCCGGGCTTGCCTGCGCCGCTTCCACCGCCGCCCGCAGCATTCTGCCACTGCCGGCCGCGTGCACGGTCAGCATGCTCACGCCGAGCTTGGCCGCCTCGCCCACAGCCGCGCCCACGGTGTTAGGGATGTCGTGGTACTTCAGGTCGAGAAACACGCGCCGTCCCGAGGCCACAAGATCGCGCACCACCTGCGGCCCTTCGGCGGTATAAAGCTGCATTCCTACTTTGTAAGTCAGCGCGGAGTCTCCCACCGCCGCCACAATTTTCTGTGCGGCGGCGGCGGTGGAAACATCCAGGGCAACGATGAGCCGCTGGCGCGGATCATCGTTGCGCGAAGTATCGCTGCGGTAGCCAAGGCCACCGTGCGGGATGTGGTCAGGTAAAGCCGCTGGCATCCCAGCCAGTCTAATGCTTTTTACGGGAGTTCCGCCACCGGGGGATGGTTGACGGCTACAGTCTGATAGGTAGGTTTCTGCTGGCGGGGGGATACCAGATCCAGACGTACGCGCTGCAGACCGCGATGCCGGAATTGCAGGGCTTCGGCCGCGCTATAGGACAGGTCGATGATCCGACCCGGAACGATGGGTCCACGGTCATTGACCCGGACCACGACGGCCTTGCCGTTGCGCAAGTTGGTGACACGTACATAGGTCCCCAACGGAATCGTGAGGCTGGCTGCGGTCATGTCGTACATATCGTACGGTTCGCCGCTAGCTGTCGGTTTTCCGTCAAAATACTCGCCGTACCAGGACGCCGTCCCAATTTGATACGGTTTTGGCTTGCCTGCCTGTTTGCGGACTTCAAATCGCGTTTGGGTTGAACTAACTGGAGCCGGTTTCGCCTCCGAGATGTTCGGTCCCTGAGCCGCTCCCAGGCTGGCGACGAAGAAAGCAAGCGCCAGTCCATGAGCTAAACGTCTTCGCATTCAGTTCTCCTCGCATACTCAAAAGTGCCCTTGGCCTTAAGGCTGGTATTTAGCTACAGTTCGTAAATGCTATCGGCGTGCCAATCGAGTGTCAAGACCAAATGAGGGGTCGGTCGATGACCTCCTAGTAATAGACTTCTCACGTAACTCATTGTTAATTTAGGCACATCCGGTTAAGGCCCTTTGTTTCAGGAAGGTTACGTGTTTATAAAATAGTAAATAATCGCTTCTAGTCCGCAGGGTAGAATTTACAAGGCCATTGAAATCAATGGCTTACGGAGATAGCGTCAGCAACTTGCATGGAATCATGTGTTTACGGAGTTTACTTGGAAGGCAGCACCGAAGATTTTTTCTGAACGCTTGCCCCGAAAGTAACTTCCAAGGCCGGCCGATATGAGATGCTGGGGCTCTGAAGAAGGGTACTATCGGGTTCGTCGGAACCGAAGTCCATGGCCGAAAAACCACCAGTCGTACTCACCATCGCGGGGTTCGATCCTTCCTCTGGAGCAGGGGTCACGGCCGACATTAAGACGATCGCCGCCCACGCCTGCTACGGAGTGGCTTGCATCACGGCCATGACAGTGCAGTCCACCTCAGGCGTGCGCCGGGTCGAGGTCGTCGATCCGGCTCTGGTCACCGATACGCTCGAAGAACTCGCCGCCGACGTCGACATCGCCTCCGTTCACATCGGCATGCTGGGTTCCGGGAAGGTCGTCAAGGCCGTCGTGGACTTTCTTTCCAGCCAAGCCAGACCGAGAAACGGTTCCGCAGTCCCTCTCGGAAAGGCGCGGCTGCCCAACATCGTGCTGGATCCGATCCTGAAATCCTCTTCCGGCGCTGAACTGCTCGATGCCGCCGGGCTCCGGCTGCTGGTCGAGCGCCTGATTCCCCTGGCGGACGTTGTAACACCCAATGTAGACGAGGCGGCGGAGATCGCCGGGATCAAGGTCAAAGAACTGGACGACATGAAAGCCGCCTGTGCCAAGCTGCACGAAATGGGAGCTCCGGCTGTGGTCATCACCGGAGGACACCTTGAGAAAGCCATCGACCTGCTGAGCTTTACCACCAAGCGTGGCGTGGAGCAGGAAATCTTCAAGGCCGAGCGGCAGCGCTCGAACTCTACTCACGGCACCGGCTGTGCCTTCGCCACCGCGATGGCCTGCCATCTGGCGCTCGACCGCGGCTTGGCTGAAGCCGCCTTGCTGGCGAAAACCTACGTCAGCGCCGCCATCTCCAATGGACATCCCTTAGGCCGGGGAACCGGACCGGTGCATCACCTTTATCGCATGAGTCAGCAGCGCCGTGCGGCGGGATCAGGGAACGAATCGTAGGCAGGGATTACTCGCTATCGCGACTGGACGGTTTCTTCAACAGGATTCCCGCCACGAACGACGCCGTTGCCGCCAGCAGCCATTCTGCGCGGTAGAACTGGATGGCTTGCCAATCGACAAAAGTTTTGGCCGTGAGCAGCCCGACCAGCAAAGCTCCAGCGACACAGGCTACGCCGATGACGAACGCGATCAGCGACGCCGTCGAAAGGCCTACCCAGCGTTTGATCTCATGGAAATGCAGGTAGCGAAGCCATGCGGGGAACTTAATCTTGCTCCAGATCTTGCTCCATGGGATTCCGGTTATGGCCGAATGCACCCGTGCAACTGCCCGTTCCCAGAGTCCTGCTACGACGGCGACGTCCGCCTTGGCCGTAGCGTCCAGGACTTCAGAGCGGCGCCCGCCACAGGTGTGGCAAAAACGGGAGCCAAACAGGAACTCGGTGCCGCAACGCGGACAGGCCTCGGCCATGGTTTGAATGGCCGCTCGGAGCACTACCTCCTCGCCTACCATCGGGGACGGCGGCCGCCAGAATTCCGGTTGTGTTTCTTGCGCTACTTCCGACATAGTATGTCCTACGGTGAAAACCTTAAGGCTCGTATGGCATTCCAACCGCCAAAGGCCACCTGTGTCTAAGTGCCCAAGCGACAAATACTTGCAATTCTCCAAGGCAACAGCAGAGGTGTGACATCGGGCAATAATTACCCGCGCCAGCGAGTAAAGATGCACCAGTTACGAAGGCCCAAAGACTACCAGAGACCCAGATAAAACAGCTGAACAGGACGCGGGACGGCTCAGCAATCGGTAGCCCCAGAAAAGCATCTCAAGTACCGTGCCGTGCGATCCAACCGAGCTCCATTCGGTGGACCCGGAGTGCAGACCGCTTACACGAGCCTTCCCGCAACCTGGATCAGTCCCTAGCTGCGCAGATTATAGGAGGCCCCAGCAGCGCTGACAGGTAGCTTGGCAGGCACATAGATGACGTTCTTGATTCTGGCCCTATCGGGCCCCGCGCGCCGGAGGCGCTGAAGCATGTACTCCGAAGTTCGTTTAGACTAGGGGGCAATCGAGCCGTGACCATCCATACGAGAAATCTTCTGATGAGGCAGCACGCCGAAACGGTAGTGCTCTTCCTGCTTCTCCTCTTCGTACCGCATATCACTGCCGCGGGCCAGACGAACCCCTCTCCGGCTCCGTCGCACGCCGCGATGCACGATCCCCAGACCGACGCCGCGTTCGACCACTTCTACAACATGGAGTACGACCGTGCCACGCAGGAGTTCGAGAAGATCCTCGAGAAGCGTCCCAACGATGCTTTTGCGATCAACCACCTGCTCACCACCGTGCTGATGCACAACCTGTACGAAACCGGCGGTATGAACACCGGAGACTACACCAACGACAGTTTCATCGGTCGTGCTCCCCGTCCCACCGACCAGAAGGTCAAGGACCGAATCAAGGAACTCGTCGCGCGTGCACAGCGCTTGGAAGAGCAACAACTCAAGGCGAACCCGAAAGACGCGGACGTCATCTACTGCCGCGGCGTTACGCGGGCTCAGTTCTCCGTCTACACCGGTCTGGTGGAGCGGGCGTGGTTTTCGGCGCTGCGCAACGCCGTCGGGGCACGCCACGACCACGAGCGAGTGCTCGAAATCGACCCCAACTATGTGGACGCGAAGCTCGTGGTCGGCACGCACAACTACGTCATAGGCCGCCTGCCCTGGAGCGTGAAGATGGCTGCGGCCCTCGCGGGGTTGAGCGGATCTCCAGAAAAGGGTCTCGACTATCTTCGCGCGGTCGCCAAGAGCGACGGTGAAAACGCGGTCGACGCAAAAGTCGTGCTGACCCTGTTTCTGCGGCGCGAGCATCAGTACGACGAGGCGCTCGGCTACATGAACGACCTATCGGCGAAGTATCCCAGAAATCATTTATTCCTCACCGAAGTCGCCAACCTGCAGCGTGCGGCCGGCCGTCTGGACGAAGCCGAAGCTGTGTATCGCAAAGTGTGGCAGAACGGCCGGGAAGGGAAGTACGGCAACCTGCACTACGAAATGGCAGCCTGGGGCCTGGGAGAGTTGTTGCGCAGCAAGAAAGACCTGGCCGGCGCGGCTGCCGCGTACGACCTGGTCAACGACGCGCCCAATCCGGATCCCGATGTCCTGCAAAAAGCCAACCTGGCCGCCGGCGAAATGTACGATCTGCTGCAAAAGCGTGATCTGGCCGTGAAGAAATATCAGACGGTGCTGGCCGGCAACGCGAACACCGGCCCCGCCGACCAGGCCCGCCGCTACATCAAAGAGGCGTACCGGGAATAGACGGAACTTTCGGCCTACAATTACGTACTGTCTAGTAGGGGGCGAAGCCATGTACTGCAACTATTGCGGAAAAGTGATTCAGGACGACGCGGCCTTTTGCGCCTACTGCGGCGTTCGCGTCGGTGCTTCGCTGGCCAGAAGGCAATTGCTGCGACCGCGTCTCGGACGCAAGGTCGCGGGGGCTTGCCTGGGCTTCTCCGAATACTTCGATATCGACGTAAACCTGGTGCGCGTCGTATGGCTGATTACGGCGATCATGACGGGGTTTGGTTTCTTTGCGTACATCATCGCGTGGATCGTGATGCCGGAAGAACCGCCGATGGTTCCAGCGCCAATGAACGCACAGCAGGTAACGAACCCCTAGTATCGAAGCGGCGTCAGACCTCAGACCTCAGACGTCAGCCTAGGACGGAAGCCAAGGGCTAACGGCCAAGAGCCAAGAGCGCACCTGTGATCTAATCCCTTGCATGGAGCGCATCCCCTCCCAATCCATCAAGAGCGGCGACGCCGAAATCGTCTACTGGACGCTCGGCAACGGTGCACCGGTCCTGCTGCTGCATCCTTTCCCTGCCAATCATGAATTCTGGTTGCCAGTGGCCGAGGCGCTGTCCACGCGCTATCGGCTGATCCTGCCCGATCTCCGCGGCCATGGCGAGTCGGGCGTCGGCGATGGTCCGGCGACGATGGAGAAACACGCTGCCGACCTAGCACGCGTGATGGACGCCGCCGGCGTTGGCCGCGCTCCGCTGATCGGAGCCTCGATCGGCGGCTACCTGCTGTTCGAGTTCTGGCGAAAACATCGCGGCCGCGTCGCTGCGCTCGGTCTCTGCAATACGAAGGCTCCAGCCGACAGTCCGGAAGCCCGCGGCGGACGCCTGCAGGCGGCGAACGACGTTCTCGATCGCGGGACCGAGCCCTTTTTCGAATCCATGATTCCGCGCCTGCTGGGAAAGACCACGCGAGAAATGCGTCCCGACCTGGTAGACGGAGCTCTGCGCATGATGCGCAAGATGTCGCCGGAAGACGTCGCGCAAGTGCAGCGCGGCATGGCCGCGCGCCCCGACTCGATCGAAACATTGAAGACCATCAATGTTCCCGCACTCCTCGTGACGGGCGACGAAGACGTCCTGACCGGGACGAACGAAGCCGAGTTGATGCGCCAGCACATTCCGAACGCCCAGTTGCGGGTGATTCCGAAGGCCGGACATTACTCACCCTGGGAGCAGTCCGAGGAAGCAGGCAAACTCCTTCGCCAATTTCTCGACGGCCTGTAGCACCGGGTGAGGCTTGCCGCAGGGATGGTTTTGGGAAGCGCCCGGATTCAGGTGCCGCGAAAGAACTGGTCGCCGTTGTCTTGAAAGGGCGCGGCTTTAAGCCGCGCCTTGAATGGTGCGCAGTAACGGCGGCTTTAGAGTTTGCTGAAGAACTCGCGACTCGTATCAGGGTGTCGCTTCAGCGATACCGTAAATGCCGCAGAATCAGTCTCGGCTTCAGCCGCCGCGGGACGCTACCGCCAAGGAAGCGAGTTTTTCAGTGAAATGTTTTAGCCGCTGAGGGAATCCCAGCCGCACGAGAGAGTTTTTCAGCGCCCTCTTCAGCGTTGCCGCGAAGAGCCACACGGACGTGAGCTTGAGCACATTGCCGAAAAAGCGTGAACGCCTGCACGACCGTGGAGCTTCCAGCGCCGCGTCAAGGGACCAGAAGCAATTCGGGCTTAGCCCGACGGTTCGCATCGTCTAGAATCGAGGACGCCATGAAGAAACTCTCCGTCGTTCTCGCCTTCACCGCGCTCCAGATCTGTGCCCACAGCCAAACTCCCGCCGCGCGGCCGCACATCCTCGGCATCGACCACGTCGCGTTCTACACCACTGCCCCTGACGGCGTGAAGAAACTCTACGGAGACGTGCTCGGCCTCGCTTCTGCCGCGCCGGTCGAAACCGGCGGCACCTTGCGCTATATGATCGGCACGCGGTGGGTCGGCTACAGTCCCGCACCTGATCCCAAGGCCACAGACCGCATGGATCACGTTGCCTTCACCACCGACAACATCGTCGGACTTCGCCGCTATCTCACTGACAAGGGAATCAAGGCGACGCAGATCGAAGGTAAATCCGACCACAGCCTGGCCTTCACCGTGAGCGATCCGGAAGGACATCGCATTGAATTTGTGGAAAGGGGCAAGGCCGAGGCCGCGCCTGCCGTAGCGTCCGCCGTCTCGCGCCACATGATCCACGCTGGTTTTTTGGTCTATAACCAGAAGGCCGAGGACCACTTCTACCGCTACATCCTCGGCTTCCGCCCCTACTGGCACGGCGGCATGAAAGACGATGAGACGGACTGGCTCGCCCTGCAGGTTCCCGACGGCACCGACTGGCTGGAATACATGCTGAATCAGCCTGAACATGCCGACCTGCAATTGACGGGAGTGATGAACCACATTTCACTGGGCGTCGCCGACATAAAGAAGGCGCAGTCGATTCTCGAATCGCACGGCTGGAAGCCGCACGGCGACGAAAAAGCGCAGATGGGCAAAGACGGAAAGTGGCAGCTCAACGTATACGATCCGGATTCTGTTCGCGTGGAACTGATGGAATTCAAGCCCGTGCAGAAGCCGTGCTGCTCGGAGTTCACCGGCCCGCATCCGTCAGAGTAGGAGCGGAAACAAGAGAACTGAGAACTTCTCTTTTGCTACAATCGTCTCGCCATGATCGACGTTTCTTTAGTCACAGGAAAAGTAGTAGCGACCTGCAAAGGCGACGGGCCTGCCGTAGATCTTAGCCACGCCACCAGCCGTGTGTTTCTGGTGACCCTCGCGATCACGAAGATCATCGAGCAGGAATCGCTCGACATCAGCATCTACGGTTCGCCCGACGGCGCGACCTGGGGCGCGAAGTCCATCGCGGCGTTTCCGCAGAAATTTTATTGCGGCGAATCCCCGCTGCTGCTCGATCTCGCCGCGCATCCCGACGTGAAGTTTGTCCGCCTGCACTGGGAAGTCGCCCGCTGGGGCCGAGGCACCGAGACGCCCATGTTCGAATTTGACGTCAGCCTTAAGGAAGTTCCCGCCAACATTCTGAAAGAGGCCACGGCCGAAGCCAAGGCGCTGGCCTAGGGCCTGCCGATTTCTGATCTTCGGGTGCCCCATTTCTCGCGGCCTTTGCGAGAAGTGGGGGGCTGTTGCCGATTTCTCCAACTCCAATCCGCTATATTAATTTCAGGATGAAAAACAGCTCCCAAGTCATCGTGCGCCCGGCCCGCAACGTCCGCGGCAGCGTCGAACTGCCCGGAGACAAATCCATTTCCCACCGCTACGCCATGCTGTCGGGAATCGCCGAGGGACCGTCGCGTCTGGAAAATTATTCGACCGGAGCGGACTGCGCCACCACGTTGGGCTGCATGCGCTCACTCGGCGTCGCCTGGGAGAGAAAAGGCGGCGCGGGCAATGTCATCGAAGTGCACGGACGCGGCCAGTCGCTCGCTCCTCCCACGGCGCAGCTCGATTGCGGCAACTCTGGTTCGACGATGCGTATGTTAAGCGGCATCGTGGCGGCGCAGAAATTCACCAGCGAAATGATCGGCGACGAATCGCTCTCCCGCCGCCCCATGGAGCGCGTCATCAAGCCGCTCACAGCCATGGGCGCGCAGATCGCGTCGCAAGAAGGTAAGCCGCCGCTGCGCGTCACGGGCGCGGTCCTGAAAGCCATCGACTACAAAATGCCCGTGGTCAGCGCGCAGGTGAAATCGTGTCTGCTGTTTGCTGGATTGTTCTCCGACGGAGAAACGCGAATCGAAGAGCCGCTACGCACCCGCGACCATGGCGAAGTCGCGCTGCGCGCCTTTGGTGCACAACTCGAGAGCAAGAGCGCAGGTCAAGGCAATGTCGTGCGCATTCGCGGCGGCCAGCGCTTGCGTGGCATGGAAGCCCGCATCCCGGGCGACATTTCGAGCGCGGCGTTTTTTCTGTGCGCCGCGGCGCTGTTCCCCGGCTCGCAACTCGCGATCCCGAATCTATTGATGAACCCAACGCGCGCTCGCCTGCTCGACATCCTCATGCAGATGGGACTGTGCATCTCGGTGACGCAACTCGATGAGATTCACGGCGAGATGGTAGGCACGCTGCAGGTGGAGGGCGGCACACTAAAAGGCGCGACCATCGCCGGCGGCGATTCGGCCGCGCTGATCGACGAAATCCCCGTGCTTGCCGCGATTGCTCCGTACACGGAGCAGGGAATTGAAGTCCGCGACGCGAAAGAATTGCGCGTGAAAGAATCCGACCGCATCGCGTCCATGGCCAGGAATCTGCGCCTCATGGGCGCGCAAGTCGATGAGCGCGACGACGGCCTGAAGATTCCCGGAGGGCAGCAACTCCACGGCGCAGAACTCGACTCTTTCGGCGATCACCGCATCGCCATGGCTTTCGCCGTTGCGGCCTTGCGTGCGGAGGGCGAGACACTGATCCGCGGGGCTGAATCGGCCGCGATTTCTTATCCAGCCTTCTTCCCGACCCTGGAAGAAGTGACGGAACGATAGCCGAATCGATACTCTTGCAGGCCGCCGAAAGCTCCGGTTCGTATCAGGGCAGCGCTTCAGCGGTGCCATAGCCGCGGCAGAATCGGTGTCGGCTTTAGCCGCTGCCTGCATTGACCACCACAAAACTCTTTGGTCACAGAACCGCTCCCGCGTGCGTCTTGCCCACATTCCGAAGGTAACTTCCGGTCTATTACCGCCGTGACCTGTCTTCTCCGTCCGCACCATAGAAAGATACTCAACTAGCTAGTGGACCGTCCCGATTCGACTCCGGTCTACAAACGGGACTTTTCTCAATTCTGGCTGGGGGTACGAGTATGTGTTCCAAGTGGATCTTGTGCGTCGTCCTGAGCCTGGCTTCCGCGGCCTATGCCAAAGATCCCAAGGCTTATCAGACCGGAAAACTCTTACAAATGGATTCCGTCCAGTGCGGTATGGCTGAGAAAGACGCGAAGAGTCTTGCTGGCGAAATGCTGGGCACCGACTCTGGCAACAAGAAGACTCAAGAGGTTCTCTGCCAGGAGTACGTTCTTCAAACCGAGAAAGTGATCTATCGCATCCGTCCCCGCGATGAGAAACATCCGGTGCTGCTGCCCGTAGGCGATCAGGCGCAATTCCGTTTGCAGAAAGATAAGATGTTGTTGCGCGTGGAAGATCTCGACAACAAGGAACGGGAGTACGTCGTTGTCTCGATGAGGCCGCGTACTGACAGCAGCACAGCCGATGCCATGCCTACGCGGCTGAATCATCTGCAATAACTGGAATCGCCAGTCCAAATCCTTGAACGGCGCAGAGTCTGCTCTGCGCCGTTTCTCTGTCCATTCATTGGAACATCTGTGTTGTGTTTCGTACGTCAGACAATCCTCTCCTTGGTCCAACCCAGCAGACAACGATCGCATCGAAAATCCTAAAGACCCGCCGCTTCGTCCTCCGCTCACTTTCGCCTGCTGCCAGGGGAGAAGTGTGCGCACTTGCAAACACATTAACGGAGGAGAACAACATGAAGCGTTTTCTTTGGCTATTCATACTCTCGCTATTTTTTGCTGCTGCCCCCATGCTGCGGGCGCAGTCGGGCGACCACATTGAGGTCGGTGTGTTCGCGGACTATTTCCGTTTCAGCCAATTCTCCCCCACCAAGAATTTCGCCGGCCTGGGGGGCCGGGCTGCCATCAATCTTCGGCCCAGCGTACAACTGGAAGCGGAGATGGCCTACGACTTCAAACGGAGTTTCACTCGCACGTTCACCAACGGCTTCAACACTGAGTTGGTGAATACCAACTTCCGCACTCTCCACGGACTCTTCGGCCCAAAGCTGCAGACCGGCTCTGGCCCGCTCCGTCTATTCGTCACCGGGAAGGTAGGGTTCGACAATTTCAGTATTTCCAATCAGAACGCCACGTCCGGTTTTACCAGTGCCGTAGGCTTGACCAACGGAACCACGGATTTCGCGCTGTATCCCGGAGTTGGAGTCGAGGCTTTCTCGCGATACCTTGGCTTGCGCGCGGAGATCGGAGACGAAATCTATTTCGATCACGGCCGCCACAACAACGTTCGGATAACGTTTGGACCGCAGCTTCGTTTCTAGGGCAACTCAGTTGAAGCCGATCACTGGCGGCCCTCCGGCCGCCAGTTTCCTGCCAAGAGCATTTCTCACTTGGTCCGCCATGATTCGCGGACCATCCGAGTCCATCACGGCCCAGTGTGACCCGTGTCACGGCGCAGGTTTAGTACTCCCTTCATAGTGAGCAGTTCGAAATGCGGAACTCTTCCGCTGGCAGGGACAGGTCCGAGTGGATGCCCATCCACAACGCTACGTGAACCCGTGGGTTGTCACGTTCTCGGTGATGCTCGCGACTTTCATGGAAGTGCTCGATACCACGGTCGTCAACGTCTCCATTCCCCACATCGCCGGTAATTTGGCCGCGACCAATGAAGAAGGCACGTGGGTCGTCACGTCGTATCTGGTCTCCAACGCGATCGTGTTGCCGATTTCCGGTTGGCTGGCCAACCACATGGGGCGCAAGCGGCTGCTGTTGACCTGCGTCGCCGGATTTACCGTGACGTCCCTCTGCTGCGGCCTCGCTACGTCGCTTACTCAGCTGATCATCTTTCGCGTTCTGCAAGGCTTGACGGGGGGAGGCCTGCAGCCGCTCGCTCAGGCGATTCTTCTGGAAACTTTCCCCAAGGAGCGGCACGGTCATGCCATGGCGGCCTTCGGCATCGGCATTCTGCTGGCGCCGATTCTCGGTCCGACGCTCGGCGGATGGATCACCGACAACTACAGCTGGCGCTGGATTTTCTATCTCAACCTGCCCGTCGGCGTTCTTTCCCTGTTCCTCATGAACAGGTTTGTGTTCGATCCGCATTACGTCAAGCGCGGCAACGGCAGAGTCGACCTTTGGGGAATCGGATTTCTGGCGCTCGGCATCGGTGCCCTTCAGGTTCTGCTCGATACCGGCCAGCGCAAGGATTGGTTCTCGTCCAACTACATTCGCACTTTCACTGTACTGTGTGTGTTCGGCCTGGTCGCTCTGGTCATCCGTGAACTGAGGACCGATCACCCCGTCGTCGATCTGCGCGTCCTCAAGAACCGATCGTTCAGTGCGGGCGTGTTTCTCATTGGCATGCTCGGCTTTGTTCTCTACGCCAGCCTGGTCCTGCTTCCTCTGTATTTGCAAACGCTCATGGGCTATCCCGCGTACAACTCGGGTCTGGCACTATCTCCCCGAGGCATTGGCGCGCTGCTCTTTACTCCCTTGGCCGGCCACCTGACGACCAAGACGGACCCGCGGCGACTGCTCGTCGTAGGTCTCATCCTCGGCTCGATCACCATGTTTCAGCTCTCCGGACTCAACCTCTATGCCGGATTTTGGGACATCTTCTGGGCCCAGGTACTGCAGGGAGTCGCACTCAGCTTTCTCTTTATCCCGTTAATGTCTCTGGCCATGTCGCGCATCGCGCCAGAGAAAATGGGAAACGCGACCAGCATCTTCAACCTGATGCGCAACATCGGCGGTAGCGTCGGCATCGCCATCATGACAACTTTCCTCGCCCGGCGCACCCAGGTCCATCAGAATCACCTCGTCGCGAATATCACTGCCGGCAGCGCTCAGACCATGAGACTTCTCCAGGGCCTACGCGCGGATTTTTACGTCCACGGCGTCGACGGCGTCACCGCCTCGCGCAAAGCCATCGCGGCAATCTACGGCATGGTGCAACAGCACGCAGCCATGCTCGCCTTTGTCGAAGCGTTTTGGCTGATGGGAGTGGTGTTTCTGCTGATGTTGCCGTTCCTGCCTTTACTGCAGTATTCCAAGCTGGTGCGTTCGTCGAAAGCCGAGCTTGAAGCTGAGAGAGCGCTCATTCCTTCGAATAGCCCAGAGGTTTGGTCGGACGATTTGGAGCAGGATGCGCGCGCCGAAGAGCATCATCTCGTTCTGCATTAGTCGTAGAGACGTAGCTTGCTACGTCTTGGCCGGCAGCATCGGTACCGCTGGCGAGAAGCTCTAGGCAACGTCTCTGCTCAGGCCCCGCGCCTGTGATAGAGTATTGCCCACCGCGAGGGCTGGCCGTGGGGGCCGGGCCGAATCCGCGCAGGTTTCGCTGTTGCCGAAGGAGTAATCCATGACGACTCTCCGCGATCTCGTGAAAGACCGCAAACTCTATTCCGTCGAAGCCACGCGAACAGTGCTGGAGGCCGCGCGCTTCATGATGGAGCGCAACATCGGCGCTCTGCCCGTGCTGCGTAACGGAGAACTGGTCGGCATTCTCTCGGAGCGCGATATCATGAACCGCGTTGTTGCCGTCGGCCGCACTCCCGGAACCACCGCCGTCTCGGAAGTCATGACCGCAAACCCGCGCGCCGTTGCAGCCGACGAAACCGTGGAAGAATGCCTCTTCATCATGCGGGAGTTCGGATTTCGCCATCTCCCCATCGTCGACGGCAAGGATTTGAAGGGACTCGTCTCGCTGCGCGATGTCCTCATGCAGCATGCGGCCGAAATCGAGCGCCAAGCGCGCAAAGCCGCATCGTAAGGACCGGACCTCAGACGTCAGATCTCAGACCTTGGATCTTTCCCTAGGATTCAGCGTCCGAGGTCCGACGTCCGACGCCCTTCCTCTTACCGCCGCCGCAGCATCACTTCCCCCGGCTTAGGCGGCAGTTTGAACGGAAACTCAAACATCTTCCCGTCGAGCGGCATGCGCAGGACGAATTCCTCCTGCTTCTTCCATCCGTTGATCCACTTGCTCTCGGTGCTGAACAGCACCCAGCCGCTGGTTTCAGGATTTCCCGGCCCCAGCCGCTTCGATCGCAGACTGTTCTTGCCAACAAATTCCAGCAGTTCTGCCGTATCTTTCTGGAAAGCGCGTTCGTAGGCCTCTTTTTCGTCTTTGCGTTCCGGATGCTTCTGCACTGCGCGCGCGGTTTCGTGATCCAACGCGTCGGCGTCGTTCTGCACTTTCTCGGCGAACCCGTCCGCATCGAGCGCAGTCTGGACCACCTGGAAGTGTTTCACGAATTCAAGGGAAATGTTTTCGACGCCGAGATCGAGCGTTCCCTGGCCGCGATATCGCACCGTGAGCAACACGGCAAAGAACGGTTCGTGCCGCCGATGAACCTTTACCAATTCCTGGGAATCGACGGCCAGAGTAATTCCCACATCGCCGGACCACAATCCGTAAAGGTTCCGGCCGTTATCGCTTCGCGAAAACGTGCAGCCGGGGCGTTCCTCGTCCCAGCGCACGGCAGGAATCCTCTTTTTGTCGTTGTTGGAAGCGGCACGCCCGGAATCCGGCAACAGCAGCAGTGCCACAGCCATGGCCAGCACCAGCCCTCGCAGTGTGCGATGCCAACGCCGGCGCATGACTCAGGGTTTTGTCGGTGCGGTCACCGTCAGGCTGACGGTGGGATTCGCGCCGGTGGTACTCGTGTTGCTCGAGGAGTTGCCGTCGGCGTCGACGCCCACCACCGTGAAGGTGTATGTGTTGGCGGGAGTTATTCCATTGGGCGTGGTTGTCGAGGGCGTGCTGTTGCCGCACGCAGGCATCAGCAAAAGCGATCCGCTCACGAGAAAAAGAGCCAGCAGGCCGCACGCTTTTCTTGATCGCTTTCCACCCACCGCGGCGCCCAGGCCCACTAGCGCCAGCATCGGCAGGGGTATCCATAGAGCGTAGAAACCCCGCGGATGTGCGACGGCACCCGTCGTCACGGGGCCAAACGTGTTGATCGTGAGGGTCGCAGTGTTGGCTGCTCCGCTCACTGGTACCCCCGTTGCGCCCTGCGGGTACGTGAACGAGCACACTGGAGGAATCGTGACCAGGGGCGTGATCGACGCGCACGACAACGTCACTCCCTTGGTTGGGTAGCCCGGGCTGACGTACCCGTTGATCGGATTCACGCTCACCACGCCCTGGCCTCCGCTGCCGGCAGGCACGCTGCTCGGCGCGACCGCAGTCTGTACCGTGATGGTGAACTGAGGCGACACGGCCAGCACCGTCAGATTCTGCGACTGGGAGTGCGATTGTGTCGTCCCGGATGCAGTTCCTGTAATCGTGACGGTATAGAGCGCCGGAGTCGTCGATCCCGTGCTCGTGATCGTGGCCGAAGCGCCGCCCGGAGGCGTCACCGATTGTGGACTCAGCGTGCACGCCGGAGGTGTGCCCGTCGTCTGCGACGTCACTTGGCAAGTCAGATCTACTGTGCCGCTAAAGCCGCCGACCGTTCCCAGCGTAATGTTCGACGCAGTTTCGCCGCCCGGGTCGATCGCGTCCGGGCTCGGAAACGGCGCCATCTGCAGGGTGAAGTCCGGCGTCTGCCCTGACGCCAAAGGCATTACAGTCAGAAAAGCGGCCAGCAGGCACAACAACGAGATGCGGGTGCGTGTCCGGGATTTCAATTTGGATTTCAACGACTCGGATTTCAACATGAGCAGGTTTCGGTTCAACTAGCTTCGATTCATGGGACAACGCAAAGGCTGCCCGGCTCTGACCCATTCTATCCCAGAGATGGCGACCGGCCTCGCGGGTGCCCCATTTCCCGCGCGTTCTTCGCGCGAGAAGTGGGCAAGCCGCACAGTCCCGAGGGATTACTCCACGGAATCCTAAATACTACCATCCCTCGACGACGCCAGAAGTAGAGCGCCAAAGAGGTTTTCGCTGACGGCTGACAGCTGATAGCTAACAGCTGCTTCTACTACGGCACCGTGACAATCACTCCCGTGCAAGCCCTCGAGCCGCGCCGCCGGTAGCTGTGCAACACCGCGGCGTCGAAGTAGATCGCATCCTCGGCTTCCAGCACATATTCATCGCTGCCAATCTTCAGCGCCAGCGATCCTTTCAACACATAAAGAAATTCGACTCCGCTATGTTGGTGAGGCTTGACCTTTTCCGCGGGCAACTCTTGAAAGTCCGCCAGAAACGCGCTGAGTTTGCGCTCCGTGGCCCGGTAATCCAGGCACTCGAAGTAGTACGGCACATCCTGCGCGCCCGGCTTTTCCGGGAATCTCACTCGCTCGTCCCGCCGCACTACGCCCACCACCCGGCGCTTGCGTTCATCGACGAAGAAGTAGTCCAGCCCCACCCCGAACGCCATCGCGATACGCAACAGGGTAGGCAGCGTGGGAAACAACTTTCCCCGTTCCAGCTTCGACAGCAGCGCCGCCGAGAGCCCAGTGTGCTTGCCCAACTCCACCAGCCCCATGCTCTTGCGCAGCCGCAGGGTACGCAGCTTTTCCCCAATGGAATACCGCCCCAGGCCCTCGGAAATCGCGTCCGTGATGCCGGTCATGATTTCGCAATAATAAAATAAATGTTCGCTGCAATAAAGGTACTTTCCGTAGAGACGTAGCTTGCTACGTCTCCGCCGGCAGCATTCCGAAACGATGGTGAGAGGTGAAGTTCTGCAAGCAACGTCTCTACAGGTGCTTCTTCCCGAAGACACGCCGCGAGGACGAGAGGGTCACTGTGGTTTCTTCTTGAACAACCCCATCACGCCGTTGAGAGGATTCTGCTGGTTATTGCCTTTTCCTCCGAGCGCCCCCTTCAGCAGGCCAGCCGCCATTCCCTTTACGTCAGGAACGAACTTGGGATCCGCTGTTGTTCCCTGGATCGTGAATGGGATTCCCAGTCCACCCACGCTGGCGTTCATCTTGAAAGCGAGTTCGTTGCCCGGACTCACCGTGCCCCCGCCCGTCAGCACTCCGATGGATGGAACTGTGAGATTAATGTTCTCGGCCTGCGTTCCCTCGGGCGCGACGCGAACGTCAGAACTGAAATTCTGGATCGTTGTATCGTTGCCGGTTTTCTTCCCTGACAGGGCGGCGGACATGGCCGAGAGTTTGGAACCGAGATCGAAGTTGGCCATCGTCGAGTTCTCCATTTTTATGGTTCCCACCGTTACCAATTTGTCAACTGGACCGGAGATCGCGAGATTTGTGTTGAGGTCGCCACCTTTCAGCGTTGCCTTCGGAGGTAACACCACGCCCAGAGCCGGCAGCATGGCTTCCAGATCGTCCACCGGCATGCCCTGCCCGTTCAACTTCAGATTGACCGAGGTGACCTTTCCGTGCGCATCGTAGGTGCCCGTGAGGTGAGCCACCGCCTTGCCCATAGCTACGTCGCCTCTCGTGATCGCGCCGTCCTGTTTTACTAGATTGTGCGCGACCGCGTAAGTCAGTTCGACCGGTCTTCCCGCGGGCGATCCCTTCTGAACCACCTGTAATTTCGTTGCCGTCAGCTTTCCCTCGGTCTTGGCTTCGTGACCGTCGGAAGTCACAGTTCCATCGAAATCCGCGATGCCGGCAATTCCGGAGGCGGGATCGATGAATCCCGATTCCGCCAGATTCATGGCCTTCACGGCAACCTTGGCTTCCAGCGGAGTGAGCGCGGCGTTGGCTCCGTCCACCGGCCCGGCTTTGCCGTCGAGATTCAGACTCCCTCCAGCCGGCAGCTGCGCCGTCATCGTGAACGGAAAAGAGGAGGTGAAGGAGAAGTGTGTCACCTCGATATTAACTTTATCGTATACATGTGGCTTCTGCGCCGATCCCGCGCGCGAGACGGTAAGACGCCCGTCCTCGACATTCAACTTCGCCACCGAAAGGTTTGGATTGCCGCTCGATGAAGATGGAGCCGCGGGCTTCGACGCGGAGGGATTCTTCCCGCCCAGGCTCGAGAAATTCCATTTCTCTCCGTTCTCCGACTTCACCAGGCTGATCTCCGGCTGGTTCAGCGTCAACTCGGTCACGTTTAGCGTCTTCGAGAAAATCAGCGGGATCAGTTCCACGCCCACCTTCAGCGACTTTGCCTGCACAAAGGAGGACTTGCTGAACTCTGGGTCGTCGGCAATGGAGATGTCGTCGGCACTCACACCACCTGAGAACAGTGAAAGCGTCAGATTGCCCACCTTCACCTGCCTGCCGAGCGCGTCGGTCAGTTCCGACTCAAGTTTCGGCCGAAACGTATTCGCGTCGACGAAAAATGGAATTGCGATGCCAATGACGATCAGCACACCAACGATGATGGCCAGAGTTTTCAGAATGCGTTTCATGATTTCTACCTCCTGCCGGAACGGCAAAAATCGCCGTCGTAGTTGCGGGGAAGTTGCTGGAACCGCAAGTGTATCACTGCGGCTCCTGCAGAAGTTCGGGCGACGGCACAGTTTCAGTGTCCAACTGCTTCTGGCGTTCCGTCCGGCGCTCGTTGTCAATGTTCACCGCCGCCTCCAATTCCTTTTTCCCTTCTTCCTTGCGTCCCAACTGGAGCAGCACCCGCCCGCGTACGTAATGGATGTCGGTCCGCTCCGGATCGATTTTGCTAGCCGCATCGATCTCCACCAAAGCTTGCGCATACTTTTCCTGGTGCTGGTACATCTTTGCCAGCCCCATATGTGAACTTACCAGCTGGCGATCGCGGCGTAGCGCTCCGCGATAACTCAGTTCGGCGTTCTTGTCGTCTTCCATCAGCCGATACACTTCGCCAAGTTCGTCGTAGTTGAGGGCGAGATCTGGCTCAACCGCGGCATCTTTCAAAAATTCCTCGCGCGCGTGTTGATAATCCTGTTTCTTCAGATACGTCAGCCCCATGTTGAAGTGCACGAAGGGAAGCTTCGGGTCTGCCTCGGCCGCTGCTTGAAACTCCGTCAGTGCCTGATCGTACTGCTCGAGATTCAGATGATATTTGCCGACGAAGAGGCGGTATTCAGGAGAGCCGTCGCCGATCTTAATCAGTTGTGTGGTAGCCCGGTCGTCGAGTTCCTTCTGCTGGGCGCGGTGAGCCGCATTCGACAGTACATATAAATAAGGCAATTGCCCGGATTCCTGCGCCCACAGCGGCTCGAGCGTGGTCGCGGCATCCACCCAGCGCTCGGCAAAAAAGTAGCACAATCCCAGCAGGTAACGCGGTTGCACCGCGTCCGGCTGATCGCGCACCACCGACTCGAACGGCGGAGTCGCCTTCACGAATTCATTCTGTCGGTAATAGGCCAGGCCAATATTTAGTCGGATTCCCGAGACCTGCGGCATCAAACGCTCCGCCTGATGCAGCATTTCCAGAGCCTTGGTCCACTGCTTGCGCCGCATGTAGACCACGCCGAGGTTCGCGAATGCTCCACCCGCCTTCGGGTCAGCCGCCAGCACCTGCCGGAAATCTCGTTCCGCTTCCTCTAGTCGTCCATGGGCCAGAGCGTCCTGCCCACGCTGGAAAACGAGCGCCGGGTCGGCTGGCCTCGCATCTGTAGTCGAGGCGTCCGACGGCGCGGCCACCGCGCCATTTCGCGTACTCCCCACCGGCGCAGACGGAGCCTGCTCCAACGAACTTGCCATCGCCCCGCTCGCCAAAAGGAGCAGAGCAAAACATTGCTTTGTGATCTGCACGCTTGACACTGGTTTTACTCTCTGCTGTAGTGTCCGCCAGTGTACGCTCTTAGTTCAAGCGGCAACGGGAACGCGGAAAGCGAATCTGAAATCTCTTCGGAGCGGCTTCCGTCCGTTCCGGCGCAGGGCTTGCGATGGTGACTATTCGTGATGTGGCCAAGGAAAGTGGATTCTCCTCGACCACAGTGTCGATCGTGCTGAACAATGCACCATTAGCCCGCTACATCCCTGCGGTCACGAAGAAGCGCATTGAGCGCGCCGCGCAGAAGCTCGGCTACCGCCCCAACCAGTTCGCTCGTTCCCTGCGCAGCAAGCGCAGCCACACCGTCGGCGTCATGGTCTTCGACATGACCGACCCCTACTGCACACTGGTTCTGCGTGGCATCGAGAACACCCTGTACCAGTCTTCCTATCTGCCTATTCTCACCGACGTGCACAACGAGCGCAGCCGCTTCGAGCGCTACCTGGAAATGCTGCTCGACCGCCGCATCGAAGGCCTTATCGTCTTGGCCAACTGGCTCTTCCTCGACATCAACCTGCTCGGTGATTTGGAGAAGAGCAGCATTCCCACCGCGATGATCGGCTGCGAACTGAAGACCGACTCGATGAGTTCGGTAATCGTGGACAACGAAGTCGGAGGCTACTTCGCGCTGGAGCATCTGCATTCCCTCGGCCACCGCAAGATCGCATTCATTCGCGGCCCCAAGGCGCTCACCGATAGTTCTCCGCGCTGGCGAGGCATCCGCAACTGCGCCAAAGAATGCGGTCTTGAGATTGATTCTCAGCTCATCCTGGAACTGCCTGAATCGCGCGATCCCATGTCCAGCTTCGAATCGGGTCAAAAGCTCACGGAAGACCTGATTCGCCAGAAGCGTCCCTTCACCGCGCTGCTGGCCTTCGACGACATGAGCGCCTTCGGAGCGATCCGGGCTCTGACCAAGGCGGGCATCCGCGTGCCGGAGCATTGCTCGGTGATCGGTTTCGACGACGTCGCCACCTCGGCGCTCTACACTCCCTCACTCACCACGGTGCGCCAACCCATGGAAGCTATGGGAGCCTCCGCCGTCGGCATCGTCGTCGAAGGCATCAACGCCGTCCTCGAAAAGCGCGAAGTGGCCGCCAGTCACCGCAAAGTCGCTCCCGAGCTGGTAGTGCGCGAGTCCACCCGCAGTCTCTTGTAGAGAGTTGTGTTATAGGGAGCCTGTGTCGTTCGCTCGATTACCTCTGAAAAATGGACGCGGAGGATAAATCCCATCGGTCTCCCCCGGTCCCAGCGCCCTTTTTGCACAGACTATTTGATCGTGAACGATTCCGCCCGTCTCTTTTTTCTTGACAGTGGATGCCCCATAAAAGCACTATTCATACGTTTTAATAACCCGTCTCGGGCCTCAATCCGCCGGGGAGCTAGCGTCTGTTGAAAGAGAAGCGCCGAGCCGTGCAGCTCGGAAGAAACACGGCAAAGCCGACTGAAATCGCGCGGGAGAATGCCCGCGCCAACGGGAGAGCATGACCATGAAATTTCATCGACTGTTGTGGTGGATCGGGTTGTTGGTTGCGACGTTTTCTGCAGCCGCATGGGCGCAGGACACAGGCTCCATCACCGGCACCGTGAAGGATCCCTCCGGCGCCGCAATTTCCGGCGCCGCGGTTGTGGTCTCCAGTCCCGATCACGGCATCAACCGCCAAACCATCACCAACTCCACCGGCGACTACAACGAGTCCGCGCTGCCGGGAGGAACCTACGACGTGATCGTCACTGCCGCGGGCTTCAAGAAGTTTCAGGCCAAGGGCGTGATCTTGGACGTGGCGCAGAAAGCCCGCGTGGATGTAGCCATGCAGGTTGGCGCGACCAGTACCGAGGTCGTGGTCGAAGGTACGAGCGTGGCCCAAGTCGAGACCCAGTCCTCCGATCTCGCCGGCACCGTAACTGGCAAAGAAATCTCGCAACTCGAACTGAACGGGCGCAACTTTACCCAGTTAGCGACGTTGACACCCGGAGTCAGCAACCAGACCGGCCAGGACGAAGGCACGGTCGGCGTTTACGGCAGCGTCAGCTTCAGCATGAACGGCGGCCGCGTCGAGTACAACAACTGGGAACTCGACGGCGGCGACAACATGGATAACGGCAGCAACGGCACATTGAACGTGTATCCCAGCATCGACGCCATCGCCGAATTTAAGGTGTTGACTTCCAACTATGGCGCCCAGTACGGCCGCAACGGCTCCGGCACGGTCGAAGTCGAAACCAAATCTGGCACCAACAAGTTCCACGGAGACGTTTACGAGTTCGTGCGCAATGACGCGTTCAATGCGCGCAACTACTTCAACAGCACTGTGCCCGAATACAAGAAGAACGATTACGGCTACACTGTGGGCGGGCCGGTATACATCCCGCACGTTTTCAACAAAGACAAGAACAAGACTTTCTTCTTCTGGTCAGAGGAATGGCGCAAAGACGTCGTTCCGGGTCAGAGCTTCCATGCTGTGGTTCCATCGATTGCCGAACGCGGTGGCAATTTCACCGACATTTGCCCTGGAGCTGATTGCCCAAATGTGGGGGCCAATATCTCGGGGTTGCCGGCATTCACCGCCAACCAAGCGGTCGCACAAGCCTTACTGACGATGATTCCCGCGCCAAACGGGTCAAACGCGTCCACTTGCGTTCCCGGTAGCAGCACTAACCCGTGCTTCTTCACTGCCGCTCCGGCTCAGGGAACGAACTGGCGGGAAGAACTGGTGCGCGTCGATCACAATTTCAGCGAGAAGATTCGTGGCACGTTCCGTTTCATTCACGACTCTTGGCAGACCACCACTGCCGTTCCGCTCTGGACCAACCAAACGAGCTTCCCGACCATCGGGACAGCGTTCAAAGGGCCCGGTGTGGGTCTGGTTGCTCGTCTCACCGCGACTGCTTCTCCGACGTTGTTGAACGAATTCGTGTTCAGCTATACCGCCGACCATATCATTCTCAACGACGTTGGGAACTGGAAGCGGTCCAGCGCCTTCAGCGCCGGTTTTACCGACCTGTTTCCGGGGAACGGCCAAGGCGTTTTGCCAGGAATTGCCCTAACCGATCCGGCAGGCGTATATGGCAACTTCGGTGAGGACTCGGGGTACATCCCTAACGGTATCTATAACTCGAATCCCACCTATACCTTCCGCGACAACATCAACAAAGTTTTGGGCAAACATATTCTGCAAATCGGTGCCTACGTTGCCGCCGCCCAGAAGAACGAGTTTGGCGGCGAGTTGGCGAATGGTTCGTACCCTGGCTATTTGAGCTTTGATCCCTCTTCGTTTCCTACAGGGAGCACGGGTAACCCGTTCGCGGATCTGTTGCTGGGGAACATCGCCAGCTTCGGCCAACAGAATCATTTGGTGAAGTACTACAACCGTTACAAACTCTTCGAGCCATATTTCCAGGACGATTGGCGCGTTACAAACCGGCTCACGCTGAACCTCGGGATGCGCTTCAGCCTCTTCGAGACTTACCGCGAGAAGCAGAAGCAGGCCTTCAACTTTGATCCGACGCGCTACGCTAAGGGCCAGACCACGCTTAATCTAGACGGAAGCGTCAACAATCTGACCGCTGACGGGCTGACTCCGTCGGTTACGGATCTACCGAACGGTATCGTGCAGTGCGGTGTGACCGCGGGCGTCCCAGACGGCTGCATGAAGCCGCGCTGGTTCAACCCCGCGCCGCGTATTGGTTTTGCTTGGGATCCGAAGGGAAACGGCAAGACGGCAGTCCGCGGCGGATACGGCATTTTCTTTGAGCACACCAATGGCAACGAGGGCAACACGGAATCGTTGGAGAATTCCCCTCCTCTAGCCACGGTTGTCCAGAAAGTTCAGATTCAAGGCTACGCGAACATTAACGCAGCAGGAGGAGTACCGGAGCAGTTCCCGCTGGGGGTGGTTGCTGTCCCCACCAAGGTGCAGTGGCCCTACATGCAGCAGTGGCACTTCGATGTTCAACACGAAGTGGCGCGCAACACCGTTGCCACAATCTCGTATGTGGGCAGCAAAGGAACCCACTTAACCCGCGAAAGCAACTTGAACCAGGTCTTGCCGACTCCTCTGAGTCAGAATCCCTACGCGTCAGGTGAAGCGATTGGCCCGACGATTACATATCCCAATGGCGGCAACTCTTTCAGCGCTTCTCAGGACTGCGGTGTGCCGAACGCGGCTGGAACCTTTAACGCGGATGCCTACGGCGTTCCAAAGAACGGTGTTACGCCTGTCGGAGGAAAGGCTGTCCCGTACGGTGGTGCTGGAGTGCTTAGCCCGGCCGTCAATCTGGGTATTGCGGCGTGCGGGGTCAACCCGAACTTCTTCCGCCCCTATCCCGGCTACGGAACAATCACGAACCTACAGGACGCCGCCTCCTCCATTTACCACGCCATGGAGGCCTCGGTGAGGCGCAATGTTGGCCAACTCACTCTCAGCGCTGCCTACACCTACAGCCACTCGATTGACGACTCCTCCGATCGCGGCGACGGCACGTTTGTGAACTCTTACAACTTCGCTGCCAATCGAGCCAGTTCCAACTTTGATCAGCGTCATGTCTTCAACTTCAGTTATGTCTGGGACATTCCACTGTTCAGGAGCCCGGGGCTTGCTAACAAGTTGTTGGGCGGATGGCAGTGGTCCGGGATTACGACGGTGGCGTCCGGTTCTCCGTTCACCCCCGTCTTTAACACCGACAATGCTGGCGTCGCGAACGCGGTCGCTGGGTCGGGCTCTCGTCCGGATCTGGTCGGCAACCCACGAGCAGGTGTCACGCAGGTGCCCGGTTCGGGTTTCGGTCCGCTGCTTTATAACCCGGCCGCGTATGCAGCTCCGCAAGGCCTAACCTTTGGGAACGTCGGCAGAAACTCCCTGACGAACCCCCGCCACACCAACTTTGATATGGCGCTATTCAAGCACTTTGCAATTAGAGAGAGCTTGGCCTTCGAATTCCGTGCAGAAGCGTACAACGTCTTTAATCACACGGAGTGGGGTGCTCTTGCTGGAGGCGGTGGTTCGGGCGCCAACGTAGTTAACTCGGCGACCAACGTTTTTGGTAGCAGCGGGTTTCTTAACATCAATACCGCACACAACCCGCGCATTCTGCAGTTGGGCGCAAAGCTGCTCTTCTAGCTTCGGTTGCCGAACAGAAACCGACCCCGGCCTCAAGCGAGGCCGGTTCTTTTTGCCTATGTGGCGACGGCCGCCTCGGCTGTCGCGCGAGGGCGAAGCCGAGCGGCCCGTGGACTGAAGCCGGTAGTCAGGGAGCCAAGAGCTAAGAGCTAAGAGCTAAGAGCCGCCGCCGTCCCCACCGCCTCCAGCGCCCGCTCCAAATCCTCAATAAGATCCTCGCCGCTCTCAATCCCCACCGAGAGTCGCACCATCTGCTCGGTCACGCCCATCTTCTCGCGCTGCTCCGCCGAGATCATGGCATGCGACGTCAGCACCGGAATCGACACCAGCGACTCCACTCCGCCCAGACTCGTCGCCAGCGTGAACAGTCGCATCGCCTCGCTCACCCGCCGCGCGTCCTCGCCCGAGCCGTCAACTTCAAACGTCACCATGCCGCCGCCCCCGCTCATCTGCTCCCGCGCAACGGCGTACTCCGGATGGCTCTTCAGAAACGGATAATGCACCCGCCGTACCTTCGCATGTTGCTCCAGAAACTCCGCCACGCGCAGCGCATTCTCGTTCTGCCGCGCCACGCGCACCGCCAGCGTCTTCAGCCCGCGAATCAGCATCCACGCCGCATGCGGATCCATGCAGTTGCCGAGCGTGGTCCGCGTCTCCCAAAGCTGCTCCATCAGTTCCTGACGCCCGCACACCACCCCGCAAGTCAAATCCGCATGCCCGCCCAAATACTTCGTGCCCGAATGCATCACCAGATCGATGCCGTACTCCGCCGGACGCTGGTTGATCGGCGTGGCGAAAGTGCTGTCAATCATGCTGATCAGCTTGTGCTCCCGTGCTAGCGCCGCAGCCTTCTTCAGATCGACCACGCGCAATGACGGGTTGGTCGGCGACTCCAGATACAGCATCCGCGTATTCGCCCGGATCGCCCGCGCAGCCTGCTCATAATCGTTGGTATCAACGAACGTAGTCTCAATCCCCAGCCGCGGCAGCCACTGCGACAGGAACTTCGTCACGCCGCCGTAGATGTCGCGCTGAGCGACGATGTGATCCCCCGTCTTCAGCAGTGCGAGGATCGTGCTGGTAATCGCTCCCATGCCCGAAGCGAACGTCCGAGCCCCCTCCGTGCCTTCGAGCGTCGCCACAGCCTGCTCGGCGACGGTATTCGTCGGATTGCCCCACCGCGTGTAGTAGCGGTCGGTCGTCGTCACACGCTGCTGTTCGTCGTTATCGGTGACTTCAAACGTGGACGTCTGATAGATCGGCGTGCTAACCGGACCGTTCTTCTTCTCCAGGTCAGCCCCACCGTGCACAGCGGCAGTTTCAGGACGACGCATCTTCCGTTTCATAGCGACCTCACGCCATCCAGAGTACTTGCGCCGATTCCACTCCGGCAAGCGAAACACGCGTGTGAGGGATGGTCGGGGGTCGGCTGAAAAGACATGTGGGGACAGCCGCCCTCGGCTGTCCGTCGAGCGTAGCTCGACAATCCACCGGCAGGACTCGCAGGCTGAGACATCACGACGCACCTCGCACCATTTATAATGCCCACTTCGTTCGCAACTCCAATGGATCTGGGACTGAAAAACCGCACCGCCCTAATAGCCGCGTCCAGTCAGGGAATCGGCCTCGCCACCGCCGAAGCCTTCGCCGCGGAAGGCTGCCGCGTAGCCATGTGCGCCCGCAACCAGCAGACGCTGCAAGCCGCGGCAGAAAAAATCAGAAAGCAGCACCGCGCAGAAGTCCTGGCCGAAGCCTTCGATGTCACCGCCGCCAGCGCCGTGAGCGAATTCGTAGCCGCCGTCGCTGCCAAGTTCGGCAGCGTCGACATCTGCGTAACCAACGCCGGAGGCCCGCCCGCCAAAGGATTCCTCGCCGCAACCCTCGACGAATGGCAGCGCGCGCTCGAAGCAAACTTCCTGAGCACTGTCTACTTCGCTCGCGAAGTCATCCCTCACATGCAGCGCAAACACTGGGGCCGCATCATCACGCTTACGTCGATCACCACCAAGCAGCCGGTCACCGACCTAGTCCTGTCGAATGCGGTCCGAGCCGCCGTCGTCGGATTGGTGAAAAGCCTCGCCAACGAGTTCGGTAAAGACGGAATCCTCGTCAACAACGTCGGCCCCGGTTTTACGGCGACCGACCGCCTGAAAGAGTTAGCCAAGTCCCGCTCTTCCGCGTCGGGAAAAAACGAACAGGAGATTTTCGACGCCTGGGCCGCCGACGCTCCGCTCAAGCGCCTGGGCGAGCCGCGCGAAGTTGCCGAGACGATCGTCTGGCTAGCCTCCGACCGCGCGTCCTACGTCACCGGCCAGACCGTGCTCGTCGATGGCGGCATGTATAGGGGATTGTAAAAAGTTGATTCGTATCACGGCACGGCTTCAGCCGTGCCGTAGCAGGCACAACATGAAGTCCGGCTTTAGCCGCTGAGGGCAGAGAGATCGATGCGATCCATTGCTTCAAGAATGTCAGTCATGAGCGGCGAAGGCGCCCTTTCCGTCTTCGCCCGTGCCAAAGAACTCGAAGCCCAGGGCCGATCCATCATCCACCTGGAACTCGGTGAACCCGACTTCCATCCCGGCCAGTCCGTCATCGACTCCGCCACCAAAGCGTTGGCAGATGGCAAGGACCGCTACTGCGCCGTCGCCGGTGTCCCCGCGCTGCGGGAAGAGATCGCCACCTACCTCGCCCGCACGCGCAGCATCAATATTTGGCCGGCCAACATCGTGATCGCGCCCGGCTGCAAGATCGCCCTCTTCCTCGCCATGATGGCTCTGCTCGAACCCGGCGACGAAGTTCTCTATCCCGATCCCGGATTCCCCGGCTACCCCTCCATCTCGCTCGGTCTGGGCGCGGTTCCCGTGCCGTTTACGCTTTCAGCCCGCAACCATCTTCAGCCCGATCCCGATGAAGTCGCGTCCAAGATCACTCCGCGCACGCGCATGCTGCTCACGAATTCTCCCGGCAATCCCACAGGAACGGTCTACACCGACGCCGTGCAGCGCGCCTTGGCCGAACTCGCCGTCAAGCACGACCTCTGGGTGCTGTCCGACGAAATTTACGCGCGCATTATTTATGGCGGTGAATATCTTTCCATGTTGCGCTATCCCGGGATGGCAGAGCGCACCCTGATCATCGATGGATTCTCCAAGAGTTTCGCCATGACCGGATGGCGCCTGGGATACACCGTCGCTCCGCCCGAAGTCGTGCCCGCACTCGCGCTGATGGCGGTCAACACTTACACCTGTGTCGCCGAATTCACGCAGTACGCTGCCATCGACGCCCTCCGCGATCCCGAGGGCAACACGCCACGCATGGTCGCCGAGTTCGCGCGCCGTCGCGAACAATTCGTGCGCGATCTGAATCGCGTGCCCGGTTTCCGCTGCCATCCGCCCGAAGGCGCTTTCTACGCCTGGGTCGACATTACCGGCACGGGCATCACCGCCGAAGACCTGTGCCGCATTCTGCTGGAAGACGCCGGAGTCGCTGCCATTCCCGGCGCCGCCTTCGGCCCGTCCGGCAAAGATTTCATCCGTTTCTCCTTCGCCTCGTCCATGGCGACGCTGCACGACGCGGTCGAGCGCATCGTGAAAGTATCCGCGGCGTGGCAGGGAACACTTGCCAGCAAGTAATCAGCCCTGTCATCCTGAGCGGAGTATGTGCCACGCGAAGCGCGGCACATGCGCAGTCGAAGGATCCCTATAGCGTCTCGTGGCTCTCGGACGCCGAAAGGCATTCTCCCGATGCGTGACTTGGCCGATGACCAAACGGGTGAACGAAGGATTGAAAACCAATACGGTTCCTGCTTCTCAAGGACTCGAATGAAACTTGCATTTTGCTTATCAATTGTCATCGCCAGTCTTCCATACTCTGCCGCCGTCCAGGCCCGCCCCTTCCCCGGCCCAGACGTCCAGCAGATCTACCAGCGCCTCCTGCCGCAGATCGAAAAAATCCCCGCCTTCGACCACCACGCCCATCCCGGCTACGCCGACGATCCTGACGTTGACGCCATGGCCGCTCCTCCCAACGCCAGCGAAGCTCTGCGCACGCGCGACGACAATCCCGAACTCGCCGCCGCCGCCAAAGCCCTCTTCGGATATCCCTACACCGATCTCTCTCCCGAACACGCAAAATGGCTGCTCGACAAAAAGACCGAACTGAAGAAGCAGCTCGCCGGCACCGCCTACTTCAACTCCATCCTCGACAAGATCAATATCGAGAGTTCGGTCGCGAACCGCGCCATGATGCCCGACTACCTCGACGCGAAACGTTTTCCCTGGGTCTTCTTCGCCGACTCTTTCATGTGGCCCTTCAACAATGAGCGCGAGACCGCGCGCAATCCCGACGAGGGCGTCTTCATTCCTCTCCAGGAAAAAATGCTGCACCGCTGGATGCAGCAGGAAAACGTGAGTAAACTCCCCGCCACTTTCGCCGGCTATCTCGCCTTTATTTCCCAGGTGCTGGAAGTCAATTCGAAGCGCGGCGGCATCGCTATGAAATTTGAGGTCGCCTATTTCCGTCCCACCACGTTCAGCGATCCCACGCGCGCCCAGGTCGAGGACATATACGTGCGCTACGTTACCGGCGGCATCCCCACCGAAAAGGATTACCGCACCTTCCAGGACTAGATCTTCCGCTACCTCATCACGGAAGGCGGACGCCTCCATCTGCCCGTGCACGTCCACACCGCGATCGGTATCGGCGACTATTTCAACCTGTCGCAGAGCAACATCATGAACCTCGAAAGTGTGCTGCGCGATCCGCGCTACGCCTCCACCACCTTCGTCATGATCCACGGTGGCTATCCGCTGGAGCGCGAAGCCATCTGGCTTGCTGCCATGAAGAACGTTTACCTCGATTCTTCCTTCGGCGAACTCGCCCAGTATCCTTCCGCCTTTAAAGAGACGCTCAAAATGTGGCTGGAAACTTTTCCCGACAAGATCACTTTCGGCACCGACTGTTTCCCTTACAATCAAGTACTGGGGGCGGAAGAGAGCTATTGGCTGGGCGTGCAGTCGTCCCGCACCGCCTTGGCCGCGGCTCTGGCCGAGATGATCTCGGAAAACGAAATCACCGAAGCCCGCGCGCTGGAGCTCGCCCACGCCTACCTGCACGACACAGCGGTAAAGCTGTACGAAGGCAGAGTGCACTGATCGCGTCACTCCGAGTCAGCCGCGACGCGGCGAAAGAATACAGCCCACAGCTTGCCCTGAGCTTGTCGAAGGGGCGCAAGCCGTGGGTCAACCAGAGTTGATGGACCAAGCCCCGGAGGGACGAAAGAAAGCCTCGAGATGGACTCCGGAGGGATGGAACGACCCGCATACGATCCCCATGGCAAAAACGAAATCCAAATCAAAATCGCGCCCAAAAACGAAACCCGCGAAATCCCGCGCCAAACGCGCCGTCACGAAACCCGCGCTGCAGTACATCCCCTGGAACACGGTCCAGCTCGAAGACCTCAACCCGCTGCTGCAACGCCAATTCGTCGTCGGACAAGAAATCATGCTCGCCCGCGTCCTGCTGAAGAAGGGCTGCATCGTCCCTGAGCACAGCCATCACAACGAACAACTCACCTACATCCTCGAAGGCGCCCTCAAGTTCTGGATCGACGGTAAAGAGATCGTAGTCCACACCGGCGAAGTCCTCTGCATCCCGTCGAACATGCCGCACAAGGCCGAAGCGCTCGAAGACACGGTCGACCTCGACGTGTTCGCTCCCCCTCGCGCCGATTGGATCAACAAGACCGACCAATATCTGCGAGGAAACAAGTAGCCCTTGCCCATGACTTCTCTCTCCACTTCGCCGCCGGGCGTGCGCCAAAGCGGCTTCCGTTTCCGCTGCATCGCCTGCGGCAATCTCAGCGACGAAGCGAGCCAGAATTTCCGCTGCGCCAATTGCGGCGATCTGCTTGAAATCACCTACCCGCACTGGAAAGAAACGCGGCCCAGTGCGCACGGACTGAAATCCACCTGGCGCCAACGTCGCCTCTCGCAGTCCGCCATCGATCTCAGCGGCGTCTGGCGCTTTCGCGATCTCCTTCCCGCGCTCGAAAGCGACGAGCAAGCCATCACGCTGCGCGAAGGCAACACTCCGCTGTACGAACTTCCGCAGTGCGCCCGCATCACCGGCGTGCCGCGCCTTTTCGCCAAACATCAAGGGACGAATCCCACGGGCTCCTTCAAAGACGCTGGCATGACCGTCGCTGCCACGTTCGCCCGCCGCGCCAAATTCCGTTGGGTCGCCTGCGCCTCGACCGGCAACACTTCCGCGTCCATGGCCGCCTACGCCGCTCGTGGAGGCATGCGCAGCCTCGTCCTCGTCCCCGAAGGAAAAATATCTTGGAGCAAACTCTCCCAGGCCCTCGACTACGGCGCCGTCACCTGCCAGTTGCGCACCGACTTCGACGGCTGTCTCCGCCTGCTGCAAGAACTCGTTCTGCGCGCTCCCGTCTACCAGCTGAATTCGATCAACCCGTTCCGCCTCGAAGGCCAGAAGACTCTTGCGCTCGAATTGCTCGAACAACTCGACTGGCAACCGCCCGACCACATCATCGTTCCGGGCGGCAACTTGGGAAATAGTTCAGCGATCGGCAAGGCCTTACTCGAAATGCGCGACCTGGGCCTGATTTCGCGCCTGCCCAAGTTGTCGGTCATTCAAGCCGAAGGCGCCAACGCGCTCGTGAGGACGCTCCGCGAAGCCGCGGGCAAACGCCTGATCAGCGTGCAGGCCGAAACCCGCGCCACCGCCATCCGCATCGGCAACCCCGCCTCGTGGAAGAAGGCGGCGCACGTTCTCGAAGCGACCGAAGGAGCCTGCGAACAAGTCACCGAAGTCGAAATCGCACAGGCCAAGGCCGAAATCGGCGCCGAAGGCATCGGCTGCGAGCCCGCATCAGCGGTCACACTCGCCGGACTGAAGAAGTTGCTGAAGCAGGGATTTGTGAAGCCCCAAGAAAGCGTGGTCCTTGTTCTTACCGGAAACTTGCTGAAGGATCCCGACTACACAATCGATTTCCATCGCGGTGACCTGTTCAAAGGCACGAGCGACGAAGGCGCGAGCGCGCCGCTGAATCAGTTGCGCCGTCCGCCCATCGTGCTCGACGCCACGCTAGACGCGGTGATGCGCACCTTAGAACAAGCAGAAAGTCCTGAGCCGCGTTGATTTCCAGCCGCGAAGAGGCGACAGAATGCAGCCCACAGCTTGTCCTGAGCTTGTCGAAGGGGCGTAAGCCGTGGGTACAATGCGGGAAGTGAGCAGGCCCCGAAGGGGCGGAAGAGAACTCGCTACACCAATTGCAGGAAAGAAGCGAGCCAAAGACCGATTTTGGGTGGCGCAGCGCTTCAAGCGCTGCGATTAAGCGCCCAATAGAGACAGGGTTTTAGCCCATGAGGGACTACACGCCAAACTCCCAACACTGAACATGCCCACCAAGACCGCAAACCCGAAACGCGCTCAACTCCGCCTCGCCCTCCCCGCCACGTCCGCCAATCTCGGCCCAGCGTTCGACGCCGCCGCCCTCGCCATGGATTTCTACATCAAGCTCGACGCCCGCCCCGCCGGTGAATTCTCCATCAAAGCCACGGGTCGCGACCAAGAAATCTGCGGCAAGCTCGAAAACCATCTCATCCTCAACACGTACCGAGAAGTTCTCGAAGCCGCGGCCCGACCGCTCACTCCGCTGTCTCTCAAGATTGCAAACGACATCCCCATCGGCAAAGGCTGCGGATCCTCCGCGGCTGCGCGCCTGGCTGGCATCGCGCTCGCCGTGCACTTCGGCCGCCTCCGCTGGACGGACGCGCAAATCATCGGCGAAGCCTCCCGCCGCGAGCATCACCCCGACAACGCCTCCGCCTGCTGGATGGGCGGCCTCACCGTCGCTCGCATGTCAGGAGAGGCTGAAGCTCAAGTCGTCTGCGTCCGCCCGAAAGGGAAGTGGCCGCTCCTGCTCGCCGTCCCCGAGCAGAGCCTCTCCACCGAAGAAGCCCGTCGCGTCCTCCCCGCGCAATATTCGCGCGCGGACGCCGTCACCAACGTGCAAAACTCCATGCTGCTGCTCGCGGCCTTCACCCAGGGCCGTCACGACCTGCTCTCCGCCGCCCTCGAAGACCGCATCCATCAGCCCTACCGCGCGACGCTCTGCCCTCTCCTTCCATGTCTACAAGAACTGAAAGGCAAGGAAGGAATTCTCGGCGCAGCGCTCAGCGGCGCCGGCCCCTCTGTACTGATGTTCCTCGACCCCCGTGCCTCTGTCGGAAGAACGCGCAAACTAGTCGCCGCGCACCTCTCGCGCAACGGCCTCACCGCCGAACTACTCTCCACTTCGATTGCAGCACGTGGAGCGCGCGGTTCAAGGCCGTGATCCCGGATGTTTTTAGGGGGATCACTTTGGAAGGGAAGAGGGGAACCCGCGTTGCTTTCTAAGGGTCCTCAGGAACGGAACTTGCTGATGAACTGTGAAGCGTCTACCACCGTGGAAGAGCGGCGCCTCCAGCGCCGCGTTATGCGGTCAGAGGTCAAAGGGGCTTCAGCCCAGTGGTTACCGGCTGGCCGGCGGCACAATCCCATTCATCCGCAAATACTCCACCATCTGCCCATAATGATCGAACCCATGTGCCGCCACGCTGGTAGCCAGCCCCAGGCGCGTCACCGATCCCTCACCGAACGGGCTCCTCACCGTGGCTGTGAGGTTCTTCTCATTGATGGTCGCGATCGCCTTGTGCACATACTCAAAGGATTCTTTCAGGAACTTCAGAATGTCCGCCTTGCTCGTGATCGACGTCGGTCCTGATTCGTCGCCAATATCCACCGGAGGCTTTTCCTCGAGAAGCGCGGCTCCCAGTTCGTAGTTCACCGCCGCTACATGCTTGATCTGCTGCGCAAACGTTCGCACGCCTTTGAATTCTCCCTCCGTCGGCGCAAATCCAAACTTATCTTCCGGCATAGCCTCCGCCGCCGGAATGAACTCGTGCTCCATATTACTGACCGTGCGATCCAATACCTGCGTAACGCTCCGACGTTCCATCTTCGGCTTGCTTGCCTGTCCCGCAGCCGCAATCGTCAGCACCAGCAACCCGCATGCGACCAGTCCCAATTCTTTCTTCATCTAATTTCTCCCCTAGTCCCTTACCACTGCCGGAGCCATCTTCAACTCCGCCGCGGTCAACCGATGCCGCAGGATCGTGCTCAGCCCCGCCACCATCGCCAGAGCCGACTATGCCAAAGCCACCGGCACTCCCTCGCGTGCCGCCAGTTCTCCCCACACCGCGCTGCCCAGCGCCATTCCTCCCTGCAGCACCAGCAGATACATCGAGAGTGCCCGTGCTCGCATCCACGATGGGCACATGGTCTGCGCCACGACGTTGAAGCAGGCCAGGATGCCAATCCACGCCGCTCCTGCGGTAAACAATACCAGACACAGCCACTCAAAGACATGCACCTGTCCCGCCAGAAACGTCATCGCCGCAAACACAACGGTCGCGCTCGCCACGAGTCCATCCACCGAATATCGCACTCGCAACCGGGGCAACAGCGCCGCGCCACCCAACGCTCCCAGCCCGAAGCACGTCAGCAGAAACCCGTATCCCTGCGCCCCATGCGGCTGGCAGATCACCGGAAGCAGCGCCAGCAGCGAAGTTGCTCCCAAGCTGAACGCTCCCGTGCGAATCAGCACCGATCGCACTTCCGGAGCGCCGCGCACATATCGAAACCCCTCGACGATCGCATCCCAGACTCTCTGCTTGGGCAGCGGCTCGCTCGGCGTGTGCCGCCACCGGTACAGAAAAATGATCACGCCAAAGAACGACGCCGCATTCAGCAGAAACGACCATCCCGATCCCGCCGCCGCCACCACCACTCCGCCCAGCGCCGGCCCTACTGCGCGCGCCACGTTGAACCCCGCCGAATTCAGCGCCACCGCCGACGCATGCCGGGCCGGCGAAACCACGTCCGGCGTAATCGCCTGCCACGCCGGATCATTCATCACCGCTCCCAGTCCCAGCAGAAACGTAAACACCAGCAGCACCAAAGGATTCACTGCATTGAGCAGTGTCAATATTCCCAGAGCGGCCGCCGCCACTACCATCCATCCCTGCGTGAACAACAAGAGCCGTCGCCGGTCGACCATGTCGGCCAAAGCGCCCGCCGGCAGCACCACCAGAAAAACCGGAACCGCAGCCGCCGCCTGCACCAGGCTCACCATCAGCGGCGAAGTCGTGAGCTGCGTCATCAACCATCCCGCACCCACGTTCTGCATCCACGTGCCGGTATAAGAAATAACGGCAGCAATCCACAGCGACCGAAACAGCGGCTCGCCCAGCGGAGCCCAAGCCGCGTCGGCTCGCCGCCCCCCGCTCCCCAGCACAGCCGGAACTGTAACCTGATCAGCCAATCTGAAAGATCCTTCGTGTACCTTCGTGTCCTTAGTGGTTCAAGGTTTTTCTTTCTCAGTGTCCTCGGTGGTTAGGCTTTTGCTCTTAGCCTCTCCCCGAACGGCCACTCCGAATCCTTCCAAGCCCGAATCATATAAATGACCACGCCCGTCAACAGAATGACCGCCGCATACCGCATCTCCTTCTGCCAGTTCTCCCGATTGAACAATATGAAGAGAAACCCCGCCGATGCCAGTAACGCCGGTAACGGATAAAGCCACATCCGAAACGGCCGCCGCATTTCCGGCCGCCAGATCCTCAGCCAAATCACGCCCACCGCCTGCACCAGAAACTGCAGGATCAGCCGAATCACCACCAGCGCCGCGATCGCGTCCTTGAGTCTCAAGAAACAGAACGCCGCCGCCACCACCCCCAGCGCCAGCAGAGAAACATGCGGGAATCGGTGCACCGGATGCACTTTGGCAAACGCCTTGAAGTAGTTGCCATCCTTCGCCGCCGCATAAGGAACCCGCGAATACCCCAGCATCAGCGAAAAGACCGACGCGAACGCCGTTATGATTACCAGTCCCGTCACCAGCCGCGCCGCCCACCCGCCATACACCCTCTGCATGAACAACGACACAACATACAAGCCGCTGTTGTTCTGTCCAGCTTGCATCATCTCCCGCCAGGGCACCACGGCGAGAACGCACACGTTCATCATGAGATATAGACAGGCCACCAGCAGAATGGAAAGCAACAGCGCCCGCGGAATATTCTTTTCCGGGTCTTTGATCTCGTCGCCCAGAAAACTTACGTTGTAATATCCCCAATAGTCGTAGGTCGCGATGAGCATCGCTCCGCCCAACCCAGTCAGAAAGTGATGGGAAATCGTGAACGCGCCCGGCGGAAAATCAAAGGCCCGCGCGGCATTGAAGTGCGTCAGTCCGGCGAAGATGATCCACCCAATCGTCCCCATCACGCCAAACCACAAGATTTTCGAAAGTCGTCCGATGGCCGTGATGTTTCGGTAAAGCAGGAGCACGGTAAAGAAACAAATCACTACCGCAACCGCCGTTCCCGGCGTGACCAGCCAGTTCACCTGCAGCGTCCCCGCCCACGGAATGTGCGCCGCAGCTTCATGGTGCGCATACACCGTATCCAGTTCCGGCCAGTAATACGCCGCGTATCCCGCCAGCCCGATGCATCCCGTCGCAATGGACAGAGGTGCAGAAAACGAAACCTGCCAGATGAACAGGAACGAAATCAGTCGTCCCCATTTCTGGGGTCCATAAATCTCGCGCAAATAGCGATACGATCCGCCCGACGCCGGCAGCGCCGCGCCCAATTCCGCCGACACCAGTCCATCACACACGGCCAGCAGCGCGCCCACAACCCACCCCAGCAGCGCCTGCGGACCGCCCATGGCGCTCACCACGAGCGGCATCGTGATGAACGGCCCCACCCCGATCATGTCAATCATGTTCAGCGCAGTAGCACTCCAAAGCCCCATCCCGCGGATGAGACTGGGAGAACTTGCCACGGATTGCAATGACGGTCGTTCTGAAGTTCCCATTTCGTAGAGACGTAGCTTGCAACGTCTTCTCACCACGCAGAAAAAAGACGTAGCCAAGCTACGTCTCCAAAGCAAATGCCCGCCTACTCTCGGACAAACGCACCGCCGCTACTTCTCACGAACAAAACTCGAACTCATCGGACGAAACGACCCAGGAATGCTCCCGTCGTCTACAGCTACGCTCACGTGTACATACTTGTCGGTGTTTTCAAGCAGTTGCACTTCAACTTGATATCCCTTGCCTCCGAATTCGACTTCGTTGTCTGTTCGTCCGGCAACTCAGCGACGAGTTCGGCAGAGGACTTTGCGCTCCATTTCTTGACTTCTGCATCTAGGACAGGCTTCCATTGTTTTCGACGCCTCATACTTGAAGACCCGACGCGCTTTCACTGAGAACTGGGTACTGGGTACTGGGTACTGCCCTACTGCTTCCCCGCACTCAGCAAATTCACAAACAGCCGCACCGCCCCCGGCACACCCGCCGGCAATTGCCGGAAGAACGCATATCCCGCATAGATGTAAGTCCCCTTGCCATACTGCGCCCGCAGCAGTCCACCCTTCTGCGCGGTTTCTCCCGGATCATGGCACGACAGCAGGGGCGTGAAGTGATCGTCCCACTTGCTCATGAAATACAGCCCGCGTTCCTGCACCCACCCATCGAAATCGCGCGGCGTGATCGTGTTGGGATAATGAAACACCGAATCCTCCGGCGCCAGAATCTCCACCGGAGCCTCCTCCACCGAAACCCGCGCCCGGCTCAGGTCCGCAGGATAAGGAGTGAACTTCCCGCCGTTAAAATCTCCAACGCCCGTGTTGTACTGCACCACCAGCGTTCCTCCCGCAGAAACGAAATCCAAAAGCTTCTTATTATTCGCCGCAACATCTTTCTGCGTGTCGTAGGCGCGAATCCCCAGCACAATCGTTCCGTACTTGCTGAGATCTTCGCTCGCCAGTTTCTCCGCCGGAATCAGCGTGACGTCCATCCCCACCTGCTTCAACACCGTCGGAATGTCATCGCCCGCGCCCATGATGTAGCCGACTTTCAAATCATGCGGCGCCTGCACATCGACAATGCTCACCCGCTGCCGCGCCGGCTGGTAGTAGTAAAAGCTGCCGAGATCCTCGCGCGTGACCAGCGAATATCCCTCGCTGTACTTCTCGCCCTCGGATTCCAGCACCGCACGAATCACCGCGCGCCCCTCCCGCAAACCGGTAGTGAAGACCTTGAACTGAAAGTCCTGCTTCTCTCCGCGCCGCTTGAAGTCAACCGCAAACTGCGCTGGTTCCGAGCGCCAGCCCACCGGCAACTCCAGCCGCAGCACGCCGCGCACCTCGTGCGTAACGTTGCCCGTCACACCCACCGCAACGGTCGACGTGGATCCGTTGTGCGTCGAGATCACCTGCGTTCCCGGTTCCAGCATCACCGAGAACTCCGGCACCACCGCCAGTGGACGCGCGTGCTCCTTTCCCGCACCGTCCAGAAACGGCGTCACTACCACGGACGTAATCCCGTTCCTCGTCGGCACAGCGCCCGCCCCGCTCACCGAATATTCCACGCGCGCCCGCAGCGCCGGAGGTGGGAAGGGAAGCGTCGCATACTTCTCATCATCGATGTGATTCACCGCCTCGGTCTCCGGATCATCCCGATGCCAGTACGGCCGCGTGTATGCCGTGTTCCTCGGCACCCGTATCCGAAAATCCGCGTGCAAATCCTCTCCCGCCTTGACAGTCTCCGGCCGAGTCTTCCCGCTGATCGTGTTCCATCCCGCCGGAACTTCCAGCTTGATGTGGTCGATCACGAGTGGCAGTTTCGATCCGTTGTGAAACGTCACCGCCACCAGAAATTCCTGCCCCGGCGAAACGGTAGTCAGCGCATCCGCTTCTTTCAGCACGTGAACATCGCGTCCGCCGTCGGAAGAAACGTCCGCCGTCAGGCTCACGTCCAGCGCCAGGTTCAGCGCCCGCTCCGCCTCCTGCTGCTTCTCAGCGATCCGCGTCAGCAAGTCGATCTTCGCCGCCGCGCTCAACGCACTCCCACGAACCTCGCCGCTCACTCGATTCAGCCCCGCCACAACTTTTATCAACGGAGCAACCGCCGCCGCCGCATCGTTCCCCTTCGCACCGTCCGCTGCCGCAGCAACGTCCTTCGCAATCTCCGTCAACTCCGACCGCAGCCGCGGAACCTTCTTCTCCTCCGCTCCCAGCCGCGCCGCCAATCCCGGCCACGCCGTATCAATCCCGTCAAAGAAACTCTTCTCGTGCCCGTCCTTACCCACGGTCGAAGGCACTACCGAATCCACTAGCCGGTAAAACGTAAACCGATCCCCAGGATCGATCGTCCAGTTCGCCGCGCCCTGTGACAACTGATGCCGCAATCCCTCCATCGCAAACTGCACGTACCCCATGCCCAGATCCGCGTTGCGCTCGCCCGTATTCAACTTCAAAGTCCAGTCCGCATCCGGACAAGTCATCGCCCCGAACCCGCACACATTTCCGATGTACAGCTTCTTCGCCTGCCACGGCTCCAGCCCCGCTGCAATCTGCTCCGGAAACCGCTTCGGATCCGCCGCCGCCCGGAATGCCTCTCTCGCCAGCATGCTCGACGCCTGATGATGCCCATGCCCGTCCCGCTCCGTCCCCGAAAACCGCGGAACCAGCACATCCGGACGGAACGTGCGAATCACCCGCACGATATCGCCCAACGCCACATCGTGCCCGCCCCACTTCGCAAACGTTTCCTCCGGCGATTTCGAAAATCCAAAATCCGCCACCCGCGAAAACCGCTCCTGCACCCCGTAATACTCGTCCGACGCCAGCAGTTCCTCCGCCCGCAACACACCCAGCACATCCGACAAATTGCTGCCAATCTTGTTCTGTCCGCCCTCGCCGCGATTCAGCGTCATCAGCAGCGTGCTCACGCCGTGCCCGCGCGCCTCCAGAGTCAGCATCCCGCCATCCTCGTCATCCGGATGCGCCACCACCTGCATCAGCCGCGCCGTAGTCCCCAGCCGCAACAACTCCAACCGCAGCCCCGTCATCCCCTTATCCTGCGGCAACTCCGCCGGCACACCCTGATACAGCAGCCCCGGAGGATCGACATTGACGCCGTTGGCCGCAGCGTCGCTCTGCGCTAGAAGGTGGTGGGAAGACGATGCAGTGGGTGCCCCATCCTTGCGCGTTCTTTGCGCAAGGGTGGGTAGCTGTGCGGCCAGCACGCAAATCAGCAGGCCCGCACAGCACAGTGCAGGAAAATGTAAGCCCTGAAAGATAGGAAGAACGCCGCGCCCCATCCGCGGCAACCTAGCAGGTCCGGAATGTCTCACCCTACAAGGATGGGGCCTAACCCCGCTTTGACGCAAATTCTTTCCCAATAGACGTGAAAGGCGGGTGCCCCATTTCTCGCGTTCTTGGCGAGAAGTGGGGGTTCTCTGGACGATTCCCATTGAGACGGTGCAGCACACTCTCTAAACATCGCACAACTCCACCGCCTTCCGCAGCGACTCCAGCGGATCCCCCGTCGGCACAAATTCATGCGCCACATACCCCTTGAATCCCGAGTCCGCAATCGCCCGCATCACCCCGTCCCACTGAACTTCCTGTGTCCCATCAAGTTCATGCCGCCCCGGCACTCCGCCAGTATGAAAATGCCCAATCCACTGCAGGTTCCCTCGGATCGTCTCGACAAGATCCCCTTCCATAATCTGCATGTGGTAGATGTCATACAGCAGCTTCACATTGGGCGAATTCACTTCTTGCACCGCGCGCACTCCCCAAGCCGTGTGGTCGCACATGTAATCGTGATGATCCCGCTTGCTGTTGAGCAGCTCCATGCAGATCGTCACCCCGTGATCTTCCGCAATCTTCTTGACGCGATTCAGCCCGGCAACCGTATTCCGCGCGCCTTCCTCATCCGACATCCCGCCGCGGTTTCCTGAAAACGTAATCACACTCGGCACGCCCGCCTTGGCCGCGAGCGGAATATTCGTCCGAAACCCCTGCTCAATCGCCGCATGATTCTCCACCCGGTTGAGAGCCTTCCCAATCTCTCCGCCCCCCGCGTATCCCATCGTGCACACCAGCCCATACCGCCGCGGGACTTCATACTCCTCCGGCTGCAGCAAATCCACTCCCCGCAGCCCGATCTTCGCTCCGTACTCCGCCAACTGATCGACAGAAATGTGCGAGTAGCACCACCGCGAGACCGACTGATGAATGCGCCCCCTGCGCGTTGTCGCCGCCGAATCAAAACGAGATGCCAACGAAAGCGGCCCGGCAGCCGCCAGCCCCGCAACCGAAGATTTCAACACCGCCCGCCGCGTAATTTTCCTCATAACCAAAAGTCTCTAGCCGAATCCAACTTCTGAGAACTGAGAACTGAGAACTGAGAACTGAGAACTGAGAACTGAGAACTGAGAACTGAG